>VOFD01000148.1_pt1 | contig 399198 bp, 301 predicted proteins | sample 5384101 | NCBI WGS metagenome assembly VOFD01 (sample SAMN12384723, study PRJNA508395) | human gut metagenome | isolation source: healthy gut C | host: Homo sapiens
AAATTCCTCATTGAATTAGGAAATGGTTTTGCCTATGTAGGACGGCAAGTACGCCTTGAAGTCGGTGGTGATGAATTCTTTATCGATCTGCTATTTTATCATCTCAAACTACGCAGTTATGTAGTGATAGAGTTAAAAACGGGAGACTTCCAGCCCGAATATATTGGTAAGTTAGGTTTCTATGTCTCTGCCATCAATCATGAGATGAAACTGCCACAAGACAATCCAACTATAGGATTGCTAATTTGTAAAAGTAAGAACAACATAGTGGCACGATATACACTGGACACAGCCAACCTGCCCATCGGTATCTCTGAATATGAATTAAGTCAGCTTTACCCAAAAGATTTCAAGAGTACCCTGCCCAGCATTGAAGAAATAGAAAACGAACTAAAAGATTAATACCTATGAGATACTCCGTCATTATTCCTGTATACAACCGTCCCGACGAAGTAGACGAACTGTTGCAAAGTCTGACCGAACAGAGTTTCAAAGACTTTGAAGTCGTAATTGTGGAAGATGGTTCCTCCATTCCCTGCAAGGAGGTAGTGGACACATATCAGGATAAACTGGACATACACTATTACAACAAACCGAATTCCGGTCCCGGACAAACCCGTAACTATGGCGCCGAACGAAGCGCGGGGGAATACCTGATCATCCTCGATTCCGACTGCATCCTACCCGCAGGTTATCTCGCCGCCATTGAAAATCACCGTCATGGCATCCCTGGAACTGGGCAAACGCCGCAAGCTGCAGGAACGCTCCGGACGTACCGCCATCCGCTCTTCCGCCGACATCTACGAGCTGTTCCATCCCCTGCTCTGCGACCTTGCCACAGAAGAATTCTGGGTACTGCTTATGAACCACGCCGCCAAAGTGATAGACAAGGTACGCATCAGCCGCGGCGGCATCGACCAGACCACCGCCGACGTGCGCAGCATCCTGCGCGAAGCCCTGCTGCAACGCGCCACACAGATAGCCCTTATCCACAACCATCCCTCCGGCAACCCGCACCCCAGCAACGACGACCAGCGGCTGACGGAACTCGTGAGGAAAGCCGCCCAAACCATGAACATACACCTGACCGACCACGTCATCGTCACGGACGGAAGCCATTACAGCTTCAACGACGAAGGATTGCTATAAATAATCCAAGTTACGGACATACTATACGAAAGACAAAAGCGGTCATAACACTTACTATCAGCACATTGTATTTACCTGCTATTTACCAGCTAATGTAAAAGCCGTTACCGCGGTATGTAAAAGCCGTTACCTTATATTGTAACGCCCTTTACCCCATATTGTAAAGACCTTTACCGCCTATTGTAAAAGGAGTTTCCCTAGGGGTAAAGGGAGTTCCCCCAGAGGGTGAAGCGTGTTTCCCCACCGTCAAACCCTTTCTGAAGTAATGAAAAGGAGGGCGTTCCTTTGCATTTTCAATTAAATTCCATAGCTTTGTTCTTTGAAAACCTATATATAAAACCCTACGAATATGACCAAATTTGAAATAGAAGAGAAAATAGTCTCCATGCTCAAGACCGTATTCGACCCGGAAATACCGGTAAATGTATACGACCTGGGACTGATTTACAAAATAGACGTCTCCGACCAGGGAGAAGCCTCCATCGACATGACGCTGACTGCCCCCAACTGTCCGGCAGCCGACTTCATCATGGAAGATGTGCGCCAGAAGGTGGAATCCATCGACGGCGTAACCTCCGCCACCATCAATCTCGTTTTCGAACCCGAGTGGGACAAGGACATGATGAGCGAAGAAGCGAAACTGGAGCTGGGATTCCTTTAAATCAGTTGAAAGTTCAAAGTTGAAAATGGAAAGTTGAAAATGAAGAATGTATATTTCCTCTCGGATGCTCACCTGGGCTCACGAGCCATCGAACACGGACGAACCCAAGAACGGAGGCTGGTCAACTTCTTGGACAGCATCAAGCACAAGGCATCGGCCGTATACCTGCTGGGAGACATGTTCGACTTCTGGTACGAATTCCGTACCGTAGTGCCCAAAGGATACACCCGCTTTCTGGGCAAGCTGTCCGAACTGACCGACCTGGGAGTAGAAGTCCACTTTTTCACGGGAAACCATGACCTTTGGTGCGGCGACTATCTGACCAAGGAGTGCGGCGTCATGATACACCGCGAACCGCTGACCACCGAAATCTTCGGAAAAGAGTTCTACCTTGCCCACGGTGACGGGCTAGGCGACCCGGACAAGAAGTTCAAGATGCTGCGCGCCATGTTCCGCAGCCGTACCCTACAGACACTGTTCTCTGCCCTGCACCCCCGCTGGAGCATGGAGCTGGGACTGAACTGGGCCAAGCACAGCCGCTTGAAACGCATAGACGGGAAAGAACCCGCATACATGGGAGAAAACAACGAATACCTGGTGCTCTACACCAAGGAATACCTGAAAAGCCATCCCAACATCAACTACTTCATCTACGGTCACCGCCACATCGAACTGGACCTGATGCTGAGCAGTACCGCCCGCATCCTCATCCTCGGCGACTGGATAAACTACTTCTCGTACGCCGTCTTTGACGGCGAGAACCTCTTCCTTGAGAATTTGTGGAGGGAGAGACGAAGCTATAACCCGCATTTCCAAACTGTTAACCATCATACCATTACCACCCATGAAACCTTTAAGACTGAAAAACATGATTGCCGGATGCCTGCTCGCAGCAGGAGCATTGCCGGTATGGGGACAATCCGGCGCCCCGACACTTGTCATCCGCATTGACGATCTCGGTGCCCTGCATTCCGTCAACGAAGCCTGCATCCAGACCTACCGCTCGGGTATTGCCCGCAGCGTGGAAGTGATGCCCGTAGCAGCCTGGTATCCGGAAGCCATCAAGATGCTGAAAGAAAATCCGGGACTGGACGTCGGCCTGCACCTCGTCATCACCAGCGAGTGGGAGAACGTGAAGTGGCGTCCGCTGACCCACTGCCCCAGCCTGACGGACGAGAACGGCTATTTCTACCCGATGATGTTCCCTAACCCCGCCTATCCGGGACAGTCCATCATGGAGCAGAAATGGGACATCAAGGAGATAGAGCAGGAGTTCCGCGCACAGATAGAGACGACGCTGAAAAGCATTCCGCAACTCAGCCATCTGTCCGGACACATGCTCTCCACCGGTTTCAGCAAAGAAGTGAACGAGCTGGTGCAACGGCTCGCCAAAGAATACAACCTGCCGTCCATCGACCGCATGGACTCCTCCAAGGACTACCGGTTTACCTACATCGGATACGACGGCCCCAAAAGAACCGCCGAAGAAAAGGAGGCCAGCTTCATCAAAGCATTGGAGAAGTTGCAGCCGGGCCAGCGCTACCTTTTCTTAGACCACCCGGCACTGGACAACGATGAAATGAAAACCGTCTTCCACGTCGGATATGAGGACGTGGCGCTGGACCGCCAGGGAGTGACCGACCTGCTGACAAGCCCCCGCGTCCGGAAAGCCATTGAAGACAAAGACATAAAGCTGATTTCCATCAACCAACTGACCAAGGGCCTGCCCCGCGCCGCCGCTACTCCGAAGCTGGACAAGGCCATGAACAGATATCTGGATGCCGTAAAGAAAGCCGGACAAGACCTGCACAGTATCATGATTGTGCAACACGGCAATGTCATTGCCGAAGAATGGATGGGCGAAGGGAAAGAGGATGAGCCTCACATCCTGAACTCCGTCAGCAAGACATTCACCGCCACCGCCGTGGGACTTGCCGCCTCCGAAGGCAGGCTGAAGCTGACGGACAAGGTCATCTCCTTCTTCCCCGACAAGCTTCCGGCAACCGTCAGCGAAAATCTGGCAGCCATGACCGTACGCGACCTGCTGACCATGAACTGCGGGCACGACACCGACCCCACCGGAACGGTACGCAAAAAGGCGGACGCCGATTGGGTGCAGGAGTTCCTTGCCTTCCCCGTGGAGCACAAGCCCGGTACCTTCTACACCTACAACAGCCTGGGAACCTACATGCTCTCAGCCATCGTACAGAAAGTGACGGGCGAGAAAGTGGTGGATTATCTCTATCCCCGTCTGTTCCGCCCGCTTGGCATCGTCAACGCCCGGTGGCAGGAAAGCCCGCAAGGCATCAATACCGGAGGCTGGGGGTTGTACCTCAAAACGGAAGACCTTGCCAAGATGGGACAACTGTTCCTGCAGAAAGGGAACTGGAACGGACAGCAGATTCTGCCCGAAGAATGGGTAAAGGAGGCATCTGCCTGCCAAGTGCCCTCACTGCCCGCCGGCATGAAACCGGAGATGCTGAAGAAAGCGAAGATGAGCGCCAAGACAAGCGACTGGCTGCAGGGCTACGGCTACCAGATGTGGCGCTGCCGCCACAACGCCTACCGTGCCGATGGTGCCAACGGACAATACATACTGGTGTTGCCGGACAAGGATGCCGTCATTGCCGTCACCGCCAACATCCCCGACATGCAGGCAGAGCTGAATCTAATATGGAAGTACCTGCTGCCCGCGCTATAAAACGTTTATTCTTATAAATGATTACGAAAAAGTGAAGATTACCGGAACTTTTTCCCGGCATGGTTGTAATAACATCATAACATTAAAAACATTAGCGTCATGGATGATATGATTTACAGAAACGACCCGATTGCCGAAGAGAACATAGACCCGCACGGACGTCCGGCAACGGATGAATTCGAGGAATGGAGCGAAGAGGTCTCCGAACGGACAGATACCGGATACAAGGACCAGAAAATAAAATCCGCCAAGGAACGGGAGAAACGTATCCGGGAGATGGATGAAATTATAAAGAAGGACCTTAAGGAATAATCACCACAGATAGCACAGATTCTCACAGATTAGTCTCTTATACTTGATTTCAGAGCTTCCAATCTGTGAGAATCCGTGTAATCTGTGGTGACTGTCTATTATTTGTATCCGCCAGCCTTGGCTATGCGTTTCGGGATTTCCGTGTTGTCCATCTTACCCACGAACAGCTTGGAGCCTGCACCTACTGCGAATACCGGCACATATCCGGCTGTATGGCCACCGCTGGTCCAGCCTACCATGGCAATCTGGCTCATTACCTTCTTGGCGGCAACGGCCAGGGGCTCAGTCTTGGCATAAAGACTTTCCTCAAACACTACATGCTTGTTCACAAATGATTCTTCGTAAGCATCACGCAGCATCTTCTCCTGCTCCCAGCTCACCGGCAGCTCTTTCCAGAAACCCATCTTTTCTGCCAGGAATTCCTTCATTTCCGGCCAGTTGATAACCTTGCGCATCTTGCGTAAATCCGTGATGGAACGTGAAAGGATATCCTGAGACTGCTTCTGCTTGGCAAGGGCTTTCAGTTGAAGCTCGTACTTACCGGTACCCAGCCCCAGACCGCCGGTTTCATGGTCGGCAGTTACCACAATCAGCGTTTCTTGGGATGCTTCTTATAGAAGTCGTAAGCCACCTTGATGGCGTTGTCCATATCCACCACTTCCTCAAAGACTGTGGCGGGGTCGTTTCCGTGGCAGGCCCAGTCAATCTTTCCACCTTCAACCATCAGGAAGAAACCCTTGTTACTGCCCTTGGTCAAGAAAGAGATGGCGCTTTCGGTAATTTCGGCCAGTGTCAGGTCGCCTTCCTGGCGGTCGATGGCATAGGGCAGACAAGAAGGCTCTGCCCCTTCTTTCTGGATAAGAATCATCTTGTCCGCCTGGGCAGACTTCGACTTGTATTCGTCAAGGCCTCTTGCAACGGTATAGCCGGCTTCTTCAAAGATAGGGAAGATGCTCGGAGCCTCTTTCTTGTCGGCAGTAGTAGTCGGTTTCAAGAAACCACCGCCTGCATAGAAGTCGAAACCGGCTTTCGGCAGGTCGAGGGCTATCTCGTAATACATACCACGGTCCGGCTGGTGGGCATAGAATGCAGCGGGAGTAGCATGGTCTACACTGACGCTGGTAGTTACCCCAACTTTCTTACCGGACTTTTTGGCTCTCTCGGCCACACTCTGAAGCACACTCTTGTTATCGTCCATACCAATGGCGCCGTTATAGGTCTTTGCACCGGTAGCCAGGGCTGTTCCGGCAGCAGAAGAGTCAGTCACCGAGTTGGTGGCAGAAAAGGTAGTTGCCATGCTGGCAACCGGGAAAGAAGTGAACAGCAAAGGCTTTACACCGATGCGCCCTTCTTGTTCGGCCAGATACATCTCCGTACCGTTCACCTGGTTCACACCCATTCCATCACCGATGAAATAAAACACGTACTTCGCCTGCTGGGCATAGGCCATGCCGCTGGTCAGCAGTACAAAGAACAACACATACATTAATCGTTTCATAAGCAGTTCTTATTTAAAGTTATTCGGAAAATTGCCTTTATTGTTTTTAACCGAGTAACAAAGATAGGTATTTTAAAGGATTCGGAAAACATTTCGCCCCTACAAATACATTACATATTTGCAGGGGCGAAACCACATCCGGACTCCGGGAAGCCGGAACCGGGAAATATTACAGCGATATTACTTCTTCAGAATATCCATCGTGTCCGAAGCAATCATCAGTTCCTCGTCAGTGGGGATTACCACCACCTTCACCTGAGAATCTTCGGTAGAGATAACCATTTCTTCACCGCGTACTTTGTTCTTCTCGGCATCCAGCTTTATGCCCATGAATTCCAGGCCTTCACATGCACCCCAGCGGGCACTTGCCTGATTCTCGCCGACACCACCGGTAAATACCACGATATCCACACCACCCAAAGCAGCGGCATAGGCACCGATATATTTCTTGATGCGGTAGAAGTACATTTCTTCAGCCAGAACAGCCTTCGGATTGCCGGCAGCTACGGCATTTTCCAGGTCGCGCATGTCACTGGATTCACCGAAGATACCCAGCACACCGCTCTTCTTGTTCAGCAGGTTGGAGATGCCGTTGGCATCCAGACCCTCTTTCTCCATGATGAAGGAAACGGCACCGGCATCAATATCACCACTGCGGGTACCCATCATCAGACCTTCCAGCGGGGTCAAGCCCATGCTGGTGTCTACACACTTACCGTCCTTGATGGCAGTAATGGAACCACCGTTGCCAATGTGGCAAGTGATGATTTTCTTTCCTTCCGGCTCTACACCTAGGAACTCGCAGACGCGCTGCGATACGTAGCGGTGTGAGGTTCCGTGGAAACCATAACGGCGTACGCCGTACTTTTCATAAAGTTCGTAAGGCACGGCATACAGATAGGCATGCTTCGGCATGGTCTGATGGAAAGCCGTATCGAACACACCAATCTGCGGAACATTAGGCAGAATGGCAGATATTGCATTTACCCCCTTCAGGTTAGCAGGATTGTGGAGCGGAGCCAGGTCGTTGCAGGCAGTGAAGGCGGCAAGCACTTCCGGCGTCAGCCGTACAGACTCGCTGAACTTTTCGCCTCCATGCACCATACGGTGACCTACGGCATTGATTTCGTCCAAAGACTTGATGGCTCCATATTCAGGGCTTGTCAAAGTGTTCAGGATAAATTCCACACCTACGGTATGCTCTGGAATGTCCTTCTCAAGAACTTTCTTCTCGCCACTGGACAAGGTGAACTTCAGGAAAGAGTCCTTCAAACCAATTTTTTCGATACCACCCTGGGCGATAACTTCTTTCCGGTCCATATCAAACAATTTGTATTTGATGGACGAGCTACCGCAGTTCAATACTAAGATTTTCATACTATATATCAGATTTAAAAGTTATTCAGCATTCTTTTTGGCAGCAATGGCCTGATTGGCAGTGATGGCAATCATGCGATACACATCCTCGATGGAGCAACCGCGTGAAAGGTCGTTCACCGGACGGGCGATACCTTGTAGGATAGGTCCTACGGCATCAGCATGTCCCAGACGTTGCACCAGTTTGTAGGAGATGTTGCCTACTTCGAGGCTGGGGACAACCAATACGTTAGCATGTCCGGCGATAGAAGAACCCGGAGCCTTGCTTGCACCTACTTCCGGCACCAAAGCTGCATCGGCCTGCAACTCACCGTCGATGGCAATATCGGGAGCCATCTCCTTGGCAATCTTCAATGCCTCGACCACCTTGTCCACCACTTCGTGCTTGGCAGATCCCTTGGTAGAGAAGCTCAGCATGGCAACTTTCGGGTCGAGACCGGCAACTGCCTGGGCTGTACGCGCCGTACATACGGCAATCTGTGCCAATTGTTCTGCATCGGGCACCGGAGTCACAGCCACGTCACCCATCACCAGGATACCGTTCTTTCCATATTCAGGAGCATGTGTCAGCAGCAGCATGGCACCCGAAACGCAAGTGATGCCCGGGGAAGTCTTGATAATCTGCAAAGCAGGGCGAAGTACATTACCCGTAGTGTTGCGTGCACCTGCCAACTGGCCGTCAGCATCGCCGTTCTTTATAATCAGGCAGCCCAGATAAAGCGGATCGACAACCAACTTGCGAGCCTCTTCGATGGTCATGCCTTTCTTTTTGCGGAGCTCGCAAAGCAGTTGGGCATATTCTTCTTTCTTAGGATGGTCTTCCGGGTCGATAATGGTAGCCTTGTTTATATTTCCCAGCCCCCACTCTTTGGCACAAGCCTCTATCTCGGCAGGTTTTCCAAGGATAATCAAGTCGGCTACTCCGTCAGTCAAGATTTGATTGGCAGCTTTCAGTGTACGCTCTTCCGTACCCTCGGGAAGAACAATTCGTTGGCGGTTTGCTTTGGCACGCTCAACAATTTCGTTAATTAATCTTTGCATGATATTTTAATTGTCTATTAAGAATCGGCAGTATGTGTTATTCACGCCGCAAAAGTACACAATTTTGCAATATCTACATTGCAAACATCGGTCTTTTTACCGTTCAGACCATAATTATTATAATATTTAACATTAGGTATTCCCAGCATTCATGTGTACGCACACGTGCCCCTCTGCAACAAACAATTACCCGTCCGGCAGGAACAACCCGCCCGACTCTACAAACGACATAAAAAAAATCAGGATACAACGATAACAAGCAATACATAGAATACCTACCTTTGCAGCGTTTTCAACGTATAACAATAGGTATTATAATAGTATGATTCGTCAATGCGCCATCCTTTTCGGATGCTTAGCTTTGGGTGAACTGATTGTTTTCTTTACGGGTATCAAGTTACCTTCCAGCATCATCGGTATGCTGTTGCTCACCCTATTCTTGAAATTGGGTTGGATTAAACTGCACTGGGTGCAGGGTATGTCCGACTTCCTGGTTGCCAACCTGGGCTTCTTCTTCGTACCGCCCGGTGTAGCTCTCATGCTTTACTTCGATGTCATCGCCTCCGAGTTCTGGCCGATAGTGACCGCTTCCATAATCAGCACCCTGCTGGTGATTGTAGTCACCGGATGGGTTCATCAACTAACACGTAAAATCAAATGAACTTTTTAGAAAACGAATTTTTCCTATTGGCTGTCACCTTCGGGATTTTCTTTCTGGCCAAACTCCTGCAGAAAAAGACCGGCATCATGTTGCTGAACCCCATCCTGCTGACAATTGCCATCCTCATTGTCTTCCTGAAGATGACACATATCAGTTATGAGACCTACAATGAAGGAGGACATCTGATAGAATTCTGGCTGAAACCCGCTGTTGTGGCCCTGGGAGTCCCCCTATACCTCCAATTGGAAACGATTAAGAAACAGCTGCTCCCCATCATGCTGTCACAACTTGCCGGCTGCATTGTGGGAGTTATCTCTGTCGTGCTGATAGCTAAATTGATGGGGGCTTCCGACGAGATTATCTACTCCCTGGCGCCCAAGTCGGTCACTACGCCGATAGCCATGGAAGTAACCAAGTCGCTGGGCGGCATTCCCTCACTTACCGCCGCCGTAGTGGTCTGTGTAGGCTTGCTGGGAGGAATACTGGGCTTCAAGACCATGAAACTGACCCACATCGGCAGTCCTATGGCACAAGGCCTTTCCTTGGGAGCCGCCGCCCACGCGGTAGGAACTTCCACAGCCATGGACATCAGCCGCAAATACGGCGCATTCGCCAGCCTCGGCCTGACCCTGAACGGTATTTTCACTGCATTGCTGACCCCAACTATTCTGCGATTATTAGGGCTACTCTAACAAAATCTTCTTATTTTTGTTATCTATAATCATAACCAACTAAAAACAACGTATGATTTCATTTAAAGATATCGAATTACAAGACAAAGAACTGATTACTTCCTATACACAGAACAGTCCGCGACGGAATTGTGACCTCTCATTCTCCAACCTATGCAGCTGGCGTTTTCTATACAATACAAAGTTTGCCATCATGGACGGCTTCCTCCTGCTGAAATTCTGGGCAAACGATGAACTGGTGTACATGATGCCGATAGGTAACGGAGATTTGACAAAAGTACTGGACGCACTGGTCGAAGACGCACACCGGGAAGGGGAACCTTTCTGCCTGCTGGGAATATGTTCGGGCATGTGCTCGGAACTGGAAGCCTTCATGCCCGGAAAATTCCAGTTCACAGCAGACCGGGACTATGCCGATTACCTCTATCTGCGTACAGACCTCGCCACGCTTGCCGGAAAGAAATTCCAGTCCAAACGGAATCATGTCAACAAATTCAAACGCACCTATAATTACGAATATACTCCCATCACTCCCGACCGCATCCAGGAATGTCTGGACCTGGAAGCCGAATGGTGTAAGGCCAACAACTGCGACCAGCATGAAGGAACGGGCAACGAACGTCGCGCACTGGTCTACGCCCTCCACAATTTTGAAGAACTGGGATTGACCGGAGGCATCCTGCATGTAGACGGCAAAATTGCCGCCTTCACTTTCGGAATGCCCATCAACCAAGATACCTTCGGAGTACATGTGGAAAAGGCCGACACCAGCATAGACGGAGCGTACGCAATGATTAACTATGAATTTGCCAACCATATCCCCGAACAATATGTCTACCTCAACCGTGAAGAGGATTTGGGTATTGAAGGATTGCGCAAGGCCAAACTTTCGTACCAGCCTGCCATTATTCTGGAAAAATACGTGGCATGCCTGAAAGATGAACCGGTGGAAGCTATCAAATGGTGAGAGTAAGGATTAGAGATTAAGGATTAAAAGGATAAGGGATTGATGATACGGGAAAAGGTAAAGAACTTATGGAAGCTCTGTTTCAATGATAGCGAGGAATTTACTGAACTGTATTTTCGGCTCCGCTACAACAATGATATCAATATTGCCATCCAAAGCGGCGAAGAAGTGATTGCCGCCCTACAGATGTTGCCTTATCCTATGACGTTCGAAGGAGAAGATATTCATACGGCCTATATATCCGGTGCCTGCACACACCCTGATTACCGTAACCGGGGCGTAATGCACGAGCTGTTATCACAAGCCTTTGCACGGATGCTACACAATAATGTCGCCTTATCCACCCTGATACCGGCAGAACCGTGGCTGTTCGACTACTATGGCCGCAGCGGTTATGCCCCCGTATTCCGCTATGCCGAAGAGACCTTTATCGCTTCCGGTACACCGACAGCCGATACGGGCCTTACTTTGGAAATGTCTGCCGAATATACTGAAAAAAGATATGAATATCTCGACCGGAAATTGCGGGAGCGCCCTTGCTGCATCCAGCATACGGAAGAGGATTTCCAGGTTATTATTGCCGATTTACAACTGGGGCAGGGCTTCGTTTGCACATTGAGCAATGGGGAGGAAATCACGGCTTTGGCCATTACCTATCCGATAGGGAAAGCCAACTGGCGCATTGGAGAAATCGTGTCGGATACTCCCGCAACAAAAACTTTACTGCTTCAACATATCTGCCAAAGCTTGAATCTCCCGTCCATCCGGGTTCTCACTCCTCCCGCTACCGGTGAAAGCCAACTTTTGGGCATGGCACGCATCATCAATGCCAAAACCATGCTGCAACTCTATGCTACGGCCCATCCGGAACTGGAACTCAGCATTCATCTCACCGATGAGCAGGTCAGTGCCAATAACGGCTACTACTACCTGAACAATGGTAAATATATGAATAGTGCCAAGCGTCTGCCGGGCAGCCACTTGGCACTTACAATCGGTGAACTCACCGAAAAAATATTTGCAACATCAAGCCCATATATGAGCCTGATGTTGAACTAGCATTACAATCCGCTGAAGTCGACTCCCTCAAATACCAGCGAAGGAATCTGCCATGAACGGTTCGGTTGAGGGTCATTGCCCACAGCAACCAAGGAATTCCATAAAGTAACCATGTTACCCGTCACATTCATTTCGTTGACGGGCTGTGTCAGCTTGCCGTCTTCAATAAGGAAACCCTCTATACCATAAGAGAAGTCACCGGTACTGCTATTGCTGTTACCGCCATTGAAGCCCGTAACCAAGATGCCTTGTTTAATATCTGCAACCAATCCGTTCAGGTCCTTATCGCCCAGTGTCAGAATTAGACGTGAAGGTGCACTGATAGTAGGAGCTATATCCATCTTCTTACCATTGTAGGTATCGATGAAATAAGTTTTCAGCACGCCTTTGTCAAAAACAGTGCGGGGTTCGGTAGCCACACCCTCATTATCGAAATAGCGTGAACCGTTTGCACCGATAGCATGCGGCTCGTCACGCAACGTGAAGAGGTCGGAAGCCACTTTCGTATCCAGCTTATCCATCAGGAAGGAGTTCTTTTGTTGCAAAGCACTGCCATACAATGCACTTAGCATCGGACTGAGCAGGTTTCCCACATTCATAGGGTCAACCACCATTGTATATTTACCCGACTTTGCTTTCTTCTGTCCCAGCTTGCGCAATACGCGTTCCAATGCCTTGGCACCGATTCCCGTCTTCGTCAATTTATCATAGAACAGAGCCGAGTCGTACCAGTAATCCTGAGGGCGAGCTTCGCCTTCTCCCTTAATGGATACACTGGCTGAGACAGAGAACCAGGTACTCTTCGACTCGCCTTCAAATCCGTTGCTTATCAAACGATAGGAAGAACCCTCACCATCACTATAAGAAGAATCAACCGAAATGATACGCTCATCCTTGCCCAATACCTCCTCTGCAGCAGCACGTGCAATCGCCACTTTATCATCCGGGTTGACTTCATAGAGTTTCTTGTCAAAAAGCTGCAAGTCAGGCTTGCCTCCTTTATAGTAGCGTGCAGGGTCGGCCAGCATACGCGACTCATCCACCGCCAGATAGCGGGTAGACTCTATACCATTCGTGATAAGAGTTTCCAATTCTTTCTTATCCAGCCGATTGGTGGAAAAAGAGCCGAAACGTCCGTCCACATAAAGATTCAATCCCAAACCATTCTCCGTAGACTGCTGCAAACGGTCCATTTTGCCGTCACGCAGTTCAAAAGAAGAATTAGAATTTGTATATAGCACCAGTTTGGCTGCCTGGCAACCGTTCTTCAAGGCATATTCCATTGCCCATTGTGCCAATTTCTTATTGTCGTCTGTAATCATGTCTTTAATTGATAGTTGATAATTAACTTTCTCCTCCTACAGTCAGCTTGCTGACTAGTGCCGATGGCATACCGCAGGTAACGGGACAAGACTGACCGTCTTTACCACAGGTCCAAGTACCGTTGTCAATCTTATCGTTATTTGCCACCATCGTGATGTCAGCCAATGCTTTCGGACCATTACCGATGATATTTATATCCTTGACGGGCTGCGTCAACTTGCCATCCTCAATCAAGTAACCCGACTTCACAAAGAAGGTAAAGTCTCCGGCACCGATTTGCACCTGGCCATTGGTAAACTGGTCACAATAGATACCTTTCTTCACGGTGGAGATAATGTCCGCTTCCTTCATATTGCCGGCTTCCATATAAGTGGCACGCATACGGGGGATAGGAGTATTACGGAAAGTATCGCGACGTCCGTTTCCAGTAGGAGCCACCCCATAATGCTTGGCACTGATGCGGTCGTGCAGATAACTGGTCAGGATACCTTCCTTCACGATATAGGTTTTCTGGCCTTCCACACCCTCATCGTCGAAATTCACGGCTCCGCGGTTGAAGGCAATGGTACCATCATCCACCACATTGATATGCTCGTTGCACACCTTCTTGCCAAACAAGTCGCAGAAGATGGAAGTACGCTTACGGTTAAAGTCAGCCTCAAAAGCATGTCCTATGGCTTCGTGCAACAAGATACCCGAACCGCCAGCCCCCATCACGACGGGCATTTCGCCACCTTTGGGTTTCACAGCCTTGAACAAGATAGCAGTCTTATCCACCGCCTCACGTGCAATAATATCCACGATGTCATCCGTCATGAATTCAAAACCCTTGCGGTAAGAACGACCGGCATAACCGTTCTCCATCTTTCCATTCTCTTCCATGATGCAGACTGCCATAAAAGAAACCATCGGACGGTAGTCGTAGTAGCTCACGCCCTCGGAATTACAGAACAGCACGTGCGATGTACTGTCAGAAAGAGAAGCCTGCACCTTACGTACACGATTGTCCAAAGAGAAAATCTTTTCATTCAGCTTTTCTAAATAAGGTATTTTTGCCTTGACACTCACGTCCTCCCAAGGTTCAGTGACGGCATAGCGGCTTTTGGTAATTGTCTTTTCCGTCAGTCCTACAGATTTTCCGGCCTTGCCCGAAGAGGCGATACGGGCAGCAGTACGTGCAGCACGCAGCATTTCTTCCATAGTTACCCCTTCCACATAAGCATACCCCGTCTGGTCGCCTGCCAATACGCGTACGCCCATACCGAAGTCAATGTTAGCTCCACAGTTATTTACTTTGCCGTCCATCAGAACCACACTGTTGTTGAATGTGTGTTCAAAATAAAGGTCGGCATAATCGCCGCCTTTTTCCAGAGCGGCAGCCATCACTTTCTTCAAGTCAGCCTCCGTCACACCGAAGTGAACCATTGCCGAAGCTACGGCAGACTGATTATCTGCTCCTCCTAAAGCTCCGCGTACTGACGCAGGCATAGCCAACGAGGGTACTGCCAGCGAACCTAACATCGCCAGACTTCCCGTCCGTAAGAAATTTCGTCTATCCATCCTTTTCAGTTATTAGTTATAAGATATTGTTTTTTATATCATAGTTATATGACGTAAAAATAGGAGATTTTGTCACACCTTAGCTTTCCTTTGTTAACAAACTTTCCAATTCCTCTGCATTCAGACGCAGATAGAATTGTCCTTTGTAAGCCACTGAAATACCTCCGGTCTCCTCCGATACAATGATGGCATGCGCATCAGACACCTGGGAAATCCCCATGGCAGCACGATGCCTCAGCCCCAGTTCCTTAGGAATGTCCAGATTATGGGAAACAGGCAGGATACATCCCGCCGCTTTGATACGTTTCTTACTGATAACCATCGCTCCATCGTGCAACGGACTGTTCTTAAAGAAAATATTCTCAATCAGACGCTGGTTTATATCGGCATTGATAATCTCTCCCGTACGCACCACATCATCCAAAGGCAGATTATGTTCAATGACAATCAGGGCACCAACCTTCTGCTTCCCCATACTGATACATGCCATTACCACCGGCATGATGTCGTCATGTTCCAGCTTCTCTTTCTTGTTACCGGTGAAGAAGCGCACCAGCGCACTGGCATGCTGATGCGAGCCGAGTGTCAGCAAGAAGCGCCGTATCTCGTCCTGAAACAAAATGATAAGCGCCAGCACGCCCACACTGACCAGCTTGTCGAAGATGGAACCGAGCAATTTCATCTCCAGCACCTGCGATACCACCAGCCATATCAGGATAAACACCAGGATACCCGTAAACACATTTATAGAACCGGAGGCTTTCATCAGCTTATACGTATAGTACAACAAGAAAGCCACTAACAGAATATCTATAAAATCTTTTATTCCAAATTCAAAAAACACGATATTGAATGATTAGGGGTTAGGGACTAGGAATTATTTCGCATGGCTTGCACAATCCGTACGGTTTCCACGGCTTCTTTCACGTCGTGTACGCGGAGAATGTCAGCACCTTTCAGCAAACAGATGGTATCGAGCACCGTAGTACCATTCAGCGCCTCCTGAGGAGTAATGTCCAACAAGCGGTATATCATCGATTTACGTGAAACGCCTACCAGCAAAGGCAACTCAAAAATACGGAACTCTTCCAGATGGGACAGCAATTCATAGTTATGCTCCATTGTCTTTCCAAAGCCGAAACCGGGGTCCAGAATGATGTCTTTTACACCTAAGTCACGTAATTGCTGCACCTTGCGCGCAAAATACAAGAAAACCTCTTTCAGAAGATTGTCGTAATGAGGATGCTGCTGCATACTTTGCGGAATGCCTTGCATGTGCATCATAATATAAGGTACGTTCAATGCCGCAACGGTATGGAACATATTCGCATCCATCTCACCGGCCGCAATATCATTGATGATGGCAACACCATACTCCTCCACACACATTCTTGCCACATCCGCCCTAAAAGTGTCTACCGACACCACAGCATCCGGCTGTATCTCAAAAAGTATTTTCAGGCCCATACGCAACCGTTCCATCTCCTCCCTGGCAGAGACATTGTCGGCATTGGGACGGGAAGAGTAAGCGCCTATGTCAATAATGGCCGCTCCCTCCGAAACTATCTGTTTCACCCGGCGTGCTATTTCCGCCTCTGTCTGTGTACGGCTACCGGCATAAAAGGAATCGGGAGTAACGTTCAGTATGCCCATGACACGGGGTTGAGAGAGGTCGAGCAGCGAACCGTTGACATTTATATATCGGGCAGTTGTAATTTCCATAGGCAGTCTGTTCTATATAGTACCTGCAAATGTAAACAAAAAAGTGGTTTCAAAATACATAAACTCATAAAACTGATAAGTTTTTTGCCTGTACCCGGGAAGGGAGAGGATTAAAACTATATCTTTGCACGATGGTTTACCACAGATTACACAGATTCACACAGATTGATTTAATTATAAAGTCATGGATATAACAGCTATACATCAGATATTCCTAACATGCACCAGTGTCACTACTGACAGCCGTAACTGCCCCCAAGGCTCTTTATTCATTGCGCTGAAAGGCGAGTCGTTCAACGGAAATGCCTTTGCCGCCCGGGCGCTGGAAAGCGGAAGTGCTTATGCCATAGTAGACGAAGAAGCCTATGCCCCTGAAGGCGATACACGATACATCGTGGTGGAAAACAGCTTGAAAACCTTGCAACAACTTGCCAATTACCACCGTCGGCAGATGCGTACACCCATCATCGGCATTACGGGTACAAACGGAAAGACTACTACCAAGGAACTGATGTCCACCGTACTTTCGCAAACTCACAACGTGCTCTATACCTTGGGAAATTTGAACAATCACATCGGTGTTCCCCTCACCTTGCTCCGCCTGCGCCCTGAACACGACCTTGCCGTGGTGGAAATGGGTGCCAGCCACCCGGGAGACATCAAGGAGCTGGTAGAGATAGCCGAACCTGACTACGGGATCATTACCAACGTAGGAAAAGCCCATCTGGAGGGATTCGGCTCTTTTGAAGGAATCATCAAGACCAAAGGAGAGATGTACGACTATCTGCGGACGCGGAAAGAAGCTACCATCTTTATCCATAACGACAACCCCTACTTGAAAAAGATAGCCTACGGACTCCACCAGATTGCCTACGGCAGTGAGGACGGGCTGTACATCAACGGACACGTCACCGGCAATTCTCCTTACCTCACCTTCGAGTGGAAAACGGACAACGAAAGCAAATATCACGAAGTACAAACCCGGCTTATCGGTGAATATAACTTCCCCAATGCTCTGGCAGCTGTCACCATCGGACATTTTTTTGGTGTGGAACCGGAGAAAATAATAGACAAGGCACTGGCCGGATATACCCCGCAAAACAACCGTTCACAACTGAAAAAAACAGCGGACAACACTCTGATTATCGATGCCTATAATGCCAATCCCACAAGCATGATGGCTTCCATTAGTAACTTCCGGAACATGCAGGCCGAAAACAAAATGTTGATATTGGGAGATATGCGGGAGTTGGGTAAAGACAGTGCCGACGAGCACCAGAAGATTGCAGACTATCTGGAAGAATGCGGATTCAAGGATGTAGTTCTTGTAGGGGAATTGTTTGCCGCCACACGCCACTCTTATCAGAGTTATCCCGATGTAACCGCACTCATCGCAGAGCTGCAAAGAGAGAAACCTTGCGGGAAAACAATTCTGATAAAAGGGTCGAACGGCATCAAGCTAAGTTCCGTAGTTGAATACTTATAATCCTATTTCATCCTTGGCCTTAAAATGAAATAGCCGACCATTGATGCAAGCACCGCTCCCGTGGTATTGGCCGCAAAATCCAGCCAGTCTCCACCACGGTATGTCGTGCAGTATTCTTGCAGCAACTCCACCATTCCGCTGAACAAAACGGGACAGACAAACGCCCCTGCCCATGCATGCCATAAAGGGGCGTTGTCTCTCCGGTGAGCGCGAAGAAACTCCAGCCACAGCATTCCTGACATGCCGAAATACATACAGATATGCACCACCTTGTCTATATTGGGAATCTTGCTTATTTCTGTAGAAGGCGGTTTAAAGAATGAAAGATAAATCACCGTCAGAATAATAAAAAGCGACACCGGATATTTCTTAATATAATATAGCATATACCAAATTATCAACGAACTGTGCGCAAAAGTACAGAACATTTTCTATATTTGCATGTTTTAGCTGGTATTAATAACGAATTGAAAGAAAAATCTACGTTTTATGACAAAAAGTGACAGAGCCAACTTCGGAAGCAAATTAGGCGTCATACTTGCCTCGGCAGGCTCCGCAGTCGGTTTAGGCAATATCTGGCGTTTCCCGTTTGAGACCGGGAATCACGGAGGTGCGGCATTTATCTTTGTATACCTGGTTTGCGTGCTCATTCTCGGCATCCCCATCATGATTGCAGAATTCCTCATCGGCAGGCGCTCGCGTGCCAATACGGCAAGGGCTTATCAGAAATTGGCACCCGGCACGCATTGGCGCTGGGTAGGACGTATGGGCGTACTGGCCGGATTCCTTATTCTGGGATATTACTCCGTTGTGGCAGGATGGACGCTTGAGTTTATCGGCGAAGCGGCTACCAACAGTTTTGCCGGGAAGTCGGCAGCCGATTTCATCGCATCCTTCAACAGCTTTGTCAGCAACCCCTGGCGTCCGGTCATCTGGCTGGTGCTGTTCCTGCTGGCCACCCATCTCATCATTGTCAAAGGAGTGGAAAAAGGTATTGAAAAATCAGCCAAAATCATGATGCCGATGCTGTTTGTCCTATTGATAATCCTTGCCATCTGCTCCATATCCCTGCCCGGAGCAGGAGCAGGCATTGAATTCCTGTTGAAACCGGACTTCAGCAAAGTGGACGGCAATGTGTTCCTTGGAGCCATGGGCCAGGCATTTTTCTCCTTGAGCTTGGGGATGGGATGTCTCTGTACATACGCTTCTTACTTCCGCAATGATACGAACCTGTCCAAAACGGCACTCAACGTGGCGGCTATCGACACCATGGTAGCCATTTTGGCAGGATTCATCATCTTCCCTGCCGCCTTCTCTGTAGGCATCAAACCGGATGCGGGTCCTAGTCTGCTATTCATCACCTTACCTAATGTCTTTCAGCAAGCGTTCGGCAATATTCCCTGGCTAGCGGTACTGCTGTCTCTGATGTTCTATATCCTACTGGCATTGGCAGCACTTACTTCCACCATTTCCCTGCACGAAGTGGTAACCGCCTATCTACATGAAGAGTTCAAGTTCTCACGCAGCAAGGCAGCCAGATACGTGACAGCGGGCTGTATTTTCTTAGGAGTATTCTGCTCACTGTCTCTCGGTATCGGCAAAAGCTATACCGCATTCGGATTAAACCTATTCGATTTGTTCGACTTTGTAACGGCCAAGCTAATGCTACCGTTAGGCGGTTTCTTCATTTCCATCTTCATAGGCTGGTATCTGGACAAGAAAATCGTATGGGAAGAAGTCAGCAACAACGGTACCCTGAGAGTAGCCGTCTACAAACTATTGATATTCATCCTAAAATATATTGCTCCGATAGGAATTGCACTGATTTTTATCAATGAACTGGGTTTTCTGAAATAGGCCATCATGCAGAACCCCTTTAAAGAATTCCTTTATTTCTCCCGGGGAGAAAGGCGCGGAATACTGGTTTTGATTACCGGCATTATTCTCGTCTTTCTCTCCGGGTATATTTATATATACCAAAGAGAGAACCGCCCCCTCTCCGATGAAGTAATCCGGCGGCAGGCCACTGCCATGGCAGAATACGAATCGTTCATCGCATCCATACAAGAAAAGGAACAAAAATGGGACAACAGACTTAAACCTTCCTCCCAAAAACAACCGACAACCGTCTCCTTGGCCCGTTTCAATCCCAATACCGCCGACTCCGTCATTTTTTGCCGACTGGGACTGCCCGGATGGATGGCGCGGAATATACTCCGCTACCGTAGTAAAGGAGGGAAGTTCCATAAGGCAGAAGATTTCCGGAAAATATATGGAATGACAGAAAAACAATATCAGACACTCTTACCCTATATCCACATCACTCCGAAAGACACAGAAACAAGAACCGTCCAGTTGTACAGCTCTCCTGCAAGCAATGACAGCGCCGTTACTTTCCGAATTGCACCGGAAAAATATCCGTCTGGGACCCTTGTCGACCTGAACCGCGCCGACACCACAGAACTGAAGAAAATACCAGGCATCGGTAGTGGCATTGCCCGTCTAATCATCGGTTATCGGCAACGCTTGGGAGGATTCTACAACATCACGCAATTACAAGAAATCCATTTGGACACCACCCAATTGCAGTCCTGGTTTTCCATCGACACCCGGGCCATCCACCTCATCAACCTGAACCGTAGTAGCATAGAGAGGCTGCGCCACCATCCTTACATCAACTTCTACCAGGCAAAGGCCTTTGTAGAATACCGGAAGAAGAAAGGCGACCTTCATAGTCTGAAACCTTTTGCACTTTACGAGGAATTCTCCGATACCGATTTGGAGAAAATCAGTCACTACGTTTGCTTTGAATAACAGCATCATGCAACATTTTTCAATGTCTGATGCAACCTTTTCACCAGTCATTTCGTCTAACAAGCAGAAACACCCTAAAAACAGGAAGGCCTACTGCAATAAGGATTAGAACCATCGTATCAATATGAAAAAATTAATGATTATAACCATGCTGCTGGGCAGTATGGCACAGAATGCTTTTGCTCAAAAAATAGAAATAAAAGGAACCGTCCGCGATGCTTCCGACAAGAGTATAGAGTATGTCAATGTGGTATTACAGACCATCGACTCTACTTTTGTCGCCGGTGTGACCACAAGTCCAGAAGGAGAATTCATCTTCAAGAACACGGCTACCGGAGATTACAGACTTGTTCTTTCCAGCATCGGGTATAATACCGGATACATCACCCTCAATGGAGTAAAGCGCCATACCGACCTTGGACCAATCGTATTAGACAGTGCTTCTATCGCACTAGAAGGAGTGACTATCACCGGCTCCAGCCAAATCAGCCGTGCAGACCGCAAACTGGTTTTCCCATCCGAAAGACAAATGAAAACTTCCACAAACGGAGTGAATCTGTTGCAGGAACTGATGCTGCCACGTATTCTGGTCAACCCCATGAACAATGAGATTGGATTGTCCGGCGGTGGAGAACTGCAATTACGCATCAATGGAGTCAAAGCCGAAATAGACGAGATAAAAGCCATTCGCCCTGCCGACATTATACGTATAGAGTACCATGACAATCCGGGACTGCGCTACGGTAATGCCGAAGTCGTTTTGGACTACATAGTGCGCCGACCTAAAACGGGCGGAAACTTCGGTGCCGACATTTCCCAAGGGTTGAACACGATGTGGGGAAACTATAATCTGTACGGCAAAGTAAACCACAAAAAATCAGAATTCGGCTTCTCCTATTACATGGGACCGCGGGATTTTAACGGCATGTACCGCGACAATGAAGAAGAATTCCACCTGGCAGACGGCACCACACTCAGACGCCTGGAGAAAGGAGAGCCCAGCAAGGCAACCATGTACCAGCACAACCTAAACGTAAATTACAGTTTGCAGGCTTCTGAAAATTCCCTTTTCAGCGCCACCCTCCGCCTTCGAGGAAACAATCAGCCGCACTGGGATTATAAAGGAACTCTCTATAACGCCAATGACGAAGCGGACGTGGTAGACATGACCGACCGTACCGACCAGAGCTGGACACGTCCCTCACTCGATTTGTACTACCAACAAGACCTGAAAAACAAACAAACCCTGGTATTCAATGTAGTAGGCACCTACAATCGGGAAAAATCGCAGCGGCTCTACCAAGAAAGCACCCTGGGAAACATATTGACCGATATTGACAACAATATCCGAGGAAACAAATACTCCCTGATTGCCGAGGTCATTTACGAGAAGCAATATTCCAAGGGGAACGCATTGAGCTTTGGATTGAACCATACACAGTCCTACTCCAACAATGAATACAGAAACGGGCATTATTATGAAACCAATATGCACCAAGGAAACACATACATATTCGGAGAATACCGTGGAAAGATAGACAAACTAAACTACCGGCTGGGAGTGGCCATGACTCGTTTCTACTATAATCAGAGCGGCAAGGACAAATCTACCGAGAGCTACAGTTTCAACCCGAGTATCGTTCTGCACTATGCCATGTCAGACAACTCCTACCTCCGCTGGAAGGGAAACATCTATAACGCTTCTCCTTCATTGGGCGACCTCAGCGATGTGGAACAAGCAGTGGATTCATTCCAGATACGTCGTGGTAACCCGAATCTGAAGTCGTACATGTGCTATCATACGGAGCTGACTTACGAGTGGAAAAAAGGCATCTTTTACACCAACTTATGGGGAGCCTATGACTATCGTCCCAATGCCATTATGGACGAGAAGATTCAAGAAGGCAACAAAATAGTGCAGACTTGGGACAATCAGAAGGATTGGCAGAAACTCTCCGGACGTGCCATGCTCCGCGTAGGACCCATCCGCGACATTCTGCAATTTTCTTTTACGGGCGGTGTCAACCATTACATGAGCCATGGCAATCACTACTCGCATACCTACACCAACTGGTTTTGTGAGGCAGAAGCCTCATTAAACTACAAACAGTTCTCTCTGTTCTGGCAGATAAACACCAATTGGAACAATTTCTGGGGAGAAACCCTCTCGGGAGGAGAAAACATTCAGATGTTAGCTGTATATTACAAGCATAAGAATCTTCGGGTAGGAGTCGGTGCATTCAATCCTTTCACCGACAACTATAAAGTACAAAGCGAAAACTGGAATAAATTCGCATCCTACAAGACAAATAATTATATAAAAGAAAGCTCCCGCATGTTCCTGGTGAACTTTTCCTACAACTTCTCGTTCGGCCGCAGTTTCAAGACAGCACAGCGGAAGGTAAACAACAGTGACAATGACTCGGGAGTAATGGGCACGGGGAAATAGGCTCAGACCATTTTATTAATTTCCCCGTCAATCAGATGTATCGTCCGGTCGGTGAGCTGCGCCAGTCCTTCATCATGGGTTACGATAACAAACGTTTGTCCGAAACGGTTACGTAAATCAAAAAAGAGCTGGTGCAGTTCTTCCTTATTATGGGTATCCAAGCTGCCGGAAGGTTCATCTGCCAGCACCACTGCTGGATGATTGATGAGAGCACGGGCCACCGCCACACGCTGCTTCTCACCTCCCGACAACTCATTCGGCTTGTGGGAGGCCCGTTCGGCAAGCCCCATGAATTCAAGAATTTCCGTAGCCGCCTCCTTGGCTTCCTGCTGTCCTCTTCCGGCAATGAAGGCTGGTATCATTACATTCTCCAAAGCCGTAAACTCCGGCAGCAGTTGATGGAACTGGAACACAAAGCCGATATGGCGGTTGCGGAATGCGGAAAGTTCCTTCTCCCTCATACGATTGACTTGTGTACCGTCAATAACCACCGAACCGCCATCCGGCATATCCAACGTACCCATGATTTGCAGCAAGGTAGTTTTACCCGCTCCACTGGGGCCTACAATGCTGACAATCTTCCCTTTCTCTATCTCCAGGTCAATACCCCGCAACACTTGCAGGTTACCGAAACTCTTCGTTATATTCTCTAAATGAATCACTAGGCTATTTACAATTTGACAATTTACTATTTACTATTTGATAGTTTTCTTTCAAGTGCTATTACTATAGTCTTTTAATTACATATTCGGCCAAATAGCAGCCAAAAACTGCGGGCATGTAGCTCACTGTTCCACAGGTGGACTTCTTGTTCATCTCGTCGTCCGTCAGCAAAACGGCATTCGGATCAGCCTGTTCGGTGCTGAAAACAACTGGAAGTTTCCGCTTTATGCCCATTTTTTGCAAACGCTTACGCACAGCCTTGCTCAACCCGCAATGATAGGTATCCCAGATATCGGCAAAGCGCACTTGCGAAATGTCACTCTTTGCTCCTGCCCCCATGCTGGACACTATCTTGATATGCCGCTTCATGCTTTCCGCTATCAAGTGGCATTTTGGAGCAAGCGTATCGATGGCATCCACCACAAAGTCATAAGCCGCATCATCCAGCAGTTCCGGTATGTTCTCATCTTTCAAGAATACGGGCAACACTCTCAGTTCCAGAGCCGGATTAATGTCCCTGAAACGTGATGCCAATATCTCCGCCTTCTTTTGCCCCAGGGTAGAATGCAGAGCCGGCAACTGACGGTTTATATTCGTAGGCTGCACGGTATCGGCATCGACAATCGTCATCCGCCCCACTCCGGCACGGCATATCATCTCGGCCGCATAAGCACCTACACCACCCAGTCCTACGACAAGTACATGTGCCCGGCGCAGGCGTTCCATTTTTTCATCTCCTAATAAAAGTTGCGTTCGTTGTTGCCAATCTTCCATTTTCACCACAGATTACACGGATTTACACAGATTTTTGTCAATTATCAATTGTCAATCGTCAATTCTTCTTGAACCATTTATAGAACCATTTGCCTACCTTCTCGTAGTGCTGCGACTCATTGTTGCCACGCGGATTTGAGAAGGATACCGCATCCTGCGGTTCACCCAGTTGGTCTGGATACAACACAATCAGACTATTGTTTGCAAAATATTTACTGATTTGTGCCGGCAACTTCTCGAAGGAGCTGTCATAGGAGATGGAGCCCCGGCGAGCACTGATAATCACTAACAGATGGTCAAAGTTCACTTGTCCGGTCAATATCAGTAAGTCCCCCCAGTCGTCCAGGCGGGAAAAGTCTGTCAATGTCTGTCCATATTTGGCTTTCACCAGCCCTTGAAGATGGGCGGTAGTCTCTTCATTGGCATAAAAATGCACCCGACAGCCCAAAGTACTCCCCAACCGGCAGAAATGTTCCACCCACTTCAGGAATCCCGCCTCATACTCGGCTTTCGGAGGTACCGCCACAATCACCCGCCTAATTGTGTTAATGGGCATCAGGAACTTGGAAACCATCACCTCGCGATGCAAGCCCTTCAGCAGATTCTCCGTCAGCATACCGAAGAATGAATCCACAATATTGACTTTACGGTGCAGACCTATAATGACATCCGTTACCGCATATTCTTTTGCTGTATGGATAATGCCCGAAGCGATATTCAAGTCGTAACGCGTGATTTGCCTCAACGGCACATCTGCCGAGGCCGTTATCATGGCAGCCTTTTCCAGATAGCGTTTCCCACGCAGTTCGGCGCTTTCAGAACTACTATCGTCGTTGATGACATTCAGTGCCAACAAATTATCCCGTTGCTTCGGGTCGCGTATCACCAAAGAAAGATTTATCAGGTCTTCAATCGTATCGGGGTTGGCTATCGGAATCAATATCTTCTCCGCTTCCACGGAGCGGTTTTCTTCCAGATGCGCCTCCTCCATGGCAATCTTCCGTGCGGCACGCTCCGTAATGAACGAGCTCACAATGCAAGTTACAAGAATCAGCAGGACGGTACCATTCAAAACATCATCGTTCAGCAAGCGTTCCCCATTGGGCAGAATGATGTTGTACCCCACCAACACAGCCGCCAGCGTTGCCGCTGCTTGTGCATTGCTCAATCCGTACATCAGCTCCCGTTCAATCCCTCCCATCTTATATATTTTCTGCGTCAGCCAGCAGGCAATCCATTTACCTGCCAATGCCACCACAATCATTACAGCCGCTACTTTCAGAGCATCGCCATGACCGAAAATCACATGCACATCAATCAACATACCCACACCTATCAGGAAATAGGGAATAAACAAGGCGTTGCCCACAAACTCCAGATGGTTCATCAGCGGAGAGACATGCGGAATCAGCCGGTTCAATACCAAACCTGCAAGGAAAGCACCCAGGATACCTTCCATCCCCACAAACTCCATCAATCCGGCTCCGAGAAAAACCATGGCAAGCACGAATATGAACTGCATCACGTTGTCATCGTACCTCCGGAAGAACCAACGACCTATGCGTGGAAACAGATATACAATCAAAATACCCAGGAAGATAACCTTTATGACAAGCCATACCCAAAAGAAGCCGTCCGACTCCCCCTTGAACATACCACCCACAACGGCCAGAACCAGCAAAGTGAGTGTATCCGTAACCGCCGTCCCCCCCACTGCAATACTCACACTGCGATGCCGCGACACACCGTAACGAATCACGATGGGATAGGCCACCAGTGTATGCGATGCATACATACTTGCCAGTAGGACAGAGGTCAGTACCCCGTACTTCAACAAAGCTATATTCGTTACCAAGCCTATGCCTATGGGCACAATAAAAGCCAAGAGCCCCAGAACAAGCGCTTTGCCCCGGTTCTGTTTGAAGTCCCCCATATTCATTTCCAGACCGGCAAGGAACATGATGTAATACAAGCCTACTTTGCCGAAAAGCTCAAAACTGCTGTCACGCACCAAAATATTGAAACCATGCTCCCCAATGACAAGCCCCGCCAGTATCATTCCGATAATGTGCGGAATACGAAGCTTATTCAACAATATGGGAGCAAACAATATAATGAGGAGTACAAGGAGGAATATCCATGTAGGGTCGGTGATGGGAAGTTTCAAGCTGAAGTCAAACCAATCCATAGGCTGTAAGTTTTAGGTTTTGAATGCAAAATAACGAAAAACTTTTCACTTTATGCGGTGTTATACAGCATTTTGTTATAAATTTGCGACCAATTCTATCTTTTTAGAGATAGTATTTCACTTTTTTATAAACTTAATTTAAAACAAAAGAAAAATGAAAGTAGCTATTGTTGGAGCAAGCGGAGCCGTGGGACAAGAGTTCCTGCGAGTGCTCGATGAAAGAAATTTCCCGTTGGACGAGTTAGTATTGTTCGGTTCTAAACGCAGTGCCGGAACCAAATATACCTTCCGCGGTAAACAGATCGAGGTGAAACTCTTGCAACACAATGATGACTTTAAAGGGGTTGATATCGCTTTCACTTCCGCAGGCGCAGGCACCTCCAAAGAATTTGCCGAAACCATTACCAAGTACGGAGCAGTGATGATTGACAATTCCAGCGCTTACCGTATGGACGACAATGTACCTTTGGTAGTGCCCGAAGTGAATGCCGCCGACGCCAAAGAACGTCCTCTCGGTATCATCGCCAACCCTAACTGTACCACTATCCAAATGGTAGTGGCACTGAAAGCCATCGAACAGCTTTCCCATATAAAGACCGTACACGTTTCTACCTATCAGGCTGCCAGTGGTGCCGGCGCCGCTGCCATGGATGAGTTGTACGAGCAGTACCGCCAGGTATTGGCAGGCGAACCCGTAACCGTTGAGAAATTCGCTTACCAGCTGGCATTCAACCTCATTCCGCAAATCGACATATTCACCGACAACGGTTATACCAAAGAGGAGATGAAGATGTTCAACGAGACCCGCAAGATTATGCACTCTGATGTAAAAGTCAGCGCTACCTGCGTACGTGTTCCCGCTCTCCGCTCCCACTCCGAAAGTATCTGGGTAGAGACCGAGCGTCCCATCTCCATAGAAGAAGCCCGCGAAGCATTTGCCAAAGGCGACGGACTGGTGTTGATGGACAACCCGGCAGAAAAGGAATACCCCATGCCGTTGTTCCTCGCGGGCAAAGACCCGGTTTACGTAGGTCGTATCCGCAAGGACCTCAGCAACGAAAACGGATTGACGTTCTGGATTGTGGGCGACCAGATTAAGAAAGGCGCTGCACTGAATGCGGTGCAGATTGCAGAATACCTGATTAAGGAAAAGGCACTGTAAGAGAACAATGAATAAAAAATAAGGGATGTCCTAGAAATGACATCCCTTATTTTTATAATCCACTTTATGGTATTACCAACCTGGGTTCTGAGTCAACGCCTGACCTTTATTCTCATAAATAGTCAACTGTGCAGCCGGTATGGCACGCAAATAGTAGCGTTCCGAATTCAATTCACCAGCCTTGAATATACGAAGTTCCTTTTCACGAAGATAATAAATATACCCTTTTTCAGTATCCTCATTACCCGGATTCTCTGGGTCGAACAGATAGAGCACTCTCTTGCCGGAATCATCTTTTGAAGATATTTCCGGATAATCGGCCATATTGACATAAGCACCTAGGAAAGACATGGTAGGATAACCATTTGCATCTTCTGAGTTTAAGTATTCAAACTTGGCCCAACGACGGAGGTCTTCACCACGACGGCCTTCCATAATCAACTCAATACGACGCTCACGACGGATTTCCCACAAAACCGGATTGACATCAGGGTCACGGGCAGGGTCATTAATAACAACCCCATTCACACTCAAGTTGCTGCCATTCAGTTGAACTTTCGGCATAGTCTTGGCTTCAGTATCTCCCCACTTCGTCAGCTGACGGTCACGGAGTTCATTGATAGACTTGTCAAGGTCGCTCTGCGAGAAAGCGTTACCCCCCACTTGGGCAATCTCATAACGCGCCTCTACATAATTCAGCAGCACTTCCGCATAGCGGATGCACGGCGCATCAGCCGGACTTAATCTACCGGTACAATAATCCAGACCAGCCACCCACCACTCGTCGTTCAAGAACTTTTTGGTAGGATATCCCGTTGGTGATGTACCTTCGGTATAATTTGTCCCCATGGCGCTCATGATACGAAGACTGTCGGCAACTGTTTGATACAAACGCGGGTCACGGTCTTGAAATGACTTCTGAATACTCGGGTCTTCCTTACCTTGATACAGCGGAGACTGACCTATCGGCAAACCGTCACTACAAAGATAAGTGTTAATTACATCTTGCGTAACACCACCCTGAGTCTGATCTTCCGGACCATTGTAGGACATCAAAGCATTACACTGCAAACCGCTTGTATATTCACGATACCAGATGACTTCCGGATTGTTAGCCAAATCGTCCGTAGTAAACAAAGCATTATAAGTATTGCCTATTGAATAGATACCGGAGTTCATTACTGCCTCCGCACCATTAATGGCACCTTGCAGCAAGTTCTTAATATCACCATCCGCCACTTTCTCTGAAGTAGGACCTACAGTAGTACCGTGATATTTCAGCCATGTGGCATGATACAGCATTTCGCGTGACATATACGCACCAACCACATATTTGTTGACTTGGCGCTTTGTATCATTCGTACGTACATTATCCAATGCATATTGAAAATCCTCTTGTATCTTCTGCGCTACATACAAATAAGAGTCACGGTCTTTATAGAGAGCCGGGTCTGCCGGGTCTGTCACTTTGTCGTAGTAAGGAACACCCCCGTAATACTTTGCCAGCGTACTGTAAGCCATTGCACGGAAATAGCGTGCAACACCTTCCCAGTGTTTCTTGGCTTCGTCCGAAATATTCATTCCGGGAATCTTCTCAAGCATGACATTGGCTTTATAAATAACACTATAATTGTCCGACCAAGTTCCCGTCCGGCTATTCCAGTCTGTAGTGGCAGAAGTGGAGAAATAAATATATCCTGAACCGTTTGTATTTGCATTATTCAGATTGATAAAATCATCCGTATAGTCATCTCCAGAGAAATAACCGGCAAAAACAGTATAGTCGGTACCATATCCTGCAAAGTAGGAAGAATAGAAGTCTTGCGCATAAGTACGCAAAGAAGTTTCAGTCTGCCAATAAGTGTCATTGGTCTGCTTGTCCTGCGGGTCTTTATCCAAAAAATCGTCGCAACCGCAAAGCGAGCTCATTGCCAACGCACAAACGATGTATAATAAATTTTTCTTTTTCATAACTGCAATTACTATTAGATTATAAACTAAGCTGAATACCAAACGACACTGTCTTCTGATATGGATAGCTACGGCCAAAGTTACGCTGGTCGCTGCTTGTACCAGCAGTACGTATACCGATTTCCGGGTCGATAGCAGGTTTCACACCGTCGATGGTGAAAAGGTTTTCACCGGTGAAATAAACACGCAAACCTTGCACCTTGAATTTGCTCAACCAAACCTTAGGAAGAGAATAGCCCACAGTAAATGTCTTCAGACGCAGATAAGCCATATTCAGCAAATAGCGGTCATTCACGCTATAGTTACCCGAAGCAGACTGCTTGTAATCCATCGGACGGGGATAGAAAGCATCCGTGTTTTCGGGAGTCCAATAATCCTCAGCACCTTTGTAGAAGGGTTCACCGGTAGTAAAGCCCGGCAATACCTGGTTACCTGCCGCCCAAAGTTTTCTCTTGGCTACCCCCTGGAAGAACATGCTTATATCAAAACCTTTCCAAGCAGCATCCAGGTTCAAACCAAACTGCAAACGCGGCAGGGCGTTACCAATAACACTAAGGTCACCCTTTTCATTTGTATTGGTCTGTTTTACGATTTCACCATTGTTGTCGAGGTCTTTATAAAGTACATCACCGGGAGCAAATTGATAACCGGCAGGGAATACCTTGGTCTGGTCGGGCAAACCGGCTTTCAAAGAACCGTCAGCATTAAAGTCATCTTCCGTCAGGAAACGGTCGAACTGCAACCCCCAGATATCGCCCAAAACCATACCTTCTTTATAAGCACTCTTATCCCACCATCCGGTAGCACCGTAAGTAGGAATCTTTGTATTGTGAGTCCACTTGGTTACTTCAGTCTTGTCATCGGCAACAGAAGCCGTCACGCCAAAGTGCAGACCATTCCTGAAGGTATGGCGATAGTCAATGGCAAGTTCCCATCCTTTGGTCTGGATAGTACCCATATTTTCATATGGAGCGGCAGCACCCAATGTGGCAGGCAGGTTGGCAGTAGTCAAAATATCGCTGGTAGTACGGTTATACCAATCAAACGTTACTCCCAAAGCGTCATTGAAGAAACGGGCATCCAAGCCAAGGTCAAGTGTAGTAACCTTCTCCCAAGTAAGGGTTGAAGACACAATAGTCGGTTTTTGTGTTGACTGTACTTTCTTTCCATCGATAATCCAACTGTCAACAGAAGTGGACAGAGTGGAGATATAACGGTCGGTACCTACATCCTGGTTACCGATCATACCCCAAGAACCACGAACCTTCAAAGTGCTCAAATAAGGTTTCAACGACTGCATGAAAGGTTCCTCTGAAACCCGGTAGCCTGCAGACATAGAGGGAAGAAACCGAAGCGGTTGCCCGAAGGGAAACGGGAGGAACCGTCATAACGGCCGTTCAGCTCCAACATATATCGGTCTTTATAAGAATAATTAAGACGTCCGAAGAAGCCTGCTACAGACCACCAGGTATGCGAGGAGCTTGTAGTCTGGTCACCTGTAGCCAGATTCAATTCCGGTTTTGCGGGATCGAGCAGACCTTTGCGTTGTGCCCAGTAATATTCATATTCGCTCTTTTCAAGGCTGGAACCTGCCATCGCCTTAAAGTCATGATCTCCCCAGCGTTTGGCATAAGTTGCCACGAAATTGGCTGTCAAATTCTCCGTGCGTCCGGTTTCCTGATATACATAATCATAAGTAGCAGCAGATAGATAACTGCCATAAGAATCACGTAATGCCTCAACAGACGGACGGGCAGTGAAGATTTCATAACCACTGGTCAAGCTCGGTGTACCATATTTCTTATAGCGATTTTCCACGCTGCTATAAGCAACATCTATATCCAGTGTTAAATCTTTGATAGGCTTGATAGTTGCACCACCTGTCAAACGCAGATACTCACGTTCTTTTGTGGTAATAGGAGCACTTTTCTGTTCGGTCAAGGCGTTACGGAACTCCTTGCCTTCAAAAGTACCGTAAGGCATCATCGGCTGCCAACGATACAGATAGTACATCGGGTCGTAAAGATCACTGTTATAGTTGAATGGCTTATCGTAGTCAGAACGGGTGAACATGACACCTGTACGGATAGACACATATTTGTTTAATTCAGAGTTCAAAGAGATATTGGCATTGTAACGCTTATAGTTGTCTGAATTGACTTTCATCATACCATCCTGGCTCAGATATCCCAAAGCGATATTGTAATTAGTCTTTCCGTTGCCACCGTTGATAGAAAGGCTATGGTTCTGTTGCGGAGCCCAGTCTTTAATGTATTCATCATACCAGTCCCAAGTACGGATAAAGAACATACCGCCATCGCGGAACTCAAAGTCACGACCCAATTCCATCTCACGGCCAAACTGGTCACCATAACCATATTTGTCCCAGTAATCCTTCATTTTCTGTACATGTGTAGCATCCACACGCATATTACCCACTACGTTATAAAATGCGGTAGACCCCTTAGTCTGATTGATTACACCTTGCAAGTTAATATCAGCCTGCTGCCATCCCGGAAGTTGTTCGGGTGTCTTGGTCGGCGTACGCCATGCAAAGTTATTGGTATATTTTACAGAAAGACGTTCATGTTTACTTCTTGATTTTGTGGTAATCAGCAATACGCCAAATGCACCACGGGCACCGTAAATAGAAGCAGAAGCGGCGTCTTTCAATACAGAAATACTTTCAATATCGTCCGGATTCACCATAGAAATATCCGTTACTTCCACATTATCTACAAGAATCAAAGGTTTGGAGTCACCGTTTGGAGAACCGATACTACCACGAATCTTGATAGTAGGCGCACCACCTATTTCACCGGAGTTGGTAGTAATGGTCAATCCCGGCACAGCCCCCTGCAAGGCACGACCTATATCCGTGATAGGACGGCTATCGATTGTTTTGTTCACGTCCACGGAAGCCACCGCACCGGTCAGGTTCACTTTTTTCTGTGCACCATAGCCTACTACGACAACTTCATCCAACAATTCCGTATCATCTTTCAAAACAACCTTCATTACCGAAGTTGCCTTGACTTCTTGAGTAGTATATCCCACAAATGATACTTGCAGAATAGCACCGGGCTTTACATTTAATTTGGAAACTCCATCCAAATCCGTAATACCACCATTGGTCGTACCTTTCTCAATGACATTGGCGCCAATAATAGGTTCACCTTTTGTATCTACAACTGTAACAGTCACAGAGATAGATTGCATCTGTTCTTGTACTCCTTGCGAGTCGTCGGATGCTGTTTGGGCAGCCATCACGTTGCCACTGCCTAAAAACAGAGCACAGATTGCCACCGCCGTAAAGAACTTACCATTGGCAAGTCCTCGTTTTTTGCGATCTTCATTCATAAGTGATTGATGATTTTGTTAATTAAACCAGTTTTTCAAAATTAGGATAAGGGAATCATATAGTTCGGAATTGTCAGACCATTTCCGAAGATTTCTTTAATTTCTCATAGGCATTTTCTTTATTTAAAGGTTCATAACTTTAACTTGGAATTCAGTCAGATAGTATCTTATTGTTAGTCTGTTATCGTCTTGTTTTGACTAAAACGCGGTTGCGTTGGAAAAGTGGGAATACTTTGTTGGATGATTGAGGATATGAGCAAAAGGGAGATGTATGGCCAGTAAAATTTTTTTCTTGAAATAGCCTTTGGAAAGATTAAAAAAAGCTATATATTTGTATTCAATTCTAAAACTAACTACCTATGAAACTAATTGCAGAAAGTGGTTCTACGAGAACAGAATGGGCGCTGGTTGAAGATAATCGTCTGATACAGCGAGCCTTCACAGAGGGCTTAAATCCTTTCTTTCAAACGAGAAGAGAGATTAGCCGAAGTGTGCGGTTAGGATTAATTTTTTCAAAAGGAAATTGGAACAAGTCTATTATTATGGTGCCGGATGTACTTCTTATGAAAAGAAAAATGTATTGGGAGTCTTCATTGGTAGCACAATTCAAAACTCCAATTCAGGTAGAGAGTGATTTGCTGGCAGCTGCACGTGGCTTGTTCAAATGCGAGGCCGGCATTGCTTGTATTTTGGGAACCGGCTCAAACTCATGTTTTTATGATGGGAAAATCGTTGTAAAGAATGTCCGGGCAGGAGGTTACATCCTGGGGGATGAGGGTAGTGGTGCTGTATTGGGCAAAATGTTTTTGTCTGATGTACTGAAAGGTTTGGCTCCTAAAGATGTAACGGCGGATTTCTTTGAGAAGTTCCGTATAAGCCCGAATGAGGTTATGGAATCTGTGTATAACCGCCCGTTCCCCAATCGCTTTTTGTCTACTATATCTTATTTTTTGGCTGATTATACCAATGATGACTATGTATTTGAGCTGATTACCGGTAATCTGAGAAATTTCTTTACTCGTAATGTCTGCCAATATGACTACAAAAATTATCCTATTCGTTTTGTGGGTTCATTGGCTTACAGCTACGCGACCATTTTGCGGGAAGTTGCCCGTGAATTTGGCATCGAACTGGAAATCATTGAAGAAACACCAATGAATGGCTTGATTGAATTCCATTCTTTAAATATAGAAGAACCTTAAATTCTTTTATAATAAGGTATATAACTTTTTGCAAATGAATATGAATATAAGCTTTTTTTAAATAAATGCAAAGGAATGTTCTTGATATTAAATAAAAATGTATTTTGTTGGACGAAATGAACGAATCATCCCTTTTCTCACCTTTGTTAATAACAGAGTATTTTTATCTCTTAAAACAACCAATAGAGTTTAAGTCAAAACAAAATAACAGACTTATATAAGATACTATGACTGAATTCCAAGTTCCGTCTGAACTTAGCAAACAAATAGGAAAACAAGAGATAATATAAAGTTATGAACCTTTAAAAAGAGAAAATGCCTATGGAAAAAGAAACAATCCTGCAAGTTGAATAGTCTCACTATTCGGCCCTTATTACCCTTACCCTAAATTTAAGAAGTATTTAATTAACAACAAATCATCAATCATTTATGAATGAAGATCACAAAAAACGAGGACTAACACATAGCAAACTCCTCACAGCAGTGGCAATCAGCTCACTGTTATTAAGTAGCGGCAACGTGATGGCTGCACAAGCCAATCCTGATAAATCGCTTGGCGTAACAGAACAATTACAAGCTATCACCATCAGCGGTTTAGTTGTCGATGCAGCCGGCGAACCGATTATCGGTGCCAGCGTAGTAGAAAAAGGGACTACCAACGGCGGAATTACCGACTTAGACGGTAAGTTTACATTGACCATAACACCGGGAGCAACACTAAAAATATCATTTGTGGGCTATCAGACACAAGAAGTGAAGGCAGCCAAAACGATGAGAATAACTCTGAAAGAAGATACCGAGATGCTGGATGAAGTAGTAGTAGTAGGCTACGGTGTACAAAAGAAGGCTAACTTGACAGGAGCAGTTTCTACAGTGGACTTAAACAAGACAATGGCAGGTCGTCCACAACAAGATGTAGCCAAAGCATTGCAAGGGGCTGTTCCGGGACTAAGCATTCTCACCACAAGTGGTGCCATCGACGAGACAGCCTCCATGCGTATACGTGGTTTGGGGACATTGAGTAATGGAGAAGTCAGCAATCCACTCATTGTAGTGGACGGCGTTCCGATGGATGACATTTCTTTCCTCGATACGCAAGACATCGAAAATATTTCCGTACTGAAGGACGCTTCCGCTTCCTCCATTTATGGAACGCGCGCCGCTTTCGGTGTGATTCTAATCAATACCAAGAGCGCAAAGCCTAGCGAAAAGGTTACCATCAATTACAGCAACAATTTTGCATGGGATCAAGCTACTTACCTGCCGGACTATCCCGATGTACCCACACAATTAAAGATGGGTATCGAAGCCAGTATGAACGGTGGTGCCGGTATGCCTGAATTGTTCGGTATGTATTTCGACAAATTGTTACCTTACGCCGAAAAGTGGCAGCAACAGAACGGCGGCAAGACCGGCTACCGTCCTATGAACCTCTACCAAAGCGATAGTAACGTGGGTGACTATATCGTATTGGACGGCACTCCTTTTTATTATGCTGACTGGGATGTACAGGACATCTACTTCAACAAAGCTGCTCCTTCCATGAGCCACAATGTTTCTATACAAGGAACATCTGGTAAGACCAATTACTACCTATCTTTCGGCTACAACGAAAAGCAAGGACAGATGAAGATTCACCCGGACGAACTAAAAAAGTACAATGCCTCAGTCAATGTCACCACTAATGTTTACGACTGGCTACAGGTGGGTGCACGCATCAACTATAGTCGTAAGAACTATAAACGCCCGGACACATGGGCCAACACCTACCAATATTTGTGGCGTTGGGGTTCTTATTTCATTCCTTCGGGCACAATCGACGGCTATGACACACGCGTCATGGCCATGCAGAAGCAAGCTGCCGATCGTGAAGTGACAACAGACCTGACCCGTATGAACACCTTCTTGAAAGCTGAAATCGTTAAAGGACTGACCCTTAATGCAGACTTTACATATGCCATTCAGAATATGAACAGCGGTTCGCAGGACAACTCCGTTTACGGCATCAATTGGAGCGGGAAACCGGTACCCTCTTACATCGTCACTAAAGGCAATAGCGGTATCTGGAGAGACTTTTCCAAACAGAACACATGGACGGCCAACGCATACGTAAACTATACCAAAACATTTGCCAAAAAACACAACCTGAATGTAATGGCAGGTGTCAACGCAGAAGAAGAGGAATACAAATATCTGTATGGTACCCGCAATGTGATGTACGATCAAGAGGGATACCCCGAACTGAATATGGCTGGCAAGGATGGACAAGATTTGAGTTGGAATCATACATCCCGCGCTTCTGCCGGTTATTTCGGCCGTATCAATTATGACTACAAAGGCATTTATTTATTGGAACTGAACGGACGTTACGACGGTTCTTCCCGTTTCCCCCATACCGACCAGTGGGCCTTCTTCCCTTCTGCATCCATCGGCTACCGCTTCTCCGAAGAAGCCTACTTCGCCCCACTGAAACATATTGTCAGCAATGGTAAGTTGCGTGCTTCTTTTGGCGAAATCGGCAACGAGGCTGTGGGCGACTACATGTTCGAACAATTAATAAGCCAACGGTTGAACAATAAAAGTACCGGCTATATCTATTGGATTGAAAACAATAATGCCAACGCTAATCTCCTGACCATGTATAACATGCCGGATTTGGTATCAAGTACTTTGACCTGGGAGCGTATCCGCACCCTCAATATAGGTCTTGACCTGGGTCTCTTGAATGACGAACTGACTATAGGTTTCGACTGGTTCCAACGTGAGAATCGTGACATGCTGGCACCGGCACAAGTATTGCCGAACACTCTGGGTGCTTCTGCTCCTTATGAAAATGCCGGTACCTTACGTACACGTGGATGGGAGTTGAACTTGAACTGGCGCCATACCTTCGGCGACTTCGACGTATATGCCAACTTCAACATCGGTGACTCCAAGACTAAAGTAACAAAGTGGGACAATGATTCCAAACTGCTCAGCACCTATTACACCGGTAAAACCTACGGTGACATTTTCGGTTTTGAAACCGACCGTTACTTCGAGGAAAAAGACTTCACCAGCCAAAATGCAGACGGCTCATGGAATTATGCAAACGGCATTGCAAGCCAGGCAGGACTGGAATCCGGTAATTTCCATTACGGCCCGGGAGACGTCAAGTTCAAGGATTTGGACGGCAATGGCAAGATTGACGGTGGAAAAGGCACAGCAGACGACCACGGCGATTTGAAAGTCATCGGAAACTCTATGCCACGCTACGAATACAGCTTCCATTTAGGCGGAGCGTGGAAAGGTATCGACCTTGACCTCTACTTCCAAGGTGTAGGCAAACGTGAGGACTGGACGACTTCTTCCCTAAACCTTCCCGCCATGGTACATGCCGACGTAGCCATCTATTCCCACCAAACAAGCTATAACAAAGTGCTTTGGAATTCAGACTATACCGCCATTACCGGTTATGAGGTAAATCAAGGCAACCGTTATCCACGTCTTTATCGTGGTACAAATAATAGTGGAGGTACCGTATCCGGTATAGCTAACGGCTGCAACAACTACTATCCCCAATCCCGCTATTTGACAGACATGTCCTATCTTCGTCTGAAGAACGTAACTGTGGGATATACCCTTCCGAAAGAGTGGACACGCAAAGCCTACATTGAGAAAGCACGTATCTACTTCAGTGGCAGCAACCTCTTTCTGCTCCACAAAGGGAATGACCTTCCAGTCGACCCCGAAATCAGTACAGGCAATGGACTTACAGCCGGTGGATGGGGACGTATAGCTCCTATTACACGCACATTCTCATTTGGAGTCCAGGTAACATTATAACAACCTCAAAAACTTAAGAACAATGAAGAAATTATTTATATATGGGGTCACAGCGCTGGCGATGTTAACCGGTTGCAACGATTTGCTGGACAAATCCCCCTTGGATACCTTCACGAATACTCCGGCATACTGGAGCAACACCGATAATTTGGATAATCAGTGCAATACTTTTTATAACAACTTTACCGGCTTTGGCAACGGAGCCAGTGGAGGATGGTTCTACTTCAAAACAATAAGCGATGACCAGGTAGATGCAGAAAGCCATAACTGGACTTACACTAACGTGGTCGCATCTTCCACAAACTGGTCAGCCCCTTTCACAGAAATCCGACGCGCCAACTATATCATTGCCGGTGTACAGTCTTCCTCTCTTGATGAAGCAACAAAGGCCCACTATGAAGGTCTTGCACGCATGAACCGTGCGTGGGAATACTATCAGTTGGTCCGTATGTACGGCGATGTTCAATGGATAGACAAAGTTATCGACCCAGCCGACAACGAAGCCCTCTACGGACCACGCACCGACCGGGATGAAGTGATGGACCATGTGCTGGCAGACATCAATTATGCGTGCGAACACATTACCGCAAACAGCAATCGGCAACGTTTCAGCACCGACATGGCATATGCCATGAAAGCAGACATCACCTTATATGAAGGTACATACTGCAAATATCGCACTCAAGCTGAGAATGGCAAAGCCGCTGATGAGAGCCGCGCCAACAAATACTTGCAAGAATGTGTATCAGCCTGCGAATATCTTATGGCCAAAAACTACTCTCTAAGTAACAGTTACAAAGCCAACTATAATTCTGTCAGCCTGGCAAGCAATCCGGAAATGATTTTCTACAAGCCTTATGCACAAAGTTCGTTAAGGCACTCCACCATTGACTACACAATCAATACAAGTGGTACGCACGGCATTTCAAAGGACGCATTCGACAGTTTCCTTTTCCTTGATGGAAAACCGTTGGCAACAACCTCGAAAAACAAGGACGATGCAGCCGTATTGGATGCAGACAAAAATTACTCTATAAGAGAGGTTTTGGCCGTACGCGACAAGCGCCTGTCCGAAATTCTTGACCCGGTACTTTCTTTCAGAGGCCACGCCTACAGCCGTGCCGGTGTAGCAGCCTTCACCACATCGACCGGTTATGGCATCGCCAAGTATGATAACCCCGAAGAATTGAGTGTTAGCGACCGAAACAACATCGGCTACCAATACACCGACTGCCCGCTCTATTGGATTTCAGTTATTTATCTGAACTTTGCAGAAGCCAAAGCCGAAATGGGTTCTCTCACACAAGACGATCTCAACAACTCCATAAACAAGCTTCAGGCTCGTGCCGGCCTGCCGGCTATGACAACTACTCCAGATGCCGATCCTGCCAATAATATGGGAGTAAGCAATCTGATTTGGGAGATACGCCGCTGTCGCCGTTGCGAACTGATTATGGATAACTGGTACCGATATTGGGATTTAATCCGTTGGCACCAGCTCGACAAATTGGATTCAACCAAGTACCCGAACACCATGTTGGGCGCCAACGTAAGCAATGTGCCTGACTGTGAAGAAGCGACCAAGAACGGATATATAGATGCCTCCGATGCACAAATCCGTACTTATGAAGCCAAACATTATTTCTACCCGATTCCAACTACACAGTTGACCCTGAATAAAAACATGAAGCAGAATCCGGGTTGGTAATCAACTAAAAACAGCATATCGCGCTGTACCTCGTTTGGATTTAATTAAAGCGTTCATACATTCCATGTATCTAAATACAAATGTATGGACGCTTTTGTTATTCCCTTTAAAAGGTGTATAGAAACACGAATAGCACCTTCTAAAAGGAACCATAAATCAATATCATATACTTTCCCTTCGTTCATAACATACTAACAAGAAACATATCATGAAAAAGAAGAACATATTTTTCGTACTACTAATCTGCTTCATCAATAGTAGTTGCAACAAAGAAGAACAAACAGACGAGTTACAAGATAAGGATTTCTATTCTGATGTCACAACACGTGCTTCCTACATAAGCGGTACTATTACGGGCGAAATGAACCCCTATGTTAGTGATGGTTACTACACTTATGATTTAAGTATTCCTATACAAAAACAATCTGTAGGTATAAGAATTTCAGCAGTCGGTGGAGAAGCACGATTCAAAACAAACTACCAAGAACGATTCGAGAGTACATGGGTAACCCAAATTCCAGCAGGAAAAACCATTTTCCAATAAATGTATTATGGACTAAAGCAGGTAGTAATTCTACCCTGATGGTACGTCCTGAAAAAAGTACAATCGAACTTACCGCAGATCTAAGAAACATCAATGTCAAAATGAAACCTATGCCAATCAATGCCCCTTCAACATTTGAATTGGGAGATACGATAACACTTTGGTGCAATTATCCCATAAACAAAGATACGGACATAAAGTGGACTTACGATAAAAATCTATTCGCTGAAGTCTCTCAAAGTGCATCTGTCACACAAAGTAGATTCCAAATAAATTTGAAATCAAAGCAAGCCTTCAAGAACAGCGATGTCGGAGTAGAAGTCCATGATTTCTACATAAATTCTATCGGAGCAAAAAAGAGTATTTCATGGCTCGGAAAAGCAATATCAGTTTTCCCAATATGGGTCCTCAAATAGATGGCTACAGAAATATTGAACAATATAAAGAATACATATATTCCATCAATGACAGCAAGGCACATACATTTTATTGGACCGGGAAGAATATTAAGATAGTAAGTGGTCAGAACAGCTCTACGGTAACAATCGTACCGACACAACCCGGTAACGCAAGTGTCAAAGTGAGCTACAAATATAAAAATCAAACCGATAATTTTACCAATGAGCTACCTTTGAGTGTATCTAAGACATCAATGCAACTGATTGGCCCTGACGTAATCTGTGACAACGGGACATTCAGTATCAAGAATTTTCCCACAAAAGCAACAGTGGATTGGATTGTTGGCAACGATTTATATTCGCAATTAAATCAGGCATCACCTGTTATCACCCTGAATAATTTAGGGACACCCGGAGGCAGTTCCATTTATACGACCTTAACCGCAATAGTACACACAAAGGAATACACTGTTCAGTTTTCCAAACCAATTACTTTCAATGTATCAGGAATACAAGAAAATGACCATGACATTATATATGGCTATCTGTCACAAAGCGGAGGTGAATGCGGATTGAATCCTATTCCTGAAGGTGCGCATGATTTTCATTGGAGTGTTGACTGCGATTGGGAGGTAGACATGCAAGGATATTATTTCACTACTTTCAGCAGTCGGAACAGTCATGAAATTGAACGAGTTTGCGTAACGGTTGATTTCATAAATGCATGTGGAACCAGAACATACATATATAACTATTTCGACATCGGCTCAACAAATTCAGGAACTTATTCCACACCTAAAAACAGCCTTTCTCCAAAATAGCCCCAGACAGCTTTCACGAAAAAGCCCCCATCCATTTGCTCGTTACACAAAAGAAGCTTATATTTGCTTACTTAAAAACAGACAGCTATCATGGTACAGCAAGACATACGATGGATACAGCGTTTTGAATATACCCACGAACTGGCCTGGAAAATGATGAAGGACTATGCAGAATATCAGGGGTATACCGACATCCGCAGCTCCCGTGATGCCATACGCAAAGCCCTTGAAATGGGATTGATTGATGACAAGCAATGGACGGAGACTATAGAAGCCCGAAATCTGACATCGCACAATCATGACAACGATGTAGTCTCTGAAGAGAAAATGCAATCCTTGAATACACCATCCTTATTCGATTGAGCTATGTACGGATTGACCGACAATGAACTGGAAAAGCTATGCAATCTCTTCCGGAAACATGAAGAAATAGAGCAGGCTGTTTTGTACGGCTCACGAGCCAAAGGAAATTTCAAGCCTTTTTCCGACATAGACATCACGCTGATGGGAGACAGACTTACGTATAATACTTTAAGCAGCCTTTCCGATGAAATAGACGACCTGCTTTTGCCTTACAGCGTAGACCTTTCCATCTATGGCAAATTAAAGAATGCCGACCTTTTGGAACATATACACCGTATGGGAATACCCATATTCAGCCGCCCATCAAACTAAACTAAATTTCACACATCCACCCTCACCACCCTCACCTTTCGCACGCATCGCCCTATTCATCGGCATTCAAGAGGTGGGTGAGAGCAAATTTAAAAAGTGAGGGCAAAATTTGCCCTCACCACAAGATTTTTTCGTTCAAAGTTATAAGTCACTCATTCTTACCGTAATATCCTGAAACGGGTACATAAATCGGTTGCAGCATTGTTCCCTCATTCTTCAACTTTCCTTCGGTGCGCAGCCGACGGATATGCCGCATGGCAGTAGTACGCATCATGCCGCAAACGCTTTGAAAGTCATTCCGTGTCATAAAAGGGCGAGTGGCGAAATAGTTGGTCAGCCGACGGTCTATCTCTTTATCCGTCAGTTTAGCCGAATGCTCGTTTGCCTTCAAAACCTTTGCCTTGATGGTACCAATTTCATTTTTCAGTTTCTGGTCGGCACGAAATTTCACACCCGCCATCTTCACCTTCGTCAACTTACGCTTGGTAGCAGCCACTACCGGTTCGGTCGTGGTGAGCGACACGCGAAAGTAGCCGATGCCGTCGAGATGCACCTGCCTTCCTTCGGCAAGTTCCCTGCCCATGACGTGCGACACAGCATCGAGCACAGCCGTCACATCGGTTTCTGTCAATGAGCAACGTGCCTGGATGTCCCGCCGCAATTCATCGGTAGACCTGCTCCCATTTAGGCGGAGACGGGGATGAAGGATTTTATCTTCCGGAGATTTGTCGTACGAGTCCGGATTCTCGTACCAATCAAACAAAATAGCCATAGTTCAAACTGCGTTAAAGGGTTACATTATACGATAAAGCACTGCACGGAACACGTGCGAAGTACGTACGCAGTCTGTTGAAGTACCAAGGTTATATCACAGCCCAGCCCGTGAGCAGAACCGTTCACTGTAATGAGCTGCTCCGTTCACTAATATGAACAAGAAAGACCACTTTAGTGGACTGTTCATAAACTCTGGTGTAAAAGTAGACAAAACTATGGGGATAAGCAAAGAAACGAACACCTTTTATAAAAGAAACATATAGACATTCCACCCCAAAAAAGAAGCCAATCGGAAAATAATCCTTGAAAAGCTTGTATCCCCCCCTTTCCCGGCGTATCTTTACAAGAATATTACATACACGATAAAGAATGAAAATCACACTGATCAGAGAGGAACGCGAAAGCGGAAAAGAGGCCGTCAGCACACAAAAAACGGACATGTTGATGGAAAAGCTGAAAACCGAGAACAAGACCGGATACATTACGGAGCTGCGTAGCATCATCCCGCATTTGAAAGGGACCAACGCCCGATATGAGCATATCGACAGACTGCCGCGTCTCTATCCCGCCGTAGAAATGACCCGCACCAAAGCAGGAGAACATCGGATAAAGACCTACAACGGGCTGATACTACTGGAAGTAAACAATCTGGCCGGGGTGGCCGAAGCCGAACTGGTGAAACAACAAGCCGCCCTGCTGCCGCAAACCTTTGCCGCCTTCTGTGGCTCCAGCGGACGAAGCGCCAAAATATGGGTACGCTTCACCCTGCCCGACGGAGGGCTTCCAAAGAATGAAGACGATATCGCCTTATTCCACGCCCACGCCTACCGCCTGGCAGTGAAGTGCTACCAACCCCTTCTCCCTTTCCCCATCACCCTCCAGGCTCCTTCACTCCTACAAAGCTGCCGGATGACCGTGGACGAACAGCCCTATTATAGCCCCACCGCCGTGGCCTTCTGCCTGGAACAGCCCTGCGCCCTGCCCTCGGAAGACAACTACCGCCAACGGAAACAGCAGGAAAGCAATCCGTTGCTGAGAATGACTCCCGGCTACGAAGTGGCGGACACATGCAACCTGCTCTTCGAGGCCGCCCTCGACCGCGCCTTCCGCGATTTGGACAACTGGCGACGGGGCGACGACCTGCGCCCGCTGCTGTCCCGCCTTGCCGAACATTGCTTCAAAGCCGGCATTCCTGAAGAAGAAGCGGTGCGCCAGACACTGATGCACTACTACCGGGAGGCAGACGAACCCCTTGTACGCCTGACGCTGCATAACCTTTACGGGGAATTGAAAGGCTTCGGCACCCGCAGCAGCCTAAACAAAGACCAGGAAACAGCTTTCCGGCTGGAGGAGTTCATGAAACGCCGCTACGAATTCCGCTACAACACCGTGCTTGGCGACTTGGAATACCGACAGCGCGACTCCATCCACTTCTACTTCCAGCCTGCCGACCAGCGCGTACGCAGCAGCATCGCCATGAAGGCACTGAAAGAGGGAGTACGTGTGTGGGACCGCGACATCACCCGCTTCCTGTCTTCGGACTACGTGCCGCTATACAACCCCATCGAAGAATATCTCTATAACACCGGACGCTGGGACGGCAAAGACCGCATCCGCGCATTGGCCGACCTCGTGCCCTGCCACAATCCCCACTGGAGGGAACTGTTCTACCGGTGGTTTCTTGGCATGGTGGCACATTGGCGGGGAATCGACAAACAGCACGGCAACAACACCTCGCCCCTGCTCGTAGGTTCGCAAGGTTACCGCAAAAGTACTTTCTGCCGTATCCTATTGCCACCGGAGCTGCGTTTCGGCTACACCGACAGTATCGACTTCAAGAGCAAGCAGGAAGCGGAGCGCAGCCTTGGCCGCTTTTTTCTGATTAACATCGACGAATTCGACCAGATAAACGCCAATCAGCAAGGCTTCTTGAAGCACCTCCTGCAAAAACCGGTTGCCAACCTGCGAAAGCCCTACGGTAGCACTATTCAGGAAATGCGCCGCTATGCCTCCTTCATCGGGACCAGCAATCTGAAAGACCTGCTGACCGACCCGTCGGGAAGCCGCCGTTTCATCTGCATCGAAGTGACCGGCCCTATCCAGACAAACGTCACTATCAATTATCGCCAGCTCTATGCCCAAGCCATGCACGACATCATGAAGGGTGAACGCTACTGGCTGGACGACACTGACGAAGCAATCGTAAAGGAGTACAACCGGGAATTCGAGCGGGCAGACCCATTGGAAGAACTTTTCCTTTGCCATTTCCGTGGCGCGGAGGAGAGCGAAGAAGGCGAATGGCTCACAGCCATGCAGATTTTCAACGACCTGCAACAGAAAACGAGGGATAAGTTGGCCATCAACCGGATAGCAGCTTTCGGACGCACGCTCCGCAAGCTGGACATCCTCAACAAGAAATCGAACCGGGGAACACTTTATCATCTGGTAAGAATAGAAGAATGAACCGGCACTCCCACCGATTGTACCAAAGTGAGGGCAAACTTGGCCCTCACTCTTTTTATAAAAAGTATTTCCGTACGCAGCTGATGCAGTTCAACCATTATTAATAAGGTGAACAGTTGACTATTTGCAAATTATGATTGATAATACTAAAAATACCCAAATAAGTGTTTTTGATATTAAAATAAAACGTATCTTTGTTGCAAACAACGTCCTCCTTAATAATACTATTATGAAGAAACTGCTGCTTTTAGCCTTTGTGCTATGTAGTTCTTTACTGTGCCGGGCACAAGAAGAACGAGTTATTTTAGGTGATGAACAGACTTCCGAGTATTTTCCAATCCTAAAAGATAAACGAATTGCCATATTCTCCAATCATACAGGAATGATAGGAGACAAGCATCTGTTGGATATTCTGCTGGAAAACAAGTTCAATGTGGTAGCCATTTTCTCCCCTGAACACGGTTTCAGAGGAGATGCCGACGCAGGCGAACATGTGTCCAGCTCGGTAGACAAGAAGACCGGAGTACCTATCCTCTCGCTGTACGACGGGAAATCCGGAAAACCAAGCGAAGCATCCATGCGCAAGTTCGATATCCTTGTGGTAGACATCCAGGATGTAGGCCTGAGATTCTATACTTATTATGCCTCTATGTGCCGGCTGATGGACGCTTGTGCAGAATACAACCGTAAGGTGCTGATACTGGACCGCCCCAATCCGAACGGACACTACGTGGACGGCCCGATACTGGACATGAAATATAAATCCGGTGTAGGTTGGCTGCCGATTCCCGTGGTGCACGGCATGACGCTGGGCGAACTGGGCCTGATGGTAAACGGCGAACGCTGGTTGCCGGCGTCACGCACTTGCGACCTGACCGTCATTCCCTGCAAGAACTATACGCACCAGACCCTATACAAGCTGCCGATTCCCCCGTCCCCCAATCTGCCGAACATGAAGTCCATCTATCTGTACCCCTCGACCTGCTATTTCGAGGCCACTCCGGTCAGTCTGGGAAGAGGAACCGACCTCCCCTTCCAGGTCTACGGGCATCCCAACATGACGGGCTACAGCTACAGCTTCACCCCGCGCAGTGTTCCCGGAGCCAAGAATCCGCCCCAGCTGGGCAAGCTTTGCCACGGCGTGAACCTGAGCAACATGAGCGACGAGGAAATCTGGAAACGCGGTATTGACTTGAGTTACGTGATAGACGCTTACCGGAATCTGAACATGGACGACCACTTCTTCCGTTCCTTCTTCGAGCTGTTGATAGGCACCGACTACGTGCGCAAAATGATAAAGGAAGGAAAGAGCGCCGAAGAAATCAAGGCAAGATGGAAAGACGACGTGGAGAAATTCAAGGTACAGCGCAAGCCCTATCTGCTCTACGAAGAATAAAGGGATGTACGATTTGACGATTTACGATTTACGATTAAAAAATGAACGTGAATTGGAAGAGAACGTCAGAGCGTACATAGGATAATCAAAGTCGTACATATCATCAAAAGAAGTAATTTCAATCGTAAATCGTAAATCATAAAATCGTAAATAACCTCATGACTCCACTATCCGTAATCATCACCATAGCCGCCTACTTCGCGATACTGTTCACGGTATCCTATATTGCAGGAAGGAAGGCAGACAATGCCGGCTTCTTTGTGGGTAACCGCAAGTCATCCTGGTATGTCGTGGCGTTCGCCATGGTCGGTTCCGCCATTTCAGGTGTGACCTATGTATCCGTACCCGGCATGGTTGCCGCCAGCAGCTTCGGCTATCTGCAAATGGTGTTGGGCTTCATTGCCGGACAGCTCATCATAGCCTATCTGCTGGTACCGCTGTTCTACAAAATGAACCTGGTATCCATCTACGAATATCTGGAGAACCGTTTCGGCATGTCTTCCTACCGTACGGGTGCCTGGTTCTTCTTCATCTCCAAAATGCTCGGTGCCGCTGTCCGTCTGTTCCTCGTATGCCTAACGTTGCAACTGCTGGTATTCGAACCTTTCGGACTGCCTTTCCTGCTGAACGTGGCCATCACGGTGGCACTGGTCTGGTTGTACACTTTCCAGGGTGGCGTGAAGTCTCTTATCTGGACAGACTCTCTGAAGACATTCTGCTTGGTGGTGTCGGTCGTACTCTGCATCTGGTATATCGCTTCCGACCTCAATCTGTCATTTACCGGTATGGTAAGCACCATTGCCGACAGTGACATGTCCCGCATCTTCTTCTTCGACGATGTGAACAGCAAGCAGTACTTTTTCAAGCAGTTCCTCGCCGGCGCCTTCACCATGATTGCCATGACCGGGCTGGACCAGGACATGATGCAGCGCAACCTGAGCTGCAAGAACTTCAAGGACTCACAGAAGAACATGATTACCAGTGTCATTTCGCAGTTCTTCGTCATCCTGCTCTTCCTGATGCTGGGCGTACTGCTCTACATCTTTGCCGCCAACCAGCAGATTTCGGTGGAGAAGAGTGACGAACTATTCCCGCTGATTGCCACCGGCAACTACTTCCCTGCCATTGTGGGCATACTGTTCATCATCGGCCTGATTTCTTCTGCCTATTCAGCCGCAGGCTCGGCACTCACCGCGCTGACCACTTCCTTCACCGTAGACATTCTGGGAACGAAAGGCAAGTCGGAAGAGACGGTTGTGAAGATGCGCAAGAAAGTGCACATCGGCATGGCGGTTGTCATGGGAATCACCATTTTCGTATTCAATCTTCTGAACAACACCAGTGTCATCGATGCTGTATATATCCTGGCAAGCTATACCTACGGTCCTATCTTGGGTCTGTTTGCTTTCGGCATCTTCATGAAACAACAAGTGCGTGACAAGTACATCCCGCTGGTTGCCATCGCCTCCCCGGTTCTCTGCTTCATTCTGCAGAAAAATTCCGAAGCCTGGTTCGGAGGTTATCAATTCAGCTACGAGTTGCTGATTTTCAACGCACTGTTCACTTTCATCGGTCTCTGTCTGTTGATTAGGAAAGATAAAAAGAACAATTAACTTAATACATCATCTATGAACGTAAGACGTCAGTTTTTACTAAGTTTGCTTGCCGCCTCCCTCTTCCCCCAATGGGGAGGTGCGCAAGAACTTCCGACGGATGTCCGCCAGGAAATCGGGAAATTCCTGGATACCACCGCACGGAAAGAAGTTTCCGTAGGACGTATCAGCATCGACTCAGTGGCCGTGGAAGGAAATACGCTGCAACTGTTTGCCAACATGAACTGTGCCTATATTCCTTTCCGCGAGGACAATGTAGCCGAAATATACCAGGGCGTAAGTGCCCTGCTACCGGCGGAGTTTACCAAATACAAGCTGCAAATCCGTACCAACAAGCGCAGCATCGAAGAACTGGTTCCCCAAGTCCTGCGTAGTAAAAAAGACAAAAAGACGAAGACATTCAACCCCGTCGCTTCCAAGCCTTTAGTTACCGACGTTTCCACCCCCTACACCCCTACCAACGGCTTGCAGAACCGGCACATCGCCCTATGGCAAAGTCACGGCTGGTACTACGAGCCGAAACTCGACCGTTGGGAATGGCAGCGTGCACGTATCTTCCAGACCGTGGAAGACCTCTACACCCAAAGCTACGTATTGCCTTTCCTCGTGCCGATGCTGGAAAATGCCGGTGCCAACGTGCTGCTTCCCCGCGAACGCGATTGCCAGACGGCAGAAGTCATTGTAGACAATGACGGTTGCCTGACCGGCCGTTCTATCTATACGGAAAATTCCGGAGACAAGCTCTGGAGCCAGGGAGAAGGACAAGGCTTCGCCCACCTGCGCCCCCAATACATAGACTTTGAGAATCCTTTCAAGGAAGGCACCTACCGCGCCATAGAAACCATCAAGAAAGGAAACGCAAGCACCGCCGAATGGATTCCCGAAATCCCTTCGACCGGACAATACGCCGTATACGTCTCTTACCAAACCTTGCCAAACAGCGCGGACGATGCCCTTTACACCGTCTATCACAAAGGCGGCACCACGCAGTTCAAGGTAAACCAGCAAATGGGAGGCGGCACCTGGATTTACCTCGGCACCTTCGGCTTCAATGCCGGTCGGAACAATGAATGCAAAGTCGTTCTGAGCAACCTTTCCTCCAAAGTAGGAAGAATCATCACCGCCGACGCCGTGAAGATTGGCGGCGGTATGGGGAACATCGCCCGCCGCATCTCCAACGAGGGCGCTACGGAAAACCTGAAAAGCTCCGACACCCGCAACCTGCAAAACACCCATACAGGCAACATCCAAGACCGTGTAACCTATTCTCCATTGTCCACTATCAATTATCAACTATCTAACTATCCCCGTTTCTGCGAAGCCGCCCGCTACTGGCTGCAATGGGCAGGCATACCGGACAGCGTATATTCAGAAAGCAACGGCAAGAATGACTATACCGACGACTATAAATGCCGTGGTATCTGGGTGAACTACCTTTCCGGAGGCTCTGCCGTGAATCCGACGGAGAGAGGGCTGAACATCCCCGTCAACATGGCCTTCGCCTTCCACTCCGATGCAGGAACTACACTGAACGATTCCATCATCGGGACACTCGGCATCTACCATACCAACGCCTACAATGAGAAGTTCGCCAACGGAGCATCACGCTATCTGAGCCACGACCTGACAGACTTGATTCAGTCCAACATCGTGCGCGACGTGCGTACCCTCTACGAACCTCAATGGACACGCCGTGGCAAATGGAACCAATCTTACTATGAGGCCCGTGTACCCCGCGTACCTACCATGCTGCTCGAACTGCTTTCCCATCAAAACTTTGCAGACATGCGCTACGGACTGGACCCACGTTTCCGTTTCACCGTAAGCCGCGCCATCTATAAAGGTATGTTGCAGTTCCTCTGCTCACAATACCACATGGATTATGTAGTGCAACCGTTACCGGTAGACCACATGGCCTTGCGCATGACCAGCGAGAACGAAGTGGAACTGACCTGGCAACCCGTAGCGGATGCGTTGGAACCGACTGCCGTAGCAGAGAAATACATTGTTTATACCCGTATCGGCGACGGGGATTTCGACAACGGAGTATTGGTGGACGGCAACAGTTACCGAACCACGCTCCCCGCCGGCATGGTATGCAGCTACAAGGTTACCGCTGTCAACAAGGGCGGTGAAAGTTTCCCTTCCGAAATTCTTTCTGCCGGACGAGCATTCAATTCCAAAGGTACCGTATTGGTGATAAACGGATTCGACCGTATCAGTGCCCCTGCCGACTTTACGGCACCCACCCCCGCCGACACCCTCCTTGCCGGATTTCTGGATGAGCAGGACCACGGGGTCCCCTATATCCGGGACATCAGCTACATTGGCAAGATGAAGGAATACCGCCGTTCCATTCCCTGGATGGACGACGATGCCTCCGGTTTCGGCGACAGCTATGGGAACTACGAAACTCAAGTGATTGCAGGAAATACGTTCGATTATCCTGCCATACATGGTGCCGCTATCCTGAAAGCGGGATATTCGTTTGTATCGGTTAGTAATGAAAGTCTCTCCCCCGTAGGAAAGGGAGAGAAGAATACTCCAGTGGATATGAGGGAGTATAGGTATGTGGACTTGATACTTGGGAAGCAATGCCAGACCAAGATGGGACGGGGAGGCGTAAAACCGTTGGAGTTCAAGACTTTCAGCAAACCGATGCAGGAGGCTATTGTGGCTTATTGTAAGCAAGGTGGAAATATCTTTGTTTCGGGCGCTTTTGTAGGAACGGATTTATGGGACAACCGCCTTGCAACTGCCGACGAAGCCGACAAGAAATTTGCGATGGAAGTACTGAAATATAAGTGGCGTGTGGGACAAGCGGCTACAATGGGTAAGGTGAAAAGCGTAGCTTCTCCGTTCCCCGCCCTTTCAGGAAACTATACCTATCACAATGAGCTGAATGCCGATTCGTATGTGGTGGAATCACCGGACGCCATTGAACCGGCAACCAAAGATGCACACACCGTAATGCGGTATTCTGAAAACAACCTGAGTGCCGGTGTGGCCTACCAGGGCGACTACAAGACTTTTGTATTGGGATTCCCTTTTGAATCCATACGTACTGATTCTGAAAGAGAGGCACTCATGAATGCTGTGCTGACATTCTTCAACGACAACAAATAATATCAACCAATCATCATCTATGAACAGAAGACTGTTAATAATCGTCCTGATGGCTTGCCTGCTCCCCCTGGGGATGCAGGCACAGCAAGGGACATTCCGTTTTGCCCAACTGACAGACATTCATCTGACCCCGAACAATCCGAACCCCACTGAGGACTTGCTGCGTTCCATAGCACAGATTAATGCCACCGACAGTATCGACTTTGTCCTGGTGACGGGCGACCTAACCGAAGAAGGCGACCGTGCCACCATGGAAAAAGTGAAATCGTGCCTTGACTTGCTGAAAGTACCCTACCACGTAGCCCTTGGCAACCATGAAACGAAATGGAGCGACTCCGGCTGCACCGCTTTCGGAGAAATCTTTGGCGGCGAACGCTTCGAGTTCGAGCATAAGGGATTCCTTTTCCTCGGCTTCAACTCCGGTCCGCTGATGCGTATGGCCTACGGGCATGTAGTGCCGCAAGATATCCGTTGGATGACGGAAGAAATGGATAAAAACGGCAAAGACAAACCGGTGATACTTGTCACCCACTACCCGCTAATGGAAGGTGATGTGGACAATTGGTATGAGGTGACGGATGCCGTCCGCCCCTACAACGTGCGCTTGTTTATCGGCGGACACTACCACAGCAACCGGGATTTACGTTACGACGGCATTCCGGGCGTACTGATGCGCAGCAACCTGCGCGACAAAGAAGGGAAACCGGGTTACGGCATCTATGAAGTAACCGGGGATTCCATCCGGGTATACACGCAACGTATCGGCGAACCTAAGAAGCAATGGGCTGCCTTCTCGCTGGCCGGGCAATATTACGACCGCAATGGAAAAGCGGAGAAATATCCCAACTTCTCGGTCAACAAAGAATATCCGAAAGTAAAGGAACAATGGATGGTACAGACGGGCGCAGGCATTTACTGCTCGCCTGCCGTAGAAAAAGATAAAGTGTTCGTAGGAGACGATATGGGACGGCTGACAGCCTACGCCCTGAAAAACGGCAAAAAGCTATGGAGCTTTGAATCCGGCAAACGCATTGTCGGTACTCCGGCCGTAAGCGAAGGTATCGTTGTATTCGGGTCTGCTGACCGCCACATCTACGGATTGAATGCCAAAGACGGCAACCTGCTCTGGACGGTAAAAGCTGCCGAACCGGTACTCGGAGCCGTGACCATCGCAGACGGTACCGCCTACATCGGTGCCAGTGATGCCACTTTCCGCGCCATAGACATCCATACGGGAAAAGTAATCTGGGCCTACACCGGCGTGAAGGGCTACATCGAAACCAAGCCGTTGGTGACGGAAGACAAGGTCATCTTCGGCGCATGGGACAATACACTGTATGCCCTGAACAAGACTGACGGACGTGAGTTGTGGAAATGGACGGGCGGACTGACCCGCATGCACTTCTCTCCTGCCGCCGTATGGCCGGTAGCTGCCGACGGTAAAGTATTCATTACCGACCCGCAACGCGCCATGACCGCCATAGACATCCATACGGGCAATACCGTGTGGCGCACCTTCCAGTCCATGGTGCGCGAGACCATCGGACTTTCCGAAGACGGTGAACGTATCTATAGCAAAACGATGAACGACAGCATTGTTTGCTATGCAGCTCAAGGAGATACTCCGCGGGAGTTGTGGGCAACCAATATAGGTTTCGGTTATGAGCATGCCCCCTCCATGCAAGTGGAAAAAGAGGGGGTAATGTTTGGCAGTACCAAAGAAGGACTTATCTTCGCACTGGAAGGAAAAACAGGCAAAGTACTGTGGAAACATAAAATAGGAAATTCACTCATCAGTACCGTAGTTCCGTTGAACGGCCACGAAGTTCTGTTCACGGCAACCAGCGGGGAAGTGGGACTTCTGAGAATTAAAAATTGAGAATTAAAAATTAAAAGATATATCATGAATAAAATCAGTTGCTTTCTTCCCTACGCAGGAAAAGAACAAGTAGAAAAAACAGTGAACAGCCTACAGGCGACAGGACTTATAGAAGAAATCCGGTTAATCACGACCGATGCCACTCTGGAATCGCTCCCAGACTGCGAAATATTGTTTGTTGACATGCCCTACAGCAGTGCAACCCTCAAAGCTATTGCTAATGCAGCCAAGGGAGAATACACATTGCTTTATACCAAAGAGACTACGCTCGAAATGGGTATGTTTGCACTAGAACGTATGATACACATCCTTGAAGATTCAAGCGCCGGTATGGTATATGCCGACCACTACCAAATAGCAGACGGCAAGCAGAGCAACGCTCCGGTAATCGACTACCAATTCGGTTCCTTGAGGGATGACTTCAACTTTGGCTCCCTGCTCCTTTTCAACACCGAAAAACTAAAGGAAGCCGCCGGGCACATGAAGTCTGACTACAACTTCGCCGGACTTTATGATCTGCGCCTGAAATTGAGCCAACATTCAGACTTGGTACATATCAACGAATACTTATACAGCGAGGTGGAAAACGATACCCGCAAGAGCGGCGAAAAGATTTTCGACTATGTAGACCCCAAAAACCGTGACCGCCAGATTGAGATGGAGCAGGCATGTACCGAACATCTGAAAGAAATCGGGGGGTATCTGGCACCGGAGTTCAAGAAGATTGAGTTCTCTGCCGGTAACTTCGAATATGAGGCCTCCGTCATTATTCCAGTACGCAACCGTATCCGTACCATCCGTGACGCCATCAAATCTGTATTGATGCAGAAGACAGACTTTAAATATAATCTTATCATCATCGACAACCATTCCACAGACGGCACTACGGAGGCCATCGATGAATTCAAGGATGACGAACGCGTCATCCATATCATCCCCGAACGTACCGACCTCGGCATCGGCGGCTGCTGGAATATGGGGGTACACCACCCCAAGTGCGGCAAGTTTGCCGTGCAGCTGGACAGCGATGACGTATACAAAGACGAAAATACACTCGCCATCATGGTCCGCGCCTTCTACGAGCAGAACTGCGCCATGGTAGTAGGCACCTATATGATGACGGACTTCAACATGAACATGATTGCTCCGGGCATCATCGACCACAAGGAATGGACTCCGGCAAACGGACGCAACAACGCCCTCCGCATCAACGGTCTGGGTGCCCCGCGCGCCTTCTATACCCCGGTGCTGCGCGAAGTGAAAGTACCCAATACCAGCTATGGCGAAGACTATGCACTGGGACTGAACTTCTCCCGCCAATACCAGATAGGACGCGTGTACGACGTGGTTTACCTCTGCCGCCGTTGGGACGACAACTCCGATGCCTCACTGGACATCGTGAAGATGAACGGACACAACCTTTACAAAGACCGCATCCGTACTTGGGAACTCCAGGCACGCATAGCGATGAACAGGAAAAAGTGATTGTACACCGTAAATCATCAAATAACAGACAACCTCATGAATCAAACGATACACAATCTTCTAACCGAACAACTGGCATCCTGGGAGACGGCACGCAACAACTATGCCGCCCTCTCCGGCGTGCGGGTGAAAGAGCTGAACGTAAACGGCATACCCTATAAGGTGCAGTTCAACCCGGCACGCATCGTTTCCTCCGGTGCCAGGGTGGATGCCAAGTCCATCCAGGAACGGAAATGTTTTCTGTGCCCGGCAAACCTGCCGCCGGTACAGAAAGGCATCCCGTTCAGCGGACATTACAACATCCTGGTGAATCCGTTCCCCATCTTCCCCCGCCACCTGACAATACCGGAACTGGCGCATACGCCCCAACGCATCGCTTCCCGCTTCACCGACATGCTGGAGCTGGCCGGGGCGCTGACGGAATATACCATCTTCTACAACGGTCCCAAGTGTGGTGCCTCTGCCCCCGACCATGCCCATTTCCAGGCAGGAAACAAGGGATTCATGCCCATCGAGAAGGACTGGCGCGGACAGATTGCCGGAAAGATAGCCGATTACGGGAAAGCTGCACTGTGGTATCTCAACGACGCTCCCCGTGCCACACTTGTCATTGAATCCGCCTCCCAAAAGGACGCGGCAGACTTGTTCGACATCATCTACCATTCCTTAGACGTGAAAACCGGAGAAGACGAACCGATGATGAACGTGCTTGCCATGTACGAGGGCGACCTCTGGGTAGTCTTTGTCTTCCCACGCGAGAAGCACCGCCCCGCCTGCTACACCGCCGAAGGAGAAGCCAATCTGTTGAGCAGCCCGGCATCCGTCGACTTGGGAGGTGTCTTTATCACCCCCGTAGAAAAGGATTTCTTGAAAATCACTGCGGAAGACGTGGCGCAGATATTAAGTGAAGTATGCCTCTCTGCCACAGATTTCCACAAGGTACGGCAGCGTATCAGGGAAAAAATATGACTTCTGAAATCCAAGAACTCTAATTTTAAAGAAATACCATTATGAAAGAGCCCAAAGTACAAGTAGGCATTCTGTTTGAACCGCAGATAGAATTCGTTTTGCTGAATTCGTATCGCATGGACGGAACGGAAGTCAGCGGCAAGCAGGTAGTGACCTACGACGAAGGCAAGATTCTCTGGAATGGACGCCGGTATGACGAACTGCTGTTTGAACCGCAACACGAGCAGACCGATGCCTTCGAACTATTGGACGTTACCATCGGCATCAATTTCCATTGGGAGCGCAAGGAAGACCAGCGTTTTCTGGGTGCTCTCAAAATCATCGTTGAGAATGGAAAGCTCACCGGCATCAACGTCATCCATGTAGAAGATTATCTGACCAGCGTCATCTCCTCCGAGATGAGTGCCACCGCTTCTCTGGAGCTGCTCAAGGCACACGCTGTCATCTCCCGAAGCTGGCTACTGGCACAAATACAAAAGAATAAGGAAATCACCGAAGCCCAAGCTAACTACTCGGCCTTTACGCAGACCGACGAAGAGCTGATTCGCTGGTACGACCGAGAAGACCACACACGTTTCGATGTATGCGCCGACGACCATTGTCAACGCTACCAGGGCATTACACGTGCCTCTACCGATATTGTGAAACAAGCCATCTCCGCTACCCGCGGCCAGGTACTGACATCTGATGGTAAGATTTGCGACGCCCGTTTCTCCAAATGCTGCGGCGGTGCTTTCGAGGAGTTCCAATACTGCTGGGAAGACATCAAATACCCCTATCTTGCCCAACAACGAGACAGCAAAACGCACGCCACACTGCCTGATTTGACGCAGGAAGTCGAAGCGGACCGCTGGATTCGTACCTCCCCCGAAGCATTCTGCAACACCACCGACAAGAAAATCCTCTCACAGGTACTCAATAACTATGACCAGGAGACTACGGACTTCTATCGCTGGAAAGTGGAATATACCCAGGAAGAGCTTTCAGCCCTCATTCTGAAACGTTCAGGCATTGACTACGGACAAATCATCGACCTTATCCCCATAGCCCGCGGAACCAGCGGACGCCTCTGGAAACTGAAGATTGTGGGAACCAAACGCACACTCACCATCGGCAAAGAACTGGAAATCCGCCGCACGCTCTCCACTTCACACCTCTACAGCTCTGCCTTCGTGGTAGACAAAGAGGAGTTGTCCGCCGAAGGCATTCCCGGACGCTTCATCCTCACCGGTGCCGGTTGGGGGCATGGTGTGGGACTTTGCCAAATAGGTGCAGCCGTGATGGGCGAGCAAGGGTATAAGTATGATGCAATACTGCTGCACTACTATATAGGTGCCAGCATTGACAAGCTGTATGAATAATCGAATAGAACACAATAAATCAATATCATGAACCATACAAAAAACATATCGCCATGGGCATGGGTACCCACCTTGTACTTTGCACAAGGCATTCCATATTTTATCGTAAACAACATCTCCGTGATGATGTTTACTAAAATGGGCGTACCGAACGGAGAAATGGCCTTGTTCACAAGCCTGCTCTATCTGCCATGGACTATCAAACCCTTCTGGAGCCCGTTTGTCGACATCATCAAGACCAAAAGATGGTGGACCCTTTCCATGCAGATTCTGATGTCTGTGGCATTCATCCTGCTGACGCTGTCCATTCCACGGCCGGACGAGGCGACTATGGCGGCCGGAACAACCCCCATCAGCATGTTCAGCATCACGCTGATGCTGTTCATCATCACGGCTTTTGCCTCTGCCACACACGACATTGCCGCCGACGGCTTCTACATGCTGGCACTGAAACAGAGTGACCAGGCAGCCTTCGTTGGCATCCGAAGCACGTTTTACCGGCTCGCCTCTATCTTCGGACAAGGCGTGCTCGTAGCCATTGCCGGCGCCATCGAACTGAGAACCGAAAACATTCCGCTGTCATGGACCATCACGATGCTGGTTACAGCCGTTCTGTTCAGCCTGGTGACGTTCTATCACCTCTTTGCAGTCCCCAAACCCACCTCAGATAAGTCAACACTGGCTGCCGATGCCGCCACTGCAGGAGCCATATTCAGAGAATTCGGACGAACATTCGCCACCTATTTCACCAAACCGGGCGCATTGCTGGCCATCGTGTTCATGTTGCTGTACCGCCTGCCTGAAGCATTCCTCATCAAAATGTGTATGCCTTTCCTGGTTGCCTCCAAAGAATCGGGAGGTCTGGAACTATCGACAGCAGAAGTAGGTATCGTATACGGCACCATCGGAGTCATATTCCTCACCCTGGGCGGTATCCTCGGAGGATTGTTCGCATCACGCATTGGCTTGAAAAAATCCATCTGGTGGATGGCAGGATGCATGACTCTGCCATGCCTGACGTTTGTCTATCTTGCCATTGCCCAGCCCGACAATCTGTTTGCCATCTCCACCGCCATCGCCATCGAGCAATTCGGCTACGGCTTCGGTTTCACGGCCTACATGCTCTACATGATGTACTTCTCCGAAGGTGAATTCAAAACATCCCACTATGCCATCTGTACCGCATTCATGGCACTAAGCATGATGATACCAGGTATGTTTGCGGGATATATCCAGGAGGCTATCGGATATACGGACTTCTTCTGGTTGGTAATGATATGCTGTTTCGCCACGGTTGTTGTCACCATTTTTGCAGACAGAAGGATAGACCCGGAATATGGAAAAAAATGATTAATGGTTAATGATTAATGTTTTGTGAGTAATATTTAGTGATTGGTTATGAAGAGGACTATTATTATATCCTTGCTCTGCCTCCTTTGCGGAGGTGCGATGCAAGCACAGAAGATCAGAATAAAGACCGGTATCGAGGTACTGAAAGAACAGAATTTCCGATGCCTGGAAGGTAAGCGTGTAGGATTGATTACCAACCCGACGGGGGTGGACAACCGGATGAGGTCCACCATTGACATCCTGCACGAGGCGCCCAACGTGAACCTTGTGGCACTCTACGGCCCCGAACACGGCGTGCGCGGCGATGTGCACGCAGGCGACCATGTGACGGACATCAAAGACGCGACTACCGGACTGCCCGTCTATTCGCTTTACGGAAAGACCCGCAAGGCCACGCCGGACATGCTGAAAGATGTGGATGTATTAGTGTATGATATCCAAGACATCGGTTGCCGTTCCTTTACCTACATCAGCACCATGGGACTGGCCATGGAAGCCGCTGCCGAAAACGGCAAGGAATTCATTGTGCTGGACCGGCCCAATCCCGTAGGCGGATTAAAGATTGAAGGCAACTTGGTTGAAGATGATTGCATTTCTTTTGTAAGCCAGTTTAAAATTCCGTACCTTTACGCCCTCACTTGCGGTGAGCTGGCACTGATGCTCAATGGCGAGAAGATGTTGAAGGATGGGGAACAATGTAATCTCCACATAGTGAAGATGAAAGGCTGGAAACGCAAGATGGATTATACCCAAACCGGACTGCAATGGGTTCCCTCCTCTCCACACATTCCACATCCTCATTCTGCATTCTTCTACCCCGTCAGCGGCATTCTGGGTGAACTAGGATATATGTCTATCGGCGTGGGGTATACCATTCCGTTCCAGATGTTTGCCGCACCATGGATGGAAGCGGAAAAGCTGGCCGGAAACCTGAACCGTCTGAACGTACCGGGGGTCATCTTCAGACCGATGTACCTGAAGCCGTTCTATAGCGTAGGCAAAGGCGAGTTGCTGCAAGGTGTGCAAGTGCACATCATGGATTTCGGCAAAGCACCGTTGAGCGACCTGCAATTCCTGGTCATGCAGGAAGTCGCCGCCCTCTATCCTGACCGTGCCGTGTTTGACCATGCCGACAAGGGACGTTTCAACATGTTCGACAAAGTAAGCGGTTCGCGGCAGATACGCGAGCGCTTCTCGAAACGGAACCGTTGGGAGGACATACGCGACTACTGGTATAAAGATGCCGAAGACTTCCGTAAGCTGTCGAAAAAGTATTATTTATATAAATAAATTTACAGATAAATAAGGAAGGGAAAAGAGCCTGATACGGAGACTATTTCAGTCGTATACAGAACCACATTCAGTCGTATACTTAAATATATTCAGTATACGACTGAATGTACCCCCTCGTAAGACACGTTTACAGAGCACTTTGAAGCGAAGTGATGCAATAAAAAAAAGTGAACATGAAAGAGCATAGTTACATGGCTTTCCTGCAGGAAGCAAAACAATTCATTCCGCAGGAAAGGATTTACACCGACGAACTTCGCCGGCTGGCTTGGGGTACGGATGCCGGTTTTTACCGACTGATTCCCCAGATTGTAATCCGTTCGAAAGACGAAGATGAAGTTTCACAACTGTTGAAACTGGCGAGCCGCCACGGGCTGCCCGTCACCTTCCGAGCGGCAGGGACCAGTTTGTCGGGTCAAGCCATTAGCGACTCCATCCTCATCGTAGCCGGCAAGAATTGGGAAAAATACAGCATATCCGCCGACTACGAACAGATAACCCTCCAACCGGGCATCATCGGACAACGTGTGAACGAACTGTTGGCTCCCTACGGCCGTAAGTTTGCACCGGATCCCGCCTCGGTGAAAAGCGCCATGGTAGGCGGTATTGTCATGAACAATGCTTCCGGCATGAACTGCGGTACGCACGCCAATAGCGACAAGGTGCTTATTTCCGCCCGTATTATCCTGATGGATGGTACCCTGCTGGATACCGGAAATCCCGTCAGCCGCGCCTCCTTCGAAGTGAGTCACCGTGACTTCATTCGCCGCATCTGCGAACTGCGCGATGAAATACGTACCAACGAAAAACTGGCCGAACGCATCCGTTACAAATATTCCATCAAAAATGTAACCGGGCTCAATCTGTTGCCCTTCGTCCGTTTCGACGACCCATTCGAAATCATTGCCCACCTCATGGTAGGTTCCGAAGGTACACTGGCGTTCCTTTCGGAAGTGACGATGAAGACTGAATATGATTATCCCTACAAGGCCAGCGCTATGCTCTACTTCAAGACCATCAAAGAAGCGAGCCGCGCTGTGGTAGCCATGAAGAAGCTGGTCGACGAAACCGACGAATGGACAGTAAAAGGGGCTGAAATGCTAGACTATAAAAGCCTTTCTTCCGTCAACGACCCCGTATTCCTAAAATACAAAGGCGAAGTTGCCTCCTCTGCCCTCCCCGGCGTGGAGCCCGGCGACGAAACCGGGTTGACAGCAGTGCTGACCGAAACCAAAGCCCGTACCCCGGAAGAACTGCAACAGAACATATCTGCCATTGAAGCTTGCCTGCAAGCCTTCACCACCTATATTCCGGTACGCTTCACCGACCGTCCGGAGGAATATTCCAAATACTGGGCCATCCGTTCCGGCATCTTCCCCTCTGTGGGAGGTACACGCCAGCCGGGAACCACTTGCCTCATCGAAGACATCGCCTTCCACATTGAAGACCTTCCGGAGGCAACGGCAGAACTGCAACAGCTCATAGCCCGCCACGGATATAATGACGCCTGCATCTACGGCCATGCTCTCGAAGGCAACTACCACTTCATCATCAACCAGTCCTTCAGTACCCAAGCGGAAGTGAAACGCTACGAAGACTTGATGAATGACATCAAGACCTTGGTAGTAGATAAATATGACGGTTCCCTGAAAGCCGAGCATGGCACGGGCCGGAATATGGCTCCCTTTGTCTGCCATGAATGGGGAGATGACGCCTACAAAGCCATGAAAGCCGTCAAAGAGCTGTTTGACCCACAAGGATTGCTAAACCCCGGTGTCATTTTCAATGATGACCCGCAATGCCATATCAAGAACTTCAAGCCGCTGCCTTTATTAGTGATGAGTGACAAGAGACAAGCTACGTCACTCGTAGCTGACAAATGCATCGAGTGCGGTTTCTGCGAAGTCAACTGTCTCTCCTGCGGCTTTACCCTTTCCTCGCGCCAGCGTATCGTGTTGCAGCGCGAAATATCCCGGCTGAAACAAAGCGGCGAGGACCCGACACGCCTTGCACTGCTCGAAAAACAATACCGCTATCCCGGCAACCAGACTTGTGCCGGAGACGGCCTCTGCTCCATGTCGTGCCCGATGGGTATCAATACGGGCGACCTTACCCATATAATCCGCCAGGAAGCATTACCCAAAGGCAGTCTGGGATACAAAGCCGGAGACTTTGTCGCCAATCATTTCGCTGGTGTCAAGAGTGCACTGCGTCCCGTATTGTCCTTAGCCAACTTCGGACATTCACTATTAGGGACAAAGGCGATGAGCGGCATTACCAAGGGGCTGCACAATGCATTAGGCATACCTCTATGGACGCCGGCTATGCCGAAAAGTTATCAGTTACAAGCTACGGAGTTACAAGCTACAAGCACTATGCAGCATAATAGCGCAGCACTTGTAGCTCGTAGCTCTGTAACTCGTAACTACAAAGTCGTCTACTTCCCCAGCTGCATCAACCAGACTATGGGTCTGGCAAAGAAGTCTCCCGTAGAGCAGCCATTGGTAAATAAAATGGTGTCCTTGTTGCAAAAAGCCGGTTACGAAATCATCTTCCCGAAAGATATGGACAAGCTTTGCTGTGGCACCATTTGGGAAAGTAAAGGGATGCTGGACATTGCCGATCGCAAGACAGCCGAACTGGAGGCCGCACTTTGGGAAGCCAGCGAACAAGGCAAATACCCCGTCCTCTGTGACCAAAGCCCTTGTCTGCACCGCATGCGCGAATGTATCAAGAAGATGAAACTGTATGAACCTGCAGAATTCATCTATACATTCTTACGTGAGAAGCTGATTTTCACACCTATTAACCGCCCCGTAGCAATCCACATCACCTGCTCCATGCGGAAAATGGGACTGGCAGATACCATTATAGCCCTTGCACGCCTTTGCTCCAGTAAAGTCATCGTGCCGGAAGAAGTAGGTTGCTGCGGTTTTGCCGGAGACCGGGGATTCACCTATCCTGAGCTGAACTCGTACGCCCTACGCAAACTCCGCCCGCAAATAGAAGCGTCCGGAGTGAATATAGGCTACTCTAACAGCCGTACTTGTGAAATCGGATTGACAACAAACTCAGGTATCCCCTATGTATCCATTGCCTATCTGGTAGACGAATGTACAAAGGCAGCTGATAATTAGGATTGATAATTAACTTAACACACAAATATTACAATGAACAGTACAAAAGTAAGTAAACGCATCCTTGCACTCGACATTCTCCGTGGTGTCACCATCGCAGGTATGATTATGGTAAACAACCCCGGTTCGTGGGGACATATCTATGCCCCCTTGCGGCATGCAGAGTGGAACGGTCTGACCCCCACCGACCTCGTCTTTCCCTTCTTCATGTTTATCATGGGAATTTCCACATACATTTCCCTGAAGAAATACAACTTCGAGTTCAGCCACGCCGCCGGCATGAAGATACTGAAACGCACCATCGTCATTTTCCTTATAGGCATGGCTATCGGCTGGTTCTCGCGTTTCTGCTATTACTGGGCCTCCGCTCCGGACGACCTCAGTTTCGGAGAGAAGCTATGGGCTTCCGTCTGGACATTCGACCGTATCCGTATCCTGGGTGTCATGCAACGGCTGGCCCTTTGCTACGGAGCAGCCTCCATCATTGCACTAACCATGAAGCATAAACATATACCTTATCTGATAGCCGGCCTATTGACAGGCTACTTCATACTGTTGATGTGCGGCAACGGTTTCGCCTATAATGAAACAAACATTCTTTCCGTGGTAGACCGTGCCATCCTGACCCCTGCACACATGTACAAGGATAACGGCATAGATCCCGAAGGTTTGTTAAGCACCATTCCTGCCATTGCACATGTGTTGCTGGGCTTCTGTGTAGGGCGGCTGATGCTGGATGGCAACAAGTCGGAAGACCGTGCCTCATTTCTCAATTCGCAGCTTATCACACTGTTTCTGGTAGGTGTTATCCTTACTTTCTCCGGTTTCCTGCTAAGCTACGGTTGCCCCATCAACAAGAAAATATGGTCTCCTACCTACGTACTCGTCACTTGCGGACTGGCATCCAGTTTTCTGGCATTGCTTATCTGGATTATTGATGTGAAAGGCTATAAGAAGTGGAGCATGTTTTTCGAGGCATTCGGTGTGAATCCGCTGTTCATGTATGTATTGGGCGGCGTACTTAGCATACTTTTCGGTAGTATCAGTTTCCCGTGGGGAGACAGCAGCATCAGCATACACGGATTCTTATACAATATAGTCCTCATGCCCGTTTTCGGTGAAACCGCCGGTTCCCTTGCCTTTGCCCTGCTGTTTATCGCCATTAACTGGTGTATCGGCTACCAGTTGTACAAACGAAAAATATATATCAAAATATAAGGATTAGGGGTTAGTGATTAAGGATTAGTGATTAATACGTTGCCTATAATTAAGAAACAGTATCACCTACCATTAATCACTAATCCTTAATCACTAACCCCTAATCCCTAATCATTAAACATTATTTATATGATTCTAATAGCAGACAGTGGCTCTACAAAAACCGATTGGTGTGTTGTAGAGAATGGAGTACTTCTCCAACAGATATTCACGAAAGGTACGAACCCTTTCTTTCAGTCGGAAGAGGAGATCAGTAATGAAATAGCAACAGCGCTATTACCTCAGCTGAAAACAAGTGAACTGGATGCCGTATACTTTTATGGTGCAGGATGCGGATTTCCCGACAAGATAAGTATGGTGCACCGTGCCATAACCAAACACCTCAGTGTGAAAAATGAAGTGGAAGTCAATACCGATATGCTGGCTGCCGCACGTGGCCTCTGCGGACATGACTCAGGCATTGCCTGCATCATGGGGACCGGCTCCAACTCATGTTATTATGACGGAAAAAGCATTGTCACCAATGTATCTCCTCTGGGATTCATCTTGGGAGACGAAGGCAGCGGAGCCTGCTTGGGCAAACTGTTGGTAGGCGATATCTTGAAAAATCAGATGACACCCGAGCTGAAAGAGAAATTCCTCAAACAGTTCGACCTGACACCTGCTGATATCATCGACCGTGTCTACCGTAAACCTTTCCCCAACCGTTTCCTGGCAAGCTTGTCACCATTTCTTGCACAGAATCTGGGTGAACCTTGTGTACGCGCTCTGGTACTGAACAGCTTTAAGGCATTCCTTAAACGCAATGTCATGCAATATGAAGACTATCAGCATCAAAAAGTACATTTCATCGGTTCCGTAGCCTTCTATTACAAGGAAGTTCTGGCAGAAGCTGCCAAAGAAATGGGTATCCAACTGGGTGCAATCATCAAGAGCCCCATGGAAGGACTCATCAAATATCACAACTGAAAGTGACAAATCGTAAATAGTAAATCGTCAAATAGTAAATAGCCTTATGTTCGTAAAAATCTCAGAGCAACCATCGCTCTACAATGACTTGGAAAAGAAATCAGTCCGTGAAATTCTGGAAGACATCAATACCGAAGACCAGAAAGTGGCGCTTGCCGTACAGAGGGCAATCCCTCAAATAGAAAAGTTGGTAACCCAGATTGTGCCCCGCATGAAACAAGGCGGACGCATCTTCTACATGGGTGCGGGTACCAGTGGACGTCTGGGCGTACTCGACGCTTCGGAAATTCCACCGACTTTCGGTATGCCCCCCACGCTGGTTATCGGCTTGATTGCCGGTGGTGACACTGCATTGAGAAATCCGGTAGAGAATGCCGAAGATGACATTCACCGCGGTTGGGAAGAGTTGACGGAACGCAATATTACAGATAAGGATACGGTCATCGGTATTGCTGCATCCGGTACCACCCCCTACGTGATTGGTGCCATGCACGAGGCACGCGAACACGGCATACTGACCGGCTGTATCACCAGCAACCCGGACTCTCCAATGGCAGCAGAGGCAGATGTAGCCATCGAAATGATTGTAGGACCTGAATATGTGACGGGAAGCTCACGCATGAAATCGGGAACAGGACAGAAAATGATACTGAATATGATTACCACTTCCGTCATGATACAGTTGGGACGCGTGAAAGGCAACAAAATGGTGAATATGCAACTCAGTAACAAAAAGCTTGTGGACCGTGGTACCCGTATGATTGTAGAGGAACTCGGACTGGACTATGGCAAAGCCAAGGCGCTGCTGTTGATGCACGGTTCGGTGAAAAAGGCAGTGGATGCGTACCGGATTTAGCTATTACTCACTCTTAAATTCCTTTATTATGAAAGCAATATATTTTTTTCTCTTTTCTCTTTGTCTGCAAGCTGCCACCGCGCAACCCTTGCAACGCGTAGCCCCTGAACAAGTGGGAATGGACTCACGCAAGTTGATGTATGCTGACGAAGCGATTGAAACAGCCATCTCCAACAAGGATATTCCCGGTGCCGTACTTGCTGTAGTACGTAACGGCAAGATGGCCTATCTGAAAGCTTACGGCAACAAGCGTATTTATCCCAATGTGGAGCCTATGACTGCCAATACTATCTTTGATATGGCATCTTGCAGCAAATCCATGTCGACCGCCGTATGTACGATGATACTGGCAGAACGCGGCAAGCTCCGTATGCTGGACCCCGTCAGCCTCTACATACCCCATTTCAAGAATTGGGAAAGCGAAGACGGCAAAGAGAAAAAGGTAATCCGCATTGCCGATTTGATGACACACACTTCCGGTCTTCCTCCCTATGCACCGGTAGCCGAGCTAGAAAAGCAGTACGGTTCTCCCAATCCTGATGGGCTTATGGAATATATTGCTACTTGTAAACGCGACTTCAAGCCGCAGACTGATTTTCAATACAGTTGCCTCAACTTCATCACTTTGCAGCACATTATCGAGACTATAAGCGGACAGAGCCTGCGTGACTTTGCACGTGAAAACCTATTTGATGTACTCGGCATGGAGCATACCGACTATCTGCCTTGCCAACGTGATAAGGATGGTAACTGGATTACGATAGTTGACAAAGGAACGAGAAAACAAGGACACAAGGAAAACAACGTAGCCAATTCTCAATTTTCAATTCGCAATTCTCAATTGAATAACATTGCCCCCACTGAAAAGCAACCTAATGGACAAGTTCTCTGCGGACAAGTTCATGACCCGCTGGCACGTGTCATGAACGGAGGTATCAGCGGTAATGCAGGAGTATTCTCTTGTGCTGATGATATTGCCATACTCTGCGCAGCCCTGCAAAACGGAGGTGAATGGAACGGACGCCGCATCCTGAGTCCGCTGGGTGTAAAAGCCATGCGTACTGTGCCACGCACTACCGCCAGTCTGGGACGCACTCTCGGTTGGGATAATTTTACAGCCTATGCCTCCAACAATGGAGATTTGTTTGGTCCTAATACCTATGGGCATACCGGCTACACGGGTACCTCCATCATTATCGATCCGGACAATGACACTTCCGTCATACTCCTTATCAACGCCGTACATCCGGAAGACGGACACAGCGTAGTTCGCCTGCGTTCATTGGTTGCCAACGCTGTGGCGGCTTCCATCTACCCCATTCCGCGTATTTATACAGACCATTACTACAAACGTTTCCTACAGTTTATGGATGAGCCTGCCATTACAAGCAAGGACATCGTCATGCTTGGCAATAGCCTGACTGAAGGTGGCGGTGACTGGTCTGCCCGTCTTGGTAAGAAGAATGTACGTAATCGCGGCATCATCGGTGATGAAGTGATGGGTATCTATGACCGCCTGCATCAGATACTTCCCGGACATCCCGCCAAGCTGTTCCTGCTTATCGGAGTCAATGACATTTCCCATGACTTGGCACCAGACAGTATTGTAGACATGATTCGCATGACGGTGGAACGCATCCGGAAAGAATCTCCCGACACAAAACTCTACCTACAAAGCCTACTCCCTTTCAATGAAAGTTTCGGCCGATACAAAAAACTGACTGGAAAGACAGATATGGTTCCTGAAATCAACTCCCGTCTGGAGGCGTTTGCCAAAGAGGAAGGCATTGCCTATATCAATCTTTTTCCACTATTTACAGAGAAGGGAACAAATGTACTACGCAGTGAGTTGACCGGCGACGGACTGCATTTGAATGAGGATGGATACAAAATCTGGGTAAAGGCCATTAAGAAGAAAATATAAAACGAACCAGTCTCCGAACGTCTGCCACACTACCAACAGGCTAAAGAAGACATCTCTCCATTAACTAGATTCCCCCTGCCATAGACATCTATAGCAGGGGGAATTCTTATATTCGGGGCGTTTCGGCACACACCCTCTTTTATCTCATTCGGCAAAGCTAACCAGTTGCAAGTCAAACGTCAACAGAGAGCCTCCGGGGATTGTATTTGTAGAATAAGGAGCAGTATAATCATTTATACCATATCCGCTTTGATAAGGGATATACAACATCCACCGCTCACCCATCCGCATAAGCTGCAAGGCAGCTGCCCAACCGGCAACGACACCCGAAACTTCAAAATCCACGAATGAATCAAAAACCGTAGGTTCTTTTACCGGAGGAATAGGTATATCGCGGTCAATAGCACTATAACCGTCAAAGCAACCGTCGAATTCTTCGCCATTCACATAAGTCCCATAATAATAAGCATTCACCTTTGAATGATAACCCGTATACAACGGGCGTTCACCCGTCTCATTCTTCACAAGCTTCTTGCAATAGACATACTGAGCACCTTCAGAAGTGCTTGCAGTCGTCTGTATGGCATACAGTTTCCCGAGTTCCATAGCATCGGCCTGCTCTGCTGTGGCGACATAATTCTCGCCAGTCAGCCTTTTTATCGAGTCAACAAAAGCCTCGCCGCGTTCTCTCCAATTATCATACTTTCCAGCCTCTTCCACTTCTTCACAAGAGATAAAAGCACCCACCAGCAACAGCAAGAAAGGCAAAAACAAAAGGGACTTTTTCATTTACTATTTTACTATTTTACTATTTACTATTTCAGTTTGTTCACGCACCGGTCTATTCCATAACCGCTTTATTGCAAGGTTTTCAGCAACGATGTGATGCTTACACGGTCTGCAATAATATTATTCAGTTCAGAGATAGCCACGCGCTCTTGCTGCATGGTGTCACGATTACGCAGTGTCACACAGTTATCTTCCAAAGTCTGATGATCCACGGTGACACAGTACGGAGTACCAATGGCATCCTGGCGGCGGTAACGCTTACCAATAGAATCTTTCTCATCATACTGACAATGGAAGTGGAACTTCAGATTGTCAATGATTTCGCGCGCTTTTTCGGGCAGACCATCTTTCTTTACCAACGGCATTACGGCCAGTTTCACCGGTGCCAGTGCAGCAGGCAACTTCAAGACAACACGGGATTCACCGCTATCCAACGTCTCTTCACAGTAGGAAGCCGACATGATGCTAAGGAACATGCGGTCTACACCGATACTAGTCTCGATGACATACGGGGTATAGCTTTCGTTGGTTTCCGGATCGAAATACTTGATGTTCTTGCCGGAGAACTTCTCATGCTGGGACAAGTCGAAATTTGTACGGCTGTGAATACCCTCTACTTCCTTGAAACCGAAAGGCATCAAGAACTCGATGTCTGTAGCAGCATTAGCGTAGTGGGCCAGTTTGTCGTGGTCGTGATAACGGTAATGGTCATCACCGAAGCCCAGCGCCTTGTGCCATTTCAGGCGAGTAGCCTTCCAACTCTTGAACCAGTCAAGCTCTGTACCCGGCTTCACAAAGAACTGCATTTCCATCTGCTCGAACTCGCGCATACGGAAGATGAACTGGCGGGCTACAATTTCGTTACGGAAAGCCTTACCAATCTGGGCGATACCGAAAGGAATCTTCATGCGACCGGTTTTCTGTACATTAAGGTAATTTACGAAGATACCTTGTGCCGTTTCCGGGCGAAGGTATATCTTCATGGCACCATCGGCGGTAGAGCCCATTTCAGTTGAGAACATCAGATTGAACTGGCGTACCTCTGTCCAGTTCTTTGTGCCACTGATAGGGCAAACGATTTCTTCGTCAAGGATAATCTGACGGAGTTCGTCCAGATTATTATCGTTCAAAGCCTTGGAAAAACGTTCATGCAAGGCATCACGTTTGGCCTGGTGTTCCAGCACACGACCGTTGGTACTGCGGAACTGAGCCTCATCGAAAGCCTCACCAAAACGCTTGGCAGCTTTGGCCACTTCTTTGTTTATCTTGTCATCGTACTTAGCAAGCTGGTCCTCTATCAACACATCGGCACGATAACGTTTCTTGGAATCGCGGTTGTCAATCAAAGGGTCATTGAAAGCATCTACGTGTCCGCTGGCTTTCCAGATGGTAGGGTGCATAAAGATTGCTGAGTCGATACCGACAATATTTTCGTGCAGCAGCACCATACTCTGCCACCAGTATTGCTTGATGTTATTTTTCAGTTCCACACCCATCTGACCATAGTCATACACAGCTCCCAGTCCATCATAAATCTCGCTGGAAGGGAACACAAAACCATATTCCTTACAGTGTGATACGAGTTTCTTAAAAACGTCTTCTTGTGCCATTTTCTGTTGTATCTAAATTAATTTGAATCTTATTTTCAGCTAAAAAGCGCCACAAAGATAGGGATTTATATCGTAAGTAGGACACGGAGGGTATTAATTTATCTTATTACCAAATAAAAGAAGAAGCTACCTCATAACTCCGAGGCAGCTTCTTTCCCAATTTTACCCAATTACAATTAATTTACCTAAGCACTACAAATCAACCTAATCACAACCAAGAATAATATTATACTCACCTTCAGCGTTTTATCGTATTAACAGTCTCTTGCGGTTTCAATATGTCATTTGTTTTTTCCACAACTGATACCACATCAACATCAAGTACAGCCTTAATATCCTTGGAAGAGGTTCCAATCAAAAACTTATAATTTCCAGCATCCACTACCCATGAAGAAGAAGCTTCATCATAAGAAGCCAAATCCGTAGTGTTCAGTTTCAAAGTGGCAGTAACAGTCTCACCTGGCCTCAATTCCTTAGTTTTGGTAAAAGCTTTAAGTTCTTTTTCCGGTTTGTTCATCTGAAACCTATTGGGAGTGGAGACATAAAGCTGAACAACCTCTTTCCCTGCAAACTTACCAACATTCTTCACATCAATAGAAACAGTATATATACCATTATCAACTTTGACAGACGGATTGACATACTCGAATGTTGTATACGAAAGACCATAGCCGAAAGGATAAGACACTTGCTTTCCGAAACTATCGAAATAGCGATAACCGACAAAAATATCTTCTTCATAATCCGTATAGTCTACATTCTTCACTGAAGAGCTTTTGTCCTCCTTATTCCTCACATCTGTATTAGCCCTAGCATCCATAGGAAAATTGGTCGAAGAAGCAACGTCCATCAACTTGTTCGGGAAAGTCATTGTCAACTTACCCGATGGAGATACCTTACCGCTCAACACATCCGTCACACTATTTCCACCCTCCTGTCCTGCCTGCCAAGCCAGCAAAATAGCATCCGGTAGTTTTTTCCAAGAAGCTGTTTCGATTACACCTCCGATATTCAATACCACCACCACTTTCTTCCCAGCAGCATGGAAAGCTTGGCTGACGGACTTCAGCAGTTGCAATTCTTCCTCACTCAGTTCAAAATCACTGACATTACGGTCTACAAATTCACCGGAAGTACGTCCCAGCGTAACCAATGCAACATCCGCTTTAGCAACTTGTTCTGACAACACCTTTGTAGTAGGGATAAGTTCTGTCGGGCGAGGTACCGGCATAAATCTGGAGAAAGGCTGAGACGAGTCAGGAGTATTTTTCTTATTCTCGGCCTCAATATACTGTTCATAATCGGCCTTCAATGCTTCATCTATCTGGTATCCAGCATTCTTCAAACCATCCAATAATGAGACTGTATAGGCACGATTCACATTACCTGAGCCGGTACCTCCTGCTATGAAATCATAGGAAGTACACCCGAAAAGAGCTATATTTCTGACCTTCCTTTCAAATGGCAAGGTTTCGTTATTATTCTTCAACAAAACCATTCCTTCAGTCGCTGACTGGCGGGTAACTGCTGCGTGCGCCTTCAAATCAGGTTTATTGGAATATTTGTATTCTTTAAAATGAGGAGTTTGGAGAATAAGTTCAAGAACACGCTTCACATTACGATTCAGTATGGATTCATCCAATTTTCCGGATTTCACCCCTTCGATAATCATATCATACTGGTTAGCCCTTCCCGGTTGGAGCATATCATTACCTGCTATCATCTGAGCCACGGCATCCTTCCCTCCAAACCAGTCAGTTACCACCATACCCTCGAAATTCCACTCATCACGCAATAAAGTGGACAGCAAGTCTGTATTCTCAGAAGCATAGGTGCCATTAATATGATTGTAAGAGGACATTACTGTCCATGGTGCCGATTCCTTCACTGCAATTTCGAACCCCTTCAAATAGATTTCCCGTAAGGCACGGGGAGTGACACGAGCATCATTGGCATTCCGATTGGTTTCCTGATTGTTGACAGCAAAATGCTTGATGGAAGTTCCCACTCCGTTGCTCTGTATCCCTCTAACATATGCAGCAGCTATCTTGCCAGACACCAACGGGTCTTCGGAATAATATTCAAAATTACGCCCGCACAAAGGATTCCGATGGATATTCAAAGCAGGAGCCAGTAAAACATCCGCACCATATTCCAACACTTCATTACCAATTGATTTTCCAACTTCCTCTACCAAATCCTGATTCCAAGTAGAAGCAAGTAACGTACCGATAGGAAAATGTGTACAATAATAAGTAGCAGAATCCCCTTCGCGGATAGGATCTATACGTAAACCTGCAGGTCCATCAGCCAACACAATGGCAGGAATTCCCAAACGGGGTATCGGATAAGTAGTACCTGCTGCACCGGGAACCAACTTCTTTGTAGTGCCAATCACCGTACTGTCACCCGAAGTACCCACCATTCCGGTACCGATAACCAAATGTACCTTTTCTTCCAAAGTCATGGCACCAATAACATCCTCAACAGAATCTTTACCCAATTGAGGAGCCGCAGGGCCACAAGCGCTCAACACGCTTGCGACCAACAGCAGACTGAATAGTTGTTTCTTCATGGTGTGTTATGATTTATTTGAACAACTTGGGAGCAAATACAGAGAGATAAATACGCCAGCAAGTCCATACATGCCCACCGGGAGTTTCCATAAACTCATACTTATATCCCTTCTTATCCAAATCGGCGCGATAGGCGGCATTGTTCTTATACAGGAAATCGTCTTTGCCGATACCCAGCCAGTAGAGTTTAGGAGCTTTTTCAAACTGGACAGCCAGCTTCTTGTCCATATCCTGATAAACCGGGCTATTCCGCTGGCCTGCACTCTGGACATTAAGAGCGGCAGAGAACAAACCTACATAATCGAACATATCGGGATAGTTCAAAGAAATATTGGCAGAATGAAAGCCACCCATTGAAAGGCCTGCAATGGCACGGTGTGCCTTGTCTGCCTGCACACGGTAATTACTTTCTACGAACTTCACAATCTCGGGGAAATAGGTTTCAAATGCACCGTCCATGGTTCCGTTCTTCATGTGGTAGGGCTTATAGTAACCCAGGCTGCTTTCACCCGGTGCAGCTTCCATGGCGGCATGTCCATTGGGCATCACGACAATCATCGGTTCAGCCTTGCCTTGTGCTATCAGATTATCGAGAATCTGTGCCGCACGTCCGAAAGTAGTCCATTCGTCTTCATCACCGCCCATGCCATGCAATAAATAGAGTACCGGATACTTCCTATCACCGGATTGTTCATAACCTGCCGGCGTGTAGATATTGATACGGCGATCCATTTTCATACCATCAGAGTGATACCAACGATGGGCCAATGTTCCATGAGGAACTTTATTTACCTTATATAAATCTGCCTTACCATTCCCTACAATAAACACATTGCTTGTGGTAGCAAAGTCACGATAGACATAAACATTGTTAGGGTCTATAGTCGGCACACCATCTACCATGAATTCATAGCTATAAAGTTCTGAATCCAACGGCTTGGTAGTATAGGTCCAAATTCCTTCTGAATTCTTTGTCATGTCTATCAAACCTGCTCCCACCATACCTCCAATGTGTTGTTCCTCCGCCTTTTCGGCAAAGTCACCGGCAATCTGCACCTTTTGGGCATCAGGAGCCTTAAAGTTAAAAGTCACTGTGTTATCTTTGTTCACAATTGCAGACTCGAGGTCCTGCGCAACAAACAAATTCTGCTGGGCAGACATTTGCTCCACAGACTGCCATAAATACTGTCAATAAAATCTTTTTTCATTTCAGTTTTTCAATTTAAAGTTTGTTGATTCTAGTTTATTCTATCACTGTAATAATTAGGCGGTGATAACGGTTCATTTGTGGTTCACCATCATCTGTAGCCTCCAGAATCAAGTGAATGGTATCGCCCGGTTTGGCATCAGTCGGAACAGTAAAAGTAGTATTTGCAGAAGTAGAATCATCCACTGCCACTTTACCTCGATATGTACTGGCTGACATATATTGCCACCATTTAATGGCAAGTACATTCTTGTCCGGATCGGTTACTGTATATTTAAGTTTCAGCTTTTCACCCGGTTTGGCATTCATGGCAAGTGCACCTTTTATCAACGGTTCATGATTTGCATCGGTATAGCTTGGAGTAACTGACCATTTAAAACGGGCAGCCAATCCATTCATTACCGGAGCCGTAAAATCGGGTAAAGGATAGTGCTCAGCTCTATACTTCATCTGTTCCATACGAGGAAGATTCTTCACTGAATCGGGAAGAAGAGTCCTTCCACCGCACCAGCCACCATAAGTAGGATTCTCGTGACCACGCAGACCATTACCGATCAAATTCAGAAAACAGTAAGTGTCACCCTCAGCCAGATAAGCCCCTTTCGGCTGAACTCCAGTCCAAACTACATAGCCTTGCTCCTTCAGTTCATCAACTGTATAGCCCGACAAGCCGAAGAAATCGAACTTATCATCTTTCACCATCTGTTTTCCATCCCCCCAGACACGATACATTTCACCGAAAGGCCCTTTACTACGGATATTCTCCTGCATCCATTCCGGAGAATAGAAAACCTGGTTTTCTTTGGAAGCCCTCAACTGGGCATTATAAGCCAGCCCGACTGTCATGCCGCCCATCTCCATTTGTCTAAGTTCCGGCCAGAAAGGTTTGATATACCGTGCATACGTATCATCCTGATCACCAGAAAGGGAAAGAACCACTTTTTTTATTATCTTTTCCCGAATGCCTTTCCAGGCATCAGTATGCTCATAAATATCCTGAATGGACTTCAAAGCACGAGCTATGGTGCTGGCACCTCCCCAAGCATTGATAAATACCGGATCTGTACAATCATCAAGCAGTACGGCTTTAATCAGCTCCGATCCCGGAGTATCCTTGGAAATATCACCATCGAACTCTATATTACCGATGCGTATTTTGGATTTCAGATATTCGGGAGTCGGATAAGAAGGATCATGTACCCTCAGATTGGGATATACCTCCTCATAAGCTTCCACAGCATCGTCAATGAAACGTTCTTCCGGATCCCAACGCCAACTTTCCATAGGCCCGTAGTCTATACCATTGCGAGAATATTCCCGTCCAGGTACATACCACTTAGTACCGTGCCCATCACCTTTCCAATGAAACTGACTGCTGGCATAAATCAAACCTTCCACGCGGAAATCCGTACTGAAAAGTAAGAAACGTATCAAAGAGTTCAGGTCATCAAGTTCCGGATCACAAGTAATAATAACACGAGGTTTTGACGAATCTTCACTGGACGTCTGCTGTCCATTCATACAAGCCGGCATCACAGCCATAAGGCCTGAGAAGAATAAGCATTTAAATTTATTCATACACTAAATTTTATTGATTAACTACCAACCCGGATTCTGGGTCATATTCTTATTGACATTCATTTCAGTTGCAGGGAATGGGAGCAATTCATGCTTACCACTTTTGAAGCCAGCAGAAGCATTTTTCTGTTCATTCCAACTGACACGACCGTCTTTATAAAGAGCCGGCCTTTCCTGTCCTCTTTTGGCAAGTACCGTAGCAGCATCGCCCCACCGAATCAAATCCTGATAACGACAACCTTCCATCCAGAGTTCCAAACGCTTTTCTTTCTTGATATCATCCATAGAAACGCTACCCAATGCAGGCAACTGAGCACGGTTACGCACTCTATTTACATAGTCGACAGCTTTACCTGCATTTCCAGACTGGAGACTCGCCTCAGCAGCAAGTAACAAGACCTCAGCATACCGCATAGCACGAGTATTGTTAGGGCAACGCAACCAATAATAATTAATGACATCGGCTTCATAAACACGGTATTTCCAACTAAAGTAACCGGCATTGTCAGGCATATATGCAATGGCATCACTCAAAGATATACCGGTGCTTTCCATCTGCTGGTATGTCTTTATGGAAGCATTCAAGCGATACGTATCTCCCATCTCAACAAATGCATCATAGCTTTCCTTGGTCGGATTAAAAAATCCCCAACCTCCGTGAGAATAGATTTGAGTAGGCTCATTAAATGCAAGCATATCTCCGCGCCAATGTACATATACCCAAATCATGTTACTCATAATACCAGTAGCATTATTGGCATCGTAGACATAGTTACTTTCAAATAAGCTTTCGCAATTTGCCTCTCCTTTAGTAGTCTGAATATTTTCATAATCATTGTAAAGGTCGTACTTTCCGCTATTAATCACCTCATCCAAGGCAGCGGCGGCAGCACCATAATTCTTCTGGAATACATATGCCTTACCTAACAGAGCTTGTGCAAATTGTTTGGTGATGCGATAGGTAAAGTCATCCAAACTTGTCTTTTCCTCCAGATCGCCACTGTTGACAGCCTCAGTAAGGTCTTGGTTCACCAATGCCCATAGCGCCTCAGTATCACCATTGGCCTGGGAATATTCATTTGGCGTTAACGGATGATCCACCAATGGCGGAGTCCCCCAAAGACTAATTAATTCGATGTAGGACATCGCGCGGAAAACCTTTGCCTCTGCACGTGCACGAAGTTTAATTGCAGAATCATCCCCTACATACTGCAAAACAATATTGGCGGCATAAATTACCTTATAAAGATTCGTATACAACGTTTTAATATGAGAAAAATCAGAGTCGAATGTATAAGTCGACAGCAATTGCGCACTAGCAGCCGTCCAACTCTCCCCTGCCGAATAGCAATCATCCGAAAGAAGATTCTTCAGCCAGAATGCAGGTGCATAAGTATCCTTCCAATTACTATAGCAGGCTATAATGGCTTCTTCCGCATCAGCATCCGTTTTATAGAAACTTTCGAAAGTGCTTACTCCATGCTGCGAGATATCCAGATTGTCCACACAAGAGGAAAAGAAAGTGCAACTGGCAAGCAACAAACTTGATAAAATATATTTTGCTTTCATATTTCGTATTGAATTAAAGATTAAAATGCTACATTAAGACCGAACACGACTTTCTTGCTGGACGGATAAGACCCCATATCCAACCCCATTGCACTACCTGTACTTGTAAATTCAGGATCAAATCCAGGATACTTGGTAAATGTAAAGAAGTCGTCTAAAGAACAATACAAACGAAGGTTACTCAAACCAATCTGCTTCAACAAATTCTTTGGTAAATTATAACCCAACTGTATCTGCTTGATTTTAAAGTAAGAACCGTCGAATACAAACTTGGAGCTTTTCAAGTACTTATCATAATTACTAGGATTGGAACGGGCATATTTTGCATTGTCTCCTGCAGTTGTCCAACGCCCATCGTAGAATTCCTTCAAGGTATTCGCTTTCATACGGGAAGTACGGTTATAACCGGCAAACACATTATTGCCATGAGAACCGGAACCAAATATCGTCAAATCGAAACCTTTCCATGCATCAGTCAAAGTAATACCATAAGTAAAGTCGGGAATGGCTGAACCTATTTCCGTTTGATCAGCATCTCCAATAATGCCATCGTCATTCATATCCTTGAATATCGGGTCACCCGTTTGTGAGTCAATGCCCGTACACTCATAACCACGCATGTACCAAATGGGGTGCCCTTCTTCAAAATAATTCATAACACCGATGCCTGCACTTGTCGTACTCTCAATGCGTTCCAAAGTTTCATGCAGATAAGTAACTTTATTCTTTAAAGTAGCAATATTTCCTTTTATGCTATAGTTGAAATCCTTAATATTATCACGCCATGAAAGTTCAAACTCAAATCCGCTGTTCTTGACATTTCCTGCATTCATAGGTGAAGTCGTGTTACCCACAATCAGCGAAGGAGTAATACCGGTTACAATTAAATCCTTAGTTTTTTTCTCATAATAGTCAAATCCGAAACTCAACCGGTCGTTCAGCATCCGAAGATCAATACCTAAATCGATTTGTTCGGAAGTTTCCCACTTCAAATCATAGTTGCCTGTTGCAGAGGGCAGTGAACCCGTTTCATAAGATACATCTCCGGACATTGGATAATTGATTTCAGACAGAATTGTAGCATCATACATATAGTCTGCCAAACCAGCAGTACTACCATTCTGTCCCCAACTTGCACGTAATTTCAAATGAGAAATCGACTTGAGATTCTCCATAAACTTCTCATTGGAAAGCACCCAGCCAACAGATACAGCCGGAAAATAGCCCCAACGTTTCTGCAAAGGAAGAATAGACAAGTCGGCAGCATCCGCACGAAGAGTGAACTGAGCAAAATATTTACCCGCATAGTCATAAGAAGCCCGACCAAAGTAAGAAAGATTTGCATATCTCCTTTTCTCTCCACCACTTACCGTACGGGTAGCAGTACCAGTTTGGAACGCAAAATAGGCATAGTTGGGATCCAACTTGGTAATACCTAAATCAACCTTGTCACCAGAACGGCTACCATTGATTCCTCCTGTCACTCCAAAAGAGGTATTGGAAGAATAAGACATACCAAGCATCACGTTTACATTGTGCTTATCTGCAAATGTCTTAGTGTAGTTAGCAAAGTTTTCCCATTGCCAATACGTTGTATTAGAGCTTGTAGCATTTACCGATACATAATCTTGATAAAGATCAGAACAGGTAATGTTAGGCATAGTATAGCCATAGGAGTTGCTATAAGTATAGCGATATCCCAAACGTGAAGTGATGACAAGTTCTTTAATCGGAGTAAAATCCAGATAAGTGGAACCGCTGAACACAAAACCATCTCTTTTCGTTGTACCACGGTCACGCATAATATACGGATTGATATTATTGGAGTCACCATAAGGGGAAATAGAATAATAATCACCATTGGCATTCTGAAGCAAGGTATGCCCTTGGTTCATATAATTAATCATAGTGTCAGGCAGTTTATCCGGTGTATAGGTAACTGGAGTAAGAGGGTCAAGCTGAATGGCAGACAGCATCAAAGAACCGGTTGCTGAGCCTTCGCTTACAGACTGTACATGATAACGGGAAAATGAATTGTTTGTCGTGAACTTCAACCAATCCTTTACTTTATAATCTGCATTGACAGTACCGGTAATGCGGTCAAAAAAAACATCCTTATTGCCAACAATGGGACCATTATTACTTAAATAAGAGAGTGAAGCGAATAATGAGCCATTATCATTGGCACCTTGAAAATTGACATTGTGACGCTGCATCATGGATGATTCAAATGTCTCTTCTACCCAATCGGTATTTGTCTTTCCATCCCAATACCTATCTATTGTTTCTCTGGGAATAAGATTACCTTCAGTCATATAATTGACATATTCCTGAGCATTCAGAATATCAGGAGTACGACCTAAAGACTGAGAGGACAACTGGAAATCATAAGAAATACGACGAACTCCTTTTTTTGCCTTCCGGGTGGTAATCAAGACAACACCATTACCAGCCTGAGCACCATAGATAGCAGCAGAAGCAGCATCCTTCAACACCTCCATACTCTCAATATCATTCGGATCGAGGTTACTGATGTCTTTCGTACGCAAGCCATCGACTACATACAAAGGATCTGAACTGGCATTACTGCTATATCCACGGATACGAATGGCGGGATTCGAACCAGGAGCCGCAGATGCAGAAATAATTTGCACACCGGCTGTTTTACCCTGCAGGGCCTGCTCAGCATTGGTTATGGTACGATTTTCAAAATCTTCTGCTTTTACGGAAGAAATCGCCCCTGTTACGGAACTTTTCTTCTGTACACCATATCCTACAACAACCACTTCATCCAAAGTCTTGCTATCTTCCTTCAGTATAATATTCATAGTACCTGCAACGGCTTTCTTTTCCTGGGTCACATACCCGATATACGAAAAGACAATAGTGGAACCCTCGCTCGCTGATAAGGCATAATTGCCATCCAAATCAGTTATAACACCATTTGTCGTTCCTTTTTCCAATACACTTACACCAATCATCGGTTCATTAAGCTCATCAGTAATTCTGCCAGATACATTTACTTGTTTCTGTGCAAAAACAGATGTCATACCTACCAAAAGGAACAGCACTAAGGCCATTAACCTTTTCTGTCTAATTTGTGTTACAATCGTTTTCATTTAATATTATTTTGGGTTAACAATGAATTTAAAATATCAGTTTGAAAGAGTAATCAGTACCAGCCCCACAACAAAGAGCACAAACATGGTTGCAATCATAGGTACAGTCCCCTTTGGAGCGCCTTTGAACTCCTTCCATACAAAGAATCCCCAAATCATGGCTACCACCGGTGCGGCATTGCTCAATGCATAGGCTATAGCCGGATTGGCAGAACCAGCTCCCATAAAGCTGACTACCATACCACTCATCCAAATAAAACCTCCCAACATACCAATCAGATGTGTACGGGTGTCACCTTTCAGATAATCCTTCATTGTCACCTTGTTTCCCTGAGCCGGATGACTCATAGCAAACGTATTAAAGACAGGAGTCGTGATAAGGACACCGGCAGCAAAACAAAATACACCGGTATAGGGAGTCAGTGTTCCCGTACCACCCGTTACATACTGAGGATCTAGTGATTTTACAACCAAGCCATAGAAGAACATAATGGCCAACCCCGCTACAATAGCCAATAAGATACCTTTTTTAGGAGTAGACGCCTGACTTGCCGACATCTTTCCATAAGCCTTGCCACAAATGCAGATAGCTATCACAATAACAGCTACTCCTATCCAAAGCAATGTCTGGTTTCCAGGGTATACTTCGCCAGCTAAAGATATCAGTAGATAATTAAAAATTATACCGCCTATCCAAGCTAAGCCCCCACCAATGGGAAAACCTACCGACATCCCAGCTACAGCAATAGCTGCTGTCAGAAAGATATTACCGAAATTCCATACAATACCGCCCAGGAGCGCATACTTCATACTATTCCAGTCCATTACTGCCAAATCCTCAAAGAAAGTACGACCTTCACTTCCCAAGTTACCCAATGTCAGGGCACCTAACAGAGCTGTGAAAAATAAACCGAAAGTCAAATCCCAGTAGAAAAGCTCAAAACTCCAGCTTTTCGATGTCACCATCTTCTGCGTATTCGCCCAAGAGCCCGAACAGAGGCAACAATAGACACAACACAGAATGGCCCCAATATAGTTGTCAACAAGTATCATAATTTATTTTCTGTTGTTTACCGTGTGTTTACCTATTTATTCATGCACATACAGATTCCACCCCAAATAACCCTCGATGGCCTCATTCAGAATATTCTTTACATCATTACGAACCATAGCCACATGATGTTCAAAACCATTCTTGCAAATATGTTTCATCAAAATCTGTAAGTTATCCACTTTGGTAACAGCTATACATCCATCCATTCCATACGGATCATCCGTGATTTCACCAGTACCCAAATAAGCCTTGATAACGCCTTTAGTATCATCAGTGGAAATACGGAAGAATGTGAAATCACCTTTAGTCACTTTGCCATATACAGCACCGAATGTATTGACCTTACCTAGCGTACGTCCCAGAACGCCAAGTGTACCAAGCTTTAAGTCATTTCTGACAAACGATTTCGGGAAATTACCGCAATGAGTACACACACATTTATTCCGGTCTTCCGCAAAATTATTGTTCCAGTCAAGTAATGCCGATTGACCTTGCGCTGCCAATGTCAAAGCATACATGGATACAGCACCGGCAATATCAACCTCACAAGCGGCAGGTAGTAGTTTTTCACCCAGCATACTCATTGTCACACAAGCTGCACAACCATAGTTCTGTTCCAAAGAGTCCCAGCACTGCACAGCCACAGCATCAATCTGATTGGCTTCAATCCACCGTTCTACAGCCACGCCAAACTTTGCCTGAAGCACTAGCTTGTCATTGTATTCTTTAGGAACTACTGCGTAGCACTTAATCTCTTCAAGTTTCTTCAGCAGTTCCACATCTGTATCCTCAATCTTACGGGCAGCACCGAGTATTTCAGAAAGATCGACTGGAACGACTGTAATACCACTCTTCTGCAACAGTTTTTCACTGGCACGTACCGTCTGAAAACCGGCTGGACGGGCACCGATAGCACCGACACGTGCATGGCGCAAACCATTGACCACACGACAGATACCGGCGAACTTATTAATATCCTTAGCCAATAGTTCAGAGTATATAGAATAGGTATGCAGCGTGGTATCTGTAAAAGGAATACCATATTGATACAAATTATTGCAAACAGAAATTTTACCACAGAAAGCATCACGGCGGCTGTCCAAGTCCACCTTGTCATTCTCGTCGTCACAGGCTTGTACCAAAATGGGAACATTCAAATCAGCCACACTGATAGCATTGATTATTCCAATCTCAAAGCCAAAGTTGGGTAGAGATACTATAATGCCGTCAATACGGTCACGATTTTGACGGAACAGTTCGGCACATTTCAATCCGTCTTCACGGGTTTCAATACTGCTACTGCCAGTAGGAGTAGCATCTTCAGGTAAAATTACATAGTCATAGCCTTCGTCTGCAAGTGTTCTCAACAGCTGTTTGCGAACATCTTTGGCCAATTCTGAATTAAAATAAGCACGGGTGCCGATAATTATACCGAAGCACATTCTTTCCTTGTTTTTCATCGTAAATAGTTGGTGTTAAAATTATACTTAGAAGATATTTATCCGATTAATTGATTTACTGCTTTCAGCCAGCCTTCACACCATTTCTCCATCAGTGGTAAGTTGCCCTGCGGTTCTATTCGGTAGCGGCTCCGGCGTAATACGGCCACTTGTTCAAAGCTCGTCCATATCTTGCGGGCCATTCCATTCATCACAACAGCTCCCAAAGCCGAGGCCTCCTCAACATCCGAACAATTGATCGGTACACGTAAACAGTCAGCCTGGAACTGCATTAAAAATTTATTTTTTGTAGGTCCTCCGTCAACCCTGATTTCTTTCAGTTTTATACCTGCCTGAGTGGTCATCGCTTTGACTAAATCATTAACTTGATAAGCTATGGATTCAAGCGCCGCCCTAAGAACATGTGGCTTCCCGGTACCTAAAGTCATCCCTAAAATGGCCGCCTTTATATCCCCTTGCCACCAAGGAGCACCCAGTCCGGCAAAAGCCGGTACAACATACACCCCTCCATTGTCTTCCACAGTAACAGCCAGTTCTTCTGCTTCATCGGGCGAACCGATCATCTGCAATCTCTGTTCCAACCACTTGATAGTACCGCCAGTACAATGGATATTCCCCTCAAAAGCATAGAACACTTTTCCAAGTGCGGCAAAACCTATGGAAGTGACCAATCCCCGAGGAGCTGTAGCAACCTTTTCGCCAATATTCACCATTACTGATGAACCGGTACCATAAGTGACCTTACCTAATCCCTCTTCAAAACACATCTGCCCAGTCAGTGCCCCATGCGAATCGCCCAATACACCGGCAATGGCAATAGGGCTCTTGAACAGCCCACCTACCGTAGTTTTTCCAAAAACAGCATCACAAGGCAACAATTCCGGCATCATGATTTTGGGTATAGTGAACAATTCCAACAAGTCATTATCCCATTGCATTGTATGAATATTCAATAAAAGGGTCCTAGAAGCATTCGTATAATCTGTCACATGGCGTTTACCATCGGTTAACTTCCAAATCAGCCACGTGTCAATGGTCCCCATCAATAAATCTCCATTATCAGCAGCCTGACGGGCTCCCTCCACATTGTCAAGTATCCACTTCACACCACTAGCCGAGAAATAGGGGTCTAACAACAAGCCACTTCTTGCTTGTACAAACTCACTGCATCCTCTATTTTTCAAGTCATTACAGATATCAGCACCACGCATACATTGCCATACCACAGCATTGTATACCGGTTTACCCGTATGTTTATTCCATACGACCACTGTCTCGCGTTGATTAGTGATAGCCAACGAATACATATTGTCTGCCGTTTCCTCTTCGACCAACTCAGCAATGCCCTTCAGCACATTCCGATAAATTTCTTCAACATCATGCTCCACCCATCCAGTTCGGGGATAATATTGCTCGTGAGTGACATTGACACGCCTCAGCATTTCACACCTCTCATTGAACAGCATAGCCTTGGTAGCCGAGGTGCTTTGGTCTATTGCAATTATCAAGTTTTTCATTTTAGGTATTATTAAAGGCTGATTATTTCTTACTTAAGGAAGTCAAGGGCAGTTTTCACGATACCAGGTGCATCCAACCCATAATGAGCAAAAATTTCGGAAGAACTCCCATGCACCACATTCTCGTCAGGAATCCCCAGAATTTTCACGGGTACGGGATTTTCGGAAATGATTTCAGTCACCATCGCTCCGAGGCCTCCATACTGACTATGCTCCTCAACCGTGATAATACGACCGGTTTCAGAAGCAGCTTTCAAAACAGCCTCCTCATCACAAGGTTTAATAAAGGACATATCCAGTACCCGGACTGAAATACCATATTTACGCAACTCCAAAGCCGCTTGATGTGCATGGTATACGGTTTCACCGGTTCCAATGATTGTCAAGTCGGTCCCGTCCAATAACATGTTTGCCTTACCTATGACAAAATCAAAATCATCGTTCTCATAGACATCAGGAACTGCTGCACGTCCTACACGAACATAAACCGGTTCAGGATAGTCAATCAAAAACTCAACCAGTTTTTTTGTCTGTCGGGCATCACAAGGCAACACAATATTCATACCGGGGAAAGTACGTAACACGGCAATATCATGCAAGCTATGATGGGTAGCCCCCAAAGCTCCGTAAGCTACTCCTCCACTTACTCCCAATATCTTTACGTTGTTCTGACTATAAGCCAAGTCTACCTTTACCTGTTCCAGACTGCGAGCCACATAAAAACAAGCCGGACCACACACAAACACTTTCTTTCCGCTATGAGCCAACCCAGCTGAAATACCCACAGCATCCTGCTCCGCAATACCACACTCCACGAATTGCTGTGGCAATTCTTTGGCAAAATCATTTAACGTCACCGAACCACGTGCATCCGTTGTCACAGCAATGATATCTTTGTCCATCCGGGCCAATGACAACAAAGTGTCGGTGAAACTTTTTCTGCAAGCTATCATATCAATTATATTCTAAATTTTTTATCCTTTCTGAAATTTCCCGAATGGCCAGTTCATACTGCTCGTTGTTCGGAACTCCATGATGCCATTTGGCCACTCCCTCCATAAAAGACACTCCCTTGCCTTTTGTTGTATGAGCCACCAGCAAATGAGGATGGTGATTTGCATAATCAACGGAACGGAAAGTCCGGATAATGTCTTCCATATCGTCACCATTCATATCCTTTACCTCCCAACCGAATGCCGTCCAACGGTCACGGATATCATCAATCCCCATCACATCTTCCGTATCTCCACTAATCTGCAAATGATTACGATCTATTACAGCTACCAGATTATCCAACTTGTACTGCCGGGCAGCCATTGCAGCCTCGTATATGGAACCTTCACCCTGCTCACCGTCCCCCATCAGCACATAGGTTTTATAATTCCTTTTATCCATTTTAGCTGCCATAGCTATACCCACTCCAACAGACAAGCCATGTCCCAAGGCTCCAGTATTCACTTCAATACCCGGAACTCCGATAGTGGGGTGCCCCGAAAGAATGGAACCATATTGCCCCAAGGTGTCCAAAATGCCTTCAGCCATGAATCCTCTGGATTCCAGCGTCACATACAAAGCCTCCACACAATGTCCTTTACTCAAAATGAAACGATCCCGCAAATTATCCTTAGGGTTACCTGCATCTACATTCATCACATCAAAGTAAAGAGCAGTAAGAACATTGAGGCAAGACAAGTCTCCACCGATATGTCCGGCTTTTGCTTTATAGATAATTTCAATTAATCTTTTTCGATTTCTTTCTGATTGAAGAATTAATTCTTTTGTTTCCATAGCTTATACACTTTCGTTTCCTTTGCAAATAAAACAAAAGAAAAGCAAAAACCGAAAGAAAAAGAAAAATTTTCATTCTATATTAACATGTTTTATAATTAATAAGAAGGAAAAAGAAAAGAAATAAAATACAAAAGAAAAGAAAACGATAAAATAAAAGATAATTATTAGAATAAAAAAGAAGAAAAACAGCAAAAACGAACTTTTATTTGACTTTTTTTGACTACCTTTGCGAAAAAATTAAATGATTGCACAATGCTCAATACTATAGACGAAGGAATCAAAGCGGTTCGGCAAGGAAAAATAGTGATAGTTGTCGACGATGAAAATAGAGAAAATGAAGGGGATTTTATCGTATCCGGCGAAAAAATCACCCCTGATATTGTCAATTTCATGATTACACATGGAAGAGGGCTTCTTTGTGTACCATTACCTCGTTCCCGTTGTGAAGAGCTTCAACTATACCCGATGTCGGAAGACAACACTTCTCTTTTGGGCACTCCGTTCACCATGTCTGTCGACCTGAAGGGCTACGGCTGTACAACGGGGGTTTCTGCCTATGACCGTTCTGCTACCATACGCGCTTTGGTTACTGGCAATATAAAACCATCGGAATTGGCACGTCCCGGACATATTTTTCCTCTCTACGGACATGAGAATGGAGTATTAGGACGCGACGGACATACAGAAGCCTTGCTAGACCTGACAAGAATGGCAGGATTGACACCCGGTGGCGCCCTCATTGAGATACTGAACCAGGATGGAACAATGGCTCGTTTGCCTCAATTACTTGAAATAGCAGAAAAGTTCCAGCTGAAAATTATAGCTATCAAAGATATCCAAGAGTATCGCAGGAACAACAAGATATAACAATATATAAAGTAGATATGGCACTAAACCAAAGAAGAGTCAAGATTTTGGACCTAATCCGCGAAGACGGACATGCAAAAGTTCAAGAATTAAGCAGGATTTTCAATGTTACGGATGTTACAATCAGACAAGACTTGGAAGCCCTTGAAAAATTAGGGTATATCCAAAGAGAACATGGTGGAGCTTTCCTAAAAGACGTAGGCTCATTTGCAAAAACCGGAAAGGTCTTCAACCAAAACCATATTGAAGAAAAAAGAGAAATAGCCCGAAAAGCGGTATCGTTTATCCGCGAAGGCGAATGCATCATTCTCGATTCAGGTTCCACCACTACAGAAATAGCCAAACTACTTACGCAATACAAAGAGCTCACTGTCATCACCAATGCACTGAACATAGCGTTGATATTGGGCGAAAATCCCGGTATCACCCTCATCGTGACGGGAGGAGAGTTCAAAGCGCCTACCCTTTCACTGACCGGAAAGATGGCAGCCGACTCACTCAAAGGTTTCCATGCCAACAAATTATTCCTCGCCACAGCAGGAATATCTCCGGACATGAGCCTGACTTATCCAAGCCTCAGCGACCTGATGGTAAAATCGGCCATGATAAAGGCTGCCGAAGAAGTCATCCTGGTAGCCGATTCTTCCAAAATCGGGATAAGCGCATTCGCAAGTTTAGGGTCGATAACTATGGTGAACTCCTTCATCACAGACAATCATATCTCGATAGAGAATATTGAGAAAATGAAGGGGAAAAACATAAATCTCCTGATTGGATAATTGAAAGGGAAAAAAGAGACCCGGCCCTCGTACCCATTTATATTATATTACAAATATAAGTACAATCTGCCTGCATTCCCATGCCTTTTCATCTCACTCACTGAACGAACCGGATTCAGTCAGGGACTGAAAGCCTTTCACTCAGGGACTGAATGCCATTCAGTCCTTGAGTCATTGCACCCCCTCTCAGAAGGTATCAGGAAGGAGGTATAGCAAACCACCCACCCCGTAAAAACAAGCAATAAAATTATAGGACATCCTCCTCTGAAAGCCGATATGCTTCCCTGACCACTTCCTGCGGATAGCCGCACATCTCGATAATCCGGATGGCATTACGTTCCGTCACCGGTCCCGGCTTCAACTTATAATCAAAAGACAATGTATTGTCGGCAACACACTCACAAAAATGAAACAATTCATATTCGTCCTCAAGTAAGGAAGCCAGTTCGACATCGTGAGTGGAAGCAAACACAATACTGTTCTTGTGCGCCAAAGCAGACAGCACAGCTTTGGCTATAGCTATCCGTTCCACCGTATTCGTCCCCTTGAACAACTCGTCCAGCAGGAAAAACCGCCAACACTCCTTTCCGGCTTCCAGCATCTCTCGAACAATTTGCACCTCCTGCAGAAAGAAACTTTTTCCCTCCATCAGACTATCCTCCAGATGGATAGCAGAATATAACGCAGTATCCATAGGAAAACGGAAACTGCGAGCAAAACAAGTATGGAGCACTTGTGCGGAAAGCAGGTTAAGTCCGATGGCACGGATAAAAGTTGTCTTACCGGACATATTGGAGCCGGTAACAAGGACAGATTTGCCACAGAGTGTAATGTCATTAGGGATACAACGTTCTATAAGCGGATGATAAAGCCCTTCTGCATGAAACGTTTCACCCTCGCTGCAAGCTTCCGGTAAAACATAATAAGGCAGCCCATTCCGGAGTTCGGAAACAGAGCAAAGCACATCCACCAATCCGAAATAGCGGAAAACCTCTTCAATCTGTTCCTGTCTACCCTGCAATAGAAAGAAAGCCTTGGAAACCGGAATAACTTCCCGCAGAAAAAACACATTCACTATCTCGGTGAAGAAATAAGCGAAAATGGCGATGTCGCTCTCCAGTCTGATACTGAAACGGAAAGTGGAAAGTTTCTTTCGCAACGGATGCAATGCCTGCAAAGTCTTTTGGATATCCCGATGCACGGATGCACACAACGGAATCTGTGCCAACTTCTCCGCTTGCCTGAGCAACTGCCATAACTGAGGAATGGAAAAGAAATAGCCCTGAATCCGCGCCTTGCTGCGATAGTGCAGTACCATGTTCACCAATACCGATGTGCACAAAATCCCCAAAACATAAAGCGAAGACGTAATGTAAACTATTCCCAACAAAACAAAAGGCGCGAATTGCAAGATAGTCAGCAAACGGTAAAAGCGGCGGGAATACACGGGATGGGAAATGGAGAATAGCGATGCAATGGTATAAGCATCCGGCGTATCCAGTTTCCGCAACTCCGACCGGATTTCTGCACGCAACTCCTTGTCAGCAGAAAGCTTACGAATCACTTCCTCTTGTTCCGAAATCTCCGAAAGACGGTTGTAATGCAACACGTCGTAGAGGTACTGTCGGCCCACACAAGAAGAGGTACGGTCAGCCCATTCGAAAAAATCATCCAGATTGAGGTCATCCCAGGTTTTCTGCGACACCAAATGTTCTGTCTCCCTCGCCGACCGGTACTCGTGGTATAGCGATATATCCGAAAATGACTGTTCCATCAAAGAATTATTTGGAATGATGCACAAAAATAATGAAAAGATTGCATTCTATCTAATTTCCTTGCTGCTTTCCCTATATTATGTTTACTTCGCGGATACAAACACTTTTCATTACTTCACCATTAAAATTATAACAAGATGAAACACACTTTTTTCACATTGACACTGTTTTTACTGGCCTTACTGTCAACATCATGCGGAAACAAGAAAGTAGCATATCAGAATCCCCTGCCCATGGCCTTCGGAGACCCGTTCCTACTGAAAGCTTCCGACGGCAAATACTATATGTACGGAACGGGCGGAGTATCGAACGGTTTTAAAGTATACTCCTCCGATGACCTGGTGACATGGACAGACGAGGGTCCCATCTATCAAGGCGGCACCTCCGACTCATGGGCCACCGACTGTTTCTGGGCACCCGAAGTGTATGAACGGGACGGCAAATACTACCTATGGTTCAGCGCCAACTGGAAGGAAAATCCCACTAAGGAGCAAGAGAACTTCCGTATCGGTGTAGCCGTAGCCGATAAGCCTACCGGCCCTTTCAAAGACCTGTTCAACCAACCGGTATTCGACCCCGGCTATCCTATCATCGACGCAAACATACTCTTTGACGATGCTTCCGGAAAGACCTACCTCTACTACTCCCGCTGCTGCTACAAACATGCCGTTGAAAGCGAAGTTTCAGCATGGGCTAAAGAAAAGGGCTGGTTTGACGAGATTGAGGAAAGTTGGATTTACGGCGTGGAACTGAAACCAGATTTCTCCGGTATCATCGGAGAACCGGTAGCACTGCTTTGCCCGCCCCAGACAATGGACGACCCTCAAGCGGAATGGGAGAACCGCTCGGTGACTTCACATGAAGTCAACAGACGCTGGACAGAAGGTTCGTATATCGTGAAGCACAAAAATCTTTACTATATGCTGTACTCTGCAAACTTTTTCGGAGGGAAAAATTATGCGGTGGGTTATGCTACCTCCCAGAACCCCTTAGGACCATTCACAAAAGCTGCCAACAATCCGGTGCTGCAAAAGGATACAGAGCAAGGCGGCATCGTGACCGGAACCGGGCATTGTATGCTCATCGATATTCACAACCGCCTCTACTGTGTCTATCATGGACGCACCGAAACCACTGGTGACGAACGAATGGTATTCATCGACCTCATAGACATCCAACCAGACGGGAAACTGGTAGTCCACGGACCGAATACGGATTTACAGAAAATCACATATTAAAGCTATCAGGCGCAGACTGTACAGCATTTCACGGTTCATTATTCCCCGTGGCTCTCCTATACATTCCGCGCCTGATGAAAATTAAAAAGGACATATCCATACACAACAATCCGCTCCATATTTGTTCCTGACTTCAATTCTATTTTCACCGGTATCCAATACAATGCCTTTCCATTCCAGTACATTTACGGAATCAGGTTTTGCAGTCCCATATGCTTTGCCATTGATATACAATTTGGCAGCTCCGCTATTGCTGAATACTTGCACATCAACGGTTTTGCGGGTTCTGTTTACCAATCGTTTTCCTGCGATATATACAAACTTATCTTCTTGATTCCAGTTTGCCTTATAAAAGTAAAAGGCATCTTTCTTTATTTTCCGGTCGTAAGTCACCAGCCCCTTATCGTTGCGTCCCATAATGGATCCCTCCCTACGGCCTGCCGCCGAAAAGTCGAACATGCACCAGATGAAGTTGCACCACAAGAATTCGCGTTCCTGAAGCTGTTTCCAATTCTCCACATGATAATAAGTCTGCCAGTTTTCGGGATGCCATTGCCCCCACGGTTCCGGATGCCTCAGCGAGTCCTCCTGCTGGAATACGCATGCCCCGGCACCATACTCGCTGATGCCCATCTTCCGCTCCGGATGTGCTGCATGCTCGCGGTCTATCCAGCGCCCCATGTCATCCATGTTGTCGCCATACCAGCCGAAATACTTGTTGAAAGCAATCAGGTCGGTGAATCCGTTGAAGTCGTCATCCTGATTACTGGCTCCCATAGTGGGACGGCTCGGGTCCAACTGACGGGCCAAAGCATGAAGCTCTGCCGCCATACGCGAAGGACGGTCCAGCCAACCGGAATTTATCTCATTGAACAGCCCCCAGAACAAAATGCAGGGGTGATTGTAGTTCTGTAAAATCAGTTCCTTCAATTGCAGGCGCAAGTTTTCATCATAAGCAGGATTATTCACATAAACATTGACAAAAGGAATCTCAGCCCATGCCACCAGTCCCCGCTTGTCCATCTGTTGATGCATGTATTTGGCTTGCGGATAGTGACAAAGACGCACGGCATTGCATCCCATTTCCTGCATCAAGTCCAAATCTTCATCATGGTCTTGCGGATAAAATGCCGAAGCGCGTTCTGCCCTATCCTGATGCCGGTTCACGCCATTCAAGCGATAAGGCTTTCCATTCAGGAAGAAACCTTTCTCCGCATCGGCATGAAAGTAGCGGAAACCTATCTCTTCTTCGCGGCGGTCTATCTCTTTTCCATCCTTACGCAATATCACCACTCCTTTATATAAATAGGGATTCTTCACTCCATCCCACAAATGAGGCCTTTCAAGCACTATGTCCATCATCACCTTTTTATCCTCACCCACCTCTGCACTGGCAACACGGCAAAGCAACTTTTCCTTGTCATATAGTCGAAACTCCACCTCGCAACCGGTCACAGTAGTTTCCCTTGCCGAAAGCAGTGCTTCAATTTTCAAATGGGCCTTTTTCTCCGATACATCGGACTGAGTGAAGAATACACCTGAAGAGGCATAATAAGCAGGTTCTATGCAGACATCCTCCGTCACCAGCAGTTCCACCCCCCGATACAACCCACCAAACATATTGAAGTCGCCGCAAATGGGAGCGACATCCATAGTCTGAGCATTGCTGACACGAATTTCCAATACACTTTCTGTTCCCGGGACCAGGAAATCAGTCAATTCTGCCACAAATGCCGTATAACCACCCTTATGTTGCATCACAAAATGATGGTCGATAAAAATGTCGGCAACCGTCTGTGCAGCCATCACTTTCAAGAAAAAACGTTTGCCCCGATAATGGGCAGGAACAGACAACTTACGACTGTAATTGCATAATCCCCTATAATAATCGGCATTGCCAAACATGCCATCGCCCGCATTCCAAGTGTGAGGCAAAGTAACCTTCACTATTTCCGAAGCAGGTGCCTGAAAACCCCGGTGGAAATTCCATCCTTCATTCAGTGGAATCACCTCTACGGCAAATACACATGTTGACAATATTCCCAAAGAGAATAAAAATAAAATGATGAATCTGTTCATTTTCGATAAAGTATTAGAAGGTTAATCATATTGGCAGGAACCAGTCCTTCCCTGCAAAGGTATGAAATAAATGTTGAATAATAAATGAGAAAAACACTTCAAGACACGCAAGACAACAAACGGATGGCATGTTTAAGACTTATACGACCGCGATGCAACATTACAGACCTATTAATGCAACATATTTACGTTTATTTAAATAAGATATTGCTATCTTTGAGAATTCAATTTCAGATTATATAGTATGTCTTTTACAAACTATTTACACAAATTAGTGTTCCCCCTCATTATTCTGTTACTGGCTTATCTGCCGTTAGCAGGACAAACTCCGTATGTATTTCGCCATCTGAAAGTAGAAAACGGGCTTTCAAACAATAACGTAAAAACCATATTGAAAGACTGTGAAGGCTTTTTATGGATAGGGACCGCCAATGGATTGAACCGATACGACGGATATAGCTTTAAAGTGTATCAACCCAAAGAAAAAGACATCCATTCTTTATTGTCTAACGACATCTGGAACTTACAGGAAGACGGTTTGGGCAATTTGTGGATTGGAAGCGAGGCAAGATATTGTATATACGACCGAGACAAAGACAACTTCATTACCGATATTCCCTCATACCTCCTTAAAATAGGCATCCAGATAAATGGTACCTACAAAGTACATGTTGACAAAAGACACAATTTATGGGTACTGCAAGGCCAAAATGCTTTTTACTTCAATTTTTCTCATAAAACCCTTAAAACATTCAAAATAGAAAACTTTCCAGAAGAAACTCCGGAACTGAGTATCAGCGATGATGGTGAAAACCTATATCTTCTTTGGAATTCGACCTTATTGAAACTAGAGAACAACGCAAAGAAATGTAAACGGGTAGATAACATCAGCTTACCCTCCAACTCTATTATCGAAAAGCACATATACACTGATTATCATGGAGGCATCTGGCTATATTCATATACCGATGAACAAATATTCTATAAGAAAAACATAAAATCGGAATGGAACCAAATCAAGCTCCATTCTAAAATAGAGACAAAAAGTAATGCGGTAAGGAGCATACTGGATGACTCGAACGGACATGTCTGGATAGGAACGGACCATAAAGGAGTATTCATTTATGACTACGTAAATGATAACCTTGTCAACCTCCTGAATACCCCTATGTCTTCCACATCCCTTGCTTCCAACAGAATAAATACAATCTACCGTGATGATTCAGGCGTCATTTGGTTAGGAAATTTCAAAAAAGGAGTTTCTTATTATCACGAAAGCTTCCATGAATTTATTGATACCCAGCATAAAGAATGCGGTGATATAGCCTCCATTTTAGAGGATAAGGCCGGAAACATTTGGCTGGGAACAGACGGGAACGGACTTTATGTAAAAGAAAAGCAAAAAGGATTTGCCATTCGCAAACTATCCATCCCCGACATAGCCATCATCAGTCTTCTCGAAGACCATAAAGGACGGATTTGGGCAGGAAGTTATCAAGACGGATTGTTCTGCTATGAGAACAACAGTATTCGCCATTTTACTCCAGAGAACAGCCAACTGCCATACAGTGGCGTATGGAGTATGAAGGAAGACCGATATGGAAACTTATGGATAGGTTATGTACTGGGAACTTTGGTTTGTTTTAATCCGGACGCAAATACTGCGACAAGTTATCTGCTGCCTGATGGGAATAATATCAATGTACTCAATATCTGTTATGACTATGGAGACAAAATGTATATCGGGACTACATACGGACTCTGTGTAATGGACATCGTGACGAGAAAACCCGAAATGATTTATGCCAATCGAAAAGAGACACAGCCATTCAAGCAACTCTTCATTTCCACTGTATTCAAGGACGACAGAGATATATTGTGGTTAGCCCATAAACAAGGATTGACTGCCTGGGACTTAAAAAATGATTCACTACACTGGTTCGACGTAAACAACGGATTGTGTGACAATCTCATTAACAGTATAACCCAAGACAATCATGGTAACATGTGGCTTGCAACAAGTAATGGATTGTCTATATTGGAAGTAACCCCGGACACCCAGGAAGGACTAGACTTTTCTTTCAAGAATCTTTCTACCAGAGACGGATTGCCAGAAAATCATTTCAACTCCCATTCCGCTTGTAAATTGTCCAGCGGAGATTTACTGCTGGGAGGCACCAGTGGCTATACATCTATAAATCCGAACAAGCTGACCGAAAAGAGCCGACCGCTGGCAAAGGTGTATTTTACAAATCTGATCATTGGCAATCAACATATAGAAGTAGACTCAATATATGAAGGGCGCAAACTATTAACAACTGTACTTGGCAGAGCCCCATCATTGTCTGTCAGATATGACGATTATTTAATCTCCATCGAATTTGCCGCAGGCGATTTGCTGAATGCTGATAAAATAAGATATGCCTATAAACTGAAAGGATTAAATACCCAATGGTACTATACAAACGAAAACAAAGTGGCTTTCACCACCCTTCCTCCTGGCAATTACAAACTATTGATTAAAGCTTGTAACAGTGACGGTATATGGAATGACGAAGCTAGTGAGTTGAATATAACCGTTTCATCTCCAATATATTTAAGTAATGTTGCTATCATCTTATACATATTGTTTGCCATTGGTATGATATCCTATGTAATATACCGATTCAAAAAGCATCACTACATAAGACTGGAGCAACAACGAGCAAAACTGGAGCAAGAACAAAAGTTGCTCCTGAATGAGATGAAGCTAAAGTTCTTTACAAATATAAGTCATGACTTACGTACACCACTGACGCTTATCATTAGCCCGTTACAAATGTTATTATCAGAAACCCTGGATGACGGAATACGCAAAAAACTAAATACAATCAATAAAAATGCACAGCTATTACTTACATCAATAAATTCTCTGCTTGATTTCCGGAAACTGGATGTAGGAGCCGAGACAGCCCATTACAAATCGGGAGATATTGTCAACTTTATCCGCGAGATTTGCAGTACTTTTCAAGAGTATGCTCTTGACCATACCATCAACTTCTGTTTCATGTGCGAAGTAGAAAACCTGAACATGTCCTTCGATCCGGTTAAAATAAAAAAAAGTAATGAACAACTTGTTGTCCAATGCCTTCAAATACACTCCTGATAAAGGAGAAATCAATGTACATCTTTATCGCGAAGATGACAATGTATGTATCTGTGTGGCAGACAACGGACAAGGTATCATAGACAAAGACAAGAAACATATCTTCGAACGTTTTTATCAAGTGCAACAAACTTCGGAAAAAACCGGCAGTGGAATCGGCCTGCATATTGCAAACGAGTATGTACATCTACACAAAGGAACAATCTCCGTTACAGACAATTTTCCTAAAGGTTCCGTATTTACCGTTAAATTGCCTATCGTCACATATGCCAGTGAAAAGGAGGAATTACTTCCGGAACTGCTAAACAATGACAAAGCTCCGAATGAGCTTCCCGTTCCAAATGCGGAAGAATTGCGGTATACCATCTTGTTGGTGGACGACAACAAGGATTTCTGTAGTTTCATGTCTGAATACCTGTCCGATGAATACGCCATACAGGTTGCCTACAATGGAGCAGAGGCATTGAAGATATTAGAAAAAAACAGTGTCAATATTGTAATAAGCGACATCATGATGCCAGTGATGAATGGAACAGAGCTATGTCGGCAAATCAAAACAAACATGCAATGGTCCCACATTCCCGTTATATTGCTTACAGCCCGTATGGCAGAAGAATACAAAAGTGAAGGATTTGAGCAAGGAGCCGATGACTATATCGTAAAGCCTTTTGACTTCAAATTACTAAAGCTGCGCATCAGGAAATTTATTGAATGGACAGAAAAAAGCCATCGTAAATTCAGTCAGAAAATAGAAGTGACACCTAATGAAATAACAATCACTCCACTAGACGAACAATTTATTGAAAAAGCTATCAAAATAGTAGAAGAGCGCATGAGTGATTCCGACTTCTCTGTGGAAATGTTAGGAGCAGAATTGGGGTTGAGTCGTAGCCATCTCTACAAAAAGCTGATGTGTATCACCGGTAAAGGTCCGGCAGAATTCATCCGGATTATCCGTTTGAAGCGCAGTAAGCAACTTCTAAAGGAAAGCCAGAAACAAATTGCAGAAATTGCCTATGAGGTGGGATTCAGTTCTCCAAAAAGGTTCACTGTAAACTTCAAGAATGAATTTGGAATATCACCATCTGATTACATCCGCAGTCTAAAATGATAACTTGAAACATAAAGGTATGTTATTTGAGACATGATAGACCTATGCTATTATGATAACTTTCCATATTTGCAGTAGCTTTTAATAACAGTTATTTTTAAATCTTAAATTAAAGTATTATGAAGTTACACGCAAATGTATGCTCTCAATGGGAATGGACAAAATTGAGACAATTGCTTGTTATCGTGTTACTAGGTTTGGGTATTGTTTCCACGTATGGACAAACCAAAACAGTATCCGGTATCGTTAAATCAGAATCGGGCGGTGAGCCACTTGTAGGAGCCACCGTCAAAGTGAAAGAAACCAATACGGGCGGCATTACCGACATCGACGGCCGTTACACCATCCAGGCAAATCTGGGACAAACATTGATAGTCTCTTACATCGGCTACCGCACCAAAGAGGTGAAAGTAGAGCGCACCACCCGCATCGACATACTGCTGCAAGAAGACAATGAGATGCTGGACGAAGTAGTAGTAGTGGGATACGGTACGATGAAACGCAGTGACCTGACCGGTTCCGTAGTCAGCGTGACGGGTGACGAACTGAAAAAGTCCGTAGTCACCTCGCTCGACCAAGCTTTGCAAGGACGTGCCGCCGGTGTGCAGGTGACCCAGAATTCCGGAACTCCGGGTGGCGGTATCTCGGTCAGCATCCGTGGTATCAACTCCTTGAACGGCAACGAACCGCTCTACGTTATCGACGGTGTAGCCATCTCAGGCAACAACACCAGCAACAGCAGCGTGCTCAGTTCCATCAACCCTGCAGACATCGTTTCCATGGAAGTATTGAAAGATGCATCGGCCACAGCCATCTATGGTAGCCGCGCCTCCAACGGTGTAGTACTCATCACCACCCGTCAGGGCGAAGAGGGCAAAACGAAGGTCTCCTACGAAGGTTACTATGCCTTGCAACAGCTTCCCAAGAAACTGGAAACACTGACACTCCCCGAATATGCAGTTTACCAGAACCTCCGCGCCGCCACCATCGGCTTCGGTGCACGCGAAGAGTTCAAAGACCCCTCACTCCTCAGCCGCGGTACCGACTGGCAGAATGAAATCTTCCGCACTGCCCCGATGCACAACCATCAGATAAACATCTCCGGAGGTTCGAAGAGCATGAAATACTCGCTCTCCGGCGGCTACATGCAGCAAGACGGTATTGTATTCGGTTCGGACTTTGAGCGTTTCTCTTTCCGCGTCAACATGGACAACGACATCAACAAGTGGCTCACCACCGGCTTGCGCGCCTCCGTAGCCCGTACACAGCAGACCAACAACGTAGACGGTTCGGGTGCCATCTACAATGCCCTGAACCAGCTCCCCGAAGTGCCTGCCCGCAACCCGGACGGCAGTTTCGGCATGCAGACGGAGAACATGTATGGAACTTACTTCTCCAACCCCCTCTCCGACCTTATCCAAAATGAAAACTATAGTCGCAACACACAAGTCTATGTCAACGCCTTTGCCGACATCAAGCTGTGGAAAGGACTCGTATTCCGCACGGAATATGCCGCCAACTTCAATTACAGCAACGACTATAAGTTTACCCCCTCCTACGACTACGAGCACTTCAAGCAGCAGTCGTCAGCAAGCCGTGGAGCCGGCAACGGAAGCAACTGGACATTGAAAACTTACTTTACTTATAATAATACCTTCGGCAAACACGGCCTCTCTGCCATGCTGGGACACGAAGCGCAAGAAAACAAGTACGAGTCGCTGAGCGGCAGCCGTACCAACTTCCTCTTCAACTCCGTACACGAACTGGATGCGGGTGATGCCACAACAGCAAAAGCCAACAGTTCCCGTGGTTCATCCGCCATCGAATCATACTTCGGCCGTCTGAACTACAACTACGACGACCGCTACTTGCTGACCGCTACGCTCCGTGCCGACGGTTCGTCTTCGTTTGCCAAAGAAAGTCGTTGGGGTTGGTTCCCTTCGGTAGCATTGGCTTGGAAAGTCAACAACGAAGCTTTCCTCAAAGATGTGGAAGCCATCAACTCACTGAAACTCCGCCTGGGTTGGGGTGTAGTAGGTAACCAATGGGCGGGTTCCTATGCCTACGGCGTCACCATGGCTTCGGCAGCCTCCATCTGGGGTACTGGTTTCTATGCAGGCAACTATCCTAATCGTGAACTGAAGTGGGAAGAAACAAACTCCTTCAATGTAGGACTCGACCTCGCCCTCTTCAACAACCGCATAGAGTTCATCGCCGATGCTTATTACAAGAAAACGGACAATCTGCTGATGCAAGCTTCTCTTCCTACCTACGTAAGCGGTCTGATTCGTGCACCGTGGGTCAATGCCGGTGCCATGACCAACAAAGGTGTAGAATTTACCCTGAACACGCACAACATCCAGACACGTGATTTCACCTGGACCTCAGGACTCACCTTCTCCATCAACCACAACGAAGTGACGAAGCTCTACTCCGAATCATCCGCTATTTCGGGAATCAACGGTTCGGAAACACTGACCTACACCATGGTGGGCGAACCGGTCGGGCAGTTCTACGGCTATAAAGTAATCGGTATGTTCAAGGAAGAAGGAGATTTCTACAAGAAAGGTGCCGACGGCAACTTCCTGCTCGACGAAACGGGCAACCGCATCCAAGTAGCCATCCCGAAAGACCAGACCATCGGCAAATCGGGCATCTGGGTAGGTGACTACATCTATGAAGACCGCGACAACAACGGTGTAATTGATGAGAAAGACCGCACGTTCCTCGGCAATCCGGCACCCAAATTCACGTTCGGCTTCAACAACTACCTTTCTTATAAAGGATTTGACCTCAACATCTTCCTGAACGGCTCGGTGGGCAACAAGGCTATCAACCTGATTCGCCGCACCTTCACCGATCCCATGCGTAACAGCAACCTGCTGAAAGAAGCTACCGGCATTGCCCAAATCGCCATGCACGACCCCGAAGTGGGCGACGAGGTACTTTCCAATGTTTACGTGGCCAACGCCGATGCAGCCAAAGTACAACGCATCACTACCAGTAGCGCCAACGACAACAACCGTATCTCCGACCGCTTTGTTGAAGACGCTTCCTACCTCCGCATAAAAAACATCTCGCTGGGGTACACCTTCCCACAGAAATGGTTGCGCCGTTTGCAGATAGACCATCTGCGCCTCTACGTCAACATCCAGAACCTCTGTACCATCACAGGCTACAAAGGCTACGATCCCGAAATAGGCGCTTTGAACTACAATGTATTGCTACGTGGTGTGGACGATGCGCGCTATCCTTCGCAACGTATCTATACATTTGGCCTTAACTTCAATTTCTAATGAGCCAGACAAATCATTTATCATTTAAAATCTCAATATAGTTATGAAACACAGATTTCTAACCCTTATATCATCGCTCCTTCTGCTTACGGCATGCAGCGACTCATTTTTGGAACGTGCTCCCGAAGGAAACTACGTAGATGTGACATACTACACTTCCGACGATGCACTCGAACAAGCCACTGCACCGCTTTACAACCGTGCATGGTTCGACCTCAACTCCCGCGCCATCGTGCCGCTGGGCAGTAACCGTGCCAACGATAACTTCAGTCGCTGGGGAGCTCCCGAGTTCACCAACTTCAAGGTGACAGCCCTGAGCGAAAACCTTGCCAATGCATGGACAGGTTTCTACTCGGTCATTACAATGGCCAATGCAGTTATCAGTGATGTGCAGACCAAATGTAGCAACAGCGTAAGCGAACGTGCCAAGCGCACAGCCATTGCCGAAGCCCGCCTGATGCGTGCTTGTGCCTACTTCTACATGGTTCGCCTCTGGGGACCGGTTATCATCATCGAAGACAACGACAAAGTGGTTGCCAATCCCATGCAACCGCTCCACCGCGAAGAAGATGTGCTGGAACTCGTTATTCGTGACCTCACTTATGCAGTCGAGAATCTTCCTGAAGTGGCAACCGCCAAAGGACGTGTCAACGCATGGGGTGCAAAAGGCATGCTTGCCAAAGTCTACCTCGCCCGCTCAGGCTGGAAAGGAGGCACACGCGACAACGCCGACCTGGAGAAAGCCAAGGAACTGGCCGCCGACGTGATAAACAACAGCGGCATCAGCCTTTACGAAAACTATGAAGACCTCTTCAAGTATAAGCACAACAACAATCCCGAATCGCTCATTGCCATGCAGTGGGTGCCACTGGGTGATTGGGGCGTATGCAACACTCTGCTTGCCGACCTCGCCGGCAACAGCAAGATGACCGGCGGTGTAAACGTATGGAGCAGCTATCAGGCAAGTATAGATATGCTCCAGCAATATGAGTTGGGCGACACTATCCGCCGCAACGCCACCTTTTGCACACCGGGTACATACTATTCATACATCTGCATTGCCGACGGTGGTTATACTTACGACGGCGCCACCTCTTGCATTAAAAAAGGTGTACCGGGCGGTCCGGACGACGACAACGACGGTTATATCCAGTCCATGAACTCTCCGCTCAACACCTACATCCTACGCCTTGCCGATGTTTACCTGACCTATGCCGAAGCTTGTCTGGGCAACAGCGAAGAACTGGCCGGTGGTCCCGGCCTGGAAGCATTGAACCAGGTGCGCGACCGTGCACGTATCCCCCGCAAGGAACGCGTAACCTTCGAAGACATCATTCGCGAACGCCGCGTAGAGTTCTCGATGGAGTATTGTAACTGGTATGACATGGTATCGTGGTATCACTGGAAACCCGACTACATGCTGAATTACTTCCAGAACCAACACCGCGGCTACACAGTAGACCTCATCGTGAAAGACGAAGACGGTTACCTCCACTTCGGCAAGAAAGAAGGCGACACTTTCCTCGAAGGCATAGAAAATTGGCAGGAACCGGGCGAGAACATCGAAATCCACCACGGCAACATCCTGATGCCTTATCCGGAAAGCGATGTCATCCAGAATCCGCTACTGAACGAAGAACCGGTAGCATACGAATTCAGTGAATAAACCAAGTTATACATTCATTATCTCAAATAACGACTTTAATATGAAATATATACATTTTCCTTTTGTGTTGCTCACCATCCTGTTGGCATGCAACCTTTTCACCGCCTGCAACGATGACGAGGGCGGCGGTGTTCCCGTAATCCACCACATCCGTCTTGTCGACCCAGAGAAGGCCGACAGTACGTTCACCGATGTAAATCCGGGCACCATGATTGTAGTCATCGGCGAAAATCTGAATGATGTGCGGAAAGTGTTCATCAACGAACAAGAAGTTTCGTTCAATAGCAACTACGGCACTTCCACCAGTCTCATCCTCACTATCCCCGGCGAATTGCAACTGACGGGTGCCAACCCCGAACTGAAAGGCGAACTGCGTATCGAGACCTCGCACGGCATTGCCACGTACTCCATGCATGTACTCTCGCCCGCACCCTACATCACCCGTGTAGCCACAACCTTCCCCGTGGAGACGGGCACGCCTCTGCGCATCGTGGGCGGTAACTTCTACGAAATTCAGCGCGTTTATTTCACCACTGCCGTGGACGACATCACCAATGCACCTGTTTCGGTAGAAGTAACGGACTACACGGTAAACAAGAACTTTGACGAAATATCATTCAATGCTCCCGCAGGCCTGATTGATGAAGGCAGTCTGGTAGTGGAGTGCTATACCGCATCCGCATTTACTCCCTTCCGTCGCACAGCCCTCCCACCAAGTATCAGCAAGGTAAGCTCCATGATGCCTATCACGGGTACCACAGTTACCGTACTGGGACAGAATTTTATGGATATCGCCTCCATCACAATGGGCAATCGCTCGGTAGATCTCTCTACTGTTACCGTAAGCGAAGCTAACGATATGCTTACCTTTACCATGCCGCGTGCACCGCAAGGCACTTGCTCACTCGCCATTACCACAATGGGCGGTACTGCCGAAGTTCCGGGCTTCTATCCTTTGGAGAATATAGTATTGAACTATGACAACATCGGTTGGTTCTCCTGGGGCGGGCAAGCTGTACCCGTCACTGCCGACGGTACAGCAGCTCCTTTCTTCTCGGATGGTAAATGCTACAGCATATCAGGGGAACTTTCAGCATGGAATTACTGGTGGGGCCAATTGCAGAACGGTGCCGTATGGGGCATTGACACAGCCTTCCTGCCTACCGATACACCGACTTCCGAACTGGCTTTGCAGTTCGAATGCTTCGTGGCAGTGGAATATGGCGAAGGTCCTGTATTCCGCATCTACCTCAAAGGGAATGAGGCTCACAACTACACGAACTATCGTCCGGTGAGCGACTTCACCGGAAAAACCGAAGTAGGCCAATGGATGCAGTGCAGCATTCCGCTCTCCGAACTGGTAGACGAAACCACTTGGGGCGAGTTCCAAAAACGTGACGGTGACGAGTTGGCACTCCAGATGACAAATCCCAGCGAAAACGGTCCATACAACATCGAAATGTATTTTGATAATTTCCGAGTTGTCAAGATACAATAATTTGAATTAAATTCTGGCACAGGATTACACAAAGTGACACCTTCTTTTAAACTCTTAGACGCTGATTCAATTGAATCAGCGTCTAAAAATAAATACACCGAAATTATTAAAACGAAATTTTACCGATACCATGACACAAATCTTCAAGAAAACCTTATTAACCAGCCTGGTTCTATTTCTGATGACAGCTTGCTCTGACGATAAAAAGGAGCTGAAAATCATCGTAGAGCCTACTTCTTTCCATTTTGAACAAACGGGTGGTAGCAAGAAATTCGGTATCACCCCCAATGAACCAGCCACTTTCCAAAGTTCGGAAGCATGGTGCAAAGTAACCTCGGAAAGCAGCACTCCCGTACAGGCAATCTATAACATAACCGTAGAACCCAACACTACGCCCGACGTGCGCAACGCCATCATCACCGTCAGCGTAAAGGAGCATATACAAGAAATCAACGTGGAGCAGGCGGCCTATATCCAAAGCGATGAACCGGAAAAATACACTGTACGCGAGAATCTCACAACCCACCAACTGATTAACGAAATGGGACTGGGCATCAACCTAGGCAACACGCTGGATGCCGTGGGCGACTGGATAGACCCAAGCAACATTCTCAATTACGAACAAGCATGGGGAAGCCCTATTATCACACAAGAAATCATTGAAGGATATGCCAAAGCGGGCTACTCATCTCTGCGCATACCGGTCAGCTGGGGCAATCTGCTGTCCGACGACTTCAAAGTGCATCCTGACCTGATGGACCGCGTAGAGAAAATCCTAAACTGGACCCTCGACTGTGGCATGGTGGCTATCATCAATATCCACCACGAAAACGAATGGATTAAACAAGTACCCACCGACAGCAAAGCAAAAGAAAAATTCACTTCCATCTGGAAACAGATATGTGAACGCTTCGAAAAGTACGGTGACCACTTACTGTTCGAGCCAATGAATGAAATCGGATACGATGAGATTTGGACTCCGTGGGGCGGTAGTGAAGCCGACAAGGCAAAGGCACTGGGATACGTGAACGACCTCAACCAGCTCTTTGTCGACATAGTAAGAAACAGTGGCGGCAACAACGCCAAACGTCATCTGTTGGTGGAAATCTACAACACCAACTTGGAGTATGCTTACGACCCCTTGTTCAAGATGCCGAATGATCCCGCAAACCGACTTGCTCTTACAGTGCATTACTATACTCCCGCAAACTTTGCCATACTGGGTGGAGGCGAGGTTGTCGATTGGGGTGTAGGCCGGGAAAGCTGGGGAACGGAAGCTGACTTCAAGGAACTGAACGACAATATGGACCTACTGAAGAAGAATTGCGTAGACAAAGGAATCCCCGTCATCATAGGCGAATATTGCGCCGACTCCAGAAACAGAACAAAGGAAGTGATAAGACTCTTCTGTGTTTCCGTAACCGAAGCCATCTACTCGCGCGGCATGTGCCCAATGCTATGGGACACTCCGGGGGGACAATACAACCGACAGACTTGCCAGTTCGACGACCCTCTCTTCTTAGAAGAAATGATGGCTATTCCGGTTAAATATCCACGGAATTAAACAAATATTCATAATCAATAATCAAATAAAAATGAACAGAATCAGCACTTGTTTCGCCAGCCTATTGCTTTCTTGTGCATTGACGGCACAAGCACAGCAATATCAACTGAATTCACCGGACGGAAAACTAATTGTCAACATCGAAGCCGGACAAGCCCTCAACTGGGCGATTGCCCACGACGGTACCACCGTTCTTTTGCCTTCAGACATTGCCATGCAATGCACTGAATCTGAGGGAAAGCCCATTGCTTTCACCTTCGGCAAAGATGTGAAGGTGACCAAAGCTACCCGCACTTCCGTCGACACTTCCTTCCCCACTCCTTTCTACAAAAAGGCGAGTGTGAAGGACACTTATAACCAACTCACGCTGAAATGCCGTAACGGCTATAGCATACAGTTCCGCGCCTACGACGACGGAGCCGCCTATCGTTTTGTTTCCGAACTGCGCAAACCTTTCTGCGTGAAGGACGAGATTGCCGAGTTCAACTTCGACCGCGATTACCACGCTTTCGTGCCCTATATTAACGACAATCGCGCCGGCGAGCGTTACTGCTACTCCTTCGAGTCCTACTACGATGAGGCCCCCCTCTCTCGCATGTACAAAGACTCGCTTGCCATTACTCCGCTGATGGTAGAACTGGAGAACGGAAAGAAAGCCGTCATTATGGAAGCCGGATTGTCCAACTATCCCGGCATGTTCCTCACTGCCAACCCACAGATGCCCCACGGAGTGAAGGCAGAATTCGCCCCCTATCCACTGGAAACAGTCATCGGAGGCTATGACCGCTTGAACCTCGTCCCTACCAAACGTGCCGACGTTATCAGCAAGCCCAACAATGCCCCCTACTTCTGCCCCAACGGGCGTCCCACAGGGAAACAGACCTATCCTTGGCGTGCCGTGCTTGTTGTTACCCACGACACACAACTCGCCAACAACGACATGATGCAACGCCTCGCACCCGAATGCCGCATCGCTGACACATCCTGGATTAAACCCGGAAAAGTGGCATGGGACTGGTGGAATACTTGTAACCTGACCGGCGTGGACTTCAAGGCAGGCATGAATACGCCCACCTATAAGAAATACATCGACTTTGCCGCCGAAAACCAGCTGGAGTATATCATCATCGACGAAGGTTGGAGCGGAAAGGAATCATTAATGGAAGACATCAGTCCCGAAATCAATCTCGAAGAACTGGTGGCATACGGCAACCAAAAGGGCATAGGCATCATCCTCTGGGCAAGCTGGCGCAATCTTACGGGAGGAGGCGACATCTCCCCTGCCGTGGAACAAGTTATCAGCCACTACGCACAAATGGGAATCAAAGGTTTCAAAATTGACTTCTTCGACCGCGACGACCAACTCGCCATCTCTTCTACCGAACAACTCGCAGCATGTGCCGCCAAGCATCACATGTTGCTTGACCTACACGGACTGAAACCCTTCGGCATCCAGCGCGCCTATCCCAACATCCTCAACTTTGAAGGTGTGAAAGGACTGGAAAACAGCAAGTGGGAGCCCATCGTGAACGGTGCACCCTTGCATGACTTCCCGCGCTACGACGTTACCGCCCCCTATCTGCGCCAACTCGCCGGTCCGATGGACTATACGCCGGGAGCTATGGTAAATGCCACCCGTTCCCTGTTCCGCTCCGTCAACGACCACCCCATGAGTCAAGGTACACGTGTACACCAGATGGCTATGTACACCGTCTTCGAAGCACCCTTGCAGATGCTTGCCGACAGTCCCAGCAAATACATGAAGGAACAGGAATGCACCGACTTCATCGCCAAGGTTCCCACTACCTTTGACGAAACCATTGCTCTTGATGGTAAAATAGCCGAATACATCACGATAGCACGCCGCAAAGGAAACACTTGGTTTGTAGGCAGCATGACCAACTGGACTCCGCGTAGCTGCACCATCGACCTCTCCTTCCTCAGCGAAGGCAACTACGAAGCCGAAATCTTTGCCGACGGCATCAATGCCGACCGGGAAGCAACCGACTATAAAAAAGAAGTACGCATCGTCACTGCCAAAGACAAACTCAATGTACAACTGGCACCCGGCGGTGGATGGACAGCACGAATTACAAAAAAATGAATCTGAGAAAACTGTTTCTGCCATTGTGTTCAGTAGCCTTGTGCCTGCAATCCTATGCACAAGACAAATCCTTCCTTAAGGATATGCTCTGGTATATAGACAACCCTTCTGTATTTGAAAAAGGACAAGAGGAAGGACACGCTTGGCATATGCCCGAAAAGAGCATGCTACTGAATGGGACATGGAAGTTTTTCTGGTGCGATACACCGGAAGGGATACCTGCACACTTTTTTAACCCCGAATTCCCGGATAAGCAATGGGGCGACATCAAAGTTCCCTCAAACTGGGAAATGCAAGGTTATGGTGACAAGCTGTTCAGAAATGTATCTGCTCCCTTCGGGGTGAATCCACCACATGCTCCCAAAGAGTATAACCCTACCGGACTATACCGGCGAACATTCAAGGTACCTGCAAGTTGGGCAGCAAAAGACCAGATATTTTTAAGGTTCGAGAAAGTGGCATCCGCTTCTTTTGTATGGGTCAACGGTCATGAAGTGGGCTACAATGAAGGAGCACAAGAACCTGCCGAATACAACATCACTCCTTATTTGAAGCCGGGCGAAAACACGCTGGCTGTCTGTGTACTAAAGTATTCGGACGGCTATTACCTGGAAGGACAAGATTATTGGCGACTGGCCGGAATCTTTGACGACGTATGGTTGTACGCCACACCTGCTGTCAGGATATTCGACTGGCAAGTAATCACAGAGTTTGATAATACGTATACCGATTCGCAGTTAAGTATTCAGGTAAAAATCAAGGACTACCAAAAGAAGCCAAACGAGAATTATGGATTGAAAGCTTACTTAAAGGATAAAAACGGCAAGATTATCTGTAACTTTTCCGCAGCTCCATTTGAAATGGACGCTGCGGAAAAGACAATACAGTTGCATACCTTGGTACAAGAACCCCGGAAATGGACAGCCGAGACACCCGAGCTTTATACGCTCGGTCTGGAATTATCCAATCCGGCCGGTCTGCAGAAAGACAAGATAGAAACGGTCATCGGATTCAAAAAGACGGAAATCAAAGACGGTGTTTTTTATCTTAACGGTATCCCACTGAAAGTCAATGCACAAAATTCGCACATGCAGCATCCCGAAGAGGGACATGTCATGGACGAAGCCACCATACGCAAGGATTTTGAATTGTTGAAACAGTTTAATTTCAATGCCGTACGTACCTCTCACTATCCTCCGGTGAATAAGTATTTGGAACTGGCCAATGAATACGGGCTTTATATCATAGACGAGGTGGGCGATGAAGCCCATGCCTCGGAATGGATTTCAAGTCTCCCGGAATACGAAGAGATGTATCGCGAGCGATGCCGCAGAATGGTGTTACGGGACAGAAACCATCCCTGCGTCTTGTTCTGGAGCGCAGGAAACGAAAGCGGTGAAGGTATCAACATTACCCACACCATTGAAGAAGGGAAATCGCTGGACCCCACCCGCTTCTGGATGTATGGCGGAAATGCATTCTCCCATCCGGCAGAAGATATTATCGGACCCCGTTACCCTACTCCTATGGAACTGGAAATGCAGGTAGGCATAGGAGAGGATTCCCGACCATCGTTTATGGATGAATACTTATCGGTTGCAGGCAATGCCGGCGGTGCCCTGGACGATTATTGGGAAGCCATCTACCGACATCCCCGCCTGATAGGAGGGGCCATCTGGGATTTTGTAAGTCCGGGACTGACCGAACGGATAAGGCAAGTGGACGACCTTTCGCCCTTCCATACTCCCGCCCATCTGATGGGAAATGCCCGCTTGGTGAAGGAAGGAAAGAACACGGTGCTGGACTTGAACGGTCACGACCAATGGGTAGAGGTCTATCGTGCAGACAATGTGGAGTTGAACAGTAATGAACTGACACTCACTTGCAGAATCTACCCCCGGAAACTGGTAAGCAGTTGCGGCTCATTCATCACAAAAGGCAATTATCAGTTCGGGCTGCAACAACGCGGTAAAGACAAACTGGAATTTTATATCTATACTGATAAAAAGCATTCCGTATGCGCCTCCTTGCCTACTGACTGGGAATACAACTGGCATCAAGTGACGTGCGTCTACGACGGACAGAAAATGTCCATCTATATAGACGGAGCAGAAAAGGCCTCCACACAAGCATCGGGCAATATCCGGAACTTACCCTACCCCGTCAACATCGGTCGGAACGCAGAAACACACGGCCAAGAGACTTCGGTCTACATCTGCGATGCCCAAATGGACGAAGTCGGCATTTTCGCCAAGGCACTGACTTCTTCTTTTCACCCGGAAGAAGCCGCCCTTTGGCTGAACTTTGAGCAAGAGACGGAAAATGGTACATTCTACAGTTACGGCATTGGTGCACGTACGTACGGCAGCATCTGGCCCGACCGTAGCGTACAGCCCGAAATGTGGCAAATGAAGAAAACCGGACAGCCTCTTTCTTTTTCCATGTCGGATGTGACAGAGGGAGTCGTTGAGTTATGGAATCGCAATCACTATACGAATGCTTCCCGATATGCCATACGATGGGAATTGAAAGAAGATGACAAGGTTATTCAATCGGGCGACTTGGCACTCTCAACAGCACCGCTTAGTCGTGAACTGGTGCACATACCTTATAAGAAGCCTGCCCTGATTCCCGGCAAAGAATACCGCCTGATGCTTCATGCCGTCCTGAAAAAAGATGAATTGTGGGCAAAAGCCGGACATGAGGTGGCATGGGAAGAACTTGAACTGCCTTGGAGCCTGCCATGCTCTTCGGAAGAAAAGGTTCAAGGCATACCTTCCTATTCACTTTCGGAGAAAGAATTGATTGTCTCCGGAGAGGGCTTCAAATATGTATTCAACCGTACCGACGGACAACTGACGTCGATGGTTGTTCAAGATATGGAACTGCTGGAATCACCGCTCCGGCTGAATCTTTGGCGTGCCCCGCTGGCCAATGAGCTGGACAACTGGAATGCCTCCAGCGCCCGCTCCTCCAACTGGAAAGAAGGTTACGGATACACGGTAGCCACAGAAATGTATTCTGCAGGGATTGACCGCCTGACACATCAGCCCCTCTCTTTTTCGGTGTCCGAAACCACCGAAGGCGTACATATACACATCATTGATGCGGAATTGATGGGCAAAGGAGAAAAAGAGAAAAAAGACCTCTACATCGAAGGAGTACAGAACAACGGCATCATCAACCACTATGAGTATATTATCAATAGTGAAGGGACGATAGAGATACGCCATGTATTGAAGCCTGAAGGGAAAATGCCGCTTTGGTTTCCTCGTATAGGACTTACGCTGACCGTAAGCGATGCGCTCGACCAAGTGAAATGGTACGGCCGAGGACCGCAAGAGAACTATCCGGACCGGAAAACCGGCTATCCGACGAGGATATATGCCTCTACCGTACAAGCTATGTACGAGCCCTATCTAATGCCACAAGATTACGGATTGCGGACAGATGTACGCTGGTTGCAACTGACTACGGACAAAGGCATCGGCCTTCAATTCAAGATGAACGAATGGTTTAACTTCAACATTTATCCGTACAGCACGGATAACCTGACGAAAGCGATGTATACCTACCAATTGCAGAAGCAGAAAGGCATGACCCTGAATCTCGATTATGCCACTACCGGGGTCGGTTGTACAGCCCGCGGTGTATTCGGTGCTTACAAAGCGATGCCGCAGGAATATCGGAGAACCATCAGCATAAAACCTATGATGAAATAAAAACATTGTATCGGACTGGTAAGATTATGAAAAACAAAAATTACTTTATTCTATTAGTGTTGTTTTTAAGCGCTCTACAAATAAAAGCGCAGTATTCATTCGACAACGTGCTTTATGGCGCAGCCTATTATCATGAGTATATGCCCTATGAGCGACTGGATGAAGATATCCGGCTGATGAAAAGAGCCGGCCTGACAGTAGTGCGCGTTGGAGAATCTGCCTGGGGAGTATTTGAGCCGCAAGACGGAACCTTTGAATTTGAATGGATGGACCGCATTCTGGACAAGATGCATGCAGCAGGAATCAAAGTCATCTTGGGAACTCCCACCTATTCCATTCCTGCATGGCTGGCATACAAACACCCGGAAGTGCTGGCAGAACACGCTAAAGGGAACAAAGCCTATTATGGAATCAGACAGAACATGGATTTTACAAACCCGACCTACCAATTCTATTGCGAACGGATTATCCGCAAGATGCTGGAAAGATATGCACAGCATCCGGCAGTCATCGGGTATCAAGTGGACAACGAAACAGAAGCGCGCGGAGTAAACAACAGAGACTATTTCTTCGGATTCAGGAACTACATCAAACAGAAATTCAACAATGACCTGAACCTGCTTGCCAAGGAATGGGGAATGAACTACTGGGGAATGAACATCAACACCTGGGAAGAGTTCTATCCGCGCGATGGAGTGACAAGCCCTTCGTACAAGAATGAATGGGAGCGCTATAACCGGAAGGAAGTGGCCGATTTCCTGAATTGGCAGTGCGACCTTGTAAATGAATACAAGCGTAAAGACCAATTTGTTACTCACTGCTTTATGCCCGACTTCCATAATATAGACCAAGTGGAAAGTTTCAGGCAAATGCAATATCCTGCCATCAATGTCTATCACGATGTACAGGATAAACAAGACGGCCAGCGCATCGCTTATGCCGGTGACTTCGTGCGCACCGTAGCCGACAACAATTACATCGTCATGGAAACCAACGCACAAGGCATCGGCTGGGATGCCCGCACCCAGTTTCCTCCATACGACAACCAGTTGCGGCAGAATGTGTACGCACATTATGCTTCCGGAGCCAATATGGTGGAATACTGGCACTGGTCTACCCTGCACTATGGGCAGGAGACATACTGGCGAGGCGTGCTGGGCCATGACCTCCAGCCCAACCGCATATACAAGGAATTCACCACCACCGCCAAAGAGTTGGAAAGAATAGGCAGCCACATCGTGAACTTGAAAAAGAAAAACCGGGTAGCTATCCTCTACAGTCATGATTCTTATTATGCTCTCGGCTTCATGCCCTACACTTACAAGAGCAATTATCCCATTGATATGGTGCATAAAGCCCTCTATTTCCAAAACATAGAAACGGACATCATCCCTTGTGACAAGACAACCGATTTCAGCGGATATGACATGCTTGTCATTCCCCCTTTGTATGTGGCTACCGACCAATTGCTATTAGCCATTGATGAATTCGTACAGTCCGGCGGACACGTGGTAATGATGCACAAAAGCGGTTACTGCAATGAGCACTCCGCAGTTCGGGCCACCTTGGCTCCCGGGCCGCTACGCAAAGCCTGCGGCTTCCATTACCAGGAATTCTCCACTATTGGTGACTTATCATTAAAGGATAACCCCTTTCAATTAGAGGGAAAGAACCAGATAAGCGACTGGTATGAATTCCTGATTCCCGAGACAGCCACCCCGTTGGCTTATGCAGAGCATCCGTTCTTCGGCAAATGGCCCGTTGTCACCGAAAACAAGTATGGCAAAGGCAAACTGACCTACATAGGAGCCTACCCTTCGCAGGAATTGCTGAATGCCATCGTGCGAAAGGCAACCATCCATGCCGGTATCATCTCTTCAGAGAGCGACGTGTTCCCCATCATACAGCGTTCGGGAATAAACAAAGCCGGAAAAGCCATCCGTTACTTCTTCAATTACAGCAGCGAGAGTAAAGAAATCACTCATAACTATCCGACATCCAAAGAGCTGATTTCCGGCAAGACTGTAAAAGAAGGAGACCATGTAACATTGCCCCCCTGGGGAGTTCTCATCATGGAAGTTTATTGACCATCAGAAAACATGAGAAAAAATGAGAAAAAAGATATTTGCCTTTCTATTGCTAAGTGCCCTATATGCCGGCGCCCAAGAAGTTCCGGACTGGGAGAATCCTATTGTAGTCGGCATCAACAAAGAGCCGTATCATGCCACACTGACATTGCCTTCGCAAAAAGTCGATTGCAAAGAAATCATATCCCTGAACGGCAAGTGGCGATTCCAATGGTCTGCCGACCCGGGAAAGCGCCCGGCCGACTTCTACAAGAATGATTTCAATACCGACACATGGGATACCATCACAGTGCCGGGAGCATGGCAATTGCAAGGTTATGGGAAACCTATCTATTCCAACGTAAACTATCCCTTCCAGAAGGATGCACCCAGAGTGACAAGCGAGCCTCCCGCCGAATATTACAGTTACGGGCACAGAAATCCCACAGGCTCTTATGTCACCACGTTCGAAGTGACGCCCGATATGAAAGACAAGTGCCTATACCTTCACTTTGAAGGAGTAAAATCGGCCATGTATGTCTGGGTAAACGGAGAGCGGGTAGGCTACAGCCAGAATTCGATGTCACCTGCCGAGTTTGACATAACCGGATTTGTGAAGAATGGAACCAATCGTCTGGCAGTGGAAGTGTATCGGTGGTCGGACGGCAGTTATCTGGAAGACCAGGACATGTGGCGGCTTAGTGGAATACTCAGACCGGTAGAGCTATGGATACGCCCCCGGACAAATATCCGGGACTATAGGTTCAGCAGCGACTTGTCGGACGACATGCGTTCAGCTACATTCGGAACCGAAATTTGGATAAGAAATCAGACCGACCGCAAAGTAAAAGACCTGACCGTAGAAATAAACCTGGTGGGGAAAGACAACAGAGGAAATAAACTCGACAAAAAAATGGTGACTCCCGTAGGTACTATTCAGGCCTTTTCTGAAACGAGCGTCACGCTGTCCGAAATGCTCCGGGAGCCTCAACTATGGTCTGCCGAGAAACCGCATCTATATGACATCCACATCAAGCTTCGCAGGAAGAATGAACTTTTGGAATCATTCGAATACCATTGGGGCATACGGAAAATAGAAATCGCGGGAGACGTCTTCAAAGTCAACGGGAAAGCCGTCAAGCTGAAAGGAGTGAACCGTCACGACTTCCATCCCCGTATGGGATTCTTTGTCGACAGCCGGACGATGGAGAGAGATATCCGGCTGATTAAACAAGCCAACATCAACATGATACGCACGTCCCACTATCCACATCTGCCATTGCTGTACGAGCTATGTGACAAGTATGGAATCTACGTAATGGACGAAGCGAACCACGAAAGTCATGCCTACGGTTTGGGGAACAAAGTATTAGGAGACAACCCTCAATGGACACTGGCCCATGTGGACCGGGCAGTAGCCGTGGTGGAAAGGGACAAGAACCATCCGTGCATCCTATTCTGGTCATTGGGCAACGAGGGTGGAAGCGGTGCCAATTTGCGAGCTATGGCAGACACAATCCGTGCCTTAGACCCCACCAGACCGATATACGACGATACAGACCGCACCGTATCCGATGTCTATGACGAAGCTTATCTGCATCCCAACGCTTTGAAGGAACTTGGCGAGAAAATAACCGACCGCCCCGTATTCATGAGAGAGTATGCCTACGCCATGGGAAATTCCATCGGCAACCTCAAGGAGTATTGGGATGTGATTGAAAAGGACGAAAGTATTATCGGAGCTGCCATTTGGTGCTGGGTAGACCAAGGCATTCCTAAAAAGCTTAACGGTGCACCGTTAAGTTTCGGCGAGAGCCCCTCGTCACTCCCATTACTGCCCGATGAATTCTGGGCGTATGGAGGAGATTTCGGGGACTATCCCAACGACGGTCCCACCGGCATTAACGGGCTGGTATCTCCCGACCGGGTGCCTCACCCCCATTACTATGAAGTACAAAAAGTATATCAATACATCAAGTTTGAAAAGAAGGGAACACAGCAAATCAAATTGACCAACGGGTATGCGTTTTCCGATTTGGATGAATTCGATTACAGCTATGAGTGGATATGCAACGGAAAGGCTGTACGCAACGGCGACCTCCACTTGTCCGAAGGGAATCTGCTGGAGGTACCTTCAAGACCGGATAAGTGTGGGGAACTTTGCCTCAATGTATATGCCACGTTGAAGGAATCCACGACGTGGGCAGAGAAGGGCTTCAAAGTTGCCAAGGAACAACTTACGTATCATGACTATGAATTCCCACAATTGAAGGATGACGGCGGGAAGGCCACGTTTAAGGAGACACCCGAAGCGGTGGAAATTATAGCCGCCGATGCCTTGTTCACCATAGAAAAAGGTACCGGTGCTTTGGTGAGTTGGCGAGTCAAGGGAGAAGAGTTGTTGCACAGTGCCTTGGAACCCTATTTTTGGAAACCGGCAAATGACATTCAGGTCCGCAACGGCTACAATGAACGTTTGAGCGCTTGGAAAAATGCAGAGCAAAAACGTATCGTAAAGGCATACCAAGCAACCGTAAACGATGGTATGGTGATAGTGGATGCCAGTCTCTCCCTCCCCCGGATAGGAGCCGGTTACCATCTCCGCTACACTGTGGACGGCAAAGGCCGCATACAAGTAGAAGCAACCTATCAGCCTGAAAAGGAAGATATTCCGCTGATGCCCAAATTCGGTATGCGCATGAGAATGCCCTCGGCGCTGAACCGGATAGCCTGGTACGGACGCGGCAAGTTCGAGAACTATCCCGACCGCAAGAGCGCCGCTTTCCTGGGAGTCTACGAGTGTGGCATACACGAATTTATCACGAACTACATCGTACCGCAAGACAATGCCAACCGGTGCGATACACGCTGGTTCATGCTGGGAGACAGTGAGCGATGGAAAATACAAGTCAAAGGCTTGCAACCCCTATGTTTCCGTATATGGCCCTACGGGGAAGAAGACCTGGAAGGGAAAGAGCATGCGCACGAACTGCCCGAACGCGACTTCATCAACCTGAATATCGACTCCAACATACACGGAGTAGGTGGAAACGACGGATGGGGCGCACAGACCATGAAGCCATACACCATTGACGGCAATCGCTCTTACCGGTATGGGTTTATCATGGAGTATATGGACAAAACAGAATAATCCGTTCATCAATGCATTCAAAAAGGGAATAAACATTTTGTAAACAACAATAAAGGTATGAAAAGAAACATCTTTAAAACAATTCTCCTATCCGCCTGCATCCTGCAAGGGGGCAGTGCATTGGCACAACAAGAGAAAGCAGAACCGGGCAAGTTCTCACCTACCTGGGAGTCATTGTCCCAATACGAAGTGCCCGAATGGTTCCGCAACGCCAAATTCGGCATATGGGCACACTGGGGTCCGCAATGCCAACCCGAAGCCGGCGACTGGTACGGTCGTGGCATGTACGAAGAGGGCGGTGCTGCCTACAAGTGGCACTTGGAGCATTACGGACATCCTTCGGAATTCGGCTTCAAGGATGTAATCAACGAATGGAAAGCCGAAAAATGGAATCCGGAGAGGCTGGTAGCCCTTTTCAAGAAAACCGGTGCCCGATATTTCTTTGCTATGGGCAACCATCACGACAACATGGACTTGTGGGACAGTAAATACCAATCATGGAACTCCGTCAACATGGGCCCCAAGCGAAACGTACTGGGCGAATGGGAGAAAGCGGCCCGCAAAAACAAACTTCCCTTCGGTGTCAGCATCCACTCCTCCCATGCTTGGACATGGTATGAAACTGCACAAGGAGCCGACAAGAAAGGCCCATACGCAGGAATCTCCTACGATGCCCGCGTAGTGACTAAGGAAGACGGCAAGGGAAAATGGTGGGAAGGCTACGACCCGCAAGAGCTATACGTACAGAATCATGCCCTGAGCGGACATGCTTGGGCTGCATGGGACTGGCCCGAAGGAACCTCTGTCCCCCACAGAGCTACTACGACAACTTCTTCGACCGCACAGTGGACATGATAAACAAGTATCATCCCGACCTGGTCTATTTCGACGACAGCGTACTCCCCTTCTGGCCCATCAACGATACGGGGCTGAAAGTCGTGTCGCACTACTATAACCAAAACATGAAGCTTCACAAGGGCAATCTCAATGCCGTAGTCTTCGGAAAGAAGCTGGAAGCTAAACATAAAGAGGCCATCGTATGGGATGTAGAAAAAGGGGTTCCATCGGAATGCCAGGACAAGGCGTGGCAAACCTGTAGTTGCCTCGGTACTTGGCACTATAACCGCTCTGCTTACGAAGACAACTGGTATAAATCAGCCGAGACCGTCATCCACATGCTCATTGACATCGTCAGTAAAAATGGCAACCTATTACTAAGCGTACCAATGAAAGGAAACGGCACCATCGACGACAAGGAAGAAAAAATTCTGGAAGACATAGCCGCCTGGATGGAGGTGAACGGAGAAGGAATATTCGACACACGTCCCTGGTGTATTTATGGTGAAGGTCCCTCCACAGAAACAGCAATACCTTTGGACGGAGCAGGATTCAACGAAGGCAAGAACGCACCCTACACTTCTGCCGACATCCGGTTTGTGAAAAAAGGGAAATACTTGTATGCCCATATCATGAAATGGCCCTCAGACGGAAAAATACAGATAAAATCACTGGCTACCGGCAGTCCCTACTGCAAAGGAGAAATCGAAAAGGTAGAATTATTAGGAGGCGGAAAGGCAAAGTTCAGAAGAACTTCCAAAGGCTTGCTTATTGACCTTCCCAAAGACAAGACACCCAATCCTATTTCTTTGGTACTGAAAATCACTAACCGTTAAACTGCTGATATTGTATGAAAAAGGGATTTTTTTTAAGACTATTTGTCCTGCTGATGCTGACATTTTTCATAGCAGAACAAGGCAGAGCACAAACCTACCAACGCACCTCACAAGGCATAAAAAGCACTGTGCAAGGTATAAATATAGATATTAGCTTCTTCTCTCCTGTCACAGTGAGAATCTTAAAATCGCCTGACGGCTGGAAGTATACCAAAGAAAGCTTGTCGGTCATCGGGCAACCGGAAAAAGTAAAACTATCCGTCTCTTCGAAAGGGGGCATATTGACTATCAAAAGCCATCAGCTTACAGTCCATCTCAACGAAGAGACCGGACAAATAACTTTTGCCTCTTCCGATGGAAAATCGCTGTTGCAGGAACAAAATAAAGGCGCACGTTTTGATGATTTCAACGATGCCGGCACAAAAACCTTCAGCGTTTATCAATCGTTCACCTTAGAGAAAGACGAAGCTATTTATGGATTGGGACAATTGCAAAACGGCAAAATGTCGCAACGTAACCAGACCAAACGCCTTATCCAAGACAATCTTGAGGATGTGATTCCCTTCTTCCAGTCCGTCAAAGGCTACGGTCTCTTTTGGGACAACTATTCGCCAACCATCTTCAAAGACAATCAAGAAGAGACATCCTTCCTTTCTGAAGTCGGTGACTGCATTGACTACTATTTCATGTACGGCGAAAATGCCGATGGAGTAGTTGCCCAGATGCGCTACCTCACAGGACAAGTGCCCATGTTTCCATTATGGACATATGGATTCTGGCAAAGCCGTGAACGCTACAAAAGCCAAAAAGAGATTGTTGGCGTAGTGCAAAAATACCGCGAACTGGGTGTGCCCCTCGATGGAATTATCCAGGATTGGAGATACTGGGGAAGCAACTACCTGTGGAACGCAATGGATTTTTTGAACGAAGAATTCTCCGACCCCAAAAAAATGATGGAAAACATACACGGAATGAATGCCCACATTATCATCTCCATTTGGTCAGCTTTCGGACCACATACCAAACCCTATCACGAGTTGGATAAAGGGAACATGCTCTTCAACTTCCGCACATGGCCCGAATCCGGTTCCGAGAAGTGGCCTCCCAATATGGACTATCCATCCGGTGCCCGCGTGTACGATGCCTACCATCCGCAAGCACGCGACATCTATTGGAAGTACCTGAACGAGAACCTACGTTCTGTGGGTATAGACGGCTGGTGGATGGACTCTACCGAACCCGACCATTTTCACCCCATTCCTGAAGATTTTGACACGCCCACCTATTTGGGGTCATTCCGTAAAGTACGCAATGCCTACCCTTTAATGAGTGTAGGTGGAGTGTACGACCACCAGCGTGCCGTAACTTCGGATAAACGCGTATTTATCCTTACCCGCTCAGCCTTTGCCGGCCAGCAACGTTATGGTGCCAATACATGGACAGGAGATATCACAGCATCATGGGAAGTTTTGGAGAAGCAAATACCTGCGGGATTAAACTTCTCACTATGCGGCATTCCCCATTGGAACAGCGATATCGGCGGATTCTTCCTATGGCAATATCCCTTGATGCTGGATGACCCGGATTATCGCGAGCTTTATGCCCGTTGGATACAGTTCGGTACATTCTGTCCCATGATGCGATCACATGGGGAAGGTGCTCCCAGAGAAATCTATCAATTCGGCAAAAAAGGCGAGCCAATATACGATGCGATTGAGAAATACATTCGGTTACGCTACAGTTTGTTACCATACATCTACACAACTGCCTGGGAGGTAACTGCCAATCAGTCCAGCTTCATGCGTGCCTTGGCAATGGATTTTGCCCACGATCGCAACGTGTGGAACATCCACAATCAGTATATGTTTGGCAAATCCCTATTGGTATGCCCTGTAACCCAACCCATGTATACCCAAACAGTTTCGGACACCATCCGTGTAGAAGATTTCAGTACCGTTAAGTCTATGCGAATATATCTGCCTAAAAATACGGAATGGTATGATTTTTGGACCAATCAGAAACGCTCCGGCGGACAATATATCGTGAAAGATACCCCTATTGACATTTTACCACTTTATGTGAAAGCAGGTTCCATCCTGCCAATAGGTCCCGAAGTGCAGTATAGCACCGAAAAATCATGGGACAACTTGGAGATAAAAGTGTATCCCGGTTGTAACGGCGAATTCACACTTTACGAAGACGAGAATGACAACTACAATTATGAAAAAGGAATGTACAGCACCATTACGATGAAATGGAATGACCGTACTCGCATGCTCACTATTGAAAATCGGAAAGGAGAGTTTTCCGGTATGTTGAAAGAACGGAAATTCAACATAGTAACTGCTGATGGCGCAAAAAAGGCAGTGGCTTATAATGGGAAAAAAGTAACGGTTAAAATGTAATGGTTTCTAAAAACAGCTATTAATTTGCATTATGGAAATAAATACTCGTATGAAAAAATATCATCATTATCTTACCCTTTTAATTTTATTTATGCTGCTCGGCATCCTGAAATTGCAAGCAGCGATACAACTCCCTGCCATATTTTCCAACCATATGGTGCTACAACGTAACTCAGAACTTACTTTCTGGGGATGGGGTATTCCGGGAGAAACAATTTCCATCGCCCCCGAATGGATGAAAGGAGAAATAATCAAAACCCAAGTCAATAATACGGGGAAATGGTCAGCCCGTGTACCTTCCGGCGAAGCCGGCGGACCTTATGAGATTCGTTTCAGCGGCTCGTCAGAAGTAACCTTGACCGATGTCATGCTAGGCGAAGTTTGGCTGTGCAGCGGACAATCCAATATGGAATGGAGCGCCAACCACGGCATAAAGAACGGAGACGAGGAAACGGCAAATGCCCATTGTCCCAATCTCCGAATTTTTCACGTGGCCAGAATAGCCGCCCCGTTCCCTCAAGAAAACTGTTTCTCGCAATGGACACAGTGCACGCCCGAAACGATGCGCAGCACGAGTGCCCTGGCCTACTTCTTCGGCCGCAACATCCAGGAAGAGCTGGACGTGCCGGTAGGAATCATCGTAGCCGCATGGGGCGGAACCACCGCCGAGACATGGACGCCCCGCGAATGCGTAATGAGCGACCCGGTCTTGTGCGACTATCCGTATGAATCCAATCCTTGGTTTCCGGCTGAAACAGGCACGTTGTACAACAGCATGATTTATCCCGTGATGCCCTACGGCATTGCCGGATGCATCTGGTATCAGGGAGAAGCCAACCAAGGCCGTGCCAGCTCCTACGCCCGGGTGATGCAGCGGCTGATAGGCTCGTGGCGTACCGGATTTAACAAGGAATTCCCATTCTATCTGGTCCAGATAGCCCCCTTCCAATACCACTCCAAAGACAACGGACCGGCACTGCTACGCGAGCAGCAGGCCATGTTGCCCGAAATGCTGGACAAGGTCAAGATGATTACCGTGTCAGATTTGGTGGACAATGTGCAGGACATCCATCCACGTGACAAAAGAAGCGTAGGCAAACGTCTCGCCAATCTTGCACTGGACGATACATACCATATATATGCAGGCCCCTATAAAAGCCCGGTCTTTGAAAGCGCCTGCCGCAAAGGCAACCATGTGACAATCTCTTTCAAAGACATAAAGAACGGACTGGCCGTACACGGGAAAAGGATAGAGGGGCTGATGATGGCCGCAGCCGGCCAGGAATGGCAAGAGGCCCGGGCCAGGATAGACGGGGGGAAAGCTGATTGTCCCGGTAAAAGGAATCGAAAGCCCGGTTTCCATTCGCTACTGCTTCAGTGACGCTGCTCAAGGCAACCTTTTTTCAACGGAAGGCATCCCCTTAGCCCCCTTCCGGGCAGACAGCATTGCCTCTTCTGAAAACATTCCGGTTTCTACAGACAGCGCTTTGGAAGAATCTTTTGAATTCTCGCCCAAGTTCTCTACCGGCAATGCCAATCCCCTTCTCGACTTCCAATACATGGCCGACCCCACAGCAGTGGTGCACGACGGCCGCATTTATGTGTACGGTACTAACGACCACCAGCAATATGATGTAGTGGGCCGTAACGGGAAAAACACCTATCAGCACATCCATTCGCTGACGATGGTCTCTTCTGACGACATGGTGAACTGGACTTATCACGGAGTAATCAATGTAAAGGCTCTGGCTCCCTGGGGAATGGCTTCGTGGGCACCTTCCATCGCTTCGCGCAAGGAGGCCGACGGCAAAACCCACTTCTATCTGTACTACTCCAACAGCGGTTCCGGTGTAGGTATGCTGACCGCCACTTCCCCCGTGGGGCCCTGGACAGACCCATTGGGCAAATGCGTGGTAGACGGCAATACTCCAGGACTCGGCAAGTGTAAAGCTCCCTTCGATCCGGGAGTAGTCATCGACGACAAGGGCATCGGCTGGCTCTCCTTTGGCGGGGGCGACAGCGACGACTACATTCCCGGAGACGCACGCATCGTGCGGCTGGCAAATGACATGAAGACGCTGGACAGCGAAATAGTTGAAATAAAAGCGCCATACCACTTTGAAGCAAACGAACTGAACTATCTGAACGGCACTTGGATTTACACCTACAACACCAACTGGAAGAACCGGGATGCATGGCCCCACAAGGATATAGACAAGCCGAGCCGGTGCTGCATGAGCTACATGACGAGTCGCACGCCACTTGAGACAGACAGCTGGACCTATCGGGACAACTACTTCAAAAATCCCGGCGACTATGGCATGTCCGACAGCAACAACCATACACATCTGGTAAAATTTCAAGGGAAGTACTATCTCTTCTACCACTCACTGGGCTTGCAGGACAGCCGCGACCTCAAAGTGGGTGTCCGCAGTATCTGCGTGGAAGAAATAGAGGTGGACGAAAAGGACCTCACTATCCACATGGGCACAGCCACAGCCAAGGGCGTTTCACAAATCAAGCCTCTCGACCCGTTTGCGCAGCAACAGGCCGAGACCACAGCCGCCACACGCGGCGTTGCCTTTGAACCGACCGGACAGACAGGCAACATGTCTGCCGTAGGAAACAAGAGCGGACAGGCCATCTGTGTCCGCGGTGCGGAATTCCCGCAATCACCTCAAGCCATACAGATGAAGATAAAAGGGAAAGGCTCCATCGAAATACACATGGACAGTCCAGACGGTCCGCTCCTATCCACCTTGACCTTTGATACCGATACGTGGCAAACATTGACAAAGCCGTTGGACAAACAGATAAAAGGCAAACACGACATTTACTTCGTATTCGGGAACGGAAAGTTCTTATTTGACGAATGGAAATTCACAAAATAATGAATCCGTCGGCAGAATCTGCCCAGTATCTCTTCACCCTTGTGATGATATCGCTGCACAATTCGAGCCAACACACAACAAGCTAGCAAGTTACTTTGCCAGCGTTTTGCCACCATATTGGCAAAGTTTTGCCATGCCTTTGGCAAAGCTTTGCCAATGTGGTGGCAAAACCTTGCCAACTTGTCGGCAAGAAAGACAAAAGCAACATCGCTGTCCGCAAAGAGGCGGAAGCACGTCCTCAATATAATTCCGCTAACGGGAAAGAGACAGATTGGTTCCATTAACGGGCAGAAGTTTTAAAAAATGGGAAGGATTTGGCACAATAGTTCCGCGCAAATTCTCATTTATCGAACAAAAATTGTATTTTTGCCTGCGACTGAAAAATCAGTAATATCATAGAATAGACAATTCCCGAACAAATATGAGCGAAGATTTTGAAGCACCGAAAGATGATTTGGACAAGGAACTCCCGGCCGGGAGCGAAGAACACTCGGATTACAAACCTGCGGACGCAAAGGATGCCAATATAAAGCACCAACTGAGCGGCATGTACCAGAATTGGTTTCTGGACTACGCCTCATACGTTATATTGGAACGTGCCGTACCCCATATCATGGATGGTCTGAAACCCGTACAGCGGCGTATCCTCCACTCCATGCGCCGCATGGAAGACGGGCGCTACAACAAGGTGGCGAACATCGTAGGACATACCATGCAGTTCCATCCGCACGGTGATGCTTCTATCGGCGATGCTCTGGTACAGCTGGGACAAAAGGACTTGCTCGTGGATTGCCAGGGAAACTGGGGTAACATTCTGACGGGTGACAGCGCCGCTGCCCCCCGTTATATCGAAGCACGTCTCTCCAAGTTCGCACTGGACGTGGTATTCAACCCCAAGACCACCGAATGGAAACTCTCTTATGACGGGCGAAACAAAGAACCGGTTACACTACCGGTAAAATTCCCACTGCTGCTTGCACAAGGTGTGGAAGGTATTGCCGTAGGCCTGTCATCCAAAATATTACCACATAACTTCAATGAGCTGTGCGATGCTTCCATCAGCTATCTGCACAACGAAGAATTCAAGCTGTACCCCGACTTCCAGACGGGAGGCAGTATCGATGTATCCAAATACAACGACGGTGAACGTGGCGGTGCGATACGCGTGCGCTCCAAAATAGAAAAGATAGACAACAAGACACTTGCCATTAAGGAAATTCCTTACGGGAAAACGGTGGCCAGTGTATGCGACTCCATCGTAAAGGCCAGCGAAAAAGGAAAAATCAAGATACGTAAGGTAGAGGACCTAACATCCGGCAGTGTGGAAATATTAGTGCATCTAGCCCCGGGTGTATCATCCGACAAGACCATCGATGCCCTCTATGCCTTCACCGACTGTGAAGTGAGCATCTCTCCCAACTGCTGTGTCATCGACGACCAAAAGCCCCACTTCCTCACCGTGAGTGATGTATTGCGCAAATCAGTCGACAACACATTGGCACTGCTACGCCAGGAACTGGAAATCCGTAAGGGAGAGATACTGGAAAGCCTGCATTTCGCTTCACTCGAAAAGATATTCATTGAAGAACGTATTTACAAGGATAAGGAGTTTGAACAAGCCAAAAACATGGATGCCGCCTGCGAACATATCGATGAGCGCCTGACTCCCTACTACCCGACTTTTATCCGCGAAGTGACCAAGGAAGACATCCTCCGGCTGATGGAGATAAAGATGGCACGTATCCTCAAATTCAACTCCGACAAGGCAGAGGAACTGATAGCACGCATGCGAAAGGACATAGAGGAGATAGACTGCCATCTGGCAAACATCGTGGAATATACCGTCGACTGGTTCCGTATGTTGAAGGACAAGTACGGCAAAGCCTTCCCCCGCCGCACGGAACTGCGTAACTTCGACACCATCGAAGCAACCAAAGTCATCGAAGCCAACGAAAAGCTGTACATCAACCGCGAAGAGGGGTTCATCGGAACTGGATTGAAGAAAGACGAATTCATAGGCAACTGCTCGCCCATAGATGACGTGATTATCTTCTTCCGCGATGGAAAATATATCATCACACCGGTGGCCGACAAGAAGTTCGTGGGCAAGAATATACTTTATGCCAACATTTTTAAGAAGAACGACAAACGTACCATCTACAATGTCTGCTACCGTGACGGCAAGGAGGGGACAAGCTATATCAAGCGTTTTGCCGTCACTTCCGTGGTGCGTGACCGCGAATACGATGTGACGCAAGGTACTCCCGACTCCCGTATCACCTACTTCACCGCCAATCCCAATGGAGAAGCTGAAATCATCAAGGTAACCCTGAAACCCAATCCCCGTGTACGCCGTATTATCTTCGAGGAGGATTTCAGCAACATCAATATCAAGGGACGGCAGGCCATGGGAAATATACTCACGAAACTCCCCGTACACAAGATAGCCTTGAAACAACGTGGAGGCTCCACGCTGGGTGGACGGAAAGTCTGGTTCGACCGTGATGTGCTACGTCTCAACTACGACGGGCGCGGAGAATATCTCGGAGAATTCCAGAGCGAAGACACCATCCTTGTCGTACAGAACAGCGGAGAGTTCTATGCCACCAACTTCGACTTGAACAATCACTATGACGATGGCATACGCGTATTGGAGAAATACGATCCGAACAAAGTATGGACCGCCGTACTCTACGATGCCGACCAGCAGAACTATCCTTACATCAAGCGTTTCTGCTTCGAGGCAACCGCCCGCAAGCAAAACTACTTGGGAGAAAACAAGAACAGCAGCCTCATTCTGCTGACAGACGAGTGCTACCCGCGTTTAGAGGTGGTGTTTGGCGGCCACGACAATTTCCGAGAGCCGATGGTGGTGGAAGCCGACGAATTCATCGCCGTGAAAGGCTTCAAAGCAAAAGGTAAGCGCCTGACCACCTATACTATAGAAACCATCAACGAGCTGGAGCCTACCCGTCAACCGGAACCCTCGCAGAAAACCGAAGAGCAGGAAACGGATGAAGAACCGGAAATTCTGGACCCCGACCACGGTAAAAGCGAAGGGGACATACTGGACGAGATGACAGGACAGATGAAACTCTTTTGATGAAGGACGGAAATGAAGTATTAGTGGCTAACGATTACTAATTTGTAATTGATAATTTAATATGTACATATACAAGATAATAATCCTATGCGGACTGCTCTTGGGAAGTGTCGGACTGAAAGCACAAGAAGCACAATGCAGCATCGACCGGAAGCTACGGGCTGACTCCACCAACCGTAACCGTATTATCACCCGTGCCACCATGTATGGTGTCGGCTTCACCAACGTGTTCGACACTTATCTTTCACCTCAGGAGTATAAGGGAATCGATTTCCGTATCTCCCGCGAAAGCATGCGGATGACACGGTTGATGGACGGCAACGTGTCTCTGCAAACTTTCTTCCAGGCAGACTTGGGATATACACACAACAAAGTAGACAATAACAATACATTCTCCGGACTGGCCAACTGGAACTACGGCCTGCATTATAATTTTCCAATCACGGGCAATTTCAAACTGCTTGCCGGAGGAGTCGGCGACTTCAACGGTGGCTTTGTCTATAATCTGCGCAACGGAAACAACCCCGCCCAAGCACGTGCCTACATCAATCTTGCAGCATCTGGAATGGCAATTTGGGACCTGCGCATCAAGAACCGTCCCATCACTCTACGTTACCAGGTGAACCTTCCTTTGGCAGGCATCATGTTCATGCCGAACTATGGACAGTCCTATTACGAAATATTCACGCTGGGACACTGGGACGGAGTAGTGAACTTCACCTCCCTGCACAACCAGCCCTCTCTGAGACAAATGCTGACAGCCGATTTCCCAGTAGGACGCGCCCGGATGCGCCTTGCCTACATATGGGATGCGCAACAGTCTAAAGTAAACGAGATAAAGACGCATACTTACTCACATGTGTTCATGGTGGGTTTTGTAAAGGAGCTCTATCTGTTTCCTAACAAGAGAAAGTAAAAAGTGACGAGGTGATAAACGATAAGATGATAAAGACAATGTGCATGAAAAGAAGATATCTTTTAATAATTAGGAGTATCCTGCTCACACTACTGCCCCTGCTGAACGGATGTATTCGTGAGGAAGAGTTTGACAATACCCCCCAAGGTAACTTTGAAGCCTTATGGAAGATTATTGACGAACAGTATTGCTTCCTGGACTACAAGCAAATAGACTGGGATGCTATCCATGACAAGTACCAGCCGCTCATTACCCCGGGAATGAGCTATGACGGTTTGTTCGAAATATTGGGCAACATGCTTGCCGAGCTGAAAGACGGACACGTCAACCTGTACTCTTCTTCCAACATGGCGCGTTACTGGGACTGGTATCTGGACTATCCCCGTAACTTCAACGAAAGTATCATAGAGAAGTACTTAGGAAGAGACTACCGCATTGCCGGAGGTGCCAAATATACCATTTTAGAGGACAACATAGGTTACATCTATTATGGCGATTTCTCCAGTGGTATCGGGAACGGCAATTTGGATGAAATCCTACTGTATCTTTCCGCCTGCAACGGCCTGATTATTGATGTGCGCAACAATGGCGGCGGCAACCTGACAAATGCCACCCTAATGGCCCAACGGTTCACAAACGAGAAAATACTGACAGGATATATCCAGCACAAGACCGGCAAAGGGCACAATGATTTCTCAGACCCGACTCCCATTTATGTGGAACCTTCCAACAGCATCCGCTGGCAAAAGAAAGTAGTCGTCCTGACCAACCGCCATTCTTATAGTGCAACCAATGATTTCGTCAACTCCATGCGCTGCTTCCCCAATGTCACCTTGGTCGGTGACAAAACCGGCGGCGGTTCGGGTCTGCCGTTCTCTTCCGAACTGCCCAACGGATGGGGAGTACGCTTTTCCGCCAGTCCGCACCTTGATGCCAAGAAGCAACAGATTGAATTCGGCATCGACCCCGACAAAAAGGTGGATATGAGCAAAGAAGATGAGAACAATGACTTGGACACCATCATCGAGGAAGCGAGAAAAATGCTGAAAGTCACCTTATGAAACGACTTTATCCATAAAACAATTTGCCAGAACGAAAAATCTTCCTATCTTTGTCCCCGCTAAACAGAATTATCCTGCGGATGTGGCGTAATTGGCAGCCGCGCCAGACTTAGGATCTGGTGCCGTGAGGCGTGTAGGTTCGAGTCCTATCATCCGCACGTATTTTGTATTAATGATGAAGACAAACAACTAAAGGCCTCTGAGAACACTTCTCAGAGGTTTTTTTTATGATATTATAAAAGAAAGATTTAAAAATAGGTTGTATCTTTGTCAGATAATTAAAGATTTCAAGATTCAATACCAATCATACCATGAACCTCCAAAGACATTTGCTTTTATTTTGTCTGTCCTTGCTGGTGGCATGTTATTCTTTTGCCAATCAAAAGCCTTATGTCATCAATTTTGCCCGTGATAAATACCATGCAGCCAATAAAAACTGGTCTATTGGACAGGATGAAAAAGGCATTATGTATTTTGGGAATGACATCGGATTACTTGAATCCGACGGTATGGAATGGGAACTCTATCCAATGCCCAATTCTCCGATAGTCAGGGCTTTGGCTGTAGAATCGCACTATACAATCTACACTGGAGGCGCTGAAGAACTGGGACGATGGGACAGAGACCAGTCCGGCAAACTGAAATACACCTCTTTAAATAAGTTACTCCCGCCCAAGGTTTTGGACAATGAAAGTTTCTGGCGCATCTGGATAGACGGAAGCAAAGTCTATTTCCAAACTTTCAGAAATATTTATGTTTATGACCATCAGACAATGCGGCAACTCACCATTCCAGAAGGATTCTTGTTACTGTTGAAAGTGAGAAATGAATACTGGGTACAAGAGATGCATGGTCCTCTGCACCAACTCAAAGATGGCCGGCTAAGTAAAATTGAAGGCAGTGAATTCCTGAATGGAACCACCACCCGCGTTATTCTACCTTATGGTAAGGACCGATACTTAATCGGAACCTCCACAGGCGAAATCTACATTTACGACAAAAAGAACTTCATTCCTTGGAACAATGCTCTTTCCAGCCAGTTGCATGGCCAAGAGCTTAATTGCGGAATCTATTGCGCCAAACGAAACTCCTACTATTTGGGAACCCAGTTAAGTGGAATCTATGAAATAGATGTACAAGGAAATATCCTCAATCATTTCTCGGCTGCCAACTCCCTGCAAAATAACACAATCCTGTCCTTGTACGAGGACAACCGGAATAATATATGGGTAGCTATGGACCGTGGGATTGCCTACATCCGCTATACAGACGGCTTAAGTTATTATCGAAGCAATGATGCCAACTCCAGTGCAGTATATACCGCTACTTTATGGAATGGCTACTTGCTGATAGGCACCAATCAAGGTGTTTACTACACACCGGAAGAGAAAGCAAACGATTTTGAAATATTCTCTTCACTGAAGTTCATCGAGGGTACGCAAGGGCAGGTGTGGTCCTTGCAACTGATTAACGGACATTTATATTGCGGCCACAACAATGGATTGCTTGAAATCTGCCCGGATTTCAGCATCCGTCAGCTCTACCGTCTCAACACCGGTGTGTTCCGTATTGTAGAAGCCACCATCAATGGAAAAAAAATCCAAATTATCGTTACCTACAACGAACTGCGTATTGTCAACAAAGAAACCGGAAAAGTAAATGTCATGCGGCAAATCACTGATCCCATTTATGATGCAGAGATAGACCATTTAGGCAATATTTGGTTAGAAACTGTCAGCAAAGGCATATACAAATGCCGGTTAAATGAAGATATGGACGCTTTCCGCTACTATACCTATTACGGGCATGAAAAAGACTGTACGCTCCCTATACATCTGCAGATCTTCAAAACGAGCGGACGTGTCATTTTCCTGGGAAGTGGCAACCACTTCTATTCTTACGACGAAAATAGTGATACGCTGCAACCCAACCAGCTTCTGAACCAGTGTTTCCAGAACATAAACAATATCAAACGTATTGTTTCCATCAACAGTGAAGAGAGCTGGGCCATCACCGGCTCCTCTATTTACCGTTTCTTCTATGACGGTTATATCGCCCGCATCAACGAGAGCTATAAGGTAGAGACTGATAATCTGTCACTGATTACCGCTTTCGAGAACATCTCCATACTTAACGACTCTCTTTCATTGGTTTGTCTGGATGCCGGTTTTATTCTTCACAGCTCCCAACACAGCAAACGCCAGAACATACAACTCGCTCCTCCCAATCTGGAATTCGTACATACAGGCCAGGACCAGGCAAGTGGATATGCCGACCTGTCCAAGCACCTCCGGATACCCTACAAAGACAACACTGTCACCGTAGGCTTCTCCGTCAATGATGCATTTGCCCAAAGCTTGTTTGTAGAATACCTGTTGGAAAAAGTAGATAGTACCTGGAGCCGACCGGAACAACGTAACAGCATCTCATACGCCCGTCTGCCGGAAGGAAACTACACCCTACACATCCGCGCCACAGACGAATTGAACAATTATTCTCCTGATACCATCATCAACTTCGACATACTTCCTCCATGGTACCGTACCATCTGGTGGTACCTCACTTGCATCCTACTGATTATCACAGTCTTGTTTATTGCCTTCTGGCTGATGAAAAAGCGGTTACAGACCAAACATCTCAGGCACATGAAAGCACAAGAAGCCGAACACCTGCGCAGAATGAATGAGGAGCTACAGAATGAAATCGAGGAAAAGAATGCCGAACTGTTCACACAGACCTCATTCATTATCCGCAAAAATGAACTGATTCTGAAGTTGAAAGAGATTGTGGATGAGATTTGCACCAAGAATACACAAAAGACATTGCTTCCTCTTTATCAAAAGATAAACAATCTGCTTGCCAACAACCTCGACACAGAGGATGACTGGAAAATGTTTCTGATTAAATTCGAGCAAAAGCACCGTACATTCTTCAAAGCACTAAAAGAAGCATACCCACTGCTCACAAACAACGACCTGCGCCTATGTGCCTGCCTTAAACTGAACATGGACACCAAGGATATCGCATCCTTGATGAACCTTTCCATTCGTGCAGTAGAAAACAACCGGTATCGTTTACGCAAAAAACTTAACCTGCAACCTGCTCAAAATTTAAATGAGTTCTTTTTAACTATTGAATGACATCTTTTTTGTTTTTTGTTTGTTCCATGCATAATTCAAGTAAGTTATCCACTTAAATAAATTATGCAATGAAAAAAGAACCTAAACCTATCTTAAAGAGTATCTCGTGGCTGAAAAATCTATTTTTGACGGTATGTTTGTTGCAAGCAACCATGCCAGCCTTTTCTCAGACAAAGACTGTGACGGGTACTGTTACCGATGTATTGGGAGAACCCCTGATCGGAGCATCCGTATTGGTGCAAGGCACCTCAAATGGCGTCATTACCAATATAGACGGTAAATACTCTATCCAGGTAACCCCGGAAAACACGTTGGAATTTTCCTATGTGGGAATGCAGAAACAAGCTATCAGAGTTGGCAGCCAGTCAGTAATTGATGTCCAGATGAAAGACGACTCGCAAATGCTGGCAGAGACTGTAGTCATCGGTTACGGTAGTGCCAAGAAACGTGACCTGACGGGCTCCATTACAAATATCAAAGGTGATGAAATAGCCAATAAGCCGGTTGTCAATCCTGTATCCGCCCTACAAGGTAAAGTGGCAGGTGTACAGGTAATCAACTCCGGTAAGGCAGGTGCCGAACCGGAAATCCGTGTACGCGGTACAAACTCCATCAATGGTTACAAGCCCCTGTATGTAGTCGACGGCCTGTTCAATGATAACATTAACTTCCTGAACCCACAGGATATCGAGTCCATGGAAATCTTGAAAGACCCGTCCTCACTTGCCATTTTCGGTGTACGCGGTGCCAATGGCGTCATCATTATCACTACGAAGAAAGCCAGAGAAGGCCAGACGCGTGTAAATATCAACGGCTCATTCGGTTTCAAAGCCATCACGGACAAGATTGCCATGGTAGATGCAGATGGCTTCAAGACGTTATACAACGAACAATTGAAGAACGAAGGCAATCCGGAATTTAATTTTACCGATTGGACAGGTAATACCAACTGGCAGGACGAAATCTTCCAGACAGGTTTCATTACCAACAACAACATCAGCATTACCGGCGCTTCAGCCAAGCACAGCTTCTACCTTGGAGCCGGCTATGCCTATGAACAAGGCAACATCAAGAAAGAAAAGTACAGCAAGATTACGCTGAACGTCAGCAATGACTATAAAGTGACAGATAACTTCAAGGTAGGCTTCCAGTTCAACGGTGCACGTATGTTACCGGCAGACACCAAGAGCGTTGCCACTGCCTTGCGGGCAGCCCCGGTAGCTCATGTGTTCAATGAAGAATACGGGCTGTATACCACCCTTCCGGGGTTCCAGAAGGCACAGATGAACAATCCGATGGTAGACGTGGAATTAAAGGCCAACACAACAAAGGCTGAAAACTATCGTACATCCGGCAACGTGTATGGAGAATGGGACTTCTTGAAACATTTCCAATTCAAGGTGGTGTACTCCATGGACTACAGTTCAAACAGCACCCGCAAATATACCCCTATCATCAAGGTATTTGACAACAGTGTAGAAGGCAAAATAGAAACCCTTGGTGACGGGAAAACCGGAGTAAGCCAGGAGAAACAGACAGAAACAAAAGTGCAGAGCGATTACTTGCTGACTTACCAGAATACTTGGGGTGAGCACAGTCTGACGGCTACAGCAGGCTTCACTACCTATTACAATGAACTGGAGCTGCTTGGTGCAGCCCGCACACAAGGCGTAGGCCTGGTAATCCCCAATAATCCCGACAAGTGGTACGTAAGCATCGGTGATGCCGGTACAGCCACCAACAACAGTACACAATGGGAACGTAGTACGGTATCTATGCTGGGACGCATCCTCTACAACTATAAAGGCAGATACCTGTTCAACGGTTCTTTCCGTCGTGACGGTTCTTCCGCTTTTTCCTATACGGGAAACCAATGGCAGAATTTCTACTCAGTAGGTGCCGGCTGGCTGATGAGTGAGGAAGAATTCATGAAGGGCATCACCTGGCTGGATATGTTAAAGTTGAAAGGTTCCTGGGGCACACTGGGTAACCAAAATCTGGACAAGCCTTATCCGGCAGAACCTCTGTTGAGCAATGCCTACTCTGCCGTATTCGGTACTCCGTCTGCCATCTATCCAGGCTATCAACTTTCTTACCTGCCTAATCCTAACTTACGTTGGGAGAAGGTAGAAGCATGGGAAGTTGGCGCAGAAGCCAACTTCTTCCGTAACCGCCTGCACTTTGAAGGTGTGTATTATAAGAAAACGACTAAGAACTTGCTTGCCGAAGTTCCGGGCATCTCAGGCACAGTTCCAGGTATAGGTAACTTAGGTTCCATCGAGAATAAGGGTGTGGAACTTGCCCTTAACTGGCGCGACCAGATCGGTGATTGGGGCTATAACATCGGCGGTAACCTGACAACTATCAAAAATAAAGTGTTGAGCCTGGTACAAGAAGGCTATTCAATCATTGCAGGAGATAAGAGCCAGAGTTACACCATGGCAGGATACCCTATCGGCTACTTTTACGGCTACAAAGTGGAAGGCATTTACCAGACCCAGGAAGAAATCAACAGTTCGCCGAAGAATACTTTGGCAACAGTCACTCCGGGAGATTTAAAATTCGTGGATGTAAACGGTGATGGTGAAATCACCACCGCCGACCGCACCATGATTGGTGACCCTACCCCCGACGTGAGCTACGGCATTACCCTTGGCGTAAGCTATAAGAACTGGGATTTGGGCATCGATATGATGGGACAAGCCGGCAACCAGATTTACCGTACCTGGGACAACTACAACTGGAGCCAGTTCAATTTCATGGAGCAACGCATGGACCGCTGGCATGGTCCCGGTACAAGCAACACCCAACCGTTGCTGAACACCAAACATACCATCAACAACCTGAACTCCGAGTACTACATCGAAGACGGCAGCTTCTTCCGTATCCGCAATATATCCCTGGCCTACAATTTCGACCGAAAGTTAATCTCCAAAATCGGCATGCAGGCATTGAAGCTTTATGTAAATATCCAGAACCTGAAAACCTGGAAACATAACACCGGTTACACTCCGGAACTGGGAGGTACGGCTATCGCCTTTGGCGTAGATGACGGCAGCTATCCGATGCCGGCTATCTATACTTTCGGCTTCAACCTGACATTCTGATCCCCCGCTAACCCTATTATTAATCATAGCAAGTATTGAAAACATGAAACTAAGAAACCATATATTATCAACACTCCTGGCAGGTGCAACAGCCCTTGCCTTAACCTCTTGTAATGACTTCCTGGACCGTGACCCATTGGGCCAATTCACCGAAGATGACGCTCCTAATGCCCTGGTAGGCGGAAAGATGTATAACGTTTACTACCTGATGCGCAGTTACAATATCACAGCCGGTATCCCTGCATTCATGGTTCACATGGTACGCAGCGAGGATTCCGAAAAGGGCAGCGACGCAGGCGACGGCGCAGACAACGCTGCCATGTGGGATGATTTCGAATACACAGCCTCAAACGGAATACTGGGTGCTTACTGGGACCAGAACTACAAAATCATCTATCAGTGTAACGAAATCCTGGACGATCTTGAAAAAAGTGAGCACAAAGAAGATACAGAGAACATTCGGACCAAAGGTGAAGCACTGTTCTTCCGCGCCTACTGCTACTTTAATCTGGTACGTGCCTGGGGGGAAGTTCCTTTAGTTACTTTCAAGGTAGTGGAAGCTGCTGAAGCCAATATACCCAAAACCACTGCCGACAAGATTTACGAGCAGATTGACAAGGACTTGACCGAAGCCGAAAAATGTCTTCCCCTGACCTGGAGTGCCGACTATACAGGACGTGCAACATGGGGTGCCGCACGCTCCCTGCATGCACGTACCTACATGATGCGCAACGACTGGGATAATATGTATGATGCTGCTACCGACGTTATCAAGTCGGGCATCTACAACCTGAATACCCCAGTGGACAAGGTGTTTACCGTAGAAGGCGAGAACTGTGGTGAAAGCGTATTCGAGTTGCAATGCGAGGCTACGGATGCCATGAAGGCAGACCTCAGCATCGGCAGCCAGTTCTGTGAAGTACAAGGCGTGCGCGGTGCCGGTGACTGGAACTTGGGGTGGGGCTGGCACATGGCCACCAAGCAGATGGGCACAGCCTTTGAAGCAGGCGATCCGCGTAAAGATGCCACCCTGCTCTATTTCCGCAAAAGCGTGGATGATCCCATCACACCAGAGAACACGAACAAACCTTACGGGGAATCTCCGGTTTCCACCGCCATGGGAGCCTACTTCAACAAGAAAGCCTATACCGAACCGGAACTGCGCAAGAAATATACCAAAAACGGTTTCTGGGTAAACATCCGCATCATCCGTTATCCGGATGTATTGCTGATGGGTGCTGAAGCAGCCAATGAAAAAGGCCTGCCCACCGAAGCCCTCGACTATCTGGAACAAGTACGTGCACATGCCCGTGGCACCTTGACAGATGTTCTGCCCAAAGTAACCACCACCAACCAAAGCGAACTGCGGGATGCCATCCGCCACGAACGCCGTGTAGAACTTGGTCTGGAACCCGATCGCTTCTACGACCTCGTGCGTTGGGGCATTGCCAAGGAGGTGCTTCAAGCTGCCGGAAAGAATTATCAAGATAAGAATGCCCTGTTGCCATTGCCGCAAACTGAAATCGACAAATCCAACGGGGTACTGGTACAGAACCCGAACTATTAAAGAGCCGTGTCGAAAAGATAAACGAGAGTCCTAAGCCATAATCCATATCCATGATATAGAGAAGTGGAAGGCCTGTAAAGGCAAACCGGACTGACTATACGACTGAAATGGCATTAAAAGGCTTCTAATATAGTGTTAGAAGCCTTTTAATATTGTATCGAAAGCCTTTTAATAATCAATTGGCAAAAGAAAGAGGACGGTAAGGTCGACAAAAGAAGGCGCATCAGTCATGCGATGAAAGGAATCACCCACCTTTCATACACAAGAAAAAAGTGACTCTTCAAAACGTATGAACCTAAAAAAAATATCTATCTAAGATACAACACATTACATTAATTTGAGTAGTAAATGAGTAGTCTCATTATTTGTTAAAATTCAAGGACATGTATTGTTGATGAATGTTTTTTTCACTTTCCATTTATCGAAATACATACTTTTGCGAAAAAGTTGAATTCAAGCACTGCGCAGAGCTTAAGAATTAATTTAAACAAGTTATCCACTAAAAAAATTTAATGCAATGAAGAGTAAAGCACATCTTCTTAAAAGAGCTATCTGGCTCAAGAGTCTATTCTTGACGGCATGCCTGTTATTGGCAACAATACCGGCATTCTCCCAGACAAAAACAGTGACAGGTACCGTAACCGATGCTGCAGGTGACGCTCTAATTGGCGTATCCATCCTTGTACAAGGTAGCAATAACGGTGTTGTAACTGACCTGGACGGGAAATATACACTAAACAATGTACCAGAAAATGCAACACTCATTATAAGTTATATAGGGATGTTGACCCAAGAGGTAAAAGTAAACGGACAGTCCGTTGTCAATGTCACACTGAAAGAAGACTCACAGCAATTGGAAGAAGTTGTCGTAATTGGTTACGGTGCAGCCAAAGCCAAGGATTTGACAGCACCCATTACCGTGGTTAAAGGCGAAGCATTGACTACTGTACCTTCTACTACGCCTATGGCAGCCCTGCAAGGTAAAGTACCGGGTGTAAATATCGTGAACAACGGCGCTCCGGGCGAAGGACCTACCGTACAAATCCGCGGTATCGGATCATTCTCTAACAGTAAACCGTTATTCGTTGTAGACGGTATGTTCTACGACAATATCAACTTCCTGAACAATGCAGACATTCAAGAAATGTCTATCTTGAAAGATGCGTCGGCTGCCGCAATCTATGGAGTACGCGCCGCAAACGGTGTAGTCCTCATTACTACCAAGAAAGGCTCACGCAATCAAAAAGCTAAAATTTCTTACGATGGCTATGTAGGTATTCAAAAAGCATCTAATGTATTGGAGCTGTGTAACGCTCATGAATATGCGACTATGCTCCTCGAGGGGAACTATGATGCCTATCAATCACATTTTAAACAGTCCATCGATAAATATGGCGGCAGTTATGCCGACTCGGATTTCCACAATTGGACATTCGGAGCAGACAACGATTGGTATGACTACCTCCTGCGCACCGCTGCCATCACAAACCACAGCTTAAATATTAATGGCGGTTCCGAAAAGGCCGTTTATTCTGTTGGCGTAAGTTATCTGTACCAAGATGGTATCATGGATGTTGACAACAACTACAAACGTATGAATTTCCGCGGTTCTGTCGATTATGATGCGACCAACTGGTTAAAGGTCGGCTTCAACGGTGTCTTCAGCAACTCCACACAACAAGTGCCCAATAACCAAGCTTGGCAGAAGGCCTTCAATTGTCCTCCTATCGTAGCACTCTACGACGAAAACAACGAACAGGGATTCCCCGACAAATTCGGTTCTCCAGATGCAATTGGCTATAGTTCAAACTTCTATAATCCTGTTGCCACTGCCAAATATTTCGACTCAAGCAAGGAAAATTATCAGGTATTGAGCAATTTCTATGCACAGATTGATTTTATTCCCAGCAAATTGAACTTCAAGACCAACTATTCTTATAGTTTCCTCTCCACTCAAGGTCGCGAATTTACTCCGAAACATTATGTAAGCAGCTGGCAGCAATCAGCCACCACACAGCTTACAAAAAACGAGAACAAATATTACAATTATATTTGGGACAACACTCTTACTTATAATGACCAATGGGGCAAACACAGATTCGGTGCCATGGCAGGCTACTCCATGCGCCAAGAACAATGGCGTATGTTTGAGGGCAAGGCAAGCAATGTTCCTGATGGAGCGGACGAATACTGGTACATCAAGAACGGCGATGCTGCAGGTGCCACCGTAAAAGATGACGGCTACTGTTACAGGGGTATTTCTTACTTCGCACGTCTGAACTATAACTACGCCGACAAATATCTGTTGATGCTTACCATGCGTGCCGATGGTTCCAGCAAATATCAGGAACACTGGGGTTATTTCCCCTCTGTAGGTGCCGCCTGGGTTTTGTCAGAAGAATCATTCCTGAAGAACCAAAAATGGATTGACTTCCTGAAACTGCGTGCAAGCTGGGGCAAACTGGGTAATGACCAAGTAGCTGCAAGCGATGGTTTTGCTTCTATTTCTACCGGTAACAGCGCATCCGGTGTATTTGGCAATGCCACAATCCCCGGTTATCAAAACAACACCTATTTCAGTTGGCTGAAATGGGAAGTCGTTGAAGAGTGGAATGCCGGCATCAACTTCATCACTCTCAACAACCGCTTGAACATTGACGTAGATTACTATCACCGCATGACGAATAATGCTGTGATTGCTCCGCTGCTTCCTTTCAGTACTACGACTCTTGCCGGTAACTACGGTAAAATTCTCAACTCCGGTATTGATGTCAGCGTCGACTGGAATGACAGAATAGGAAAAGACTTTTCTTACAACATCGGTGTGAATATCTCTACTTTAAGAAACCGTGTGAAAGATTTGAATGGCAACAGTATCATCAGAGGTGGCAAGACCGTCAACATTGTTGGCAAGGAAATGAATTCATTCTACGGATTCAAAATGATAGGTGTTTATCAGACAGAGGCAGAAATTGCCGCTGATCCTATTGCAGTGGCCAACGGCTGTGTACCGGGCGACTTGAAGTATGCCGACCTTGATGGAAACAATGTTCTCGACGGAAATGACCGTACGACATTAGGTTCTTATATTCCTAACTTCACTTACGGTATCAACCTCGGTCTTAATTACAAGAATCTTGACTTCCAATTGACGACTTACGGCCAAGCCGGTGCCCAGATGTTCAATCGCAAACGTGCACTCCGTTATTCTTCCCAGAACTACAACTTCGACCGCGCCCAATACGAGAACCGTTGGACAGGCCCGGGTTCCACGAACTCCAATCCGTCGGCAGCTGCCCTGCTGAAACCTTGGAACGTAAGCGACCAGAAGTATAGCTCTTACTTTGTAGAAAGTGCCGACTACTTCCGTATTCAGAATATTACGCTTGGTTATACATTCCGTAACCTCAAGTTTGGTAACTATACCATGCCGGGCTTACGCCTGAGTTTGACAGCCGATCGTCCCTTCACAACCTTTAAAGCCAATGCATTCAGCCCTGAATTGTCCGACAGCCAAGGTTGGGATACCGAAGTATATCCTTTGACATCGACTTACACCTTAGGTTTGAAAATTGATTTCTAAGAAATAACCCATTAATAATTTAGAACTAATGAAAGCATTAATAAGACCTTTTATATATATAGTGTCCGCCTTGATGGCATTGTCGTTCGCATCCTGCAATGATTTTCTGGACAAAGAGCCCGAAGGCAAAGTTCCTGAAGAAAAAGTAGATTACACCAATATCAGCAATATGTATCAGCCTGTATCGGGTGTATATGCCAAAATACGGACCAGTGGTTTGCACTGGGTGATTTGGGAAATTACCACCATCCGTGATCAAGATGTATTCAGTGGCCAATGGAATGGCAGTGACTATTATAATTTGAGTGAATATAAGTATAATGATTCTTTCTGGGGCTTCAACGAATTGTGGATGCAATATTACAATATTATCAAAACTGCCAATGCAGCCATCGAATCATTGGACCTATACGCCGAGAATATCACCAACGACAACGATATGAAGAATTATAAAGCATATCGCGGTGAGGTTATGTTTATGCGTGCTTATGCTTATTACCGTCTGGTTCAAGCATTTGGAGCAGTTACTATTCTTCGCGACAACAACCAGACTGATTTGAGCCGTTCTACTGCCAATGCAGTAAACAAATATGCATTGGAAGATTTACAGTACGGCATTGACAATATGCCCCGCATCCGTCCCAATCAAAATGAGCATAAAGGAGCCGTCACAGCTTTCTCCGCTGAAATGTTAGCTGCCAAAATCCATTTGAATATGGGTAACTATGCTAAAGTGGAAGAGCTCACAGACGATATCATCGAGCATGGAAACTTTTCACTCTACCCGGATTTCTACCAATTATTCAAAATTCCGGGAAAACTCTGTGACGAGTCCATATTCGAAAGTCAAATGACTGACTTTGGTAATGGCTCCGGCGATTTAATTGATCCGGGAGAATGGTTTACCTGCCAAGGTCCTAAAAATTCCGGCAGCAACATCAACGGTTGGGGAGACTGCGGTATCTTGAAGTCTTTCCGCGACTGGGCGTATGACCGCGGAGAAACAATACGTGCCACAACTTCGTTCCTGATGGCAGACTCAACAACCCCCGACGGTGATTATATCAAGCCGCAAACGAACCCGACGAATACAGACTGTTGGAATGGCAAAGCCTACACTCCACTAAATCAGCTGACTCCCGGCCGTACGAAATACGGTACAAACAACAATGTCCGTATTTTCCGCTATGCCGACGTTCTCTTGATGAATGCCGAAGCTAAAATCAAGAACGGGAAAAGCGGTGATGCACCATTCAACGAAGTAAGAAGACGCGCCCAAATGCCTGAGCTGACAAATGTAACTTTTGAACAAGTTATAGATGAGCGCCGCATGGAATTAGTCTGTGAATGGGGTGAACGATATAACGACCTTGTACGTACAGGCTTGGCAAAAACAGAATTGAAAGGTTGGTCTGAAGACAAAGCTCTCTTGCCATTGCCTTTCAATCAATACACCCAAATTCCTGATTTACTGAAAGAACCGAAGGATGAGTAAAATCCTATGAACAAATTAAGCTTTCGCAGGTTAATGATAGTAACATACTTATGTACGGGATTACCATTAACTTGCGAAACTTAAATAAATACCCTAACAAAACATATCATGAAGAAAGTTTTCAGAAGAACAAGTCTATTGCTGGCCGCCATCCTAATGGGGAGCACCAGTATACAGGCACAAAAATCTCCGCAGGACATGGATCGATTCATCGACGCACTGATGAAGAAAATGACCGTGGAGGAAAAGATCGGGCAGCTGAACCTGCCAGTCACCGGAGAGATCACTACTGGCCAAGCAAAGAGCAGCGACGTGGCCAAGAAGATTGAACAAGGACTTGTAGGAGGACTTTTCAATCTGAAAGGAGTGGCAAAGATACGCGACGTACAGAAACTCGCAGTGGAGAACTCACGACTGGGCATCCCGCTGCTGTTCGGTATGGACGTGATACATGGCTACGAAACCATATTCCCCATTCCGTTAGGGTTATCCTGCACATGGGATATGAAAGCCATTCAGAAGTCGGCACGCATTGCAGCTGTCGAGGCAAGTGCAGACGGTATATCCTGGACATTCAGCCCGATGGTGGACATCAGCCGGGATCCGCGTTGGGGACGTGTCAGCGAAGGTAACGGAGAAGACCCTTTCCTGGGAGGTGCCATCGCCAAGGCAATGGTGTTAGGATATCAGGGAGACAAGCTGAATGACCAACTGAAACGGAATGATGAAATCATGGCCTGTGTCAAGCACTTCGCACTCTATGGAGCCGGAGAAGCAGGACGCGACTACAACACCGTGGATATGAGCCGCAACCGTATGTTCAACGAGTATCTATATCCTTACCAAGCGGCTGTCGACGCAGGTGTAGGCAGCGTGATGGCCTCCTTCAACGAAGTGGACGGCGTGCCCGCCACCGCCAACAAATGGCTTATGACTGACGTACTGCGCAAGCAATGGGGATTCAACGGATTCGTGGTGACCGACTTTACCGGAATTGCAGAAATGGTGGCACATGGCATCGGTGACTTGCAAACCGTTTCTGCCCGTGCCCTTAACGCTGGCGTCGATATGGATATGGTAAGCGAAGGTTTCGTGGGCACCCTGAAAAAATCGCTCACCGAAGGCAAAATAACCATGAAAACGCTGGATACAGCCTGCCGTCGTATCCTTGAAGCAAAATACAAGCTCGGGCTGTTTGACGACCCTTACAAATATTGTGACCTGAGCAGACCGGCACGCGATATCTTCACTAAAGAGCACCGTGACGCCGCACGCAAGATTGCAAGTGAAAGTTTCGTACTTCTAAAGAATGAACCGGCAAAAACCGGACAGGCTCCCCTGCTGCCCCTGTCCCTTGGCGAATACGAGAAGCAACATGCCGGGAACATGGAGTGTGGCGGCAAGGCTCAACGATTATCCTTCCCTATATGAAGGGCTGAAGGAGATGATGGCAGGAAAGGTCAACATCACCTACGCCAAAGGAAGCAACTTGATCGGAGATGCCGCATACGAAGAACGTGCGACCATGTTCGGAAGGTCACTAAACAGGGACAACCGTACGGATAAGGAACTGCTCGAAGAAGCGTTAAAGGTGGCAGCAGATGCGGATATTATCGTGGCAGCCCTCGGAGAATCTTCAGAGATGAGCGGGGAAAGCTCAAGCCGCACAGACCTGAACATACCCGACGTGCAGCATACCTTGTTGGAAGCACTACTGAAGACCGGAAAACCGGTAGTACTGACTCTCTTCACTGGCCGGCCATTGACACTGACTTGGGAACAAGAGAACGTACCTGCTATACTGAACGTATGGTTCGGAGGAAGCGAAGCCGCCTATGCCATAGGGGACGTACTCTTCGGAGATGTGAATCCAAGCGGCAAGCTGACCATGACATTCCCCAAGAATGTAGGGCAGATACCTTTGTTCTACAATCATAAGAACACTGGCCGCCCTTGCAAGAAGGCAAATGGTTCGAGAAGTTCCGCAGTAACTATCTGGATGTTGACAATGATCCACTGTATCCGTTCGGTTACGGTTTGTCATACACCACATTCCAATACGGGGACATCTACTTTGAGCGCTCCTGCAATGGACCAGGACGGTTCTGTAACCGCTGTAGTTACAGTGACCAATACCGGTAAGCGGGATGGTGCGGAAGTGGTACAACTGTATATCCGCGACTTGGTGGGAAGCATCACCCGCCCGGTGAAAGAGCTGAAAGGGCTTCGAGAAAATCTTCCTCAAAGCAGGTGAAAGCAAGACAGTTACTTTCAAAATCACGCCGGAACTGCTGCGCTTCTACGACTACGACCTCAAGCAAGTAGCCGAGCCGGGAGACTTTGATGTAATGATCGGCGGTAACAGCCAGCATGTAAAAACAGCCCGTTTGAGCTTAAAGTGATAATTCAGAATAAAAACAAAGGAAACATGAAACACATAGCTTTCTGACCTGCGTGTGTGGCCTGATGCATTTTCTCGGCAGTTGTCAAAAACCAGTCTGCACAGAATGAACAGCCACTGGAAGTGATGACCTTCAACATCCGCCTGGATGCTCCTTCGGACAGTGCCAACAACTGGAAATACCGGAAAGACAATGCCTGCAAGATGATTGCCTACTACCAACCCGACTTACTGGGAATGCAGGAAGTACGTCACAATCAAATGGAAGACCTGAAACAAGGTCTTCCCCAATACACCGCTTTAGGCGTAGGACGTGACGATGGCAAGGAAGCAGGCGAATATTGCCCGATATTCTTCAACAGCCACCGGTTCACATTGGTGGAATACGGTAATTTCTCTCTTAGTGAACAGCCCGAAACCATCGGCATCAAAGGCTGGGACGCCTCCTACAACCGTATTACTACCTGGGCCATACTGCAAGAAAAGAGTAACGGGAAGAAGTTGGTATTCTTCAACACCCATTTGGACAACGACGGAGAGATAGCGCGTAAAGAAGGCGTACAACTCATTCTGAACAAGATTAAAGAGATTGCCCCGCACATGCCAGCCATCATCACCGGCGACTTCAATTGTACTCCCTGACGAGACACCTCTGCAGACTCTTGAAAAAGGAGGAATGGAAAATGCGTCAAAGGTGGCAGCCATTACGTACGGTCCATCCTGGTCTTTCCATGATTTCGGTCGACTGCCGCTGGAAGAACGTGTCTTGCTGGATTATGTGTTCGTGAGCGGCGGCATGAAAAGTCGAACCGTTATCGTGTCATCCAGGATAGGCCGGAGAATGGCTTCCTTTCTGATCACGATCCCGTACTTGTTGATGTAATCCTTCAATAGAAATAGGTATGAAGACACAATATAGCTTATTATTGCTCCTGTTGTTGCTGGGCTTTACACAATGTAAAAGCCCGGCAGCAAAACCGGACCGGATAAGCGACGAAGCCCTGATGGACACCCTGCAACGCCGTACCTTCAATTACTTTTGGGAAGGAGCCGAACCTAATAGCGGACTGGCATGCGAACGTATCCATATAGATGGTATCTATCCCGAAGATGACCAGAATGTAGTGACCACCGGTGGCAGTGGCTTCGGAATCATGGCTGTGTTGGCAGGCATCGACCGCGGTTACGTCACCCGTGAAGAAGGGCTGGCACGCATGGAGCGCATCGTCTCTTTTCTTGAAACAGCCGACCGTTTCCACGGTGCCTACCCGCACTGGTGGTTCGGAGATACCGGACGGGTAAAACCTTTCGGACAGAAAGACAACGGCGGTGACCTCGTGGAAACCGCTTTCCTGATGCAGGGTCTGCTTGCCGTACACCAATATTACATCAACGGCTCCCCCGCAGAACAAGCCCTTGCCGGGCGCATCGACACATTGTGGCGTGAAGTTGACTGGAATTTCTATCGCCGGAACGATCAGAATGTACTCTATTGGCACTGGAGTCCCGAATACGGCTGGGAAATGAATTTCCCCGTACACGGTTACAACGAGTGTCTCATTATGTATATTCTTGCTGCTGCCTCCCCCACGCACAGCATTCCCGCAACTGTCTATCATGAAGGTTGGGCAGAGAAAGGCGCCATTGTCGATCCCCACAAGGTAGAAGATATCGAACTTCACCTGCGCTATCAAGGTTGTGAAGCCGGTCCCCTCTTTTGGGCACACTATTCTTTCCTCGGACTGGACCCGACAAATTTATCTGATAAGTATTGTCCCGGTTATTTCAATGAAATGCGCAATCTTACTCTAATCAACCGCGCCTATTGCATCCGCAACCCAAAGCAGTGGAAAGGTTTTGGTCCTGATTGTTGGGGACTGACCGCCAGTTACTCTGTCAACGGCTACTCTGCCCATGCTCCGAACGAGTCGGCAGATCACGGAGTCATCTCTCCCACTGCCGCTCTCTTCTTCCATTGTCTATACTCCGGAATACTCACTGGAAGTGATGCGCTATCTCTATGGAATGGGAGACAAGGTATTGGGACCTTATGGCTTCTATGACGCTTTCAGCGAAACGGAAGATTGGTATCCTAAACGTTATCTTGCCATCGACCAAGGACCTATCGCTGTAATGATAGAAAATTACCGTACCGGCCTGCTGTGGAAACTATTCATGAGCCATCCCGATGTGCAAACCGGACTGAAGAAGCTGGGGTTTAAATAAGCTCACCACAGAGTGACACAGAGTCTCATTTTTTTGTTTTTTATAGATTGAACTCTGTGAGACTCTGTGTCACTCTGTGGTGAATAAAGAAAATCCCCTATATTTTTACTCTAACCTTAAATTAATTATCTTTGTCCCAAGAATAACAATAAGGTCATGACCTTTTCTAACCTTTATTCAACCTATTATGGACATCCGAAAAAACATTATCATAACCTGTGTGTCCCTTTTTGTATGTGCCACCATACTCGCCAACCAGAAGCCTTATGTCACCAACCTCTCACGTGACAAATACCACGCTGCCAACAAGAATTGGTCTATCGGGCAAGATGAGAAAGGTATCATGTACTTCGGTAACAGCATCGGCCTGCTGGCATCCGACGGCATGGAATGGAAACTCTTTCAAACACCTGATGCCAGCCTCGTACGTGCCATAGCCGTAGAATCCCACCACACCATTTACAGTGGGGGCTCCGAAGACTTGGGACGCTGGGATCGAGACCAATCAGGAGAACTGAAATACACTTCACTGAAAGGATTAATCAATGGGGATAACCCACTCGACAACCAAAGTTTCTGGCGTATCTGGATAGAAGGCGACAAAGTGTATTTCCAGTCTTTCAGTCACATCTATGTATACGATCACCATACCATCACTCCCGTTGATGGGCCAAACGCCTTTTTACTTCTTCTGAAGGTACGTAATGAATACTGGGTACAAGAAATGTATGGTGCACTTTATCAGTTGCACAACGGCATACTCAACAAAATCCCCGGGAGCGAATTCCTGAACGGCACCACTACCCGTGTCATCCTACCCTACGATACCGACCGTTATCTGGTAGGCACTTCCACCGGTGCAATCTATATCTACGATCAAAAGAACTTTATCCCTTGGAACCTCTCCCTCTCGCGACAATTGAGAGGGCAGGAACTGAACTGCGCCATCTATTCCGCCAAACGGAACACCTATTATCTGGGCACACAGCTCAGTGGCATATATGAAGTAGATACCCATGGAAATATCCTCAATCACTTCTCCACTGCTAACATTCTTCAGAATAACACCGTTCTATCCCTTTACGAAGATAATCAAAATAACATCTGGGTAGCCCTTGACCGTGGGCTCGCTTACATCCGGTATACCGATGGTTTAAGTTACTACCGTTCCACAGACGGTAGCTTCGGCGGCATATACGATGCTACTATCTGGCACGACAATCTGCTCATCGGAACGAATCAGGGAATTTACTACACCCGCCACGACAAGCTCAATGATCTGGATATGTTTTCTTCCCTCAAATTGATAGAGGGCACTCAGGGGCAGGTATGGTCCTTCCGTAAAATAGACGGACGGTTGTTTTGCGCACATACTAACGGACTGCTGGAAATTCTTCCCGATCTCCATATCCGTCACCCGTATCGCATCAATACAGGAGTCTTCCGCACCCTGGAGGCAACCATCAATGGAAAACAAATACAGATTATCATTACCTATGATGAACTCCTGATATTAAACAGAACTACCGGAGAGCTAAACTCCATGCGCCAGATCGCCGACCCGATCTATAATGCTGAAGTAGATCATTTGGGAAATATCTGGTTGGAAACCAGCAGTCGCGGCGTCTACAAATGCCGTCTGAATGACGAACAGAGCGCTTTCCGATACTATACGTATTACGGTAATGAGAAGGACAGCTCACTCCCTGCCCGCCTGCAATTATTCAAATCGGGCGGACGCATCCTATTCTTAGGCAATGATCAATTTTATATCTATGATGAGGTCAACGACAACTTGCAGCTTGAGCAGCATCTGAACCGATGTTTCGAAACGATACACGATCTGAAACGTATCGTTCCCATCGATAGTGAAGAAAGCTGGGCCATCACCGGCTCATCTGTCTACCGTTTCTTCTACGACGGATACATTGCCCGCATCCGCGAAGCATATAAGGTGGAAGCTGACAATCTTTCACTCATCACGGCTTATGAGAATATTTCCGTTCTCAACGACTCCCTCTCACTCATTTGCCTGGATGCAGGTTTTATCCTCCATGACTCTCATCGCAGCAAACGGCAAACCGTGGAACTTTCCGCCCCTAATCTGGAATTTATTCATGCCGGAAAAGAACAGAATGCAGGTTTCATGGACCTCAACAAAACTATTCATATCCCCTATAAAGACAATACGGTAACTGTCGGCTTCTCTGTCAATGCCGCCTTTGCCGGAAACCTTTTCGTTCAATACCAACTGGAAGAAATGGACAGTACCTGGAGTGCCCCGAAGCGACTGAACAGTATTTCCTACGCCCGCTTGCCGCAAGGCAAATACATACTTCGCCTGCGTACCACGGACGGCTTAAACAATTACTCACCGGACACTCTTCTGGAGTTCGACGTACTTCCTCCCTGGTACAATACTGTCTGGTGGTATCTTACCTGCTGCTTACTCATTATCGCCACTCTGTTCGGCACCTTCTACCTAATGAAACGACGTCTGCAAACCAAGCACTTGCGTAGAATGAAATCTCAGGAAGCTACACGCCTGCGCTTGATGAACGAGCAACTGCAAAATGAAATCGAGGAAAAGATGCCGAGATTTTTACCCAGACCTCTTTCATCATCCACAAGAACGAACTTATCCTGAAACTGAAAGAGATGGTAGATGAGATTTGCTCCCGTAATACGCAGAAAGCCTTATTACCTCTTTATCAGAAAATAAATACGTTGCTTGCCAATAACCTCGATACGGAAGATGACTGGAAAATGTTCCTTATCAAGTTCGAACAGAAGCACCGCAACTTCTTCAAACGGTTGAAAGAGGCGCATCCGCAACTGACCAACAATGACTTGCGTCTCTGTGCCTGCCTCAAGCTGAATATGGAGACTAAGGATATTGCCTCATTAATGAACCTTTCAGTTCGTGCAGTAGAGAATAACCGGTACCGATTGCGAAAGAAGCTCGATCTGAAACCTACACAGAACCTGAATGAGTACTTTTTGAATATAGATTAATAAAAAACGAAGTCTATTTCTCTAATTATGTAACACCATGAAAAGTATCTGTAACATCCTACTAACCGGTTAAAAAAAACATCGTCTATCTTTGCCAACAGATGTAAACCTCTTAAAAGATAGAAACATGAAAAACTGGAAAACACGTTTATGGGTACTGATTGTTCTGCTGAACATGGGTATGGGCATTTCCACATTTGCACAGAAAATCCCCTTAGTCTACACTGTGGAAAATACGGGAATAAAGAATCCTGCACCCGTGTTGCCGGGTATCAACGAACTGCCGGTAGTAAAAACACTGACCGATCCCTTTCAATGGTCCGATGGCAGTGGCCGTTCAACCAACTTCAAGGACTGGAGCCGACGGCGTGCAGAGATAGCCCGCGAAATAGAACACTACGAAATCGGCGAGAAACCCGTAGTATCGAAAAAAGACATTACAGCGAATATCGTGGATGATACCCTTAGAGTAAATGTAACAGTGAACGGACAAACGCTCACCCTGAAAGCAAAAATTACTTATCCGGCAGGTAAAGGCCCTTTCCCAGCCATCATTGGAATAGGCAGAGGCACGGGTAGTCTTCCTCCCACCATCTTCACGAGCCGCAATATAGCACAAATCGCATTCAACTTCACACAAGTCATGTCGCACACACAAAAGCGCGGCAACGAGCCTATCAACAAACTTTATCCTGACCGTACAGACATGGGAGCCTATTGCGCCTGGTCCTGGGGAGTGAGCCGTATCATTGACGGATTGGAAATCGTAGGTAAAAAAAGAGCAAGATAGATACCAAACGACTGGCCATATCCGGTTGTTCCTTCGCCGGGAAAATGGCTCTTTTTGCCGGAGCATTCGATGAGCGTATTGCACTGACCATTGCTCAGGAACCGGGTGGTGGCGGTGCGGCAGCATGGCGTGTTTCCGAAACGCTGGGTGAAGTGGAAACTTTTGGGAAGAACCAGTCATGCCTGGTTTAAAGAAAGTATGTTCCAATATAAAGAAGATAATGTATCGAAATTGCCGTATGACCACCACGAACTGTGTGCCATGGTAGCACCGCGTGCACTGCTGGTACTCGGAAACCCGGACTATGTATGGCTGGCTGATGAATCGGGTTATGTCTCCTGCCGTGCTGCCCGTAAAGTATGGGAAACCTTCGGCATTGCCGACAGAATGGGCTTCTCCATCGTAGGCGGACATGGGCACTGCCAGCTGCCCGAAAGCCAGTATCCTGAAGTAGAAGCGTTTGTCGACAAGTTCCTGCTTGGAAAGAAAGACGCGAATACAGAAGTAACCATTGCGCCACTTTACGAAAAGGTGGACTATGAGCGCTGGTTATTCCACTAAAACTCTTTATCTTTGGGGGTATAACACTTACTAATACCCCCAAAGAATCATGAAAAAGAATTTTATTGGCTATCTGTGTGATAGCGCTGTCTCTCCTTTCCTACGGACAAGGCAGCAACGAACGAGCCTTCACTTTCGCCTGGCTCAGCGATGTACACCTCAATTCCTTCGCTTATGCCGAGGACGACCTCCGGCAATCCATCGAGGACATCAATGCCAATCCTGACGTTGCCTTCACCATCCTCAGCGGCGATGTCACTGAATTCGGTGACACCAAGGAATTTTATCTGCTGCAGGACATTCTGAAGAACTTCCGGAAACCTTATCTGCTGCTGCCGGGCAACCACGACGTGAACTGGAGCGAAAACGGCTGTACCATGTTCAACAAGATTTTCAAAGCATCCCACTTCTGCTACGACTGGCAGGGAGTACGCTTCATCGGCTGTGGCGCCGGTCCGAGCCTGCGTATGGGACCACCTCACATTCCCCGCGAAGAAATTCTGTGGCTCGATTCTATCGTTCGCGCCACTCCGGCAGAACAACCCATTATTTTCATCAATCACTTCCCTATCGATCAGGATCTGAGTAACTGGTACGAAGTTGTCGACATCCTTAAAGCGCGCAATATCCAGGCAATACTCGGCGGACACCTACACGTGAACCGTGCTTATGATGCCGAAGGTATTCCCGCCGTAATCGGCCGTTCGTCCCTGCGCAGAAAAGATCCGATAGGCGGATATAACCTGGTCACACTTCGCGGCAATACATTAGAGTTCCATGAACGCATCATCAAAACAGAAACCCGCCCTGTATGGAATACGATCCATCTGGCACCTTTGCAGGAGAAAAAAGGATACCACTTATTATCGTCCGGATTTCGCTATCAATGCTACTTATCCTTCGGTACGCGAAACCTGGAAATTGAAGGATGTGACTGATATCGCTTCGCAGGGAAGCATAGACGGTAACTTGTACGTTTACACCAATACAGCCGGTGTTGTCCATGCCCTTAATGCGAAGAACGGCAAAACCCTGTGGACCTATACCACCGGAAACAAGATATTTTCAGCCCCATTTATCACCCAAAAACTTGTCATTGTCTCTTCCTGTGATGGTTTCATCTATGCCCTTGACAGAAAGCAGGGCACAGTGCGATGGAAATACAATACTAATTACCCCATTGTAGCGTGCCCTGTCGTAACCGAAGGTACAGTCTACATCGGCAGCAGCAACGGTAAATTCTACTCTTTAAAGCTGACAGACGGAACACTGAACTGGACTTGTAATGGTCTGCAAGGCTACATCGAATCACGCCCGGCTGTGGATAAGGAGCGCGTATATATAGGCACTTGGGGAGCGATGTTCTATGCCATCGACCGCAGGAGTGGGGAGAAAATATGGGAGTTCGACACCAAACGAGGCAGATATTTCTCACCGGGTGCCTGCTGGCCGGTAGTACTGCCGTATACGCGGCAAGGAAAGACGAATGAACAAGTCATAGTTCTCAGCTCCGACTATTTCGTCCGCTCATTCCATCCCGGGACGGGAGAAATCTTTTGGGCTTCCGATGAAGCGAAAGGACGCGAGTCCCTCGGCTTCTCACCGGATGGAAAAACAATGTATGTGAAAGGAATCAAGAACAACATCACCGCTGCGGATATATCTCACGGCACCTATACCAGTCTTTGGAATACATCAATGCCCTACGAAAGCAACTTCATCCCCACCCGTATGGAAACAACCGAACAACTGGTGTTCATTCCTACTGAATTTGGTGTTCTCCATGCCGTGCGGACAGACGGAAGCGGCATTGCCTGGTCACACAAAATCTCCCATTCGGCAATAACTTCACTAAAGAATGCAGGAAAAGGGAAAATCATTGTCATGACAATGGATGGTACAGTGACTTGTCTGGAATATCCCCTATAGAAAACAGTTCATCCGCCGACGTCACGGATAATGCAGACTTCATTAATCGTAAATCTGCGTTATCCGCGCCATCTGCGGATGAAAAATAATTCAGGAAAGTACGGGCAGATTATTCTCCGCCACCGCCACCTTCACCACCGCTACTCTTCACATCATCATTGCTGATGGTACGCGCGGCTTTCTTCACACTGGCTTTCAACTCACCGATGCGATAGCTAACACTTACACCAAAACGCTGACGAGTATATTTATTCCAACTATCCTGTATAAAGCCTACACCTTCTATACTTGAAGTCGGATGCTGATATTTCTTAAAGAAATTGCTAGCAAATGCCGACAAGGTCAGACGCTTCTTCAAGAATGATTTGTTTACACTCAATCCGTAGTCAAAGAAACTGCTCCCCTTTCCCTGCAACATGATCCAAGGCGTCTGACCATAAATATTCAGACTGATACGCCAATCGTGAGGCAAAGACTGCTGAGCACCACCATAAGCAAACAAATTCCAACCGTCATTCTTCAATCCATTGGCGCCTTCCAAATAAGTATAGTTACCATAAAGGTTTGCATAGATACGTGTATTGGAGGTAGCATTCCAGTTGATATAACCACTTAGGCTGGCATTCCTGCTCTTACCTATATTCTGATAAGTAGAATAAAGCACTTCTTTACCTGTAGGATTTTGCAGACCGAAAATTTCTGTATCCTTCACCTGTTCTGTTACCCGTTCAATACTATTATTGGTAAAGCTATAGCGGGCTGAAAGATTGATATTAAACTTCTGCGTGAAGTTGCTGTAACTCAAGTTAAACGAATGACTCTTCTCACTATCCAAATGAGAGTTACCCTGGCTTATATTTGTAGGATTACTATCGTCCAGATAAGGATTCAAATACCAGATCCCCGGACGGTAAATACGCATATTATAACCAAAACGAAGATTAGACATATCTGTCAACTTATAGCCAATACTTGCAGAAGGAACTAAATCATCAAAATTCTTATCAAAGTTATCTCCCTTACCCAACAGATATTTCACCTCCTGCTTCGTATGCTCATAACGCACACCAAGTCTTCCGGAAATCTTCTTCACTTTCAGTCCATATCCAAGGTATGCAGCCAAAATGTCATTCTGGTGTTTATAATGCGAACTGTGATCATTGTCAAACTCATAATCAGCTTGAGTTGCTGACGCTTGTTCATAACGATCATCTTCCGAAGAATTATCACGGAGAATATATTTCGCACCGGCTTCAAGAGTATGTATCTTGCCGATAGGCGTCGTATAATCAGCCTGAAAAGTATGTTCAGTAGTATTCTGGGATCCATCATTATGCTGATTTTTCATACGTTTCATAAAATCCTGCCAATCCGGAGCTACATCCTCCATATCATAATCATAAGTGGAGTATGAATCCGAACTTTCCGGTCTGGTATTGATTTTATAAGAGAAGGTCAACATACGATCTTTTACATGAAACATACGTTGGTAGTCAATGCCACCATCAATAGAATACCAGGAACTTTTGCTTCTATTGTTCGATACATATTGATACAGATCATCACCGGTACCGGGCATCGTTGCAAAAGTATTACTCAGTCCATTGCTGTTATTTCCGCCACCCCAAAGTCCGAACGACATGGTTATCAAACGCAAAGTATCAATTTCATAACTGGCTTCCATGCTGCCGGACTGGAAATTACCATGCCCTTTACTATCGCCACTATAATCTAAATCTGAAGAACCGTCGGTTATGTCGCCTACTGTACGACGAGTACCACCAGAATAGCTACGCGGACGATCATTATAATTATAATTATAACGAGCACTTATCGTCAACTTACCACTCTTAATTGTACCGAACAGGCCACCACCAGCCCCCATGTTACTAACGTTTCCACTAAATGTAGCCGTATACCCTTCCAGTCCGCTACCTACAGTGACAATATTCAGGATCCCCCTACACCTTCAGCGTCATACTTAGGACCGGGATTAGTAATAACCTCGATATGTTTGATAGAATTGGCGGGCATACTTTTCAGTACTTCCGTCGGATTATTACTCATCATATTGTTAGGTTTACCATTCACATACACCTTAAAGCTGCTACTACCGTTCACCTTAATATTATCTTCGCCATCTACAGTAACCAAAGGCACTTTACGAAGCATTTCCAATACAGAGTTTGACTTTGAATCAGGATCATCCTGTACATTATATTCTATCTTGTCAATATCAGCTTTCACCAGTGGTTTTGAGCTACCACCTCTACTTGTCCAAGCTCATTGGACGCATCTGTAATATACAGCGTACCGAAATCAACAATTTTCTCTCCTGCTTTCACAGTAAAATCTTTCACAATGGTATTTCTACCGATAGAAGAAATCGTCATCACGAAATCACCCGTCCCCGGAACCTTTTCCTGAAACTTACCTTTCATGTCTGTTACCAGCATTTTCAATGCATGGGCAGGCGCTTCTTTTTTTACGATTTTGATTGTGGCATAAGGTTCTCCCTCTTGAGTCAAAGAATCCAGTAAGACTCCTTTAATCTGAAATGGAGGTGCCGCATTCTGTGCCGCTACCAATGAGGATATTACCAGCATTATAAGCAGCAAAGGGCATTTAATTTTCATTTCTGTTTTAGTTTGTTTGATGAATATTAGTTGACTGTTTTTGTATTAGACGTACATCGTAGCTATTTTGTCACATGAATGCGGCAAAAGTAGGCTCTTTTTCTTTACCTACGAGATTTTCGGAGTTAAAAAAGCACAAAGAAAAGGGATTAGAGAGAATATTTGTAAGCGTTCTTGCGGAATTTATAGCAAATAGAAAAAAAGTAGCAGGCAGACATTCACTGCAATCACACCACCAAACCCACGCAGTACCCACCGGCGCAACGGACTCTTCCCACCGGCAAAGAACAACGCATAGCACATATTCACGGCAATATTGCTCACGATAGCCTGCATACAACAAGCTGTCACCACCACAACGGCAACACCCGAACCTTGCAGCAGGTTCAGAATAAATGGAGTGATATCACTCAACCCGGCAATGAACGACAAGACATTCAATCCACCCGTACCGGTATAAATCAAAGTATAATGTGTCACAATGGTGAATATCACAAACAGAACGGCAAAAATCAGTGCAACTTTAAATTCCAACGGGTTACTGCTATCTTCTTCTTCAGCTTCTTCGCCCGTCACCGGAATCGACTTACGCTTCCGATGCAGATACCAGGCCACTCCCGCCGTAACGAAGGACATTATAAGGAGGTATGGATAAATTTCCGCAAGAATCGCCTTACTGAATATGCCTATTAGTATAAGGAAACGAAGAAACATCATACTCACTGCCAACAACATTGCTGCGGCATATTCCGGCGCCTCCTGTGCAGGTGCCTTGCGACTCTTACGTGCCAGAACAGAAATAGTTGCCGTACTGCTATACAAACCACCTATAATACCAGATACCAGAATACCGGACTCATGAAATACATATCGCCTCAGCAGATAAGATAAATAAGAGATACCGGATACAACTACCGTAGCCAACCAGACGGTATAAGGAGTCAAATTAATGTCGGGTATCAGATTTTCATTCGGCAACATCGGTAAGATAATGCCACTGATAGCAAGGAACTTAGCGAGAGTAATCATCTCGTCATTCTTCATGCGCTGTGCGAGTTCTGTAAAAGTATGCTTCAATTCGGTAAAGAGCAATACCGTCACAACCACCATCACGTAAAACCAGGAGGGTTGTGTGGCTACAATAGGAGCAATACAATAAGTGATGAGTGCGATAATAATGGTAGTAACCCCGAATACATGGAACTGAGATTGTTTAACGTAATAGTTCAATCCCAGCAGCAGTCCCAATATAGCGCCACCGCCCATAAACAAGCGGTAATCCACCGGATCAAGAATATAAAGCAGATACCCCAGAATGCCTATAAAAGTGAAGGTGCGGTCGGTACCGAAAAGCGTAGTTTCCCCTTCACGCTTCAAACTGATTTTCCGCTGTGAAAGTCCTATTAATAAAGAAAACAAAGTCACCAATACAAAGGTCACCAGTTCTCTAGGCAGGTATTCATAAAGTTTCTCCATTTCGTCCTCTGAATATACTTGATTAGCAACCATTTGCAAGGAGTTAACTTCCTGTCAACAAGAAGTTAAGAGTTTGTCAACAAGGAGTTAACTTCTTGTTGACAGGGTATTAAGGCCTTACCAAACGGTGTATGGATGCTTCATCAGTTGCGAGTTATAGTAACGGACGTCGCCTGTTACTTCCCGCCCTATGAAATCCGGTTTTTCAAAAGCCTCGTCTTCCGAAGTCAATTCCACTTCAGCAACTACCAAACCTTCATTTTCACCGTAGAACTCATCCACCTCAAACGTATGCCGTCCGCTGCGCACCAGATAACGAGTTTTATCGATAACACCCGGTTCACAAAGTTTCATCAGTTCCTCCGCTTCATTCAATGGAATCTCTTTTTCCCACTCATATCGGCTGAGTCCCGAGGCATCGGAAGCACCTTTTATCGTAAGATATCCCTTTCCGTTACGGATGCGCACCCGTACGGTCCGGCCTCTTGCACTACTGATATAACCTTGTACAATACGGCTTTGTTCATACGCCCTCGATTTGTACTCCCCCGTCACGAGGAATTTCCGTTCTATTTCTTGCGACATCTATTAGTTATTTCCCTAAGAACGAGTATCCTATCAGCATCACCAGCACCAGTATCAATGCAGATACACCAATAATCAACAACACTTTCTTAGCTTGTTCTTCTTCCTTACGGCTATGCATAACCTTTTTCTTACTCTTTCCCATAATGTGTTCTTAGTATTAAAGTTCAACTGATAACAAAGTAACATGAAATTCGGGAAGATTCCAAAAGAAAAGAGGAAATTTATTTGTAACAAGCTAATATCTGAACCATACCCGAACCACCTACAAGTAATTTATCGTCGCTCTAAGCCAAGATGAAGCCGAGCTGCATTTTAATGAGAATTATGAGTCTACAGAAAAGGTTCAAAAGTATAAACATCATCTATCCGAAAATCTCCCTGCCCGGAAAAAGGTATCTGATGATTTTGTTTCAACTGATTGGCAAAGAATGTTTCACGAATATTACCTATATCCGCAGAGGAAGAAAGAGCATACATCAAGTTCGTATTGTCCAAATAAACTTTTCCGGTTTGGCAAGTTGCTGCATATTGTTTTTCCCGGAATACAGCATGATGAGTAAAGCTGCACGTTCCAGAACTTGAAACATACGGATAACCGACTGACGAGTGGCTTCTATGCTTTCGGCTATTTCCATGCAAAAGCAATTATTGAGTTAGGAACAAAGATAAGAAATGTTTTTTAAAGAATACATTTTACAAAGAACAATATCGTTTCCCCTCACGCTCTTGAAAACAAAAATGGGTGCCACTTTCATTCATCAAGTGACACCCATTCTCTTTATATAGAAATAAAAGTTAATCCTCTTGTCCAGCAAACTCCATCAGATACGCCTTAATGAAACCATCTATCTTACCATCCATCACCCCATTGACATCCGAAGTCTGGAAGTTAGTACGGTGGTCTTTTACACGGCGATCATCGAATACATAGCTTCGTATCTGCGAACCCCATTCGATCTTCTTCTTTCCGGCTTCCACCTTGGCTTGTTCGGCCATGCGATGCTGAAGTTCCTTATCATACAGAATGGAACGTAACTGGCGCATTGCATTCTCGCGATTCTTGGGTTGGTCACGGGTTTCCGTATTTTCAATCAGGATTTCTTCTTCCTCGCCCGTATACGGGTCCTTGAACTGATAACGCAGACGAACTCCGGATTCTACCTTGTTCACATTCTGACCACCGGCACCACTGGAACGGAAAGTATCCCATGAGATATTGGCAACATTGATGTTCACCTCAATAGTATCATCAACCAGCGGAGTTACAAAAACAGAAGCAAAAAGAAGTCATACGCTTGCCTTGCGCATTGTAAGGAGATACACGTACCAAACGATGTACACCGTTCTCGCCTTTCAGATATCCATAAGCATAATCACCTGAAATCTCGATAGTGCAGGTTTTAATACCGGCTTCATCACCTTCCTGCAAGTTAGAAATGACAGCCTTGTAGCCATTGGTTTCGGCATAACGCAAATACATACGCATCAGCATACTTGCCCAGTCCTGGCTTTCCGTGCCACCCGCACCGGAGTTGATTTTCAACACACAGTCCATCTGGTCAGCTTCATCACGAAGCATATTTTTCAGTTCAAGCTCATCAATGGCAACGGAAGCTTTGGCATAAGCTTCATCTATCTCTTCCTCGGTTACAAGTTCGTCCTTATAGAAGTCAAAAGCCAATTGCAATTCATCCGATAATGTCTTTATTTCATTATAACCGGCTATCCACTGTTGCAAACCTTTCACTTTCTTCATTTGTGCCTCAGCCGTCTTCTGGTCATCCCAAAAGCCCGGAGCCTGCGTGCGCAACTGTTCTTCTTCTACCTGGATCTTCTTTCCTTCGATGTCCAGATAGCGGTAGAGTGCCTCGGTGCGCTCTTTAATGCTTTTCAGTTGTTCTATGGTAATCATAATCTATGAAAATAAACCTTCTTATTTAAAATATTTACTTTTTGAGTGCAAAGGTATGAAAAAAAAACGCATATTTTTGCAGTTATCAATCTAATAAGTCAGCTTATGAACAAACTATTCCGACAAATTGGTTTAACGTTTATCCTACTGGTAGCGATAAGCTTAGGAAGTTGTACTTCGAAGTACAGCTACGAAACAGTACCCAATGATCCGCTGAAAGCGCGTATCTACACTCTGGACAACGGTTTGAAAGTCTACATGACTGTAAACAAGGAAACTCCGCGCATACAAACGTACATTGCAGTACGTGTAGGTGGTAAAAACGACCCCGCAGAAACTACCGGATTGGCTCACTATTTCGAGCACCTAATGTTTAAAGGTACCACAAACTTCGGTACTCAGAACTATGAGATTGAAAAGCCTTTGCTGGACCAGATCGAAGAACAATTCGAAGTTTATCGCAAGACAACAGACAGCCTTGAACGTAAAGCTATTTATGCAAAAATTGACAGCATCTCCTACGAGGCTTCCAAATATGCCATCCCCAACGAATATGACAAACTCATGGCTGCCATCGGTGCCAACGGAACAAATGCCTACACCAGTTTCGACGTTACTTGCTACACGGAAGATATCCCCAGCAATCAGATTGACAACTGGGCAAAAATTCAGGCAGAACGTTTTGAAAATTGCGTGATCCGCGGTTTCCATACTGAGTTGGAAACGGTTTACGAAGAAAAGAATATGTCGCTAACCCGCGACCCGCGCAAAGTTTACGAAGCAGTACTTTCTTCTCTTTTCCCACACCATCCGTATGGAACACAAACCGTACTTGGTACTCAGGAAGACCTGAAGAATCCTTCAATCACCAACATCAAAGAATATTATAAGAAATGGTATGTGCCCAACAACATGGCTATCTGTCTTTCCGGTGATTTTGATCCCGATCAGATGATTGCAACCATTGACAAATATTTTGGTGGTTTGAAACCCAATCCTGATCTGCCGAAACTGGATCTGCCGAAAGAAACCCCGATTACAGCACCTGTTGTACGTGAAGTAATCGGCCCGGATGCCGAAAGCGTTGCCCTTGCATGGCGCTTCCCCGGAGCGGCCGACAAAGATGTGGAAACGTTACAAGTGGTTTCCCAGATACTTTATAACGGACAAGCCGGCCTGTTCGACCTTGACCTTACACAACAACAGAAGACGTTAAGTTCATATTGCTATCCTCTGACCATGAGCGATTACAGCGCACTGTTGATGCAGGGACGCCCTAAACAAGGACAGACTCTGGACGAAGTGAAAGACCTCATGCTGGGCGAACTGAAGAAACTCCGCGACGGCGACTTCGACGAAAAGATGCTGGAAGCCAATATCAACAACTTCAAACTGTATCAGATGCAGCAGTTGGAAAACAATGATGCGCGTGCCGACATGTTTGTACAGTCATTCGTAAACGGTAGTGACTGGGCAGACGAAGTTACCGCCCTCAACCGCATGTCCAAACTGACCAAGAATGATATCGTAGCCTTTGCCAATAAATATCTGAAAGATGATAACTATGCCGTTATCTACAAAAGACAAGGTAAAGACCCGAATGAAAAGAAGATGCCAAAACCCGAAATCACTCCTATCGTGATGAATCGCGACACCGCCAGTACCTTCCTGAAAGAAATACAGGCAAGCGTAGTGACTCCTATCGAACCGGTATTCCTGGACTATTCCAAAGATCTTACCCAACTGAAAGCAAAATCGGATATTCCTGTACTTTACAAACAGAATACAACGAATGATATTTTCCAGTTGATTTACCTCTTTGATATGGGTAACAACAATGACAAGGCACTCGGTACCGCTGCCCAATATCTGGAATACCTCGGTACAGCCGACATGACTCCGGAAGAGGTTAAAAGCGAATTCTATCGTCTTGCGTGCTCATTCTTTGTATCTCCGGGTAGCAAACGTACTTATGTTGTACTCTCCGGCCTCAACGAAAATATGCCTGCTGCCATGGCTCTCTTCGAAAAACTGTTGGCAAATGCCCAGGTAAATAAAGAGGCTTATGCAAATATGGCTAACGATATTCTGAAATCCCGCAAAGACGCTAAGCTGAATCAGATGCAAAACTTCTCGCGCCTGGTGTCTTATGCTACTTATGGTCCGAAATCTCCGGCAACCAATCTGCTGACCGAAGCTGAACTGACCTCTATGGATCCGCAACAGCTTGTGGACCGTATCAAACAGTTGAGCAGCTTCAAGCACCGTATTCTTTACTATGGGCCAAGCAATCAGGATGACCTGCTTGCCATCATTAATAAAGAGCATCAGGCACCGGAGGCTTTGAAAGAAATTCCTGAAGGAAATAACTTTGAAGCACTATTGACACCCGAAACGAAGATTTTCATTGCTCCATATGATGCTAAACAAATCTATATGTCGCAAATCTCCAACAAGGGAGAGAAATTTGATCCTGCTGCTGAATCCGGTCGTCAACTATACAACGAATACTTCGGTGGCGGCATGAATTCCATCGTATTCCAGGAAATGCGCGAAAGCCGCGGTTTGGCTTACTCGGCATGGGCCGGTATGTTGAAGCCAAGCTATTTGACAGATCCTTATATGCTACGCACACAGATTGCTACGCAGAATGACAAGATGATAGACGCCATCAATACATTCAATGACATCATCAACAATATGCCTGAATCGGAAGCTGCCTTCAAACTGGCCAAAGACGGCATGATTGCCCGTATGCGTACCGACCGCACCATCAAGATGGATATTATCTGGGATTATATCAGCGCTCAATATCTGGGACAGAATGTAGATAGCCGTATCAAGCTGTATAACGATGTGCAGAACATGACGTTACAGGATGTTATCGACTACCAGAATAAATGGATCAAGGGACGCACCTATACATACTGTATCCTTGGTGACAAAAAAGAGCTGGATATAAATGCTTTGAAAAAAGTAGGTCCGGTAATTGAACTGAAACAGGAAGATATCTTCGGATATTAATATATCTGAGCAGTAAAACAGGGAAAGGGTTGCATTGTCATGTAACCCTTTCTTTTTTTTATAATTTCTACCGGTTCTATTTATAAATACTCTTTATTACACAAAAAGTCCACCCTCCCCGCACTGTGATTACGTACATTTGCCCCGTATTCTAATTTGTATCACATATCTAAAAGAGTATAAGACAGACCATGAAACGTTTATTCATCTTTATTATGGGAGTAATGATGGCTGTGGTAGCCACGTCCCGCACGTTCGACATGAAACAATTGGGGGCTGATGCCAAAGGCATCAAGCCATGTACGAAACTGATTAACCAGACTATTGAAAAAGCAGCTTCGGAAGGAGGTGGAACCATCTATTTCCCTGCCGGGACTTATCTGACTGCTACTATCCACATGAAAAGTAATATTACATTGCATCTGGAATCAGGTGCCATTGTGCGCTTCTCAGACAGGTTCGAGGATTATCTGCCTTTTGTAACCGCACGTTGGGAAGGAACCGTTATGCAAACCTTATCCCCACTGATTTACGCTCATTCGGCAGATAATCTGACCATTACCGGACGCGGAACGCTGGATGGGAACGGACTGAAATGGTGGTTATGGGAATTTGAGACACGTAAGGTGATAAAAGAGAACGGTGGCAAGCTACCTTCTCTGGATAAGTTACAGCAAATGTGGGTGGATGCCAATAAGGACCTGGAAATATCCGATTACTATAAGCCTTCTCTGGAACGTAAAATGTTCCGTCCGCCTTTTATTCAATTCTACGAATGTACGAATATCCTTATTGAAAATGTGAAGATCATCAACTCTCCTTTCTGGACTGTCAATCCGGCCTTCTGTGATAACGTTACAATACATGGAGTAACCATCAATAACCCGTCAAGCAATCCTAAAGGGCCGAATACGGACGGTATCAATCCGAGTTCCTGCCGGAATGTACGTATCTCCGACTGTTTTATCAGTGTTGGAGACGATTGTATTACCATCAAGTCCGGACGTGATGCCGACGGGCGTAAATATGGGAAAGCATGCGAAAACATCACAATCACCAATTGTATCATGCTTTCCGGTCACGGTGGAGTGGTCATCGGCAGCGAAATGTCGGGCGGTGTAAAAAGGATAGCTATATCCAATTGTGTGTTTGATGGAACGAATGCCGGTATCCGGTTAAAAGCATCCGCGGACGCGGTGGTGTAGTAGAAGATATACGGGTAGACAATATCGTAATGAAGAATATACAAGGAGATGCCTTTATTTTCGATTTATTTTATGACCGTTTATCGAAAGTGGAACCGGTAAGCGAACGTACTCCTATTTTCCGGAATATCCATTTAAGTAATGTTACGGGAAATGATATCAAGCGGATAGGCTATATAAAAGGTATTGAGGAAATGCCTATATCGGAACTGTCTTTCTCCAACATGAACATAGTAGCCGGAAAAGGATTTCAAGCAGAAACAGCCACCGATATCCGTTTTAACAACGTAAGTTTCACCGTAGAAGAAGGACCTTCACTCAACATCCGACAATGTAAGGATATATTCCTGAATGACGTGCGGACAAAGCAACCGATAGCCGGTCAGCCGGTAGTGGATTTAGAAGCAATAGAAAACCTGTCAATCATTCATTGTGATTCCACACAAATTGTCAGGAAATAATAGAAGAAAAACAAATAGACCACTCAAAAAAAATCTATAATATGGCACACCGTTTCTTAAAGCTCTCATTAGTCTGTATGGCAATCATAGCAAGTACAGACTTAAAAGCCCAGCAAGCGCCGGTCTTATGGTACGACAGCCCGGCTGAATATTGGGAAGAAGCTCTCCCTTTAGGTAATGGAAGATTGGGAGCAATGGTATATGGAAATCCGGTAAATGAAGAAATCCAATTGAACGAAGAAACGATTTCTGCCGGTGCTCCTTACAAGAACTACAATCCGGAAACTAAAAACTATCTGTCTGAAATAAGACAGTTGATCTTTGAAGGAAAATATCCTGAAGCCCAGACATTGGCGGGTGAGAGGCTTCTCTCGAAGAATGGTTTTGGCATGCCTTATCAAACAGCAGGCAGTTTACGGTTAAGGTTTCAGGATCAGGAAGGTTATACAAACTTCCGCCGGGAGCTGGATTTGGAAAAAGCCGTCGCATCAACCACTTATACAGTGGATGGCGTCGACTACAAACGTGAAGTATTCACTTCATTTGCAGATCAATTAGTCATCATCCGGCTGACCGCTTCACAACCGGGGAAACTGACATTCACCACTGCTCTAACATGCCCGCAAGACGTCGACGTCACAACTTCCGGCAAAGACGCCATGACTATGGAGGGAGTGACTAAAGGAAATGAGTTTGTAGAAGGGGCAGTCCGCTTCCGTACAGATTTAAAGCTCAACGTACAGGGAGGAAAAACCTCTGCAAATGATTCTACCCTGATAGTAACTCGTGCAAACAGCGCCACAATTTACCTGGCGATATCCACCAATTTCATCAATTACAAAGACATATCCGGCGATCCTGTCAAACGCAACAAAGTATACTTAAAGAATGCTGGGAAGAATTATACCAAAGCACTTCAGGCTCACATAAGTGAATATCAGAAATATTATAATCGCGTATCGTTGAATTTAGGCCGTACCGCCCAGGCTGACAAGCCAACCGATATACGCGTCAAAGAGTTTGCCACAGCCAATGATCCTCACCTGGTAGCCCTATACTTCCAGTTTGGACGTTATCTTCTAATCTCCAGTTCACAGCCGGGAGGGCAGCCGGCCAATCTGCAAGGCATTTGGAATCAGAAGCTAAATCCGGCATGGAAATGCCGTTATACTACGAATATCAACGCCGAAATGAACTACTGGCCGGCTGAAGTAACTAATCTGCCCGAAATGCACGAACCTTTCCTGCAAATGATAAAGGAACTCTATGAGAATGGTCAGGAAGCTGCTCGCGAAATGTATGGTTGCCGTGGATGGATGTTGCATCATAACACCGATCTGTGGCGCATGAACGGGGCGGTAGACAAAGCATATTGCGGTCCCTGGCCCACTTGCAACGCTTGGTTATGCCATCATTTATGGGATCGTTATCTGTATTCGGGAGATAAAGATTTTCTGGCCCAGGCATACCCGATCATGAAAAGTGCTTCCGAATTCTTTGTCGATTTCCTTGTCAAAGACCCCAACACAGGTTATATGGTAGTCACCCCAAGTAATTCACCAGAGAATTCACCTCCACAATGGAGAACAAAAGCCAATCTCTTTGCAGGCATCACCATGGACAATCAGCTAGTATTTGATCTATTCACAAATACAGAAAGAGCCGCACGGCTATTAGAGAAGGATGAGCTATTCTGCGATACGATCCTCTCACTCAGAAAACAATTGCCTCCTATGCAAGTAGGGCAATACGGACAATTGCAGGAGTGGTTTGAGGACTGGGATAACCCCAAAGATCATCATCGCCACATTTCTCACTTATGGGGATTCTTTCCGGGATTCCAGACATCTCCATACTCCTCACCCGTACTCTTTGAGGCTGCACGCAACACCCTAATCCAACGTGGTGATCCTTCTACCGGTTGGTCTATGGGATGGAAGGTTTGTGTCTGGGCAAGATGTTTGGATGGGAATCATGCATTCAAACTTATCACTGACCAACTCAATCTGGTCTCCCCCGAAATCCAGAAAGGACAAGGAGGAGGAACCTATCCTAATCTTTTCGATGCACATCCTCCTTTCCAAATAGACGGAAACTTCGGTTGTACAGCCGGTATTGCCGAAATGTTAATGCAAAGCCATGATGAAGCCATACACTTGCTACCTGCTTTGCCAGATGTATGGAAGGACGGTGAAATAAAGGGACTTCGGGCACGCGGAGGCTTTGAAATCATTTCATTGAAGTGGAAAAACGGGCAGATAGAATCTGCTGTGATCAAATCGACTCTCGGAGGCAATCTTCATCTACGTGTACATCAGGAGTTGGCTATGGATGGAAAAAGTTTATCTGTTACTGACAACGGTAATACCAATCCTTTCTTTGCCAAGCAGCCCATAAGCCGCCCCTTGATTAGTGAGAAAGCTCCTTTGAAAGGTATTGAGCTAAAGAAATCATACGTTTATGAGATCGCTACCCAAGCAGGAGAAACTTATACTTTTACGAATGTCCGGTAACAGGCAACCGGACATTCTTTGTCAAGACATATTTACAGAAGATTAACGGACGGGAGGCATAGACCTCCCGTTTTTACTTTCGGAACAGACCGTCTGTTTGCCTCAAACACATGATCTGTATGCCTCAAACGCATCATCTGTTTACCTCAGATGCATCGTCCGTTTCACTGGGGTGAATCAGTGAGACGCCACACCTCAGCAAGTGAAACGGCTGGGCTTAAAACGGTTGAAGTGTGGCATTTAGGTTGTTGAAGTGTGGCATTTAAGCTGCTAAGCTGTGGCATTGGGGAAGTAAACATGTGGCATTTCAAATGACAAGCCATAGGGATAAAAAAGAACGGAGAAGCAATGCTTCTCCGTTCGTGCTAATTTAAAATTGAATATTAAATAGATTTACGAATACAAATATACGACATCAGAAAGGCGATGTCAAGTATATTGGGATTTTTCTCACTTTCCAACAATTATTTTATAGCAATCGTTGTTCGCTGCAAATCTTCTTCTTTAGAGCTTCCTCCCACCATAATATCATAATTACCCGGACAAACTCTTACTGTATTGGATTGATCGTCCCACCACTCCAATTCTTTATCTTTCAGGTCAAACTCCACATTGACGGTCTTTCCTGCCGGAATAGATACACGCTTGAAAGCACGCAAGGTTTTGATGGGTCCTTCTGCATCTCCTTGTTTTCTAAGATAAACCTGCACCACTTCTTCTCCGTTACGCTTGCCCGTATTTGTAACAGGTACAGTAAGTTTCAAAGACTGTCCGGCTGTAAGTTCATTCTTGTCAAGTACGGTTTTACCATAGCCAAAGGTGGTATAACTAAGACCGTAACCGAATGGGAACAAAGGCACATCCTGCATATATCTGTAAGTTCTTCCGGTCATGTTATAATCTTCAAAGTCAGGCAACTGAGACACATTGCGATAGAAAGTAACCGGTAATTTCCCCGCCGGATTATAATCACCGAACAATACCTCGGCAACAGCCTTACCACCTTGCTGACCGGGATACCATGCCTGCAAGATAGCTTCGCACTTCTGAGTCTCAGGTTCCAAACCGATAGGCGATCCTGAACAGTTAACCAGAATAATCTTCTTACCTGCACGATGCAGAGCATCAATCAGTTCACGCTGAACGGCAGGTAACTCAATATCCGTACGATCTCCTTTCTTGAAACCGGGAAGATTTACTCCCATCTCCTCTCCTTCAAGGCTGGGAGATATACCGCTCGCAAAAATAACGATATCTGCATCCTTCACACGTTCAACAGATTTCCTTATATCCACATCTTTCTTAAATCCAAGATCAAAGTTCAACTGTGCATCACTTCTCAGATACTCAAAATCAAGTTCCAGATTATACGATTTACCAGCCTGTACCTTCATCGCATGAGTAGATTTCCTTGCACCATGCTTGTTTGAGAAACTTTTCACTTCTTCTCCGTTCACACGAAGTCTTCCGCTCCCATAGCAATAAACCTCAAGAACAATTTCTCCTGATTCTTTAGGAATAAATGCACTGTTATAGGTTGCGGAGAAATCCGTCAAATTCACTCCCGGAGCAAACACTGTAGCCCCCGAAGTACAAAAGCGGAAAGGAGTGGTGACTTGTGTTGTGGTCACCGGTTCGCCTTCACGCTTCAGGTTATTCCAGTAACGAGCCGTGAACCCGGGACCTTTGTCTGACTTACACTGGCTGAATGCACTCTGAATCAGAGTTCTTTCCACCCATGGGCAGCCTTGCTCATAGATCAGTTTATCATCAGTGCCAAGCAAATTCCGCACTCCATCAAGAATAGTGACGGTGTGCGCCGGCATTCCGTTATAATTTCCCCATTGCATCACTGAGTCATTCGCATTCGGCCCCATAACGGCTACCGTCAGTCCGCCACGTTTCAACGGCAGAAAGTTATCCTTATTCATCAACAATGTCATGGATTCACGGGCCATATTCAATGCCAGAGAGTCATGAGCAGCAGAAGCTACTACGGAGAAAGGTATCTTGGTCCAGGATACTTTTTCCGGTTCATCCATTCCCCCAATGCAAAACGGGCTTTCATCAGTCGCTTGACAGACGTGTCTACGGTCTCTTCTGAAATTAATCCTTTTTTCACGCTCTCTATCAAAGCCTTATAACTGGAACCACACTCCAAGTCTGTTCCACTGATCACCGCCGCGGCAGAGGCTGACTCTGCATCGGGATGGGTGTGATGACCACGGTCGTTGTAGAAGTCAGCTATTGCACCGCAATCAGATACTACTATACCGTCGAATCCCCATTCTCCACGCAATATCTGCATCAGCAGGCGATCACTTCCACAGCAGGGATCACCTTCAAAACGGTTGTAAGCGCACATCACTTCTTCCACTTTTCCTTCTTTCACCAATGCTTCGAAGGGTGGCAGATAAGTTTCATACAAATCACGTGGCTTTATATTCTCCGCATTAAAAGAGTGACGATTCCACTCCGGTCCCGAATGTACGGCAAAATGCTTGGCGCAGGCATGCAGTTTATCATATTTTCCATCGGCAGGTCCTTGCAAACCTTTTACCACCATCACGCCCATCCGACTTGTCAGATAAGGGTCTTCACCATAGGTCTCAATACCCCTGCCCCAGCGCGGATCACGGTAGATATTCACTGTGGGAGTCCACATGGTCAAACCCTGATAGCGTTCACGGCTATCCTGAGATGCGTAGTAGGTATTCTTCGCACGTGCCTCATCCGACACGGCATTGAACACTTCGTACACCATTTCCGGGTTAAAGGACGCTGCCATACCTATCGGCTGGGGAAAAACCGTAGCCAAGCCTGCCCGGGCAACGCCATGCAGCGCCTCATTCCACCAGTTATACGGTTTAATACCCAATCGTTCCACAGAACGGGAACCATCCATCATAAGATGCGCCTTCTCTTCCAGCGTAAGTTCCTTCACCAGAAGTTCCGCCCGCCTTTCAGGAGATAAAGAAGCATCCTTGTAGGATGGCTCTCCGCAACTTGCCAAAGCAAGGAGAGGCAGTAAGTAAAAAAGTTTTTCTTTCATCATTTCTATTCTATATTTTTACAAAAAATAATATATCAAAGGAAATAGTACGACAAAAACTGCAAGATTTTAAATCCGATGGAAATGAAAGCCTTCAGTTTTCTCAAAGCTCTATACCAAATACCTATTATTGCTGTGGCAGTCCATAGCCATTTGTCACTTTTCCTTTGGATTGACTGATTGTTTCATAAGGAATAGGCCAGTAATAACACGGAACACTCTCTTCCGATGTAATGCCCGGAAGAATATTGCTCAGATATATATCAATATTGGCAGCAAGAGTGCTTCCCCACTCTGTCTTCACATATCCTTCCGCTTCTAATTCTGCCGCAGTCTCACTATCCGGAGCAATATATTCAAATAACCCTTTGATAGCGGTATTATGGTTGGTTCCATTTACAGACAATCCTAACTCAGCAAAATCCAATACACCACGCCATCCCGGGAAAAGTACAGGATCATTTTCATCCGTACAGTCATAAGTCAGTTTGGCACCTGCAACCTGCTTTGTCCAGATGTAAGCGGGTAAGATGTTGCCATTCTCAAATTCATGATAACCTTTAGTCTTCAGATTTTCAGCAAGGGTTGACATCTCATTACGTACTTCCATTGCTTTTTGTGAGAATTTACCACTCCGAACCAGATCGTAACTGGTATGCCCTTCACCGAAAAGTTCAAACTTACGTTCCATCAGAATAGCTTCTTTTAGTGCTTCACCGGACAAACCGGAAATATTATGCAAATCATCTCCAAAAGCTCTTTCACGAATCTGATTAACCAGGCCTATAGCTTCAGTATCTGCATCCAATCCTGCTTTCACTTCCGCTAACATCAAGATGACATCAGCTACACGCATAATCGGTATATTGAAACCCGCGCCCATCTGAGGACCGACAAAGTAAGGATTTTGGCGGCAAATATCCCACTTATTCAAGCAAATACCTCCATCAATCTTAGCACCCGCCTTAAAAGTAAATGCCAACTCATTGCCTTTACCATCCAGCCCGGTAACCACCGCACTGACATCGCGACGTTTATCAGCGTTATCATAACCACCGTAATAGAAACTCGGCACCATACGTATACCGGCAAATACCTTATTCGGGGCAGTATTGTTACCACCGTTAGAGCCACGACCGAAATCATAGCAATACATACGGCTTGTAGCTTGATTTTGTACACAACCTATTTCAAAGATAGCTTCAGGACTCATCAGAAGATCCATTCCGTATTGAAAATGGCGTTGGAAAGGATTGTTCGCATAGCTACGCTCATCCGTAGTAACCAGTTTGGTAGTTCCTGCATTGGTTGAAAGAGCTTTCTGTAAATAGTCTTCAGCTATAGTGTAATAGTTCTTGTAATCGGAACGACGGGCATAAGCGCATTTACGTTTAGCATCCGTGCTGAGAGTTTCGAACTGTACACTTCCATAAAGTTCAGGCATATCAGTACGGATTGTTTGATAGCCTCCGGCATAAAGAGCCATTTTACCAATCAGTCCATCAACAAATGTCCTCGTAATACGCTCACCGTTCAAACCGCCTTCACCTACTTTATACATATACGGTTCCGCTGCTTTCAATTTTTCAATCAATGCATCATAAATATCAAAACGTGAAGTCAGCCCGTAATCATCTACATAATTATTCTCATAGCCATACGGAACATCACCACAATGTTTAATCAAGTCAAAGTAACATAATGCACGTAATGCTTCGGCTTCACCTTTCAGATGTGTCCAGTCAGAAGTCCTGCCTGCTGCGATATCATCCTGATAAGCTGTTTTGGCAGCAATCAGGTCAGCGGTCTTTCCGGCATAGGAAATCACATTGTACAGAGCATTGAAGCTACCTTTCATGTGATCACAAGGAATCTGTTCGGGAACCAGCTTTGCATTGATATTATTGGAAGTATTATTCTCGGGGAAATATTCGATATCCGAACGGTAATGGTCGTTCCAATCGTATGCCCCATTACACGATTCACGATAAAGTGCATAAGCTCTTGACAAAGTCTTCAGAGTTTCTGCGGGACTGGAAGTTACAAACTCGTCATCTGTATTAGAAGGAGAAGAAGTTTCCAGAAAGTCACTGCACTGTGCAAACAAGACGCAACAGGCTGACGCAAATGCCATTTTTATATACTTATTCATAATTTCATCTTTTATTTAAATGGTTAGAAGCTAAGATTTACACCCAGTACGAAGGAACGTGCACGCGGATAAGTACCCCAGTCCATACCCAATTGAGGATAGGTCTTTGTAGAAGTGGATGTACTTACTTCAGCATCGATTCCGGAATATCCTGTAATCGTAAAGACATTATAGATACTTCCGTAAACACGCAGATTACTGATACCCGCCTTCTGAAGAATACTCTTCGGTAAAGTATACCCCAAAGTCAGTGTATTCAAACGTAGATAAGAGCCGTCTTCAATACCTAATGTAGACACATAGCCATTCTCACTGTATGCCAGTGGTAACTTAGCATTCGCATTGGCAGCATTCAGTTGTTCAGGAGTGGTCAATGCAACCAATTCGCCATTCACTACATCATAGATTTTATAGCAATCCTTTACTATAGAGAGCTTATTCTCGTAAACGGCACCTTCTTTATAACCATAAAGTGCTGCCAGCTTATTTACATTATAGATTTCATTGCCATAGCTCCAGTTAAAATACAAACCTAAATCAAAGTTCTTATAAGTAGCGTTAATATTAAAACCACCGGTATGGACAGGTGTCATATCGCCGATAACATCCACGTCATCATCATTGATAATACCGTCATCGTTCAGGTCTTTGAACTTTGCCATACCCGGGTAAGCCAACTGTCCTGCAGGGCGTTCGTTTATACCATTGTGCAAGTGATAGTTGGGGAATACAGCAGAAGAAACATCCGCGACTCCTTCTTTTAGGGTATACACCCCATTTTCATAAGTGAAATCGTCGGTAGTATAAAAGCCATCAGCAGTCAAGCCACGTACCAAGCCTACAGGGCGCCCTTCTTTCAAGACATAATCTGATTTCGGGAAAGTAGATGAAGTAGCCCATTCCGTACCATAAAGTCCGGTAACATTATCAGCCAGTTTATCCACTTTACCGCGATTGAAGTTAATATTAAAACCGGCCGTTACATTCCAGTCCCTCGTCTTCACAAGTACACCCTGAAGAGCTATTTCAATACCTTTATTGCTGGTCTGGCCTACATTGGCATAGGTTGTAGTAAAACCCGTAATACCCGGTATGGCAGTTTTCATCAGCAAATCCTTGGTAGTATTCCAATAGGCATCAATCGTACCGGTCAGGCGGCTATTAAAGAAACCAAAATCAACACCGATGTTGCGGGTTATCGTAGTTTCCCACTTCAGATCCTTGTTCGCCATATCTGCACCAAGTGAATAAGAAGGCAAGAAGGCGCCATTCACGGCTCCCTGGTATCTCTTGTCACTAGTCGATTCCCAATTCTGTGACCACAGACTGGAATTTATACCATCGTTACCTACCTCACCGTAGGAGACACGGAGTTTAAGGTTATCCAGCCAGTTCACATCATTCAGGAATGCTTCTTCAGACATACGCCAGCCCAAAGCAGCTGCCGGGAAATATCCCCAACGGTTACTGGGAGCAAATTTAGATGAACCATCCGCACGGAATGTAACCGTCAGCAGATAGCGTTCCATAAGGTTATAATTCAAGCGGCCAAAGAACGAAAGGATACGGCTCGGTGTGGAAATACTTGAAGAAAATTCTCCCACTCCCTTAGTACTGTCATATTGATTGATCATGGCAAATGCATTCTCTTTCGTAAAGTTTGCAGGAAAATAGGTTCCTGAGGCTTTCAGTCCGTCACCACCCGAATTGGAAACTTCATGACCGGCCAGGATATTCAAGCGGTGTATCTTAGCAAAAGTAAAGTCATAGCTCAAGGTATTTGTCCAACGGAGTCCCCAGCTATTCTTTTTCTCCAGATTCGCATTACCTGCATATAGAACCTCACCGGTACTATCATCCAGATAGTTATTTATGATGGCTCCCGTCCATTCTTTATTCTGATTCCAGGTCTGGCTGAGAGACAGGTCAGTATGATAGGTCAATCCCTTCACAATCCCCCAGTTCAGCGAGAGAATACCACGCAATGACTGCTGGGCATTCGGCGCATACTTGTCATTGATACGGTTTACCGGATTATATCTGTCCCACTGGCTCTGTTTGGCATAGTTCTCAATCATACCTTCATTCATTGCAGCCAAATCACCCAAAATATCATCTGTTGCAATAGGGCGGAAACGATAAGAAGATGACAGAACTGATCCGCTGCCATTTGTAACACCCTCATCACCCATCTTTTTAATATTGGTATAACGGGTATCAAGACTCAAATCAAGGTTCTTGGCAATCTTCTGGTTCACTTTCAACGAAACATTGGCACGTCTATAATAAGAAGCGAGTTTCATACCATCCTCATCCATGTAGTTAACGCCAAACAGCACTTTGGTCTTTTCAGTACCACCCGTAACTGAAAGGTCATGATTATGAGAGAAAGAATCTCCATAAATCTTCTTCTGGATATTATCCGCCTTCACATTGCGATAACTTTCTATGCCGCCAGGGTTGGTAGTCGTATAACGTCCTATTCCATACAGTTTCTCCAATGGTTCCATATAGCTGTTACCACCAACCGAAGCTGCACTTGCCCAGCTATATGCCAGGTAGTCATAAGGATTGAGCGCATCCATATACTTAGTCGGTGTATTGAACTTCGCATAACCATTGTAGCTGACAACAACACGTCCTTCTTTAGCCCCCTTTGTGGTAACAAGAATTACACCATTAGCACCACGGGCACCATAAATAGCCGTTGATGAGGCATCTTTCAAAACGTCAATCGACTCAATCTGATCGCCCGGAATATCACTCAACGAGCCACTGACTCCATCAATCAGTACCAGCGGATCATTGCTCTGTGAGATAGAACCGCCACCACGTACACGAATAGAAACAGCGGCATCGGGACGTCCATCCTGCGTTGTTACATTGACACCGGCCAGCTTACCCTGCAAAGCCTGAGCTGCATTGGCAACAGGCATAGCTGCAATTTGCTCACCCGAAACAGAGGCTACCGATCCGGTAAGGTCCTTACGTTTCACCGTCTGATAACCGATTACTACAACTTCATCCAGAATCTCAGCATCTTCAGCCAATGTCACATGAACCGGCTGCCCTGCTACAATGGATACAGTTTGCGTCTGCATTCCGATAAAGCTTATTTCCAATTGTTTGGCTTTACCCGGCACGGCAAGGGAGAATTTACCATCCAGGTCTGTAATTGTACCGATAGAAGCGTCACTTACTACTCTGATATTAGCACCAATAACAGGATCACCTCTGCTATCGAGCACAACACCTGAAACAGTACGACTCTGTGCAAGAGAGATAAGGCAGATCATACTCATCAAGAGAGTAGCAGCTGTCCTTTGAACAAGTCTTTCTAAATTCATAAGTAATGTGTTTTTAATAGTTAATGATTAAAATGATTCACTTCGCAAAAGTAGCCAACCTGTGTCATAGCAACGAATAAAATCAGGTAACAAGAGTGCACTTTTTCAAAATGGGACAAAAAGGAGGTGGACTATTCGGGCGAAATATCGTTTTTTTCGGTCAAACAAATCCTATACTTTTCATTTATTCCCTTTTTCTATACATTTGTTCTGCACTATTCAAAACAGTACTATGAGACGACTGATTATCTACTTCTTATACTTAATGATACCGATGTTTTCATCGGCACAGCCTATCTGCCAGATTACTGATTTTACGGCAGAGAACGGACTACCCCAAGATATCGCATCAGCGGTTTTACAAGATCAGAAAGGCTTTATCTGGATCTGTACCCGTAACGGACTCAATAAGTTCGACGGATATACATTCAAGAGCTACAAATCCGCGCCACATAAAGAATATACACTATCCAACAATCGGATAACCTTTATTTCAGAAACCGCATATGGCGATATCTGGTGCCAGACGTATGACAGCAAGGCTTATATATTCGACACGCATCTTGAAATCTTCTATGATGTTCTGCAAACAGTAGATAAAGATATGCAAAGAAGAAACTTTGTCCAGAAAATATTTCCCCTAAAAAGAAGGCATAGCCTGGGTGACATGCGACAAAGGTTATTGTTACAGAATCGATGAAAAGAGATATAAAGAAAAAGACGGAATTACACTCTATAGCACCTTCAATGGCTTTTTAAAAGGTGAGCACATCTTCACTATCTTCCAGGATTCCGATAAGGATGAGTGGATATTGACAGACAAAGGTATATCCATTATAGGCAACAAAAAGATCGACAGTGATTTTCCTTTCCAGTTTATTCAGGAATACAACGGTACAATTTACCTTGCTTCCGCTTCTGAAAAAGATAGCCTATTATAACCAACAAACTGAAAGCATAAAATTTATAGAGCTTCCTTACCCCATCAACAAAATAAGCTCTTTAGACATAACCAACCATGGGCTACTCACCATAGCCACTGATAATGGCGTCATCCTGTTCAATCCGGAAAATAAGACTTCTCAGCTAATTGATATCCGTACTCCCATGCAATCCTCCAATGAAGCTATCTCCATTTATGAAGATAAAGAGGGAGAGCTATGGATATTCCCCACTACTCCCGGAGTGATACGCTTTAATCCGGCAACAGGTGAAAAGCAATACCTCTTTACACCCGAAAAAAGAGGTCGTGAATTATGGCAGAGAGAACAAAAACACCATATTTGAAGATAAACAAGGTACTTTATGGCTGATTCCCCATAATGGAAACTTCTGTTATTATGATAGGAAAAGTAAAGAATTGAAAGCTTTTTATACTGATCCGGACAATCCTCAATCGCTATTTGCTCCGCTTGTTCGCTACCATTATCAGGACAGACAGGGAAACCACTGGCTAGTCAGCGCCAGAGGAATAAAGAAAATGTCTTTCTATCCACAAATTTATAATCTGAAAGGAATAGACAGGGGATTCGAAATCCGTGCTTTCCTTTTGGACAGTTCACAACGATTGTGGTAGCTTCCAAAAGCGAATATGTCAGGATATACCACCCTGATGGCAGCCTGTCCGGTTACTTGTCTTCACAGGGAAAGATAGGTAAAGACAAAGTATCATTCAATGCCAGTGTTTACAGCATCTGCGAAGGAAAGGACGGAACAATCTGGATAGGAACCAAAGGAAACGGACTATTCCAACTCGCAAAGAAAACCGATGGGAATTACGACGTACAAAATTATATGTATGCTTCCGAAGACATCTATAGTTTGAGCAACAATGACATATTCAGCATATATTCCGATAATCATGACAACATCTGGATAGGATGCTACGGTGGCGGATTAAATCTGCTACAACAAACACCTGAGGGAAAAGTGTATTTTATCAACCACAGGAATAAGCTACAAAACTATCCGTTCAGCACCTGCCATAATATCCGCTATATTACAGGTACGGAAAATGGTATCCTGTTGGTAGGAACCACCTTTGGTTTGGTTACATTCTCAAATGACTTTGCACAACCGGAAGAAATCAAGTTCTACAGAAATATACAAAACAGGAACAGACCCTCTAGTCTGACAGGAAATGACATTATGCATATATACAAAAACAGCCATAAAGACATCTATGTATTGACATTCACCGGAGGAGTCAACAAAATCACATCCAGAACCCTGCTTAGCGAAAACATTGAATTTCAGTATTACACCGAGCAGGAAGGGCTAGGTTCCGATATGGTCCTATCCATGATAGAAGATTCCCAAAAGAATCTGTGGATAGCATCCGAAAACGCTTTATCCAAATTTAATCCGGAAACAGAGGCATTCGAGAACTATAGTACAGGATTTCTCAGACAAAAGATGAACTTTAGCGAAGCGATACCCACCATAAACGCCCGGCAACAATTGATTTTCGGCACAGATATGGGCTTTTTGGAAATTGTTCCGGAACAAATGAAGAAGAGTGATTATGTACCTCCCATCGTCTTTACAGATTTGAAAGTCAACGGAAAGAAATCAACTGTCTCCACCGATGATTTGAAAGAGATAGCTTTACATCCTTCGGAACGAAATATTAATGTACAATTTTCAGCATTAGACTTCACAAGACCGGATGACATACGCTATGCCTATCGCCTGGAAGGTCTTGAAAAAGAATGGAATTATAGCGATAAAAACAAATCAGCAAGCTACATCAATCTGCCCGCAGGCGAATATCGTCTTCAGGTGAAATCAACAAACAGTGACGGAGTATGGGTAAACAATATCCGTACACTTTCCATCAAGGTCATTCCTACCTTCTGGGAGACTCCTTGGGCTTTACTGGCATATCTTGCAGCATTCATCCTTCTCACAGGGTTAATTCTGTATATCTTCTCTTACATCTATCGACTGCGTCACCAAGTGGATATGGAACAGCAATTATCAAATATCAAACTGAAATTCTTTACCGATATTTCACACGAGCTACGCACACCATTGACTCTTATCTCCAGTCCGGTCAGTGAAGTTCTGGAGGACCAGACCATTTCTCCTTCCATACGGGAACATCTGACCGTTGTACATAAAAATACGGAACGCATGTTGCGTCTTGTCAATCAGATACTCGATTTCCGAAAGATACAGAATAAGAAGATGAAAGTAATGGTTGAACAAACAGAATTGATTGCTTTCCTGATGAAAATTACAGAAAACTTCCGTCTGATTGCTGAAGAGAAACAAATAGACTTCACATTCAAAGCTGATCAAGAAGAAGTATATATATGGATAGACAGGGACAAAGTGGAAAAAAAAATAGTATTCAATCTATTATCCAATGCATTCAAATATACTCTACCTGGGAAAACCGTAAAGATTACAGTACAGAAATCGGATCAGCATATCCGCATTTCCATTATTGATGAAGGTATCGGTATTGCTCCTGATAAGATAGGTTCTCTATTCAAACGCTTTGAGACACTAAGCAAGAACAACAATATTCTGCAACCTTCATCAGGCATTGGCTTATCACTCGTCAAAGAATTGGTGGATATGCATCACGGAGATATAGAGGTCAAGAGCCAACCGGGAACGGGTAGCGAATTCAGTGTAACTTTACCTTTGGAACGTGAAGTGTTTGAGAAAGATGCACAGGCCGAATTAATCCTTGCTGATAGTTCGGACAATACAGAATATATTACCGCAACTGTAGATAACGGTATAGCTGAATCTGAAAACAGTTCGGAAGAGGATTTTTTATCCATTTTAATCGTAGAAGATAATCGTGAGCTGAGAAGCCTGCTCAGAAATATACTATCAAAGAAATACACTATCCTGGAAGCAGCAAACGGAGAAGAAGGTTTGAAACTTGCATCGGAAGCTATACCCGATATGATAATCAGTGATGTAATGATGCCTGTCATGGATGGATTGGAAATGATTAAACGTATCAAGGAAAACAAAGATATCTGCTATGTTCCAATCATTCTTCTATCAGCAAAAGCATCATTGGATGACCGTATCACCGCTTTGGAACAAGGTATTGATGATTACATTACGAAACCATTCAGTTCTTCGTACCTCAAAGCCCGTATTGCTTCTCTGTTTACCAAGCGTAAGCAGCTACAGGAAATATTCATGAAACAGTTATCAGCAAACAATGAAACCGATAATTCTAAGGACTGGACTCCTTCGGAACCCGAAGTGATGCCGCATGATAAGTTATTCATGAAAGAAGTGATGGATTTCCTGGAAGAGCAAATAGATAATCCGGATCTGGTGATCGACGATTTCGCCAACAAGCTATTGCTGAGCCGGAGTATTTTCTACCGGAAGCTTAAGTCCATTGTAGGAATGCCTCCGGTAGATTTTATCAGGGAAATTCGTGTAAAAAGAGCTGCCCAGCTGATCAGAAGTGATGTATACAACTTCTCTCAAATAGCTTATATGACCGGTTTCAGCGACCCGAAATACTTCAGCAGATGCTTCAAAAAGCACATGGGAGTTACTCCAAGCGAATATAAAAACTCCATTAATAACGAGGAGGATAATCCGGATCAGTAAAAGATAAAGTTCTTTATAGCAAGTCCCTGACTCTGTCCACGGAACAGGAAATAAATTTTGGACTTATCTTTTACTGCTCCACTGACCTCAAAGGTTTGCTTCTCCCATTCTCCCGGAGTCTGGTTCTGATTTATCGGGCAAGTGGCTATCAACTTACCATCGAGACTTCCCTCCCTTATCTCAATCACTGTTCCGGGAGTTTCCGCCTGAAGTTCGATAGTTACTTTTTGAGGGTTCTGCTTAAAGCACATATTATTGAATACGAGCCAATTTCCATCCCGTACTCCGGAAATAAACTGCATAGGGCGTTTTGCTACCGGACGTACTAACTTCATTCCTTCACGATCATCATACTGAGAAAAGTCTATCTCGGTAAATGCATCGTAGTGATTTCCCCTGCGATTACTTTCTAATTCAAAATAATCAAAATCGGCATAGCCGCCAGTAGCACCTTTATTCAAGTTATAACAGCATAAAGCATGACGGATACCCAGAAATCCCCAGAAGTTAGAAACTCCTTCCGGGCCCAAACGGTTATATTCAAGATTATCCAGACTATAATAAAACAGTAAAGATCCTTGCTTTGTCACTTCAGTGCGCAGGTATATCTTATCAGTTTTGACAGGAAAACTATCGACAACAGTCTCTCCTTCTCTTCCTCCCTGCCTCATTTCAAGCCAAAAGCTATCCGCCTTCTTCCGTACTCCCAGTTGGTACATGACTCTCCCCATAATGCCATTTCCGGCAAAATCCCTTCACGGAGTCCGGTCAAATCTAATGAAACAGTTCCGGTACTATAAGGTCCAGACACTTTCTGTGTCAGCGAATTACGCGCCCATTCAAATCCCTTTGCATACTGCGCATAAATCCTAAAATAACCGGGACGATCCGTCAGACTCCATTTATCTTTCCGGGGTACATGATTGAATTCCCATACATGAGCCAGTTTCGAAGAACTGAAATCATCCGAATGTTGGGGAAATGTAATCTCTTGCTTGGCCTTGACTGCCGGTTTTCTATAAGTTACCACTCCTTTTCCCGGTTTACCTTCCGGGCCTACCACCGGCCAATCCTCTTCCCATTTCATCGGATACAGCATCACACATCTACCCATATAATCCCTGTCCTGGAAAGTATATGCCCACGATTCACCTTCAAATGTCTCCACATATCCGCCCTGATGTACACCGGCATCAGCATAGTTGATATCATCATCAATAAGGACCTTTGTTTCATACGGACCGTAAAGATTACGGGAGCGGCTGATCATCTGTACCCCATTGTATCCCAATGCCGGATTGAATATATAATACCAGCCATTCCTTTTATAAGTGTGACATCCTTCAAAAAGATATTCATATCCCTTGGGAGCTGTTATAATCAGGGTACCCTCATCGTTAGGATCCAGTACACCGGTTCCATCATCTTTCAAACGTGTCAGGTATATTTTCGTCTTTCCATGTGTGACATATTTCTTACCATCATCATCAATGAAAAATCCCGGATCATACAAACGCTTGTCAAACTTATGCATTGAATACGGCCCTTCCGGTTTATTACTCTTAAACATTACAAAACCATCATCGGCAATATTAACTCCTATATAATAGGTACCGTCATGATATTTAATGGAAGGAGCCCAACACAAACGACTATACGCGGTCTGCTCATTCTCCATCCTATATTGAGGACGGAAAGTGATGCTGTCGTAGGCATGCCCTATGATACGCCAATTTATAAGGTCTTTAGAATGACAGATAGGAATACCCGGCATAGCAACGAATGAGGAACTGACCATATAAAAGTCTTCACCTACCCGTATAATGTCAGGATCGGGATAATCGGCATTAATCACCGGATTGGTATAAGTACCGTCTCCATTGTCAGACGATAAAGAAGCCGTAGTTTGTACGGGAGCAGTACACGACTGTACCATGAGTATGCAACAAAGCATTAACAATGCGGAAAAGCCATCCGCTATTTTTCCTGTAGTAATAGATAAGTTATACATCTTACATAAATTAATATAAAGTGAGGATGCAAATATATGCGGTACAGAGTCATCAAGAGGGGACAAACCGGTAATATGCGTGCACTTTTTAGACACACGGATATATAAAAACTCCCGATTAAAAGTTCTGACTCTTAACCGGGAGCTTTTTATTTTCAATAGATAGGTTTATTATATCTTTATTCTTCGTACATCTTATCAATCAGCTCCTTATAATTTTCTTTGCCACCACAGAACGTTTCAGCTTCAATGTATTTGTCAGTTCGCCCCGTTCCATGCTGAACGGTTCGGACAATAAAGTGAAACGTTTCACCTGCTCATAATGCGCAAACTGCTGCTGTAAGGTATCTATGCGGGCACGGAACAAACCCATAATCTTGGGATGTTGCAGAAGTTCTTCCATATTCTTATATTCAATGCCTTTTTCCTTGGCATAATCTTTCACAAAACCATAGACCGGTACAATAAGGGCAGACACAAATTTACGCTGGTCGGCGATAATGGCAATCTGATCGATGTAACGATCAATAGCCAGTTTCGTCTCCAAAGCTTGCGGGCTGACATATTTACCATTGGAAGTCTTGAACAAGTCCTTGATACGTTCAGTCAGATAAAGCTGATCGCCTTTCAGGTAACCGGCATCACCGGTATGGAACCAGCCATCTTTATCAATAGTGGCGGCAGTCGCTTCCGCCTTCTTATAATAGCCTTTCGTGATAGTCTTTCCACGCAGGAGAATTTCATTCTCTTCACCAATCTTCACTTCTACATCAGGCATCACGGTGCCTACGGAACCAATTTCGTAACCTTGGTTAAGGAAACAAGAAACGGTAGCAGTCGATTCGGTCAGACCATAGCCAACCAACATATTGATACCTACCGAATGAACAAATTCACAGATTTCATCAGGTACGGCAGCTCCAGCAGTAGGGAAGAAATTACCGTTCTCAATACCGATTGTCTTTTTCAGTAAAGCATAAACCGTCTTTTCATAGAATTTATACTTCAGATGAAGCATCAGGGGCGGCGTTTTGCCTGCACGCAGGTAATCAATGTTGTGCATCTTCCCAACTTTAAGAGCATCCAGCATCATTGCTTTCTTCAACCCTGTTTCCTGAGCAATCTTCTCCTGCACACCGGCATACACTTTTTCCCAGAAACGGGGAACACTGCACATCAATGTCGGACGGATTTCTTTAATGGTAGTCTGGATATCCACCGGACGCAGGTTGATACAAATCTGCACACCTTTGTGCACACAAAGATACGTCCATGCTTTCTCGAAGACATGTGTCAGAGGAAGGAAGTTCATGGAAATATCCTGATCGGTCATGTCTACCAGACGGATATCATGGATACGGAAAGCCTCCATATAGTTAGAATGATGCAACATTACCCCCTTCGGTTCGCCAGTTGTACCGGATGTATAAAGAATGTTGGCAAGGTCATCATCCGATGCACGGGAAGTACGCTCTTCCACTATATCGTTGTTCGGCAAACCTTTTCCTGTTTCCAGGAATTCATCGAAATAGATGGAAGTCATGTCACGAGGGTCGCGTACTACAGCACGGTCGAAAATGATCAATTGCTGTAACGATTGGCAAAAGCCAAAGACACTGAAAGCCGCATCATACTGGAATTGCTCGCCTACAAATATATAACGTATCTGAGCATCATTGATAATGTACTGCGCCTGTGCCGGCGAACTGGTAGCATACAGAGGTATGGTCACCGCACGGTTAGCAAATGCCCCGAAATCTATATAAAGGCATTCGGGCTTGTTCTGAGAAAAGATTCCTATGTTTTCTTCTTCCTGCACTCCTAACTCTACGAGTGCATTCGCAACTTGTCGAACTGTTTGTGAGAATTGATTCCAAGTGATGGGGATCCACTGCGACGTTTCGTAATCCCTGTATTTCAGAGCCACCTTGTCGCCATACTTCTCTGCCCGCCGATGTACGAGGACAGATAAATGATGATAAGTCATATTATTCATATATTGGTAAATTCGGCACAAAGGTAGTGGTTTCATTTGAAACTATTTCTATATTGAGAATTAAATATTTAGTATATACTTCCGCAATATTAGTACTATCCGACTCTAAAAAAGAGTGGTTACCCTACATTTTTGTTCGTTTTTCCAAAGAAATACAAATATATGTATATATTTGCACCCGATAGTTTTTTAAATATCAACGCAATTACTTAACTAACATGAAAAAGATTTTAGCATTAGTCGCCATATTGGCGATAGGTTTAGGGAGTATCAACGCACAAGATAACCTCAGATGGGGTATCACGGCAGGTATGAATGTAAGCAATATCAAAGTTAGCGGCTTTGATAGCCGGGTAGGTTTCCATGCTGGTGTTAAGGCAGAGCTTGGATTACCACAAGTAACAGAAGGAGCTTATATGGATTTCGGCGCATTACTTTCTTTTAAAAGGAGCTAAAGTAGATGGCGGTGCTTTTAGGCAGTATCAAACTGAACCCTTGTTATTTAGAGATTCCTGTACATATCGGTTATAAGTATGCTGTAAGTGATAATTTCACTTTATTTGCCAATGCAGGTCCTTATATTGGAATCGGATTATTCGGAAAGTTAAAAACAACAGGCGAAATTAAGAATGAACTTGAATCCAGTGTTGGTACTTCATCTGAAAATATTTTCGGTGATGACGGTTTCAAACGTTTTGACCTTGGGCTAGGGTTAAAAGCCGGTATGGAGTTCAGCCAAAAATACCAGATTTCCATTGGTTACGATTTCGGTTTAACAGAAACTTCAGATGCAGGAACTAAGAATCGAAACCTGATGATTTCTTTTTTAGGATTTATGTTCTAAACAACATACTTGATCCTTATATTTACAATTACATAAACCAATTTAAAGACTTAATTACATGAAAAAGATTTTAGTAATATTCGCATTATTGGCAATAAGTTTCACGAGTATAAATGCACAAGAGAACCTCAAATGGGGGCAACGCTCGGTATGAACTCCAGTAATTTTTCCGGAGATGCATTCAGTAGCAAAGTAGGATTCCACGCCGGAGTCAAGGCTGAAGTGGGATTGCCACAAATTGCCGAAGGAGTATATTTGGATTTAGGTGCCCTACTGTCACTAAAAGGTGCCAAGGTTAATCTTGGTTCCTACGATATCAAGTATAATCCTTGCTATTTAGAAATTCCCGTACACATGGGTTATAAATATACAGTGAATGAAAATTTCGCCGTTTTCGGCAATGCAGGTCCTTATGTTGCTATCGGTCTCTTTGGTAAGGTTAAGATAGATGGAGCTGAATCGTCGGATGCATCTGATAATGTTTTCGATGAAGATGGTGGTGGCATGAAACGTTTTGATCTCGGTCTCGGGTTGAAATTCGGTGTAGAATTCTGCAAAAGTTTCAAGTTGCTTTCGGGTATGACTGGGGTTAATAGATAACGCCGATCACATAGATAACAAGAACCGTAACATGATGATCTCTCTGAGCTATATGTTCTAAAAACATAAAGTAATCAGTAAAGGGCGTCATTGAACGCCCTTTACTGATTACTCTTTCACCTTGCACACACTACCCTTTCCTTATTCACCGGCATCAATGGATGGAATGGCATTTTTATCCTGCCGATTAAGCATATTTCAGTATTTATCCGTAAGTTTGCATCCCAATAATTTAACTGATTGAGATATGACTTACGATATACCCACAATGGTTTCTGAAGCAACCGGAGTTCTTAAGTCTCTGATTGCTATCCCTTCTCTTAGCCGCGATGAAGAAAAAGCAGCTGATTATCTACAGAATTATATAGAGTTGCAAGGCATGGCAACCGGACGAAAAGGCAATAACGTATGGTGTCTTAGTCCGATGTTCGACTTAAATAAGCCTACCTTGTTACTGAATTCACACATTGATACCGTGAAAGCTGTGAACGGCTGGCGGAAAGATCCGTTTACACCTACCATGGAAAGTAACGGGAAACTATACGGATTGGGTAGTAATGATGCCGGAGCAAGTGTCGTCAGTCTGTTGCAAGTCTTTCTGCATCTTTGCCGTACCACACAGAAGTATAATCTCATCTATCTCGCTTCCTGCGAAGAAGAAGTTTCTGGAAAAGGGGGCATCGAATGCGTATTGCCTGAACTTCCTCCGATCCATTTTGCTATTGTAGGTGAACCTACCGAAATGCAACCTGCCATTGCGGAAAAGGGATTAATGGTACTGGACGTGACCGCTTACGGGAAAGCCGGACATGCCGCACGAAATGAAGGAAACAATGCCATATATAAAGTATTGGAAGATATCGCCTGGTTCCGCGACCATCATTTTGAAAAAGTATCTCCACTATTAGGTCCTGTAAAGATGAGTGTAACGCAGATCAATGCAGGCACGCAACACAATGTAATCCCAGACCGTTGTACCTTTGTGGTAGACATCCGCAGCAACGAGTGTTACAGCAATCAGGAACTATTTGCAGAAATACAAAAACACATTACCTGCGAGGCCAAAGCACGTTCGTTCCGTTTAAGTTCTTCTCATGTGGAAGAGCAGCACCCGATAGTGCAACGTGCCGTTGCCATGGGACGTGTACCTTTCGGCTCCCCTACCCTTTCCGACCAGGCTCTGATGTCATTCCCTTCTTTGAAAATGGGACCGGGAAAGAGCAGCCGTTCCCATACGGCAGATGAGTTCATTTTCATTCAGGAGATAGAAGAGGCGATAGAACTGTATCTGAAATTGTTGGACGGGGCAGTTATCCATGTCTGACTCAAAACAAATCAACTATTCAATTATCACACAAAATGAGATATGCCCTTTCATGTTTACCGAGTATCAGCATACTATTTATATGCATAACAGCTGAAGCAAAAGCTGACGCTACTTCTGATTCAATATACACTCTCAAACACGTTTTGAAAGTACATATTGCCACACCAGACAGTGCTCTCAGTTTACTAAATACAATGGAGGCAAAGAAACTTGAAAAGCTTTGCCTGATAAATGCGCAACGAGGAATAGTCTACGCCGGCAAAGGGCAACAACGAATGGCTTTGAATTATGCCCTGAAAGCCTATCAAGACACTATACTCCGACACGAATATATCTATTACTTACAGACAATGTCATGTATTGTCAACGCATATAAACTTCTGGAAAATCATAAACTAAGCATCCGTTATCTGACAGAAGGCATCAAGGCCGCCCGAGAAATGGGACATAAGCAGACAGAAGCTAATTTCCTGTTCACTATGGGAGAAAACTATTATGCTTTTAAACCAAAAGCAAGAAGCGTATGACTATTTCATACAAGCCATTAATTTATTGGAGAATGAAGAATCATTCCGCATGAAGCCCTATCTTTCTTATTTTTACGGAGAGTTAACCAGTTACCTGTCCAAAGAGGGGAAATATAAAGAAGCAATTGCTATCTGCAATAAACGTGAAGAATTAATCAACCTGATGAAAAAGCAAGATGGCATTCCATTGGGATATATAAACCAGCAATCGGCCTATTTATATATCAAGCAAGCCTATCTCTATGCCAAATCAGAAGAAACAGAAAAAGCTTTTTAGACTATTTTTCCCGATTCTCCGCCACCAACTATTCAAAAAAGAAGGATATGCAAAGATACGTCCTGGTATATCAATTGGCCATGAAACAATATGGGCAGGTATTGGATTACTACGAAAAAAAAAAGAGCCGATCAATCAAACAACAGATACGATAAACAACGATTTCATCGAGGTATTAGTGAATTTATCAGAGGCCTGCCAAGGTTTGAGCAATTATCGGGAAGCCCTCCAATATCAGAAAAGGATACAGGTTATAGAAGACAGTTTGAATGTTCGTGACAAAAAAGAAACTGCTCTGGAATTGGCTACTATCTACAAACTGCAAGAGAAGGAATGGAACATTCGTCAAAAGGATGAGCAACTCCATAATTCTTTTTATAGTTCAGGTTTTGTTAGGTTGCGCATTCGTTTTAGCTCTCATATCACTATGGCTGGCCATACGCCACATGAACATCATAAAAGAAAAAAGAATATACTCATGGCAAATAAGCTGGACAGTTTGATGTCTTATGAAAGAGAGATAGACAGACTACACAGGCAGATAGCTGTAATAGAAGAATCCGATCAGGAAAATTCTCTCAACAAAAGCTTATTTAAAAAGATGGAACGCCTTATCAAAGACGAGAAACTTTATCTGATACCTGAGCTTTCAAGGCAAGATATGCTGGAGCGACTCTCCATAGATAAAAACCGATTCGGACAAATGTTACAAGAAAATACAAATATGACTTTCTCGCAATATCTCACAGAAATACGTTTGAAACATGCATTAACAGAATTAAAGATTCACCCGAACTATACCATACAAGCCATTTCCGAAGAATCCGGCTTTGCCAATACCCGCAATTTTCAGCGTTTATTTAAAGCTGCATTTGACATGACACCTTCCGATTACAAGAAGATAGTACAGGAAAAACAGCACAGAGAGCCCCCTATGGGGGGCGTAAAAAGTAAACTGTGTCATGCGCTGTTTTTCTTTCAAGCTCATCGGTCGGGGATCGGCCAGCGCCAAGGGGGTGCACCAGCACTCCCGACGAGCGTAAAATTACAACAACTTAAATCTATCTCCAAACTTTATCGCCAGTTGTTGGGCAATGGTGCCCCAATTAGCCAGTGGCATAGTCCATTTCTTGCGTATGTTGCGATAAGCGAGGTAGACAAGCTTCTCAAGGGCGGTGTCATTAGGGGAACACGCCCTTGTTTTTTGTAACTTTCCGTATTTGACGGTGGTAGCCTTCAACGGTATTCGTCATATAAATCATACGACGTATATCGGATGTGAACTGGAAGTATTCAGTGAGCTTTTCCCAGTTGTCCTGCCACGACTTGATGACGATAGGATATTTCTCTCCCCATTTCTGATCTAAATCAAGAAGCTCCGTTTCAGCGGCATCCTTGCTGACTGCACCGTAAACCCGTTTCAGATCTTTAAGAAACTCCTTCTGGTGTTTACTGCCGACATATTTGATGGAGTTACGTATCTGATGGACGATACAAAGTTGCACTATGGTATCAGGGAATACGCTTTGGATGGCATCCGGGAAGCCCTTCAGCCCATCGACACAAGCTATGAGAATGTCGTGTACACCACGGTTCTGTAAATCGGTCAGCACATTCAACCAGAAGTTTGCCCCCTCATTCTTAGAGATGTACATCCCAAGCAAATCCTTACGACCGTCCTTATCTATAGCCAATACGTTGTAGATTGCACGGGTAATGGCACAGCCTCTCTCATCCATGACTTTATAATGAATGGCATCCATCCAAACTATCGGATAAATATAGTCCAGGCTACGCGAACGCCACGCTTTTATTTCCGGAAGTACCCGGTCAGTGATGGAACTGATTGTTTCGGCAGACACACGGTTACCAAGATTCTCTTCCATCCAATCGCTTATTTCACGTGTACTATTACCAAGGGCATAAAGGCCGATTATGCGGTCAGCAACACCTTCCGCGAGAATGGTCTCCCGCTTCTTTATAAACTGAGGATCGAAGGTGGAATTACGATCACGGGGGGTAGAAACGGTCACCTCACCCATAGAAGTTTGCACCTGCTTCTGCATCTTGCCATTACGACGGTTGCCACTAATGCGTTCATCCTCGGAAAGATGGGCATCCATCTCACCTTCTAAAGCTGCATTTAAAATGCTCTCCAATAACGGGGCAAAAGTCTCCGTCCTTACCCAACAAGGGCTTGCCAGCCTTGAGCTGCTCGATTGCCTTGTTCTTGATCCGTTCAAAATCAAATTCTTCACTCATAAAAAACTGTGTTAGCAAAGTTAATACTTTTTTTTTTGTTTGCTTTGCTGACACAGTTTAAATTACAGCCTCCCCCTATGGACTAATGGGGTTACACCACAACATCATAATAGTGTAACCCCCTTCAACTCAAATGCTATCTGTTATTCCTTCTCCATATAAGTGCGTTTCACCACCCACTTACCATCACTTTTATAACATTGCACTACCATCATCGTACTTCCCTTTTCAAAGTTGAAAGAGACCCATTCTCCTTCAGTTTCTGTCAGGAAAGCGTTCAATGCATCTAAAGCGGCCTTGTCACTACCATTCAGGCAAGCCTCGGCATACTTATTGTTTTTCTCGGTGTCATCACTCCAATTTATTTCCAGGGTTTCGCCATATACTTTCTTAATATCTTTATAATATTGGCGCATAATGGTGAAAGGTACTTGGGTTTCAAATAAATTCACTTCCTGCACCTTATACAGCTTATCACTCTTGAAGGTATAACCGACAGTCGTCTCTTTTCCTCCCGTCAGCGAAGAGCCGAACTCACTTTTCAATACGGCCGCATACAATTCGGCATCCCCTTTCTGTTTCTCCAACACACCGCCACAGTTCCGCTGAGTCTCTTCAAGATTATCACCCCAGAAGGAATTGCGTACATCACAAGCTACTACCTGCAATTCTTTCTGTATAACGTCGTCCCTATAAATCTTACCTTCCGCATCAGGATAGTTGAACTGATAGCGCACCTTGAAACTAACCGTGTATGTACCTGCTTCGCTGAAGGCATACGTATAGCTACAAACATTATTTTCCGCTTCTACGGGCAGATCGGCTATGCCACCCAAATTGAAAGAATACTCCGTTTTCGACACGTCTGAACTGACTGATGCCGGCAAAGCAAAACTCATCTTCACAGGCTGGCCTACTCCTACTCGCGTACGATCAAACGTAATGTTTCCGGAAAGTTGCGGAACATTAGCAACCGGAGTATCATCCGAAGAACAAGCTCCCAATAAAAACACAGTAAGCAGGCATAAAGACAGCCCAAAAATTCTTTTCATCTTCATTTTCTTTTTTTATGTTTAAAATTATAGCGAGCAAAGTTAAGCCATAAACATTATTTATTAGATAGAAAAGAGAAATGACAGGCGACAAATAGTCCATATAGATGCGACAAGATGCTAAATACAAGCAGACAAACCATTCCGGATGTACAGTCTATATATCAATACCACCGTCATATAGACGCCCAAAGAACAGGATAAAAGAAAAGCGTTCAGTCTTTCTAAATACGGATGATTGAACGTATAGGCCGGAAGTTTAGAATGATCCGTTATTTATCCGCATCACATACACACTTTTCTCGCATAGCATAAAAATGTATCCTGCTATAACTGCAACGGTGACGATATATTCGTCCTGCCAATCACACAGTGTAAGAAAACCGAAAAATCGGTTATTTCTCCTTTTACAGGAAGTTAAGAGTTTGTCGACAGGAAGTTAACTTCTTGCCAACAAACTCCTAACTTCTTGCCGACAAGAAACTGACACTTTGTAGCGCATTGATAATCAGCGATAAATCCCCTTGTACGAAAAAGGATATTCGTACACATATATTACTTGCTTTTCACATACCTCTTATATATTCCGTTTGAATCGGGCGTGCCTCAAACAAGCAATGTCATGATGCAAAACAAGCAATGTCGTAATACGGAATATTGCTAGTTTTGCATCATGACATTGCTTGTTATAATTATACTCAATACATCAAGTGTTCTTTTCTTCCTGCAGCCTTTCAGTTTTTTCCCGAACTTCCTGTTCATCGGCATTCCAGCTGAAACTTCCAGGATTATAGTTGTTTCAGGCATATTTCAGCCGGAATGCCGATGAACAGGAAGTTCGAGAAGATCTGAAAGAACGGGAAGAGCATTTTCTCTGAAATAGTGGGTGTAGGATATTCCATAAAAAGCCTCCTTCCTTTTGGTTATTCCCTGCAATTCATATATCTTTTCATAAGCTGAAGAGAAATGCGGCATGTTGAAGCTATTTTTGACAAGGAAAAAACTGGTAATTTTATTTAAGTCAAGAAACAGAGTCTCAATAAAAATGTTTCACGCTGACCAAAAAGGGTCGGGCGTGCAAGCATGTTTATGAGTTCTGTGGGTATACCAGTGCCTTTCGTTACATAAATATGAACTATACGTCCGACTTCTTTTTGCATAAAGGGGATGAGGGCAATTTTAAATATTTAAAACCCGAAGAAGACATGAAAACCCCGAAGGATGAAATGATAACAGAGGCCATCCGCTGCATGACAGAACAGAGGAAACACGAGATATGGGAAGTGCTCTACCCATTAAGTATAAAATATGGTTTTACGCTCGATTCCGACTATGCCAGTATCAAGCTGGAACCTCCCTGTAAAGACTTTCCGGAAGAAAAATGCGAATGTAAATTACCGCTTGATTCCGTGTACAGCGCCTTTGTCACCCTGCTTATCTGTTCGGAACATATCATGGCTCACCTCACATTCTTTATGGATACGTAGATAGCATTCCGGGATTTCGTCAAGCCCTCGACGCTTGCAGCCAGTATGTAGGAGAAGTAGCCTATAGCAACGATTCAACCTCTTTCTTTTCCAACGCCAAGTTGCCCGCAGGCACAACTTACCATGATTTGCTAAATGAAGAAGATTATCAGCTCGTAGACTCAACGTTGCGCCATAAAATGGATGTACCACTACATCGGATGTACCTAAAGCCGGGGCATCTGTCTATGCTTTTAGGACAAATAGACCAAATAATGAAGTTAAAGAAAGCAGGATATTCAGAATCACAGATAGACAGCATCCACTCTCAGGTAATGGATGCCGTATTAGAAAAGAAAGCCAAAGAAAAGGGATATATAATCAACGGGCTGGAAACAATCTCAGAACAATTTGAAATGATAATGCCCGGAGATTTAAAAGAAAATGCAACTGCATTGGCAGAATACTGCCGAAAAAAAAAGAGAAAGACAAGGAATATACACAATTTCAAACCTTAACCGATGCTCTTGTAGAAGTATACCGTTCACAAAGCATGAAGCGCCTGATCGAATATGAGATTCAAATGGATGCTTTCTACCTTAACGCTTCTCCCTACTTACAGGAGATAGCCATACATCAACGAAAAGTATTGTTGAAAGCCCGGAACATGAACTGGATAACCAAACTCACCGGACTCATAAAGGACAAAACGACCTTTATTGCCGTCGGAGTGCGGCATCTGCCGGGAGAGAATGGACTAATCACCCTTCTGCAAAAGGAAGGATACAAAGTGGAGCCTGTTGAAGTGAAACGATAGTCTAGGGATATTCAGTAAATGCCTTATATTGTATAGAATGAAAAGTAAGTCTTTCTTTTCGTTAGGCTTTACTCTTCATTTTTTATGCTTTTATTCTTTCGACAGAGTTTTATATTTATAAAAGAATCTAAATTCTTTAGTACTGCAAACCGTCCATGCGCATTGAATAATGTAAAACTCTTAAGCACTTGTTGCCATGTAATATTTTTCTTCCTTTGATGTTTCCTACGCTTTCCTCATTTTTTGTTTTTAACCCCGCCCATCCAACAATACAGATAATGCTGAGCCATGAGAATAAACAACTACTCCATGTTATACTAACCTATTTGATCTTTCTTCAATTCCGCTGAAGAAAAACCAAATAGATTATCAATATAGAAGTCGCTCATTAATAAACCATCAATACCATAACTTACATACGACTAAAGTCAAACAATTCAGATTCTGTACGCGCACCTTGCATCAATGTTTCTATTTTCTTTACCATCTCTGGATATTGTTCTGAAACATCATTATCCTCATGTATATCTTTGGATAAGTCATAAAGTTCAAATGTTGTTTTCTCCGGACAACCAACAAACAGTCGCACGCCTTTCCAATTGCCATAACGTAGAGCTTGTCTACCTCCTTTTTCATGAAACTCCCAATAAAGATATTCGTGTTCCTTCTGCTTACCTTTTCCTAACAAAGTCGGCAAGAACGAAATGCCGTCAGTTTGAATATCACGTGTAGTGCCTGTTAACTCGGCAAAGGTTGGCATCATATCCCAGAAAGCCATAATATGGTCATTCGTAACTCCACCCTCAATATGATTCGGGCAACGGATAATCATCGGCATACGAATGCCCCCCTCATAGAGATCACGCTTCACTCCGCGATAAGGTCCGTAACTTTTAAAATAATCAGGGTTTGCCCCGCCTTCTCTATGAGGTCCATTATCAGAAGTAAATACGACAATAGTGTTATCATCAATTCCCAATTCAGCTAACAGTTCCATTATCTCACCCACATATTTGTCCAAACGAGTTACCATTGAAGCAAATGCAGCCAAAGGACGTTCTGCCGCACCATAAGCTCCCCGGCGGTTCGGGTTTTGCTCTGCCCAAGCCTCATCATCTTTTGCCGGGATGAGATTACAATAAGATTGATATACCGAATCTTTCGGCAAAACCAATTCTGCATGGGGAAGAGTATATGATAAATAGGCAAAGAATTTTTCTCCCGCATGGCTGCGAATATACTGTAAAGCCCGATTATGGATTAAATCCGCTGAATACGTACCCTCAGCCTGATTGTAATTTTCGGGAAATTCTACACGTTTTGTACCGTCCCACAGATGATCGGGATAATAATCATGAGCCAATGTTTGACAATTATACCCCAAGAACTCATCGAAGCCCACTTTAGTCGGATCTGATTCGGAACCTGGATATCCCAAACCCCACTTTCCAAAACACCCGGTTGCATAGCCAGCCTCATGGAACAGTTCTGCAATAGTATATGTACCGGCAGGCATTGCTACTTGTCCTTCAGGATCCATACGCATGTTGCCGCGAATATATGTATGTCCCGTATGTTGCCCTGTCATCAGTGATGCACGCGAAGGCGCCGAAACAGAAGTACCGGAATAGCACTGCGTAAACCGCATACCTTCATCAGACATCCGTTGCAAATTAGGAGTCTTTATTAAATTCTGCCCATACGGTGAAATATCACCTATACCAAGGTCGTCTGCCAAAATATAAATGACATTGGGGCTTTGTTTCCATTCCGCTTCCGGCTGCTGCACAGGCTACAAGCAACCATAGCTCCTGCGATTCCACAAGAGATGCTAAATAATTTTTGTTTTTCCATCTGAAATCAATTTAGTATTAAATTTATCAATCTATCGTTATTGCCTTTTTAGCTTTCGGAGTAAATAATACATCGTCGATGCAAAACTTTCCTCCCTTTATCTTAATATTCCGGTTACGACTACCGGACACCCGAACTTTTTGCTCTCCGTTTCCGGCATAAACTAAATCTTTGACCTCAATGTCTTTTGAGTTATTGAATGAAAGTACCGGCCCTTCTGCAACATCCAAATGTATATTTTCCATCCGTAATCCACATGTCTCATCAACCTGCGCTCCGGCAACAGTGTATCATACAGTCAGTAAGAGATACATTACTTACATTCATTTCCGGAAGGCCATTGAAAAACATTGCCCTACCAGCATCACGGCATGTGATGTTTGAAATATGTATGTCTTGAAAACACGGAGTGTCATCAGTTACCGGCATGAAGGGAACATCAGTCATTTCACCTCCTTCCGGAATACCATCCGGTTCAGGAGTTTTCTCTTGATAGTAAGAGTCAAACCAAATAGCATAGTTCGCTATATCATTCATCATGATATTGTCTACGTATACATTAGACACAACTCCACCACGACCTCGTTTGCTTTTTGAATCGAAGTCCAGTATCAGTATCAATGAAACGGCAGTTCCTCACAGAGACTCTATCAATACCACCTCCCGTATCACTTCCGATGACAAATCCGCCATGCCCATGAAACACGGTACAATTATCTATAATAATGTTGGCACAAGGTCCTCTTCTACGTCCCACATCACCAATTCCACTTTTCAGACAGATGGCGTCATCTCCCGCGTCTACCGCACAATTCACTATCAGTGCATTTGTACATGAACTCAAATCAATGCCATCACCATTCTGAGCATTCCAAGGACAACGAACCATAATTCCATCAACCACAATATTATCGCTTAAAATAAAATTTACATGAAAACTCGGAGAATTCTGGAACACGACACCTTGCAACAATACTCTCTCGCAACGGACAAAGCGTACCATACGTGGACGTTTCTTGGCTAACTTCTCAGATGATGTTTCAGGATACCATATTGCTCCATCCTGTTGTACAGTCCCACCTGTTTTTATAAAACTATTCCATTCTGCATTGCTAACCTTAAAACGCTTGACCGGACGCCATAATTCTCCGTTACCATCAAATACACCTTCACCGGTAATTGAAAAATTACTTTCATGATAAGCACTGATAGGAGATTGGCAACGGCTTCCAGAAGTGCCCTCATCCGGTGATAATAAAGGATATTGCGTTTTATCAGGTGTAAATAAAACAATTGCATTTTTCAAAACATGCAAGTCGATATTACTTTTTCAAAACGATAGGACCAGTAAGCCATATCCCCTCCGGAACAATTAAATGCCCTCCGCCACGTTCTGACAAGTCTGCTATAGCCGCCGCAAATGCCTGAGTATTCAATGTCATGCCATTACCGATACCACCATACTCAGCCAGAGAAACTTCCAGTTCAGGAATAGCAGGAGTAACCGCTTTTGGAATATCAAAAGGCAAACCTTGATAGTATTTACCGTATCCTTCCGCTTTACAGGGAAAAACAACAAACAATATTACGAACACAAGCATAATAAGTTTAACTAGCTTTCTCATATTACGTATTCTTTTTTAAAATTTGATGTTACAAAAGTAAGTAATCTATAAAATGGAGATTTGTAAAAATCATCAGTTATCATTCACTTTTTATCAAATACTATTTATTTCATCTTCTTTATTCTTGAATTTATGCAGTTGAATATATTCCTTGGGCGACACCTATATTGTTCCTTGAAACAACGACTAAAATAACCCGGATCTGAGAATCCCAACTGATAGGCAACTTCTGATATGGAGAACTGTCCGGTTCTAATAAGCAATTCGGCTTTTATCACACGATACTCTTTGATAAGCTCTATAGGAGATTTGCCAGTCAAAGATTTTATTTTATTATACATAGTAGTCCTTCCCAACTTGAGATGAACAGCCAGATCATTGACCGTCAATTCCGTATCATGTATATTAGTATCTATCCATTCCATAAGTTCCTTCATGAACTCTTGATCACGATTGGTCACCACCACATCCTCCTGTGATACAAACTCTTCAATGCGATGATTGGCAGACTGAGATGAGAAATGTTCAAAAAGCAATCTGCGCCGTGTAAGGAGATTGTCTATGCAAACCAGCAAAAATTCCACACTAAATGGTTTGGTAATATAGCTATCTGCCCCATACTTTATAGCTTTAAATTTATCTTCCGAAGTTTGTTTTGCCGTAAGCATAATAATAGGAACATGACTGGTCTCAAAGTTATGGCGAAGCTTATCCACCAATTCGATTCCATCCATCCGTGGCATGATTAAATCTGTCACGATAACGTCCGGTTGATGGACAGCGATTTTGTCCAATGCATCCACCCCATCCACAGCTTCAATCACTCTATAACTCTCCATCAAGTTATTAAAGATAAATTTACGTATCTCTGCATTATCGTCAACAAGCAAAATTGTTGGCGCATCCTTTGGAAGAGCCTGTTCTGAATAAGTCGCTGATATATTTTTCATGTCAGTCGACACCGAATAATTATTTTCATCCGCTACAGTGTCAAAATCAATCTGCTCCATACTGAAATGTTGATTACCCCGCAAGAGTTTTATTGTGAAGGTACTGCCTTTCCCCACCGTACTTTCCACATTAATGGTACCATGATGTAATTCCACAATCTCCCGACACAAAGCTAAGCCTATTCCACTTCCATGTATATCTCTCCTTATCGCTTTCCGAAATTGTGAGAAACGGGCAAATATCTGTTTCTGGTGTTCTTTGGAGATTCCCACTCCGGAATCATCTACAGATATATAAACACAGTCCTTTTCATCTTCTGCCTCCTTACATGTTATAGACAGAGAAACCCTCCCATTATCCGGAGTAAATTTAAAAGCATTGGAAAGTAAATTGTATAACACACTCTCCATTCGCTCCGTATCAATCCATAACATAATACAACTATGAGAAACTGTCAATAAGAGAGTGATTTTTCGTTCATCAGCCATATCCCTGAAGTCTTTAAGTACATTCTGAGCTATGGGTATAATATCAGCATTCTGTACTTTAAGTTCCAATTTGTCTTTAACTATTTTACGGAAGTCGAGTAATTGGTTTATTAAAGATAACATCCGTTTGGAATTCTTGTATGACATTCCTAAACTGTCTTGTCCTCTTTTTGACAATGTTTCCCGTTTTTGCAAATCCTCCAATCCTCCAATAATAAGGGTCAAAGGAGTGCGCAATTCATGTGAAATATTAGTAAAGAATCTTATCTTCATTTCCGACATGTGTTGTTCCATCCTTGTTTCTGCACGAAGCTTTGTCATTATATAAAGTGTGCGCATTACAAGCCATAATACAGCTAAAAACAGAATACTATATATACAATAAGCATACCAGCTGAGCCATGGAGGAGTAGCAATGTGAATCTTCATCGTAATCTCCGGACTGTTCATCAACTCATTGCCAACAAAAGCTTTGACATGAAAAGTATAATGCCCATGAGGAACTTTTGAATAATAGGCACTGTTTACTTTTCGCGAAATAGTCCAAGTATTATCATACCCTTCCAAATAATACATATAATTTACTTTGTCTTGCAATCGGAAATTAAGTGATGCAAACTCTACCCGGAAGAGTAAATAATTATATGGTAATTCTATCTCATTCTTTGTTATATCAGTCTCCAAAAAAGGATTTGCGATCTTCTGATCCTGTATTTCCAGATCCGTGAATGACAGACGATATTCATATTGAGAGAACTGCACTTTATGAGTATTTATCATCTGTAGTTTATTTAGCCCTCCAAAAGGATAGTGCCTTTAGCGTCAGTGGCAACGGATGCTTCATTATAAGATATCGGAGTAGAGTTGCTCCATAGAGAATAATCAGTGAATATTTTCTGCTGAGGTTCAAAACGCATGATTCCTTTCTCGGTCGAAATCCAAATATTCTTGTCAATATCTTCGGCTGCAGCCAACACGATATTGTCAAGCAAGCCATTAACTGTCGTATAATTCACAAATATGGGTACCTCATTGTCGGAATATCCTTTTATTAAACTTAATCCTCCTCCATAAGTTGATAGCCATATCTGTCCGGAGGAATCTTTCAATATATGTATGACATCATTTCCTCCAATAGAATTCTTACTGCCCGGATAGCGTCTACATACAGTAAATTGCATTTCTTCGGGTGATTCTGAAGGATTACATATCATCAATCCCTCAGTCGTAGCTATAAACATTCTATCTAATGTATCACTAAGTATATATCTGACTCGCTTGCCCTCTCCCCTAGGATAATTGGGAAAATTATTATAAATATTTATAAAGCGATCAGAGTCGATATCAGACAACAGATTTATTCCTCCTTCAAAAGTCGCAATCCATATTCTGCCAAAACAATCCTGGTCAATAGCATAAACATGATTATCAGAAAGTGACCCAATATCTCCTTCTACATGAAGATAATGATTAAATTTATATTCCTTCCCGTCAGGGGTAAGACGCCACAACCCATTTCCTTTAGTCCCAACCCAAATATTTCGAAGTGAATCCTCAAAAATAGCATATATCTTGCCTAATGGATTTCCATTATCAGAATGAGAATAGAGATGTTTTAAATTGTATTGACTATCATAACAATATAATCTACCATTCTTTGTTCCGACCCATAGATTACTATCTCTATCCAATTGGAGAGCGCGTATATTATCTGGATAATTTGTCCTGTCCACTTGAAAGTTGGAAAATATCCGACCGGGCATCTTCTATAACAATTTTCACTAATCCTTTTTTCATAATATGGCGAAAGCCACATGACATTATCATCATCTATTTCGAAAGCGGTAACTCCATTTGTCATTCTGAAATCGGTTGAAGGTACATTAAAGAAAGGTTCTACCAAGTCTTTCTCCCGGTTATAATAGCCAAAACCTGCTTGTTTCATTTTTATCCATACAACATCATTACATTCTTGTACTACGCTCAATGTATCGGAAAAATAATCAACAGTATTCAACTCTTGACTGAAGTGTTTATAATCACATCTTGAGGGATCAAAGCGTGTAATACCCGGGCACAAATCGGTTATCCACACAGTATTGTGAGAATCAACTGTCATGTGGCATATATGCTGTGGCACAATACCTGACGGCATTTTATCTTCCAAAGCATTCATCTTTTTCTTCAGCACTTTAACCCCACTGAAGGAAGTACCGATATATAGTTCACTTCCATCTGCTGCACTAGCCAGAGTCGTTATGCCATCTATTTTGATATCATCATAGCAAAGTAGAGAGTAGCCTTTCAAAAACCGAGAAATCAAGTGATATTTTGTAGCGAAAGCAATTCCTTCACCTACAACGGCTGCTGCAATAATCGGTTCATCACTTTTAATACGCATCTCAATCTGAAAATCGGGTGTTATAGTTATCACACGCCTCCCCTATCGCAAACCAGCCAAACAGCACCATCAACTGTTTCACACATAAAAGAAACAGCGGAATCTATCTGTCTATTTCCAATAAAACTATGAGCCGTCAGAGGGGAGCTGTTTTTGGAACCAGAGAAACATACCACGCCATTATCTTGAAACTCAACCCATACAGTCCCTGTTTTATGGCAAAATAAGACTTTTCCTATACGATAAGATTTCCCAGCAAGTTGATCTACAAGTTGATCTATACTCTCGAATTGTTCTGTAAAACGATTAAAGCGATAGAGGTGCCCATCGTAAGTCTGAAACCATAAATGCCCGTTCGCATCCTCCATGACCTGAGTGAAACGATTATGCTGTACCGGAAGATTATCCGGATCATTGCAATAATTTTTAAAATGGTAACCGCCAAAACGGCTTATCCCATTCCAAGTACATATCCAGACAAAACCTCTTGAATCGGTATAAATATCTAAAATGTTATTATGCACGAGTCCATCTAACGATGTGTACGTTGAAAAAAAGTACCTCGTAAAGATTGTGCTGATATCGTCATTGGAGATATCCAAATGCATAAAAACAATATATGTAGAAATTTCCTCATAAATAAAGGGTTTATTGGAACAAATATAAAACTATTCTTCTCCCCACACAGCCTTCAGCTTATATTTTTCAATTTCTTCCGATGTGAGTTGCCGACTCCATACTACTCTTTTGCCAGTTCCAGCCCCAGGTCCCTTATTATTATATTCGGCATAAAATGCAGTTCCGCTCTGTACGATAGCTTTCTTCCAATCTGACCAACCTTCCGGACATATATGAGTACCCAAAAACAATTTAAAAAGACAGTTTGAGCATGGATTCTCCAAGGGCGACCCAGAAAAACATGATCTACATTCTTCGCTGCAATCAAGGAACAGCTATCAAAAAATAAATCCATATTGTTGTCCTTTACAAGTCGATGCAGCTGTTATATAAGAGTTCTTTTTACTCAAAATAGTGCATTCTTTAAAATAAGCTGTCGCACTTCCGAAAATGAAGTCCGTGGTTCCTTCAATCAGACAGTTTACAAACAAATAGCACTTGTTTCGACTACATAATTCATCTTCTTTCAGATTTCCGATACCATATAGGAACAACGTATCATGATTGCCTTTTATATGGCAATTTATGTAACGTTGCCTATCACCCATACAAAGTAATGCTACCGCTTGCCCTACAGCAGGTTCCGACGAATTCTCAATCGTAATGTTTTCTGCAACAAAAGAATCAGCAGCATTAATGATAGTTGCCGTTCCCGGAGTGCCAATGCGCACTCCGGTTTTTCCTGGTAATCTGGCAGAATCATGCCAAGTGATGACCGTTTGCCCTCCCGGCCTACCAATAATCCTGAGATTTTTCTTTGACGAAGGTATATTAACTTTCTCTTGATATATTCCTTCCTCTTAAAAATACAACTGTTTCACGGTCGCAAAAATCAGGAACAGCCACTATTGCCTCACTTAAGGTTCTAAAATCACCACTTCCATCAGCAGATACGACAAAATCTGCCTGATAAAGTGAATCGCCTGCATTCGCTGTAATATCCGTTACCGATAAAATAACGAGAAAAAAAAATATATAAATATTTTCATCTTAGCTTATTTATATACAACGCTCCCTTCCGCCTTATTTGAAACAAAAGCGTTTCTCCCCGATATACAAGAAGAAGAAACTGAAATCAACCGATTGCGACTGCCCGTTACTATCAAAGCGTTCCCATCTATCCGGCGACATTGAAAACCTATAACAGTTAAATCTTTCACATTATTGAGCATCAATGCCGGACCACTTTTTGGAGTAACCATCACATTACGCAGGTTTACATTGGTAGCTTCGTGTATCTTTGCACCTTCGTCAGCGTATATGTGACAATCTTCTATAAATACATTCCGGACATTCATCTCCGGCAGTCCGTTGAAAAGCATTGCCCGTTTTGCTCCGTGACAGGTTACCTGCGATATATATATATCCTTGAATTGTGGCGTAGTCTCATCTGCATCAAAAGCAATCATGTCCTCGTCTTGTTCCGGTAGTTTCACGCTCACCCGTTTCCCATAGAACAAGTCAAATAGTAAAGCTTCCGAAACGATATCATTCATCATGATATTTTTAATGTAAATGTTCTCTACAACACCTCCACGTCCACGTTTACTCTTGAATCTCAGGCCTACATCCGTACCCGAAAAGCGACAATTGGATACGGCAATGTTCTTTACTCCCCCACTCATCTCGCTGCCCACAACAAAGCCTCCATGTCCATGATAGCAAACGCAGTTGTCCACAATAATATTAGAAGCCGGTATACCACGACGACGTCCCTCTTCATCTTTGCCACTTTTAATACAGATAGCATCATCACCTACATCAAACCAACTGTCGGTAAGAAGCAAATTGGTACATGACTCAATATCTATTCCATCACCATTCTTGGCATACCACGGACAACGCACAGCGATATTGTGAACAATAATATCACGGCTAAGAGAGAGGTGTACATTCCAACAAGGAGAATTTTTGGAACACAATTCCTTCCAGCAAAACTCCATCACATTCTCTGAAATTCACCATTACAGGTCGTAAAAAGTCACGAACGCTTTCAAAATCCTCCATTGTCTTAGCCCAGGGAACAATGTTTTGAATGGCATCTTTGGCACCGCGATAGTAACTTTCCGTAGGATACCACAACTCACCATCCTCACTAAGTATTCCTCCACTTTGTATACATTCATTCCATACCATAGGTGGCATTTCATTCTTCTTTCCAAGGCGCCAAATATCACCTGCACCATCTATGATTCCCTTGCCAGTAACAGCTACATTGCTCTTTCTCACAGCCGAAAGCTGAGGCTTGCAACGGAACGTCTTACACCCCTCAAACACGGTTTCGACAATGGGATAGAGAGACTTGTCCTGGCTGAAAACCACTATCGAATTGTCTGACAGATGTAATTCCACATTGTTTTCCAATTCAATTGGTCCGGTCAGCCACACCCCTTGGGGCACAATCAAACGTCCCCCTCCCTTTGAAGCAAGATATTGAATGGCTTTCTCAAAAGCTTCACTATTGAGTGTCACTCCATCACCAGAACCGCCAAAATCTGTTAAGCAGATATTTAAATCAGGGATTACAGGCCGTTCAATAACAGGCATTTCAAACGGTAAATCACGATAAATGTCTTTCATATCCTTTGCTTGCAATTTCATACTTGAAAAGGACATAATTATAAATAGAAAAATTAATAACTGATTTTTCATTCTATATCGATTAAAAGTTAATCCCAACCTTCATTTTGATACCCCTTCAGCGCTAAATTCAATTCTATTGCAGCCAAAGGTATAGGGCGCAGATAAAATTTGGTGGTAATCCTCCCCACAGGAATATCCGGATTGTGCGCTTCCACATATTCTGCTAATTTCCCCGTCCTAGTCAGGTCTGTCCAACGATGGTACTCCCCAGCCAATTCGCGGGCACGTTCATTCAAAATATAATCAATGTTCATCTCAGATGCGACCGCAGGTGTTGCTTTAGCACGATTACGTACAATATTAATATAAGAGACCGCTTCTTCCGGTTTATTCAACTTAATATAAGCTTCCGCAGCTATCAGATTTGTCTCTGCTAAACGAGCTAAATAGATGTCACGCATAGAAGAAGTAATCTTAAAATACTGTTTTCCATTCTCTATATCATCAAACTTACGAAATGGAGCTACTCCACAGATATCTGCAGACATTTTAGCTTGATAAGAGGTTTGTTCATTGCTAATATTATTTCCTTCCGGAAGCATTTCCACTATAATTGCATTTTTACGACTGTCAAGAGCCGAGCGCCAACTTGCTATGTTTGCAATCTCCCAAGAAGGACAATAATAATAAATCACTTCACTCGTATTTTTCTTTTTTTCTCATCATAATAGTCCCAATAACTTTGACGCAACTCAAGCATAAAAGTTCCTTCATATCGTTCATCTTGAGCCGGATTATCCGTATTTGTATTAAATACTTCATGCATCCATAATGTGGGAGTTAATGTAGAGGAGGTATATTTATGACCAGCTTCTGCACCTTTTAAATAAGGTCCGTAATCAGCTTGTTGTCTGTTTCCATCTTTCTGTACATCAGCTACAGTTGCTACATTGTAATCAATAAAAAATAGAATCTCCTCATTCCTTTCCCCTTGGTTACTGAACAAAGTTGTAAATGGCGTGGTCAAAGGAGCACCTGCTCCTGCACTTTTAGCTGATGTAACGGCTGCATTAAAATCTTTCTCATCATGAGTGAGGTATCCTTTGCATAAATAAGCTTTTTGCCAAATAATGTTTAGCAGCGACTTTTGTAAAACGACCGTCGCTTGATTTCTCAGCAAGCACAGATGAAGAAGAAGCCAACTCTGTCAATTCATCAATAATAAATTGGAAAATAGATTCCGCACTCTCTCGCTGTACACTTGCAATAGGAGAAGTAGTACGTGTGGTCACTAAAGGAACTCCACCGAACTGCTGTACTAAATTCAAATAATAAAATGCACGTAAACCACGTGCTTCAGCAACGCGCTCGGCACGGCTATCATCTTCACCTCCCCAATAAATCACTTCATTCGCTAAAGAAATAGCCTTGTAGTGTTCCTTATAAAATGTTGTCACATTTTCTTCGGCACTTGAATAGTTCTGACCATACAAGTTACAAACTTGCACAGAAGTACGTCCACTTGCAAAAAAGATCAGTCCCTCCCTCAAACAGCCAAGGAGCATCACTATATATAGTTCTTAATGAGCCATAAGCAGCATTACACAAACTTTCAAACCCAGCTGATGTGTTATAGTAATCAGCTCCCGGTACATTCGATTTATTATCCTGTTCCAAGAAATCAGAACATCCAGCTAATATTGCAAATAAAAAGACTGTCACAACTGTATATAACTTTTTTCATAATCATATTTCTACTATTAAAATTTAACATTTAATCCTAATTGATAAGTAACAGAACTCGGTCCTCCTGTTCCATCTGAAATTTTAGCATCAGCCCATTCCGGATCAAATCCTTTATAATCTGTGAAAGTGAAAGGATTCAATATATTAGCGTAAATACGCAAATTCTCAAGACCTATTTTCTTTATCAGTTTTTTAGAAAAAGTATATCCAACTGTTATATTTTTAATTTTCCAATAAGAAGCATCCACATAATTATTAGATTCAAATTCTTTATTCTTACTAGTATACCAACCATTTCCACCGCCATAATTATAAGCTGCCCCATCAAACGGATACGGATAAGAGCCTACGGTTGTATGGTCAGCCACTATATTAGGATTGGATGTAAGTGAGGTCGTTGTTTTTCCATCCCACGTATAATTGAATATTGGAGCACCCTCTGGAATATAAAAATCCATATTCAATTTAGTTCGTCCACGGTCACTATAATTTGTAAATTCTTCCATAAAAGGACTATATAACAAATGCCCTTGCTTCGTATTTATACTCATAGAAAAATCCCAATTCTTATATGACAAAGTGGTAGACAAGTTTCCAGTCCATTTCGGTAAAGCATGCCCCAATATCTGCCGATCATCATCATTCAGTTTCCCATCTTTATTTGCGTCTTCATAAGTCATACATCCTTCAAAATAGCCATACCATTCAGAATTGGTCTTTGTCACCCCATTAATCGTTACTAACTCATTCGCTTTTGCTTGAGTACATATTCCCAATTGTTTCAAATCATAAGCAACATCAATGGGTTGCCCGATAAACCAACGCTCGGCACGCATGTCTTCTTTCTTACCTTGTAGTTCAAGAATTTCATTTTTATTCTTAGCGAATGAGGCCGTTATATCCCAATAAAAATCCTTTGATTGAAATAATATTCCTTTCAACATCAATTCCACTCCGCTATTACGCACTTTACCTACATTCGCAGTCATACTTCCATTATAGGAACCTTGTTCTAATAATAATTTCATATCCATAAGCAGATCTTTGGATGTTTTTGTATACCAATCAAATGTACCAGAAACTCGTCCTCCCAAGAAAGCAAAATCCAGACCTGTATTAAATTCCGTGGTAGTTTCCCAACTTAATAATTCATTCATAATACCAGGACCAAATCCTTTACCGAAGCCAGAATAATAAAGCTGATTGGCAAGAAATGAAGTTTCATAATTTCCTACAGAAGCATTATTTCCCGTAGCACCATAGCTAACACGTAATTTCAGATTATTAATCCACGACATACTGTTTTTAACAAAATTCTCTTCACTAATACGCCACGCTAATGCCGCCGAAGGAAACATTCCCCAGCGATGACCTTCTTTGAATTTTGAAGAACCATCCCAACGAGTAGACAAAGTAGCCAGATATTTCCCTTTATAACCATAATTTACACGTAAAGCATATGAAAGCATTGTCGATTTCCCATAAGAACTCTTCACATCGCTATAGCCCGAAGCAGCCGAACCTAAATTATACCACAAAGTTTCAGAAGTAACATTATTTCCTGTTAACTCATATTTTTCAGCTTCTGTGCTATAAACACTCATCAAAGCCATAGCATTCAAAGTATGACTTTCACCGAATGTCTTAATGTAATTCACTTGTGTATCCCATGTATAAGAAAAATATTCATCTTTAGTTATAGTCGCTTTAGCATCACCGGTAGGATTGTCTTTAGCATTGTAAGTCCCTGCTTGTTCTTCAGAAAGCCCACCATAGTATTCTCCTCTTCGTTTAGTAGACATTGTTGGAGAGAATGTTGTTTTAACCAATATTTCTTCTATCGGCTGATATTGCAAATACATCGTTGTCAATACGCGATATCCTTTAGTTTTATCCTTCGAATTCATTGCATCAACTAAAGGCGAAACTGTAGAAGTAAACCCTGCCGGATACGCCTCACTTTTTTCTTGTCCAGCTACCAAATCTTTACCTGGCATATAATTCAGTTCTCCAGTTGCAGTATTGTAAGGAAGCCAAAAGCCATTAGAGCGAAAAGATGTCTGTACTGCTCTTCTCGAACCATAATTATACTCAAAAGCGACCAGATTAGCTGTTGCCCCCATGGCCAATTGCCTATTTATCTTACCATCAATTGCTAATTTCAGATTATAGCGTCTCAGTCCATCACCCATTACCCCATCCTCTTGTTGATAACCAGTACCTACACGATAGGAAACTTTTTTCCCAGCACCTGACACTTGGATGAAATGATTCTGCTGTGTACCATCTTTAAGCATTAGATCAGTCCAGTCTGTAAAATCATGATTCAAAAACTGCTCTTGCATTTTAGGAGCATTTTTATTCCAACAAGCTTTCATATTTGTTGTTGTTATTTCAAGAGGTAACCGTCCATTAATAATCGCTGCATTCTCAACAGGTGTAGCATATCTCATATAACGGTAGTTAATCCATTCAATCGGGTCCATAAAGTCAGGCATCCGCGCAACAGTTTTATATCCAGCATAGCCATCATATGTGACAGACACTTTCATGTCTTCTCCTGCTTTGGCTTGCTTAGTAGTAACAATGACAACACCATTGGTAGCACGCGAACCATAAATCGCTGTGGAAGAGGCGTCTTTCAATATGTCTATTTTTTCAATATCTGAAGGATTGAGAAAATTAATATCATCACAAATAATACCATCTACTACAAATAAAGGTTGGGTACTACTTCCTAATGTACTTTTACCGCGAATGGAAATATTGAAACTCTCACCTACACGGCTGGATGATTGGCTAATATCCACCCCTGCAACTTGCCCCTGTAAAGACTCCATAACTGTAGTAGCTCCTTTGGATGTCAGTTTAGTATTATCCACACTACCAATAGCACCTGTTAAATCTGATTTCTTCTGTACACCATAGCCAACTACCACAACCTCTTCCAGAGCCTGGGCATCTTCTTTCAAAGTAACTTTGATATAGGATTGTTCCCCAACTGTAACAACTTGAGTAATATACCCAATAAAAGAAATCTGCATTTTTGCATTTAAAGGTACATCTTGCAAAGTGAAATTACCTTCAAGGTCTGTAATAACCCCATTTGTTGTACCGACAATTAAAATATTTGCACCAATTATTGGTTCTCCGGCATTGTCAAGAACCGTTCCCTTTAGTTGATGGCTCTGCGCAAAAGCAATTGAGCAGATTGTACTTAATAATAAAAGTACAAATACCCTTTGAGTAGTCTTTCTAAAATCCATAATGCTGTTTTTAATAGTTATTAAATTTAGATGAAACGTTTTATTTTGGGTGCAAGAATAGCGAATAACAACCATTTATACTTGGATTTTTTTTCATTTTTATAGGAGAATTTATCCAAATACAATCATAAAGAAAAAACAGCCATATATCAACGACAAGTATTGCAGCAAGCCCACCTTCACAGTATAGACGTGCAACATTTGCTGGGAAAGAATGGACTAGCTACCCTCTTGCAGAAGGAAGAATACAAGATGGAGCCTGTGAAGTGAAGCAACAATCTTTCAAAAGGAAATTCACAATCATCGATTCAGCCACGGCTCCGGATTCAGTTTCTCCTTTTCTTTGCGCAACTGGAAGTGCAGCACCGTACGTCCATTGTCGGCACCATCCGAGAATACTTGTCCGAGGGCTTGCCGGGTAGTTACGGTATCCCCCGTCTTCACTGAAGCAGAAGCCAGGTTACAATAAACGGAAATGTAATTTCCATGGCGGATAAGAATGTTGAAAAGTCCGTTCAGTTGGAATACGGCAGCTACCTTTCCATCAAAGATAGCACGTGCCTGTGCACCGGGCTTACCTTGAATGTCTATCCCTTTATTATCCAGTTTCACATTGCGAAGCCCCTCTACGGAATACTGACCGTAGCGGCTGGTAATGATATACGGTCCGGTAATAGGTATTGGCAATTTACCACGGTTGCCCGCAAAGCTACCGGACAATTCCCGGTCTGCCTTATCCATTGTATAGGTTTCGAGAGGTGCCGCTTTCTTGGCGGTGGTCGCTTCGGAAGAAGAAGTTGTAGCCGGTTTCGTTTCTTTTGCAGCAGCCTTCTTACGGGCAGCAGCTTCCTTACGTGCCTCTTCTGCAGCACGTTTACGGGCTTTCTCTATTTCTTCGGCTATCAGACGGTCGATACGGGCATTCAGTTGATTGGCTTCCTTGCGTTTCTTGTTCAGTTCGTTTTGCAGACCACGCTGTTTCTTCTGTACGTTGGCAATCAAGCTTTTTCTTCTCCTTTTCCTGGTCTTCCAACTTCTCTTTTTCCACTTCACGCTCTTTCAGCAAGCCGGCTTTAGCTTTCTTTACTTGTTGAAGTTCGGTCTTCTTTTGATTGACCTGCTCTTGTTTCTTCAGGATCTCTTCACCTTGCAAGCGCTGATAGTCGGCATATTCACGCACATAGCGCAAGCGGCGATAAGTTTGTGACAATGTCTTGGCGGAAAGGATAAACAGAAGTTTGTCCTGAACGGAACGATTCTTATATAGATACTGAACAGAAGACTCATATTTTTTCTTCTTATCCTTCAGGTCATTTTCAAGGCGGACTAACTGGCGCTCCAGTTTGGAGAGTTCACGATCTATAGTCTCCATATCATTATTGATGGCGAGGATATACCGTTTCCGTTCTTCAATCTGCCCGGTAAGGGCGGCAAGTCCGTTCAACTGGCTACCGACATCTTTCTTTGTAGTGTTCAGAAGTGTTTCCGACTCGGCTATCTGCTTTTTGCAAAGCACCCCGTTTACTTTCCAACTCCTTAATCATCTTGTTGGATTGGGCGCAAAGTGGCAGAGCCAGACAGAAACAACCTATGAAAATACAAAGAAACTGTCTCATAACTTGGCCAGCATCTCTAAAAGTTCAGTCCATTCAACCTTAGTATATCTGGAAGACACCTGAGTCGGAGTCAGTGATATCTCTTTGTCCGAGAAGTCGGTAAGAACGATTTTTCCTTTCTCCAAAGAAGGAATACCCAGCTCCTTACCTGTCAAAGAAGCTTTGCCACCGGGTTTGGCTGCCTCAAAAAGCATCTTCTCCAAATGGGCAAAGTCGGCCTTCTTGGGCAAAACGTCTTTCAATTCCTTACGGGTAGCCTGTACATAACGTTTTCCCATGCGATCCACTACCAACACATCGTCAGGAGTAATCTCCAATCGTGCCACTTCACTGCGGAGGATAGGCATCAGAAGGGAAAGCTGCATACGCTCACCGCTTACAAGCTTCATGGTACCGTTCACTGTAATCGTGCCTCCCTTGTTAGGAATGGTCAACTACTTTAGAAGATAAAAAGCGCGGTTCTCCCAACGAAGAAGTCACTTTCCGGGAAGTCTTACAACCGGAAAGACCTACTACCAGGGTCAGGAGAAGCAAGAGAGGCAGCATACGAATACTGCCTACCGTTCTGTATTTGCTGTGTAACGTTCTCATTCGGGTATATATTTCTTTTTATCGATCTTCTTTTTCAATGTCTTGGACTCACTGCCCATTTCCTGAGCTTGCTTCCAATACTTCAAAGCACCATCCACATCACCGGTCATATAATAGATATCACCCCCATGTTCAAGAATGGTATCACTTTGGTCTTTATCATTCTTTATTGCATCGTCTATGTAGAGGCGGGCTTCGGCATAATTGCCTTTCTCAAACAGAATCCAGGCGTAGGTATCCAAATAAGTGGAGTTCTTCGGTTCGGATTTCACCGTTTTATAACTCATTTCCTCCGCTTTGTCCAGGTCACGGCGTTCCAGCGAGAGGTAATAGGCATAATTATTCAATGCTCCCAGATTTGCCGAATTATAAACCAATGCAGAGTCGTATGCCGCATAGGCTTCCGTATTCATTTTCTTTGTATGATAGAAATCACCCATGATAGCATAAAAGTTAGAAACGAATTCTTTATCACTCTTTCCGGGATGTTTTCCAATCCTTTCTTGCAAATGGCAAGTGCGTCATCAGTGCGGTCAGCCTGGTTATAAGCTATGGAAAGATAGAAATAAAACTCCAACATATCGGGATTAGACTCGATACCGGCCTCACAAAGACGGATTACTTCTTTATAATCTCCTTTCTGTACTGCTTCACCGAGAAGTGTCATGCGGGCAGCCGTATTCGTCGGATCAATGTCCAGCACTCGTTCCAGTACGGGCATGGTCTCTTTATTCATTTTCTTGGCAAGGAGATATTGGGCATACAGCATCGGCATCTGCGCATCATCCTGGTCTTGCTCCATAATACGGTCGAAAAGGTTGATTACACGGGTACTGTCTCTAACTTCCTGCCAAAGAGCTTGTTCGTGACGCGCTATCACCATTTGTGCAATCCTCTCCCCATCTTCGATGACGAAGGTTTCTGCAGAAAGGTTGACGAGAATAATACAAACTTCACCACGGTAATCGGCATCAATCGTTCCAGGGGAGTTCAGCACGGTAATCCCCTTCTTAATGGCCAATCCGCTACGCGGACGCACTTGCGCCTCAAATCCTTCAGGAAGAGCGATATAAAGGCCAGTAGGCACCAGACACCGCTGCATCGGAGCCAGCGAAATAGGTTCATTAAGGTTTGCACGGATATCCATTCCTGCAGACAGCTCAGTGGCATAAGCCGGAAGCGGATGCTTTGATTTATTGATGATTTGTACGTTCAACATGATGTTATTTACGATTTGACGATTTACTATTTACGATTGGGGCTACTTCTATTCTTACAATTCGAGTAATTCAAGTTTCGCAATTCATCTTCCTTTTACTATAAACTTGGGCGAAAATACGGCTTTTTATACAAAATAGTGATACATTTGCAGTTAAATAATAGTAACTTCAATCGTAAATAGTAAATCGTCAAATCTCAAATAACATCATGATGAATTGGAATACGCTCATATCTGCCAAACGCTTCGGACTGGAAGAGTTTCACCAGGAACGCCATGAAAACCGCTCGGAATTCCAACGTGACTATGACCGCCTTGTCTTCTCTGCCCCCTTCCGCCGTCTGCAGAACAAAACCCAGGTATTCCCTCTTCCCGGTAGTGTATTCGTCCACAACCGATTGACACACAGCTTGGAAGTATCATGCGTAGGCCGCTCATTAGGCAACGATGTATCGAAAGTTCTCATTGCTCGCCACCCGGAACTGCAAGGCAGCTACCTCACCGAAATAGGCTCCATAGTTTCGGCCGCCTGCCTGGCACACGACTTGGGAAATCCTCCTTTCGGACATTCGGGAGAACGAGCTATTTCCACCTTTTTTTCCGAGGGAAAAGGAATGTCCCTGAAGGGCCAACTGACACCTGCCCAATGGGAGGACCTTACTCACTTTGAAGGGAATGCAAATGCGTTCCGTCTGCTTACCCACCAGTTTGAGGGAAGGCGGCAGGGAGGATTTGTACTCACCTACTCCACCCTGGCAAGCATCGTGAAATATCCCTTTTCATCGAGTCTCGCAGGCAAGAAGTCAAAATTTGGTTTCTTCATTACAGAGGAAGAAAGTTTTCGCCGCATAGCAGAAGAACTGGGTATGGAGAAGCAGAACAATGCCCCGTTGAAATATGCCCGCCACCCGCTGGTCTACCTGGTGGAAGCCGCCGATGACATCTGCTACCAGATGATGGATATCGAGGATGCCCATAAACTGAAAATTCTGACTACACAAGAAACCAAAGAGTTACTTCTCTCTTATTTCTCGAAAGAGCGCCAAGCACACCGGCTCAAAACCATGGAGATAGTAAGCGACACCAACGAGCAAATAGCCTATCTGCGTTCCAGCGTTATCGGACTGCTTATCGGCGAGTGCGTGCAAGCCTTTGTAGACAATGAAGAAAAGATTCTGAAAGGAGAATTTGAAGGAAGCCTCATCAACCATATATCCGAAGTGCCTGCCAATGCTTATAAGCACAGTGCAGATATTTCCCTAAAGAAGATCTATCGCTCGCGTGATGTACTGGACATCGAACTTGCCGGTTTCCGCATCATCAGTACCCTGCTCGAACTGATGATTGACGCCGTGCGTTCTCCGGAAAAGGCATATTCGCAACTGCTCATCAATCGCGTATCGGGCCAGTACAACATAAAAGCGCCTGCACTCTACGAAAGAATACAGGCGGTATTGGATTACATCTCCGGAATGACGGATGTATTTGCACTTGATTTATACAGGAAAATAAACGGGAATAGCTTGCCAGCGGTATAACAGACGACAAGCATTCTTCCGGATAGTCCTATGACACAACCTTATTTGCTCCCGACGTAAGCTTGCACGACTCCGGTTCGCTCGCTATGAACGACTCGATGTGGCGGATGCGCTTTTCTGCCAGAACGCATCGTCGGACTCAAACTCATATAAGCATTTACCAACGGCGGAATATTATAGCCTAACTTACGTATCTCGCAATTCAGTATCTTATAGTCCTCCTTAAATGTCTTCTTACAAAACAAAGCAGCCAAATCGGCCTCTTTAGCTTCCATTTCAAGCGGTTTCATCGGAGTAATCAGATTATCTTTATCCTCAAAGTGCTTCTTCAAGAAATAAAGAATCATGTCGCGTCCCTGACGATGATAGCTCGGATACATAGTCACTTTACCGAAAAAATACTTCACATTCGGCATAACTACCGTTAACGCACCCAAACCATCCCATAGGTTATCCAGCGCAAACAAGCCTTTGCTACCGGCACGGGTGGACTGATACTCTACCGTAACAAATGAACGTCCTAACTCAATTGTAGTGGGAAGGTACTCTTTCAGGAACTTTTCAGAGAAATTGAACATGTGGGCTGTAGCCAGAATAGGGGCACCCTGTTCATCGAACCGAACGTCCGTACCAAGGATATAACGATAACCACCTAATATTTCTTCTGCTTCAGGGTTCCAGACAATCAGCTGTTTGTAGGGATTATCCATGATATCGTATTCATCGATATCCAGCGGTTGTCCTGTACCTCCACCTGCTGCACGGAAAGCAATCTCGCGTAAACGCCCGATTTCTTTCATAATATTCGGAGAATCCTGAGCTGTAATGATATAAATCTGATTATGGCTCTTATTCGTCATACGCAGACGCTTCTCTTCGGTCAGTTCCGCCTTCAGAAGTTCCTTACTAATAGGTTCAATAATCTCTTCCATATTTTTTTTGTTAGTAGTTCTCTTTATTAAAACTAAGTTCTATAATTTATAAACGATATCTTTTACGTAAGCCGCCCACTCGGCAGGAGTTTTTGATTTATCAAAAGTCTGCCAGGAAATAGGTTTCCCGATGGTAACAGTAAACGTTTTATGACGGTTCTTCAACATCTCGTCGGCAAGGTAGAGCATGGCTATGTTAATTTTGATGCCCAAAAATTTGCAGACGTTAGCCAAATTATAAAAAAGTTCGAATTCCGGCCTTCAAAATGAATGGGGACAACGTCGCGTTGTGCCTGCACACTCTTTACGATAAAGGTCTTCTTCCAATCCAGATCACGGATCACTCCATTCTGACGTCGGGAGCACAATCCGGCAGGGAACATAATCAACTGATCATTCGATGCAAAGCCCGCTTCCACCATTCTCGGAAAATCTTTTGCCTGTTTTCCTGTCTTATTAATAGGTATACAAAGAGGAGCTAATCCTTGCAGATTCATCAGCAGGTCATTCACCATATACTTCACCTTACCTTTATAGAAACTACCCAACACATATCCCAAAGCCACACCATCCTGGCCTCCCAACGGATGATTAGAGACAAAGGTATACAATCCTTCAGTCGGTAGATTCTCTTCTCCCTTCACTACAATATTGGCATCCAGAAATTCCAGGCAGGCTTTTAAGAAGTCTACACCTACCTTATCCTTCGACTCGCGCAGGAAAACATTCAGTTCTTCCTGATGAACGATTCTTTTCAGATAAGAAACCACGAATTTGGGGATATACTTATAGTACTTCGGAGCCTTTTCCCGGAGCACTTTATCAATATCAATCAAAAATAAAGAGTCGTCAGCCATTCTTTTTTAAGATGAAATGATTGCGCAAAATTAACTCATCTTTTTAATTATACGCAATAAAATTGGTGAAAACTGCACCCAAAAACAAACAAAAGGCACCCAAAAACTATCAATTGATAGTTTTTGCCCTAAAGATTGCTCAAAATGCGTCCGTCAGAGTTAGGGAACTTTCGTAAAATTGCAACATCAAAAGTCAAACAAACGAATAATTATAATAAAAAGGAGAACGATATAACAGTATTACATTTCAAAAAAGGATTTGCTCGGAGTACAAGACGATTTATTACGTTTTGCATATAAACTAACCTCCGACCGTGAAGAAGCTAACGACTTACTTCCAGGAAACCTCTCTAAAGGCATTAGATAATGAAGATAAATACATGCCCGACACTAACTTCAAAGGATGGATGTACACCATCATGCGCAATATCTTTATAAACAACTATCGGAAGCTGGTTCGCGACCAGACCTTCGTAGATCAGACTGATAATCTTTATCACCTCAATCTGCCTCAGGAGTCCGGATTCCAAAGTACCGAAAGCGCCTATGACTTGAAAGAAATGCACCGTGTTGTAAATGCACTGCCACGCGAATATAAGATTCCATTTTCTATGCATGTATCCGGTTTCAAATACCGCGAAATTGCAGAAAAGCTGGGATTACCCTTAGGAACAGTAAAGAGCCGTATATTCTTTACACGCCAGAAGTTGCAACAGGAACTGAAAGACTTCAGATAATCTGTGTTGCAGGATAAAAACAGTTATTACCCTATACAACCTAAACCGATAACGTTCAGATATGAAAAAGTGTTCATGAAGAGGTCAGAGACTACTTTGAGCACTTTCCGACCACCCGAAAACTATCAAAACACCACCTGAAAACTATCAATTGATAGTTTTCCCCCAAATATTGCCTGAAATCCGTCTATCAGAATAAGATAACTTTCGTAAAATTGCAAAGTCAAAAGGCAAAACAATAACTATTGAAAAGGAGAAATGATTATGAACAACAGTATTACATTCCAGAAAGAATTGATCGGGGTACAAGACGATTTATTACGCTTCGCATACAAATTAACCTCAGACCACGAAGAAGCAAATGACCTACTCCAGGAAACCTCTCTAAAGGCGTTAGATAACGAAGATAAATATGCACCTGATACTAATTTCAAAGGATGGATGTATACCATCATGCGCAATATCTTTATCAACAACTACCGTAAAGTAGTTCGTGACCAGACATTCGTAGATCAGACAGAAAATCTCTATCATCTCAACTTACCGCAGGAATCCGGTTTTGAATGCACGGAAAGCGCATACGACTTGAAAGAGATGCATCGTATAGTAAATGCATTACCCCGTGAATATAAAATTCCCTTCTCCATGCATGTCTCCGGCTTCAAATACCGCGAAATTGCAGAGAAACTGGGATTACCACTCGGAACAGTGAAAAGCCGTATCTTCTTCACCCGACAGAAGTTACAACAAGAACTGAAGGATTTTGTTTAGGAGATTTAAAAAAATCTGCAAAACCGATATATAGTATAAATTTTTAGTTGTGTTAGAGAGAATAGGGGCAGATTTGGAATTACTTCCAGTCTGCCCTTTTCATTCTCTAAAATTAATCCGGACGAATTTCACAACCCACACGAATCATCTATTGTTAACTTTATATTTTCTCATTTAAATTCAGATTTCCCTCTACAATATCTAAATCCTGCTGATATCCATGCAATTCCTTTCTTAATCTATCGGCATGTTCCTTATATGCTGTATCACTATAGACATTTTTCATTTCATGAGGATCAGTCAGCAAGTCATATAATTCAAAGTATTCGATATCCGCTCCCTCATCTTTACCTTTTCCTTCACCATAAAAATGAATCAGTTTATAACGGCCGTCAAAAACGCCATCATGGCGACGAACCATGTGAATAGCAGGATAATCATAATAATGATAGTAGAGATTCTCACGCCATTCCTGCGGTTTATCTCCGGAGAATAAAGGTACTAAAGATCTTCCGTCCATCTTTACCGGTGATTCAACCCCTGCCAAAGCCAAATAAGTAGGTGCATAATCTATGTTCTGAACCAACTCATTACATACTGAACCAGCTTTTTATCATTTTAGGATACATAATCAAAAGAGGCGTTCTGAATGACTCCTCATACATAAAGCGTTTATCAAACCAACCATGCTCTCCCATATAGAAGCCTTGATCAGAAGTATATACGATAATTGTATTGTCCATCAATTTATTCTCTTCCAGATAGTCCAATAAACGTCCGATCTGATCATCTACAGATTTTATAGTACGCATATAATCCTTTATGTAACGCTGATATTTCCACTTAGCTAATTCTTTTGCAGAAAGATTCGCTTCCAACATCGCTTTATTACGGGGGGCCATATGCTGCATCCCATGCCTGTAATTGTTTAGGGGTCATACGAGCACGCGCTTTCTCCCAATCAGCTTTTGACCATTCCAGATGGGGAGGTAAATTATCATTTAATTCATTAACCTTCAAATCATACCCCATAGTCATATCATGCATGATGGACATTTGCTGTGATTTAGCCGCCGGTCCTCTGCTAGTGTAATCATCAAAAAAGTTATCCGGATAAGGAAATTCTGCATCTTCATACAAATCATAATATTTAGATTCTGGCATAAAGTTACGATGTGGCGCCTTATGATGAACCAATAAACAGAAAGGCTTCTTCTTATCCCTTTTGTCTAACCAATTTATAGCATAATCTGTAGTTAATGTCGTTGCATAACCTTCTTCTCTCACATATTCCCCATTAGTTTCTTTTTTGTCGCAAATTCCGGATTGTAATAATCCCCTGATTCTTCAGAATTTTATAATAATCAAAGCCTTTGGGCTCTACTTGCAAATGCCATTTTCCCACAATAGCCGTTTGATACCCAGCTTGCTGCAATAGTTCCGGAAAGACTGTGTTATCTGGTTTGAATCCATTCGTTAATATCTCCTGACCATGCTTATGACTATACAACCCTGTCAAGAGCGTAGCCCGACTTGGAGCAGAAATAGAGTTTTCCACATAAGCACGCTGAAAAATCATTCCTTTTTGTGCGATTCGATCGATATTGGGAGTTGGTGCTATCTTTGAGATAGCACCTCCATAAGCACTGAGAGCCTGAAAGGCATGGTCATCTGTCATTATATGAATAATGTTAGGTCGTTCACTCTGAACCACCTTTTCATTACCTGTGCAGGAAGCAAAGAGTGCACACAGCATACTCCCTGTTACAACTGATAAGTTATTTAAGCTACTGTTCTTCATCTTTTATATTTCTTATTTATATGCCTCATTTTGTTCTATTACACCCTTGGAATCAATCACCATTTGCGGATCTATCGGAAATACGGCACGTCGTGGGTCTTCGTTATACTTGGATAAACTATATGCAGACAAACCTCTTTTCCCATACTCTACAAATTTGCCCATACGCACCAAATCCATGTGGCGAACACCTTCCCCATACAATTCATGTCCTCTTTCCTCTAAGATAGCTTCCCGGAAAGCTTCCGGAGAAGCGACTTTTCCCCTCCGTTTATTTCTTCAATATTAGACAAACCTGCCCTGCTTCTTATTAAATTAACAAGATGTATAGCCAGATCTGTTACCCCTTCCGTCTCATTTATAGCTTCAGCATATCCTAAAATTGCTTCGGCATATCTGAATACCGGAATATCATTTTTAGCAAAATTTCCCTGCGTGGTAGGATCTTGATCATATTTAAAGGGCAAAGCTCCATTTTCCAGATTCTTATCTCCTCGTTTGATTTTTTTCCCCTTATTATTTACACTCGGCAACAATCGTATTCAACCGTTTGTCCCCTTTTTCATACGTATCATAAAAAGCCCATCTCATTCTATGGGAATTACTACCCTTTGCAGCAGTAGAAATATGGGGATAATCTCCTGGCATTGCAGCACAATACCATTGATTAGGACTATAGTCTTTAGTACCATCACACGGAATAGCAAGGATTAACTCACTGTTTCTTTGATTATCAATACTAAATATTTTAGAATAGTCTTTCATCAGTTCATAAGTAGAACCACCTCCTTCTTTTCCCATCTCATAGACAGACTTTGCTACCGCTTTAGCCTTCACAAAATCTTTCTGCATCAGATGTACCCTTAAAAGTATCATAGAAGCAGCCCCTTTAGTCAAACGTCCCCAAGTGTCTTGTGTTTCCGGCAAAAAGGAATGGCTTCAGTCAAATTCTCTTCTAGATATGCCAGAAAATCTTCAGAAGAAGGACGCGCTATCCATTCTCCTTCCAGAGGATGTTCATCCCAATATAATAATTGTTCGTCCGAAGGATAAGGAAGAGGACCAAACATATCATACAAAATCATACCTGCCCAACCAATAATAGCTTTTGCTTCAGCAGCATACTTTTCTTTATTATTTACTGTAGTCTGCATAATTCTCAATGCTGCCATTCTGGCTTTAGATATATAAGTAAGCCTGGGCAGGAATTTCTGATAGAGAGGGGTTACAAGATTGGCACTTGCAACTAAATCCCAATCATGGGTGTTACATACTATTGAAGGAGCTGTTACATTTGTTTTTTCAGAAGTCAATATGTCCGTAGTATTTTCTGTCAAGGCAAAATATCCTCCATCCAGTGTAGCATAAAATCCTGCAACGCTTACATCCCCTTGAGAAGATCCAAACGGTTTATACAAAGAATAAACATAAAGCCTTAAATCATCTTCGTTCTTCAAAAAATCTTCCATAGAAACCCTTGTTGAATCTTCACGTACCAAATCAAGACAGGAAGAGTTCAACATCCCCACAAAAAGGATCAAACATAAGTTATATATATTTTTTTTTCATATTCATATCAAATTAAAAGGTAATATCTATTCCAAAAGTATAGGTACGAGAATTAGGATAAGCTGCTTGAGAATCAGTTTCAGGATCTGAACCGGAATAAGGAGTTATCACAAATAAGTTGCGTGCAGCAGCATATACTCTCAATGAAGAAAAATATTTATTTGATTTCTTTGTTTTGAATGTATAGCCTAATGAAACATTGTCGCAACGCAAAAACCAGGCCTTTTCAAGATAATATCCATTTCTCTGCGCTGCCGTACTTTCTACATGTGCAAAAATAGAAGGTATCGAAGAATTCAGATTGTCGTATGACCAGCGGTTAGCCAAAGACTTAAGTGTATTTTCTCCATACAAAGCTACATTCTGTAAGTTTCCGGCAAACATAGTGTAAGTAGAATTATTCTGCCAATTATTGAACATTCCATAGAAATAGACATTCACGTCAAATTTTCCAAATTCAAAAGAGTTATTCAAACTAAATGGAATAGGAGTACTATTACCTTTATAGATCATATCCGCTTCATCAATCATTCCATCCGGCGAGCCACTATAGGCCGGTTTTCCATTCACCATCACAATATTACCACTATCGTCACGGAGATATCCATTCAAATCCTTAAACTTCAAGGCACCGGCATTGGGATTTCCAGCAGGTATCATGCCATCTACAACATACTGCCACATATCATTCACATCTTGACGTTGAGTTTCATTGATACCTAAAACATAATTAGCATCACGCTTTACGTAATAGTTTCGATAATAAGATAATACAAAATTGGTATTCCACTTAAAATTCCTATTATGTATATTCGTACTGTTAATTCTATCTCAAAGCCATGATTTCCATCTACCTGAGAAAGGTTATAATCTATTTCCATAATTTCTTGATTAATCGGTAGTTGCCTTTTCCCTATCTTATTTTTGATACGAGAACTAAAGAAGTCAACAGTTCCACTTATACGACTATTGAAAATGCCCCAATCAATTCCCATATTAAAACTTGTTTTTGTTTCCCATGTCAAATCAGGGTTTGCCAAAGCCCCTAACCCCAAGCCAGCAGTAGGTATATTATTAAATGCATAATAATAAGTCGTAAAATAAGTATCCGTCCCTGTCAATTTACCGTCATCACCCACTTGTCCCCAACCGACTCTTAGCTTCAGATCATTCAGCCAGTCTATCTTATTCTTTATAAACTTCTCTTCTGCTATTTTCCACGCAGCAGACACTCCAGTAAATACTCCCCATTGTTTATTTGCCGCAAAATTAGAAGAGCCATCCACACGAATATTTGCAGTAAGCAAGTAGCGATTGCCATAGCTATAGTTAATACGTCCGATATATGAAGCACGCTCACCTATCTTTTTATATGAGGTTACATCCGGATGTGCACGAGAACCGGATCCCATATTATCCCAACCAAAATTATCTGAAGGAAATCCGGAATTGATCATAGTCGTACCATTTTGTCCTTGGTGCTCAAATTCAAATGCCCCCATAACACCCCAATTATGCTTATCCAGACTTAATTTATAGTCTGCCATCAAATTCAACAAATAGCTTTCACCCCTGTTTTGTCCGATATATGCATACATGGATTCCTGATTTCCAATACTTATAGTAGAAGGCAAATAAGATTTTCGTTCATTAATTCGTATATCAGTACCCACGGTACCTTTAATCATCAAGCCTTTTACCGGAGTCAGTTCTACATTTGCAGTAGCCAATATATTTTCCCGTTGACTTTTTATCCTGCGCATCTAAAAACGATACAGGATTGGGGCGCCCGAAACGATCATCCGGGTTCAAAGTATAATTTCCATTTTCATCCCAAATAGGCAACGTCGGATTGAATTCCATTGCACTTGAAAGCATACCAGCAAACTGTGAACCTCCAGAGCGTCCGGATTCTCCATAAACATTATCAATATTATTCCGACTATATGAAACATTTACGCCTCCTTTCAGCCAATTATTAAACTTCTGATCCAGATTCAATCTAGTGGTAAAACGATTAAAAGAGTTATTCTTAACAACCCCGTCATTACTCAGGTTACTAACAGAAAACAAGTATTTAGTTTTACCGGAACCACCTTTGATGTTTAGGGACTCATTATGAATTAATCCTGTTCTCGTTACCTCATCCAGCCAGTTTGTTCCTCCACGGAATTTGCTGATTTCCTCTTCTGTATATGGATAAAGGATAGAAGTATTCATTGAATCCTCCCATTCTCTTGTCCCATATGGATACACATTATTATTATTCATCCATATTTCCCGGGTTATTTTATTTCTTTCACGCATAAAATCCTGCCCACTGAGCATGTCTTCAAAGCCATATAGTTTCTGCATAGATACAGAGGCTGAGAACTTTACATCCACTTTGCCTTCACTGCCACGCTTAGTTGTAATCAGTACAACTCCATTAGCCGCACGAGATCCATAAATAGTAGCACTGGCATCTTTCAATATATCAATAGATTCTATATCATCCGGATTCAAATTGATAAAGTTGTTATCCATAGGTACTGAACCCAATTTATTTCCGGTTTCTTTCACATTCTCCGAAATATACTGGTCATCTACCGGAGAAATAGGATAACCGTCAATTACAATCAAAGGGGCGTTTCCACCACGAATACTGAAATCGATAGCACCACCGGGAGCTGCACTATTAGCTTTCACTATAAGCCCTGGCATTCTTCCTGTAAGCATATTCCCCACTGAAGCTGTAGAAGCTTTAGGAAGCTCATCCGTTTTCACAACTGAAATAGAACTGGTAACATCTCCTCTCTTCACAGTACCATAACCAATTACCACCACTTCATCAAGCATCTCTTGATCAGGCATCAACTTAACATTAATCTGACGTTGATTTCCAACCAATATCTCCTGAGATTTATACCCAATAAATGAATAAACGAAAATAGCTTTTTCATTAGTAGAAACAGATACAGAATATTTCCCATCCAAATCAGTCACAGTGCCATTAGTAGTTCCCTTAACCACTACGTTGACACCCACCATAGGTTCACCTAACTCATCGACAACAACTCCGGTTATTGACACTTTACCAACCTGAGCAACAGATCCGCCTATATTCATAAGCACAAAAAGCGCGAATAGCAACCACTTTAAGGTATTAATATGGTTACCGTGCAAAAAGTGTTTCTTCATAATTTTTTAAGATTAATGTTTTCTCAATTCTATAATTTGTGTACTTTTTTCTCTTTAAAGATATTTTATCAAGCTGTCCGTAAGCTTCTCCCGTTTCAACATTCAATCCAGAATGATAGGAACTTAACATCTCATTAAACCGTTGAGTATCCAAGACCTTATCTGCATCATTTGCATTGACTGCCACCATTACACAAGCAGAATCATCATATCTGAAATAGACATAGATTCCATCTTGCGGTTTAAAATGTTTCAATTTCCCATACTGAACAACCGGAGTCCGTTTACGCCAGGTCAAAAGCATACGCACATAATCATAAACAGCACTCTCATCAGCAGTGCGTCCTTCTCTGACAAACACACTTCGAGGCTCCCCCCCAACCGCCGTTCATTTCTTTGCGATTTGCATTTGACTTATAAATACCTTCAATATCACTATTCATTCCGATTTCCGTACCGTAATAAAGTTGCGGAATACCCCGCGTTGTCAGCAAGAATCCCATAGCCGATTTATATAAGTCGAGATCCTTACCTATTGAAGTCGCAAATCTTTCCGTATCATGATTGTCGGCAAATATCAATACATTATCAGGATGAGCATATAAATAATCCTGTGCGAGAGAGGCATAAAGCTTATTCAAATGCCTTCCTCTATTCGGGTTATGCGCAGCAAAAAGCATCCTGCATTGCATCCATTAAAGGAAAGTCCATTACACAAGGTAAATAAGAATTGTATCCATCATAATTTCTGGCATCTTTTTGCCAATATGCAACAGAAGACACTTGCGGTTGCCATACTTCACCTACAATATTCAAATAGGGGTATTCATCCATAATGGCTTTTGTCCACTTTGCAATCTGTTCACGTTCACAATAAGGATAGGTATCAACTCTCAATCCATCTAAGCCGGCATATTCAATCCACCAAATAGTATTCTGAACCAAATAACGTAGCACTTTCTCATTATTTTGATTCAGATCTGGCATCAATGGAGAGAACCAGCCATCTTTATTCAACAGAAAATCTTTCTCCGAAACATAAGGATCATTCCAGGCAGAAATAGCCAATGCCCTACCCGGGGTTTTCGGTGCCGGATGAATCCAATCTTTCAAAGGAAGATTCTGAATCCATGGGTGGGAAATGCTACAATGATTCGGAACCACATCCATCACCAATTTTAATCCTCGTTTATGACATTCATCTGCAAACTGCTTATACAATAGATTATTACCATAACGGGGATCTATATTATAGAAGTCCGTACAAGCATAACCATGGTATGTATTTTTCACATGATTAGATTCCCACAAAGGTGTTGGCCAAATCGTGGTGACTCCCAATGTCTGTAGATAATCCAGTTTCGATATCATTCCTGCGATATCTCCTCCATGTCTCCCATTCGAATTATTCCGGTCTGTACCTTCCAGCGTATTTGCAGTGGTGTCATTAGAAATATCCCCGTTTGCAAAACGATCCGGCATAATCAGATAAAAAACATCCGATTGATCAAATCCTTTCCTGATGGCAGAGTTTTCACTCCTCTCTTTCAACTCATAAGATATCTTTTGAAAGAATTTCCCCTTCTTAAATGAAAGTTTGATTTTACCGGCTTTTTGATCTTTACCAATATCCAATGTCACAAATAGATAGTCAGGACTATCTGCATTCTCTACAGCTACCACTTCTACATCTTCTGCTTCAATAGTCACAGAAGTACCATCCAAATCCTTACCGTAGACAAGTAACTCCAACTTACTATCTTTCATCCCTGTCCACCAATTGCCCGGTTCTATCTTTTTCGATATCGGTCGGAAAAGCTAAAGAAGCTGTACACAATACCGCAAAGAAGATCAATACAAGTTTTTTTCTCATACCGCTTGCATTTTATTTATTTCTTTATTTTTGAAGCACTTACCGGAATTGTAGAATGCCACTCATTCCAAGCTTTCATCATTTTTTCCTTAATATGGGGATATTCAGCCGATACATCTTTCGTTTCACCAATATCTTCACGCAAATTATATAATTCCGTTTTATCAGACTCCTTATACAATTTCCAGACACCCATTCTGGCCGCTCCAAAGTTATTTCTGCACCAAAAAAGCATATCGTGAGGTTGCTGCTTAGTCTCTTCACGCAGATAACGCACTAAACTTACACCATCCAGAGTAGTCCCTTCCGGGATTTCAGATCCGGTCATTTCACAAATTGTAGGATAAAAATCTAAAGTAGAAATCATATCCCTGAATACTTTACCTTCTCTAAGTAAAGGTTTATAAGCAATGATCATAGGAGTCCTGATACCACCCTCGTACAAATCGACTTTATGTCCGCGCAAAGTTTTCATCTGACCGAAAACATACTCAAAAGAGGGATCATACCCTTCCCATGTTTTAAGTTCTGGTCCTCCCTTCGCCGGCCCATTATCGCTAACGAACACTATTATAGTATTATCAATCAATTTCCGGTTTTCAAGATAGTTCAGAAGAATCCCAATATTCTCATCGGCACATGCAATAAGAGAAGCTTGTACACGCATATACTCATCTTTAATATTGCTCAACCTATCATAGTACTTTTTCTCTGCTTGCCAAGGATTATGAACCGCATTATATCCCAGATACAGAAAGAAAGGAGTTGCATTAGATTGCTTGTTCATAAATTGTATGGCATGACTGGTCAGTTTATCCGTCATATACTCATTCTCATAGGTTGATTCTTTCACTGCCAGAATTGGTAAACGAGGTCCATCATACACTCCAGTCGAATCCGGGAAATAGTTACTGCTAATATCAATACGATCATAAACCTCATCAAAAACTACGTTTGCATCGCGGCAAACATGCCACTTACCGACTAATGCGGTTCTATATCCCGCCTCTCTCATTGTTTCTGGAAGTGTCTTATGCTGTGCCGGAACTTGAGCAAATTTCAAATCTGCATTGATTTGCATTCCATACTTTTGAGAATACATACCAGAGACCATACCATTACGGCTCGGACCACTTATAGGAGCTGTTACATATCCATCAGTAAAAGAAACACCCATAGAGGCCAACCGATCTATATTAGGAGTTGCAACAAGAGTACTCCCATTGTAGCCTACATCACTCCATCCCAAATCATCTACTGCGATGAATAGTACATTCGGTTTTTCCTGCTGTGTCTGGGCAGCCAGTGCATTTACTCCCAGCGGTAAAGTACATGCAGCAACAATAGCTGAATATTTAGTCATAATCATTCCTGTTCTATTTTCAAAATTCTTCTTTTTTTATTTCCTTTCTTCTCTCTCTCTGCTTTCTTCACATTACCTTTACCATCAGCTACACCTCCCTTGCCATAGTAAGGATAAGTATCCCAAATATCAGTATCCGAAATAGCACGAGGGTCTTCTGTTTCCTTCATCCACCGATCCATTTTTTGCTTCATTTTTTTCAGTATTTTGGCATATGCCTTATCATTAGCCAGGTTCACAAATTGATAAGGGTCTTTCTTTACATTGAACAACTCATATTCCGGACGTTTGTCAAAAGCACGTTTGAAATAAGGATTCATATCTGGATCATCTTTACGATCAATCATATAGTTTTTGGTTGGAGAGCCATCCACATCACCGTAACCTCGCTCATTGTTATATGGGTTAACAGGGTCACCACTTGGCCAACGATCCGGCCTAAAATTGCGTATCAACAGATAATCTCCGGTTCTAACCGTACGTACCGGATATCCTCCATGGTTGGCACGAGCTTTATATCCATGGCGTTCACGTCCTCCATTTATAAATTCCCTGTTCAAAGGCTCATTACGCATTAAATAGGGTAACAGACTTTTACCATGTACATTTTGTGGAATATCCAATCCCGCAGCCTCTAAAAAAGTAGGAGCTATATCTGTCAGGCTTACTAACTCCTGGCTAACCTGCCCGGGATTTATCTTATCAGCCCACATGACAATGAAAGGCATGTTGGTACCGGAATCATAAAGAGAAGCCTTAGCTCTGGGAAAAGGCATACCATTATCACTTGTAATAATAATCAAAGTATTGCTTAACTCCCCTGATTCTTTCAATATCTTTAAAGCCTCATGTAGTTCATAGTCCATGCGTTCTACAGCATAGTAATAATCAGAAATATCTATTCTTGTTTCCATATTATCCGGCAAGTAAGCCGGAACTTCCACTGTTCTCGGATCTATACCATTCTCTTCCCCTTTACCCTTTTCATACGGACGATGGGGATATTTGCTACCATACCAAAAACAAAACGGTTTACTTTCGGACTGTGCTTTCTGTACAAATTTCTTCAGATTATCAGAATAGTTTCCAGCAGGATTCTCAGCCCAGGCTCCTTCTTCATAGACACCGGGGCCTCACCCCTTCTTGGTATAACCAACTTCATACCCATTATCTGAAAGTGTAGAGGTATAGGTTTTAATATCTTTTGGAAACATACTCCACAAATTTCCAGCAGCCTGCAATGCATGAGAGTACCTTCCCGTCAGTACTGCTGCCCTTGATGAAGTGGAAGTTGGAGCCGCGCAATATGCATTCATAAACGTGACCCCATTTTGTGCTACGTAATCAATAGCCGGAGTCTTTACCGTTTTATCTCCATAAACCCCAGCATGTGGTGCCGACCAATCGTCTGCTATAAACAAGAATAGATTCGGACGATCTTTATCCATTCTTTTTTTGAGATTGTGCAACTGCATTTCCCACGACCAAAGAGGATGCGATAGCTGCACAACCATAATTAAATAATTTTCTCATAGTAATAATATTAAAAATTAATCATTTAGAACTTCAAATCCATAAGGAGGCAAAGTCAAATTGAACCTGTTTTTATCTAAACTATAATCAGAGCCGAAATTAGTATGCAGATTACCCGAATACAGGGTTTCTGGCAAAGTAAATTTTATCTCTCTCACTTGACTACTCCGATTATAAGCAACAACAACAATCTCGCCCATGTATATCCTCGCAAAAGCCATAACATCTTTATCACAAAACAAAGACAACATATCTCCATAAATTAACGGAAGGCTCGACCTGCGCAATTTTATAAGCTTCTTTACTTTATCCAAATGTTGTTGCTCTCTGACAGAATAATTATCAAACTGCATCATCCGTCTATTATCCGGATCATTAGCTCCCGGGACTCCATATTCATCTCCCTGATAAATACATGGTACACCGGGAATAGTCAGCATAAACGCTTCCAATAAAGCCAATTTGTCATAAGCCACCGTATCCCCTACCAGTATTTTCCGCTTACGCCCGGCGGCCTTTGTGTCTTCTGATAAACTAACCGTACCTCCTGCTACCGATATAAAACGAGGCTTATCATGATTGCCTGATATATATCCCATTAAATTATGATAACCATAATTATCCAGACTTTTATACAGTTCAGTATTAAGCACTCTCATATCCCCTCCATCTAAGCCAAACACCTTGACTGCAGTATGATAGACATTGAAATCAAATTGCCCATCCAACATTCCACTTTTTACATAACTTCTCACCAATTCCACACTACCATAGGTTTCACCAATCTGGTACAGATGGTTCCAGTTCCGTTCTTTCCGTATTTTCTTTGTAAGTAATCTCCAATAAGATTCAGGAATATGCTTCGCAGCATCGTGCCTGAATCCATCAAAATCGTAATGCCGGATCCAATATAAAGCAGAATCAGTCATGGCCTCACGTACTTCCTCTTTCTCTAAATCAAGTGTCGGTAAAAAGTATCAAACCAAGTAGTTAAGCGCTCATCATCAAATAAACGCACATTCAAACGCCCGTCTTCAGTATACATCGGAGTAACCCAGTCCGGATGTTCCTTCAAAATAGGACTGCTTTTGATGAAGATGATTGGCCACATAATCCACAATCACATTAATATTTCTTTTATGAGCTTCTTCCAACATCTCCTTTAATTGTTCCTCTGTTCCAAAATGAGGATTTAAAACCGTAGGGTTGATGGGCCAGTATCCGTGATAAGCAGAAAACTTTGTATATGGATCTTTATCTAATCCCCACGGGTCATCTGGATTCTGTGCTACAGGGGTCATCCAAATTGTATTTATCCCCAAATCTGTAAAGAAGCCAGACTGTATTTTATCTGTAATACCTTTGATATCTCCACCCTTGAAGTCAACAGTAGGCAAGACATCAGGACGATTGAGTGGCTTATCATTACTTGTATCACCATTATGAAATCTATCAATCATCAGTGAATAAAGTACTTGTGCCTGCTTATCCGTCCTATCTAATTGCGAAATATCCGACAACACCCTCTTATATTCTAAAGGAATTAGCAAATCATTGGATATCTTTTCTCCTTCGGAAGCTATAATTCTCATATAAGAACGTTTCATTAATCCGGCCTCACGTGGAACCCTAACTATAAGTTCTCGACCATTCAGCTCATAATCAGTGGAACTCATCTTCACGTTTTGCCAGAAAACCATCACCTGCTCCGGTGCCACCAAAAAAGTTGTTTTAAACTCTGTTCCAACCTGAGATGAACTAAAGGCAGTCAGTTCTCTTTTTTGGAGTATCGTCCCTCTCTTCTTTATAGCCATAACAGATACTCTCTCTTTTCCACTCCAGAACTCAATTGTATTCAAGATAGGGGTTGTTGTTTCACTTATAATAATAAACTGCTCAGAAGTATTTTGAAACAAAATTTTCAATGAGGAAGATGTTATAGAGTCTACCCTATCCATAGTAGGGTAATAATCAGTTATATAAATAGATGAGGTATCGCTTTCCAGTATTAAGATGGAAGCTATGTTTTCATTATACTTCAGTATATTCTCTTTTGTACAAGCTGACAATAGAATTATACCTAATACTATCTGACAAAAATTAAAAAGGTTTTTCATTGTATCTCTAAAATTATATCTATAAAAAACAGTCAAACATCTCTTTATTGATGTTCTGCAAGCAAAAATAGTAGCTTTTGGCAGGCATCTGACAAGCCACAAATAAAATATAGAGATTTTAGAGACTACAAAAGCACGTAATCAACTAATAATAAAACAAATACCCAATGCATTCATTTCTGTAAAATATAGAATTAGTATTAGCCTATATCGAGGATTTTCTTATCAAAACAGGTTTTATCAATAGCCTTATTCTTAATTTTTGTTCGATATGAATAAACGGTATTTGTAGAATATTGCAGGAATTTGGCTATGCGATCCGTATCCGTAATCCCCAACCGTATCAATGCAAAAATTCTTAATTCAGGAGTCAGACATCTGCTATTTGGCAAGACTATACGTTCTTCTTCTCTAAGAAGTGTATTGAAACCGACAATGAAATTTGGATAAATATTAAGAAAAGCTTCATCAAAGCTCCTATAAAATTGCCTGATTTCTAATTCTATTACATCAGAAGAACGAACCATACTTTTGAGTTCTTCAATCTTGCCAACCACTATTTTACTATATACCATTGACTGATAATGTTTCAAATTGGATATATAAGAAGAACAGAGACTCATAAAACGCCCCACATATTCTTCCTTAACCATATTCGATTCAGACAAAGATTTATTCAGATTCGACAATTCTGCATTAGAAACCTGCAATTTTACCTTTATCTTATCCAGTTTTTTATTCTGTTTATATAGAACAATCCAAAACGCCATCAACAATACGAATAAACCTGTTATAGCAATCAGATAGATCCGTAAACGTCTGTGCTGTTCAGCAACTTTCTGTTTATAGGCTTTTTCTATAATCGGTTGTATTTTAACGATTTCAAGCTTCTCAATCTTGCATTATAAAAGTTTGAATCATCCATTGAAATAGTACAATAATGATAAGCTCGCTCAATATCTCCCTCAGCATATAGCTCAGCTGCCAGATTTCTCAATGACTTGTTTTCTTTTTACTGCCGACATCACATCCGACATTGCAGACAGCAAAAGATATCTTTTCCTTTTTCACCCACCGGTTCCATCTCAGATAAAGTAGAAGTAATGACAGCATAATCATGAGAACCAAATTCATATTTTTGCAAGACACCCAACAAAACCTCTTTGGCTTTATTCTCATTACCTTCACTGTAGGATTTTCGAGCTAGTAATCGCATATATTCATTACTGTTCGATTCAGAGATGAGTAGTAACGAGTCAATATACGACTTACTTTTACGCTTGTATTCTTTCCCGTATTTTGAGCTTCCTGCATAATTGCTCAAGTGATAATATGTTTGTTCGCAACAATGATAATATTGCTTCAACAAAAATGGAGATAATTGATCCACATTGACACTACGAAGTATCTCAAGCGTCTCCTGATACATACCGACAGAAAGTAAAAGATTGGCTTCCAAAAATTTCGTTTCGTTTAATTGATCACTATCCCTTGTCTGTTGCGCTATTTTCCAGTTTTCATCCACATATTTCATTGCAGAATCACAAATATAGGATCTATACTCCATGACTAAACGGGTAGTGACCATATATTTCTCATCCAAAGAATTACATAAGAAAAGTTGTTTCTTTAAAGAATCTATTCTCTGTACTTTCTGTTGTACATAGCTTTCTTTTGCATCAAGCACCTTATCCAGACGCTGAATAAGAGAGGGTATAGGTAAAGAAAACACGTTCTCAGCTTTCGCCACGATGCTCTTACATAGTAGAATAACAAAGAATAAAATGATGTAGCGTTGCATTATCTTTCCACTTAATAAAATTAAAAATCATCTGAGAAAAGATTTCCCTAAAGCACAAATATACATGATAATTTTTTAGTTTCTCTATAATAATGCAAAAATCACATTCATCTCAAAAAAGTAGATACATAGATACGCACACCATAAAAAACCCATCAAAAACTATTTTATTCCATACCCGAACCGCACTTGCTCCGTACATTCTTCGGTCAGAAGTACCTCTGTACGGAGAAACTACGGACTTGGTACGGAGCAAGTATGACTCGGGTACGGTGTAGGTGGATATTTGACTAATAATATTTCGGAGCAGGAGGATTTTCACCTTTATAATCTAGATTCGTATAAACAAGTATCCAGTCGATGTACATGGCAGGTTTAGCATCTTTTTCCATTCGGAAGGAATGATAGCACCAGGCCAAGCATTCGGGTTCGTCGAGATACCCGTACTGAAAATCAGGAAGAAGCCCAGCGGATCACTCCAAGGCCAGTCAGTATTGCCATCAGCCCCTTTGTGGTGTTCAAAATAGACTTGTCCGTTGACACCTCCTACAATGCGGTCGGGATACCATTCCAGCCAATAGATATTCCATTGAGACATATTGGCAAGATTGATGGAGGAAGTGACACTACCACCACCGCCTATGACACCGGCATAGTGATTTTCGGAATGAAGCGTGAAATGAGCACAATCGTTCAATGTCTTCTTGGGATTCTCCAAAAGATCGATCTCACCATTCTTCGGCCAGGGACGGTTATTGTTTCCCATAAACCAGAGGGCATCATTGAAACCTACATAAGGAGTACGTTTGAAACGTATCTCAATACGCATATTTTCAGTAAAGTTACACCAGAACTCCTTATTACCGGGAAGTGAGGTGCGATAACAACCGTGAGAATACTTCACTTTCTTACCGAAACGGTTATCTATCGAGTCTTTCTCCTCTACACTCCAGATGCGCAAAACTCCATCCTCTACTTTTGAACATTTCCGGTTATCGACCTTTGCCGTACGTGACATGTGCAAGCCTCTATGTTCTACAAAGCCAAGCGGCAGTCCCTTTTTCGTATCTTTATCATTAAACTCATGGGCTGTATAAAAAGACCATCCTTTCATTTTAGGATGCATATCGCCCTTCTTCAAGTGCAGGGCATCCCCCGGATTGTCATACACCAATGTTTCATCATCTTTCGGCAATACCCTCTCTACGTCTTCTCCATCGGGATAGGGAACAAACTTGCCGGTAGTTTTCAGAATAGGCATAGTGGCATGTTGGGCTCGCAGATAATCACTCAAAACTTTAGCCAGCTCCTTCACTTTATCCGGATAACATGCAGACAAATCATGCTGTTCGGAAATATCATCGTTCAAGTTGTATAGACAACTGCTGCCGGTTTCGTAATAATGAATTAATTTCCAGTCACCTTTCACAACGGCACTTTGCGGAGCACCAATCGTTTGTATTCTCTCACCCCAATTATTCGGATAATGGAAAAATAAAGCACGTTCTTTTTCTCCAGTCTGTCCCTTCATCTGCGCCATAAAGCTCTGCCCGTCAATCTGCTGTGGTGTCTGATAATCATGTACTCCAGCTATTTCCAATAGAGTCGGAAAGAAATCTTCAATAATGACTGGTGTATCATTCATAGTTGAAGGGGACGTTACATTCGGATAATAGACGATCATCGGTTCGCGAATTCCTCCTTCTTTCAAGGAACCTTTTCCTTCACTCAATGGAGCATTTTTATCGGCACGACCTATTGTATAGCCACCATTATCCGACATGAAAATAATAACTGTATGATCTGCAATGCCTTTCCGGTCTACATAGTCCATCAGATCTCCCAGACTCTTGTCCATCCCTCCACCAAGGCAGCATACTGCGCCTCTTTATGCGGAAGCCCTTTATCCATATACTTCTGATAGAAACGTTTATCTGTCCCGAAAGGCGCATGCACGGCATAATGGCTCATATAGAGGAAAAAAGGTTTAGACTGGTCAAGAGCCTTATCCATAAGCCCCTTTGCCTCCAACGTCAAAGCCTCAGTAAGGAAAGTATCTGTTCCATGATACTTTTTCCAAATCGGGCACAGCCCATATCGCTGCCCATTCCGGCTTGCCGGAAGCACCATATCCTTCTTCTCCCAGATAGCTGCCCATAGCACCGGCCGCATGACCGGCTATGTTATAATCGAAACCAATAGTCAATGGATTCGCAGCAGGTGTATCTATCGAGCCGAAATGAGCTTTACCTACCATCATGGTAGTATATCCGTTTTCACGAAGCAATTGTGGCAGGCACTTCGCATAAAAAAGAATGTTCCAACCCGGGTTCAGGACACAGACCATTATAATTCCATACTTCAAAATCCAGTGTTTCATTTTTCTGGTCAGTCGGTGTATCTTTCTTCAACGTCCAGTTCGTTACTTTATGCTGGGCGGCGTTTGCTCCCGTAAATAAGCTGACACGTGAAGGGGAACTGATAGGGCATGCATAAGCGTGTGTAAACCTGACACCTTTCTTTGCCAGACGCTCCATATTGGGTGTTTCATAAATATGATTCAATTCGGTGGTATCATTCCAGAACGGTAAGGAAGTATCTTGCCATCCCATATCATCCACCAGAAAAAGAATAATATTAGGCTTTTGCTGAGCTATGGCATTACCTGAAAGCAATGCCATAGCAGCTATAGAGAGTATCGAATTCTTCATAACACTATTTTGTCAGGATACCGACTTCACCGACCGTTACAACATTTTTATTATTTATCTCCGACAATGGTTCCAGCTTGAAATAACGGGCAGGATATGTTTTGCCAAACCGTACAAAATAAGGCACAGGATTGTGCATGATATTACTGAATTCACCACTTGCCTCACATTGAGTCCACGACTGTCCGTCAAGGCTCACATAGAAAGCATATCTATAGATAGTTCCCGTCAAATCCTCTCCTATGGAAGGAGCATAACTGAAGCCACTTACTTCAACTTTATCTCCCATATCAACAACCAATGGCGTAAGTGCGGAAGCACGCCAAACCGTTTTCCGGTCCCCATCAATAGCCTTACGGGAATCTGCATTGCCACTAACTACCTGCCATCCATCGACAGGCACATCGCCGAGTTGTACTTCTTCATTCTTATCTGCAAGAGGTTCTGCATAGAAAAGACCGACCGCAGCAACATTAGCCACACCACGGGCAGAGCGAATGGTTACACGAATGCGCTCCGGACGAGTATCAGAGAAACGTACAAGACGTTTATATCCTACTGTTGTACCTTCTGCCATATGAATCCAGGAACCATCTTTATACGCTTCTACAAAGGAAACTTTCAATACGTTGTCCTTTGGAGATATTTTCCTGAATCATGAAAGTATTCACCAACGCATCTTTCTGTATATCATATTGGCGGACTGTGCCGGAAGTTCCACACCATGCCTCGTTTCCTTTCAGCACACAATTACGGGCAAAAAAGTTTTCTTTAAATAACTGGAAAATTCTTTCAGCCTCTGCACATCATTTTCATTAATCAACCCACGAAGGTCAGGCGGAATATTCAATAAAAGAACGGAATTATAGCCTACTGATTTGAAATAAATATCCGTCAGATGATTTAAAGACTTCACTTGCTTGTCCTGATCGGCATGATAAAACCAACCCGGACGGATGGAAACATCCACCTCAGAAGGATACCAGAAAAGCTCGGTAGCACGAGCCACTATATCACGTCCGCCTAAGTCCTTTGCCTTGCCGAAGATACCCAATTCTTTATTCTGTTCGCCGGAACGGGGATAGATACCCGGAGTCAGAGCTGTAGCACTCCATTCTGTTTCACGACCGATGCCTTTTTTCATTGCCTACCCAACGAACGTCATCACCCATGATAGCAGTAACTGCTTTAGGTTGCAGGCGACGAATGGTTTTCAATATGGCATCCCAATCATAGATTTGTTTTTTGCCGTTAGGACCTTCACCGTTAGCACCGTCAAACCACACTTCATGGACTTCACCGTAATTGGTGAGTAATTCGGTCAGTTGCTTGATGAAAAACTGATTGTAGGCAGGAGAATCACCATAGCAAGAAGCATTACGATCCCACGGGGAGAGGTAAACTCAAACTTGATACCATACTTCTTGCAAGCATCCCGCAGTTCACGTACCACGTCTCCCTTTCCATCTTTCCAGGAAGAAGAGACTACGGAGTGACGGGTAGTTTTGGTAGGCCAGAGACAGAAGCCATCGTGATGTTTGGCGGTGATGATGGCCATCTTGAAACCGGATTCTTTAAGAGTCCTCACCCATTGTTCGCAGTCCAGCGAGGTAGGATTAAAGATGGCAGGATCTTCAGTACCATCTCCCCACTCTCGTCCGGTGAAAGTATTTACACCGAAATGCAGGAAAGCGGTCAGTTCCATACGCTGCCACTCCAATTGTTGGGGAGTGGGTACAAGACGTGAAGCCATTTCTACCTTTTCCGCCGCTGTAGCACCAGCGGGAAAAGCAACGTGCTTTTCATAATAAGTCTCTTGTGCCTGCAATCCGGAAAAGATTGTAAGACTGAGAACTGTAGTTAGAATCAGTTTTTCATGCTATCTTATGTTATAGGTTTCGATCTATTTCAAAGGACGGATTGTAAATCGGAATGTGTAATCCTGCACAGGTACACGATACTGCGGCAATACTCCAGGACCACAGGTAGCCGTACCGACTCCTGCCTGTGCGGCATCCAGATGAACAGTTACCACTCCTTCGCGCCGTAATTGATTGATATGCGTTGCCGCATCCAGATTCTCATCCGTAAAAGGAATCACACTAAACTGAAACGAGGCATCGGAACGGAATGCCAGCCCCTCACCTGCCTCATCAGCAAGTTGCATCCAACGGACATCCGTACGGTTACCCGTTGCCTGCGGACGAACATAATAGTGGAACATACGCTCCACATCGGTGTGATAAATACCTATTTTACCGGATTGATTACGATCCATATAAGTTTCATGCTCTCCACGCCCCAGATAAGACACCTGATTGTAAGCATCGGGCATTTCAAAAGTAAGCCCTACACGCGCCAGTGAAGTGATAACGGTAGTATCCGGCACAAAGTGTGTCTGTATATCCAATTCGCCATTTTTTCTTTAGTGTATAGATGAAAGAAGCGGTTCCCACTTTTTCACCACGGACATTTAATAATTCCACTTCGGCACGTCCACTGCGGGTAGAAGTCTTCACGGTAAGGGCACGCTGTGTTAACTGATCCAACCCAGCTTTCTTCCAAGCTTTGGCTCCTCCTACTTTTTCACGGTTATCATTATCCGTCACCGGACGATAGAGGCTCAATGTAACGGGGGAAACCAGTAATTCTTTCCCATTATAAATATAAGAGTGAAGCGCCCCTGTTGCCGGATCTATATTCATTTCCACCTTACCCGAAAGTTTAGTTTCCGGAGCCCGGTAGTTCTTATTACCCGAAAGAACAAATTGGTCATAGGCTACCTCGTAATCCGTATTAATAAACGGAGCAGCATCCACAGACGTCCAACTTAAGTTCAGATAAGCTTCACGAACATCAGAAGGTAAACGTACAGCACCCAGCGTAACTTCAACGGTGGCGTGCGGAGCGGCATCTACCCGACGAGTACCATCAGTAATCACTTTCCCATGATCACCTACCACCTGCCAGTGTAAGGTATAAGCATTGAGATTCGTAAAATCATACCAATTCTTTATACTTAAAGTCAAGTTGCTCTTATCAATCAATGTAGTCTTTATATATTGATATGCTTTCTTCACTTCCAGCAAATGCGGATGAGGTTCGCGGACAGCATTCACCAGACCATTGCAGCAAAAGTTCCCGAAACTGGGTACATTCTTCGGACCATAATCACCACCGTAAGTCCAATACCAACGACCAGCGGCATCTATTTCACGGAAAGACTGATCTACCCAATCCCAGATACAACCGCCCTGCACTATAGGTTCTGTTTCGAAAACATCCATGTATTCTTTCAATCCGCCTCCGCTATTGCCCATAGCATGCAGATATTCAGTCATGATGAAAGGGCGATACACTTTCGGTTCTGTCTGGCGGGCATAGGCCAGCAATTCTTCCACACTGCGGTACATACGGCAGTAGATATCCGTATTATAATTCTGTTCGGCACGCTCGTATTGTATAGGGCGGGTGGTTTCAACGGACTTCATCCAATCATATGTCCGTTCAAAATTGATTCCGTTACCCGCTTCGTTGCCCAACGACCAGATCACGATCCCCGGATGGTTCTTGGCACGTTCGTACATACGTTGCGTACGGTCCATGTGTGCAGGTAGCCAAGTGCTATCCTTTGCCAATGAAGCCGGGCCATACCCCATACCATGCGATTCGATGTTTGCTTCATCTATCACATAAAGGCCGTAACGGTCGCAGAGTTGATACCAGTACGGATGTGTCGGATAATGCGAGTTGCGCACAGTATTCAAGTTATGTTGCTTCATCAAGCGAATGTCTTCTTCCATCAGTTCTTTGCTGACAGTACGTCCCAACTGTGAATGTTCATGCCGGTTAGCACCTTTTATCAATATAGGTACCCCGTTGATACAGAAACGGCCATCCTTGATTTCAGAAGTACGGAAACCAACTTTGCAACCGGTCAGGTGTGTTATATGTCCTGCATCATCTTTCAACGTCAATATTAACGTATAAAGATTCGGATGTTCTGCACTCCAACGTTTTACACCTGGAAGAGACTGTTCGTCAAAGATAATAGAATTACTCAAACCACGGTTCTTGATCGGTATTTCATTTTGTAATATTGTCTTTCCGGCAGTATCTTCCAGACTATATGCCAAAGTAGACACACCAGTCGCACTTCCTTCAACTGTTACATCAAGGCCGAAAAATCCTTCCTTATACTCTTTCTTATCCAAAGAAGAAGTCACTTTATAATCAGCTATAAACTGGCGTGGAGTACTGTAAAGATAGACATCCCGTTCAATGCCACTCAACCGCCACATATCCTGACACTCCAGATAGGAACCTGCACTCCAGCGATATACTTCAAGTGCCACGATATTTTCTCCTGCCTGTACATAGTCCGTGATATCCCATTCGGCAGGAGTCTTTGAACCCTGGTTATAACCCAGCATATGTCCGTTCACCCACACATAATAGAAAGAGATCACACCTTCACAGCAAATCACGATGCGACGGTCTTTCCAGTCAGCAGGAACCGTGAACATACGGCGATAAGAACCTACTTCGTTCTCTGCATAAGGTACCAGCGGAGGATTCTTTTTGAAGTTGAACAAAGGATCATCAAATTCATAAGTTTCGTTCACATAAATAGCCGTACCATATCCCTGGCGCTCCCAGTTTCCCGGAACGTTGATATCTGCCCAGCCTCCGGTATAGAACGAGGGTTTATAAAAGTCTTTCGGACGGAGATCAGGATTTTTCACCCAATGGAATTTCCATTTACCGTTCAGACTCATATAATAAGGTGATTGTTCATAATTCCCTTCACCCGCAGCATCAGCATTCGCATAAGGCCATATATAAGTATGTGGTGCCAGTTTGTTTTTTCCGATAGCATACTGGCTCTGCCATTCCGGCTGTACAGTCTGTGCTATAGCAGGGGTGGTAAGCAGGCAAGTCAGACACAAGCTCAACAGGGTCGTTTTTTTCATGGTACTATATCTCATTTTTCTAATTTTCTATTCTATTATTATCTCATCAAAGTATATCCTCGCTTCCTGTCCCGGACGTACATGCGTGAAAGGACAGTCTCCTGCTCCACGGGCTACTACACGAACATAACGTGCCTCTGTCCCTATTTCAAACGGGATATCTTCTCTAAATACACCTTCACGGAAGATTTCGTTCTTTGTGTAGCTACACTCACCTACTTTGCGATACTCCTTGTCATCACCTGAAATCCAAACTTCTATTTCAGCAGGTTTATGCACTGCCATGCCATAATTCGTAATAGAGCCTAACGTTAGTTTATTCACCAATTCCGGTTTCTTCAGGTCGAGGGTAAAAGTAACCGTATCGCTTTTTCATCCAGGAGCACCATTCCAGATCGGTATATTTCTGACTTCCCCGTATCCCATTTGTCAGCATATAAAGATCTCCTGTACCGGCACTCTTTACAGGCTTCGCCGTCGCTTTATTCCAGATGACAGGCAACTCCAGCATTTGTCCCAATTGCTCGTTTCCGGCAAAGGTTGCTGCCTTAATTGTTTTGGCCTCTGTAAGCATCAACGGTTTTTTTTGTATAAAGGGGTGATTGCGCAGTCGGCACACTGCCATCCATTGTATAACGCACCTGTACATCAGGGCGAATACAATCCAGTTCTACTTGCAGACGACCCTCTTTAGGAGTTACAGTCTGTTGTATATTATACATGGACCGGGCATAGACAATTCCTTTTGCAGCCAAGTGTTCATTAAAGTGGTCCATAGCTTTCAGATAAGAAGCCCAGTTCTTGCGTGCAGGCTTCGTCCAGGCAACTTCCGCCAATGCCGACAGGCGGGGGAAAAGCAGGTAGTCCACATCTGCCGGAGAGTTACAGAACTCTGTCCACATACACGCCTGAACCCCCCCATTAGCAGAGATGCAGCCTGCGGTGTCCAGTCTTTCTGCACAGGTTCATAGTCATAGACATCTTTCAGGGTGTTATTCCCAAAATAGGTAATAGGTTCGAACCATTGGGGACCTTGATAGCGGATGAGATACAATATCCGGGCAGGAGTCATGATAAAGCGGTGACCCAATTCAGCAGCTTTCAGTGCAGCCTGTCCGTAACCTTGCCATCCAAGGATAATGCTTCCTTCGGGGATTCTGGCATTCGTCAGTTCATCCCATCCTATCACTTCACGTCCCTTATTCTGCACATATCGTGCCACCCGTGCCATGAAATAGCCTTGCAATTCTTCTGTATTCTCCAAACTCTCCGCTTTCATCCGTGTCTGGCACAACGGACATTCTTCCCAATGTGTCTTTCTCGCCTCATCACCACCTAAATGGATATATTTTGAGGGAAACAATTCGAGTACTTCATCCAGAATATCTTGCAGGAAAGTAAATACACTGTCATTTCCTGCACAAAAGATAACATCCGCATGATTCCCGCCTAAACCGGGCAATACACCGATAAATTTATCCACTACCGGACAGGACAGCAAAGGGTAAGCAGCCAATGCAGCATTACTATGTGCCGGCATTTCTATTTCCGGGATCACTTCGATATGCCGTTCCTGAGCATAGCGCACGATCTCGCGGATTTCATCCTGCGTATAGAATCCTTTTTCCACAGTAGGTTCACCCTGACGGGGATTACGGCGTTCGGGGAATGTCTTGCCCGGACGATCTACACGGCATGATCCTATTTCTGTGAGCAAGGGGTATTTCTTGATCTCAATACGCCAACCATTGTCATCTACCAGATGCAGATGTAACTTGTTCAACTTCAGCATTGCCATACAATCGATAATACGCAACAAGTTTTCCTTGGGGGAGAAAAAACGTGCCACATCTACCAATAGTCCCCGATAACCGAAACGGGGCTGGTCGGTGATAGTCAGTGCCGGAACAGTCCAATCGACATTCTCCGTCACTTGTTCACTTTCAATCGCAGAGGGAAGTAATTGACGAATGCTTTGAAGGGCATAATAGAAACCTTGCAGATCGGAGGCACGGATGGTTATCTTCTTAATCGTTATCTCCAGTTTGTAAGCTTCACTTTTTAAGGTTGCGTCCGTCACCAGACAGACATCACCTTTCCGGCTATCTACCTTTATGCGGGGAGTAAAACCTCCCGCACGGGTAAGAAGTTCGGTGAACTGGCGCACTTGCTCAGCTTGTCCTTCATTCTCTACTGCGAAACTCGTCTTAGCGGAGAAGTGGAAGTTACCCGTACCCGGTACTAAACTCACCGGGCAGGGAACTAATGAAAAAGGTTGTGTCAAGTTATCAGCCTGAATGTTTGTTACTGCCAGGAACAGACAAAGCAGTACTGTATATATATATTTCATAAGGTCATAGCGTTTGATAATATGAATTATTCTTTATCTCTCTCTGGGGAAAAGCGTACCGGATCATTGTATTGTTCCTGCAATGCCGTAAGTTCGGTTTTCAGTTCCTTCACAATATCTTCCGTACCCGGCTGTCCATAGATATTACGCATTTCGGTCGGATCGGCCTGTAAATCGTACAATTCCCATTCATCGATGTCATTATAGAAATGAATTAGCTTATAGCGTTCGGTACGTACCCCGTAATGACGCTTCACCATGTGTTCAGCAGGATATTCATAGAAGTGATAGTACAGGGATTTCCGCCAGTTTTCAGGTCTTTCGCCTTTCAGTAATGGCACCAGGGAAAGTCCCTGAATATCTTCGGGCACCTTCACACCGGCCAGTTCCAGGAATGTGGGTGCATAGTCAATGTTCTGTACCAACTCTCCGATGTCTCCTTTACGGTCGAAACCTTTCGGCAAACGCATAATCAGCGGAGTATGCATGGATTCTTCATACATGAAACGCTTGTCGAACCATCCGTGCTCACCCATATAGAAACCTTGATCGGAGTATAAACAACTAATGTATTATCCAGCAATCCTTTCTCTTTCAGGTAATCGAGCACACGGCCTACATTATCATCCAGTGATTTCACAGTCTTCATGTAGTCGCGGATATAGCGCTGGAACTTCCAGTTGGCAAGTTCTTTACCCTGAGGATTCTTTTTATAGAAATCATCGATGATAGGACCATAGAACTTATCCCATGCTGCACGTTGCCCCTCATCCATCCGTCCCAAATATTTCTCATAAAGAGACTTCAACCGGGTTTCTTTGTCCGGATGTAGCATTTTGAGGTCATAGATCATATCCATATCTTTCACAATGCTCATTTCCTGTGCAGCAGCGGCAGGACGTCCTTCGTAATCGTCGAAAAAATTGTCCGGTAGCGGAAAGGTCTTGTCTTCATAAAGTGCAAGGTTGCAGGTATCTGCCAACCAGTTACGATGAATCGCTTTATGATGAATTAAAATACAGAACGGCTTATTTGTATCCCGCTGATTTTCCATCCAGTCGATAGCGTCATCAGTGATCAGGTTGGTGATATAACCGTGTTTCTGTATAGTATCATTGTCCTGAGTGATAAAATCAGGATTATAGTAATCACCTTGTCCGGGCACAATCTCCCAGTAATCAAAACCCGTAGGCAAACTTTCCAGGTGCCATTTACCAACCAACGCAGTCTGATAACCAGCCTGTTGCAAAAGTTTTGGGAAAGTTTGCTGCGAAGCATCGAATACGCAAGTTGTGTTATCATAGAATTTATTGGCACAACTGTGCTTGCCCGTAATCATACAGGCACGGCTGGGACCACTCAGAGAGTTAGCCACAAAGCTGTTTGTAAAACGTACTCCATCGGCAGCAATGCGGTCCAGGTTCGGCGTCTCCATGTAGCGGTGGTCATAACAGCTCATCATCTGGGCTGTGTGATCATCCGTCATGATGTATACTATATTATATTGCTTTTGTTCCTCAGCTTTCTTTTTGTGAAGTACATGAAGTCATGGATGCCACAGCAGCGACACCGGTCAGAGAAAAAAGCAATCCTGATTGTATCGTGTTCATAATCGAATCTAATTAAATATTTAAAAATCCGGATGTGGAATGCGAGGGTGGAAGACAACTCCCACCCCGCATCCGGGAAAATCTAATAACCTATTGTAAACTCTATAGATTCCGGATGATTAATAACCAAAGTTATTATCGTTATTCGTGAGACCCGGATTAGCATCTATTTCACTGGTAGGAATCGGCAGAAGCAAATTCTTTTTCAGGAAGTCATCCGTCAGGCTACCATTGTTTAGGAGACGGTCTGCGAAGTTGTTTACACTTGAAGTATAATTCTTTTCTCCCAATATGGTCAGTTCATGAGTAGTATTCAGTTCCAGGAACTTTTTGAAGTATACCGTACCGCGGATACGTACCATATCGTAAATGCTGGGTTCGCCGCAAAGCTCGATGATACGTTCAAAATACAATTTTTCCGTAACCTGTTCTTTGGTAAGTGATGCCGACCAGTCTGCAGGTTGTGCAGAAGAAACGGCTCCGGATTTACGGGCACGGGCCAGTACTTCATTGGCCAGGCTGATAGCTTTCGGAGTATCACCCAGTTCATTGTAAACGTCAGCCATCAGTAACAGCATTTCAGCGTAACGATAAACCATTAAGTTCTTGTGAGCCATCGTACCAGTTTGTGTCTGGTCGTACAACTTACCAAAGTACGGCCACTTTTCTGCATTACCTGTTTTTGCAAAGTCATTTACAGCTTTTGCTACTGAAGAGTTATACGGAGATGCCCCGTGTGTAGCCTCGTAATTATCACAAACGCTAAGGCTCGGGTTCTTCGGATTAGGAAATTCTGCATAAGGCATCTTGGCTATAACCTCCATATTCACATTGTTCGATCCGGGTACTGTCATATCAGTATATTTGATTTTCCAGTAAGGGTACGTACATACAGAGTCGTTAGCACAAAGTGCAGTACCAACCTGAGGTTTCGGATTAGCTTGATTATTACCATTGCGAGCTCTCCACTTTGTCAAGAAATTAACATCAATACGAGGATCTCCCGGGTAAGTACCTTCATGCATATCATAAGCGAACTTAGCTACGCGATACGTACTCCAATTGATGCCACTAGTAGAAGCCTGAGGAGCGAAGCGGTTACTGCCACGATTGTAGCACCCGTTCGCATTTCCTGTTGAATAGTTCATCTGGAAGATAGACTCCTTGGAGGTTGACACATATTCACCAAATAAATTGGCAAACTTAGGTTCCAACGAATAAACATGACTTGTGTATACTGCATCAAACATGTTTTTTGCATTCTGCCAATTGGCGGCAGCATCTATACCCAGAGCAGCCATCTTATAATATACTTTACCCAGGAAAGCTTTTACAGCCCAGGAATTAGCACGGCCCACTGCTGATTTTTCAGAAATAGACAAAGCATCCACCAGGTCCTGTGTGATTTGTGAGAATACCTCTTCACGGGGTGAACGGGCAATAGAAATACCTTCGGAAGAGGAAGCAACCGTTTTCAAAGGAACATCACCAAAAGTGGAAACCAAATTATAGTAAGCCAGTGCTCTCAAAAATTTAGCTTCGCCACCCTTCTGAGTCTTGACTGCTGCACTCAGCCCGCTCTTATCAATACTTTCCAGGAAAGCATTGATTTCGGCTATCGCCTTGTACATACCTCCCCAAGCCAAGGATACCAAACTATTGGCAGCCAATGTATTCAACGAGTTCAAATCCTCAGGACGTTGTGCCCATGCAAGACCCGAAGCTACAATAGGAGCTTCCTGCCACATCTGTCCGTAGGCATTAGGGGCCGACATATAACCATAGCATCCTAACAGAGCTAATTCTGCATTATCTTCGGTCTGAAAAACAATATTGCTGTTCTGAGAGTATAAGGGATCTTCATTCAGTAAAGAGTCACAGGCTGAAAAGCTGCACAGTACAGCCAAAGACAGTATATAATATTTATATCTTTTCATATTCTTCATGTTTTTAATATTAGAAAGTCAAGTTTAAGCCGAATATAAACGAACGCGGAGTCGGATAAGCCCCCATATCTACACCCGGACGAAGACCGTCGAAACCGAAAAAGTTTACATCAGGGTCGTAGCCACTATAGTTGGTGATAATAAATGCGTTCTTAACGGAAGCATAAACCGAAGCATTCTGGAAACCAATCTTGCTCATCCATGTTTTCGGTAATATATAGTTCAGAGTAATGTCGGCACAACGCAGATAACTGGCATCTTCTACATAACGGTCCATAACATAGTTCTGTATAACGAATGTGGAACTCGGATACAGATTGGAATGATTACTTTCTGTCCACATATTCTGATAAGCTTTACGGGTGAGATTATTAGATCTGGTTCCCGGAGTATTAACATAGCGGTTGTTGGTATTCAGAATATCTTTCCCTTGTACACCGGCAAACGAAGCCGACAGACTCAGGTTTTTCCAGGAAATATTTGTAGAGAAACCGTAGGTAAAATCAGGATTCGGATCACCGATAACATCACGGTCGTTTACATTTACATCACCGTCTCCATCGCTATCTACAAATTTGATATCACCGGCTACCGGAGCTACTTTGTTGAATGTCTGGTAATAACCAATTGTACCGTCTTTTTTGGTATATTTCACACCTTGTTCTGTTATATCTTCCGGCTGTACGATACCCTGTGTAACATATCCGAAGAACAAGCCCGGAGCTTCACCTTCCAGGAAGACATGGCCTACACCGAAGTGGTCACCTATCGAGTTACCATAATATCCTACTTTCTCACCTAGAAAACCAAAGTCAGATGGCAGAAGTCCCAACTCGGCAATCTCACTCTTGTTGAAACCGATGTTACCGCTTACGCTCCATTTCCAATCTTTCTTATCAATAATCTGTGCATTCAGAGAGAGTTCAACACCATTATTCTTCATTGCTCCCTGATTATAATAGGTGGAAGCAAATCCGGCAGAACCCGGCAGAGTTCTGGAAATAAGCAAGTCAGTAGTCTTCTTCTGATACACATCGAGAGTACCACTCAGGCGTGAGTTAAACAAACCGAAGTCTAAACCGGCATTCCATGAAGCTGTCTTTTCCCATTTCAAGCTATTATTTGACAGATTGGTTACCGTAAAGGCTGTCTGGGCATTACCGGAACCATCAGCATAATAAAGATTGGAGTTAGAACCATACATAGAGAAGGTAGAATACGGATCAATACTTTGATTACCGGTAACACCATAGCTCACACGAATCTTCAACTGGCTCAACCAAGAGATATTTTTCATAAACTCTTCCTGTTCCATACGCCATGCCAACGATGCAGACGGGAAGTATCCCCAACGATTGCCTTTAGCAAATTTACTGGAACCGTCAGCACGGAAAGAAGCAGTAATCAAGTACTTGTCGAGAATGGAAAGATTAGCACGTCCCAGATAGGAAACCAACTGGTAGTCTTTCTGGATAGGTTGGGCATTGTTTACATTACCTGCCATGTGAAGACCATTCTCACGCATTTCAAAGAAAGTGAATTGATTGGCGGTAGTATTTTTGTTCAGGAAGTTATAATCTTCGTAAGTAACACCGGCCGTAGCATCCAAAGTTGCAAAGGACTTGAGCTTCGTACTGTAATTCAAGATATTCTCAACGGAAACATTATTCTTATTCAAGTCTGACAATGCCAGCAAACCTTGGTTGTTCATACCTTGGTAAAGTTGCAGACCGTACCAACGCTTGCGCTCGTTAATATTCAGGTTACCACCGGTACGAAGGTTATAACGGAAGAACTTGTTAATCTTCCAGGTCAGGTCCAGACTGGCTTTGAAAGTTTTATCATCTGTTACGTCTACATAATCATTCAACCAACTGAAAACAGTTGTCTTATTCTCATTATTAAAACTGGGATCACCTTCCGGCATTTCAAATGGAGCATAGTCCAATGCCGTACGTGAGATAGCACCAGTAGCTCCTCCCAATGTATTACCGCCCGCCATCATATCATTTTGACGAAGAGCACCACTCAAAGACAGGTCAATCTTTACAGCTTTTTGATACTTCCGCGCTCAGATTGGCACGTAAGTCACCCTGTTTCAAAGAAGTTTGCTTTACCGTACCGTTGATGTCCTTGAAATTGGCAGATATATAATAGGTAATCTTATCTGATCCACCATTCAAAGATAGAGAATAATTCTGTGAGAATGCCGAAGTATAGATTTCCTTCTGCCAGTTGCGGTAGGTTACAACGTTGTAAGTTTCGGGATTATTAGCATCATATTTGTCGTAAGAACCATTGAATACATATCTTACCTGGTCACCTACAAGATGAAATGGTACAAGGCCATCCTGAATTCTGCTATTTGCATAATTAGCATACTCTTCAAGTTAATCATATCCAACAGATTCGTAGTATTGGCAATTGTGAACGTAGCCGAAGCGTTAACTTTAGCTTTTCCAGCCTTACCTTTCTTAGTGGTAATCAGAATTACACCATTGGCACCACGCGAACCGTAAATGGCGGTTGAAGAAGCATCTTTCAAAACGGTAATATCTTCAATATCGCCAGGGTTCAAAGATGACAACGGATCTTGATTGATCTGGAAATCTCCACTGATACCGGAAGAAGAAAACTCACCGGTAGAAGCTTGCGGCACATTATCAATAACATACAACGGCTGGTTGTCACCACGGAGTGAACTGGCACCACGAATCGTAACCGAAGAAGCGGAACCAACAGCCGAAGAAGTTGAGTTAACGACCAGACCTGCCACTTTACCGGACAATAAGTTATCAAGAGAAGTAGCCTTAGCCGCATCGTTCGGATCAGGACGCAGGCTGGTTAACGCACCGGTTACATCACCTTTACGGGCTGTACCGTAGGCCACTACCACTACTTCATCCAACACTTGCGTATCATCTTTCAATGATACATTTATTACGGTCTTGTTTCCCACAGGGACTTCCTGCGTTTCATAACCGATAAAAGAAAATACTAATACGGATTTAGAGTTGGGAACATCGATCTTATAGTTACCATTTACATCGGTAATGGTTCCTAAAGCCCCTCCTTTTACTTGTACATTGACACCGGGTACACCTTCATTGGTGCTGTCAATCACTTTACCTGTCACCTTAATCGTTTGCTGTGCCAAAGCAGCGGCAGTAGATGTCAAACAGAGCAGGCATACCAGAAATACATTCAATAATTTCTGTCTCATAGAATTAAATTTAAATTAGTTATAAACTATCGTTAACATTGATTTGTGATGCAAATGTAAAACGATAGTAAAGGAGCGTCTGTACAAGATTCACTATTTCAAGGTCCAAAATTGACTATCCGGACAGCAAAAACAAATAATAGTCAAAACTGGAGGCGAAGTAGACAAATTTGGAGCTTATTTCCAAGTAATTTCCTGCAAATTGTATTGTGCGGTTCGCAACAAAAAGTATTTTTGCTCCAACCTATCCACAATACCCATGAGAAAAGCCCTGTTAACCACATTACTATTATCCCTGCTACTATCCTTTTCATACAAGATGGCAGGAAATACTCAATATGCTTTCCAACAGATAAGTACCCAAAATGGCCTGTCTTCTTCGGTTCGCTGTCTGGTAGTAAGCCATGAAAAAGGGTATGTCTGGATTGGAACAAGATCAGGTATCGGACGCTTCGATGGCTACGAACTCAGGAAATACCTCCACGATAATATCACTCACATCATTGAAGACAAAGAAAATACCATTTGGGCCATTACTCCCAAAGGGCTTTTCTACTACAATTATCAGGAAGATGAATTCCGGCAGGCACGCGATGAGGATAATAATCCGGTAATAGCTACCTCCATTTGTCCTTGGGAAGATGGTGTATTATTCGGTGGAAGCGGCAAATTATATAAGTATGACTATGCCAATCACCAAATCAGATTCCTGTGTGCCCTCACTAATAATAAGTATAATATTACCAGCCTCCAGAAATGGGACGATCATACCCTGATGTGCACCAACCGATGGAGTCGTGCACTACTCATTGATCTCCCGACAGGTCAGACCCATCCCGTACCTTTCGAAAGTAACGAACTGATAGCCACTCTTATCGACAAAAACGGGAATATATGGGTGGCTCCTTACCATCAGGGTGTGAAGTGCTACGACCGGAACGGTAAGCTTCTTCACTCTTATGATACCACAAACTCCCGATTGCAGACCAATGTCATACTTTCTTTAGCCGAACGTGACGGACAGATATGGGTGGGTACGGATGGGTCCGGTATCTATATTCTGAACCCCAAGGATGATACGATGTCTGTTCTTGTGCGAGTTCCCGGAGATCCATACTCACTACCTGCGAATTCAATCCTTTACTTATATACTGACTCCAATAATAATATGTGGGCAGGCAGTGTGCGTGCCGGCTTAATACACATCAAAGAAGCGGGAATGAAGATATATTCGGATGCATTGCCCGGATTTGAATACGCACTCAGTGAAAAGTCGACCCTCAGCATCTACCAAGATGAAAAAGAAGACATATGGATTGGAACAGATGGTGGCGGAATCAACCGCCTTGATCCTGTCACTAAGAAATTCCACCATGTACTCTCTACCTGGGGAGATAAAGTATCTTCCATCACAGGGGTAGATCAGAGATATCTTCTGGTTTCTTTATTCAGCAAAGGGTTATTCTTTTTTGATAAACAAACTGAAAACTACCAACCACTTATTATCATCAACGATAGTATAAATACCCTCTTATGCAAACGGGGAAAAACGGTTAATGTATTCCGGAACACACCGGAAACGATATTATTGCTATCCGAAATGCCTTATAGCTACCACCTAACCCGGAAAGACTTCACACCTATTCCTCTGGACAAACCTGCCCAAGATGTCGTCGGCACGCTCCTGCCTATATGCCAGAACGGTTTCGTCTCCTATCTGCATGATTTCAAACGGATTTACCGGATCGATTCCCGAAAGAACCGGTTAGAAACTTTATACAGTTGCAAAGGTGATACCATATTCAATTCTGTATCTGCCGATGAAAACGGGATTTTCTGGATAGGAAGCAATTATGGGCTCAGTTATTATTCCATGGAAAAAAAGCAATGCATCAATATTCCCAATAGTCTGATCAATGAAATTAATTCACTAATTTGCGATCAGCGGGGACGTGTATGGATAGGAGCAGACAGTAAACTATTCGCTCACCTAATTCAAGAAGGAGAGTTCATTCTTTACGGGGAGTCAGATGGAATCATTCTGAACGAGTATCTGGAGAAGCCCGTTTACTTTCCACGCAAGGCGATATCTATATGGGAGGTGTCAACGGACTGCTTTGTATCAACAAGCAACTCCCTAACGAACCAAACGCCCCTCCAATTCTTGAACTGGCAGACGTTTTGGTAGGCGGAGAACGTATGAATGCCCTAATGAGCACCGGACGAAGACTAAAAGTAGAAGAACAAAGTAAGCCCATCACCATTAAAATCATTGCCCACGACAAAGATATCTTCCGCAAACCGATGTATCGTTATACTTTACTCGGTATGGAAGGGCAAGTGATTTACTCCTACCAACCGGAACTGACATTAAGCGGACTGCCTGCAAGAACTTACCAAGTGATGGCTTCCTGCAGTACTCGTACCGGCGGATGGACTAAGGATTATCAGATTCTGGAACTCGTAGTCTTACCACCGTGGTACAAATCCAACTGGTTTATCAGTATTTGTTTCATATTGATAGTTTCAGGAGTGATACTGGCATTCTTCTCCCTATTGCATCGCAAGGAAAACAAATTGAAATGGGCCATGAAGGAACATGAGCAACAGGTTTATGAAGAGAAAGTACGTTTCCTTATTAATATCAATCACGAATTGCGTACCCCACTCACCCTGATACACGCCCCATTAAAGCAATTGCTGGAATCATTATCGCCTGAAGACGACAAGTATCCGGTTATCCAAAGCATCAGCAAACAGTCCGGACGCATGAAGAACCTTCTGAATATGGTGCTGGATGTACGCAAAATGGAGGTAGGACAAAGTACCCTGAATGTAGGAACTGTGGAGTTAACTCCATGGATAGAACAACTTATAACAGATTTCAGACCGGAAGCCCAGTTAAAAGACATCTCCATCTTATATAGTCCCGGACCGGAAGTAGATACTCTTTGCTTTGATAAAGAGAAATGTACTACTATATTAATAAATCTGCTGATCAATGCGTTGAAGTACAGCCCTGAGAACAGTCTGATCCGTGTCACTACCAGCCTGTCAGACGATAAGAGCCGTGTGCGCATCTCTGTTTCCGATGAAGGTCCCGGATTGAAAGATGTGGATATAAACAACTTGTTCATCCGTTTCTATCAAGGCAACAATAGCCGCCCCGGAACAGGTATCGGCCTCTCCTACTCTAAAATTCTTGCAGAGCAACATGGCGGAAGTATAGGTGCCTATGACCATGGAGATATGTCCGGTTCTACCTTCTGGTTCGAACTGCCGCGAGACATACAACCGGGAAAGGTTACTCTGCAACCCCAAGCCTATTTGAATGAGTTACTGGCTCCCACCCAGGAAGTCGAAAGCATCCCAAGCGATATGCAAAACAAAGAGGATACCCAAAACTGTACGTTGCTTATCGTGGATGATAACAAAGATCTGACAGATTATCTATTCTCCGCCCTTAAAAGTAAGTTCAAAGAAATCCGGATAGCTTATGACGGTGAAGAAGCCTTGCGTATCTGCCATGAATCTTCACCGGAAATTGTAGTCAGCGATATTCAGATGCCACGCATGAATGGCTATGAATTATGTAAGCATATCAAAGAGGACTTGGGAATCAGCCATATCCCCCGTTATCCTGCTTACAGCCCGCAATGATGAGGAAAGTCAGTTATTCGGTTACAAGAACGGAGCGGATGCATACCTGACCAAGCCTTTCGAAGTAGACATACTTTATACCGTTATCCAAAGCCAACTGAAGAATCGCGAACGGATACGGACACGTTATGCTGAAGCCGGACCACTCCCCCTGCCACAGGAAAGTACATTCAGCTCGGCCGATGAGAAATTCCTCAATCGCCTGAATAAACTGATCTCCGAAAATCTGGATAACCAGCAAATGGGGATACCGTTCCTTTGTACGGAATTGGGTATCAGCCGTGCAGGCCTTTACAACAAGCTGAAAGCATTGTCGGGGATGGGGGCTAATGATTATATCACCAAACTACGAATAGAACGGAGTGCCTGGCTGCTTACTCATACCGCGCTCAGCATCGTTGAAGTTGCAGACCAGACAGGGTTCTCAACTTCCCGCTATTTCAGTACGGTGTTTAAGCAATACATGGGGTGTTCACCTACTCAATATAAAGAAAAACACAAGTCATCCTAACGTTTTTCCAAGAATTATATTTTGTAGTCATCTTATGGAATTATCAGGAATAGGTTCAGTATAAACAGGCATATTGAAATTAATTCGAATGGATAAAACGCCCTTTTTCATACAATAATTCTCCTATGTATAATGCCGTTTCCCTATCACTGTTCAAACGAGCTTTCCCAGCCGACCCGTGACACAAGAAAATAAATTTGCCGTTTATTAAATAAATAGCAGGATGAGAACCGATTATTGTTGAAGAATATGTCCAAGTATCACGACCATTTTCCGAAGAGTAAATACGAAGCCTCTTATCCCAAGCATCCACTATCATCCAATATTTATTATCATATTCCCACACAAACGGTGCTTCATGTCCGCAGTCTGTAATAGCTGGTCCAACCACGTCCCAATGATAGAGATCGGTACTCTCTGCAAACCAAGTATGATTATCATTGGCCTCATCCTTGTACCATAATAACCACTTATCCCTCACCTTACATACCCCGCATCAATGCAATGTTCCGTGGATAATGAAAGAGTTGACTGATATTTCCATCTCATCCCCTCTTTACTCGTAAAATGTTTGATAAACCGCTTTGCATTCCAATCCTGGTATACCCCGGGAACAAAAGTAACAAACATATGCATTAAGCCATCCTGTACAATAACTTCCGGTGCCCACCAAGTCTGCGTATGTTTTTATTGGTTAAATTTTCATCTCCTACACAAGTACCCCTATACTTCCACTCTTTACCATCTTTAGAAGAAGCTATACCAATAGAACTTCCATGCATCCACTCTACTCCCTGACCGTCATAGTAGGCTCTCCTTTGTGTATAATATACGAACCATTCCTTATAATGTTCGTTCCACACCATCACCGGATCAGCAGCACCTCCCCACTTCTTATCAGAGAAGAAAGGATTTTCAACCGATAACTGAAAATCGGTTTCGGGGAATTGCGCCGGAACATGCAAGCATTGCCATATACAGATCAAAAAACAAAACAGATTCTTTATCATACTTTTTATTCTTTAATTATTATTTCCTTATTTCTTACTGAAAGCACGAAAGTTCCGAATACGATGAAAAGTCATATAATTAGCATCATGTTGCCGGGGTGGATTTCCGGTTTTATCTCTCCAAGCCGTACGGGAGACAAAAACAATGTCTTTTCCATCAAATTGCCAGTCGACATATTGAAAGCCATACAATTCCGGTTGATCGCATGTCAGCACCGTATCTTTGATACACCACTCCGTCAAATTATCCGAGCACATCAAAACCTGTGTGTTACGTATAGCACCACCATCTATATTGTGCCGGTCTTTTTCCAATATAAAATTGGATAACGTCCAATACTTCTTACTTTTTTATCATAGCGAATGGTGAACTTCTTGCCCGCTCCCGGAAGTTTAATGAAATCTTTCTCCGGATTAAAAGTCATAATCTTACCGTCCTCTGAAACAGAAGTCATTGCAGCCACGTCATCCGGTCCATAGGCCACACGCAGGATATCTTTGACTTCTCCCTCTCGGGTTACTACCGCATTGCCTTCCAACCATGCGGTAGCTCCTTCTTTCCACGACGAATCATATCGTATCTCGTTACTAAAATTCCACTGTCCGGCGTCCAGCAGATCGGCTTCACAGGAAATTGAAGTCATCAAAGCGGAGAAAGGTCCCCAGCCCCATTCTTGTCCCATATTTTCCATAGCACGCCAGTATTTTCCTTTATGACGAACTACCGGGACCGGAGCACAGTGATAAAAGCCACATCGGATAAGCCCGGACTTTTCATCTTTAGGTTCTGTCCAGGAGCGCCCAAAGTCCAATGACCTACGAACTACAAAATCTCCATACCCCATTGTAACCTTAGGTGATATACCTATCAGATACAACTCTTTGCCACGGTTAAATAGTGTAGCCCAAGTCAGAGATTCCAGTTTGGCTATCGGAGTCCAGGAATTACCACGATCCCCGGACCTATAGATATAAGTATCCGAAAGCTTTTTGCCAAAATAATCGTGTGAAGCAATATAAGTACCATCCGGCATGATAACAATGCTGGGTGATCCTATATATTCATGAGATATCGCCGGTGCATTATGTATTACAACTCCGGGAGGAAGTGTGTCACCTTCCTGGGTGATTCCTGCCCAACACAGGTTTGTAATCAGCAGGCAGCCGACTATCATCTTTAATGTTCTTTTCACTTTCATACCTACTCATGTTTTGCTATACGCGCATTATAGATTGCTCCTGTCCAGTTACCCGGTACGCCTTTAAAACGGATTGTTATCTTTTCCTTACCTTTCCAGAAATGCTCCGGCAACGAATATACTCCTTCAAAGAACTGATTCGGTTTATTCTGATAAAGATGTTGCCTGGCCAGTACCTTACCGTCTACATAAATATCAAATTCCAAATGAGCCGTTTCGCCTCCCCAATAGGTGACATGTAAATCCTGAGGAACATCGGGCAAAACCTTCATATCAAATTCAAACCAACCACCAATCCAGGCCGCTCTCCACTTTTTCCGGTGCGAAACACCATTACCAATACCCTCCCCACGGAAATTATGATCTCTCTCCGGTTGCATTTCACCTAAAGTAACGTAGTCAACCGTTATCTTATCCAGATCCTGCAACCGCTTTAATTCATTTTTATAGGCTTCCTGCATATCCTTCCATTCTTCAGTAGTAAACAAATCCCAGTAGACCATATAATGTTGATGATGCATCCCATAGAAAGGAATTAAAGACATATCTTTCGGTTCTCCAACCCCTTTTGTCTTAAATCGCAAAGGACTATCAGATACCTTCTCCAACCACTTGTCCACTGGCTGATTATTGGTTACTAACACCGGAATATCTTTTTCCATATCAGGTTCCTCCGTTCCCAACTCACCAGCCAGCAAAACCGGTCCATAGAAAATACCCACCCGTTTTTCATTATCAGGCATAGATACGGTATAAAACTTTATTTTAAAGGTAATTTCTATTTTATCATTATCTTTCCATTCCCGCTCAATAGAAACATAGCTATTATTAGAAGCCTCAAATGAAACAGAACTTCCATTCACTTTGATACGCATAGACTCCGCCCATTCCGGATAACGTAGACGGAATATAACAGACTGTGGTTTTTCTGTTTTAACTGTCAGCACAGTTTTATCAGAAGAAGGGATATCCGTATCCTGGGTAACAATCATCTTCCGGTCCGTCCAATTCAATTGCGAAGGGATGAACAGATTCACCCAAAGGCTGGAATCACTGCCTTCAGAATAAATAAAGTCACCATACTTCACATGATTTTCCATACCGGATCCGCTGCAACAGCAAAATGATTGAAAAGGGGACAAATAACCTTTCTTACCACCGGAAATCAAAGGCGTATAGTAAGTACACATTCCATCATCCGGATTCTGAGAAGCCAGAATATGATTGAACACGGCTCTCTCATAATAAGCACTATACTCAGGAAGCGACTGCCAGGAAAATAAATGCCGCGTCAGTTTCAGCATATTATAAGTGTTGCACGTTTCTGTATTGGAAGTGCTTAAGCGTTCATTCAATTGTCCGGGGGTTCCAAAATGTTCTCCATCACTATTACCTCCGTTCACATAAGAATGATTCTGTACCACCGTATGCCAAAAGAAAGAAGCAATCGCAGAATCACGCTTACTACCAGTCAATTCATACAGGCGTGCGGCTCCTATAATCTTAGGTACCTGCGTATTGGCATGCTTTCCTTCCAAATCATCCACTCCCACCGCTAAGGAATCCATGATAGCTTTATGATTATCGAACCGTTGAGCCAAAGCCAGGAACTTTTCATTCTTTGTACAAGCATATAAATTAGCCAATGCCTCATTCATGCCACCAAACTCACATGCCAACACTTTCTGCATTTGTTCTTCTGTAAGATGCTGAAAGGTACCATACATCCAATTGGCCAATTTTTCGGCAACAGCCAATGCCCGCTCATTATGAGCGTATTGATAAGTATCAATCAGGCCGGCCAGAACTTTATGCATTACATACAGAGGTACCCAGCCTCCATTCAGGTCGAATCCCTGTGAATATATCTTTCCAGCCGAAACCTCCTTAAAAATCCTTTTACCATCCGGTGTAGCCGCCAGATAACCATCACCATTTGCCTGTTGGCAACTATCCAGTTCATTAATAGTGTATTCTAATCTTTGCAGGAAACGTTCATCTCCCGAAGTTGCATAGTACATGGCACAAGCTGATAAATAATGCCCCAATGTCTGTCCGGCTACTCCCAGACTTTCCCATCCTTCATATTTAGGAGCTTTAGGAACCAATCCGGCTTCTGAGCGGAATCCACTAAGAAAACGGTCCGGTTCCAATTCCAGCAGATAAGCAGTCTCCTTTTCCTCCGCATGTTTAAAAGGTCCCTTAGTTATAACGACCTCCCCATTTCAAAAGGTTTTGTCGGTAAAACCGGAGTATCTACTTGTTTTGCCGCTTGCTGGCAGGACAGTAACAAGCACAAGGCACACACGCCATAAAAGTATTTCTCTATTTTCATGATATTATATTTTATTTACTACGAAGTTCATACATCGTCTCACCAACCGAACGTGCAGCACGTATCAGTTCCCAGTTGGGAGCATCATATACATTAATAAAACCAATCTGATAGTTCTCTCCATCTCCGCGCCCGGTTACAGCTTGGTCATTGTATTGGAACCAGTGTGTACCAACCAGATAAGGATTCATCACGGCATCCTGCACATAATGTTTATACAAGTCAGCCCGGTTCTCCTGGCTGCCTCCATAACGTAACCCGCCATGCAGCAGACCACGATCCAACCCTCCGAAATGGAACTCACCGATTATCATCGGAAAATCACGATCCTTGGAAGGCCGAAGCGAATATGCCGAATAAGTATACCTGTTGAAACTTACAACATCACAATATTTGGCTGCGATATCTACAATCCATTGTTGCACGGCATTCCCGGCAAAGTCTCCATAATTAAACCGGCAACCCAAATACAGTTTGTGAGGCGCTTTTGCTTTTAATGCTTCTTTGACAGAACGAAAATAAGCATTCGCCATATGACTTGTGAAGTCAATCAAATCATTTGTAGCCCCGGCATAGACTGAATCATTTTTCATCCAATCTTCCCAAGTAGCGAACTCACTTCCCCAAATAGTATTCAGTTCAGCCAAGGATGCATATTTCTCAATCAAACGATTCTTGAACACTTCCTTCGCATAAGGATATCTCCCTTGTAAAGCCAAAATAGCCAGATAAGTATTATTACCCCAACCCAGTTCATTATCAACAAAGTATCCGATACACCATTCATCATTGGCAGCTGATGAGCCGGCAATGGTCCGTTCAAGACCTTTCCGAAATTCCGGTGAGAACGGATCTTGTATGAAATGCCCATATTGCGTATGGATTACTGCCGTATAAGGAATCTTTCTTGTACGGATCACCTCTTCATTAGACCAGTTTGCAATGGTATTAATATTCCAACTCTTTAACCGTCGGTTTGCCTTATCAATCATTTTGGTTTTATAATCAGCACCCCATTTCCGATACATATTCAGTTTCCAATAAGAAAGCTCTTTCCTGTCGTTACGCTCAGAAACAAACAAAGATGAATCCACCGAAGCCGGGAGATTCAAGGGACGATAAAACTTCTCACGCCCTTTGACATTCGTCTCGTCTCCTCCACCTACGCAAGTGATGCCATGCGACCAAAACAGATATCCCTGCGGGTCAACCAACCACCATTTACCCTGATATTTCTCTACGCGAAAATGTCCGGTAGCAGCCAATTGAGGTCCCTTTGCCCACCCCCCATAAATATCCCAGCTTTTATTGCCCGGATAATTTTTCATATCCTGTTCCTCTCTTTTATCCGCTTTCACTATTTCTCCGACACCAGATATCTTACCAGGATAACGACTATGAACATATTGCCCGAATTCATCCACAAATGGAAGTAAATCTTCATATTCCTTGCCTGAGTATTCTTTATAAGGAATGGTCAGCATCACATTCTTCACCACGACCTCATCTCCCGACTGAATACGGGGAAAGTCCAAGGAAAAACGATGGATAGATTCCGGACGATAACCACACCACAATCTTGTAGCACCACCGGGTAACCCATTCATTTTGGGAAACAATTCCAATTGCTGCTTTGAATATTCTTTGCGTAAAATCAGAGTTTCAATCTTTTTTCGTACTCCGTGCAGGTACATACCCCGCACCTGTACTCCAATAATCGCCATCCAAATGGCACTCCACGAATAACTCATGATCTGCCAGGTTCTGGACTTCACAAACTAAATGTACAAAAGGGGAGAAGTCCCAGGCCGTTTCTCCCGAAGAAAAAGTCACGCTCGCCCCTTGCCGGGTTGCCGTCCAATGCAACGTCTTGCCTCCGGAAACTTTTTCAAGTCCATACGTATCAATACTACCTTCTTTTTAATAATTCGGGAAGTAGTTTTCTGTTATTCTGTCCTACTGCCCATACAGAGCAGGTGAATACTATTACAATTGATAATAAGAATGTTTTCATGGTTATTCTTTCAATATTCTGTTTTTAATCAAGTTTAGTTCAACCCATCAGGTAAGTAGAAATCAAAAGGGGCATTTCTATCGCTTCCCATTATTCCGTTTCTGTCTACCTTCAATTCAGCTACTTGTATCGACGAACGACGATAGATATAAGGCAACACACCAGCTTCATCCAGCTTTCCGGTCTCGTCGCCCCAGCCTCCCTCTTTCTCCCATCCCGGATGGGTGAAATAAAAGACATACGCCTTATCTCCGGTCACCACCACTCCCGGATGACTGGCACGGACATTGTCATCTTTGCGCTCCCCTCTGCTTCCCAATATAACGCTTTGCTTCTCCCACTTCTCAGCATCCTTTGAGCGGTACACTCCAAAGCCATTCCACTGGTCTATCAGCATCCAGTAATATTCTTTATAATAGAACACAAAAGGCGCTTCGTGAGGAACATCACCAATCGTAATGCCCGGTACGTTCGTCCAATGATACAAATCGTCGCTTACAGCTTCCACCGTATAGCCTATACGCGAATTCTTATACCACATCCCCCATTTTCCATCCGGTTTCTTATAAACCGTGGCATCCAGCAACGGGTCTGCATCGGCCAAAGGTATCAATCCGCAGAAGTCCCAGTTCCACAAATTACGACTTGAATAATGAGCTATCTTGCCTATCCCCGACCATGACTCGTGCACTCCCTGGATATAGGTGACAAACAAATGGTATACTCCTTTATCATACACTACATGAGGAGCCCAAAACGTATTTCTTCCGCGCTCGAATTCAAGATCCAATGCACCTACATAATTCCAGTTCTTTCCGTGATCCGTGCTGACTGCCACGCCGATCCTGGTTCCATAACACCAATTGGTTCCTTGCGTAGGGACATTAGCCCGCCGGTTGGTGTAGAACATATACCATGCCTTCTCCTGTTCGTTATATATCACCATCGGATCTGCTGCCCCGTCATGAATGGGATCTCTGAACAAAGGGGCTTTAGCGACTCTCATCTCTTCTTTAGCCGCTGATTGAGCTTTCAGATCCATATCAGTCCCCAATATCAGACCACCTACTACTATGAGTAGTAACAATAATCGTTTCATCTATATAGCGTTTTTATAATTCCTTATTGGTTCTGAAAGAGGTTGCGGGCAATCCCTCTTTATTATAGAGATTAACTGCCGGATTGGAGTCCCACGCATGCCGCGCTGATAAAGGCTTCTTCACTGCATCGCTCCAAACCAGCACATCATTACCCTCGATAATCGCCTTTGCCGGAACATACTTACCATCCTCACCCGCAACTTCAAATGTGCGTAAATCTTTGCCGTCTTTACTCATCAGACCGCTTCCCGTACTTTTAAACTTCAAGCGTATCTTGTTTCCTTCTATCCGGAATGAATCATAAACCGGACCTTGGAAGACACCCACACTATCTTTGTAAACCATCTCTTTGGCACGCAGATAAAGGCGCTCGCCTACAGGTTTCTTGTTATTCGGATGGATATCATAAGGATCGCCTACATCTATGGAAACAGCCATCCCGACATTAGGCAATTGCAAAGATTCTGCCTGCGCCTCCCGGAAATACTGGCAACTGCCTCCGCTGATATTAGGCAATTGTACAAGCAGGAACGGAAGATAGCCTTGTTCGAAACGTATGCGCCAATCGGTAATCATAGTTGGTTGCAACTGTTTATACAACTCCGGCTGACCGGAATTCCCTTCACCCTGATACCACAGAAAACCACGAATACCATAAGGCAGCAGAGGGGCAATCTTTGTATTATACATACAAGTGATATTATTGGAATAACCCCTTCCCACCGGAAGCTTCGGCTCTATCTCACCATTGTACTTCCATTGTCCTTTCAAAGAAATACGTACCTGGTTATCAGCAGAATGTAAATACGGATCACTGGCCTCATCACCCAAACGTCCATTTCCCCATTCGGACAACAGCCGTACGGCAATCACATTCTTACCCTTTCTGAGCAGTTTGGCAGGAACACGGTAACTTCTCACACCATCCCATCTTTCACGCCCTACTTCCACTCCGTTGAAGTAAGTGACGTCTCCCGTCATAACTTTCCCTAAATGCAGAATCAAGTCTTCACCCAGTGCCTCCTTCGAAAGTGTGACTTCTTTTCTTAGCCAAAGCAGTTGATAACCGCCCAAACCTACACGCGGAGGATATACCGGATAAGCCTCCTCTTTCCATGCCTTGTCATTAAAAAGAAAGTTTATGAGCACCTTGTTTCAGCCCCACTTGTGTAGTCTGAACAATCTTCTCACGTTCTCTATCCTTCTCAACTCCCAACTGGTGGAGAGCTGCCCAATCTTCATCACTCTTATAAATCTCTTCAATCACCCGGTTCTTAAAAGCGGGAATCGTATAAAGCATTTCCGCACTAATCCATGCTTCGCAGATAGTACCGCTCCAGGAGGTATGAATGATCCCTACCGGTACTTTCTTATCCAAATGCAGAGCACGTGCAAAGAAATAGGCTACTGCCGAAAATCCCTTCACCGTCTCCGGGGTACATACCTTCCACTCTCCACCCGTCAAATCAGCATGAGGAGTTCTGCTTACAACTTCGGGAGTACAGAACTCACGGATATCCGCATAATTGGCATCCTTAATCACTTCATCGGCAGACAAGACAGCACCAACCCTGTAATTCATATTCGACTGCCCCGATGCCAGCCATACCTCGCCAATCATTACATTCTTGAACACCTCCTTCTGTCCACCGCAACTCACACTCAATGTATAAGGACCTCCTGCCGGCAGTGGTTCCATCTTAACCAACCATTTACCTGTATCATCAGCAACAGTTTCATATTCTTTTTTCACTCATGCTGATTCGGACTGTTGCTCGGAATCGGCCCACCCCCAGACCGGTGCATATATCCCCTGCTGAAGCACCATATTATCTGAAAAGATACGTGCTACGCGCATAGAATTGCTTTGGCTGTACGCCTTCGGGCAGACCAGTAACATCCACACGATGGAAAAGAATAAAGCTGAGCTTACACGTTTGTATACCATAATTCTATTTTTATTTATTTTACCTATCTTATCTTTAAAAGAAGTATTCGAAGAGGCACATCCTTTTACCTTAGTTCATTGACTGTACTTCCCGACTTATACAAATCCCATACTGAGACGCTTCGTTGTTCCAACGAGGAGAAACTTTTGTTTCACCAAGGTGGAACTATAGTTTCTTCATGATGAAACCTTTGTTTCTCCTTGGTGAAACTAAAGTTCTTCCCTGTTGAAACAGAGTGAGACTCTTACTCCTAATTCACTCCATACTAAAAGCCTCTTCGAATACCACTATTTCCAACCGGGATTCTGAACAAGTTTGGGATTTTTATAGATCTCCGACTGTGGAATCGGATAGAAATACATCTTGTCATCCCAAATACGATCCGCAGTCACACTATATTCGAAAGAATACTTGTCACCAGCCTTACTGATAGAAACACGCTTGATTTTCGTTGTCTCCTCCCCTATCTTCCATCTGCGGATATCCCAGAAGCGATGATCCTCAAAAGCTAATTCAGCCATCCTTTCTTTACGCAAAGCCTGGCGGAACTCCTTTTTCGAAGATACATCCTCAGAAGTCAGTGCAGCAATCCCCAAACCACTTCTGCCACGTACCATGTTGATCGCGTCACGGGCTGAAAGATTTAACTCATCCGTAACCCCTTCCGGACCATAAGCTTCATTCATAGCTTCCGCATAAATCAGCAGTATCTCAGCATATCTGAACAAAGGCATGGAATGCTTAGCTGTAGTAGTGCTATTGGCAGTCAGGCTTACACTGATATTCACGAACTTACTCAGATAGTATCCCGTTTTGGTTGCACCTTCCTGCGGAAGGCCGTTAAGGCCGTTCGGAAGTACGTCAACTTGTTTGCCATAAGCCGTTTTCCCGCCATGATAGAGTACGGTATATGCCAATCGGGGGTCTCTGTTGGCATAAGGTTCCGATTCATTCATCTCCTGCCCTTCCTTCATATCGTATGCATCAACCAGATTCTGAGTAGGACAATTGCCACTCTTTCCACCCTCCAGGCCGATTGGGAAATTCAATTTCTCCAGTTCGTTGGTATCACCAATTCTTTTAATCAGAATCATTTCCGGTTCTTTATAATTATCGGCACCCAGCAGTCTGTCAAATGACACTAAAGACAAATTCCAACTTCCGGCGGCATCTATAATCTTCTTGGCAGCTTTAGCTGTTTCTATCCATTTTGCAGGGTTAGTCTCGGCATCCGGATTATTCAACGGGCTTGCAGCATATAATAAAGTTCTCGCTTTCAATGCCAATGCAAAGATTTTAGATACACGTCCGGTTTCATTATCATAGTCTGCATTGTAGACTGCCGGCAACCTTCCATCCTCGGTAACCTCGTCACACTCTCTCACGATAAAATCAACAATAGTTTGGTAATCAACCGGAACCTGATTGTTTGCTTCTTCCTCTGTCAGGACTTTCGTTATCAACGGAATCCGGTTATAGCGCTTTACCAACTCAAAATAGTAATATGCACGCAGAGCCTTAACTTCCCATTCCAGATTTCGGTATTTACGCATCATCTTGGCATAGTCTTTCTTAAACTCAAACTCTTTCCAGTCCTTGCCCGTACCATTTTCCAAGTAGTCATTGCAAGCCCGGATGGCTTTATAGTAATGCCCCCATTTATCATCTACAGTACGTATTGCACTCCAGCTTCCGTCATAAAAGCGGTGAATAGTTGAAGTAGGCCATACATACTCCGCTTCATCACAAGCTGCCGAACGCAAAGCACCGTCTACATCATTTAAGGCACCCGGAAGATAGGCATAGATGCCGGTCACAAAGTCTGTATTGGACCAAGTGGTATTGAAGAGTTTATTCTGATCGTAATCTGAATTCTCATTGTAATCCAGAAAGTCGCTGCATGAGGAGAGCAACATCACCAGAATTCCTGCTAAAAATATATGCTTTTTCATAATCTATATCTTTTTTAGTTACATTAAAAACCAACTGAAACCAACCTGAATAGATGCCGGAATAGGATGAGAAATACCCATTGCTTCAGGATCGCACACATCTACGTGATCGAACAGAATGAAGTCGGAAGCCCTGACATAAAGCTTTGCCGATTGCAAAGGTGTGGAGGCCAATGTCTTTTTAGAGAACTTATAGTAAAGCTCGGCATGACGCAATTTCAAGAAAGATTTATTGGTCAGCCACAATGTATTGTCATTAAAGTTATTGGCATTCGTTCCTTGTGACAGTCTCGGAAACTTGGCGTTCGGTGTCTCAGGTGTCCAACGGTTATTGTAATAATATTCAGAGATAGAAGTATTGCCCGTCAAGGGACGGAACAAACTTGCCGTAGATGCAATAGCGGAATAGTTTCCGGTTCCCTGTATCAAAGCATCGATACCAATTCCTTTATATTCCACTCCAAGATAAACAGAGTAATAAATCTCAGGTATCTGGCTACTATAACCGATAGCTTTCTTGTCGAACTCATCAATAATTTTATCACCGTTCAAGTCTTTGAACTTGATATCTCCCGGCTTCACCGTGGACATATTCTGTTTCGGACTGTTGGCTATGTCCTGTTCATCCTTAAAGAAACCGATTGCCTCATAACCGAAAATCTGTCCAACAGGTCTTCCCGTAGCTTTCATCCATTCGTAAGGGGCATATTCTTCACCCATTTCTATGATCTTATTACGGTTGAAAGTAAAATTAGCACCTGCGTTGAAACGGAAAGCTTTTAATTCCTTATGATAATTCGCTCCGATTTCAATCCCTTTATTCTCTACCTTTCCGATATTCTGATAGGCATTAGTAGCGCCCAGCACAGCAGAAATATCACCAGGGGTTACCAGCATATCCGTTCTCTTTTCCTTGAACAGTTCTACTGTTAAATCAACTGACTTTACAAAAGACATATCTAAACCCAGATTTGCCTTGGCAACTTTCTCATACAGCATATCCGTCGTTGGCAATCTACCTTCTCCCAATCCACTGGCACCATTGTATTCACCGCCCAAAATATAGCCATTAGCCCAACCATACTTACGATTCCACATCAAAGCCTCAGGCATAATATCCGTACCGGTAAGCCCCCAGGAAGCGCGCACCTTTAAAAGATCCAGGAAAGCAACATCTTTCAGGAAGTTTTCATTAGAAACTATCCAGGCAGCCGAGACAGCCGGAAAATTTCCGAAACGCTGAGAAGGAGCCAGTAAATTAGAGCCATTACGCGAAAAGGCCAAGTCGGCTACGTATTTATCAGCATATACATAATGTACATGTCCCAGCATATTGATACGGTTACGGGTATTGTGCTGTCCGTTCAAGATAGTCTGCTCTCTTGAAGCCGCAAGAGTCACATTCAGTTTATGGTCGTCCCAGGTATTAGCATAATTTACTCTTCCCCATAAGTTAAAGCGGCTCCACTGGTTACCTAAAGAAGAACTGAACGAAGCGGCAGTACTCTCTCCCTTCAATGTATAATCTTCGGAAGATGAGGGATTGGAAACATTAGGCACTGCATAGGCATAGTTCATACCATAGTTATCCCAATACTCACAAAAGTTATCATAGGCAATACGCGCATCAACCGAAAGTCCTTTTAAGAACATACCAAGGTCTTGCCTGATGGCCATATCAGCAAACAAAAGCCGTTGATGACTCCTCGCATATCCTTTGGCTGCTACTTCAGCTACCGGGTTCCGGGTCCACACGTTGCTTCCACCCCAGTCACCATAAGGAGTCTTAACGGGAAAAGCCGCCGCCGGAGTACTATACAGCATTGACATCAGATCTCCGGTCAAAGGGTTCGGCCTGTTATGTTCGGACAACATACCACTCATCTTGAATGATAACAAGGTGGATTTAGTCAGATCTACATCTACATTGGTTCTTATGCTCAACTTCGAATACTTAAGTTGGGAGGAATACTCATCAACAATATTCTCCGGCTTAATGAAACCTTTGTAGGAGAGATAATCCACAGAAGAGAAGTATCTGACAATTTTTCCGCCACCACTCAATGTTACGAAAACATTATCCGTAGAACCTGATTTGCTCAAAACTTCATCCATCCAGTTCACATTACCATAGTGAGGATCATTATTCTTAATTCCATCCAATTGTGTCTGATCGTACATCGGACTCAAACCGTCATTCTTCATCGCTTCATTCATTGCCAATGCATAGGTATAACCATCTGCAAACTTCGGCAAGCGATTCAGCATATTAAAATGATGTTCATAATTCACACTGACATCAATCTTCTTCTTAGAACCGGTCTTGGTCGTAACCAACATGACTCCATTAGCACCACGCAAACCATATAAAGCCGTAGCCGCCGCATCCTTTAATATCTGAACGCTCTCTATTTCTTCTTTTGTAATCATGCTCAGATCTCTTTCAAAGCCATCTATCAGCACCAGAATAGAATTATCACGTGTGGAATTCAAACCGCGAATCATCGTAGTCGGTACACTTTCCCATACAGTACCTCCATTTTGCAATACAGTAAGTCCCAATCCCTTACCATACAATGCGTTCAGAGGATTGGTCGCCGCACTTTTCATGATCTCTTCTCCCGTAACTTCCGATATTGCAGCAGAAGACTCTTTTGCCTTCACCGTTACGCCATAGCCCAAATTCAGAAGTCTTTCCCCTTTAGCAACAATAGCGCTATCTTGTTGTGCATATGCGCTTAGACAAGAGAACATCAATGCACACGATAATTTATATATATTTCTCATAATCTTTTACTTCTTTAATTGTGATTTACAAGTAGCATATTACCATCCGGGATTCTGAGTTAAATATCCCTTGTTCATCTCTACAAATGGGAAGGGAGACAAATACCATTTCGGAGTGAAGAAAATGGTTCCATCCTCACCATCCTGAATAAATCTCTTCTTAATAGAAAATTTCTCATAAGAATAAGTACTATTATCTCCACGGCGGATACGAATTCCGTGTAATATCTTACGGAAGTCTTTTGCTTGTTTCCATCTGATCATATCATAGTAACGCACTTCCTCAACGCCAAACTCTCTGGCACGCTCATCCAGAATTTCTTTACGCATCTCATCCTGAGTAAGCCCCGACTTCAACCCCGGCAGTCTGACACGTGTGCGTACATAGTTTACGTACTGATAGGCATCGCTCGTACGTCCCACTTCATTCAGGGCTTCCGCATAGCTCAGATAGATTTCAGGTAAACGCAAATAGGGCCATTGGTCTTGTTTACCCGCCATGTGTTCTTTATCCAAAATGTATTTGTAAACGGCAAAGCCTGTAAATGCCGCACCATCACTGGCAAGGTCATTGGCAGGACCCTCACGTCCACCAATCCATAACTCTGCCACATGGTCCATACCGAATTCCGCATTATTCACCAGGCAGTTTTCGTACAACCGGGGATCTCTGTTCGCAAACGGATCTTCTGCTATGTAATGGTCTTTACTTTGTCTATCCCAGAAAGAAGCATCGAACGGAGTACCATCTGCATATGGAAAGAGATTCACATACTCCAGTGTAGGGGTCATTGCGCCATACGAACCGTAAGACTGCAAATAGTAACAATCCGCATCCCAGTACCAAGAAACCGTGGCACGGGCACGCGTATCAATCAGCAACTCACCATTCGCCCTTCTATAATATGCATCCTGATAAGCTTGGCGGGGATTAGATGGATTCTGAACTAAATCCCAGGGATTTCCTTCCTGCTGATTACGTGTCATAAACAGGTCACAGGCATCTACCACATCATCCCACAAAGACATATCTTTACCACCGAACCAGACATGCTGTTCAGCAACTGACGGAGCAGAGGATGCTTCCGGATGATAAGGTTCGCTATCATTGAACAAAGGACTTGCACCAAACAACAAGATCCTAATCTTCAGACCAAGGGCAGCAGCTGCTGTAAAGCGTCCGGCCCATTGTTCTTGTTCACCGGATTGTAAGGCCCAAGGCAATACTGCATAGGCTTGGTCACACAAATCTGTTATAAAGTTCATCGTTTCACGAGCGGTAGCACGTGGTAATTTAAAATCGTCATTCGGATCGAAAGCCTTGGTTACTAACGGAAGGCCTCCATAATTGCGGAACATATCAGCATAATGGCAAGCGATAATCATTTTTGCCTCTCCTTTTAAACGTTCTTTCTCACTATCGTCAATATTAGGAGTCTGACCGATATTCTCAATAAATAACCAGGCTTTACGAATCCCGGTCCACTGTTCCTCACCGTTAGAATAAGAATAAACGGCAGCCGAATAATCAGAGGTAGCATTGAACTGACCGGAATAGTACAGGCTACTTACGCCGTCCCAACTCAAACCACTGGTGAAACAATCTGTCAAGGCATCCACAGCCCCCCATATTCATTCTATTTCCCTTCGCACTCCAGTTCAAAGGACGTCCATAATAAAGTGAAGTATAGGCGTTCCATAAGAATGCACGGGCATAATTAGCATCATTAAACACCACATCTTTATCCACATCCACGCTCGGCGCCTTTTCCAGAAAAGCATCTCCTACCTTGAATTCATCCGCACAAGATACCAGTGCAGCGAATAATATAAGGATTAATCCATTAAATATCTTTTTCATGTCAGTCATAGTTTTAGAAGCTTACATTTAAACCAAAATTAATCACACGCATTACCGGATATTGCGGTACGCCACTGGACATAGATTCCGGATCTGATATTTTCAGCTTATCAAATGTCAGCAGATTATAACCGGTCATAAATACACGCATCTTTTCCATCCCTATCTTTGGCATAAACGGGAGGCGGAAGTTATAACCGATTTCAATGTTCTTCAAACGCAGGTAACTTGCATCCTTCACCCACAACTCGGAATCCCGATAGTTATTCTTCACACCGTCAATCGTGGCACGTGGCAATTTAGCCGTAGCTGCCGTTTCCGGAGTCCAACGATCAGTAAATTGATGACTCATCAGAGACCTGTCGTAAGTTTCTCCAAGAGGTTTACGGAAAGTTTCTTCCAGAACACGGGATGTTTTTGTAGCTCCTACCCACAGCATACTGAAGTCAAAACCTTTATATTCAAAACCTAAAGTAAGACCGGCGTTCAGTAATGGATAACTGGGATATCCTATAGCCGTTTTATCATTATCATCAATCTTACCATCATGATTTAGATCCTCATACACTACATCTCCTTCTTTCAGGACATAGCTATGATCCGCCACATCTTCCATACCTTCGTAGTAGAATCCCCGGACTTTTAACCCAAAAGGTTGCCCCACAGGATGACCTGTTTTCAAAGTATATGTATATTCAGAAGGAACTTCATCCTGATAAACGATCTTGTTCTTCGCATAAGAAACATTCAAGTTGGTCCAATAACGAAAACTATTGATTTTATGATTCCATTTTAAGTTCAGCTCAACACCTTTGTTGGAAACAATACCCAAATTCAAAACAGGTAAGCTCATTGCATGAATAATCGGATCGGTAGATGCCTTCGCCAAAATATCCGTGCGTTTTTCATAGAAGTAATCGATACTACCACTCAGCTTCTGATTAAACAAAGAAAAGTCAATACCATAATTCTGCTTGGCAGATTTCTCCCAACTCAATCCGGAGTTACCGAAGCTCTTTTCGTAAGCACCCGGAGACCAACTTGTACCCGTACCAAATTGATAACCGCTTCCTATAAAGTAACTGTTAGGCAAATACAAGAACCTATCCATAAAACCGGTTCCATACGGATGGTATCTATCATTACCTACAATACCATAAGAAGCACGTATCTTCAAGAAATTAACTACTGGATTATCTTTCAGAAATTCTTCCTGAGTAAGTACCCATCCCCCGGAAACTGCCGGGAAGAAACCATAACGATTGCCTGGAGCAAAGTTCTCAGAACCATTATAACCCACATTGCCTTCAATCAGGTATTTATTATCATAATCATACGTGACACGACCTACCAAACCAACATACCCTCTTGGAATACCGGGGTAATCACTGTCAGGATAATAGGTTTTGCTTTGGTTATAAAGGGCCAATGCAGAAAGATGATGCAGATCAAAATCACGTTTCCAGTCAAAACTTGCCTCAGCATACCAGTCACGCGACTTACCAAAACTTTCGGCATAGCTGATCAGACCGGCTTCACCGTCCTGAATATACACAACTTCATTGGGATCGGAACCTGCCGGATGCTCCATCCATGTTACATCTTTCCTATACCACGGCTGATAACTCTCTATAGAAGTAGCACGCTCTTTGGTGTGATCATATCCGCTATTGTAGGCTACCTTTATCTTAAACTGCAATCCTTTGGTGACGAAATCCAGTTTTTGTGTTAGAGCCAAGTCCAGATTGACAACATTGGTCGTCTTAGAACCGTAACCACGTCCATAAATATTCCCCAAACCGTCAGACAATCCTACCGGCAGATATTGGCTATTACCCTTGATCCATTTCCCATCAACAATGCCAGGACCGGAGAAAGGTGTAGCCCAATAAATTCTGCGGAACAACTGATTTATATCATCACCCGAACGGGGAAAGTTTCTTTTCTCCACGCGACCTCCCATATTGATAGCCACAAGTGTTGTTTTTGTAAAATCAATATCCAGGTTTGCACGGTAGTTATAACGGTTGAAATTGAAGTTAGCATCGTAACGGGTATCATGGTTTTTAAAGAAACCTTTCTGATCCAGCATACCCATCGAAATGAAGTATCGAACCCTTTCCGTTCCTCCCGATATATTCACATTTCCCTGAGTCTGAGGCGCCGACGACTTAAACAACAGCTCCATCCAGTCCGTATCCGGATATATGATAGGATTAGAATGTGTACGGAAAGCCTCTACTGCTTCAGGAGTAAACTTGGGATCTTTGCCATCATTCGTATAAGCTTCATTCAAAAATGTGGCATAATCATAGCTATTCACAAATTCCGGCATCCGCGTCGGAGTCTGGATACCATAAGAAAAAGAAGCGTTAATCTTAGCTTTACCCTCTTTTCCTCGTTTAGTAGTAACAATGATTACACCATTAGCGCCACGTACACCGAATACAGCCGTTGAAGAAGCGTCTTTCAAAATCGTAATATTTTCCACTTCATTAGGATCAATCTGGAAAAAACTGCGCTCTACCCCATCAACCAGATATAGAGGCTTAGCATTCATTGTGTTCAACGTACTGATACCGCGAATAAAAACATCCGGGTCATCGCCACCGGGCTGTCCTGATGACTGTATGGAAGAAACTCCCGAAAGTACACCTGACAACATATTACCAATACTCGCCGTAGGTACTTTCAACAATTCATCTGTATTCACAGAACTAATAGAACCGGTCAAAGTTACTTTCTTCTGAGCGCCATAGGCCACTACTTGAACTTCCTCTAATAATGTATTAGAAGATTTCAATACAATATCAAAAGTTCCTTTACCTTTCATCGGGATTTCCTGAGTTTCCATGCCTACAAAAGACACCACTAACACTCCATTCAAATCATCAGCCCGAAAAGAAAAATGCCCGTCAATATCCGTAATAGTTCCTAATGTAGTTCCCTTAACAAGGACTCCTGCTCCAATCACCGGCTCACCTGTATCATCTTTCACCACCCCCGAAACTGTTGCAGTTTGGGCGAAAGTAGCAGCAGTCGAACAAATACATAATAATCCTACTATTAGTTTCCGGACCAACCAGAATGTAACAGTCTGATTCATCTTTTCTAAATGCTTTTCATGTCCCATACTCTTACTATTAAATTAAAATTAAAAAGGTTACTATTTACATTTGTTGCAACAGCACAAAAGTGAATAAAAATAAGTGACTACTGTCGTGAATTCATTCATTCAAGTCGAAAATTCCTTCACCATACACTTTATGCAACGATTGAACGATCTCTTAGACTTTATTGACTGATTTTTCTACCTGTTTATTTTATATTTGTTTCTACCCTTAAAAACCGGCATAATTACTCATTTTTTATATATGATATTTAGTTTAATTTGGTATTTTTGCGAATACCACACAATATTATGAATATATGGAAAACATTCAGAAAGTATCTTTGCTATTTATACTCTCCCTGCTAATATCGTCCTTCCAGAACATACAGGGAAAGGAACATAAGATTGAATTCAAAAAGTCTCCCTCCTTATATTAATATCCCTACCGATGTTCAACAGATCTATCAGGACAGGGATGGTTTTATCTGGTTTGCAACCCGCAACGGGGTATGCCGCTTCGATGGTTACGAACTTGAAATCATCAAGTCGAACCTCTATACTCCCGGAGCCTTATCCAGCAATGACATTCTTGCCATACAAGAAGACTACCAACACCGATTATGGATAGGTACCAGCTATGGTTTAAACATGCTTGACAAGAAAAGCGGAAAGATTCAAAAAAGAATTTGGGGCTCTGAACAACGAGCGAGTCCAGTCTATACTGATAACTAAAAGATAATACAATTTGGTTAGGCACCGGTAGTTCTCTATATAAAAGCAACAATGATCCCGAGCAGTCCAATACATCTATAAGTTTCACCAAAGTCAGATCCATGGATGTGAAATCTCTTGTAGAAGCCCCCAATAACCAAATATGGATAGGAACCTGGAGTGATGGGCTATATCGCTATATTACCGCTACAGACAGCTTAGTATCCTACCCTGCTATTAATCCTTTGAATTCCGCTTACTTTCTATTCCAGGATAGCAAAGAACAAATCTGGATCGGGACTTGGGGATATGGCTTATACAAGCTTCATCATCCATATGATCAGGAAAAAGCTTATTTTGAGAAGTTCGCACATGAAGAAGGCAACAGCAATAGTTTAATACATAATTTAATTTACTCCATCTCTGAAGACTCGAGTACCGGGAACCTATGGATAGGAACCCTGGAAGGTTTAAGTTGCTTTAACGGAAAGGATTTTCTCAACTACACACCAAATATTCCTTCCAATGGGTTGCCATACAATGAAATTATTAGTATTTTCAGAGACCGAACCGGAACAATGTGGCTAGGATTTCTTGGCGGAAGAGTTTACTGGGTACGACCACAAAATTTGCAATTCAACCTTCACCAACTTTCCCATGCATCTGTCGGAACAGCCTGTAGCAATATCCAAGGCCTGACAGTATACAAAAACGATCTGTGGATTGGATTAGAGAAACATAGTTTCATTATTCACGACCGCACCACAAACTCTAATAGTAAAAGAGAAAAAGCATTTAATCCTTCCATACTTCAATCAGAATATACTTATTATTCCTTTTTAAAACCTCGACACAAAGATGAACTATGGTTGGGTAGTTATGGTAATGGGGTCTACATATATCACCCTGAAGAGAGTGGCAAGCCGCTATCAAATATGCGTTCACCTGAAATTCCTCATTTTCCAAACTTTATATATTGTATGTTTGAGGACAATCGGCAAAATGTATATTTAGGCTCCACCACAGGATTAAGTATCCTGACGAAAGAAGGGAAATTCTACCACTACAACAATTTACTTTCTCCTCAAGGGCAATACTCACATAGCGTATATTCCATCACCCAGGACAGTCTCAACAATATCTGGATAGGAACAGATCATAGCGGTATATTTCGCATAAATCCAACTCAGGACCTCAGTAATTGCACATTCAGTTCTTACTCTATCAATAATAACAAAATAAATTCCAATGAAATACAATGCATATTTGTGAATAAAGAAGGAAATATCCTCGCAGGAACAGATGGAGGAGGATTGAATTTATATGATCCTCATCTGGATTCTTTTATTTCAATCCATACCCAATATAATATTCCGGGAGACATGATATGCAGCATCCTGGAAGACAAGCAACAAAATCTATGGATGGGAAGTAATGTCGGATTAATTAAATTAAATCTGAAAGATTCTATTGCCGAAAGCAAATGCCGTCTCTATACCACTTCAGACGGTTTACAAGACAATAAATTTGCACGGGGAGCGGCATGCCAAGCAGAAGACGGAGAAATGTTCTTTGGAGGTCCCCAGGGATATAATTCCTTTTATCCGGAAAAGTTAACGGCTGATGAGTTACAGCCAGACATATTCATAACTGATATACAGGTACAAAACAAATCAGTGAAAGACCTCCCAGCTAAAGATAAATTAAACATAATGTCTGATCTGGCACCCGGATATGCTCAGACCCTTCACTTAAATTACAAACAAAATGATTTTACCTGTAAACTATCTGTTTTGAATTTTTACAATCCGGAGAAAAATGAATATGCTTATAGATTGGATGGTTTAGACCATACATGGCAATACACCACTGACAGAAGCAACATTATCTCTTATAGCAATCTGGAAAGCGGAACCTATACTCTATATATAAAAGGGACGAATGGGAATGGAAAATGGAGTAAAGTAGAAAAAGCATTAACCATCATCATTACCCCTCCCTGGTGGAATAGTATGTGGGCTTATATAGCCTATGCTATCTTCTTAATAGCAGTTATTGCCTATACCATACATTTTATCAGGAAAAGAATAAGACTAAAAAATACACTCCGCATAAAAGAAGTAGAGCAAAGGAAACAAGAAGAACTGAACCGTGCCAAACTACAATTCTTTACCAATATCACGCACGAGCTTCTTACTCCGCTGACTATTATTTCAGTCACATTGAATGAGATAAAAAGTATCGCTCCTCAAATAAGCGATTATTATTCTATTATGGACAATAATATCAATCGCTTAAAACGATTGCTGCAACAAATTCTGGAATTCAGAAAAGCAGAATCGGGCAACCTGAAACTTAAAGTATCTCAAGGCAATATTGCTTCCTTCATCCGAAAAAGCGTCGATAGTTTTCTGCCTCTGCTCAGGAATAAGAAAATGCAACTCGACATGTCAATCGAACAAGAAGAAATCATCGGATACTTCGACCCTGACAAAGTCGACAAGATTCTCTATAATCTTTTTCCAATGCTTTCAAATATAACAGAGAAGGGAAAACAATACGCGTCAATGTGTCTTATGGCTCTTCAAAAAAAGAGAAATTATTATATCTGTTAGCGACAACGGAGAAGGGATCTCCAAAGAGAATCTTTCTAAACTGTTTAATCGCTTTTATGAAGGAGATTATCGCAAGTATCATACTACAGGACATGGAATAGGTCTGTCTTTAACCAAAGAACTTGCAGTGTTACATCATGGTAAAATTGAAGTTGAAAGCCAGATCAATGAGGGAACGACATTTCGTGTCACCCTGCCCATTATTGAAGAAGAGTTTACTGAAGAAGAAATAGACAGAAGTATTCTTCCCTTACCCGAAACGGTATCAGATTCCCTCTCTGTGATATCTTCTCTGAACAAAGAAGAAACCATAGAAATCACAGAAAAAATTGATAAGAAAAAGCTGCTATTAGTAGAAGACAATGAAGACTTATTAAAAGTCATGGCCGATTCATTGTCCCGTGAATACCACATCATCAAAGCCACCAACGGTAAAGAAGCCATTGAACAATTAGAAAAAACAAAAGATATCGTAGTAGTCATATCGGATGTGATGATGCCTGTCATGAATGGTATCGAACTTTGTCATTATATGAAGAAGCAAGATGAATGGCTACATATTCCAATCATCCTGCTGACGGCTAAAAGCAGTGAGTCAGATATCATTGAAGGATATGAAGCCGGGGCAGACGATTACATAACCAAACCGTTTCAACTGACATTGCTACTGGTTAAGATAAAGAGCCTGCTTAAAAACAAAGAAAACCTACTCAAAAATTATTCCAATATCATTGCTTTTGAAATGCAAAAGCCCAATATAGACTCCGCGGACAAGGAGTTCTTACAACAAGCTATCAATTGTGTATATGAGCACTTGGATGACATCAAATTCGATCAACAAGCATTTGCAGATGCTATGCGAGTGAGCAAATCAACTTTATACAGAAAGTTAAAGAGCCTGTCGAATGAAGGTCCCTCTGTTTTCATTTCTGATATACGCTTACAAACAGCTTATAAGATTCTTTCTGATAACCCCAGTATGCGTATTTCCGATTTGGCTTATACTGTAGGATATAATGATCCTAAATATTTTAGCAGTTGCTTCAAAAAAGAAGTTCAAAGTATTGCCCAGAGATATATCACAAGAATGATGCTATTCAGGCAATGTAACAGGGAATATATCACTATCTCTGTGTTCCCGCTTAATAATCCCTTTCATCTGCTTCACAATATCAGGATGGGCAGCTGCAATATTATGATCTTCATGCACATCATTTGAGAGATCATACAGATAAGGTGTCCCTTTCTTTACCAATAATTTCCAGTCTCCCATGCGGACACCAATCTGATCTGTTTCATGGAACTCCCAATAAAGAAAATCATGTTTTGCTGCTTGCTATCATCCCCCAACAAGGTCGAAGCAAAAGAAATACCGTCGAAGCAGTCATTCTTTATCTTCTTATTTATGTACTTCTTCGGAAATGCTTTATCCTCCATCAACTCACAAAATGTAGGCATCACATCGTAGAAAGCCAATTGGTGATCATTGACCATGCCTGCTGATACACGCCCTGGCCAACGCACAATAAAGGGGATTCGTATACCACCCTCATGGCATTGCCGTTTCAGACCACGCAGCTTACCATCCCGTCCGAAAAATTCGGGATCCGCTCCACCCTCTTCGTGAGGGCCGTTATCACTGCTAAAGATAACGATCGTATTATCATCAAGACCTTTCTTTTTCAGCTTCCTCAAGACTTCGCCTACATAACTGTCGAGACGGGTAATCATACCGGCAAACTCAGCATGGGTATGTTCCACGGCATTATAACGCGAACCTTCGGAACCTCCCCAGGTTTTATCTCTGAAAAAATGCTTTTTGTATCCTTTAAGAATGGAGTCATTGGGCTGTGCCAATTCCGCATGTGGAAGCGTATAAGTGAAGAAGCCATAAAAAGGTTGTTTGCCATCCTGCTTATCAATCCACTCCATGGCTTTCTGATGAATCAAATCGGCAGAATATTGCGAACGCTTTTTGTAATCATCACCAAACATGGGATAATTGATGTTGTCTTCCATTACAATACGTACGACTCCGGTATCTCCTTCCTCTTTACTGTATCTGTTCAGGAAATTGGGATAGTACAAATGTGCCTGAAACTGACATATATAACCGTAAAATTCATCTACACCCCGTTTATCCGGTGTGGAGCAGGAACCTTCATAGCCGCCCGCCCATTTACCGAAAACTCCTGTAATATAGCCGTTCTTCTTCATGACTTCGGGCAGAATAATGTGGTCTTCATCATACGGTTCCTGTCCTACGACAGAGAAATCTTTATTGATGCCGTATGTCACGGCAGGAACATTTTCCAATATTCTTTATTACCACGCACATGAGTATGCCCAGTGTGCTGCCCGGTCATCAAAGAAGCACGGGAAGGTGCACTAACCGGACTACCGGCATAAGCTTGGGTAAACAACATACCTTCCTGCGCCATACGGTCGAGGTTGGGCGTCTGGATATATTTCTGCCCGTAACACCCCAAGTCGCCATAGCCCATATCATCGCAGAGAATGAAAATGATATTAGGCTTGGATGAATTATTTGCCGCATTGCTGTATAAAGAAATAGCGGTCAACAATCCTGTCCCCAAAGTTACTTTTATAGATTTCATATCATTGTTTTTTCTATTTCACTGGGACGGTTCATTCATTTCTTCTCTCCGAAATCCTCCTGTTGTTGCTCCACTTCTTTCAGTTTCTGCATATTCTGTTCTTTCTGCAACCGTTCCTGTTCTAACTCAGCAGCCGATTTTACTGTTGTTCCTCCCAACCCGGTAGCAGAAGCGCTTGAAATAAGCACCGCCTCTTTTTCTGAATATAGTAATGGATGCTCTGTCAGCACACTTTCCAACTCCAAAACAGCACTGGTGGGCATCTGCGAACCTTCAAACAACACACTGGCTATCACCTTTATCTTGCCCGGTTTCAAGGTCGACTGTATCAGTACCGGAGCAGTGCCCCACTTTACAGGTGCGGGATTTGCCAATATAGAAGCATCTCCCAGAAGGCGTCCTTCGCCTTCTACATGGAACTTCACATAATAATTATTCAAGCGCTTTATATTTCCATTTTTATCAGCAACGGCAGCCACCACTGTTACAAAGTCGGAGCCATCAGCTTTCAAGTTAACCCCTTCATTATCTACCCAAAGCAGTAGCTTCTCCGGACGACGTGCCGGATGCACCTCATGGGTGGCAACCACTTTGCCATCTATCAGCCCTTCGGCCAGCAAAAGTACATCTTCTTGTTTTTCTTCCGGGACATGGCTTTGTCCATCTGAAAATCATAGACATCCGGGAAAGTGATAACAGGTGAAGGCATACCGGCTTCTGTCAGTGGCTTGCTGTAAGTAGACACTTTCCCGTCTCTCATGAAAGTAAGCCGGACTTCCTCGCAATTCGAATAAACAGTGACATCCTTACTTGAGAATGGAGTCATTTCATGGGCGATATAAACCATCGGGCCAGTCTCGAAAAGGCGTTCCTGTTTCTCGGGCGAACGCTGTGCCTTGAACATATAATACGAATACTTGGGCTGACGGAATACATCCATCAATCCACCATAAAACGGATCGGGATGGTAACCACGTTGATGATCGAACGAGTGCCAGAGACATCCACCCACGTGTTGCCGGGGAGTGCGATAAAGAGCATCATAGCAAGTATAAGTATAGGTAGGATTGGCATAATGCCGGGCCTGGATGAGCATGGGGTTGCTCTCCCCAGTTGCGTGCTACACGACTGGGTGAGTTATGCGAACTCCAATCATCCACATTGTCACCCCACTCGCGGGTAAAATAGGTAATTTTAGGATCAGCATTCGGATCACCCCAGGCCTTCCCATCAAAAGACGGATGGGTGAAAAGTACCGGGAAATATTCTTTGCCACGCGCTCCGCTGTCGCAACCCGAATAACAATAAGGGTAAGGATATTCCTGATCGACCAGTTCACGGGTCTTCTTGGCAAAATCATCCGGATACCAAGTTTCATTCAGGATAGGTTCCCACAACCAGACACAAGCATGATTACGGTCACGGCGTACCAGATTACGTATATCACTATATACACGTCGTGCAAATTCAGGGGCATCATTCCAGAACTGCCAGCCCGGAGTATTGACTATTACAAACAAACCGAGTTCATCGCATGCATCCATGAAAGCCGGGTCTTGCGGACAATGGGCATTGCGGATCACCTTCATTCCCGCATCCCGCAGTTTCTTTGCGTCACGCCAGTGAATGCTGTTGGGTACTGCATTACCTACTACAGCTAAGTCCTGGTGGCGATTGGCACCGATCAACGGTTCTTTATAAGGTCTGCCGTTCAGCCAGAAACCATCCTTACCTTTAAATTCCACACTGCGGATACCAATACGGCGACGGTAACCATCCACCACTTTTCCTTCGTGATTGCGGATACGTACAATCAGATTATATAAAGTAGGAGTCTCCGGACTCCACAACAATGGATTCTTTACCGTGATTTTATCTTTTGAAGTAACAGCCTTACCCGGATGTACCTGTATTTTATCATTCAGGAACGCCACCTGAGTACCATCCGGTTGCTGCAATTCATATTCCACAACTCCTGTAAAAGTTTTACGGCTATCATTACGTAGATGAGCTTTCAACAATACTTCAGCCGAAGCATCCGATACTTTATCATAAGCCACAAACAGACCGCCACCTGCGACTTCGTCCTCAAAGTTAGGGTCAGTGATAAAGACAGGATTATGAGCTACCAGCCAGCAATCACGGTAGATACCACCGAAGTAGGTAAAATCAAGAACATCCTGTGCCTTTCCGGGAGGATAAGACGGATCATCACTATTGTCCGCCCATACGGCAATCACATTATCCTCTCCCCATTTCAAGGCATCGGTTACATCTACGACCACCGGCAAGTAACCACCAAAATGCTCTTTTATCAACCGGCCATTCCCAAACACCTTGCTCTTCCCCATGATGGCTTCAAAATGCAGGAATAACTTCTTTCCTTTCAATGCATCTGCGGGAGTGAAGTGCTTACGATACCAAACTTCACCTTGGTAATTGATACAACCGCTGGCTTCTGTAGGCAGATATTCAATCCCATTAGGCAAGGAGACTACAGCCCATTCCGTATCATCAAAACTTATAGCCTCAGCACCGGCAACGCTTCCTTTATAAAAACGCCAGGCCGGATTCATAGAAAACACTTCACGTCCGGAATTGGGTAATTCGAAGAAACCGGCAGTGGAAAACTCTGGTTGGTGAGACGCCTGCAATGCGCTGCAGGGAACTAACAATAAAACAATTAGAATTAAATGAATGATCTTCCTCATAAGCATAGTATTATTTTAGGCATACATAACTTGATGCAATAGCCATTTACAACATCCGATGCAAAAATAGGGCAAAACAGAAAACTACTGTTACAATAATCGCTATTTTTAATCCAATTTGTCTAACTATCCATTTATACAACATGGTTCCCTAAACACAGAATGCTATGAGAAACTTTCAGTGAATCATTATCAACTATTAGTATAAGAATATTTCATTTAATTCCGAACAAAGCCCTACACTTATCTAATTCCATATCAGAAAAATCATTTCTGAGCCATCCATTTCTATCTATTTTATACATTTCATATTCCCACTCCTCTTCAAATCGTTCACCAGTATGAGCCATTTCATTCAAGATTTCAGGAGGGAAGGGCTCCCAAACATCACCTCTTAAGCGTTTTATAGAAAAAAGGTCCTCCTTCTTTTCTGTCCAAACGGCTACAAATTCAGTCTGTTCTCTCATCAAAGAAGCTATCCGTATCAGAGAACGCACCTTATTATCTTTACAAACCACACGAACAATATCATTCATCAGAAAAAAAAGATGAATCCATTCCGTCTTCTTCACTATTATATTTGATAAGAAGCAGAAAACTTTTATATGGGGTATCCTCTTCAAGACAACCAAGATATAAAATCTCAGATACTTTCCTGAAGAGTTTTACCGCTGCTTCTTTTCCCTCCCACTGCATATTTTTGTGCAATGATACTATACTGTCATGCCTAGTTCTATTTATGACACTTTGATTAGCCAACCATTCATAAAAACGTTCTCTCACCTTAGGATAAGCCATAGAGTAACCCTCTCGGTCACAAAGTCCCGATACAGAGTTCTGAACAAAAGAAATACTATCATTTTTAAAAGGAACAAAAACGAGTGACGAATTCATCAAAGTATCTGATACATCAAATGTATTCCCATCTTCATAGTTTTGATACTCTAGCAAAAGACTATCATTACGTATCCAACTGATATCTGTCAGTTCCCTCCTCGTGATAGTCGATGAGCAGCTTAAAAATATCAGTAAGATAAGATTGACTATAATTATAATTCTCATACGCATCACTCCTTTTTTAACATATAAACTCCTGTTCGTTTATCATATAAGTGTCATACTCAATCATGAGTTCACTTTTCCCTCCCTCAAGCTTCTCCTTCTTTTCCATTAACTCATCATTTGCAACCTTATTGATACTTTTATACCGTCTTTACGTAATAAACGCCTTGTTTACGTTCCGTCCAAACAACTTCTTAGACAGTGGTAAATATAAGGCGACCGGTAGCTATTCAAACCATTTATTGCATTAAAAAACTGCCACGGATTAGTCGCATGCATAAAATCATGTAAATAAGCAGCTTGTTCTTCCCAATCAGCATACACCTGCTCCACATACAGTTCTTGCAGCAGATACAAATCGTCATAATTCTCATTTCTTTTTATAATAAATCCTTTTCTTTATATCATCATTCCAAGAAAAAAGCTCAGTTATGTAACGCTCCTTCTTAGAGTTCAACACAAAATGCCGTGTTATATAAAAAACAGGATACTGACTTAACAAGTCATAAATCTCAGCTGTAACAGCTTTTTTCTTGTCTCAATATCTTTTGCTTATTCATTACATCATTTTTATATTGAAACCCTTGTACTTTTATTACTCGCATAACATCACCATTCTTTTCTTTCAGAAACCAACACTCTTTGTTTAAACGGATATCCGTACAGATTAAAGTATCCCCTTTCTGAACAGAATTTCCTTCTGACCAAATAACATCAGGAGCTTCAAAGTCTTCATAAGGCAGATCGTCCGGACAATTCTCCCATATCGGATTCAAAGAAGACAAAGTATATCTATTTTCTGAATCCAATTTTAAGATAACTGAATCATAATTACTATAACAATATATATGTAAATCTTGAGCAGACATAGAAATACAAACTAACAAAAGTAAAAAAAAATATTCTTAATCATAATCTATTAAAATTTAATTAAATAATTTGGTAACGGCAGCATATAGGGAGAACGATAAGTATTCAAACCTTGCACAGCATTCATTAATTGGTTCATATTTAAAGCATGACTTAATTGGTATGCGTAGGCAGTCTGCTCTGTTGCTGCACGAAACCCAGAACCCAAAAAAGAAACGAATCCTAAAGTACGATGATATGCATGAATTAATTCATGGTTAAGAGTACGAGCAAAACCAGATAATGATTGATGAGGAGACATATAAATAGACACTCGAGGAGAACGAAAGATTCCTGCATTCACTGTTTTTGTCAATCCTCCTAATTCCGTAACTCCCCCTCCACCACGAGGAGCTCTACAAAGGATTCCACCATCACCTCTATAATATTCAGATCCTAAGGTCATCATTTGAGGATCTGCTTCTACACTGATATTCATGATCCCATAATCACCCTCACTCCAACCTATTTGAGACTCTATGTATTCCTTCATTAATTCATCATCACTAAAGTAGTCTCCTCCCAATTCACTTACGTCAGAAATACTCTCTTCAATGGATATTGCTCCTTTACCTGTAAAAAAATTACCTTGCTTCTTCATCGCTGAAATACCCCCTAAAGCTCCTCCAATAACACCACCGATAGTACCACTTATCCCTCCAGCAGCTAAACCTGCATTCAGCCCCTGCTTAAAATTTGCTCCATTCAACCAAGCATTTCCAGCTCCTCCGACAAAACCGCCAGCAAAACCTCCACTAAACCCAGTAACCGCCCCACCGATAAAACTAGTCGTTCCTAATAACCCGGCCATTGCTCCGCCTGCAAAATACCCGGCAGCACCAGATGCTCCACCTATAAATAGCCCTTTCAACATATCACCAGCCAAAGCCCAACCAGAATTATCACTCATCACCATAGCAGTTCCCATCCCAATCCACGCCCCCACAATAACAGCAGCTAACCAAACGGATTTTCCACTTTTATCTACATACATCAACGGATTATTTAGCGCATAACTATACCGATTAAAGTTTTGCGTAAAATCCATCATCTGCACATATGGATCCGGACTCAAGAATCGTCCCAATGCGGAATCATATAAACGCGCATTCACATTAACCAAGCCAAAAACAGACAGATGTTCATGCCCCGTATACCCCCTGCCTAAAAGCAATGCCGGTTCTAAACCAGGAGCATAAAGTACATGGTTAATAGGATTACGTAAACGCCCCCAAGCATCATAACTCAATTCCTGTTGGACAACACCCGCAGAATTTGTAATATGCGTAATACTACCCAAGTAATCACGACAAATATAATAAATTCCCCATGAACCATTCTTCTTCATATAAACAATTGGCGAAGAATAATAATCACCAGCCAAATAGAGGCGAGTTTCCGTATTATTTGTCTCATAACAATTACCTAGATAATAAGTCGTATTTTGTACAGCCCCATTATGAGTTAAAAGCATTTTAACACGTTCACCAGAAGAATCATACGTAAAAGTAGCTATATAATCATTTTCTACAATAGTAGCCGGACGCTGAAAAGAAGTATAAGTAACATCTTGATTCCGCATAGGTATTTGGTTTCCATTTAATTCCACATTAGTCACTGCATACGGCTTCGTATCATGACTATAAAACATGGTGCCAATGCCACTCATTGATGTAATATTTCCTTTCGAATCATATCCTACCGTCTTACCTGCATAATTAGCTAAACGATTCAGATTATCGTAACTAAAAGATTCCGTCAGATTGCGCTTCTTATCCACACGACTTGTCAGGTTGCCTTTCTGAATATCGAATGTATAAGCAAAATGTTGAATCTCTCCAGCTTTTCGTTCTGTCAACATACCATAACTATTATATCCATACGTACGCGTTAATGGTCCAGTCACAGCGGTCGTAGGTTGCCCCAATGCATTTTCAGCTGTCAACTTCCACACAGAAGTTGTCCCAAACTTTACTTCTGTTAATTGTCCATTAGTATACACCATATTCTCTGTTCCAATCACCGCCTCTTTAGAAGAGCTGTAAGTAACAGAAGCCACATTGCCATTTGCATAAGCGAAAACACGCTTCAACCAGATATCATTCGAAACCTTATCTGTTTGTGACTTCAATCGGGCATATTCATCATAAGTATAGACTTTAGAAGTACCATTGGTAGAAGTTGCATTATCAATCTGTTTTGTTACTGGATCATATTTATAAGTAGTAGTAAACTCTGGTTGAACTTTACTTTTAGGACGACCATATTTATCATATACAATAGTTAGAGTTTTACTATTTGCATCAGTTTGTGTTACCGTACGTATATTGCCTGAGTAATTCTCCGTAAAAATCATTGTCCCAGCACTAGGGTCCACAATTTTAGTTCGGTGCCCATAATCAGGGTCATAGTCAAACTCTGTTACAATCCCTCCTGATACAATAACCTTTTTTCAACTGTCTGTCTGGACGATAAGAATAAGTAATCTCTCCTCCTGGATCTGTAACAGAAACCAATAACCCACTCTTATCGTATGTTCGGGTAGTCGTTATACTCTCTTTTACTATTGTTTCACTTTTTCCAATATAACTGTAAGATGTTGTTTTTGCCAGATGGCTCTGAAAACGAAACTATTCGATCAAAATCATCATAACTATATACATTCCATAACGAAGCTGTATTTCCTTTATAAGGCAGAGAGACCTTCCATAAGCGTCCCCAGTTATCATATTGTTTATCTATATACAGCCAAGTTCCATCAAAGCGTTTATTACCAATACGAATATCACGCCCTAGAGCATCATAATATGTACGCTGTTCCGGCATCCCCGTTACTGATTTCTCAATATAATATACCCCTGTACTCAAATCCCATCTATAATTTATATTCTCTATTGTACCATCATCATAAGTGGTTGTATTAACTCTCCCCAAATCATCATAATTATACAAAGCAATCTTACCCAAATTATTTACCACTTTTTCTGGTAGACCATATTTATTATAATTAGAATATACCGTCATACGTCCTAAAGCATCAGTACGAGTGTTTACATAGCAATTATTCAAATAAGTACAAGTGTCTCCTAAATACTCCACCGCTGTACGAGGGGCACTTACTTCTGTTAAAGCATTGCCGTAAACATCATAAGTGCATCGCGTTTCTCCAACTTTATTACCATTAATTTTAATTATTTTCTTTTCTGGAAGATTTGTTCCTGTTTTATAAACCAATTCTTCTGAAGTTACCCACGAACTCCCGTCACGCGATTCTGTTATTGTTTTCAAACAGGGAAGACCTATCAGCCACTTCGCGGTTGTGTTTGTATTACTATAAGTTTGATTCGTAACTGTTTTGATCACATTGTTAGATGTATAATCCGTATAAGTAACTGTTTCACGCGTAGGATTACTGTAAGTATCATAAAGATAATCTTTAGTCACTGTGGTACTTTTCAAAAGATCCTTTTCTACTGAGTTATTCAGTCGTACCGTGGCTTTCTTATTAGAAGCAACAGCTGAATAATAAGTATAATTTCCTTCTGCTTCGGGAGTAATGACCCTAACCAAATTATTAAAGTTCAAAGGATCGTATATCGTTGTTATGGTTTTGTTACGTAATACATCCTCTGCTATTATTTTAGTAAAGCCACAAAAGCCACGGCCCTGTCGATGTACAACCCCTCCTTGATAGCGATACTCTTCCGAGGTTAAAATGCTGCCATTTAAAGCAGTTTCTTTAGCAGCGAGCCCCCACAAAGGCCCTTGAAAGCGTTCATAAGGGAATGAAACAATTGCATTGGAACTATAAAAATCAATATAATCTCCGTTCTTTACATTGAGAAGTTGATAGGAGTTTTTATCTATCACCCCGAAACTATTAATTACTCCTGTTAGCAAATATTGTTTACGCTCATTCCTTGTAAAGCTCACCTTGTAAACATTTTCATCAATAACAGCTATAAAGGGAACTATAAAAATTCGGTTGAGAAATAGAAGAAGGAAGTAAAGTAATACCACCACCAAGTGACGTTCCAAACCTATCCTCTTCTTTAAACCCACCATTACGATTGAAATACCCCCATGTACTGGTATTCTGCCTAAGTACCAAGTCTACATACCCATCTTGATCTATATCCTGTAGCATACAGGCAGCTTCATGTTCCACATATTCCGTTAAATTAAACGATCTACGTATATTGGATAACGGGTAATAAACCTCCCACCACGTACCATTATGAAATTTACGCCAATATTCCACTTGACAGACATCCCCATGTACAGAACAACTACTACCATCCAGCCACTCACCACAAACCAAGCACCTGTTGGAATACCCAATATATTCTCCACAATGCACACATTCATAATCTTCCGGATATTCTGCATTACACTCCGGGCAAAATTCGTGTGAAGTAACAGGCATCTCATACGTACCTTTTTTGGTATATGACTTGACAGGAGTTACTAAGAATTCCGGTTTGCCATCACCATTTATATCTCCAATGGCCATGTCTCTATTGCTTTGAAATACATAATTATAGGATAAGTCAAAACTACATTTCAAGTTTAAGCTATATACTCCGTTCACTTGAGAAAACGAATACACCCTTGTTATCCCAAAATTAATATGACAAATATCCGTCTTTCCATCTCCGTCAATATCTACAGCCACCAAAATTCCTTGTTTCACATTGAAATTGAAAACATGAGCATTAAACAACACCTTATTTGTGCTCAAATCAAACAAATAGCACTTAGAGTTCATATCCTTATCCAAAGGTCTATCCATAGATATAGCCAATAACTCAGCTTTTCCATCTCCATTGTAATCGCCCGGAAGATATACTTTTGGCCAAATGCTAGAACTATTGGGAGCCTCACTGTCAAATGTAAAAGTAGAAGTCTGTGTCAAAGACAAACCCAAACCAGGCTTATAAACCTTTACAGTTAAACGATCCTTACCACTCTGCACCGTAGCATTTATCTTCAATAGTTCATCTCCAGATACTCCATCTACATCTGCCGACAATAAAGTCTGAAAGCCTCGCTCTGCATACAAAGTTGCAGGTACCAAAGTACTCCCTTCCAAATTTCGATATACAAGCAACTCTTGGTTTTCAGCAAAAGCAGAATAATACCCTTTCGAAGATATAGCACAAGGATTAAAATCCGGATACGAAAAAAGTCCATCATCTTCTGTCCCTGACTCAAACTTTACCTTATTTACTACTAAATCGGTATCCTGATTAAAATATCTCGTTAATATAGCTTTTTGTTTTTCCCATCCATTCATATTATTATCATATCCATAGTAAAACAACAAAGGGTTTAAATTATCGCAATCTATTCTTGTCAACAAAGACACATTACTAGTTTTATAAACAAATGAATAGGTATGAAGCAATTCTATTCCGTGATAACACTTAATATTATCAAGTAAATGGAATAACTTTACTTCTGTTTCTCCTTCAAAACCACTCAACACGTCCACACGGTCTTTATAAGTAAATGCAATATTAGCCAATGGCGTATCAGAAGAAGTATGAGCTCCATATTCTATATTTAGAATGCGATACCTGTTATTTTGATAAGCATAAGAAAAGGATACCATATTTCCCAAAACGTCTGTACTTTTAGATATTGGGTAAACGAGGCAGTCACTCGTATTAGTTTGTGAACCAAATACAGCTACCGTGCCATTCGGATATAATACCGTAAAGTAACTAAATGTGCCGGATGCCGTTTTCTGCGCTTTCACTCGGATATTCCCTTGTTCTGTCTCAAAAACATTCACAACAGTTGTTGGCAACAGACGAACTCCATCAAGCATTAATGCATCATCACCATTCACTTCAACCGGTGCTGTTTTACCGTCATAGTACATAGAACGTGGTACTCGAGTTATAGATGATAGACCGCCAATAGACCAACCATAACCAACTATGTCATTTCCACCTTGACTATTATAAGCAATGGAAACAGAAGGTGCAATGCCACTACGTACCGGAACACACGAAATAGGAACATTGTAAACAAGTCCTCCCGATGGCGTAACTTGTGAATTTATTGGTATAACACCAACATCTTTACTTGTATTTACAGATATTGAGGTAGGGATATGCGTATGAGAACCACTCGCAAAACCTCTTACTAAATCTTGTTGAGACATAGGATTTTGGTTAACAATAGTCTCTTTGCTCCTGCACTCTAGCTTTTTTATATAAATGGAATCACCAGTAGAAATTGTGTCAGTAGGTACTGTCCGATGTTTTTTACGGATGAAATAAAATCAAAAGATTGTTGTCCCATAGATGGGAATGTCACTATAAAAGTAAATGTCACGGCTAAAAAAAGAATAAGCCATAAGTGATGTGTTTTCATAATAAATAATTAGTTTACAAACAGTATAACCCTATTCTTTAATAATTTTCCATATAGATTGCCTTGAACCGAAGACCAACTTCAGCAAATATGTACCCGACACAAAGCTATCAAGCTGAAGGATAGTTCGTATAGAAGTCACATCCTGGCTTAACAATAGTCGACCTTGCAAATCGTACAGGAAAACTTCGCCGTAACCCGGCTCAAAGAGTTCACTTAACAGAACAGTCAACTTCGTTTGCACTGGGTTAGGAAAGAGTTTAATTGCTTTCCGTTCCAACAGTCCCTCTGACGATACAACATTTACCTCGTTTTTTGAAGTACAAAAGAACGCGTAGCTACTTGCATTCGAGTGATTCTGTTGCCTGCAGCATCATACAAATACAAAAGAGATTGTGAAAAAATAGAAGTAGCTAGCCCTAGGTTAATTAAGAGCAAAATTAATTTCAATTTCATGTTTTTCATATTTAATTACGCAATAAAGATAGATACTCTTTTTTTAGAAAAAAAGCTATTGGCACCATGCATTTAGGAGTAATACAATTTATACTCCTTTTTCTACAGTTTTTACTCTAAGCAAAAAAGATTACAGCCAATAACTTGACTTTTCTCATGCTGTTTTTTCTTTCTTGACTTCACAAAATCAAACACGAAATACAAGGTCTTCCATCTTTAGAATTCGCCATACCCTAACCGTATCCGAGCCGTACTTGCTCCGTACCTTCTTCGGTCAGAGGTACCTCTATACGGAGAAACTACGGAGTTGGTACGGAGCAAGTACGGTTCGGATACGGTACAAGTACAGTCCAAATACAAAACTAACAAGGTTTTTACACCTCAATTTCCCACGAATAAAGCCTTTCGGCACTATGTTCATTATCAACGAAATAAACAATGAACAGGGTGTTGAAAACTTCTCAGAAAGTTTTTAGTTAAATCTTGTGGGGAATTGTGGGGAAATGTGTACTTTTACCGTCGCTTATTATAATAAGGTAACAATGATACGTTTTTTGGGCAATATAGAAGCGAAGACCGACGCTAAGGGACGTGTATTTATCCCCGCCGGTTTTCGGAGGCAACTGCAATCCGCTTCCGAAGAAAGGCTCGTGCTGCGCAAAGACGTATTCCAAGATTGCCTGGTACTCTATCCAGAAAGCGTTTGGTTCAAGACGCAAAACCAATTAAGGAGGCGATTGAACAAATGGAACGCAAAACACCAAGACATTTTCCGGCAATTTGTGAGCGATGCGGAAATCATGATTCCCGATGGGAACGGACGCATCCTTCTGCCCAAACGTTACCTGCAAATGGCCGGCATACAGAGCGATGTACGTTTTATTGGTGTAGATAATACAATAGAGATCTGGGCAAAAGAGAAAACCGAACAGCCATTCGTAAGTCCGGAAGAGTTCAGCGAAGCTTTGAAGGACATTCTGGGAGATGAGGATGATTTGGGAGGAAGAAGAAGATGAGTAACAAGTGATTAGTTATTAGTGATGAATGAAGAATTGACATATCATGTACCGGTGTTGTTGAAGCCGAGTGTGGACGGAATGAATATCCGCCCGGATGGGACGTATGTAGACGTCACTTTCGGTGGAGGAGGACATTCACGCGAAATACTGTCACGATTGGGAGACGGCGGACGGTTACTGGGATTTGACCAAGACGAAGATGCTGAACAGAATATCGTGGATAATCCGCATTTTATTTTTGTACGCAGCAATTTCCGCTACCTGCATAACTTCCTGCGCTACCATGATATAGAAGAAGTAGATGCGATACTTGCCGATCTGGGGTGTCCTCACATCACTTCGATGATAGCGAGCGGGGATTCTCATTCCGTTTTGATGGTGCACTGGATATGCGTATGAACAAACGTGCAGGAGACACTGCGGCGGACATTATCAATACTTATGATGAAGAGCGCCTGGCAGATATCTTTTATCTGTACGGAGAACTGAAAAACAGCCGCAAATTGGCATCCGTACTCGTAAAGGCACGCGCCGGACAAAAGATTACAACTATCGGTGAGTTTCTGGAAGTCATCAAGCCACTTTTCGGTCGGGAACGCGAGAAAAAAGAGTTGGCAAAAGTTTTCCAGGCATTGCGTATCGAAGTAAATCAGGAAATGGAAGCGCTGAAAGAGATGTTATATGCAGCAACCGAAGCGCTGAAACCGGGCGGACGCCTAGTAGTAATCACGTATCACTCGCTGGAAGACAGAATGGTGAAGAATATGATGAAAACCGGGAACGTGGAAGGCAAGATGGAAAAGGATTTTTTTGGAAATGTACAGACGCCTTTCCGACTGGTAAACAATAAGGTGATTGTACCGGACGAAACGGAGATAGAACGAAACCCGAGATCGAGAAGTGCAAAACTGAGAATAGCGGAGAAAAAAGGGGAGGAATAGTGGTTAGTGTTAAGTGATTAGTAATTAGCGATAGGCAATGAGTGAAGTAGAAGAGAAACAGATTAATGAGAAAACAGAGAAAACAGAGAAAGCGAAGAGAGCTAAAAATCGCACGTCTCTGAAGAACATCATTGGTGGTGATATTCTGGCAACGGATTTCTTCCGTCGTCAGACCAAATTGCTTGTGCTGATAATGGTGCTGATACTTTTTACATACACAACCGTTATGCTTGTCAGCAACAAATGATAGAGATTGATAAACTGAAAAAAGAACTGATTGACATTAAATATGATGCCCTCACCCGTAGCTCGGAGTTGATGGAAAAAAGTCGCCAGTCACGCATTGAGAACAGAAAACAGACTTGGCAGTAAATAAGAAAAATATCATGACCCGCTACTTCTTTGTAGTCCTCGTAATGGGGCTGCTGGGAATAGCTATTGTCGTAAAAGCCGCAATTATCATGTTTGCTGAGCGACAGTACTGGCACGATGTAGCCGACCGCTTCGTAAAAGAGAATGTAACGGTGAAGCCCAACCGGGGAAATATCCTGTCCTCGGATGGCAAACTGATGGCAAGTTCGCTGCCGGAATATAAAATATATATGGACTTCATGTCCGGCGAAAGGGACGAGAAGCGCCGCAAAAAGGACCAGCAGCGCAAGGATTCTATCTGGAAAGCCAATTTCGATTCCATCTGTATCGGGCTTCATCAGATTTTTCCGGACATCAGTGCCGCCACCTTCAAAAGCCATCTGCGCAAGGGGCGGGAGATGAAGAGCCGGAACTACAACATTCTTCCCAACCGCAACCGACGCATCTCTTACATTCAGTATAAGGAAGCCAAGCGGTTACCCGTATTCAAGATGAACAAGTACAGAGGCGGGTTCCACGAACAGATATACAACCAGCGTAAAAAGCCGTTCGGTTCTTTGGCAGCCCAAACCCTGGGCCGTCTCTATGCCGATACAGCCATGGGAGCCCGTAACGGCATTGAACTGGCCTTCGACACCCTGCTGAAAGGACGGAACGGTATTACCCACCGTCAGAAGGTGATGAATAAATACTTGAATATCGTAGACCTTCCCCCGGTAGACGGTTGTGACATCATATCCACCCTCGACGTAGGCATGCAGGACATCTGCGAAAAAGCCCTGGTGGACAAGTTGAAGGAAATCAATGCCAACGTCGGGGTAGCCGTACTGATGGAAGTGGCTACCGGAGAAGTAAAGGCCATTGTCAACATGATGAAAGCCGGAGACGGCAATTACTACGAAATGAACAGTAATGCCATCAGCGATATGTTGGAACCGGGCTCCACCTTCAAGACAGCCTCCATTATGGTGGCACTGGAAGATGGCAAGATAACCCCGGATACCGAGGTAGACACGGGCAACGGTATTATGAATATGTACGGCAGCAAGATGAGGGACCACAACTGGCACCGGGGAGGTTACGGAAAGATAGATGTGACACGTATTCTGGAAGTTTCTTCCAATGTGGGCGTCTCCTACCTCATCGACAAGCACTACAAGGATAATCCGCAGAAGTTCGTGGACGGTTTGAAGCGCATGAGCATCGACCAGCCGCTTCATCTGCAAATACCCGGTGAAGGGAAGCCCAACATCAAAGGACCCAAAGAGCGTTATTTTGCCAAAACGACTTTGCCGTGGATGAGTATCGGCTACGAGACTCAGGTACCTCCTATGAACATACTGACCTTCTACAATGCCATAGCCAACAACGGGGTCATGGTACGCCCCAAGTTTGTGAAAGCAGCGGTAAAGGACGGTGAGGTAGTGAAAGAATATCCTACGGAAGTAATCAATCCCAAGATATGTTCCGACCATACCCTGACACAGATCCGCGAAATCCTTCGGAAAGTGGTATCGCAAGGTCTGGCAAAACCCGCCGGCAGCAAGCAATTCTCCGTATCGGGCAAGACGGGTACGGCACAGATTTCACAAGGAGCCGCCGGATATAAGTCGGGACGGGTGAATTACCTTGTAAGTTTCTGCGGATATTTCCCCTCGGAAGCACCCAAATACAGTTGCATCGTTTCCATTCAGAAGCCTGGGTTACCAGCTTCAGGCGGTCTGATGGCAGGTAGTGTCTTTGGGAAAATAGCAGAAAGAGTTTATGCCAAAGACCTGCGTTTTGACATACGCAGTGCCATAGACAGTACCACCAATGTGATTCCTCCCGTGAAAGCCGGAGAGATGAACGAAGCACTCCTTGTACTGAATGATTTGAAAGTGCCCGTTCAGAAACAGTTCGCCGGACAAAAGAAAAAGGAACAGTGGGGGCATACACAAGCAGCTCCGTCGGCAGTCATCCTGCAAGACCAGGAACCGGCCTCGGGCACCGTGCCCAGCGTGGTAGGTATGGGAGCGAAAGATGCTGTCTACCTTTTAGAGAGTAAAGGACTGAAAGTAAGGCTAAACGGCGTAGGACGGGTGAGGAACCAGTCCATAGCAAGCGGTAGCCGGATAGTGAAAGGACAAACCATAGCCCTGACACTACGTTAACATGAGAATAAACAAGATTTGGATATACACTATATATAATAAGGTATGAGATTAAGTGATTTGTTGCAAACAATACAGCCGGTCCGGATTACCGGAAGTACAAGCATGGAGATAACGGGGGTGAATATAGATTCCCGCCTGATAGGAACCGGACATCTGTTCATGGCCATGCGTGGTACGCAGACCGACGGGCATGCCTATATTCCGGCTGCCATCGATAAAGGGGCTGTTGCAGTATTGTGTGAAGAATTGCCGGAAGAGCTTAAGGCCGGCATCACCTACATTCAGGTGAAAGACAGTGAAGATGCCGTAGGGAAAGTGGCTACCACTTTCTATGGCGACCCTACATCCAAGATGGAACTCATCGGCGTGACCGGAACCAACGGAAAAACAACCGTTGCCACCTTATTATATAATACTTTCCGCTATTTCGGCTACAAGGTCGGACTGGTTTCCACTGTATGCAATTACATCGACGACCTGCCCGTACCGACCGAACACACCACCCCGGACCCGATAACCCTGAACCGCCTGCTTGGCGAAATGGCCGATTCCGGCTGCAAGTATGTCTTCATGGAAGTCAGTTCCCATTCCATTGCCCAAAAGCGCATCAGCGGTCTGAAGTTTGCCGGCGGTATTTTCACTAATCTGACCCGCGACCATCTGGATTATCATAAAACGGTGGAGAACTACCTCAAAGCCAAGAAAAAGTTCTTCGACGAACTGCCAAAAGGAGCTTTCAGCCTGACCAGCCTGGATGACAAGAACGGACTTGTGATGACGCAGAATACCCGTTCGAAGGTATACACCTACTCTTTGCGTAGTCTTAGCGACTTCAAAGGCAAAGTCTTGGAGTCTCATTTCGAGGGAATGTTGCTCGACTTCAACAATCACGAACTGGCAGTACGTTTCATCGGAAAGTTCAATGCCTACAACCTGCTGGCGGTATTCGGTACTGCCGTATTGCTTGGCAAGAAAGAAGAGGATGTACTGGTTGCCCTCAGCACGCTGCATCCGGTAACCGGCCGCTTCGATGCCATCCGTTCACCGAAAGGCTACACCGCCATTGTGGACTATGCGCATACTCCAGACGCCCTGGTCAATGTATTGAACGCCATTCACGGAGTGCTGGAAGGAAAAGGGAAAGTGATTACCGTTGTGGGCGCCGGCGGCAACCGCGACAAAGGCAAGCGTCCCATCATGGCCAAAGAATCCGCCCGCTTGAGCGACCGGGTCATCATCACCTCCGATAACCCGCGCTTTGAAGAGCCGCAGGACATCATCAACGACATGCTGGCGGGACTGGATAAAGACGACATGCAGAAAACCATCAGCATCACCGACCGCCGCGAAGCCATCAAGACAGCCTGCATGCTGGCACAGCCGGGAGACGTGATTCTCGTTGCAGGCAAGGGGCATGAGAATTATCAGGAGATTAAAGGCGTGAAACACCATTTTGACGACAAAGAGATATTAAATGAGATAATGTGCTGATATGCCAATGTGCTAATTGCCATGCGTCATGTAGGATATTCATTCCTTTACCAGCAGATATACCAGACTATCAATTAGCATATTGGCACATTAGCACATTAAACAATTAAATAATTAACATCATGTTATACTATTTATTTCAATGGTTAGACAAATATGACTTCCCCGGTGCGGGCATGTTTGGCTATACATCCTTCCGTTCGTTGATGGCAATCATTCTGGCATTGCTCATTTCGAGTATCTGGGGAGATAAGTTCATCAATCTACTGAAACGGAAGCAGATTACTGAAACGCAACGTGATGCCAGCATCGACCCGTTCGGCGTAAACAAGGTGGGAGTACCCAGCATGGGCGGTGTCATCATTATTTTTGCCATACTCATTCCTTGCCTACTACTGGGCAAATTGAGCAATATTTATATGATATTGATGCTGATTACCACAATCTGGCTGGGGTCGCTGGGCTTTGCCGACGACTACATCAAGATATTCAAGAAGGACAAGGAAGGTCTGCACGGTAAGTTCAAAATCATCGGTCAGGTAGGCTTGGGACTTATCGTCGGACTGACTCTCTACCTCAGTCCGCAGGTGGTTATCCGCGAGAACATAGAAATAGAGAAACCGGACGGACAGATAGAAGTGGTGCATGCCGCCAAGGAAATCAAGGCAACACAGACCACCATCCCATTCTTCAAGAGCAACAACTTCGACTATGCCGACCTAGTGGGCTTCATGGGTGAACATGCCCAGACAGCAGGTTGGATACTGTTTGTGATTATCACGATTTTCGTAGTTACCGCCGTCAGCAACGGAGCCAACCTGAATGACGGAATGGACGGAATGGCGGCAGGGAACTCTGCCATTATCGGACTGACCTTGGGAATACTCGCCTACGTATCGAGCCACATCGAATATGCCGGCTACCTGAATATCATGTACATTCCCGGCTCGGAAGAACTGGTAATCTTTATCTGTGCCTTCATCGGTGCACTTATCGGCTTCTTGTGGTACAATGCCTATCCGGCCCAGGTATTCATGGGCGATACGGGCAGTCTGACCATTGGAGGAATCATCGCAGTATACGCCATCATTATTCACAAGGAACTGCTGATACCCATCCTTTGCGGTATCTTCCTGGTGGAGAACCTTTCGGTCATCCTGCAACGCCTCTATTACAAGGCAGGCAAGCGGAAAGGCGTGAAACAACGTCTCTTCAAAAGAACACCGATACACGACCACTTCCGCACTTCCATGAGCCTGATAGAGCCGGGATGCAGCGTAGTATTCACCAAACCGGACAAGCTGTTCCACGAATCCAAAATCACCATCCGCTTCTGGATTGTGACGATTGTATTGGCAGCGATAACGATTATAACATTAAAGATTAGATAATAATTATTCAATATGCTAATGTGCCAATGTGCTAATTGCCATGCGGCACGACAGCGCAGCTCATTAGCACATTGGCACATTAATCATATTAGTACATTATGAGAATTGTAGTATTAGGAGCTGGCGAAAGCGGCGCAGGCGCTGCCGTACTGGCCAAAGTGAAAGGATTCGACACGTTCGTCTCCGACATGTCCGCCATCAAAGACAAATACAAGGAACTGCTGGATAAATACGGCATTGCCTGGGAAGAGGGACACCACACAGAAGAGCTGATTCTGAATGCTGACGAAGTAGTGAAAAGCCCCGGTATTCCCAACGACGCTCCGCTCATTATGAAATTAAAGGAAAAAGGTACGCCCATCATCTCTGAGATAGAGTTTGCGGGACGGTACACTGACGCAAAGATGGTCTGTATCACCGGCTCGAACGGAAAGACTACAACCACCTCGCTCATTTATCACATCTTCAAGAGTGCAGGCCTGAACGTCGGCCTCGCCGGCAACATCGGCAACAGCCTGGCCTTGCAGGTAGCCACGGAGCAGCATGATTACTACGTCATTGAGCTGAGTTCCTTCCAGCTGGACAATATGTATAACTTCCGTGCCAACATTGCCGTACTGATGAACATCACACCAGACCACTTGGACCGTTACGACCACTGTATGCAGAAATATGTGGACGCCAAATTCCGCATCACCCAAAACCAGACACCGGAAGACGCTTTTATCTTCTGGAACGACGACCCCATCATCAAGCGCGAGCTGGACAAGCATGGCCTGCGCGCCCATCTCTACCCGTTCGCTGCCGTGAAGGAAGACGGGGCCATCGCATACGTGGAAGACGGTGAAGTGGAAATCAACGAACCGATAGCCTTCAATATGGAGCAAGAGGAGCTGGCGCTGCACGGCACACACAACCTATACAATTCGTTAGCCGCCGGCATCTCGGCCAATTTGGCCGGCATCCGGAAAGAATATATCCGCAAAGCCTTGTCCGACTTCAAGGGAGTGGAACACCGGTTGGAGAAAGTAGCCACCGTACGCGGCGTGAGCTTCATCAACGATTCCAAGGCTACGAACGTAAATTCCTGCTGGTATGCCCTACAAAGCATGACCGGCAAAACCGTACTTATCCTCGGCGGTAAAGACAAAGGAAACGATTACACGGAAATCGAAGACCTCGTACGCGAAAAGTGCTCTGCCCTGGTCTATTTGGGATTGCACAACGAAAAGCTGCACGCCTTCTTCGACCGTCTGGGACTGCCCGTAGCCGACGTGCAGACCGGCATGCAGGATGCCGTAGAAGCAGCCTTCAAGCTGGCAAAGAAAGGTGAAACCGTGTTGCTCAGTCCTTGCTGTGCCTCCTTCGACCTCTTCAAGAGCTATGAGGACCGCGGCGATCAGTTCAAAGCATGTGTCAGAGCACTATAAGATACAGATGCCGTAACAGTCCTATTACGAATTCCGTAACAAGAACGGCAACTTTTAATTCTTTAATTATTAATTTTTAATTTGCGAAGCATTGGATTTATTAAAGAGCATATTCAAAGGCGATAAAGTGATTTGGATTATTTTCCTTTTCCTTTGCCTCATCTCCATCACAGAGGTATTCAGTGCTGCCAGTACGCTGACCTACAAGAGTGGCGACCACTGGGGACCGATTACGCAGCACAGCATCCTCCTGATGGTAGGCGCCGTCATTGTAGTACTGGTACACAACATCCCCTATAAATGGTTTCAGGTGTTCCCGGTATTCCTGCTTCCGATATCCATCGGACTGCTGGCTTTTGTGATGCTGATGGGATTCATTACCGGCGACCGCGTAAACGGCGCAGCCCGCTGGATGACCTTCATGGGCATTCAGTTCCAGCCGTCAGAAATAGCGAAGATGGCCGTTGTCATCGTTACCGCCTTTATCCTCTCGAAAGGGCAGGATGAAGACGGTGCAAGTCCGAAAGCCTTTAAGCGCATCATGATTATTACCTGCATTGTCTGTGGCCTTATCCTGCCAGAAAACTACTCGACGGGAATGCTGCTCTTCGGAACGGTCTACCTGATGATGTTCATCGGACGGGTATCTGCCAGGAAACTGCTGATACTGGGAGGGGGAATTGTGGCATTCGTAACAGTCTTTGTCGCCTTCCTGCTGGCCACGCCAGACAAAACATTGGAAAATATACCGATGGGGCACCGCTTCACCACTGTAAAATCCCGTATTGCAGACTTTACCAACAAGGAGGAAGTTCCTGCCGCCAAATTCGACATCGACGGCGACGGGCAAGTGGCACATGCCCGTATTGCCGTAGCTACGAGCAACGTTGTAGGCAAGGGTCCGGGAAACTCCGTACAGCGTGACTTTCTGAGCCAGGCATTTTCCGATTTCATCTATGCCATCATCATCGAGGAACTGGGACTGGTAGGTGGAATAATCGTTGTGTTCCTTTATGTCTGCCTATTGGTGCGAGTGGGCCGTATCGCCAAAAAATGCGACCGCACTTTCCCCGCTTTCCTCATTACCGGAATAGCCTTGCTGCTCGTCACGCAGGCGCTGTTCAACATGATGGTTGCCGTAGGTCTGGCACCCGTCACGGGACAACCGCTTCCACTCATCAGCAAGGGTGGTACATCCACTTTCATCAACTGTGCCTACATCGGCATGATACTGAGTGTCAGCCGCTATACAGCCAAGCTGGAGGAACAGCGGATGCATGATGCGCAAGTGCCGATGCTGGTGGATGCCGGAAATGCAGAGAGCCCGGAACAACCGGTCGACAGCGAGGCACAAACAGCCGCCGAGCCGACGGCAAAGGTGCTGAACAGTGATAGATATGAATAAAAGTCATAACGGAGAGGCTCCCCGGGGGGGCATTATCATAAGCGGTGGAGGTACAGGGGACATATATTCCCCGCAGTATCCAGTGCCAATGCCATCAAGGAACTACGCCCCGATGCAGAAATCCTTTTGTAGGTGCAGAAGGACGGATGGAAATGCAACGTGTGCCCGATGCAGGATACAAAATCATCGGTTTACCCGTGGCAGGCTTCGACCGTAAACGTTTATGGAAAAACTTTCCGCAGTGATTATAAAGTTATCCGCAGCCAGTTGAAGGCACGCCGCATACTGAAAGAGTTTCATCCTCAGGTAGCGGTAGGTGTAGGTGGTTATGCCAGTGGCCCTACGTTAAAATAGCAGGTATGATGGGAGTGCCCATACTTTGATACAGGAACAGAACTCTTATGCAGGCGTAACAAACAAGCTGCTGGCACAAAAAGCCTGCAAGATTTGTGTTGCGTATGATGGAATGGAAAAGTTCTTTCCTGCGGAAAGATTATTATGACAGGAAATCCGGTTCGACAGAATCTGTTAGCAAATAAGCAGAGTCGCGAAGCTGCCGTGACCTCTTTCGGTTTCAATCCGGAGAAGAAAACAATATTGATACTGGGTGGCAGTCTTGGAGCGCGTACTATAAACCAGACGCTGATTGCCGCACTGGATACAATCAAAGCATACGGTGACATTCAGTTCATCTGGCAGACCGGGAAGATATACATTCAGCAAGTGAAAGATGCCATCACTACCACCACCGGAGAAGCGGTACGTAATCCACGCATCTCAGCTATCCCGAACCTCTATGTGACGGATTTCATTAAAGATATGGCAAGCGCGCGTATGCGGCTGCCGATCTGGTCATTTCGCGTGCAGGAGCAGGATCTATCTCTGAGTTCTGCCTGCTGAATAAACCGGTTATTCTGGTACCTTCACCCAATGTGGCAGAAGATCACCAGACTAAAAATGCACTGGCCCTCGTAGATAAGGAAGCCGCCATTTACGTGAAGGATGCAGATGCTATGAAGCATCTTATTCCGGTAGCACTCGAAACGGTTGCCGATGCACAAAAACTAAAAACGTTGAGCGAGAACATTGCCAAGTTGGCGCTGCCGGACTCAGCAACTATAATTGCAAAAGAAGTATTGAAACTGATAAACAAACTATAGTATCTCAATGAATAAACAGCAGTATCCCAATTCTCCTCCTCCCGGGAGGAGGAGAATTGAGATAGTATTAAAATATAAGAAAATGAATATAGAAAACATCAAATCCGTATATTTCGTCGGTGCCGGCGGCATCGGTATGAGTGCCCTGATACGCTATTTCTTATCAAAGGGCAAACTTGTAGCTGGTTACGACCGCACTCCGAGCGAACTGACCGAACACCTTATCGCAGAAGGTGCACAGATACATTATGAAGAAAATGTAAGCCTGATCCCCGAAGATTGCAAGGACAAGGAAACAACTTTAGTCGTATACACCCCGGCCGTTCCGCAAGATCATGCCGAGTTAGTGTACTTCCGCAATAACGGTTTCGAAATACAAAAACGCGCCCAGGTTCTGGGAACAATCACCCACAGCAGCAAAGGTCTGTGCGTAGCCGGAACGCATGGTAAAACCACTACCAGCACAATGGCCGCACATTTGCTTTATCAGTCACATGTAGGCTGCACCGCATTCCTCGGAGGCATCTCCAAGAATTATGGAACTAACCTGCTACTGTCTCAGTCCAGTCCGTACACAGTGATCGAAGCAGATGAGTTCGACCGTTCTTTCCATTGGTTATCACCGTACATGAGTGTCATTACAGCTACTGACCCCGATCATCTGGACATCTACGGTACGGAAGAAGCCTATCTGGAAAGCTTCCGTCATTATACAACCCTGATTCAACCGGGCGGCGCATTGATCATTCACAAAGACATTGCTTTGAAGCCTGATGTACAATCCGGCGTAAAAGTTTATACCTATGCTCGCACCGAAGGTGATTTCCATGCTGAAAATATCCGCATCGGGAACGGTGAGATATTTATCGACTTCGTGGCACCTGATACACGTATCAATGATATCCAATTAGGTGTTCCCGTCAGCATCAATATAGAGAATGGTATGGCAGCCATGGCACTCGCCCACCTCAACGGTGCTACGGATGAGGAAATCAAACGCAGCATGGCAAGTTTCCGCGGCGTAGACCGCCGTTTCGACTTCAAAATCAAGAATGACAAAGTGGTATTTCTGAGCGACTACGCCCATCATCCCGCCGAAATCGCGCAAAGCGTAAAATCTATCCGCGATCTATATCAGGACAAGAAAATAACAGCTATCTTTCGGCCGCACCTTTACACACGTACCCGTGACTTCTACAAGGAATTTGCCGACAGCTTGTCCCTGCTCGATGAAGTGATCCTCGTAGATATCTATCCGGCACGTGAACAACCGATTCCCGGTGTCACCAGCCAGCTGATATATGACAACCTGCGTCCGGGCATTGAAAAATGTATGTGCAGGAAAGAAGACATTCTGAACCTGCTATCGCAGAAAAAGATCGAGGTTCTGATTACTTTAGGTGCAGGAGACATAGATAACTACGTCCCTGCCATTGCAAAACAATTGGCAGAGTAACTGACAGTTGAGAAATCATAAATCATAATTGATAAATCATACATGCTGAAAAGAATTCTATTGTCTATCGTCCTGCTGCTCGTCATCGCCTATCTGGTGGTAGCTATCACGGCTTTCAACCGGAAGCCTGCCGGACAGGTGTGTCGTGACATGGAATTGGTTATCAAAGATACAGTTTATGCCGGCTTCATCACCAAGAAAGAAGTTTCGGGTATGCTGGAAAAGAAAGGTATTTATCCTGTTGGCAAACCTATGGATCGCATTCGTAGCAAAACATTGGAACGGGAACTCGCCAAACATCCGCTGATCGACGAAGTGGAGTGCTATAAGACTCCCAGTGGAATACTCTGTGTGGAAGTCAGCCAGCGCATCCCCATCCTGCGAGTGATGAGTGCAAACGGTGAAAACTACTATCTGGACAACAAAGGCACCGTGATGCCACCCGACGCAAAATGCGTTGCTCACCTTGCCATAGTGACCGGAAGAGTAGAAAAGTCGTTTGCCATGAGGGATTTATATAAGTTTGGTGTATTTTTGCAGAATAATAAGTTCTGGGACGCACAGATCGAACAGATACATGTGCTGTCGGACAAGAATGTGGAATTAGTGCCCCGTGTGGGCGACCACATCATCTATCTCGGTAAGCTGGACGGCTTTGAGCGCAAGCTCGAACGGGTGAAAGCTTTCTATGAAAGAGGTTTAAATCAGGTAGGATGGAACAAATATTCCCGTATTAACGTTGAATTTAGTAATCAGATTATCTGTACGAAACGAGAGAATTAAAATATAAACAATAGAAATATATCTATGGCAACAACAGAATTTATCGCCGCTATCGAGTTGAGTTCTTCCAAGATTTCCGGTATCGCCGGCAAGAAGAACAGCGACGGAAGCATACAAGTGCTGGCCTACGCGCGTGAGGATGCCTCTTCTTTTATCCACAAAGGAGTCATCTACAACATTGATAAGACCGCACAGGCTCTGACTTCCATCATCAACAAGCTGGAAAGCCAGTTGAACAACTCCATTGCCAAAGTATATGTAGGCATCGGCGGACAGTCATTGCGCACAGTAAAGAATGCGGTAAGCCGTGTGCTGGAAGAGGAAGGGATTATTTCGCAAGAGTTGGTAGATGCAATCAGCGATGAAAACCTCGAAGTTCCCCTGATGGACATGAGCGTGCTGGATGTAGCCCCGCAGGAATATAAGATAGACAACAATCTTCAGGCCGATCCGGTGGGTGTGGCAGGCAAACGTATCACAGGAAACTTCCTGAATATCGTGGCACGTGCTTCCCTCAAGAAGAATCTGGAGCACAGCTTCGAGCAGGCCAAAGTAGAAATTGCCGACTTGCTCATCGCCCCGATAGCCCTGGCCAATGCCGTGCTGACGGAAAGCGAAATGCGTTCGGGATGTGCCTTGGTAGACTTCGGGGCAGATACGACTACCGTATCAGTATATAAAAATAACATTCTCCGCTTCCTTAGCGTACTGCCGCTGGGTGGAAACAATATCACCCGTGACATTACCGCCCTGCAAATGGAAGAGGCCGAAGCCGAGCAACTGAAGCTGAAATACGGAGATATGCTTTACGAGGAAGAAGAGACTGAAACACCGGCAGTCTGCACACTGGAGGACGGTCGTAGCATCGAGTTGAACGTGTTGAACGACATCATCGACGCCCGTGCCGAAGAAATCCTTGCCAATGTATGGAACCAACTGCAACTTTCCGGATACGAAGACAGATTGCTGTCCGGCATCATCTTCACCGGTGGGGGCGCCAACCTGAAAAACATGGAAGACGCATTCCGCAAACGCAGCAAGGTCGATAAGGTAAAGACCACCCGGTTTGTACACAACACCATCCATGGCTTCAGCGATGTACTGAAGAAAAGACGGCATGCAGAATACCTTGCTCGGCCTTCTTGCCGCAGGCAACGAAAACTGCTGCCTGCAGGAGGTGAAACCTGCACCTGCCGCTTCCACCGTTACTCCACCGAAACCCGTCGATATGTTTGGCGACGACGAAGCCCTGAAAGAACAGGAAGCCGCAGCCCGTGCCGCCAAAGCGCAACGCGAGAAGGAAGAGAAAGAACGTCGCGAACGGGAACGCAAGGAGAAAGAACGTAAAGAAAAAAGAAGAGAAAAAGAAAAAAGAAGAAAGAAGGTCCCAGCTGGTTTGAAAAGACCTTCAACAAAATCTCCAATGAGATATTCTCGGATGACGATCTGAAATGATCTCATAACGTATAAATCATAAATTATAAATCATAAATCCCATTATCATGGATGATATAGCACAATTCGATTTTCCGACCGATTCACCGAAAATCATCAAAGTTATCGGTGTGGGTGGCGGTGGCGGCAATGCCGTGAACCACATGTACCGGGAAGGCATACACGACGTGACGTTCGTTCTGTGTAACACGGACAACCAAGCGTTGAAAGAGTCTCCCGTCCCCGTAAAACTGCAACTGGGGCGTTCTATTACCGAGGGACTGGGTGCCGGAAACCGTCCCGAACGTGCCCGAGAAGCCGCCGAAGAGAGTAGCGAAGAAATCAAATCGCTGCTGAACGACGGTACCAAAATGGTATTTATCACCGCCGGAATGGGTGGCGGAACAGGTACGGGAGCTGCTCCCGTCATTGCCCGCATAGCCAAGGAGATGGACATCCTCACCGTCGGTATCGTCACCATACCTTTTATCTTCGAAGGTGAAAAGAAAATTATCCAGGCGCTGGATGGCGTGGAACGTATCGCCCAGCATGTAGATGCCCTACTGGTTATCAACAATGAGCGTCTGCGCGAAATATATTCCGACCTTACGTTTATGAATGCTTTTGGCAAGGCAGATGATACGTTGTCCATCGCCGCCAAAAGTATTGCAGAAATCATCACCATGCGTGGAACGGTGAACCTGGACTTTGCAGATGTAAAGACCATCCTCAAAGACGGTGGCGTTGCCATCATGAGTACCGGCTTCGGCGAAGGTGAAAGCCGTGTGACGAAAGCCATCGACGATGCCCTGCACTCTCCGTTGCTGAACAATAACGATATCTTCAATGCCAAAAAGGTGATGCTGAACGTATCCTTCTGCGAAAGTTCGGAACTGATGATGGAGGAAATGAACGAGATCCACGAATTCATGAGCAAGTTCCGCGAAGGCGTAGAGGTAATCTGGGGTGTGGCTATGGACAACACACTGGAAGGTAAAGTAAAGATTACCGTACTCGCCACCGGTTTCGGCATGGAAGATGTCCCCGGTATGGACAGTGTGCTCGAAAAGCGCAGCCAGGAAGAGGAAGAACGCCAGCTTCAGCTCGAAGAAGAAAAAGAAAAGAACAAAGAGCGTATCCGCAAGGCTTATGGCGAAAGTGCCAGCGGCATCGGCAGCAAGAACATTCGCAAACGCCGACATATCTATATCTTCAACCCCGAGGATCTGGATAATGCCGATATTATCAGCATGGTAGAAAGTTCACCGACATACCTGCGCGATAAGAGCACCCTGAGCACCATTAAAACCAAAGCGGCTACCGAAGGGCAGCTTGCTACGGAAGAGGCACAGGGCAGCGAAGATATGGGAGGAGTGATTACCTTCTAAATCTGCCTTAAGACATCTTTCATCCGCGTAATCTGCGGATGAAAGATTAGTACACACTATAGCGTAATAAACAAAAATAGAGTAAACTTATGGATTTATTTGAAAGAGTCAGCGAAGACATTAAAACCGCAATGAAGGCCAAAGACAAAGTGGCCCTCGAAACCCTGCGAAACATCAAAAAAGTATTTCTCGAAGCCAAGACTGCACCGGGCGCCAACGATACTCTGACCGACGACGCTGCATTAAAGATCATGCAGAAGTTGATGAAACAAGGCAAAGATGCCGCTGAAATATACATCCAGCAGGGTCGTCAGGACCTGGCCGATGCAGAACTGGCGCAAGTAAAGGTTATGGAAGCATACCTGCCCAAGCAGATGTCTCCCGAAGAACTGGAAGCTGCCTTGAAGGAAATCATCGCCGAAACAGGTGCTACCAGTGGTAAAGATATGGGGAAAGTAATGGGCGTTGCTTCCAAGAAGCTTGCCGGACTTGCCGAAGGTCGTGCCATCTCCGCCAAAGTGAAAGAATTGCTGGGATAAACTCCCGCCTTATTTCTGTTATAAGCCGTGTTTCCGGAAGATAGAAGAAAGTAATTTAACTTCTATCGCCCGGAAACACGGCTTCTTTTTTTTCGCATTTTATTGAGTATCATAATTTTTATTTCAAATACTATCATTATATTTGCCACGCATTTTCAAGGGAATATCCCCGCATAATAATAAAACTAGAATTCTGGCACAGCATATGAAAAGCAATATAAAGATGTGGAAATTAATGGTCCTTGCGGGGGCAATGCTTTTCTTGTCTGACATAGCTTACGCCAAAAGCCGGACACAAGACAGCGTACCGGGATATAAACCGGATACGGGATACTTCGCCAGACGTTTTATTCACAGACTGGGCGTAGAATACCGCCCGGGGTATATATTCCCTACCAGCTCATTCCTGGCGGGGGACAATTCTCAATGGAAACCTTTCGAATGGGGCTATTCCGCCCACCTGAAATATTCATTCCAGTTCAAGCCCAATACATGTGCCGACCGGATTTACGGCAGCGCCTACCAAGGTATAGGCGTAGGCTACTACGACCTCGGAAGCAAAGAAGAACTGGGAAACCCGATTGCCGTTTACGTCTATCAAGGAGCACGCATTGCGCGTATCACCCAACGGTTGTCACTCAATTACGAATGGAACTTCGGTGTGTCCTTCGGCTGGAAACCTTATGACGAACGCTACAACCCACACAACAGTGTAATCGGCTCGAAAGCCAATGCCTATATCAATGCCGGCGTACAACTGAACTGGATGGTTTCACGGCAGATCGACCTGATTGCCGGAGTAACCGGTACCCACTTCTCTAATGGTAATACCAAATTTCCCAATGCGGGCCTGAACACCATGGGATTGAAAGTAGGCGTCATCTATAACTTCAACAGGCCGGAAGATGCGCTTACCAAACCTACGTACTATGCACCTGTACCGAAATTTCCGCGCCACGTCAGTTATGACCTGACCCTGTTCGGCTCATGGAGGCGGAAAGGCGTGTGGGTAGGTAGCGGACAGATCGCTTCACCGGATGCTTATACGGTGCTTGGTTTCAACTTCGCCCCCATGTACAACATCGGATATAAATTCCGTACCGGTGTTTCGCTGGACGGTGTATACGATGCCAGCTCAAATGTTTATACAATCCCCGGAAACGGAAATGAGTGCTACAAGCCGTCTCTTCACAAGCAGTTAGCCCTGGGTATTTCAGGACGTGCGGAGTACGTGATGCCCTACTTCACAGTCGGTGTCGGTATCGGTGCCAACGTTCTGCATGGTGGTGGCGACCACAAAGGTATCTACCAAGTGTTGACGCTGAAAGCGGAACTTACCCGCAGCTCCTACCTGCATGTAGGCTACAATCTGAAGAATTTCAGTGATCCGAACTATCTGATGCTGGGTATCGGCTTCCGTTTCAATAATAAGTATCCGACTTTCCACCGCTGATACAACGCATCCGGTCCGGGAGTTCTTCCTCATATCCCTCATACATCTCTATCACATCCCTATTTAATCTCATGCAAAAGATGGCATCTTTTACATCAAAAGGTGGCATGTTATGCTACAAAAGATGGCATCTTTTACAGCGAAAGATGGTATCTTTTGCACCAAAGGTCAGTGAGATATACAGGAAAGGGTTTATTGTTCTACGTCAAAGGACTTATTAATCCATATCAAAGAGCTCCTTCAGCACCTCAAGAGACTTTAATACGGGAAAGTCAGGCAAGTGAAGGCGATAATATTCATTCATTATTGTAAGGCAGCGGGTACGTTCAGCACGGTTCATGGCAAAGAGGTGCATTGTTTCATAATTCATGCGCATCAGCATCGTCAGCCGTGAAGCCTCCGCAGGAAGTATATAAAATGAATGAAGCTGCGGGCGCAAAGGAGTGAAACAGGCATTCAGCAGATCAAAGTAATCACCATTCTCATAATCCTCCAGATTAGGGTACAATCCCAGGAAGCGGGATAAGCGCATCAGGAACACCAGATGGAAATTGGCAAAACTATCGCGACACTCGTCCAGCCAGATAATAGAATGTTGCAGATAAGCAAACAACGGACGGTTCTCAGCCTCTTCGCGCACCGCACGATACAGGAACTCCGCCAGGAAAAGCGCTATGGAAGATTTGTACGGATCGTAGGGAATGGAAGAAAACGGATAGTAAGACTTCGCCTCCGTTATCTTATACATACTGGCGTTCGAACGGAAATCCGCCTCCAGTTCCACCAAGGCGAGTGGCTGAAACAGCACCGATTTCACCGCAGCCTTCCGCGAACGGGGTATCTTTACAATGAACGAAGCACGTCCGGCCGTCTCCGTATAGATGTCCGCAATAAGAGAGGTATCGTTATATTTCAGGGTATGCAGCACAATCCCCAGCGTTTTCTGTAACATCCGCGCTTCAAGTTTTGGTTTCAATCCGGTAACAAAACTACGAAAAAAGCCGGAAATAACGGGAATAAAACAAGGATAAATAAAAAAATGCAGGTAGGGAAGTAAAAAAATGGAAGATATTATTCTACTGATATTCAGACTATAAGCACAGAATCAGAGAATAAACGCTACAAATCCCTTTATTTTTTTTTCTTGAGATTATTTTGCCAATTCAAAAATAGTCCCTACATTTGCAACCGCAAACGAGAGATAATCTCTCTGCAAGAGCAGAAATGCTCACCAAAGGATGGCCCGTTCGTCTATCGGTTAGGACGCAAGATTTTCATTCTTGAAAGGGGGGTTCGATTCCCCCACGGGCTACAATTAAAAAAATAAACGAATTAAAAAAGATTAGTCGAGATGGCAAATCACAAATCATCACTGAAAAGAATCAGACAAGAAGAGACTAGAAGCCTTCACAACAGATATTATGGCAAAACCATGAGAAACGCTGTTAGAAAGCTTCGTTCTACAACCGACAAAGCAGAAGCTGCTGCAATGTATCCGGGCGTAACTAAGATATTGGACAAATTGGCTAAGACCAATGTAATCCATAAGAACAAAGCTAACAACTTGAAGTCAAAGTTGGCTCTCTACATTAATAAGCTAGGATAAGCTAATTAATATTACACAAAAGATATACAAGGAAAGTCGGACTTTTTAGTCCGACTTTTTCTGCATCTGCACCTATCGCCCCACCCCGTTCCAGACACCTTCCGCAAGAAGCTAAAAAGCTGTAAACGAATGAAATTTATCACTCAGTTTAGTTTCGTATCTCACGAATTTTCACTATATTTGCTCTGTTATTTGAATAAGGAAATTAGATTATGACTGAAGAACAGATTAACTCCAATAACGGGAGCTATTCAGCCGAGAACATCCAGGTTCTGGAAGGTTTGGAAGCTGTTAGAAAGCGTCCCGCGATGTATATTGGTGACATTAGTACGAAAGGACTTCACCACCTGGTTTATGAAGTTGTGGATAACTCTATCGACGAAGCACTCGCCGGCTATTGCGACCACATTGAAGTAACCATCAACGAAGATAATTCCATCACTGTACAGGATAACGGACGTGGTATTCCGGTTGATTTTCACGAAAAAGAGAAGAAGTCAGCCCTGGAAGTTGTCATGACCGTATTGCATGCCGGCGGTAAGTTCGATAAGGGATCTTACAAAGTATCCGGAGGTTTGCACGGTGTAGGTGTATCTTGTGTGAACGCCCTGTCCACACACATGACTACGCAGGTTTTCCGTAACGGAAAAATCTATCAGCAGGAATATGAATGCGGACATCCGCTGTATCCGGTAAAGGAAATCGGAACAAGCGATATTACAGGTACACGTCAGCAATTCTGGCCGGATAACACGATCTTCACGGAAACCGTTTACAACTACGAGATTCTTGCTACCCGTATGCGCGAGTTGGCCTATCTGAATGCAGGCATCAAGATCACTCTGACCGACCTTCGTGTAAAAGATGAAGAAAACAACGCCAAGATGGAAGTTTTCTACTCGGAAGAAGGTTTGAAGGAATTTGTGCGCTATATAGATTCTTCCCGCGAACATCTGGTGAACGATGTCATCTACATCAACACCGAAAAGCAAGGTACTCCGGTAGAAGTAGCCATCATGTACAATACTTCCTACAACGAGAATATCCACTCTTATGTAAACAATATCAATACCATCGAAGGCGGTACGCACCTGGCCGGCTTCCGCCGTGCGCTGACCCGTACCTTGAAGAAATATGCCGAAGACAACAAGATGCTGGAAAAGGCAAAAGTAGAGATTTCCGGCGATGACTTCCGCGAAGGTCTGACCGCAGTTATCTCCATCAAGGTGGCCGAACCGCAGTTTGAAGGACAGACCAAGACAAAGCTCGGTAACAACGAGGTTATGGGAGCTGTGGACCAGGCTGTAGGCGAAGCACTCTCCTATTACCTGGAAGAGCATCCGAAAGAGGCCAAAATGATTGTAGACAAGGTGATATTGGCAGCACAGGCACGCGTGGCTGCACGCAAGGCGCGCGAGTCCGTACAACGCAAGTCACCGATGTCCGGTGGCGGTATGCCGGGTAAGTTGGCCGACTGTTCAAGCAAGGATCCTGAGGAATGCGAATTGTTCCTGGTCGAGGGTGACTCGGCAGGTGGTTCTGCCAAGCAAGGCCGCGACCGTAGATTCCAGGCTATTCTGCCGCTTCGCGGTAAAATCCTGAATGTGGAAAAGGCCATGTGGCACAAAGCATTCGAAAGTGATGAAGTCAACAATATCATTCAGGCTTTGGGCATCCGCTTCGGTGTAGACGGAGAGGACAGCAAGGAAGCCAATATAGACAAGTTGCGTTACAAGAAAGTAATCATCATGACCGATGCCGACGTCGATGGTTCTCACATCGACACGCTGATCATGACGCTCTTCTTCCGCTATTTCCCGCAGGTAATCCGCAACGGATACCTGTATATCGCTACTCCGCCCCTCTATCTCTGCAAAAAAGGTAAAGTGGAAGAATATTGCTGGACAGACCAACAACGCCAGAAATTTATCGACACTTATGGTGGCGGTTCGGAAAATGCCGTACATACACAACGCTACAAAGGTTTGGGTGAAATGAACCCGGAACAGTTGTGGAGTACAACCATGAACCCTGAAAACCGTATGTTGAAACAGATAAGCATTGAAAATGCCGCCGAAGTGGATTATATTTTTTCCATGCTGATGGGTGAAGACGTTGGACCACGCCGCGATTTCATTGAGAAGAATGCAACGTATGCAAATATTGATGCGTAAGAAAAACAGTGATTAATGATTTACGATTAGTGATTAGTCACTGAATAACACGTTTTTATTAACCAACCTCACATCTTACAACGAAGAAACGCCGGATGGACAGGAAAATCCTGTTATCCGGCGTTTTTCTTTTCAGCTCACGAAATAGAAAAAAGACACTCCGTGAGATGGTTCCGTACTATCTTTACAACAGATTCTGTTTCTTCATCTCTTCTGCCACCAATTCCAGCTCAGCATACCAATCCTCACCGAACTTACGTATCAACGGTTCTTTCAGAAACCTGTATACCGGCAGATTCTCTTTCCGCCCCAGCAATACGGCGGCTTTACACACATCCCAACGGTTATAATTCACTGCCTTATAAACTCCGTAATTTCCTACCCTGATCGGATACAAATGACAGGAAACAGGTTTGTAGAAATCTGTCTTTCCGTCCCGATATGCCTTTTCAATAGCGCAATAGCAACAACCTTTCTCATCATAACAAGTAAAAACACAATCCTTGTTGTTGACAATGGAGGTCACCAGATCACCCTCACAATCAGTATACACTACCCCTTGTTTCTCTATCACGGCACGTGCCTCGGGAGCAAGTTCTTCCCAAATCACAGGCAGTACTTCTTCCAGCTTTTCTATTTCATCCAGTTCCACCGGAGCCCCGGCATCTCCCTCAACACAACAAGCACCCTTGCAGGCATCCAGATTGCATATAAACTTTTCACGCAGCACATCAAAACTGACCACTACGTCACCTATTTGTATCATTTCCTATAAAAAATTAATTGCGGATGCAAAGATAACACTTTGTTCCGCAATTAATAAGCACAGATTACCTATTTATCAAATGTCAGGATATAAGCCCCGCTCTTATCCACGAAACCGCTCACATAAGAACCGTCATTTCCTACGCGAGCATAGCAATATGCCAGCCCATTAAAAGAGAAGAAGCATACCGTCAAAAGAAGAAGTATTTCAACAAAAGTAGGAAAAACTACATTTACGAAAAGGACTTTATGGGATATGTTATTATAATCAACTGTTTACCATCTTCCTCGCACAACTGATAGCTGCCTTGAAAGGCTTCCAGATACAGACGGTTTATGGCATGCTGAATTTCACGTTCTCTTTCGTTTTCTGCATCCATAAGTAGCGGACTGTTTGTAACCACTATCCTCAATTCATCTATACTTTTATAATCCAACATATACTGCACCGCATACGGCTCACGCCTCCCTTTTGGTGACATCAGAACGGAAGAAAGCAGCTTCATGAAGCGGACGGTATCCACCTGAACAAGCTGCGTATGCAAATCAGTAAGGAAATCAACCTGAACAGAAATTCCTTCCTGTAACTCTGCCTGCATCCTGGCATCTGTGCACAACTGCACCATGTCATACTCCTGCACATTAAATTTCATCATGCCCGACTCCAGGCGCGAAAGATCGAGGATGTTAAATATCAAATCGATCAGCTTCTCAGCATTTCGCCGGATAACCGCCGAATATTCCTGCTGCTCCTCCATGGTCAGATCATTTCTTTGGCAAAGAGAATCAGAAAGAGTCACAACAGAATGAAGAGGAACACTAATTTCATTCGTGATGTTGTGAAGAAAGACTTCTTTCATCTTATCAGCCGCCTGAACCACAGCATACGATTCACGCATTTCACGCTCCGACTTCGCCAGTTCCCGATAAATCCGGGACACTCGTAACACTCCCCTACAAGCAAAATGACAAACAGAGATGCACCGCCTACTGCTATTTGCCAGAAACGCTTTGCACCAATTTCCTTTTCAAGCAGGGCTCTCTGTATCCTATAATTGGCCTGAACGGTCTCCTCATTCATACGCAACGTAGCCTTATTGATAGAATCGCATTTCAGCACAGCGACTCTATATGTTTCAGCAGCTTCTTTATACCGTCCCGCATCAGCATAAGCATCTCCCATAATTCTGCGTATATCCATCTCATACATCGGCTGAGTGCCTTTAAAGGCAGACAATGTTAATTCAAATTGCGGAAAACATTTATCCCAATCCTTCGTTATATAATAATAGCCCGCCCACGAAAAATTATAAGCAATTACAGTAGAGGAAAAAGAATCATCAGTGTAGAACTTTGCAGCTTCGTCCAGATGCTTCTTCAGATTAGGAGCATCCTCAACAGCCAAATAGATTTTACAATACATTAATTCTATTTCCAGGATTTTACTCCTATAAGAATCAAGCATCGCAGGCTGCTCCTTTATGATACCATCAATGATTCTCCGTTGAGCCTCCAATTCCGCTATCATTTCAGGATGTTTATTAAACAAATAATAAGCACTTGTCAAATATTGGTGAACCATTAGCTCATCCTCCGTGGAAAGTGAAGTTAACTCCGCTGCTTTTTTATAATATTCAATCGCTTTTTTTCGTAGTTCCGGGCAAAAACATACGCTTTACCCTCTGTCACATAAGACAGAAATATGCCCCGACTGTCTTTCAGACGAATAGCTTCTTCACACATCTTTTGTGATTCCAGAATCGCTGATTCCGTATCACCTCTGCTCCCCTTAAGTTGAAGCATGTAATGTAATGCGGAAAAATAATTGTCATATATCTTAGAGCGATAACAGACTTCCTTCAGCAAGGCTAATGCTTTATCCATATTCTCACCATCCAGCCTGAAAGTGTAATAGCGGAAATATTCGTAACGAAGCGCCAATTCACTTTCCACATCTTTCATGCTTATTGCAGAGGCTAATGCCGAATCAAGCAATTCAGCCGACCAGTCTTTATCAATATTATGTACAAAGATATCCTTCAGAAACTGAGTCCGGGCAGTATCAGCAGGCATCGACCGATAAATCCGGAAGATACTGTCACGCAAATTACTGCCATCCGAGGCCTGGGTAGCAGCAAGCGAAAACGAGCTGACTGCACAAAGCAACAAAAGAATCAGCTTTTTCATCGCACCACCTCCTGCTTTAGAGGATGAATAAACACAAACCGCGCACCGGCAGTATAGCCGGAATCCACCCAGATTTCTCCACCCAGCCGCTTGATAATCAACTTACAGATGGACAACCCCAAGCCTGTGCCCTGCACTCCCTCATTCAGCTTCTCAAACCGACCGAAGATCGTGCTTTGCCTTTCAAGAGGAATACCGCAACCGGTATCCGTCACCGAGAACTCCGCAAAGCCCTGTTCATCCAATCGCAATGCAAGCGTGATGCTTCCCTCTTTCGTAAACTTAGTGGCATTTACCAGCAGATTCACCAGCATTTGCTGCAAACGCCCTTGGTCCGTCTCTATCTCCAATGAAGTCAATTCCGTTTCAAAACGGATATCCGCTGATGTCTGCTTGATGTTATCCAGCATCTTCACCACATTGCGGCAGAGAGCCACTACTTCATGCGTAGTGATGCTGAACTTCATATTCGCTACATCCAGGCATGAAATATCCACGACATCATTAATCAGTTTAAGCAGCAATTCGGAGTTCAATTGAATCACATCGTTACACTGTACACGGGTAGCCTCATCAATTCCCGGCGTAGTCAACACTTCCGAGAAACCCGCCAATGCATTCAGGGGAGTCTTGATTTCATGACTCATATTGGAAAGGAACAAGCTCTTGTTACGAATGGATTCTTCAGCCATGGACTTAGCTTTCTGAAGTTCATTTTTAGAATGAAGCAACCGCTTCCCTACCTTTTTCAGATAGAAAAAACCACCCAATAAAAAAAACGGCAAGGGATAAGATGATGATAAAAGAGAGTTGTAACAAACGCTTTTGCTGTGCACTATTTTGCAATTCCAGTTCATCGATGGTATAATCTTTGCGCATATCTTCCACCCGCTCTCCGGTGTATACACGAAACAGAGAATCACCAAGCACTATCATTTCACTATAAATTCGGGCTGCATCTTTGTACTCTTCTTCTTCCATTTTCTGTTCGGCATTTTGCCAATACAAGCTATCTACTATTACCTCCTCTGCACAAAGAGATGACGGCATCCCGGACAAGACAAATATCAATAGTAATATGAGTAGTTTCATTCCATCAATTGCGTGTATTGTCTGCAAAGATAACCTTTTAGAGAGAAGGACTGCCATTGAAGCACAAAAAGAGATGTTCCAAGAGCATAAAATCTCTTGAAACATCTCCTTTATTGAATATTGTAGGCAGTTGCTTACTTAATCAAGTCTTTTCCTGTCATATCGACCGGCTGCGCCATACCCAGAATGTGAAGGATAGAAGGAGCAACATCTGCCAAAACACCATTCTCAACTTTGGCATTCTTGTTCTCGGTTACATAAACAAAAGGAACCGGATTCAGAGAGTGAGCAGTGTTCGGAGTGCCGTCTTCGTTCAGGGCATGGTCGGCATTACCGTGGTCGGCAATGATGATTACCTCGTAATCGTTGGCTTTGGCAGCTTCCACCGTATCTTTCACGCATTCGTCGATAGCTTTTACGGCTTTCTCGATAGCGCTATAAATACCGGTATGTCCTACCATATCACCGTTAGCGTAGTTCACAACAATGAAATCGAACTTTTGAGTGTTGATAGCTTCCACCAATTTATCCTTTACTTCGTAAGCACTCATCTCCGGTTTCAAGTCGTAAGTAGCTACTTTCGGAGACGGAACCAAGATGCGCTCTTCAGCGTCATACGGAGTTTCACGACCACCGTTGAAGAAGAAAGTTACGTGAGCATACTTTTCCGTTTCAGCAATGTGCAATTGAGTCTTGCCTTGAGCTGCCAGATATTCTCCCAATGTATTCTGAACATTTTCCTTATCGAAAAGAACATGTACGCCTTTGAAAGATGCATCATACGGAGTCATGCAGTAGTATTGCAAGCCCGGAATGATGTGCATACCCTGTTCCGGCATATCTTGTTGAGTCAGTACTACGGTCAGCTCTTTCGCACGGTCGTTACGATAGTTGAAGAAGATAACTACATCACCTTCCTTAATGGTTCCGTCGAAGTTACCATTTACAATCGGCTTGATAAATTCGTCCGTCACACCTTCGTCATAAGACTCCTGCATAGCCTGAACCATATCGGTAGCTACTTTACCTTCTCCGTTTACCAACAGGTCATAAGCCACTTTCACACGTTCCCAACGTTTGTCGCGGTCCATAGCATAGAAACGGCCTACGATGGAAGCAATCTTACCGGCTGACTTTTCGCAATGTGCCGTCAACTGCTCGATGAAACCTTTACCGCTCTTCGGGTCGGTATCGCGTCCATCCATGAAGCAGTGAACAAAAGTATTATCCACACCATATTCTTTGGCAATATCGCAAAGTTTGAATAAGTGGTCGAATGAGCTGTGTACGCCACCGTTGGAAGTCAATCCCATGAAGTGAACGTTCTTACCTTTTTCTTTGGCATAAGTGAAGGCGGAAACGATTCCCGGGTTCTTTAGAATGCTATTGTCGGCACATGCACGGTTAATCTTTACCAGATCCTGGTATACGATACGTCCGGCGCCAATATTAAGTGTCCTACTTCCGAGTTACCCATCTGACCATCGGGCAAACCTACATTTTCACCGCTTGCCTGAAGCTGTGAGTGAGGATATGTTGCCAGCAGACTGTCCCAGTACGGAGTAGGTGTATTGAAAATCACGTCATCTTTCCCCTGATCGCCGATACCCCAGCCATCAAGAATCATTAAAAGGGCTTTCTTACTCATAATATTAATTGATTTTAAATGTACAATCTTTAACCTTAGCAAAAACGTTCTTTATAGAGAGAACGATTTTTCCGGCTGCAAAGGTACAAAAAAGCACGGTTAAAGCGTACTGTTTCAAATGATTTATGTACTTTTGTCGCGCTTTAAAAAACAAAAAACAAGAAATATGGACGATTCAAACCCACGAACGTGCAATAGTATTTATAATTAAAGCGAACAGAGACGTTGTCCGCAATGCCTCAGTTCGTTCCTAAAGAAAGGAGGCCATTACGATGAGAACGTACCTTTATTCTGAAGCCGGTCTTTATAGAAAAGTCACAATGGATGCCCAATAGCTGGGTAAACGTTGAATGCCCCGATGACAATGATTTTGATTTCCTCACCCAAGAGTTGAAAGTACCGGAATCTTTTTTGGAAGATATCGCCGATGCGGATGAACGCCCGCGTACGGAAACGGAAGGCAACTGGTTGCTCACCATCCTGCGTATCCCGATGCAGAGCAGTCAGCATGGCATTCCCTTTATCACCGTGCCAATAGGCATCATTACCAATAATGAAATTATCGTATCGGTATGTTATCACAAGACTGAACTCATCTCGGATTTTATCCAACATACACGTCGCAAAGGTATCGTAGTGAACAATAAGCTGGACTTGATCCTGCGGATGATTTATTCTTCCGCCGTCTGGTTTTTGAAGTATCTGAAACAGATAAACAATGATGTAGCCAATGCGGAAAAAGAGTTGGAGAAAAGTATCCGCAATGAAGACTTGCTCCGTCTGATGAAGTTGCAAAAAACCCTTGTCTACTTCAACACTTCCATCCGCGGAAATGAAGTGATGATCGGGCGATTGAAGAATATCTTCCAGGATACCGACTATCTGGATATGGAGCTGTTGGAGGATGTAATCATTGAACTAAAACAGGCATACAATACCGTAAACATTTACAGCGACATCCTGACAGGAACAATGGATGCTTTCGCCTCCATTATTTCCAACAACGTCAATGCTATCATGAAACGCATGACGAGTCTTTCCATCACGCTCATGATACCGACACTGATAGCCAGTTTCTACGGCATGAATGTGGATATTCACCTGGAAGGTTTCCCGTATGCTTTCATATTCATTATCCTGATCTCCGTAATATTATCGGCAGGAACATTTATCTGGTTCAGGAAGATTAAGTGGTTCTAAACTACCATTACCGCATTTGTTTTTGTATCAAAGATGGTGTAGTTACGACCTCGTGACTATCATCATCTTCTTCTTTTATTTCCTCTTCCGCCTTTTCTACTTTATTCACCTTGTCGGCTCCGGCAGCAGTAGGTCGGGTTTTCCAGGTAAGGCGCGTTGTCATAACAGAAGGTTTAGTACTGGAAGGTTTCATGAAGCTGTCCATCCAGGAGTCGTCAGCATCGTCAACATTCTTCAAATTCGTAGCCGCCGAAGATTGAAGTACAGGAGATTGGGATGCGGAAGACATCTGTACCGGCTGATTCGAAGCGTTCAGCAGGAAAGCATACGTATTCTTCGTATCCTTCAAGGCACTCGAAGTTTTGAAGAAAGTAACTAGATTCATGATTACCAGAAAGACAGCCGCAAGGGGCGCAAGAGCTATGATAATCGCCAGTCGGATCAGCAACATTATAAACGGATAAAAAGACTGTCAATGATATCATTACTGACTACCCGCATTCCTCCAGAGGATTTTGTAGATTTAAACGCCGAGGGAATGCCGCCAATACCTGCATATATCCACGCATTCATGGCATCACCGGTAGATTGCCAGATAGAAAAACCCAATATCATGAAAACCAATACGAAAATGCACTTTATCAGCGCCCATACCTTTCTCCTACTTAATGTAGACATTTCATCTTCCGCGGCTTTCAGATTACAATCGTGGCACAAAGGTTTGCTGTCATAAGAATAAACAGAACTATTCAGGCAGTTCTGACATAACCCCACTCCGCAAGATGCGCAGGTGGCGACAGCGTAGTCATTCAAATGTTTATTGCAATTCATAACAGTGTCTTTCTTTGTGTACAAAGATATACAAAGAAAGACACTTTACCTAAAACGACGTCAGTTTTGTTTTTCCACCTCGTATATTTCCTTTACTTCGCTTCCGTCCAAATATACTAATTGAAATCAGATATAGTCATTCTTCAGTATGAGAATAATATTTTCCCCTTTTTGACCAGATTTCGCAAATAATACGTATGTTTGCGCCAAATAGGTCAATGAACATGAAAATACACAGAAATCTAATGCTTGTATGCCTGCTCCTCATGGCATCAATCTCTTATGCTCAATCCGAAACCATCGTTGTAGGAAAAAAAGCGGACGGAACGGACTTAAAAGCACAGTGCTACACTTTTCCGCAGCGGGTGGAAACTTTCTCCATGAGTGATAAAGGCGATTATCTCTGCGTCAGTTTCAGGGAAACCACTAAAAGCGGTAAGTATCTGAAGAATAAAGGAGAAATAGGTTTCTATGACACAAAGAGCAGTCAGCTCCTATGGAAACAGCCGATTGACTTCAGCAAATCACGGATAACTTGTCTTTCGGAAGGGGTCTTGATAACTGAAATCGGCAGCAAGATATCATTGCTCAGTAGAGAAACAGGAGCGAAGAGATGGGAAGCCAGTTTATTTCCGGTATATGTGGACGATTCATTGGGATTGGTCTTAGGTTATAACTCCCCTACCTCCAACAAACTCCGCGCTGTCAACTTGAAATTCGGTAATGATCTGTGGGAAAACAAAATACCTCATCAATACGGTTGGAACGAAGTTCTTGATCTGGAACAAAATAAACGACTGATTGTAGCGGATGCATTGCATAAACTGGATTTCATGACCGGAGAGTTACTGACCTATCCGGGAAAACCGGGAGCTCATGATACAAAAGCGGCATTGCTGCAAGGATTAGCCGCTGTAGCAGTCGGAGTAGCCGGTGGCGTAGCAACCGGTGGTGCCTATTATTACAGCTATGTTCCCATTGCCAATAATACAATCACGGGGTTGACCTCCAATATACTGTCTCAGGATTCACTTTATTACTGGGCAGACCGTCAACACATCTCCTGTATGGACACGGCTTTCAACGTAATGTGGCAAACAGAGTTTCCTGATGTGAAAGCTTCCTGCTCTAAACTTTTCGTGCAAGATGATAAGTTATTCATGCTGAATTACGGCTACGGATTACGCGAAGGAGCAAGCCGCAAGAAATATGGACGCCCATTTATAGCCTGTTATAACTTGCTAAACGGAGAAGAAATTTTCTTTAACCAACTAAGCGTAAAGAAAGATATGATTGAAGATGCCCTGCGAACTGATGACGCACTCTACATGCTGTTTGATGACGGAATGGCTTATCAGGAGCTGACGGATTCCATCGTAAATATTGTACCTTGGGATACCAAGCAATACGGAAAGCTGGAAGCGATGCTGCCCGGTACATTCTATGCAGCCAACAAAGATACAACCGCTTTCAAGTCGCTCGCTTTCGATGGAGAACATTGCCTGGTATATAATGATCAAGGAGTTATCTATGAAGTAGACAAGGATTTGAACATCAGGAGTACCTATGAACGGGAGCGGATTTACAGCCCCAATATCCAACTAAAAGATTATTTATGTATCGGCAATCGTGGAGACTATTGGTTCATTCACGAAATGGGAATGCCTGTAGCCCATCTTGATACGGAGTTCAAAAAAGGGCGGGTGATTGGTAATAAGCTGCTGCTACTTAACAATGAAAACCAATTCCTGTTTATCGATCTGGATGAAGCGATAGAATAATCACTTGAAATCAAGTGCTAACTGCCCGTCACCCAATAGATTGAATGTCATGCGGTGATAAGGCGTAGTTCCACGTTCGGAGATGGCCGCACGATGTTTCTTCGTGGGGTATCCTTTGTTATGGTCCCAATCATAATATGGAAATTCTTCGTGAAGGTGGTTCATATAATCATCACGATAGGTTTTGGCAAGCACAGAAGCCGCCGCAATGGAAAGGTATTTACCGTCGCCTTTAATCACCGTGGTATGCGGAAGATCCTGATATTTCTTGAAACGGTTGCCATCTATAAGCAGATGCTGCGGACGCATCTTTAATTGATCTACGGCACGATGCATGGCAAGGAAAGAAGCATTCAGGATGTTAATCTTATCAATCTCTTCGGGAGATACGATGCCAACCGCCCATGCCAGTGCTTCTTTTCTCAATCACTTCACGCAAAGCATAGCGCTGATGTTCCGTCAACTGTTTGGAATCATTCAGTAGTTCGTTCTTGAAATCTTTGGGAAGAATCACGGCAGCAGCATATACAGCTCCTGCCAGGCAACCACGTCCGGCCTCATCGCAACCGGCTTCAATCAGATCTTTATTCAAATAAGGCAATAGCATACAGCATTAATTTAGAGGCACAAAGATAAATCTTTTTTGAAAGCAAACCGGACTTTTAAAGGAAAATAATTACATTTGCAGAAACAACAAATATACTATGAAGCAAGTACTGTATCTAATATTTGCAGTTTCCTATTAACCACGATCCCCTTACAGGCTCAAGACAGCAAACAAGCCCAGACCTTATTAGAACAAGCTCAAAAAGCCCTGTTCAGCAATCCCAAGCAGGCATCATACTATGCAGCTCAGGCAGCTGCCTTATTTCCCGAAGACGAACCCAATGAAACCCGTGCACAAGCTATGATACTCTATTGCCAAGCAGAACAACTGCTGGGTAACTTCGATTTGAGTATCAAGAATTTATATGATACACAGAGATATATCAATCCCGCAAACAAACGGCAAACAGCTCAGCTTTATTCACTCATGGGACGTGTATATAGTAAGTTGGGCGATTATAACAAAGGGATAGAACTGAACGATAAGGCAACCTCTATTTTCAAGTCTTTAGGAGATTCGGCTTCAGTGGCCGGATGTTATAATGAGCGTGGAGTCATGCATTATCTGCTTGATGAATTTCTGGTAGCAGAAAGATTTCTTCAACGGGCCTTGACTATCAATCGTGCCCAAAGGAACTTAAAAGAGATTGCTACCAATCTGAACAATCTATGTCTATATCAAGGAGATACGGAAAAGAAACTGTCCTTTATTCAGGAAGCCATAGCCATCAATAAAAATCTGGATGCACAATGGTCATTGGGAGAGAACTACAACAATATGGGCAAGCAATATTACTTCGGCGAGCAATACTCCAAAGCTTTGGAAGCTTTGCAGAAAGCCTATGAATATGCCCATAATATCGGTGCCAAGGAATTGATTTGTGATTATTATGAATATTCATCCTGGGTATATGCCGCCATAGGTGATTATGACCAGGCCTATAAACGGCTCAGTCAAATGTATGCCTTGAGCAAAGAGCTACAAAGTAGCAACAAGTTGCGTAACATTGAACAAGAAATCTCTTATAAAAGATATCAGGATCAGAAATATGCTACCGAAATGCAGGAGCAAACTTATAAGATAGAACTACTAAAGCGCAATCTATGGCTTTTGGGCAGTATACTTGTTCTTGGTTTAGCCTTCAGTATATTCTTATATAAATGGTATAAACGCAGAAAAGGTCTTCAACTAATAGAAGCCCGATATCAACTGGAACTGTCACAACGGGAAATATCCGAATTGAAACTGCACCAACAGGAATTGGAACTGCAAAATGTACAGAGTGCCTTAGACAACAGTCAACAAGAAGTAACCAGCTTTGCCGTATTTCTGAGAAGCCGTAACGAGTTGCTGGGCAAAATACGTGAGATGATTAAGGAAGGGTATAGAATGGACAATCAAGCACTGGTTCCCCACTTAAAGAAGGTAAATGCTTTTATCAGCCAATACCAAAGCGGAGATAAGACCAATAATACATTGCTGCTGAGTGTTGAGGAGAAAAATAAAGAGTTTATCGAAAAACTCGTAAAGCAACACCCCAACCTCACACAAGGCGAAAAATATCTCGCAACTTTATTACGGGTGAATCTCTCTACAAAAGAAATCTCAATGATTACTGGAAGCACTCCCAAAACCATCAACATGAACCGTTACCGGTTGCGCAAATCACTCAACTTATCCACAGAAGAAGACTTAACTACATATTTGCAAAGTGTTTAACCTCATCCTTACACACAATAGCATTTTGTAGATATAATCTCATAATTATATCACTATAAATCAAACAATTAAGAATTCCATTGTAGTACAAATATTTCCTCTAAAAAGCCCTTTTGTAGATTAATTATAGAACTCCCAGATTGTGAACTTTGATAAATAACATTCTTATTTGTGGTGTGAAACACATTTTATTAACCTTAAAAAAAACCACACACATGGGTAGAATTATTAAGAATTGTTCCATGAAGAGAGTAGTCAAGTTAGCCTTACTCTTCGCTTTCCTGATTCCACTAAGTTCTTTAGCACAGAACATTCAACTGACAGGTACAGTAACCGATACAACAGGTGAAACTGTTATCGGTGCAAGTGTACTTGAAAAAGGTACTACTAACGGAGTGATTACCAATATAGACGGTAACTTCTCACTAAACGTTTCCCCTAAGGCAATTATCGTTATTTCTTACGTAGGATACACTACTCAGGAAATTCCTCTTAACGGTGCAAAAAACATTAAGGTAGTATTGAGAGAAGATACTGAAATGTTGGAAGAAGTAGTAGTCATCGGTTATGGTACCATGAAGAAAAGTGATATGACAGGTGCCATTTCATCTGTTGACGTCGAAGAACTATCCAAACGTACCACCACTAACCCCGCCGAAGCGCTGCAAGGTAAAATCGCCGGTGTAAACATTATGAAAGCAGGTGGTAACGCCGGTGCCGGCGTACAAGTAAAAATTCGTGGCGTAAAGACTTTCGGAGATAACGAACCTCTTTATATCATCGATGGTTTCCCGGGTGATATAAATGCTGTTAACCCGCAGGATATTCAAGCTATGGAAGTACTGAAGGATGGTGCTGCCGCTGCCATATACGGTTCGGTTGCTGCCAATGGTGTAATTATCGTAACTACTAAAAATGGTAAGAAAGGCGAAACAAAAATAGATTTCAGTGCATACGTAAGTATGACAAATGTAGCGAAAAAACTCGACTTGCTGAATGCAGAGCAATATAAGAAAGTACATACACAAATGTATGAGAACTGGAACGCTCATGTAATAAATCATAAGTCGCAATACGACCCGAAAGGTAACGGTGCATGGGAAAAACAGATATTGGAACTGGAACCTTACATGACCAAGAATACCGGCATCGACACTGACTGGCAGGATGCAATGATGCGTACCGGTCTTTCACAGAACTATATGTTCAGTGTAAGAGGTGGTAGCGAAAATGCCCAATATTCCGTTTCATACAATCACGCTGATGACAAAGGTATTTTCCTTGGCAATGATTACCGTCAGGATAATGCACGCCTAAAACTGCACATGAGCAAATATATCTTTGATATTGACGCCAACATGGCTTTCAAATTCACAGATAGCAAACAGCCCGAATATCAGCTGAAAGAAATGTATATGATTTCTCCACTGGTACCTATCTACAATGAAAATGAAGAATATGGCTTCGGTCTGACAAACTTCGATAACCTGCCCAACAATCGTAATGTTATGGCCGACCAGCACTACGAGAAATCTACAGATAAGAAGTATCATACCACCGCCAACGTAGCTTTAACTGCCAACTTCACTAAATGGTTGAGTTTCAAAACAAGTTATGCTTACCGTGGAGAGCATCAACGCCAAACTTACCATACACCGGCTTACATTTCCGACGTAAAAGCCAAGCGAGACTATCCGTATCATAGCGAAACCACCGCTTACTGGGAAGAGCATGTATGGGAGAATGTACTGAGTTTCAACAAAGCATTCGGCAAACATTCTGTCAATGCCGTAGCCGGTACTTCAACCATGGCTCGCAAATATACATGGAATTCTGTAGGCGTAGAAGGTAAATCAACAACTTATAAGGTAGAGGACGGGCAATTGGTAATCGGTGAACAACCAGGAGGTTTCCTCGATCCGGGCTTCTCTACAATCGGTGCAGGTGCAGGTGGTACTTACGACGGTGACGGAACTAAATGGGATTACAGACGCGTATCCTTCTTCGGTCGCGTAAATTATAACTATAACGATCGTTATCTGATTCAGGCAACTGTACGTTCCGACGGTTCTTCCAAGTTTGGTGCTGACAACCGTTGGGGTTTCTTTCCATCAATAGCTGTGGGCTGGAGAATCAGTGAAGAAGAATTTTTCCCAAAAGGTATTGCGCTGAACAATTTGAAATTGCGTGCCAGCTGGGGACGTCTGGGTAACGAAAATGCCTTGGGATATTATGACTTCCTCGCTCTAATTTCTACTTATAACACCAAATACCAGGGATATGTAAAAGGTAACGGTGATAATGCATGGGCAGGAAGTATTGCCCGTGGGCTGGAGAATCGTTCGTTGAAATGGGAAACTACAGATACTAAGAATATTGGTCTTGACTTCGGTTTCTTCAACAACAAACTGACCGGTGCCATGAACTACTATTACAATCAAACCGAAGAACTCTTGATTACGAAAGCACTTCCACCTTCTGCCGGCTTGAACAACCCAATCCTGAATGTGGGTAAAATCCGCAACTCCGGTGTTGAAGTTGAGATAAACTGGGCTGACTCAAAAGGTGGTTTCGATTATAACATCGGTATGAATTTCAGTACAACCAAGAATAAAGTTGTAGAACTGGCAGACAAAGGACAAGTCCTTTATGGTGAAGGTTTGAAATATGGAACTGAACACTTCCCAACCCAGACGCGCGTTGGCAAACCTATCGGTGCATTCTATCTTTATAAGACCAACGGTTTGTTCCAAAGCAATGAAGAAGCCCGCCAATATGTAAATGCAGATGGAGACGAGTATCAGCCTTTCGCCGATGCCGGTGATATCCGCTATGTAGATGTAAATGGCGACGGCTATATTGATGATGATGACAAAGTATATTGTGGATCGGGTATACCTACACTGGAAGTTAACCTGAATTTCTCTGCCGGCTATAAAGGCTTCGACCTTTCTGTTGTATTGGGTAGTGCATGGGGACACAAGATTTATAATGGTAACAAGTACTTCTATGAAGGAATGAACTCCGGTTCCAACTTCCTCACATCATCCTTGAATGCCTGGACACCTCAAAATACCAATACAAACATACCTCGCGCCATCTTCAACGACCCGAACGGTAACTTGAAGGAGTCTGACCGCTTCATTGAAAAAGGTGACTTTGTCCGCCTCCGTCAATTACAATTAGGTTATACCCTACCAAAAAAAAATAATGCAAAAAGTATTCATCGAGAGATTGCGTTTTTATGTAAGTGGTGAAAACCTCTTCACAATCACCGGATACGACGGCATCGACCCCGAATTCTCACGTGTAAGTGTATTGAACACCGGTATTGATAAACTGATTTATCCGTTTACCCGTTCATTCACTTTGGGTGCCCAACTTACTTTCTAACTCATTTAACATTGTATAAACATGAAAAAGTAATATATATAGCCAGCCTTTGTTTTGCATCGCTCTTTGTGAGCTCTTGCGATGATTATCTAACCTTGGAATCTCCCGACCAGTTGACTTCGGGAAGTTTCTGGCGTAACGAAAGTGATGCACAAGCCGGAATATCGGCTGCATATTCGCAATTAGAATACTACATTGACACCTGGGAATTTGCCGAAGTTAAATGGCCGGTGGAAGCTTACCGTGAAGACATTATCAATATGGGTAACGATGCACGTAACTATCCCAACTGGCTGGAACTCTACAATTTCACTTATACAAACGGTAACTCACAGTTCAGCAATTATTGGTGGAACAACTACAAAGGAGCCAGCTTTGCCAATCAGGTAATAGAGAAAGTGACAGAGATGGAAGAAGGAACTATCGACCCTATTGTCCGCACGCAAATTATAAACGAAGGTTATTTTCTTCGCGCTTACTATCACCTTAAATTGCTTTTGAATTGGAAAGAAATTATCATCCGTGACAAGTATATCACCAGTCAGGCAGAATTAAGCAAAGGACTTTCACCACGTCCCGATGCCTGGGATTTTATTATAGAAGATTTAAAGCGAGCCACTGCTCTCCCTTCTTCTTATGACAACGACAACATCGGTCGAGCCACCAGTGGGGCAGCCAATGCCTATTTAGGTTTTGCCTATCTGACACGCGCTTACGAAGAATCTGACAAGAAGACAGAATATCTGAATGAGGCACTTACAGCACTAAACAATGTCAAAGGCTACGAACTGGTAAAGAAGTTTTCAAGTATGTTTGACGCCAGCAACAAAAAAACAGCAAAGAATCTATCTTTGAGTTGCAGACTTCCATGAGTAGTGCCAATGGTGCTAACTATCGCACTCAACTCCACCGTTGGATAGGTACATCCGAACTTTGGGGATGGGATGAGATTCTTCCGAGTAATGTATTGATGGAAGCGTACATGAAAGAAGGTGAGATTGCCACAACCGGACGCTATGACTCACGCTTGTATGAGAGTGTATTCTTCCAATGTGATTATTTCAATGATGGAAGCGGGCGTGTTTACGGGGGCGATTATGACAACTGGTTCTGTAGTTTCGATGATAAGAATAACCCTATTCCCGGTACAAGTTACAATCGGCCTTCCTTCCGCAAGTTTATGCCCACCGACTATGATGGCTTATACAATAATTATTGTGCCATCAACATTCCTTTGATGCGTTATGCCAATGTATTGTTAATGAAGGCGGAAGTATTGAACGAGCAAGGTCATCCCGAGCAAGCCATTCCGCTGATTAATGAAATCAGAAATGTACATGGAGACATGCCTGCCATGAAAGGGACTTCACAACAAGAGGTACGTGAGCAAATAGAACATGAACGTATGATTGAATTCCCGCTGGAAAACTGGCGCTGGTATGATTTACGCCGTTGGGGCAAATTAGCGTCAGCCTTGGCAGATGCAGGACGCGCCGGTTTTAATGTAGAGAAGAATTCGTTCTACCCTATTCCGTTGACTGAAATCAATTCGAACGACCAAATTAACAAATAAATTCTCTCTTCACTCAATATGACATCCTAACGAGACGGTATTTACCTACAGTATACCGCCTCGTTATATTCAAATGAATTATCTTTGCCCTCAAAAACGACATAGATATGTTTACAATTATCGGACTGATGCTCACAGGAATGCTGCTGGGCTACCTCTTACGGAAACGGAATTTAAGTAAAATACATAAGGTGATCACAGTGCTGATCTGGGTGCTGCTCTTCATTCTCGGCATTGAAGTGGGAGGAAACGAGCAAATTATCAAAGGACTGCACACCATTGGCCTTGAAGCCGTCATAATCACCATAGGTGGAACTCTGGGAAGTGTGATTGCCGCTTGGACACTGTGGAGGGCCTTATACAAACGGAAAGGAGGACAAGCATGAAAGGAAGTCTTATCATAGTCGGCTTTTTTGTGCTGGGGACACTTTGCGGAGTCTTTCACCTGATACCTATCGACATCGTAGTAGATAGTAAAGTCAGCTTTTATGCACTTTGCGCACTGATGTTCAGTGTAGGGCTAAGTGTAGGCAATGACCCGCAAACGTTGAAAAATTTTCGTTCACTCAATCCACGGTTGATATTCCTGCCTATCATGACCATTCTGGGCACGTTGGCAGGTTCTGCCGCAGTCAGCCTGATACTGACACACCGTTCCCTGACAGATTGCCTGGCTGTAGGTTCGGGCTTCGGTTACTATTCACTCTCCAGTATCTTCATTACCGAATATAAAGGAGCTGAATTAGGAACAATTGCCCTGCTCGCCAACATCAGCCGTGAGATTCTGACCCTGCTGGCTGCACCATTACTGGTGCGCTGGTTCGGCAACCTCGCCCCTATCTCTGCCGGAGGGGCAACTACGATGGACACCACACTGCCCATCATTACACGAACGGCCGGACAACAGTTTGTAGTTGTCTCCATCTTCCACGGATTTGTAGTAGATTTCAGCGTTCCGTTCCTTGTGACACTGTTTTGTTCTATTTAATACTGTTTTGAAATGACAGCTTAGAAGCGAATTGGTACGCGGACGACACAGACGAAGCGGACAAACGCGGATTTTAATTTTCATTTCAGAACTTAAAGCAAATTATCATGAAAGCCAAAATTTATACTTTACTCTTTTCCTCATTGCTTTGTGTTTCTGCCCTGGCTGATAACGAACCTTGGCAGAACCCACAAATCAACGAGATAAACAGAGAGCCGATGTATGCGCACTTCATCCCATTTACGAATGAAGCCAACGCTTTGAAACAACGCTCTCTCCCCGCCGATGTGCGTTTCGATGTGAATCCTGCGACAGAAAGACGAGTTTCTCTGGATGGAACCTGGGAATTCCTGTTTTCAAAGAATAACGATCTTTGTCCAAAGGATTTCCATAAACCCGGATACAATACCCGGAAGTGGAGCAAAATACAAGTTCCCGGAAGTTGGGAACTGCAAGGATTCGATGCTCCTATCTATACGGATACCCGCTATCCATTTCCCGCCAATCCTCCGTATGTGCCCACCGATTACAATCCGGTAGGAGCTTACATCCGTGAGTTTACCGTCCCGAATGGTTGGGAAGGTATGGATATCTTCCTTGACTTCGAAGGAGTGGAATCCGCTTATTATGTATGGGTGAACGGTGAGCTTGCCGGATATGCCGAAGACAGTCGTCTGCCGTCTCACTTCAACGTCACCAAGCTGTTGAAAAAAAGGCAGTAATAAACTTGCCGTGAAAGTATTCCGTTACAGCGACGGCTCCTATCTTGAAGGGCAGGACTACTGGAAATACAGTGGCATTGAGCGGGATGTATATCTCTATGCCCGTCCGCAAAGCCGTATCCGTGACTTCCGGATGACCGCTGAATTAGTCAATGATTACAAAGATGGAGAACTAAACCTCGATGTATTACTTCACCAACCGAAAGTCGGAGAAACCGTCGAAGTAAAGATATTGGATCACGGCAAGGAGATTTACAACCGGAAGAAGTCCATCACTTCCACCACCGATACTCTGTTCAGCCAACAGGAGATTTTCCCGAATATACGTGCATGGAATGCTGAAACGCCAAATACTTACACATTAGTAGTCAGCACCTTCGACGCCCAGGGAAAACCTCTGGAATCTTTCACTCACCTTTTTGGTTTCCGCACGGTAGAGATGCGCAACGGAATGCAGATGATCAACGGGAAAGCAGTACTGTTTAAAGGAGTAAACCGTCGAGCACGATCCACACAAAGGGCGCACTATCAGTATCGCTTCCATGATACATGATATTCAGTTGATGAAACAGTTTAATCTGAACGGTGTACGCAACTGCCACTATCCGAACTACTCTGCCTGGTACGAGCTTTGCACCGAATTCGGTCTGTACATGGTGGATGAAGCCAATATCGAAAGTCATGGCATGATGGATCATAAGGATGGTACGTTGGCTAATTATCCGGACTGGGAACTCCCCTTCATGCAACGCATGAGCCGCATGATAGCACGCGACCGTAACTACTCAGCCATCGTCACCTGGTCCATGGGTAATGAATCCGGGTATGGCAAACATTTTGAAACGCTGTACGATTATACTAAGAAAATAGATCCTACCCGTCCGGTACAATACGAAGGAGGCGGCTACGATGCAAAAAGCGACATTTACTGTCCGATGTATGCACGTATCTGGTCACTGCGCCGCCACATCAATCAGCGTGACAAACGCCCCTTGATTATGTGTGAGTACGCCCATGCAATGGGTAACAGCGTAGGAAACTTCCAGGATTACTGGGATTTGATTTATAAATATGACCAGCTACAAGGCGGATTTATCTGGGACTGGGTAGACCAGACATTCGCCATCAAAGATAAAAACAACCGTGATATCTGGGCATTCGGAGGCGACATGGGCTTTGTAGGCATCGTCAACGACTCTAACTTCTGTGCCAACGGACTGGTAGCTGCCGACCGTTCTCTCCATCCGCACATCTATGAGGTGAAGAAAGTATTGCAATACATTCACTTCGAACCGGTAGCTTTTACTCCGAACAAGATAAAAGTCAGCAATCGGCATGATTTCATCGGTTTGGAAGGATATACTCTGCGTTGGGCAGTAGAGTGCGACGGAAAAGCGATACAAGGAGGTGAAATGGACTTCCCCGTAATCACTCCGGGAAGCTCTGCCAATATAGAATTAGCCTTGAAAGCATTGCCTGCCGACGGTAAGGAATACTTCCTGACTCTGCGCGCATTCACCAAGCATGAAGCTCCGCTGATACCGAAAGGACATGAAGTGGCCATCGAGCAATGGATACTCCCCACGACTCAAATCGCCGGAAAGGTTCAGCCCGCCAACAGTACGTTGGCAACAGACCGGAATAATGAAGCGATCACACTGAAAGGAAATAACTTCCAGATAGCCTTCTCTACCCAAAACGGTGAGATGACAGAACTGATCTACCATGGAAAGAATCTGATTAAAGAGGGATTACAACCCAACTTCTGGCGTCCGTTGACGGACAACGATATTCTAACGGACATCTCAATCGCTGCGCCACCTGGAAGACTGCCGGAAAGGATGCTAAACTAGAGAATCTGGAAGTTACGGAGAAACAGCAGATTGTCATTGTAACGGCTACTTATAAGATGGAGGCACAAGGCTCTACATTGCAAACAATCTATGATATTCATCCTGACGGTGCCGTCCGGGTGAGCATGCACTTCACCCCGGGCAAACAGGCGCTGAGTGAAATGCCTCGTCTGGGTATGCGTATGATACTTCCGGCAGAATATGAAATGATGTCCTGGCTGGGACGCGGTCCGCAGGAAAACTATGCAGACCGAAAGACAGGAGCATTGATAGGCCTGTATAATGCTACGGTTTGGGAACAATTCCATCCGTATGTACGTGCTCAGGAAACGGCCAATCACTGTGATGTACGTTGGATTGCCCTGCGCAATGCTGCCGGAGAAGGTTTACTGGTTACGGGAGAAGATCCTCTGAGCGTAAGTGCCTGGAACTTCCCGATGGAGGACATTGAATATCGTCCCTCGCAGGTAGAACGCCGTCATGGAGGAAGTATCCTGAAAAAGGATATAATTTGGCTAAACATCGATCATCAGCAGATGGGTGTGGGTGGTGACAATACCTGGGGAGCACAGGTACATCCCGAATACACTATCACGCCACACGAGTGGAAGTACAGTTTTACACTGCAACCGCTCGGAGCAAAGGATGATGCAGCGGAACAGGCTCATCAATGTTGGTTCTGAGAGATAAATGATAATTTATCATCTAAAAGAAATCATTAATTATAAATTAGATCATGCGACATAAGTTTATACACATTATTTGTATTACTCTGCTGGTTACAGGCATCACCGCCTGCACTCCCGGCAACAAAAACACTGCGGAGAAGCGGTATACATTCAATAATATACTGGATATCGCCTACACTCCCGATACCTTGCACCGCTGCTACGGCTGGTTCACAGATGCCGGCTCGTGGATGGGCTTCACTCTTCCCGAGAAAGAGAATTGGGTAAACGGTTTCTGCGGCCCATTCAGTCTGGATATGTTCCGCCGCCAGTGGATGGCTCAATCCGCTGTTACGGTAGGTTTTAGTCAGAAAGTCTCGGATACCTTTGTGCCTGACTCCACCTGTTACTATCCCGGAGAACTGTATATGTCCGCCCATTCCGGCAACGGAACTATCACCCAGCGGCTTAACTTCGTAAATGCCTCCACCGCATTGCTTCGTATAGAAGCCGACAAAGCGGAAGAACTGATGCTGACCGGCAGCCAATGGGGGAAGAATATAACCGTAAGCGTAGAGCAGAACTCTGTAATAGCCCGCCATCCCAGTGGAGAAAGCGTAACTGTAACGTTCCCTCCCGATGTGAAACTTACCGGAACGGATAACAATTACACCGCCCTTATCCACACCTCTAAGTATCCCGTAAATGTAGCCATTTCCTTCTTCACCTCCGAAAAGGAAATGACAGTCGGATTACAGAACCTCCCCAACCTGCTCAATAATCCCGAGAAAGCATTGCAAGCCAATGCCGAACGTTGGGAGGGATACCTGACGAAGATACTGCGTACCGACATGAAACCCGAATATGACCGCATCGCCGTAAAAGCCGTAACCACTCTTATCTCCAACTGGCGCACCCACCGCGGTGGCCTGTTGCACGAGGGCATTGTCCCAAGCCATGCAGTTGGCTACTTTGTAGGTTTCTGGGCATGGGATACCTGGCGTTTCAGTGCGGGGACTGCTAAGTTCGATCCTGAACTGGCAAAGAATAACATCCGCGCCATGTTCGATTATCAGCAACCGGACGGCATGGTAATCGACTGTATCTACACTGATCCATCCGAAAACAATGCCCGTGACAGCAAACCGCCTCTGGTATGTTGGGCTGTAGACGAGATTTTCACGCATACAGGCGACACGGCTTTCGTTTCCGAAATGTATCCGCAACTGCTTTCTTATTATAAGTGGTGGTATCAGAAACGCGACCATAATCATAATGGCATGTGCGAATACGGTGCCACTGACGGTACTCTGGAAGCAGCCGCCTGGGAAAGCGGAATGGACAATGCCATTCGTTTTGACGACGCCATGATGCTGAAGAACGACGGAGGCGAGGATGCCTGGAGTATGGACCAGGAAAGTGTAGACCTGAATGCCTACCTGGCACTGGAATGTAAGTTACTAAAGAAATTTTCCGGATTACTGAATGTCTCATTCGATGCTCCCGACTATAGTAATAAAGTAGCCGATTATTTCTTTGATCCCAAACTCAACTTCTTCTTTGACCGCCGCCTGAAAGACAGTTCATTCATTGAAGAACCGGGATGCGAAGCCTATACTCCGTTGTGGACACAGATTGCCACGCAAGAGCAGGTAGATAAGATGTTACCCATGCTTCAGGATACAGCAAAGTTCTCAACGTATATTCCTTTCCCCACCATTGCCGCAGATAATCCCAAGTATAACCCACGCGGCTACTGGCGTGGTCCTATCTGGCTAGATCAAACTTACTTTGCCATTCGCGGGCTCCGCAACTATGGTTATCATAAGCTTGCCGATGAATATACATTGCAGGTATTCGACCGCCTCAACGGACTGAAAGAAGGAGCACCCATCCATGAGAACTACGGCACGCACACCGGAGAGCGACTGAAAGCGCCACACTTTAGCTGGAGTTCATCCCATCTATTGATGATGTACGATGATTACGGGAAGTAATTCCCATTCCCTCTAATAGAAACGCCCGTTCTCATTAAGGAAACGGGCGTTTCTATTAGAGGGAATAACAAACAGGCTTCTTAGAAGAAGCTCCCACGCAACCGTCAGTCCGGCCATCACGATAGCTACCATACTCATCAGCTTGATAAGTATATTCAAACTCGGACCGGAAGTATCTTTGAACGGGTCACCTACCGTATCACCTACCACAGTAGCTTTATGTACTTCGCTACCCTTACCACCAAAGTTACCTTCTTCCACATATTTCTTTGCATTATCCCATGCACCGCCCGCATTCGCCATAAAGATGGCAAGAACGAAACCGCTACTCAATCCACCGATCAGCAAGCCCAGCACACCGGGAACACCAAAGATAAGTCCCGTAGCAATCGGAGCTAAAATGGCTATTAGCGAAGGAACTACCATTTCACGTTGCGCCCCCTTTGTGGAGATAGCTACACAACGTTCGTAATCCGGTTCTGTCTCACCGGTAAGTATGCCTTTGATTTCACGAAACTGGCGGCGCACTCATCCACCATGTGCCCGGCAGCACGGCCAACAGCATTCATTGTCAATCCGCAGAAAAGGAATGCCATCATACTACCCAAGAACATACCTGAAAGAACTTTCGGATTCATCAGCGTCACATCATAATGATGCATGAAGTCGAAGAAAGTGGCATCCTGAAGGGCCACGGAGTTACCATGAGGAAGCGTTAAATCAGTGGTTCCCAAACGAGTCAGTCCGATACGGATTTCTTCAATATAAGAAGCAAGCAGGGCAAGTCCCGTAAGTGCAGCCGAACCAATGGCAAAACCTTTTCCGGTAGCGGCAGTAGTATTACCCAAAGAGTCGAGAGCATCCGTACGTTTACGTACTTCCGCACCCAGACCAGACATTTCAGCATTTCCGCCCGCATTATCAGCAATAGGACCATAAGCATCCGTAGCAAGCGTAATGCCCAGGGTGGAAAGCATACCTACGGCAGCAATACCGATACCGTAAAGTCCCATACCTACATTATTGAAATCGAACCCTGATGCAAACAGGTAGGAAGCAATAATACCGACTACCACAGCAATCACAGGAATCGCAGTAGACAGCATACCCAAACCGATACCGGAGATAATCACCGTTGCCGGGCCAGTCTTTCCGCTTTCGCTCAACTTCTGAGTAGGACGATAGGATTGTGAGGTATAATATTCCGTAGAACGTCCGATGATGATGCCGACTACCAGACCGACTATAACGGCACAAGATATCCACATCCAGTTATCAAGTTTCAATAACCAAAGAATAAAGAAAGTAGCCACAACAATCAGCACTGAACTCAGGTTCGTACCGAAAGCTAACGAAGCAAGCAGGTCTTTCATCTTCGCATTCTCCTTGGTACGTACTGCGAAGATACCGATAATAGAAAGAAGAATACCTACGGCCGCAATCAGCATCGGAGCTATAACAGCTTTGAACTGCATGGCCGTATCTCCCGTATGAATAAAGGCAGCAGCACCCAGAGCGGCAGTTGCCAGGATAGAGCCACAATAACTTTCATAGAGGTCTGCACCCATACCGGCTACATCGCCTACGTTGTCACCTACATTATCGGCAATCGTTGCAGGGTTACGCGGGTCGTCTTCGGGAATTCCGGCCTCGACCTTGCCGACCAGGTCGGCACCTACATCGGCAGCTTTCGTATAAATACCTCCGCCGACACGGGCAAACAGCGCCTGCGTGGAAGCACCCATTCCGAAGGTAAGCATGGTCGTAGTGATAATGCAGAGTTTATGAGTCGGAGTCAAAACATCTTCCGGTATAACCGCATTCAATAACAGATACCAGAAAGAAATATCGAGCAAGCCCAAACCCACTACGACCAGTCCCATTACCGCACCGCTACGGAAAGCAACACGCAATCCCGCATTCAGTGAGCTACGGGCAGCATTTGCTGTGCGTGCCGAAGCATAGGTTGCCGTCTTCATACCCAGGAAACCGGAAAGACCGGAGAAGAAACCACCCGTCAGGAAAGCAATCGGTACCCAACGATTCTGTACATCGAAACCATAAGCCATAATAGCGAAAAGGATCACAAGTCCCAGAAATACCCAGCCAACTATCTTATACTGTTGTTTCAGATAAGACATCGCGCCTTTACGCACAGCGGCGGCAATCTTTATCATTTGCGGAGTACCCTCACTCTCTTTCATCATTTGCTTATGGAAATAATAAGCAAAGCAGAGAGCTAAAACGGAAGCGGCCGGAATCAGCCAGAAAAGCAAACTGTCCATGGTGTTAATCGTATTAAAAGGTTGATTGAAAGTCTAAAAGTATTGATTTGAAACGAAATAAGCAAAGGAATAAAAGAAAAATCAACTCATTCTATTAAATTTGCAGGCAAAAACCGTACCCGATTGAGCACCCATGTTGTAGTATAAGTAAAATCAATAAAAACAAAGGAATAATGAAACGCACAGATTTTACTTTAGAAAGGTATGGATGATATACACAGTATATTTTTTCTTCTACTCTTTACCCCAACCGCAAATGCACAGCAAACATCCAGACTGGTCAGCCTGGAACTAAAAAACGAAAAGCTATCTGCCGCACTGAAACAGATAGAAAAGATGGGCGGCAAGAATATCCTTTTTGCCTATGAAGAGACGGAGAATTATCACGTAACAGCAAGTATCCGTAAACAGACGCAAGACGAAGCCATCCGCACAGTACTGAAAGGAAAACCTTTCAACTGTATCGAACGTACTGATTACTTCGTGATTCAGCGGAAGGGAAAAGATGGCAAGACTACCCAAGTACGCGGAACCATATACGGAGACCGAAATGAACCGTTAGCGTATGCCAACGTCATCCTGCTGGCAGCAGCTGATTCCGCCTTTATTACAGGATGCGTCACAGCGGAAGACGGTAGCTTTATCCTACCCGGCAACAATGAAAAAAACATTTGCTGAAAGTAACCTACATAGGCTATCAACCCTTGACGCTTCCTTGCCAGCCGGAAAATGACATTCACCTGCAACCAGACGCACAAATGCTGAAAGAAGTGACCGTTACTGCCTCTCGTCCACTGATGGAACGCAAGAATGGCGCTTTCGTTGCCAACGTAGCAGGGACACCGCTTTCTATGCTGGGCTCTGCAAGCGATATGATCGGTCACCTCCCTTTTGTCACCGGCTCGGACGGTAACTATACCGTTATCGGACGAGGTAAACCGGAGATCTACATCAATGGCCGAAAAGTACGCGACACCTCCGAACTAAACCAACTTCAGGCTAACGAAATACTCTCCGCTGAGATTGTAACCACGCCCGGAGCACGTTATTCCTCCAACGTGTCATCCGTTATCCGGCTACGTACCATCCGCAAGCGCGGGCAAGGTTTAAGTGCCAACGCCTATGCAGACTATACTCAGGGACACTCAGCAAAAGGCAAACAAGGCGCCTCCCTAAATTATCATACCGGCGGACTGGACATCTTTGTCAAAGGACACTTCAATGAGTCGGACACATACTCCACCAGTCATACCCAACTGCAACTGAACACTTCCTCCGAATGGAAAAGCATATCTGACAACGTCAATCGTGCACATGATGCAAACTTCAATGGCGAAGTAGGTTTCAACTACGAACCGGATGACCATCAGTCTTTCGGTATACGCTATGTACCCAAAACCGGACTGGGCGATCAGGAACTTTATTCGCAAGGTGAAACCGTGATGCTGCGGGACGGAGAAGAGGTAGATCGTCTTACATCCGACTCACACGGTCGCAAGCATACCAACTGGAATCATACCGTGAATGGCTATTATAACGGTACTTTCGGAAAATGGAACATCGACTTCAATGCTGACTACCTCTACGGTCGCTCCGGAGGTGGGCAGAAGGTAGACAATAATGGTGAAACAGATGCCTCATCCGACAGTGAAGTAAAAAACCGCCTGTATGCCGCTAAACTGGTGATTACGGCACCGCTTGGTCAAGGCAAACTCTCTTTCGGTACTGAAGAAACATTCACCGAACGCCACGACATCTTCAAACAAAGCGGTTTCTCCAATGATGCCGATAACCGCATCAAACAGTCCATCGCCTCTGCCTTTGCCGATTATTCCATAGAACTCGGGCAGTTCAACCTGACGGCAGGGTTGCGCTATGAATATCAAAAAACGGATTATTACGAATCAGATATCTATAAAGAAGAGAAAAGTCCTTCTTATCATGACTTAATACCCATAGTCAGTATTTTCTATAAAAAGGAAGACTGGAATATCGGTCTGTCCTATCGTATGATGAAGCTTAATCCCAGTTACAGCATGCTGTCCAGTACCATCAGTTACCAAAGCAAGTACCAATACCACAACGGAAATCCTGAACTGGAACCGCAAAAGCATAATGCCTTCTCATTGGAAGGGGGCTGGAAATGGATCAATGCCAGTTTATACTTCGATCATGCACGAAACATGTACACCACTTATGCCAAACCCTATGACGATGCAAAGCACCCCGGCGTAGTATTGTGGACAATGGCAAGCATCCCCAACTCCTATGCATACGGAGGCGCCTTGGTACTCTCCCCAAAGTTCGGCTGGTGGCAACCGCAATTTACGGCCAGCCTGTTCTGGTTCCAGTCCAACGCCCGTTCACTGAATATTCAGCCTCTTTGGAATGAGGTGCAACCGGATTTCATTTTGAATAACAGCTTTACATTGCCTCGTGGCTGGTTTCTCAATATAAAAGGAAGACTCGCATTTGGTGCAAAACAAAGCTATGCCATCAAAAAACAGAAGGGACTGTAGATGCGCAACTTACCAAATCTCTCCTGAAAGACCGTGCATTGCGCGTCTCGTTGGTAGCGAATGATATATTTCGTACAGGTACCTATCACTTTCGTGTATATGGCGACCGTACCTACAACGAGTTTGAAAATTATGCCGACAAACAACGTTTCGGCATACGCCTCAACTATCAGTTCAATGCCACTAAGAATAAATATAAAGGTAAAGGTGCCGGAGAAAGTGAAAAAGGACGTCTTTAAGCATTGCAGTAAACGAGGGATAAAGGATAATCCTTACCTTTGCGGACTAAAAAAAAGAATCGGAGAATGTCCTTGTTTCATAAAAAGACACAAAAAGAGAAGTTTTCGGACAGATGTTCACGGAGCTATATCCCCGTCTGGTGCGCTACGCCACCCAACTATTGGGCGACGGAGAAGAAGCCCGTGATATTGTGGGTAGTGTGATGGAGCAGGCGTGGAAACAATTCGAAAAGCTGGGACCGGAAAACCGGGGAGCCTGGCTTTACACTGCCGCACGTAATGCCTGCCTCAACCGTCTGAAGCATCTGCAAGTAGAAGCCACCAACCTGGAAGCATTGCGCGAAGCCACTCGTATGGATGTAGCGACCGACTACCGGGAACATGAACGACTACTGCAACAAGCGGAAAGCATTGCCCGCAACCTACCGGAACCAACCTGCACGGTATTGCGGCTCTGCTATTATGAACATAAAACCTATCGGGAAGCAGCCGAACAACTTGGCATCAGTCCCGACACCGTAAAGAAACATATATCCAAAGCTTTGCGTACCTTGCGCGAAGCTATGACCCTGAAAGGAGGAACCGATGATGGAAGAGAAAAAAGAAAATGATTTCAAGATGGATACTGAAGACCTCAGATTACTGAATGCCTTCGGAGAAGCGCTCGGAGACTTACCTTCGGAAGAAGAAACCCGCGCGGCATGGAATGCTTTTACCTCCCGGCAAGACGCTCAAAAACGCAGACGCATCATACAGATGTGGGCTTCCGGCATTGCAGCTGCCATCGTAGTGCTGGTAGTGCTTATCGTGCCCCGTATTACCAACGAAGACACGATTCAAGATATTGAAATCTTTGCGGCCCTGGATGTCCCCGAAGCAGTCATCACCTCGGAGAGCAATGGCAGGATTACCCTTTCAACTCCCCAGCCACTACCACGCAAATCACCCTGGACGATGGCACACAGGTTACACTCAGCGCTAATTCCCGCCTGGAATATCCTAAACAATTCCCGGCAGAGGGGACCCGTGAAGTCCATCTGACAGGAGAAGCACGTTTCGAAGTGGCAAAAGATAGTGCACGTCCTTTCATTGTTTCTTCCGGTAAGATGTAGACACAGGTATTGGGCACGGTATTCGATGTAAATGCCTATCCGGGAAAAGTAGCGGCAGTTACTTTATTTCAGGGGCGCGTCCGCGTCAGCGATGAGAAACAAACACGGCAGAAAGACATAATGCCCGGACAGCAAGCTATATTGTCTGAAGATGATGGTTTCATCATATCCGAAGCACAACTCACCGCAACGGAAGGATGGACCAAAGGAGAGTTCAGCTTCGATGATGCCGAACTGGCGGAGATTATGAAGTCTATCGGCACATGGTATAATACCAGTATCATCTTTCATTCGCCCGACTTGCTGAAACAACGCATCCATTTCCGCTTCCCGCGAACAACTTCTTTAGAAGAAGTAGTGCAAGCGCTCAATGATCTGGGAATAGCCAAACTGGAGCAAAAAAAGGGAAAAGTAATCATCAGCAATTATTCTCCCAAGCATTGATACGCAGAGGAAGAGCTTTTCGGCTCTTCCCCCTGTATTTATTATTCTCCTGTCACAGCCGTACCGCAAGCGGTTACCATCAGCATACTACCGCTTCCACCTACAGTTTCATAGTCCAAATCCACGCCAATCACAGCATTGGCTCCGAGAGCTCTGGCGTGTTCCTGCATTTCACGCAGGGCGATATCTTTCGCTTCGCGCAGCACTTCCTCATAAGAGCCGCTACGTCCGCCCACTACATCGCGGATACTGGCAAAAAAGTCACGGAATACATTGGCACCGATAATCGTCTCGCCTGAAACGATACCGTAATAGCGGGTGATACGTCCACCCTCGATAGTTGGTGTTGTTGTTACTAACATAATCTTTCTCTATTTATTTAAGTTATTTGCACCTATTAGACGCATGAATAGGGCGAAAAGTTGCAGTGGTGAGAGCTTTTATAACTCCTCATTATAATAAAAAACAAAAAAGAGAGCACCTATATATGAGCAAAGTCAGCATTTATCTATCTTTGTGCCGAAGAAATGGAAACAAAGCATTTTATATTTAAAATAATGATGTATCTGGTCGTAGTGCTTTTTGCTCTGCAACCAGAAGATTATAATTCCTTTTCCGAAAACGAACCTCCCTTTCTTTGCATCGAACAAAATGAGCATCATTCGCCTGAAGAGTTTAACGATGAAGCTGTTATCTCACGTACACTTTCTTTAAACCGTGCGCGTAAGCTCTGTGCAGAGACTACGACTACTTATACTTTCTCTACAGAGAACACTAATTTATATCAATATAGTGACGGTAGCCAACCGTACAACCTCAGGAGCGTATATTCACCCGAACGCTCTCTACTTTGTATATATCGGCTTTAGCACAAGTCCTTCTATTACCGTATTTTATATTCTATCCGGAACGAATCATACATTCGTTCCGCTATGTCTAATTAATAAACTTATATATGGGACTTGTTTTATTATACTTAACCCTCGCATTAGCTTTATCATTTTTATGCTCCATTCTTGAAGCAGTTTTGTTATCTACCCCAATGTCGTACATCTCCACCAAAGAGAAAACACACGGGAAAAGCGCTATCTTATTAAAGAAGTTCAAACAAGACATCGACCGGCCTATTGCTGCCATATTATCCTTGAACACCATTGCCCACACCGTGGGTGCTGCCGGTGTAGGTGCCGAAGCAGTAAAGATATTCGGAGAAGCTTACTTCGGTGTAATCTCCGCCATACTGACTATTTTAATCCTCGTTCTCTCAGAGATCATTCCTAAAACGATAGGCGCCTGCTACTGGCGCACACTGGCACTTCCATCAGCCCGTATCATTAATTTCCTTATTATCATCTGTTATCCCCTGGTGTGGTTGTCCGAGCTGATTACCCGTCTGTTTTCTTCCGGCAAACAAGAATTATCCGTAAGCCGCGAAGAGGTTTCGGCTATGATTTCCATCGGGGTAGAAGAAGGTGTTTTCCAGATGAAAGAAAACAAGATGATACAAAACCTCATTAAACTGGATAAAGTAAAATCACAATCCATTATGACTCCTCGTACTGTAGTAGCAACAGCTCCCGAAAGTATGTCTCTGAAGGAGTTCTATCAGGATGGGAAGTATAAGTTTTACTCTCGTATCCCAATCTATAATGATAGTGAAGATTATATCACAGGATATGTGTTGCGGCAGACTGTACTCGAAAAGTTAGCAGAAGACAGATTCGATATGTGTCTGAAGGATGTGGCCCGCCCTATCCTTTCCTTCCCGGAAAATAGTTCTGTTTCCACGGTCTGGGAACAGATGCTTGAAAAAAAAAAAGAGCATATTTCAATCTTGATTGATGAATATGGCTGCTTCTGGGGAATTGTCACAATGGAGGATATTATCGAAACAGCCTTAGGTTTTGAGATTGTGGATGAGAAAGACTCCGTAACGGATATGCAGAAGCTGGCACGGGATAAGTGGCAGAAGAAGCTGGCGGAAACGAAGATTAGTGATTAGGGGTTAGTGATAACCCCTAATCACTAACTAGAACATCTTGCTGACACGTTCGATACCTGCCACCAAAACATCGATCTCTTCTTTCGTATTATAGATTCCAAAGGAAGCACGCACTGTTCCTTCTATGCCGAGGCGTTGCATCAGCGGTTGGGCGCAATGGTGTCCTGTACGTACGGCAATACCGAGACGATCGAGCAATGTGCCCATATCGAAGTGATGAATATCACCCACAAGGAAAGAGATGACACTCCCTTTCTCAGCAGCTTCACCAAAGATGCGCATACCAGGGATTGTTTTCAATCGCTGTGTGGCATATTCCGTCAATTCATGCTCATAAGCGGCAATCTTATCCATGCCAATGGCAGAAACATAATCGAGAGCTTTCGCCAGTCCCGTAGTACCGATATAGTCAGGAGTACCGGCTTCGAACTTAAACGGCAATTCATTGAAGGTAGTACGTTCAAAAGATACATGCTTTATCATCTCACCGCCACCTTGATAAGGAGGTAACTTATTCAGCCATTCTTCCTTACCATAAAGCACGCCCACACCGGTAGGCCCATACACTTTATGACCGGAGAATACAAGGAAATCAGCGTCCAGATCTTTCACATCCACTGCCATGTGAGGAATGGATTGCGCCGCATCTACCAGGAAAGGTACATCATGATTATGGGCAATCTTAATCATTTCCTTGATAGGATTGACCGTACCCAAAACATTGGACACATGTACCACGCTCACAATCTTCGTTCGGTCAGTGAAAAGCTTCTCGTATTCATCCATCAGAAGTTCGCCGCGATCGTTCATCGGAATAACTTTCAGATTGATGCATTTCCGTTCAGCCAGCAGTTGCCAGGGGACAATGTTACTATGATGTTCCATTACGGAAACAATCACTTCATCACCCGGATGCAGGAATGCTTCGCCAAAGCTGGAGGCTAACAGATTAATGCTTTCCGTAGTTCCCCTTGTAAATACGATTTCATTTATAGAACCGGCATTGATGAACTTTCGCACTGTCTCTCGACTTGCCTCGTGCAGTTCCGTTGCCTGTTGCGACAGAAAGTGTACGCCACGATGCACATTGGCATTGACAGAATAATATTCATCCGTTATGGCATCCACCACACAACGTGGCTTCTGTGTCGTCGCCCCATTATCCAAATAGACCAATGGTTTGCCGTACACTTCACGGGATAGTATCGGAGAATCAGCTCTTATCTGTTGAATATCATACATGTTGTTTAGGTATTAATATATTCTCACTTGCATATCGCACAGCCCTGGCATTTATTCAGTTCACCACGGAAACGTTTCTCAACCAAGAGATGTAAGCGATCTTTCAATGCACCCAGACGGATGGTATCGATTACTTCGTTCACGAAGGCAAACATCAGTAATAAGCGGGCTTCACGTGCCGGAATACCGCGCTGGCGCATATAGAAAAGTGCATTTTCGTCCAACTGACCAACGGTAGCGCCATGACTACACTTTACATCATCGGCATAAATTTCCAGTTGCGGTTGCGTATACATACGTGCCTCACGGGTAGCGCAAAGGTTCCGATTCGTTTGTTGCGAATTGGTATGTTGCGCATCCGGGCGCACTAATACCAAACCGGCAAATGCACCGACTGACTGGTCATCGAGCACATACTTGAAAAGTTCATTGCTCGTGCAGTTAGGTACGGCATGATCGATACTTGTATTATTGTCTACATGCTGATTCTTATCTGCAATGGCCATACCGCAAAGGTTGATTTCGGCACCTTCACCTGCCAGCAATACTTCGGTGGTGTTGCGGGAAGTGCCGTTATGCAAGGTCATGCCATTCAGCAATACATTGCTGTTGGCTTCCTGCTTCACATACATATTGCTGATACGTACGGTACTTGTATGCGTTTCTTCCAGTTCGTAAAGGTCAAAGACAGCATTCTCACCGACGAATACTTCTATCACTTGGGTTGCCAGGAAATTCACGGCATCCATGGCATGATCACACACCAGCATACGCGCCTGTGCGCCATCTTCCAATACAATCAATACCCGGCGGTTCACCAGGAAGTTCACGTCACCACGCAGGATGTTTACCAACTGAATGGGACGTTCCAAAGCGACGTTCTTAGGTATATACAACAGCACACCGTCTTGTGCAAAAGCGGTGTTGAATGCTGTCACTCCGTCTTTTGAAGTATCTGCCAGCTTGCCATAGTACTTCTTTTACCAATTCCGGATGCTTCGCCGCCATCTCCTTCAAACTACCGAAGATAACTCCTTCGGGCAGATGTGAAGCAGGTAGCGCTTTATTGTAAAAAGCATCGTTCACTACAAAGTACAGAGAAGTGCTCATTTTGGGTACGTCACATTTGAATACTTCATAGGGATTTACCGGAATATCCAAGCGGTTCAGGTTCAACCCATAGTCCGGTTCAAAGAACTTGCTGACATCGGTATATTTATATTTCTCCTGTTTACGGGTAGGAAAGCCAAGCCGCTCAAAGTCGGCAAACGCAGTCGCACGAGGGGTATTCATCACCTCGGTGCTGTGCTGGCATATCATCGCTTCCGTCTGGGAGAAAAGATCTATGTATTGTTGTTCTGCATTCATATACGTTTATATTTTATTTCTTAGACACGGATAACGCGGATGACGCGGATTCACTATTATTCTGTAGACGTTCTCTATAGTAATGGGAAAAAACCTTTCTACTAATTTCTGGTTTGGGACCAAAGTTTAATAATAATCCCACTTCTATATCTGTTGCTTTCAAATAATTGACCAATTGCAATTCATGTTCTTTAGATAGTCGGGTGACCGCTTTTAATTCTAAAATAACAGAATTATATACAATTATATCAGCTTCATAATAACCGACTACTTCATCCTTATAATAAACATTTATTTTCGGATGTGCTACACAGGGAATATCACGTCTCAACAGCTCCCTATATAATGCATTCTGATATACATTTTCAATAAACCCATACCCAAGCTCATTATACACATCATAAAATGCATTTATAATAGCATCAGTTTTATCCGCCTGTGTCAAACTCATAATACACTAATAAAAAATCCGTGTCATCCGTGCCATCCGCGTCTAAAAAATGTAATTACTCTCCTAGTTCCTTCTTAATCCAGTCATACCCCTTCTCTTCCAGTTCCAGAGCCAATTCCGGTCCCGCAGTCTTCACGATACGACCTTTGTAAAGCACATGTACAACGTCAGGTTTGATATAATCCAGTAGGCGTTGGTAGTGGGTGATGACAATGGTACTGTTCTCCGGTGTTTTCAACTTGTTCACACCTTCGGCTACGATACGCAAAGCATCGATATCCAGCCCGGAATCCGTTTCATCCAGAATACTTAATTTCGGTTCCAGCATCGCCATCTGGAAGATTTCATTCCGCTTCTTCTCTCCACCGGAGAAACCTTCATTCACCGAACGGTTAGCCAGTTTATTATCCAGTTCCACAATGGCACGCTTTTCACGCATCAACTTCAGGAACTCGCTTGCACTGAGAGCGGGCAGATGATTGTATTTACGTTGCTCATTCACCGCTGCACGCATAAAGTTAACCATACTCACACCCGGAATTTCTACCGGATACTGAAAGCTGAGAAAGATACCCTCGTGACTACGGTCTTCCGGTGAAAAGTCCAACAGGTTCTTACCGCAGAAAGTCACGCTTCCCTTCGTCACCTCAAAGGCAGGATTACCTACCAATACAGCCGAAAGAGTACTCTTTCCGGAACCGTTCGGTCCCATAATAGCATGCACCTCACCTGCTTTTACCGACAGGTTGATGCCTTTCAATATCTCTTTGCCATTTACACTGGCATGCAGGTCTTTTATCTCTAACATCTTTATATTTACTATTAGACTATTTACTATTTACTATTTAATGTCACTTCTCCACTATTCACTATTACTACCGACCTTTTACTTATCTACCATTCATCTGCCGATTGTGCAGCAAAATAGTAAATAGTAAATCGTCTAATAGTAAATCACCCTACGCTGCCTTCCAGCGAAATAGCCAACAACTTCTGAGCCTCTACCGCAAACTCCATAGGCAGCTTATTAAGCACTTCCTTAGCATAACCGTTCACAATCAGCCCTACTGCATCCTCCGTAGAAATTCCACGCTGGTTGCAATAGAAGATCTGGTCTTCATTGATCTTGCTGGTAGTCGCCTCATGCTCCACAACCGCCGTCTCATTATGGATATCCATATACGGGAAGGTATGCGCACCACATTTATCACCCAGCAACAGAGAATCGCACTGACTATAGTTACGCGCATTGTCCGCCTTTTGAGCTACACGCACCAGACCACGGTAAGAGTTCTCACTATGTCCGGCAGAGATACCTTTGCTGACAATGGTACTGCTGGTATTCTTACCCAGATGAATCATCTTCGTACCCGTATCCGCCTGTTGGTAGTTATTCGTCACCGCCACACTGTAGAATTCAGCCGAGGAATTATCTCCAGTCAGAATGCAGGAAGGGTATTTCCACGTAATAGCTGATCCCGTCTCCACTTGTGTCCAGGAAAGTTTACTGTTCGCACCTTTGCAGTTACCACGTTTCGTAACAAAGTTATAAACACCGCCTTTACCTTCGGCATCACCCGGATACCAGTTCTGTACGGTACTGTACTTCACCTCCGCACGATCGTGCACCACAATCTCCACAATAGCGGCATGCAACTGGTTCTCATCGCGCATCGGAGCCGTACAACCTTCCAGATAGGAAACATACGAATCATCATCCGCCACAATCAGTGTCCGCTCAAACTGACCTGTATTACGCGCATTGATACGGAAATACGTGGACAACTCCATCGGGCAGCGTACTCCTTTCGGGATATATACAAACGAACCGTCGGAGGATACCGCCGAGTTCAGTGCGGCAAAGAAGTTATCACGGTATCCCACTACGGAACCAAGATACTTCTGCACCAAATCCGGATGCTCACGTACGGCTTCACTGATGGAACAGAAAATAATTCCTTTCTCCATCAACGTTTCCTTAAACGTAGTTTTCACAGATACGGAGTCCATCACGGCATCCACTGCCATGCCACTCAACGCCATCTGTTCTTCCAAGGGGATGCCCAGCTTATTGAAGGTTTTTATCAACTCTGGGTCTACTTCATCCATGCTCTTAGGCGCGTCTTTCTTCTTCGCCAACGGATCAGCATAGTAGGAAATAGCCTGATAATCTATCTCAGGAATACGGAGATGTGCCCATGTAGGCATCTCCATCGTCAACCAGTGACGGTATGCTTTCAGACGGAACTCCAACAGCCATTCCGGCTCGTTCTTCTTCGCAGAGATCAGCCGTACAACATCTTCATTCAGCCCACGCTCAATGACTTCCGTATGTACATCGGTGGTGAAGCCGTACTTGTACTTCTCCTGCGTTAGTTCCTTTACATATTTATTGGGTTCTTCGGGTTGCATTATGTATTAAGTATATATTGTTCTGTAACTTCTTTTGCAGCCGGGAAAAACATTCCCGCGAACGACTCTATAGGATAATATAACACGAATTCCTCCTTCATTGTTCTATCAATCATCGTATTATCCGAGTCGATAAACTCGACAACACAGATAAGCAGACTCACCAGCAGCAGAAACTTCAACGCGCCCAGTCCGGCACCCAGCCAGCGATTCAGCCAACCGAGCGAGACTGCTTCCATCGCCTTCGTCAGCAAAGCCGCTACCAGCAGGAACAACAACGGAACCACTATCCAAATAACAACAAACGCCAATATCTGGGCAAACGTCATGGAGTCCGTTATCTTAGAAAAGACTCTCTCCGCTACCGACACATACAGTGCTTTTTGCAGCCAGCAATCCGACAATCAATCCGAGGATGGATGCCAGTTGCTTGATGAAGCCTTTTATAAAACCGATGACTGCTCCCGCACCAATCACCACTAATAAGATGATATCTATTATTGTCATAACTATATCTAAAAAAGACACGGATTACACGGATAAGCACGGTTTTTCTTTTAAACCAATCCGTGAAATCCGTGTAATCCGTGTCTAAAAGATTATTTCGCTTACAGAGTCTGTTTTACTTCTATTTCTTCGTAAGATTCGATCATATCGCCTACCTTGATATCGTTGCAGTTCGTCAGGCTGATACCACACTCGAAGTTGGTACCTACTTCCTTCACATCGTCCTTGAAACGTTTCAAAGCATTGATAGAACCGGTAAAGATTACGATACCGTCGCGGATCAAACGGGCCTTGTCGCTGCGTTTCACCTTTCCGGTCTTCACTACCGCACCGGCTACGAGACCTACCTTGGTGATATTGAACACCTCGCGTACCTCGATGGTTGCAGTTACCTGCTCCTTCACCTGCGGTGCCAACATACCTTCCATAGCGGCCTTCACCTCTTCGATAGCATCGTAAATCACTGAGTACTTGCGGATATCCACACCTTCATTCTCTGCCATCTTTGCAGCGGCATTCGACGGACGTACCTGGAAGCCGATGATGATAGCATCCGAAGCGGCAGCCAATGAAACATCAGATTCGGAGATTGCTCCAACGCCTTTGTGGATTACATTTACCTGTACCTGCTCTGTAGACAGTTTGATCAGTGAATCGCTTAACGCCTCAACAGAACCGTCCACGTCACCCTTAACGATAACATTCAGTTCATGGAAGTCACCCAGTGCCAGACGACGGCCAACTTCATCCAAAGTAAGCATCTTCTGAGTACGCAGACCTTGTTCACGTTGCAACTGTTCACGCTTGTTAGCGATTTCACGTGCTTCCTGTTCCGTATCGATTACGTGGAACGTATCACCGGCAGCAGGTGCACCGTTCAATCCCAGAATCAATACCGGCTCAGACGGTCCGGCCTCTTTCAGGCGCTGGTTACGTTCATTGAACATAGCTTTCACCTTACCATACGCTGTACCTGCCAGTACGATGTCTCCCACCTGAAGTGTACCATTTGATACCAGCATGGTAGCTACGTAACCACGTCCTTTGTCCAACGAAGACTCGATGATGGAACCTGTTGCCTTACGGTTCGGGTTTGCTTTCAGATCAAGCATTTCTGCTTCCAGCAATACTTTCTCCAACAGTTCTTTCACACCCAAGCCTTTCTTGGCCGAGATATCTTGCGATTGATATTTGCCACCCCATTCTTCAACGAGATAGTTCATACTTGCCAGCTCTTCCTTAATCTTGTCAGCGTTGGCAGTCGGTTTATCAATCTTGTTAATTGCGAATACGATAGGTACACCGGCAGCCATAGCATGGTTGATAGCTTCCTTCGTTTGCGGCATCACGTTATCATCGGCAGCGACAATAATGATAACCACGTCCGTCACCTTCGCACCACGGGCACGCATAGCGGTAAACGCCTCATGACCCGGAGTATCGAGGAACGTAATCTCACGTCCGTCTTCCAGTTTCACGTTGTAAGCACCGATGTGCTGCGTGATACCACCGGCTTCACCGGCAATAACGTTCGCCTTACGGATATAGTCGAGCAATGATGTCTTACCGTGGTCTACGTGACCCATGACGGTAACAATCGGCGCGCGCGGTTCCAGATCCTCTTCAGAATCCTCCTCCTCTACAATGGCCTGTGCCACTTCCGCACTGACATATTCAGTCTTGTATCCGAACTCTTCCGCCACCAGATTGATGGTTTCAGCATCCAGACGCTGGTTGATAGACACCATGATACCGATACTCATGCAAGTAGCGATGACCTGCGTCACGGAAACATCCATCATGCTTGCCAACTCGTTGGCAGTCACGAATTCCGTTATCTTCAGCACTCTGCTGTCCGCCATTTCGCGGTCTTCCTGCTCCTGCATACGGCTGTTCGCTATATCGCGCTTGTCCTTACGGTATTTGGAAGTCTTGCTCTTACCTTTGGAAGTGAGGCGTGCCAAGGTTTCTTTTACCTGCTTAGCTACGTCTTCCTCGCTAACCTCCTGCTTGATGACCGGTTTCTTGAAACGATCCCTGTTATTGTTGTTACGGTTGTTCTTGTTGCCACCTTGGTGATTATTACCACCACCGGCACCTTGCTGACCGCCGCCGGCATGAGGTCCTTTACCTCCACCACCACGGTTGTCGCCTCCACGCTGGAAGTTGGATGCATTGTTGATATCCACCTTCTCCTTATTATTATTAATGCGGAGACGTTTCTTCTTGTTGGCGTTGGCATCGGCATCTTTCTCCTTGCCATCCTTCGCTTTGGTGTCTTCGCGGCGGATTTCTTTGATGATCGCCTCTTTCATCAGCTTCTTCTGATCCTGACGAATCTTCTCCTTCTCTTCGCGCTCCTTACGTTTCTCCTCTTTGGATTTCTTCTTAGGGCGTGTAGACTGGTTCAATGTCGCCAAATCAATCTGACCGATGATATTGATCTTAGAAACAAACTCCGGCTTGTGAATTGTGAAGATTTCCGCTTCACCACTCTTTGCAGGCGCTTCTTCTGCCACGGCAGGTTTCGCCTCTTCCCGGACAGGTGCCGCGGGAGCAGGTGTTTCTTTTTTCACTACTTCTTTCGCTACTACCGGAGCGGGGTTGGGTGCAGGTTTTTCTGCAACGACTGCTGGCTTCGGTTCTTCTTTCACCACAGGAGCCGGTTCGGGAGCCGGAGTCGGCTTCGGTTCCGGTTCCGGTTTCGGTTCGGGCTTTAATTCCGGTCTGGGTTCCGGCTTCGGTTCCGGTCTGAACTCAGGCTTCGGTTCCGGTTTGGGCTGCGGTTTAGGTTCTTCCTTTACCACAGGCGCAGATGTTTCCACTTTCTTTTCTTCCACTTTTTCTACTACCGGTTTCCGGTTCAGTTTATCCAAGTCTATTTTTCCGACAGGTTTAAACTTCGGACGTGCATCTTCGGGTACAACAGTCTTTATTTCTTCAACTTTCGGTTTCTCCGTAGTCTCAGCTTCGTAACCATCGATAGATACCGATGCTTTGTTACGGTCTTTATTCTGCCGTTCCTGAATGAAACGTTCCGATTCAAGTCTAAGATTCTTATCTGTACTGAACTCTTTCACGAGCAAGGCATATTGCTCCTCGTTAATTTTTGTGTTGGGGTTTGCCTCAACGGCAAATCCTTTTTTCTGCAAGAACTCAACGACCGTTGAAATTCCTACATTCAAATCTCTTGTTACTTTATTTAACCTTATCGTCATACTAAAAAATTAATGAATAATGTGGAGAAAGAAGTTAGTGCAAACAGAAACAGATGTCGACAGACACTTTATTCTGCCTCGGGCTCTGCCTCAGAGGCAACCTCGGCTCTGTCTCAGGCACAACCTCAGGTGCCGGTTCCAATTCAGGTTCGCCTTCTTCAAACTCCAAACTTAAAATGCGTAATACCTCGTCCACCGTTTCTTCTTCCAAGTCGGTCTTTTCAATCAACAACTCGCGCGGAGCGTTCAGCACGGCCTTCGCTGTATCGATACCAATCGACTTGATGGCATCAATCACCCAACCGTCGATTTCGTCTCTGAACTCATCCAGATAGATATCTTCATCCTCAACAGCCTGATCCAACTCACGGAATACGTCAATGGTGTACTCGGTCAACATACTGGCAAGTTTGATATTCAAACCGCCTTTACCAATAGCCAGCGAAACCTCTTCAGGCCTCAGAAATACTTCTGCCTTACGTTCTTCTTCATTCAGACGAATAGAAGATATCTTCGCGGGGCTGAGGGCACGCTGAATAAACAACTGGATATTGGACGTATAGTTGATTACGTCAATATTCTCGTTGCGCAACTCACGAACAATGCCATGAATACGGCTACCCTTTACACCTACGCAGGCACCTACCGGGTCGATACGGTCGTCGTACGACTCAACGGCAATCTTGGCACGCTCACCGGGGATACGGGCAATCTTCTTAATGGTAATCAGTCCGTCATTGATTTCGGGCACTTCCATCTCGAACAGACGCTGCAGGAATACAGGCGATGTACGGGAAAGGATGATTTTCGGATTGTTGTTCTTGTTGTCCACCCGGGCCACCACGGCACGCGCCGTTTCTCCCTTGCGATAGAAATCGCTCGGAATCTGTTCCGTCTTGGGCAGCAGCAATTCGTTTCCTTCATCATCGAGCAGCAGCATTTCCTTCTTCCATATCTGGTATACTTCCGCATTGATGATATTACCCACCTTATCAATATATTTATTATAGATACTGTCTTTTTCCAGTTCCAAAATTTTAGAGGCCAACGTCTGACGCAGGTTCAGGATGGCACGTCGTCCGAAGTTCGCGAAGATTACTTCATCCGTCACTTCCTCGCCCACTTCATAAGAAGCATCTATTTTCTGTGCTTCCGATAATGCAATCTGCAAGTTCGGATTTTCCAGGTCTTCATCCGCCACTACTTCACGGTTGCGCCATATTTCGAAGTCGCCCTTGTCCGGGTTCACAATTACGTCGTAATTCTCATCGGTGCCGAACATCTTCGCGATCACACTACGGAACGACTCTTCGAGCACGCTCACCATGGTGGTTCTATCGATATTTTTCAGTTCCTTAAATTCCGAAAATGTATCTATCAGGCTGATAGTTTCTACTTTCTTGGCCATAGTCTTATTTAAAACTGATTAAGTATTTAGTATATTTTATTTCATCATACGCAAGCATTTCGTCTTCCTGCACCAGCTGGGGACGCTTGGCTCCTTCGGGTTTCACTTTCTTCTCTACAGTTACAGTGAAATGCTGTTCATCGGCTGCCTTCAGCACGCCGCACAACTTGCGTCCATCTTTTCTCAGCACTTCCACTTCTTTTCCGATGTGGTTGGTGTACTGTTGCAACACTTTAAATGGCTGTCCGATACCGGCAGAACCTACCTCCAACTCATAATCCTCATCCTCACGGTTCAACTTGGATTCGATGTATCGGCTCAACTCCACACAATCTTCAATCCAAACCCCTTCTTTGTGGTCAATTTCCACCACAATCTTGTCGTCCGGGCTGATAGCTACTTCCACCAGAAAGTACTCTTTTCCGTCCAGCCACTCGTCAACAATCTGACAAACAGTTTTCTTTTCTACCATTGATTAACTATATAAGAACAAAAAAAGGAGCTTAATTGCCCCTCCACCTTTCATCCATTGCGGTTGCAAAGATATAAATAATCTATTCGACTACAAAATATTAGAGAAAAAAAGAATGATTTAACGCTCCTGAAAGAAGAAAGTAATGCAAATGACTTCTGTAAAACCGCTTCGATATGGCAAGGTCGATTCTGACATTTTGTATTTTATGCATAAGGAGAATGCCGTATATCCGTCCTTCCGCCGGTCTGAATGGAAATACGCAAGTAAAAAAGTGTATCCGGCAGACTGACAGAGGGATACATAAATACGGACAATGCTGAAAAATAAAACAGACGCGGTTTGGCAACCATAAACTGTTGGTTTGCATTGGATATATGGATCGTAGGCGTTCCATATATAGATGGCAAGTATTAGATATATAGATCGTAAGCGTTAGATATATAGATAGCAGACATTAGATATATAGTTTTGAGGCGTAAGATGCATAGTTATCTTGCATAAAGTCTGTATAACGACTGTATATTATTCAATATTCCGTATTTATATTCCTTTGGGAGACAGAACAAGATGCTATTTCCACTCTTTTATAAAAACGGAGCGTAAGTAATACAGGCTTTTTACTATCTTTCTGCATACAAGAAAGCCAATAGTTCGAAATAAGGGAACTATTGGCTCTATCCATAGGAGGTAAAATGTACCTGAACTTTTATATATTTTTATTTATTCGGCGTATCCCATTTCCTGGTATCCGTACAAGTAATATTCAAAGTTTGATTACCCGTCTGTATGCGGAAGTCGCCTTTTTCCAGAATCCATTTGCCATCATAACCCACGAAAGCAAGGTCGGAGCCTTTCACTTTCAGCGTAACGGTTTTCGTTTCTCCCGGTTGCAGTTCTACTTTCTCAAAAGCACGCAGGCGGCGGATATCAGGAGTCAGGGAAGCGATCAGATCGCTACTGAACAGCAGAACGCTTTCCTTGCCGATACGGTTACCGGTATTCTTCACATCAACGGTGAAAGTAAGTACATCGTCAGCCGTAAAGTTGGTTTTATCCGCTTTGAGATTGCTGTAAGCATAGGTAGTGTAGCTCAATCCGTAACCAAATGCCCATTGCACGGACATCACGGCATCGTAATCATAAGCACCCGACATCTTTTCAAGGTCTTCGCACGGCTTGTAGTCGTAAGTGAACAATGAATTGATTTCCTTCGGATAAGTGTAAGGCATCTTACCGCTGAAGTTGGCGTCTCCTGCCACGAGGTTTGCCAAAGCATCGCCTCCATAGTTACCCGGAAGCATGGTGTTGATAACAGCCTTTGCCAACGGTTCTATTTCGTTGACGATGCGCGGACGGCCTTCGTTCAGAACCAAAACAACCGGCTTTCCGGTGGCAGCCAATGCTTTCACCAGATTGAGTTGGCTTTCGGAGAGGAAGAGGTTGTTCAGGTTACCCGGAGTTTCGCAATAGGAGTTCTCACCCACACAAGCGATGATATAATCCGCATTGGCGGCAGCAGCTACGGCTTTATCTATTTCCGGAGCATTTTCTTCCCACCATGCGCCACCTTCCTTATAAGTGACACCCGGCTCATAGATGATATTGGAAGCACCGAACTTCTGAGTGAACGATTCAAGAATGGTGTTATAATCCGCCGCTAATTCATCCGCCCTGTGTCCTTGCCAAGTGTAAGACCAACCACCGTTAAGCGTACGCATGGAGTTGGCATTAGGACCTGTAATCAACAGTTTTTTATCTTTGGGCAACGGCAAGATGTGATCGGTATTCTTCAATAAGACCAGAGACTCTTCGGCAGCCTGCAAAGCAGCCGCGGCATGCTCTTTACCTCCGAACAGGGGGAAATCCTTGTGATTATAAGCAGGTGTTTCGAACAAGCCCAAGCGATACTTCATGCGCAGCACGCGGCGTACAGCATCGTCAATGCGGCTCATCGGCACTTCGCCTTCTTCCACCAATTCTTTCAGGTATGTACAGAAACTCCATTCATAAGGCACCATCGACATATCGATACCGGCATTGATAGCTATCTTGATAGCCTCTTTCTTGCTGCCTGCAATCTTATCGCGGGTGTAGAGGTTATTGATATCCGCCCAGTCGGTCACAATCATGCCATCCCAGTTCAAGTCCTCTTTCAGCCACTCGGTCAGCAGTTCGTAGTTGGCATGGAAAGGAAGCCCGTTGTTCATGGCGGAGTTCACCATAACAGACAAAGCACCTGCCTTGATACCTTCGAGGAACGGAGCGAAATGTTTCTCGCGCATATCCTGCACGGTGATGGACGAAGGGGTACGGTCTTTACCGGAAACAGGCACACCGTAACCCATATAATGCTTGATGCAAGCGGACACTTGTTGCTTTCCTATATGGTTAGGATCACTGCCCTGGAAACCGAATACGGCTTCGCGCCCCATTTCGGCATTCACGTAGCAATCTTCGCCATAGTTCTCCCAATGACGGGGCCAGCGGGCGTCACGTGCCAGGTCGAGCACCGGAGCATAGGTCCAGGGGATACTTCCGGCCTTGGTTTCATAAGCGGAGATGCGGGCACCTTCACGCACCAGTTCGCGGTTGAAGGTAGCTGCCATATTGATGCCCTGAGGGAAGAAAGTTCCACCCAATGTATAAGTTGTTCCATGTATCTGGTCTACACCATAAATACAAGGAATACCCATGACTTTCATCGATTTGTCCTGTATCTTCCGGATGATTTCTTCCCACTTCTCTTTGGATTGGGCAACACCCTGGGGTACATTCAGGATAGAGCCGACTTTGTACTTGCCGATAACGGTATCCAGCAAAGCATCGTCTATCTGAAATTCTTGGGTCGAATTATCACGTTTGGTAATGACGTCAATGGTAAGCTCGGTCATCTGCCCAATCTTCTCTTCAAGGGTCATCTTCTTGAGCAAGGCTTCTACCTTCTTTTCTATTTTCCTGTCTCTTGGGATGGCAGGAGCCACTGTAGTTTGCGCCGTAGCGGTCAACATCAGCCCGGAGAGGGCTGCGGATAAGATTAATTTTCTATTCATGGTATTGTTTTTGGGTTTTCGGAGGCAAAGATATGTCAAAAAGTTACCACAGATCACACAGATTCACACAGATTATTTATATATATTGTATTCGATCCGTGTCAATCTGCGTAATCTGTGGTGATAAGTTTCTTACCTGAACAACATCGGAACGAACTCCGTCAGATAAATACGCCAGTTCTTCCAGATATGTCCTTCGTCCGATTCGTAATAGGTATATTTATATCCCTTTTCATCCAGCAGTTTACGGTATTCCTCATTGGCTTTGTAGAGGAAATCCGTCTTACCGATGGCAATCCAGTAAAGGGCGGGATTCTTGTCAAACTGCACTTTCAGCTTTCCTCCCATATTCTCGTATATCGGTGAAGACACCTCTTTGTTAGGCATAATGGCAGCAGAAAACAGTCCGATATAATTAAACATATCAGGATATTGCTTGGAAATATGCAAAGAATGGAAACCACCCATAGACAAACCGGCAATGGCACGACCGGATTTACTCTTTATCGTACGGTAGTTTTTATCGATGAACTTCACGATCTCGGGAAACGCCTGTTCATAAGATCCCTCCATTGTCTTGGGTAACTGCATTGTCGGGGGAACCATTCCACGGGATGACTCTCCAGGAGCAGCCTCCTGTGAAGCATTGCCGTTCGGCATTACTACAATCATAGGCTTTGCTTTCCCTTGTGCAATCAGGTTGTCCAGTATCTGTGCAGTACGGCCCAGGGAAATCCACGCCTCTTCATCACCACCCATTCCATGAAGGAGGTAAAGCACGGGATAGCGCTTGCCGCTGGTTTCATAACCGGCAGGGGTATAGACCGTCATACGACGTTCCAGACCAAGCGCCGGACTATCATACCATATCCGGGAGACGGTTCCGTGAGGCACCGGATTGACTTTATAAAAATCGGCACGATCACCGCCTATGATAAATACGTTGGTTAAGGTGGACACATCACGGATCAGGTAGACATTGGCGGGATCGTTCATCCGCAAGCCATCTACTATGAAAGAGTAGCTGTAAAGCTCCGGTTTCAGAGGTTCGGGAGTAGTATATTCCCATACACCCTCCTGCCCTTCCTTCAGATCCACAATTCCAGGAGCCTCAAACTTAGCATTCTTCTGTACAGGCAGGAAATCTCCTGTAAGCTGTACTCTCACCGCTTTTGGTGCTTTGAAGCGGAAGGTTACGGTATTGTTGTCATGAATCTCGGGAGATACCACGGGAGTAGTTCCCCAAAGGGCTTGTTGTGCAAACATCGTCACACCAATCAGCAAGGCGACGGTTAAAGCTGTTAATCTTTTCATAAATATGTATATATCAATGTTCACGAATATAGTTTATAATCAGGAAACAGGCAGGTTCGAGTACTGTGCCGTGATTGAAGCCTTGCAACTCATACAGAGTCACCTTCTTATTGCCGATATTCTTCGCTACGGAAGCGAATAAAGCGTTCTCTTCCCATCGATCCGCCATTTCCAGATTACGGTCTCCGGTAATCAGTATGACAGGAGGGGTATCTTTACGCACACGGTTCACCGGGGCATATTCATCTATAATAGGAATACCGTTCGGCAACCCGCGTTCTTTACGAATCGTGAAATGAGTCACTGTTTGTCCGCTGACGGGAAGATAAGCCGCCACTTTATCGGCATCCGCACCATAAGCTTCCATGTACTTCTTATCCATAGCCAATATCAGTGCAAGGTAGCCGCCTGCGGAATGTCCGGAAACAAATATCTTGTCTTTACTGCCGCCATATTCCTCTATATGGTTGAATGTCCATGCCACGGCAGCCGCAGCATCTTCAATATAAGCGGGATTCTTGGCCTTGGGACTTAGACGGTAGTTCACCGCCACCACTGCAAAGCCTCTGTTCATCAGTTCCTGGGGGATGTGTTTTCCACCGCCTTCCAGACCACCGCCATGAAACCATACGATAGTGGGAAAATCTTTTTGTCCACCGGATAGTAGACATCCAGTTTGCAACGTTCCTTCCGGTAAGCGTCAGTCTCGGACTTGGCAATATACGGCAGGTCTTTTACGGTTTTATATACTTCCTGCGCATGCAGGGTTAACATACAGAATAATAGCAACAGAAGTGTCACTTTCCTTTTCATGGCATATTTGTTTAAAGGTTTGTAGCTGCAATATTAGGCAAATAATTTTAAAGAGCGACTTCTTAATTGTTGAAAAGATTGTCTGTACGTTCAATTTTAATCATTACATTTGCGCAAGCATTCAATTTCTTACAATTATGGCACACCACTTGAATACCAACAAACAGTTTATGGTAGGCAACGGCATCCTGGCCTTTGCAGTTATTTTCGTTGTCGTCATCTTCATTTACATGAGCCTGCGCCTGCAGAAGCAGAAAGATGAAGACCGGAACTTTATCGAAACGTACACCATCACCCTGGAAAAAGGATTTATAGGAGATTCCCTGTCACTAATGATTAATGACAGCGTGCTGGTGAATAAGAAAATAACCGAAGAACCATTCAGTATGGATGTGAAACGTTTTGCCGAACAGAGCGCATTGTTGATTGTGGATAAAGCAACAGATCAACTATCCCTGTTTGAACTGAGTGAGAAAGGTGGTAACTACCGGTTTGAAAAAGAGAATGGGGAAGTAAAACAGTTGGCGCAAAAATAATTCACCACAGAGTAGCACAGAGTCTCACAGAGTTTTATTTCAATAGATTAAACTCTGTGAGACTCTGTGCTACTCTGTGGTGAGAACTTATTTCACCTGAAAATAGAACTTATGCTTCAGTGATTTTCCCGGCATCTTAAATGTCAGTTCCACAAAGTTCTCTTCATCTTCCAGACAGTCTTCGCTATTATAAGTTATCAGAATGTCTTCGCCACATGGCACAGCTTTCAGTTGGGAAGCGCAGTTAGAAGTAAGTTTCGGCATAGCAGCCGTAGTTATCTTCTTTCCTTTTATAAATAAGGAGACTATATAAGCATCCTTGCCGTCCGACTTTCCTTCGGCAGTGATAAAGGTTGGCAACTTCCGATAGTTCTGAACGACACCTTCCGCCCATTCGCGGCGTGTCTTATCGAAGAAGTATTCTACGGCGGGACGCATTTTTGTGATGCACTGGTCTATTTCTTCCACAGAAGAGATATCAGAAATATGCTCTTCCATCTTCTTTATCAAGTCCTCCATCGCACGGTCCTGCTCTTCAAACTGACGGACCAACGCTTTATGTTCGCTTTCAGGGAAGGGGTAGCGTATCGCATAAGCGTACGTTATCTTACCGGACTTCTTATCACGGCGTTTCTCCCAGTACGAACCATCAACTTTAGAAAGTGAGATTCCCTTGATAAAAGGCAAAGAAGCTGCACGGGTAGAACCTTCGGCCATATACTGATCGACAAACTCCGTGATACGGTCACCGTTACCGGAAGTCTGTTTCACTGTATGCGAATCCGAGAACTCGACATTCTGTGCCACAGCTTGAATAATCTGTCTCTTCACGCTTTCCAAGCATTGCTGACGCGCCTCTTCCATCGAACCAGTCTCAGCAGAAGCCACGATATAGCCGGACTCCGCAGACTCATACCAGACGGGAGCTTTCTTATCGCTCTTTTCAACGACTTTATATGCCTGGGCAAACAATGAACCTGTTCCCATGCAGAAAAGCAAGGCAACCGTAATTCCTATTCTTTTCATCTTCATAAGCGGTTTTCCTTTCTTTATTTCCAATCAACGGGCAGATTATGGATAATCACTTTACAGTTATCCACCGTCATTTCTACATACGAAAGTGTAGCACAAGGAGTACTGACACCTTTGATTTCGAACACCTTACCTATTCTGACACCTTTCGGCATCTTGTTTCCATAAGTCCAGGAAGTACAGCCATTCGTCTCTATCTGAGAGAAATTAGTAAAGGTCGCACCATCCGGATCAATCGCCGAAGTCATACGAATAGTCGCACTGTTATTCGTCACACCTGTATTGGTGAAGCGGGCATAGACACGAATACTTTCAGCCGTTTCATTGCCTTCACAAGACACCAGTTCGAAAGAAAGGTCATTGCAGGAAACCGAAATCTTACATTCGGGCAAAGGAGACTTCTCAGGCTGCACGACAACCGGTTCAGGAGACGTCACAGGCTCTGTGACAGGAGTAGGTTGCACTTCCGGAGCAGGTTCCGGGGAAGCCGGTTCTTCGGGAGCCGGTTCAGGAGTAACAGGTGATTCTTGCGGCTCCCGCTTCCCTATCTTTTGCAATATACCCAACACTTCATCGTAGCAAGGTACCGTTTCGGGAACTATAGACAAATAATCCGCAGCTTCATTCAAGAGCCCGGCATCTATCAGCACCTCCGCTTTTTTAATGATGACAGGACAATTCTGCTGGTAGAAATCAGCAATACGCTTACGTGTAGTGCGGATGAAACGTACAAAAGCCGGATCGGTAACCTTGATGCCGGAGATAAGCGAAGCAATCGCATCGTCCTTACTCCCAGTAGCGTCTCCCTGTACCTCGATAACGGCCGTTCCATATACACTGTCGTCATACTTATTGCGGGCAGTCAATGAAAATTCACCTGTAACCAGCGTCACGTCCCGCAGTAATCCTTCCGTCTTCTTCGTCTCTCCGAGAACAAGTTCAGGCTGAATGACGAACGCATTGTAAAGTGAAGCAGTTCCGGCATTATTGCGGGCAATAATTTGCTCCACTTTCAGTTTCAGTGCATCCATGTTCTTCTGGCTTAATCCCTTCTGCGTGGGCGTACCCGCCACAAAATGAATGTTATCCTGCGCCGCCGCACCCAGCGAAACGAGCAGCAGTAAAGCCCATAGAAATCTATTCTTCTTCATAAAATGCAGATTTATTTAATGGTTACAGTCAACCCTTGCCCCATTGTAACTACAGAGGCAACATATTCTCCCCTAATTTCTCATCGAGGAAGTTCTTCAGTTCGGTACTGAAGCGGGAAATGGTATAAGCGCGTCCCTGCGCTTCATCCCAAATTGGCACTTGCACGGACATATCGATCACCTTGTCGTTGCTGCGGCTCATATCGTAAACACCATTCAAGGCATGAACCTGCAACCAGTCTTCCAATACGGTCTTGAAACTTGCGCTTCCATCGGGCAACGGCTGGTCAAAATCCCAGTCGGTGATGGATTTCGCCAGTACCATTTGGATAGCCATCTCACGACCATTCTTCACAATGTCATTGAAAGAGGCCTGCAACTTGGTAAAGAACTCATCTTTTACCTTTTGAGAGCATAGTCCGTCAGCTTAATGGTATCTGTAGTGACGTACTTGCCACTTTGGAAAGTGGCGCTTGCCAGATTGCCTGCCGTCTGAAATTCAGTTGCCGTCAGCTCCAGCGACACTTCGCTTTGACGTCTTGTATCAGTGGTTGTCATCACTTTGGCAGTCACAATGATATCCGCGCCCATATTCTGAATCATCTTAGTTACGGCATCAGACTGAGTACCGGCTGTCAGCACGTCATTCCGTTTCGCCCGTTTCAGTTGGGCTAGGAAATCTTTCGTCTTATATCCGCGTGAACTGAACTCACTGGTCATTTTGCTCACGGCATAACTCAACATCTGATTGTGATCCAGGATAGCACGTATATCTTCATCTTCCCTGGTATAAGGAACCACCGTCACCGTAGGCAAACTTACCTGGCTGTTGGGAGTGCCCACTGCCATACCAAGATTAGTCTGCACCTTATTCCGGTTCAGATCTTTCTGCAAAGCATCGAACAGAATAGTCATTTCCACCGTGCAGCGGTATTGCTTACCTTGTTTTTCCGGTCCCTCCGTAACTGTATAGTCCTTAACAAACACGGAATAACGGTTTTCATCGAAAAAGCGGCGGTCATAGTCAGGTTTTGCAGTAGAAACCATCGGATTTCCCTTATTGACTCCATCCACCCCCGTATAGAATAAGGTATAGAAGGCAGACTTCAATGCCATATTTGCCGCCTCTTTCTTCTTCTCACTGATACCCAGGGCACGGACAGTCAATGTGTTTCCCTGCTGTTGCAGAAAGACCACTTCACTGGAATAATTCTGTCCGTAAAGAGTGGCGGACAGAAATATTCCCAAAAGAAACATAAAACAATGCTTCATAATAACTGTATGGTTTTATTAGTTGAAAATCCCGCCCATCAATGTCTGTTCGCGGGAAACGATCTTTATCGGTTGCTCATCACGGATGGCTTTCATGATTTCTTCACCACCCTTCTGCACCTTACACAAAGAGATATCATCTCCTTCAACCGCCTTCACGGTCAAACGGCCGATTTCCTTCTTGGCTTCGCGTCCGGCAACTTCACGTATGGCATAAACAGTAAATTTCTGGGCTTCTTTCACACCATTCATGGAGCCGAGGTTAATGTACACTTCCTCTGCCTTGCCCTTCTTCTCGCTATTTACTTCAAGGATAGTTCCTTCCATTTTGAAGTATTCATCCACAAAGTCGCGCATGCTGTATACCGCACTTTTGATAGTGTTGGCAATGGCTTCTTCCTTATTGCCACCGGTTCCTCCGGTCAGTCCGCTGTGCTGGAACGTCTTTGTACCGATCAATGTACCGTTCTTCGGATTGATAACTTTCAGTGTATAAGATACTGAGCCATCATAATATCCTTTTCCATCTCTTGTCTTATAAGCAGCAGTCATAGAAGATACCTGACCTGTAATGATGAACTGTGCCCCCAATTCTTCCATCACTGAGAGGCGGTCCATTTCATTATCGTCACCCGAAGAGATATTAGCAGATGAGCGACGTTGCGATTCAATACGCAAGGCATCCTGTGCATCCACATCAATCAGAATCACACGTTCCATCTTCTGTATACCCTCAATCACCGTATTACGCAAGCCCTCTACCCACGAGAACGGTGCATCGCTGGATCGTTTGAAATAGTCAATGAATACCGTAGTTTTTCCCTTCGGCTCATCAAAGTTCTGGCAATAACCGGCAAGTGAATATACCACACAAAACACTAAGAGTACAATCTTTCTCATAAACTTCTTGAATTATATAATTTAAACTTCTGAACTTGCATCTTACTTTAATTTTTCAAAAATAAACATTTGTTATCAAACCGCAAGAGCGTTTACGTTTATTAACTCAAAAAAGAAATACAATCACGGAAAACAGTGACAACCCCTATACCGTGTACCGATTGTATCAGAATCATGTCCGCATCGTACCCGAACCGTATCTGCACCGTACTTGCTCCGTACATTCTCCACTCAGAGGTACCTCTGACCGAAGGAACTACGGAGTTGGTACGGAGCAAGTACGGTTCAGATACAGTTTAAAGGTAATCCAAGTCGTGATAAGTGAGTCGGTAAGTTATGGTAAGTCGTGGTAAGTGAGTTGGTAAGTCGTGGTAAGTGTACAGTAGCAATATGTGGCACGACTTCAAGTGGTTAAAACTCCGTGCGATATTGCCTCAATTCTTTTCCGCAAAGCTTGGGCTTTTCCTTCCGTCAATTCATCGAGAAGTGCCCAGAAACGCTCTCCGTGATTCATCTCACGAGTATGAGACAATTCGTGCAGAAGTACATAGTCTATCAGATGTTTCGGCAACAAAACCAGATAGTAAGACAGGTTGATTGTGCGCCGTGCCGAACAACTCCCCCAGCGTCCACTGCTGGAATTGATTTTTACACTTTGGTAAGGCAGATTGTGTTTCTGTGAAAGCATATACAGACGGGGTGGAAGAATGATCTTTGCATTACGACGCAGAGCCTCCTCGATAACTTTACGTAACCATGCTTGTAATTCCGCATCAGCAAAATCAGCTCCCGGCGGACAGATAATCTGCATCTCTCCCAACTCGGAGCGTGAAAGGAAACGTTCGCGCTGTCCGCTTACAAGACTTAATTTGAAGAACTCCGTATCAATCCGAAAATTTAAGTCTATCAGAGGATGAGTATGTTTTTCCGGGCCACCCGCAAACGGGGACGCAGTTCTTCTATCGCATTCTTTATCTCTTTAAGTGTAGTTCCCGGTGGAATGGTTACATAGATAGCGTCTTCCCGCGTACGAAAAGTCAAACGCCGCGCACGGGTATTCACTTTAATAAGAAAGCGTCCAAGTTCATTATCTTCCAATACATTTTCCAAAACGACAAAACCTCCCAATGAATAAACAGACAAATAAACGAAATATCGTTCGAATATACAAATGACTAGATACCCAAAAACGGACAAGTGTCCGAAAATGAACACTTGTCCTAAAAGAATACATGCTAATTATCAGCACTTTATTAAATTGGCATGAATATTGACCTATAAGATGCAACCGGACGTTGCCAAAAAGTTTCTGAAAAAGAGAAAAAAGTATGCAACCTTTTTTAAGTAACTTACGTCTAATAGATAAACAGGAATAATATAAATGAATAATTATAAAACTAAAAAAGTTATGAAAAAGTTAGCAAGCCTCCTTACATGCATCTGTTTAATCCTTAGTACAACAGCGTGCTCACAAAGCAAGAACTACAGTTCAGGCAACTGGGGTAGTAAAAAAGTGATAGCCAGCAACAAATACGTAACAAAGGACATCAAGGTAGATAACTTCAAGAAAATCAGTGTAGCCGGTAGCCCCGATGTTACGTTTACTCAAAAGTCGGGACGCCCCGAAGTAGAAGTCTACACCTCGGACAATATTGTTGATTTGTTGGATATTAAAGTAAAGGACAACACCTTATATATAGGTTTCAAGAAGGATGTCAATGTGTCTTACAAGAAACTGGAAGTACGTGTATCTGCCGAAACTCTGAATGGAATTTCTGTTGCCGGTTCAGGGGATGTCTTCCTGAAAAACGGTCTCCAGACTAATGACAATTTATCAATCAATGTTGCCGGTTCAGGAGATATCAAAGGCAGTGGCATCAAATGCAATGATATGAAAGTATCTGTAGCCGGATCGGGCGATATCAATGCTGATAATATTACTTGTAATAACCTGAAAGTATCCGTTGCAGGATCGGGTGACATGGTATTGAGAAATGTAACAGCTACGGGCACGGAAGCAAGTGTGGCCGGATCAGGCTCGGCAACTATTACCGGTACAACCCAAACAGCTACTTACAGCGTAGCCGGATCAGGCGATTTGCTTACAGAAGGTTACGAGGCTCAACGCGTTACCGCCAGTGTAGCAGGCTCGGGCAGCATCAAATGTTTTGCAACCGAGTTCCTGAAAGCACGCACCAGCGGCAGCGGAAAGATAGGCTACAAAGGAAATCCGGAACTGGATTATCCGAAGAAGAGCTTGTACAAACTTTAAGATTCTCTCTTACGATTATTATAAAAAGGATAGTTTAACAAACATCAAGCGAAAGGGGTTCCGGGAGGAAGCCCTTCGTTGTTTTTATACAATGGATATATAGATATTGCACATCCAGAATAGTTTATCTGCCTGTATTTAGCATCTTGTCGCATCTATATGGACTATTTGTCGCCTGTCATTTCTCTTTTCCAGCTAATAAATAATGTTTATGGCTTAACTTTGCTCGCTATATTTCTAAACATAAAAAGAAAATGAAGATGAAAAGAATTTTTAGGCTGTCTTTATGCCTGCTTACTGTGTTTTTATTGGGAGCTTGTTCTTCGGATGATACTCCGGTTGCTAATGTTCCGCAACTTTCCGGAAACATAACGTTTGACCGTACGCGAGTGGGAGTAGGCCAGCCTGTGAAAATGAGTTTTGCTTTGCCCGCGTCAGTCAGCCCGGACGTGTTGAAAGCAGAGTACTCTTTCAATCTGGGCGGTATAGCCGATTTGCCCGTAGAGGCGGAGAATAATGTCTGTACCTATACGTACGCCTTCAGAGAAGCAGGTACATACACGGTTAGTTTTAAGGTACGCTACTTATTTAACTATCCTGATGCGGCGGGCGAAATCTACAGAGACGATGTCATAAAGAAAGATTTGCAGGTAGTGGTTTGCGATGTGCGCAACTCTTTCTGGGGTGATAACCTTGCAGAAACGCAACGGAACTGTGGTAGTGTGCTGGAGAAACAAGAAGGGAATGCCGACCTGTATGCCGCTGTCTTGAGTAGTGAGTTCGGTTCTTCAGTGGAGGGAGGAAAAGAGACGACTGTCGGCTACACCTTCAAGAATGATAAGCTATATATGGTGCAAGAAGTAAACCTGTTTGATACACAAGTGCCTTTCACTTTAGTGTTCCAATATTATAGAGACATAAAGAAGATGTATGGTGAGGCTGTTGAGATAAACTGGAGTTCGGACACTGAAAAGAATAATGGCTATTTCGACGCTTACGTGAATGGTCGTGACAAGACAGCTCTAGAAGCGATGAATGTATTCCTGACAACGGAAAAAGGAGGATGGGTTGCTTTCAACTTCGAGAAAGAAAACACCATGATGGTAGTGCAGTGTTACAAGAGCAACGATAAGTGGGTAGTGAAACGCGCTTATAGAGAGAAAGAATAACAGGAATTGAAAGTATTTGAAAATAGTCCGTCTCGTAAGCCGAAAAGCAGATCGCAATTTGGGCATACGAGACGGACTATTTTCATCTTATCTTAGCAATAGCTCAGAGGGAAGTGGAGTTCCCGTGATTTTCGTTACAGGAAAAAATTGTCTGCCCTTCTCCTATCAAAGGTAGGGTGTTACCGCGGGCATCTATACAGCAATCCTTTATGGAAGCCTGTGAGGTGGCTTTGCCTGCTATGCTTCCACGCACGGTTGTTTCTTTGTCGGCATTGACCGACAGAACGGCGTGGTTATTGCAAGAATGCAGCGAGGCACTACCTGATACCTGGCCGCAAATGCCGCCAACGTAGGTACATCCGCTACCGCGATGTATGTCGGCATAGTTGTCGCAGTAGCGGCAATCGAGGTTGGCGGAAGAAGAAGAGTAACCGATAATACCGCCTGAGCCGGAACTGACAGCACCCGTTATCCGGAATGTGCCGTAATTGCTGCACTGGCTGATGGTTACGTTTGACTGGGCACAGCCGATGATGCCACCTACATACGTCTGGGTGCTGCTGCTTGCGGCATTGTCGGTGGCTGACACAGAACCACGGTTGATACAACCATTTATAGTGAGTGGAGCATAAGTGCTTCCCATCAGTCCTGCAACGTGATTCCCTCCTCCGGCACTGGTGATTCGGCCGTTATAGCTGCAATTACTGATGCTGTAGGGCACAGTTCCGCTTATGTAGGCTATCAGTCCGGCGGTATGGGCTGCTTGTGCAGTGCTTCTTGAGTTATTTTCCACATCCGCCAGAATATGCAGGTCCTTTACGCTCCCTTCACTTGCCGCACCTATGAATGCAGCGGTAAAACTCTGGCATTTCATGACTCCTTTGACTATATGCCCGTCCCCGTCCAAATGTCCTTTGAAGTAAAAGAATTTACCGTCTACCCCGGTTTCATTGTTGTGCCCGCCAATCGGGCTCCATTTGTCGGAATTGATTAAGATATCCTTGGTTAACCGGAAATACTTCCCGGCATAATCGTCCCTGTTGACATACTGTATCAGTTGTTGCAGATTTTCGGTAGATTCAATGATATACGGATCTGCTTCAGTTCCGCTTCCATTATACTCCATAGGAGTTACAGCATGAGGGTCATCATATTCTATTATTTCCTCACCGCTTTTGCTGAGGCTGAAGTTCATGGCGCGGTAGCGTTTGCCTGCCTCGTAGGTGACTTCAGAAGAGAGCGTTTGCGTCTTCACGTAACGCGTGCCGTTTCGGCAAACCACAGTGGCAGTAAGTTCGCCTGCCGGCAAGGTGGTGGGAACCATCATGAAGTAGACGCGCAGCCCATTGGCAGGCAGGGTTTCCGTGGCTTGCGAGGGGATTTCGATGTTCTCCAATCCAACACTCAGGTTTCTCGTCCGGCTGTCGGCGATGCCGGCGGCGGTGGAGGCGGAAAGGGTTTCGTAGAAAGGCTTTTCGCCTTCGTAGTGGAGCAGGAAGAGGCAAGGTTCGCCGTCAGCTTTCGGGTCGTAGCCTTCCAGCGTGAGGTCGAAGCGCATGATGGCGAGCAGATGCTCGAAGGGAACGAGAGAGGTCTCTATTCCGGTGACACCGGTGGCACGCATGTAGTCGTATGTGGAAAGGTGGGCGGTGGAGTTGTTGCCGTTCTGCACTTGCCCCGTCAGGGAGGCTTGGGCTTCCGACCACGTGTTTCCGGTGCTGCGGGCAGCAGGATAGAAGAGGTTGAAAGAGGTGTTCGCATCCACATCTTCGGCAACGTTTCCCGTGAACCGGGCGCGAGCGTTGTCACCGGCTGCGGAAGCCTCGCTATAGGTGAACAGGGCGGATGTTTCCTGTCCCACTACTTCCTGCACGTGCGGTGTGGTATAGAATCCTTTGAAGGCGTCTGTCGGTTGCCAGTTCAGGGCTATGCCTGCCTCGTTGTTGTCCTCATACGCCATGCGCGTGTCGGGGCTTGGACAGTTGGCATCGGGAGCTGCGTCCGGGTTGCCGGTGTTATCGCTGGCGGATGCTGCGGTACTGATGCTTCTTGTGCGCAGTTCCCTCATTCTTGCCCCTTCGTTCTCCGTACAAGAGGAGGCGATGATCAGTCCGGCCATCATCGCGAACGGGTAAATGAACTTTCTCATTCTACTTTGAGTATTTTTTTAGATTGTCAGTTTTCTATAGTCAGTATATCATTTATCAGGTCTTCCAGTTCGCTGGTCGAGGCATTTCTTCCACGGTTGCGGGCCGAAGAAGAAGGGAACATGCTGCCGTCGCCGTAGCCGGGCACCGAGAAACTGCCTTGCATCACCGGTTCGCTGGTTTCCAACGGAATGATCTCTATGGCCGGAGCCGTGTATGGCTCTTTGGAGGATGCTGTTTTCAAGTGATTTTCTGTATTCATACTAATTATTCTTTTGATGTTAGTTATTTGATAGTTTTTATCCTTTATACTCAGATTATTTCGCATGCCAGTTCGTTTGTTGCGTCAATAGCGGAAAGAGGAACTGCGCATATAAAGAAACCCGGTTCCGCTTGCTACCTCGTCCGATGTGCTGCATTCGGTTGTCTTATTGTATGTCATGGTTATTAATTCAGGTTCGTTAGCACTGTTCCTGCCAATGATATAATTGCTGGAATATTCCAATCCGCTTTGCCTGTTGGAATCTCTTTCTTTAATGTTGTATTTCCGGTGTAATTCTTCCAGATCCTTCAGTGTCTTTTCTTGTGTAAATATCTCCCAATCCTTTGGCCTGTCGGCGAAAGCTACCATCGGGTTACCCGACCACCTACTAGGACTTGCCACAAACATATACGGACCGTATTTATAGAACAATCGAAGCTCTTTTCCCAAACTGTATAAAATTGTTTGCCTTAATACATAGTCGGTCGAATAGGTTTCTGTGCTGTCGGTGGGGGTAATATCCAAGTCACCGGCGTTGTAATAAAGTGTGGGATATTCGCTTCGTTTCCCTATAGGTGTCAAAGTACATTCCAAGTCTTTCCATAGGATACGGTAGAGCGAATCGCTTGTCACAGCAAGTCCTTCGTTCCGCACCTCTCCCGATATGATGGGGTAGAAAGAACGGAGCGCATATTGTTTTCCCTTTATCCATATATATTCGGATATGGTCTCTACGATAGCCTGGTCATCGGCTCTCAGATATTCCAACCACCATTGATTATGGTATTTCATATCATCCGTTATGAGCTTCTGGCAGTCGATCTGCCGGTATTTCTTGTCGTACACTTTCGGGAACATGTCGTCTTCATACTGAATCTCTATGCCAAGTTGTGTAAAGACGAAGTTCCGCGCTTTTTCATCGGTTATGAACTCGTAGATGGGGAATAGCTTGAAGTCTATCAGTTCCACATTGTTCTTTACGGGGTCTTGAAGATCGAGACGGATGGATTTATACCATTTGTCTACAATATTGTCGCCAAGCACGTCTTTTTCGCAATTGATGATTTCCGTTATGTAGGTCACATCTCCTCCACGTGCCGAGATGCTGCGCGACTGGCGGGTCGATGTCTGGCTGTAAGTATTGGTCTGTCCCTCTTCCATTTTGAATCCACACATGTTGAGGAATGAGGCTTCGGCGGCTACGGAAAGCGTTGTCTTGCTGTCTAAGGCGGCACGCTCGAAGGTGGAGCAGAACTCCAGTTTTCCACCCAAATCAGCATGATAGATGATATGGGTACCATAAATGCGGAATAGCTCATCTGTATATTCTATAGCCTTGTCAAGCCTGTCTTTCTCAATGGCATCACTGATTTTGTTCACACAGTTCCGGAAGCCTTCGGTCAATATCTTAGGATTGTTTCGTGCTATCTCTACCAGGTTGTAGGGATCGGTGTGCCGGGAAAGGGCTTTGTAGTTGTTCATAATGGTGCAGAACGAGTAAGCATTGGTTTTGAGGTCGCTGTGGGCATAGCTTACCTTCACATGTGCTTGAAAGAAACCTACATCCAGTCCCAATCCGGCATGGGCGGAGAGCGATTTGAGTAGTTGCTGACTGTCATTTCCTTCCAAGATGGTGGTTGCCATGTCGTGAGCGAGGCCATCCACGATACACGAGGTCTTGTTCTCCCGTTCGTACAGGCGCAGGGCGGGCAGGCTTATCACTTGGTCGCGCACGCTGTTGTAGCTTGCATATTCACCGAAAGCATCGTAACCATAGCCCACACCATACGAGCGTATCAAGGCTCCCGAATAGGCTTCCCCGTTGTCTGCGTCAGACTGCTTGCCTGACGCAAGGAGAAAGAGCGGACTATTGTACCTTCCCGGTCGGTGAAGTCAAGCCTGCCGAGGCGTTCCTCTTGATAAGGATTTTGCTCCACTTCGATGGTGAGTGGCTTACCGCTTCGCACAATGGAATCGGACAGGAATACAAAGCCCTCTTGTGCCCGTATGCGGCATCCTTCCAATCCGGCCAGTCTCTCTGCCGTCAGAGTGTAATCAGAATATCCGCGTTTCAGGAGAATCTCATTTTCCGTTGCGATATGAACTTCATTCTCCTCCATTGGAACTTGAAAGTTCTCATCTTGGCAGGCAGGCAGTACAGCCAGGATAAGAATATATTGCAGCTTAAGAATTTTCATAAGGTTTTGTTGGCGTTATTTGTTAATCAAAAGTTTCAGCTACCATATAAATCGGTAAAAGCAAGGTAGCACAATCAGTGGAACCTATCGTTGCTAATTGATAATCTTTCATGGATATTCGGCTGGCTCTTCCTGATTTGGTTATTCTGGCAATCTCGAGAAGGGAATCCTGTTTGGAGGTCATGTCCCGAATGGGGAAGACAATAGCTTCCGTGTCAAATTTATCATAAGAACTACCGGATAAATGGCGAAAAGCCCCTTTGCCCCATTTTAGTCCTAATAAATTGCTTAGATTGCCGGGATTTAGTTCGAAAAGAACCTTTTCGTTTCCGTTACATACTTTCATCAGACTGTTTATCTGATTGTCAGTGGGGAGATAATGATTAATGTCAGACCAATAAAATGCTTGATATAGATCGTTCGTTGGCTTGCACATGTGAAATTTATTGGCACCTTCGGACTTATTGAAAGGAACATAATCTGTATTATCTATAATATCTCTCTTTTTGCAGGCTATAACTGGCTTCGAACCACATCAAGGGACCTACCTTGATTAAATAGAGCTTGTCGTTCTCGTCGTCTCCTGCGCTATATATTATCTTTTTAGATGAGGCCCGAAGAGGGTGTACGGAGGTTATCGAATGTATACTATCTTCTACGATGTATTTGTTGTTTTGTTTTGGGGCATTATCTGTACGGCAGCGTTATAGAAATATAATTGTTTCAGCGATTTGCTATTTGCGTCGAACAAATGCGCAAATTGGGCATTGTCGTACCTGACAGAATCGTTGGGCTCATAGAGGCAATTATTGCCCAACCAGCGTACTGCACCCGGATGGTTATCCGCATCGCCTATGAAAACACCGCAATAAAAGTATGGTTTCTCTTCGATGAATGGGTAAGCTATTATGACGGCGTCATCACGACGGATGACCGGCACATACTCCTTTACAAATATAAAGTATCTGTTTTTGTTGCGGGTATCTGCTTTCAAGGCACATGAACTTTGTCTTTGTAACCATTCCTTGCGTACAATATCTATTTCTATCCGGGCCGGTGTATCTTCCGGCTTTGGCGCCATCTCCGGTGAATTGGTATATTTGGAAAAAGCAATCTGCACCAATCTGCGCTTGTCGGGGTCGTTGATTATCTCGTATATGGGTATCAGACGGCATCCCACCATACCCACATTGTACTCTTTTTCCGGTATCGGCGGGGTCAATGTTGAACGACGCCTGCCATTTCTTTATCTCGTCAGGGGTGATCTGGCGTTTCGCATTGACTGCTGCCTGCATGACCCCATGTGTCTTGGAGTCTCCGCCTACGCAAGTCAGGTCGGCCTTGTAGTCGATGCCTATCTCTCCTTGGTATGTATCGTATGATTGGCTGCTTTGTCCTTTGTTTTTTCCGAACACCTTCTTCGTGACGGTAGTGACCGAATGCTGCGTTTCGATGGAGGTCTCGCGAGTGATCGTTGTATGCAGTTCGAGGCTTCCCCCAAGTCAGCAGATACCACCAAGTGGGTTCTGAATTTATTGAGAAAAGCGTAGGCGTTGTTTTCATTAAGTTCTTTCAAGGCTTTGCGGAATTCCTGTGAGTAGAGCGGGGAATCATCACTTGTGGCTTGGGAACGGAGCATACCTATATCAATGGTACGTGAGGAAATAATCTGCTTCAAGCGCACAAGACCGCACACCTCTTCGATAGTCTTGTTACGGTAGATGTCGGTCTTGGTATCCGAGATCTTTCCACAGCCTAAAAAGGTAGCCTTGCTATCCATGTTTCTTGTCAGCTTTCCAGCCAGCTCGGTGATGGTGGTACCGGAGAATATCTCCAAGTCCTGATAGTGGCGACGGTCTTCGGAGATGATGGTGATACCTTTGGCTTCTTCCGCTTCCACCACCTTGTCATAATCCAATACCGGATTGTCGGAATAGCTTCCATCCGACGCATACTCTTTCATGATGTCATACCCATATCCCATACGGTGTTTTTTCTGCATATCTCCCGTCAGGGTGGCGTTATCCTCATCGTTGTAGCCCGACTGACGGATGCGTACCTGCACCCTGTAAGTGTCCGGCTCCTTGGCATCGGCAATGGTAATGACCGCCACGCGGGCAAAGGGTTCCGTGTTCTCTCCCACGTCGAAACGTATATACTGCGACTCGCTCCCTTCCGTAGGCGTGAGGGTGAGCCATTCCGATTCGCAGGTGGCAATCCAGCCGCTGCCCTGACACTCCACATAGAACGCGTAATAGTCCGCCGCACGCTTGATGCGCCAGGGATTTTCGGGCACGGATATGCGGATGGGTCCCGAAACCAGTTCTTCGGGCAGGTCGATAAGTCCGTCGTCATCATCGCGGCAAGAGGTTGTGGCGACGGCAAGGCACAACAGCAGGGTGAGAGGAAAGAGTAAACGTTTCAGCATCTTTGATTCTTGATTTATGAGTCTCTTATTTTCAGGCAACCGTCGGTTGCAGTCTTCTATTTATCATCTTCTTTTTTATCCAAACTTCCTTCTTTGTCCACATAGGCTTTCAGTGCATCGTGGGCGGTCTGGTCGTTGATGAGCAGGTAGATGGGCACCAATTTCATGTCTATCATGACAGCTGTGGAAGGCTCCACGCTCTGTTGCCACGACAGCACTTGCTCGTTCTCCAATACGCCTCCCGTCGCCAGGATGCAGACCTCGTTCACGTTGCCGCCACGTATGTTCACTTTAGCTTCGGTCTTCTCCAGGATATTCTTTTGGTCCTGGCTATAGTCCCCTTCGCCTTTGACGTCGATACCGATACTGACTTTCAGTTTGAATTCGAGCGCGCCTCCGGCGGTCATACCGTCTTTCAGCAATGACTTGTCCACGGAGATGTAGTAGTCGAGCACGCACCCCATGACGGACTTGCTGATGAAGCAGGGTCCCACCTCGCTACAGAAGTCCTTGCAAAGTTTCTCGATGGTGGTCTGCGAATTGCCTGCCGCCTTTATGTCTTTGGTGAATTCCTCTACCTTCTGGATGAATCCCGGCGCATAGACTTCGTTTCTCAGTTCGGGTCTCTCGTTCACCAACGCCACCATGTTCATATAGTTAATTTCGCGCGTGAACTGGTAGCTTTTCAGCCGTTTCACGCCATATTCCTTGTCCTGCGTATTGGTAGACGAACTACCGTAGTGTCCCTTTACGTCGATGGCGAACGCATTGAAGTTCAGGTTGACGGAAGCGGCCACGGAAAGTTTTCTTGACAGGTCTTCTTGCGAAGTAGCGGTGCTCACCTCTTCTTCCACCTGCGGGTAATACTCATCGGTGATAAGGTCATAGCGTATCGCCTGTTGCAGACTGTCGAGACGTCCCAGGTTGAAGAGCTGCATATTGGTGCCCAGGCAGTAGTTAGAGTTAGGCTGATAGGAGTAGCCCGCCCCTTTATTGGAAGAAATCATTTTCTTAACGGCTTCCATATCGGGTGTAGCCTTTTGGCTGGCGGCACGTGTGAAGGTGCTTTCACCGTTGCGGGTAGCGGCTCCGTTGAGGTGTAGGGTGATGTTCCCCTGCCGGGCTTCGCTCCAATTGCATCCCACGTAGATGGGTATGAGGTCGGGACCTTCGCCTTCGGTGCGTAGTGGCGCCAAGAAATCTTTGTCCACTTCCAGTTTCCACGGACCTTCGGCATTTACTTTTATGAAATATTCGCCGTATTCCGAAGAAAGGTTGTCTACGGCATTCCCCCCACCGTCCACCAAGGTAAACGGAGAAGTTGCGGGAACTTCCTCTTCCACATCGGGATACTGCACGAACGACGTATCACTGCCGCATGATGTGATGCCGACTGATACCGACAAGGCAAGTATGCCTGCCGCTAAGTATTTTTTCTTAATCATGACTTCTATGTATGGGGTGAAGCAGGAAGGAGTGCGCTAAAACAGCTCCTCCTTCTTGCTATAGGTAATCTTACTGTTGCTTTTGCTCTTCCCCGGCAACTTCGGTGGTACCGTCGCTATGCTTTCAAGATATGACTGCAAATATGTTTTTGCCGCCTGGTCGGAGATGAGCAGATAGATGGGCACCAACTTCATGTCGATCATTACGGCCGATTTCGGCTCTATGCTCTGTTGCCAAGCCAGCAAGTCCTCGTTTTCGAGTGTGCCGCCGGTGGTGAGGATAGACACTTGGCTTACATCGCCTCCGCGGACGTTAATCTTGGCTTCCACATTCTTCACGGAATTCTTTTTGTTATCATCGTATGCACCGTCGCCCGTTACGCTTACCGAGGTCTGGAACTTGATATCCAGCGCACCGCTTACCGACATGGTGTCCGTCACTAAACTTTTGTCCATGGAGATGTAGTAATCGAGCACGCAACCCATTACCGACTTGCTGACAAAGCAAGGACCGATTTCATCTACAAACGATTTGCAATACTTCTTCACAGTCTCCTCGTTGACGGGCGTTGCAGCTGTCGCCTTCTTAATGTTGTTCGTGAAGTCGTTTCTTAGTTTTACGAATCCCGGTGCCAGCAATTTCGCTTCCATTTCTTCCGAACTTTCTGCCATGGCGATAATGTTCATAAAGTCAATTTCACGGGTGTACTGATAACTTTTCATACGCTTCACGGCATACTGCTTAGTGTTGCTGGTGCCGGATGAACTATTGTAGGCTCCCTTTACATCAGCAGAGAAAGCGTTGAAGTTCAAGTTGACAGATGCAGCTACTGACAGCTTGCTTGACAAACTTTCTTCTGAATCGGCAGTAGTCACTTCCTCTTCCACTACCGGATAGATTTCGTCAGTGAGGAACGTCACGCCTGTCGAATCGCTTATTGCCGCCAGATTCTTCATGTTGAAGAGTTGGATGTGCGTGCCCAAGCAGTAATTGGAGTAGGGTTGATAGGAATATCCCGCACCTTTGTTGGAAGAGAGCAGGTCTTTCACATCACTTGGGTCAAATTTGCTGGTCTGGTTGACAGTGGTTGTGGTTCCATCTCCTTCGGCGCGGGTGGAAGCGGCATCGGCGCTATATAGTGTGACACCGCCTGTGCGCGCCGCTCCCCAGTTGCTACCTACCAAGAGCTTCACGCGGGCAGGACCTTCGCCCGATTTCCGGTCCAATGCCAGGAAAGGAGTCGTACTTTCCAGTTTCCATTTGCCTTGTGCCTTGATGTCCAGGTAATACGTACCGAAAGTACCGGGAAGGTTGTTTACTTCTTTGCCACTTTCGTTCACCAAAGCGAGGGTCGGCTTGTCGAAACCTGCCGTAACGTCTTCGTCCGGTGTCGCAGCTACAAACGTATTGTCGCTGCAAGATGTGCTGAGGCACATGCCGGCAACTAAAAGGCCTGCTGCTAAAAGATTGCTTTTCTTCATACTAAAACTTAATTTAATTGATTAATAATTATATAAACATATCGATCATTCATGGTGCCATACCGTTTTTTTTCCGGCTTCGTTCCGGTCATTTGATTTTGTCCCAATTGTTTATCTGCCTTTTTATCTCTTCCCTCACCTTACCGGTGAACAGTTCGGTAAACGCCACCAGCTTCACGTCAATCAGAGCTACATTGGCATTACCGGCAATCATGCGGTCGTAGCTGATGCTTTCCAACCAACCTTTATAGTCGGTTTGGCTGATGCTACCCCCGGAGTTGAGTATAGATATCGCCTGCACATCCCCTCCCTTCACGTGCACATACTTGCGGTAGTGTTCCTTGATCTTTTTCATCGTCTCCACGTATTTCCCGCCTGCGTCCGCCTCGATGATACCTGCCAACGATGCTTCCGCCGCCAGCTCGATGGTAAGGCTCTCGCTCAGTACGGACTTGTCTATCTCCATTTCGTAGTCGATGGAACCTCCAAGGCAAGAGCGGGAGACGAAACAGGGACCCCACTTCTTGAGGAACCGGGTGACTGCTTGCTCGTCTACCCTCCCCGATGATTCATTCATGTCCTGGAGCTTCTTCCAGTCCACATAGAAGCCTGCCGCAAATAGTTCCTTGTCGCCGGCCATGACATCGGCAAGCACATTCCGGTACTGAATGTCGCGGCTGTAAATGATGCGCTTGGTGCGGCTCATGGCAAACTGCGTGCTCTTTGCCTCAAGTTTGGAGTAGTCCACGCTACCGGTCAGCCCTGCCTGGAACACCTTCACCAGGTCCAGTCCGATGGAAGCATTGGCACTGATCTGCTGCGATATCTCCTCTTCGGTCTTGCCCGTCACGAATTCTTCTTCCACCATGGCTTCATTATCGTCCATCACGTAGAACTTCCCGTTAAGCATCTGCTTGTAGTCCATGTGGGTGATGTCGAACACCTGATAGAGCATGCCCGTACAGTAGCCCGCACTGACATCGTAGCTGTAACCTGCCCCCTTCTCGACACTCGGCATACCGAGCAGTCGCGAAGCCCCGTTCTGTACCACGTTGACGGCAAACATCTTGTCGCTTCTTTTCAGGCGAACGTTGATGGTGGCATAACGCCGTTCGGGCACGGAGTTAGCTCCTATATTAACAATGACATCGGCATTGCCGGTGCCTTCACCCCTGTTCACAGTGAGCCACTCCGCATCGGTATTCACTACCCATTCGGCGTTAGAAGTAACGGAGATGCTGAATTCGTGCCCGTCTCTGTCTATCAGATAGTCCGTCTGATCCGGTATTTCCAGCAGGAGTTCCATCTCGTCTTTGCTGCACGATGTCAGCAGGCAGAGGATTAAAAAGATGGAGGATGTTATCTTACTTTTCATTCGTCAATTCTTTTTTGCAGGTATTCCTTCATGTTGTTACGGTACACGGAACCGTAGTTCCTCTCATTATATATTTGTACGTGCGACCCGATAGTGGTGCGGAACAGGCTGTAGTAAAGCTCCCGCAAGGATATTTCCGGTCGGGCGGTCAGTTCGGACAACAGGGAATAGGTGAACCGGTTGCTCAGCCAGACACTCTTGTAAGGGATATCCGGTTTGGAGGTTTCCCATTCACCGGAGGCTGTCATACACATGATACCCGGTATGCCTTCGCACGCTTTCGCCACACTGCCTGCATAGCAGGTTTCCACAAGCCACAACATCTTACGGTATTTCCGCCGGCGGTGGAGGGTATCGAACAGTTCTGCCGCCTGCCAGTGACTGAAGTTGTCGGCATCTCCCCACAACAGGTTGCCCTGCATGCCATGGCCGCTCCAGAACACGAGTACATTGTCCTGCTCACCGGATGAGACAACGTGAGGCAAACGGTCGCTACGTTTTCCACAGAAGATGTCCACGAGGTCGGCAGGCGATAGTTCGGATAGCTTGTAGTCGATGACCGCACCTTCGTAAACGTCCGTACCATCGGGGCTGATGTACACTTTGCCGGGATCGAAGTTCGACGGGTGTCCAGCTATGTCGTCTTCTTCAATCAGAATGATGTGCTCGTCATCGTATCCCCGGCTTTTCAGCAGTTGATAGAAAGCCAGCGCATCGGCCTGGTGACGATAGTTACTCCATCCGCGCGATGCTGCGATGACGACTGCCCAACACTCCTTCAAAGCCGGGTATTCGGGCTCTTTCAGACCCGAATCGAATTCCTGCTCCTTTTCTTTCTTCCAGTTCCAGCCTGCCAGATTGGCATTGGTGCGGTGCGAACCGTCGGTTGTGTGATAATCCAGTAATAGGAAGTTTTTACGGTAAATCATCCAGTGGCAATAGGTACTGTGTAATACGTTGGTATATACGTTCTTGTCGAAAGCCAGCAACCCGCTTGCTCCGTTCAGACAGGTGTAGCTCTGGAATTGAATCCCTAACATCTTCACCCAAAGCAGCCCGGGCATCCATGCACCTTGCTGGCTGTCAGTATTCTCGTCGGATATCGTCATTTTTCTCAGGGACGTGTTCAGGTCGGTTCCACCGTTTACCTGGAGGTCGTAGACACCCATCAGTGTCAAAAAAGCGGCATCGTACAGGTAGGCTTCCCAAGTAGGTGCTTCGCCGAAGCGTACTTTATAGGCGATGTCGAAGCCTGTCTCCGGGTCGGCACATGTACCCACCCCTCTATCTCCTCTGCCAAATCACCGCACGACTCAATGACGGAAGTCTGGAAGGCATTGTCCGAAAAAAGCAGGCGCGTAGCACTCTCCTTGTCATGTTGTTCAAGCATCTTTCTTACGTCCGCAGGCTTGCCCGGCACGCAGATAAGAGCTTCAGGTGAAGTGCTCAAGGCTTCGCACATGGCTGCTTCCGGTTGCCCTATAGTGTATTTCAATACTTTGTCTACGCTCACGCCCAACTCGTTGGCCTGGAATGCAAACCAATCAATGAATGTTTGCCCATAGATATCATCGGAAGCGATGAGGGATATACGACGACAGTCCTCTTCCAAGGCAATGCTGAGCAAAGTTTCACATTGGGAGATATCGGTCTCCACCAGTGACCATAAGAAACCCTCCTGTGCATACAACCGTACCAGGTCAGCGGAAGAAGCGGTAGGGGCGATAAGCGGCTTGTGGGACACAGCACATTCACGGGCTATGATTTCCACATTCTGTGAGGCGTAAGGGCCGATAATGGCATACAAGTCTTCGCGGTAGGCAAGCCTCATAGCAAGTTGTTCCATATCTTCTGTATCCTCATTGTACCACTCTACGTCCAGTTGTACGCAATTCTCGTCACCAACCGTCAACTCGTAGATGGTCTCCTGCGCCCATGCCACGGTGCGTTCGCACTTTTCTTTGGCGGAGGTGTCCGAAAGAGGCATGATGACCGCCACTTTGTATAGGTTTACCTTCGAAGGAGCGGGGGGGCGGTATGGTAGCCTCTTCATCTGTCGACGATGAACAACCGGAGAGCAGGCTGAACAGGCAACACAGCCAGAGGAGTGTTTTTGAATATATAAGGTGGATATCAGGGTAGTTTCTCTTCATATATCTGTTCTTTTTCATTAACGATTGGACGGTAGTATTCCACAAGGTCTTTATAGCTGGATTGGTATTCGTCAACAAGGGCAATATCAGCGTGCCCGCTACCTATGCCGTAGGTGGTATGCAGAGCGGGCAACTCCTTTTGTTCGTTCCATGCGGTGAGGTATTCCGCAACAGCCCGATCGATATGTTTCACCGTCGAGAACACGATATGTGCGGAGTATGCTGAGAGGTTGACGTCCATACCGGCAGTATAGAACTTGTCAGGGGTTTTCGCGCGAATAGCGATATACCCCCTGATTGGAGCCACCGGCTATAGGATATATGAAACGATGGGTCTCGGTCAGACTGTCGGTCAGCTCGTATGCTCGGGCCTGCATGGAATAGCCTTCATGGTTGTCGGAGATGTAGCAAGTGGATACGGAAGTCTCACCGTTGTCGATAAATCCTTCGCTGAATCCTGTTATGCTCCGCTGTATGGACAGATCTTGCGCGTTGGCAGCGAGGACGGCGGCCTGATATGAAAAGAGGGAGGCAATGGAACCTGCTATATAAGATGCACCATACATGTTGATGAGAAAGGTATGTATGGGCAGATCGGTGCCATTTGTTTCGAACAGGAGCACGTCGTCTCCAAATCCATCACGCAGTTTCTTGCCTTGCAACCATTGCCGGGTGGCCTCTTCGTATTCGTTACCTGCTATGATGGCAAGGCACTCTCCTTTTTCGCAGAGTTTATGCCGTCAAGAGCCAAATTGAGCATCAGTATGCCTTCTTCCATATCTATAGGGGCGTAGAGCATCGTATAGAACCCGGCTTTCTTCTGCGCTTCAAGAATACCGGCCGATACGAGGTCGTTATAGGCATGGTCTCCCAATGCGTTAACGGGAAAAATAACATACACGAACTTGTCGGGGGATTCCGGTGAGACTTCCGGAATCTCCTCTTCTATTTTGTCTTTATCATCGCAGCCTCCTGTCATAAGCAGGAAGCCTCCTGCCAGCAAGAAGTATATTAAATAAATAAGACCAGATTTGAGTATAGCCTTTGAACTTGTTTTCACCACCCTTGTCACAGATAAATGTTGTCTGCAAATGTAATAACATTTTATATGGAGGATGGTGACGTTTGAAATGCACTACTGACATTTGGTCAAAAAGTGGGCGACAATTAGTCCGTAGGAGGCTCCAAGGGCTGCTTTCCCTGTATATGCCTCTTATATTCGGAGGGTGTCATATCGTATGCTGCTTTGAACAGGCGCTGGAAGTGGCGGGTGTTTGAAAAGCCCGATACCTCGGCAATGGCCTGTATGGTATAATTGGGATGTTGCTTCAATTCTGTCAAGGCATGTTTCAATCTCAAATCTGTGAGATATTGCGAGAAGGTCATGTTGGTGTTCTCCTGTAGCATTTGGGCAAAGCGGTTTTTGTCAACAGAGAGCCGTGCTAACATATCTTGCCTTACTAGTTCGGGCATCAGATAAAGTTTTTCATCTTTGATAATACGTTCCATTTTTCTGAACAAATCTTTATTGATGGAATCTTCCCTTTCTTGTTCTTCTGCTACCGATATTTTACTTTCGTCTATTTGCCTATGCAGTTTTTCCAATTCCTCTTCATACGACATCAGGCTGTCCAATTTGCCTGCTATAAGTTGGTTTTTCTTTTTGATGGTATTTATATGGCGTACGGCAAGCCACAATAAAACCAAAGCCAATGCGAAGGCGCACCCCAACAAGGTCTGAATGATGAAAGAGTTGCGCAACTGTTCGTCTTTCTGACGGATGTGCCATTCTTTTTCTTGCAGTTTATAAATAGTGGCCAGTTCTGCCACTTCATTTTTCCAGTTACGGGCGTTCAGGCTGTCTTCTATTACCTGCATTCTTTGTTGGTATTGAAGAACTTTCTGAAAGTCGTTCATCCCCCTGTGTGCTTCCGACAAGTTACTCAATATTCCGATGAATTCCTGGCTTATCGTATCTGCTGTCAGTTCGGTTAGGTCTGTTTTTTGGTAATAATCTATAATTTGTTTATACTGCTTCATTGCCAGTCGGTAGGCTGTGATGTCTATGTGAGCAGCTTTATGCTTTGAGTATCGAGTCGCAGAGAATTTCTCAAAATGCGTTGAGGCCTTTTGTAGTATTCCCAATTGGGCATAGAGATAGGCTTGCTTGATATACAGGTAGCTTAGCTGTTGGTCTATGTAACCTTGTGGAATACCTTTTTGTTTTTTCATTTGGTTGATAAGATCTTCCCGTTTGTTAGAGATGGCAATAGCTTCATTATATTTTTGTTCTCCGGCCAGATAGTTGGTCAATTGTCCGTAGAAATAAGAGAGGGTAGGTTTCATACGGAATTCCTTTTCATTTTCCAGTAGCTGGATGGCTTGTTCGAAACAATCGTATGCTTCTTGTCTTTGGTTTAATGCATAATAGTTTTCTCCCATTGTAAACAAGAAATCGGCCTCGGTTTGTTTATGTCCAATTTCTCGGGAGAATTGGATGCCTTCCGTTAAGTAATGGATACTTTGTTCGTAGTTTGCCAATCGTTGGTATGCAGCGGCTATGCATGACATGGTTTGCAGGTAATACAGTCGTTCGCTACGCAATGTAGTATCCTGAAGGGCCTTCAAGGCGTAATTCACACTCATTTGTGGCTGCCTTTTTTGTGAATATGACAAACTTCGTTGGGCATTTATCAGGCATGGTTTTTCCAGTTTTCTGTTTTCCATTACATCCAGCAACTTTAAGGCGCTGTCCGGAACAGCAACGTGTATTTTCATGACGTGTTTCAGTGTGTGGATGGAATCCGGAGCAGTATTGGCCTTCATTCCGGTCGGTACAAATATAAATAGTATACCTATGATTGATAATTGTAAAAAGACGTTTTTCATTATGAATGATATTATATCGGATTGTTTATAAAAATCAGGTGTGAATTGTTGCTCCGTCCAGTAGTTTCATATGCGCGTTGCACTATCGGATGTCGTTCTTCCACGTGAGAAGAGCTCAAACGGGAAAAACGCGCTTTGATTTCGCAAGAGATATGTTTTTTGTATTTCTGCAAACAATTCCTAATTACTGTAACTCTCGTTGGGCTTATTCAAATCAAACATCGGGCTGAGGTGCCGGACATTATTACCTTTACGGCCGATTACCATACCCTGCAACTCAATATAATTCTGCCGGTAGTCTGCCGCTTTTTCTTTGTCGCGACTAAGAGAAGGGATCGCAATCAGAGACTTGAGGACTCCGGTTGCTTCAGAAACCATTATAGGTATATCGTAAGTCATATCTTTCTCAATAAATTATTAAAATGCAAATTTATGAATAAATCTTAATATATGCTTAATTTACATTTGGCAAGTTTGTAATTTGCGGGTGATATTACAACCACCCTTCTTCATGAATTCAATATTCAGGATTGTTTTTTTTCGCTATAAAGCCACAATTAAAAAAAAATGTGTGTAACAAGGTCTAAAGAAAAAGTTAAGGAAATACGCGTCTGCGCGCATGTATGCGAGTGATGAATGAATTTCTCGAATGAATCTCTCAACACAAAAAAATAGGGAAACCTCCCGGCCTCCCTATTCGTATTGTTAACTTTAATATTAAATGCAGAGTATATCTCCATTTAATGCCTTTATGTCTTAGCGGATGGTTTTCAAACCTTTCATCTCCGCTTTATCAGCCTCTTTGATGCTGATGGCAACGCCACCGCTGGCGGCTAATTTCTGTTTCAATACACTCTTAGGTGTCACTACTACCTTACGTATACGATAGCTTTGGGGATTGGTGTCCCAATCTGCATCCTTGCCATCTTCGTAAATGGTAGCGATATATTGTTTTCCTTCCGGAAGCCAGGAGAAAGGAATCGTTGCCGTACGACTATTTTCATCGGTAATGCCGCCAACAAACCATTCGTTTTTACCTTTCGCCTTGCGGGCTACGGTGATGTAATCTCCCGGTTCGGCTTCCAGGTACCAGCTATTGTCCCAGTCTACCGCAACGTCTTCAATGAATCGGAAGGCATCCGGGAAACGGGCGTAATTGGAAGGCAAGTCGGCTATCATCTGGATAGGAGAAGGCATGGTCATGTAGAGTGCCATTTGCTTCACCAAAGTGGTATGCACACGTTCGTTGGGTTTCTCACCGTTGTAATAAGACAGTCTTGTCTCGAAAATACCCGGGGTATAGTCCATCGGACCACCTTTCAGGCGGGTAAAAGGCAGAATACAGGTATGATCGGGATCATTGCCACCCATTGTTTCGAACTCTCCGCCACGGGCAGATTCCTGAGCCAGCCAGTTAGGGTAAGTACGGCACAAACCGGTGGGGCGTACTGCCTCGTGGCTATTAACCATTACTTTATAATCAGCAGCGCGACGGGCTACATGGATGTAATGGTTGTTCATCCATTGGGAAGAGTGGTATTCATTACGGGGGATGATATAACCTACGTAACCGGTTTTCACAGCATGATAACCATTGTCTACCATGAACTGGAAGGCCTCATCCAATTGGCGTTCGTAGTCGGCAGCATTGGCGGCTGTTTCGTGATGCATCACCATTTGCACGCCTTTTTCTTTGGCGTAACGTTGCAGCTCTTTAACGTCGAAGTCGGGATAGGCTTTGTTGAAGAGGAACTGACGATCTTTCCGGTAAGAAGCCCAGTCTTCCCAACCTTCGTTCCAGCCTTCTACCAGTATTCCGTCGATGCCATGGGCGGAGGCGAAATCGATATATTCCTTCACATGGGCGGTATTGGCGGGGTGATGACCATTGGGTTTCAGTTTGGCATAATCCGTAATGCCGGGTTTGGCCTGGTAGAAATCACTATATGCCCAGGTTTTCCTTCGCCTGTGAACATTTCCCACCACACGCCGACGAATTTCATCGGACGAATCCAGGAGGTATCTTCATATTGGCAAGGTTCGTTCAGATTATAAATCAATTGAGAAGCAAGAATGTCACGGGCATCATCGCTAACAATAACGGTACGCCAGGGAGACAGCACGGGCAGTTGCAAGTAACCTTTCTTACCTAATTTATCGGGAGTCAGGTGGGCACTCAGTTTAAACTGCTTATCATCTACATTTAGCAACATACCGGCATAATCCACTAAAGCGGCTTCATGGATATTCAGGTAGATGCCATCTTCGCTTTTCATCATTAACGGGGTTTGCACTGTCAGGCCGCCTTCAGCTTTAGATTCATAAGATTTCTTGGCAATTCTTTTCTCCATATCCACTGCGATGTCCGATAGAGGGGCGGTGGTATAGGCAAACTCGTTGGTATCATAGTCACCGGGGATGCAAAAGGCTTTATGATTTCCCGTGAGATTGAATTCGGTTACTTCATCTTTTACGGTGAGGTAGTTCATCTTGCGTTGCAAAGGCAGTTCGTAGCGAAAGCCCAGACCATCATTGAACAGACGGAAACGGATATTTAGGATACGTCCGTTTCCGGTTGTTCTAAGGTGACGGTCATTTCATTATAATGATTCCGTACCCGGTTGTACTCACCCCAAACGGGATTCCAGTAGTTATCAACAGAAGCACGTTCAAGGTTTGTTTGTTTGAATCCTCGGGTCAGGTCGGCTTCTTCCGTCAGGAGACCTAAACGACCGGAAGTTAAAACGGGTTTGCCTTTATAGTCCAGCCGGTATGCCGGAACGCCGTCTGCCTGCTCCATAAACTCCAATGACAGGTTACCGTCAGGAGAAGTGAGTTGCTGGGCCGAGGCGAACGAACCGAGGCAAAGGAAAAAGGCAATAAAAAGAGAATGTTTCATATTCTATTATGGTTTTAGTATTATACATAAACTGATAATTTACAAGACGAACATTGAAAGACAGAACTATCCCAATTCCCCTCATCTTGGGAGGAGGAGAATTAAGTTACTCCATATTACAGTTACTCCATATTATAAATACTTCGTAATTATATCGAACTTGATAAATTATCATTCATATCATCATATTATCAATACTTAAAGATTCGATACAGATAAGGGCACAGGCTCAGTTCTGCTTCCAGCTTCTCTTCTGTTCCGCTATACATATCTTTACTTGGATGTCCGTTCCACTCTTGCGGAAGCGTCACATTTACTTCACGATTACGTACATTTACAGCAACCAACACACGATCTTTACCATCCTGTTTCTCAAATAGTAGCACATCGGGTTGCGGGTATGTTGTCAATCCCCTTTACGGATAGCCGGATACTCGTTGTAAAGAGCCATCAGACGGCAGTATTCCTGATACAGTTCACCGTTCCCCGTCCAATCCACCGGAACATACGTAAAGAAGTTGATAGCTTCGGGATAACCCGCCTCTTGTGAACCATAAATCAACGCTCCTCCATGCAGATAAGTAGTCAGCACGAAAGCTGCCATAGAGCCGCGCATATCTCCGAATTCTTTAATAGGCGACATCTTTGCCGACTCATCATGATTGGTGGTAAAACGCAGTTTCACTTTTCCTACGGGGATAGTATCATACTCCGCCTTATCCGTAGCAAACAGTTCCTGTGCCGGAGCATCTTTTACGAATACATCGCGAAGTGACTCCAGAAAGTCCCAGGAATAATTCATATCGAAACCTGCATCAAAGTGGTCGCGTCTTTTCCCTTCAGCCAGCATCAGCAACGAACGCTCGGGGATGGCACGCAAAGAATCGAGCGCCTGTTTCCAGAAGTCGAAAGGAACAAAGTCCGCCGCATCGCAACGGAAACCATCGATACCGATTTCAGTAACCCAAAACTTCATGGCTTCAATCATTGCCAGGCGCATCTCCTGATTATCAAAGTTTAAGTCAGCCACATCCTTCCAACCGGTTCCGGCAGGAAAGATTATGTTTCCGGCCTCATCCTGCGTATACCATTCTTTGTTGGCAATCCAAGCATTGTCCCAGGAAGTATGATTGGCTACCCAGTCGATAATCACATTCATCCCCTTCTGATGGCAAGTGGCAACCAAGGCCTTAAACTCATCCAGTGTACCGAACTCCGGATTCACTCCTTTGTAGTCCTTCACACAATAGGGGGAATTCACTGATTTCTCCTGCCCCACTTCATTGATCGGCATAAACCACACCACGTTGATTCCCAATGCCTGAATGGAATCTAAGCGACGTTCCACCGCCTTGAATGACTTCTCAGGAGCAAACACTCGCGGATTGACCTGATACATCACCACATCTTCTACAGCAGGCAATGCCGCAATTTCCACCGCCGCTTCGCCCTGCCGCTTACCTGTACAAGCAGCAAGCAGACACAGCAGGCTTACAACAAATATATATTTCTTATTATCCTTCTATTTTCCAGATGTAATATTGATAGGGCTCCAACGTAATCGTCCTTGGCAACACGGTGCTTTCTCCGGTCCAGAGATTCTTCGCACTATCCCCTACCCGCTCCATAGGCAGATTCAATCTTTCCTGATTACCACTGGTATTTATCAGTACCAGTATCTTTTCCGTACTGGAGATACGATAAGAGCATATCGCCTTACTCGTCTGATAAAGTTTGATCTCTCCATTCTGTAAAGCAGGAGAATTGCGATACAACTGCATCAGTTTGGTATAATCCGCCTGATAATCGGCATTAGAGTTCCAGTCCATCGCCTGATAGCCAAAGAAAGAGAGGGCCTTGTCATAAGCCAGTTCCTGCGAACTATAAATCATTGGGCAGCCACCCATAGAAATAGAGGCCACAAAGGCTGAGAAAGCACCTTCCTTGGTTTGATAAGCCTGCACGGGCGATTTCTCGGAAGCCATATCATGGTTGGTGGAATAACGCATAAGTAACCGTTTATCTGTTACCGAAGCAAGCTCACTACGATGTGTATCATACAGATTAGCCACAGAAGCGCTTCCTGCATATACATCCTGTAGTTTATAAGCGAAGTTCCAGGCATACAGCATATCAAAGCCTGCATCGTAGAGTGCGGTTTGTGAACCTTCGGCCAGCATCAGCAAGGTACTTTTGGCGGCACGAAGCTTCGTGATAGTTTCCTTCCAAAAGTCATTGGGCACACCTTCGGCATGGTCGCAACGGAATCCGTCTATGTCAGCTTCGGTCAGCCAGTAAAGCATAGCCTCCTGCATGGCGGCACGCATGGCAGTGTTGTCATAATTCAAATCAGCCACATCGTCCCAACCCATTCCCGGGGGAGAAACAATATTGCCGTTGGCGTCCTGCGTATACCAGTCCTTATGTTCCGTAGTCCAGGCATGATCCCAGGCGGTATGGTTAGCTACCCAGTCCAGGATTACCAACATACCTTCGGCATGGGCCTTCGTGACTAATGCTTTCAAATCGGACAGTGTTCCATAGGCAGGATTAATAGCCCGATAGTCTTTCACACAATACGGAGAACCGACAGCATTCTTTTCACCTTGCTGGAAAATGGGCATGAGCCAAAGAACATTGGCTTCCAGCTTTTTTGATACGCGGCAGTTGGGCAGTCAGTCCATTCAGTGCTTGCGTTTCACCGAAGAGTGCCGGATTGGCTTCATAAATCACCATTCCGTCTGTAGTAACGTCATCTGCGGGAGGCGGCATGTCAGGATCATCATCCGAACTGCATCCGGTAAAGCTCAACAGCAAAAGGCTGGAGCACAAAATCTTAAGGATATCCTTTATTCTCATATCTATTTAATTAATTGAGATAGTATAAGTTATAATTTCAAATAATCTGTTTCAAGCAATGAAACTAAGAGTTTCTCGGTGTGAAACAGAGAGTTTCAAGTAATGAAACTACTTGTTTCAAGGCATGAAACAAACGGTTTCCCATCTTGAAACTCAAAGCATCTTAGGGCTTGGGCAGTTTTTCATAAGAAGTAGCTGTGATAGAGAAGTAGATATCTCCTATCAATGCTGTATACAGCCCGCCATCTTCTATTTGCTGTCCGCCTCCATTGTTATTGAAAATCAGATTCGAATACTTACCTACGTGCTCCGATAAATCAAAGTACTTATATGTAACACCATTGATCTCCCTCGTTCCGGTTACTTGTATGCCCGGCCAACTGTCGCCAATTGCAGCGTCGCCCCAGCCATAGAGAGTCAAAGCTTCCCAACCGGAGTTATCCTGTACATACACGGTGCAATCTTTTATTTCACTACAACCCGCTTCCGAGATGCGGAGATAGTAATCGCGATCTATCGTCAGATTATAGTCTTTCAACTGATTTCCACCGCCGTTATCATTGAATATCAGGTTGATATTCTTATTTGTGCAAGCCGGTGTCAAATGGAAGCACTTATACGTTGTACCGTTGATTTCCTTCGTTTCTGAAACCTGTATGCCGGGCCAGCTACTACCAATAGCCGCTTCTCCATAGCCATACAGCGCCAACGCATTCCAACCAGTATTATCCTCCACATAAAGGGAATAGCTTGTACCGTGTGTTGCAGGATCTATCTCCTCACACTTCTCAGGAGTTATGCTGAAATAGAAATCGCGGCTGAAAGTGATGTTCTTTACGAAAGACAGCACGAGTCCCGGATCGTCTTCCTTTTTGTTATTATTAAATGTCAGCTTCAGACTCTGATTCATCAATTCCACATCGGTTTCAAAGTATTTATAAACTACTCCGTTGATTTCCTTCGTTCCGGCAGGTTCAAGTCCCGGCCAGTCTTCATTGTTATCACCTGCCCCGGAGATGTAAAGTGCCAGATCTTCCCAACCGGACTGGTCATCCACATAGATGCAATAACTTGCTTCCGGGTCTATCTCTTCAAAGCCTTTATCGGTAATGCGGAAGTAGAAGTTTCTGTTGAGTGTCACCACCGGACCGTCAAACTGCTTTCCATCATTATTATTGAAAATTAGATTCACACCTTCATAACCATCCAGAGCTTTCCCCATATCGAAGTATTTATAAGTAACCCCATTGATCACTTCCGTACCTTTCACCGCAATACCCGGCCAAGCAGGTGTTACATCACCGGCACCAGCCCAACCGTACAAGTAAAGATTATCCCAACCGGACTTATCAGCCACATAAACCACAAAGCCATCATGTCCTTCTTCTTCCGTATTAAAGTAAGCCTCCCAGCGGTCTACCCATACATTGGTACGGGTTCCCACCTTTACATCCAACTGATGCACCACAGCTTCATTCTTCACCGAACGTTCTTCACCTTTCGAGGCCGATACGAAGTAGAAGCCGTCTGCCAGTGTCTTTCCATCTTTGAAAGTAGAAGGTAGCAGATAGATTCCCCACTTGGATTCACTACCGGTAGCTTTCTCCAACTGCCATTCCAGATTACCTACAGCAGCTTCGGCTCCTCCGTTGAAGTCGCCCACAATGTAGTATTCGTCATCGGCAGCACTGCCTTTCGGCATGATGACTTCCAGCAATATAGCGTTCGCCTTGATTTCGAACTGAGGCAGTTCATCATCGAATATAATCGTATCTGTATCGTCGCACCCGTTGAGCAGAGCAAACAACGGCAACATAAACAGCCAATAAATTATCTTTTTCATGGATTTTCTGTTTTTGAGTTATTTATAATTCGGGTTCTGTATCAGTCCTTGATTGACAAGCAATGCAGAAGCAGGCAACGGATACCACTCATATTTACGATCACGCTTGGCGGGATAAAGTTGACCATTGTCCGTGGCACGTCCGAAGAACCACCACTGGCCTTGCGTGAATTTGTCGAAACGACGCAGGTCTGTACGGCGGCGGCGACCTTCATTCAGGAACTCAACACCCCACTGGCTCAACATCCAGTCCATATCGAAAGCAGTGAAGCCACGGCCCGGTTTGTCTTTCACGTCTGCCCAGTCGCCGGCACTGAAGTAACGTTTACGTACTTCGTTCACCAGTTCTTTGGCCTTGTCGGCTTGTCCGGCACGCATTTCACACTCTGCCAGCATATAGTACACTTCGCTCAGGCGGAATTCCACTTCATCGATGTTCTGAAAGTCGATGGCTGCGGAAGTAGGATATACCGGATACTTTACCAGACGGAGGCCGGAGTTCGTCTCACCCCAACGCGGTGACATGACGGTTTCCAAGTTGCGTCCGAGGTTCATAAACGTACCTACCTGGTCTACATACGCCAAGTCTTGTCCGTCACGGTCGGCATCGGCTTTCAAGGCCTCACCCTTACCATAGTTAGCTTTTATGGTACCTTTCAGGAAGATACCGCTGTAGCCGTTCTTCTTATCATAATTATAGTTCTTTTTACGGATGTCGCGGTCGTCGAAGCGTTCGTAGACTGCACCCAGTTTATCACCGTAAGCCGCATCGAGGAAGCAGGTAGCTCCCTGTGTACCTCCCAATTCATTCACCGTTCCCGCATTGTCATACGAAGGAACCAGACAAGTACAGTTCCAGCCACTCTGACTGTAAGTGCCTCCGAAATAATCCCAGATGTTATAAGGATAGAAAGTCATGCGCATCCATCCCATATTCAGTTTACCGTCTTCGCAGGCAAAAGCCATGATGACTTCGGGACATTCCGTATTATTGATAGAGTAAATATCGCGATAATCCTTTGCCAATTCATATTTTCCATATTTACCGCTGATTATTTCACGGCACAGTTCGGCACATTCGGTATAGTGGCTTTCTTTGATGAACACTTCGGCATTCAGCAACAGACGGGCCTTGATCATACGGTTCACAGCCTTGTTCATGCGGTTCACCTGATTTTCGACCATTCCTTCGTAGCAATCATCCAGCTCGGTAGCAATGAAGTTATAAATCTTCTTGCAACTTGTATCGAAGTCCGGGTCGGCAGTGGGTGGCAATTCACCGTCTACGGTGGCCGGTTCAATATTCAGCGGCAATGCACCACCCCAGATTTCGAAGATATTATAATAAGCCCAGGCACGGAGTGTACGTACTTCGCCTTCATAAGCTTTCAGTTTCTCATCAGTCATCTTCAGGTCGGCAGAAGTTAGCTTTCCCATATCAGCCAATAAGGTGTTACACAGGCCGATAGTGGTCCATGCATTCTCCCAGGCACTACGGATAATCTTGGCATCGGGAGTCCAGTTCTGAATGGAGAAGATAAACTTTTCACCTTCATCATATCCCCACTGACCGCCATTCCATACACGCCAGGTCACCTGATCGGCAGGAAATTCCTGCATGTACCAGAAGTATTCGGCATAACTGGTAGCACCTGTGGAATAAATAGTAGCTACCGCACTCTTCACACTATTCTCGTCCTGATAATAGACGCCGGAGTCTACACGGTCGAACACTTCTTCCGTAAGGTCGAAGCAACCGCTCAATGAACAACCCAGAATGATTGCCAACAGACATTTATATTTCAGATATTTCATAATTCTTTTCTGTATTTAGTTATTAAAGGAGTTGACAAGGCTTCAGGCGACAAGTTGACAAGGGGAAATGACTCTCTTACTAAACGAAACTATTATCCTCGTTCCCTTGTTAACTGCAACCTTGTTAACTATATCTATTTGAAACGGATATTCAAGCCTACGCTCAACTGAGTAGCCGAAGGATAGGCACTGTTCGTATCTACACCCGGAGTCAGTCCGTTGATGGCAACAGCTGAAGGATCGTTACCGGAATAACCGGTCAGCGTAAACAGATTCTTAGCTGTCAGATAAACTCTCATACCTTTGATGAACTTGTTTTCTTTTTCGGAGTGATGGTATATCCCAGAGTCAGGTTATCCAGCTTAAAGTAATCACCCTTTTCAAGGAAGAAAGAAGAGATTACACCGCCACCGGTTGTAATATCCGCATCTTTTCCATAAGCATCGCGCAGCACATTGTCCGTACCGCAACCTTTCAGACCCATTCCGTAACGACGCATATTGAAGATTTCAAAACCGAAAGCACCGTTGAACATCAGGCTCAGGTCGAAGTTCTTATAACGGAGCGTATTACTCCAGGAAAGATAAGAGGTCGGCGTACCATTACCGATATGGCGTTTGTACTTCACATCTGCCTTGGATACAGGAACTTTTTCGCCTTCATCGGTATAAATCATCATATCGCCATTCTCTACACCGGCATACTCGTAGCCATAGAACTGGCCGATCTTGCTGCCTTCTTCCACGCGGAAGAAGTATTCACTGGTACCTACACCCGGCTTCTGATACAGTTCCACATAAGAAGCTTTGTACAGGCTGTTGGAGAGTTTATCCAGTTTCGTAGTGCCGTAAGAGTAGTTGATACCCGTTGTCCATTCTACGGGAGTTCCTTTGAAAGCGTCGCCTTCCAGAGAAACTTCGATACCACGATTCACAGTGGTTCCTACGTTTACCAGAATTGTAGAGTAGATGTAGGGAGGCTGTGGAGCCGTATAGTTATAAAGCAAGTCGCGTGACTGGCGGTCGAACCATTCAACAGAACCACGCAATCTGTTCCACAAGGCAAAGTCAACACCGATATTCATACTGACACTCTTTTCCCAGCCCAGTTTGGAATTGGCATTCACTGAAGGAGCATAACCTGTTACCCAGGCACCGTCCATCAGATAGGTATCCGTAACATTCAACTGGGCATTTTTATGAGAGCCGTAAGTGGCTAATGACTGGTAGCAATCGAAGTCCGAACGACCTGTTACACCATAGGAAACACGGGGTTTCAAACTCTGAACGATGTTTTGGTGGTCTTTCAGGAAACCCATATTCGCCATTTCCCAGGCAAGAGAAAGAGACGGGAAAGCACCCCATTTATGATCTGCACCGAATTTCGTAGAGCCTTCGTAGCGGATGGAGGCGGAAGCAATCAACAGATTCTTCCAATTATAGTTGATACGTCCGAAGACACCGATCAGTTTGGCAAGAGATTTACCAGTACCCATACTTGCTTTTCCTTTGGCAAGGTAAGAACCGCTTCCAAGATTATTCCAGAGAATATCATCGAAATTGAAATCACTGTTTCCGGCTTGCAGGCGTTCCCAGGTGGTTTGCTCATAATTGTAACCTACCATTGCCTTGAAGTTGTGATCACCCAGATCCAACGAGTAGTTACCCAACCACTCCAGGCGGGACGTGTACCACTTCTGGTAAGTCACTTCTGCACGTCCGTTATAACCGTTCCAGTAAGATTCACCGGCAGTGGAAGGGGTATAATAGTGCTGTTTCAGATCGTTGTAGTGCAAAGAGTAGCTCAATGAAGTATTCAGCATTTGCTTTTCCGAACGGATCAGGTTGACTTTTACCTCAGCAGTACCCAGCAGGTAAACACGCTGACCGTTATTGTCGATTTCTTTCAGTTCCTGCACCGGGTTGCGTGCTCCAGTAGGAGAAGTAGGCTGGAAGTAAGTTCCGTCCTCGTTATACAAAGGCATGGTAGGGTTCATGCTCAGGGCAGTATCGAACATACCATCATTACCCCATACTTCATTCACGCGACGGGCGTTGAGTGAACCGTTCAGTTCTACGATTCCATCCATCATACGCTGGTTCAGGACGAAGCGTCCACCGAATTCTTCACGACTGCTGTTCAGATCGAGGCCGGTTGCTTTCTTATAATTAAAAGAAGCGCCATAGTATCCGTTCTTGGTACTGCCGTCGATAGAAAGATATTGGTTGTTATCATAAGAGAAATCACGCAGCAAGAGGTCATACCAATCAGTAGAATACCCATAATCCGTTGCACGACGGGAACGACGGAATTCGTCTGCACTCAAAATATCCGGACCGCTCTTTGCCAGGTTCACACCGAACCAACTGTCGTAAGTCACTTGGGCACGTCCGGCTTCTCCGGCTCCCTTACGGGTAGTGATTAGGATCACACCATTGGTACCGCGTGTTCCGTAGATGGCAGCGGAAGCGGCATCTTTCAGTACGGTCATCGACTCAATGTCCTGTGCTGCCAGGTTGCGGATATCGCCACCTGCCACACCATCAATTACCACCAACGGGTCATTGGATGCCGAAATAGATGTTGCACCACGAATCTGAAGAGAGGAACTTGCATTCGGATTGGCTGCCGCCGTATTGTTTACGGTCAAACCGGCAACTTTACCGGTCAGCATCTCCATCGGATTGTTCATGGAACCTTGCAGGAACTTCGATCTGTCTACCTGCACAATGGAACTGGAAAGTTCTTTCTTGCTCAATGAGCCGTAGCCCACCACAACGACTTCATCCAGTGCCTGAGCGTCTTCTGACAGCACTACATTGATTTCCTGACGTCCACTACAGGGGATCTCTTGTGTTTTGTAGCCAATAAAGGAGAAAACAAGGACGGAAGAAGGCTTCACGCCCAACAAAGTATAGTTACCGTCAATGTCGGTAATGACACCATTAGTTGTACCTTTCACGGTTACGTTAGCACCAATTACAGTTTCGCCCGTGGTATCCGTTACTTTTCCTTTCACGGTTAAATCCTGGGCAAAGGATGCCACTGCAAAAAGTAATCCGGCCATAAGAAGAAGAAACCGGCACAAACATAACTTTGTTCTTTTTACATTCATACTATTAGTTTTTAGATTAGCAATCATTCTGTTCACCTCCACAGGTTGAGGCGACAGTGCAAATGTCTGTAAAAAGAAGGGGAAAGAAAAGAGGACTAAAGAAAATCTAGATTAACAAAAGGATCAAAATATTATATATCAGCGAGATAAAACAAATAAAGGGCGTTAAAAAACTAAATGAAAACAAAGAAAGCAGAATAGAAAAAACGGGATTTTGGGTTCATTTCGGAGGGGTTATGAATTAATTCACCACAGATTAACACAGATTTCCACAGAATTTTATTTCTCTGATTTTAATTGATTAAACTCTGTGAGAATCTGTGTTAATCTGTGGTGGGCAAATTCATTACTATACCATATAGCTCACTAACCAGCAAAAGACCCAATCTTCATCACCTCTTCCTCAAAATTATCACGGCAAAGAGAACGATTCTTCAATTTGGAACGATAGGTATAAATAGTAGTAATGGAATAACGCAGGAAGCCTGCAATCTTGGCACTGTCCGTAATTCCCAAACGAATTAAGGCAAATATACGAAGTTCCGTTGTCAGCCGTTCATCCTGTTTAGGAATAATTCTTTCTTCTTCCGGTAACAACTCATTAAAGCGTTTCACAAAATCAGGGAAAATACTAAGGAATGAATTATCGAAGTTTTGATAGAATTCTTTCAGTTCTTCATCGATGAAACGGGACGATTTCAACGTTTTATAGAGTTCTTCCACCTTCCCCGAAACTGCCTGTTTGTTAAGCATCCGACGGTATCCCTCCAACTTGTCAATGTATGTGGAACACAATCCCATAAATCGGCCGACATACTCCTCCTTAATATGATTAGCCTCCGTCAGTGAGTCATTCGTTTCGTGCTGTCTCTGATTTACTTCGATCAATCTTTCATTCAGAAGTTTCAGCTCTTCATTCATTACCAGCAAATCCTGTCGCGCACGGGCCAACTTCTTCACCTGACGAATTACATACCAGACCGCACATGCCAGAAACAGCGTCAGCAAACTGGTAACAACCAGGAAGATCTGTAACACCTGCTGATGCTTCTGTTTCTCCACCTGATAGGCATGGTCTATGACCGGGAGCATCCTTGAAGCCTGCACATTCCGGAGACGGGCATTGTAGAAATTGGCATCTTCCATGCTGCGCTTCATATAAACATCCGCCCGTTGTAACTGCCCCTCTTCATATAACAGTTCCGCCAATGCACGCAAGGAATTATTCTCTTTCACCACACCACGAATATCGGCAATTGCACTCTTTATCAAATATTCTTTTTGCTTTTCCCGCTGTCCCGTACTCTGATAAATAAAGGCAAGAATAGAGGTCACCACTGCATAATCCCGTGTATCCGGTGAAAGCTTCCGATGATAAACTTCTAACATTTCAATGGCTTCCTCGCCTCTTCCTTGTTGAAGAAGTTCGGGAGTATAAGCTATGACATACTGATAAGATCCCTCTTCTACCATCTGCAATACAGAGTCACGGTAGGTATACAGGTTATTCAGATATTCAATCTGATATTCATCGTCCATCGCATACTCTGCATGATAGAGATAAATATCCTCAAAAGTGATGTAATATTCAATGAGTTGGTCTCTGGAAAGTTGCTTGCTATCTATAGACTTCAACAAGGCCACGCCTTCTGCATACAGACCTGTCTTTCCCAAGATACTTGCCTTCTTCAGTTTGGCCTCATTCAGCCACTCTTGATTGTTGTGCTGAAGGGCAATCTCGATATTGCGATTGATATAATGTCTTGCTGAATCGCAAATATACGCTTCATATTCATCAAAAAGTTGTTGATTGATATGGTACTCATCAGATGGAGAAGTACTTTTACGAGTCCGGAAATATTCTTTAATCTGATCAATGCGTTTCAGTCTGGCCTGCTCATATTGAGCGGTGTTTTCAATTGTCCTGTCCAGAACCACCAGTAAAGAATCTATTTTCTCCTGCGCTTGCAGAAGGCAACAGAACAGCAAAGAGATTACAAAAAGCAGGTACCGGTCTTTCATGCTTACAAACGTTTACGAACAGGACAAAGATATAAAATCCTACTATAATAACCATCTTACCAGTTCGTTTTTAATAAATCGTCTCA